>Ga0164242_10000003_pt1 | contig 363863 bp, 300 predicted proteins | sample OricomgcompostMG_FD_108783 | JGI IMG/M metagenome (GOLD analysis project Ga0164242, IMG submission 108783) | Miracle-Growth compost microbial communities from Emeryville, California, USA - Original compost - Miracle growth compost (MG) ...
GTACTACGAGTACAAGGAGCCGCTGTACGCGGCCCCGCCGCTGCTCCAGCGCATGGTCGACGCCGGCCTGCTCGGCCGGAAGTCCGGCCGGGGGTTCTACCAGTACAGCTGATGCGGTCCGGGCGGGTGCCCGCGCGGCACGGCTGACGCCGCCCGGGCGCCGGGTCCTGGATCATCGGGACATGAGCGTCAAGCGTCTGCTGGGCGCGGCGGCCGGGGGCGTCCTGCTGGTGCTCGGCCTCGTGCTGCTCGTCCTGCCCGGTCCCGGGCTGCTGCTGGTGCTGGCGGGCCTGATCCTGCTCGCCGGGGCCTTCCCTCGGCTGCGGCGGTTCGTCGAGCCGGTGCGGGCGCGGGCCACGAAGGCCGCCGCGGACAGCGTCTCCTCGCCCTGGCGGATCGCCGGGTCCGCGCTGGTGGGCGGCGGGCTGATCGGCGCCGGGATCGTCTGGGGGCTGAGGCCCGGGCTGCCGTTCGGCGGCTGGGCCACCGGGGCCTCGCTCGTCCTCTCCGGGGTCGTGCTGTTCGCGCTCCTGGGCTACAGCTACCGGCGCGCGGGCGGCGGCGCGCGGAAGTGACGCAGGACGGCCGCGGAGCCCACCGGGCGGTGGGCTCCGCGGCCGTCTCATGAGAAGACGCCGGCCGGGGGCCGGCGACTCAGGCCTGAGGCTGACCCGGCGGCGGGGGCGGGGTGTCGCCGCCCTGGTCGCGGAGCTGCTGGCGGAACTTGTCCTCGGCGGTGTCGACCTGGCCGCTGTACTTGCCCTGGGTCTTCTTGTCCACCATGTCGCCGGCCTTGCCCACGGCCTTGTCGGCCTGGTCCTCGTGCCCCTTCAGCATCTGCTTGAGCTTGTCCATCACACTCATCGCGGTCTCCCTGCTGTCGTCGGGTGCAACCCGCTGCTGCCCATTGCAGCCCACCGGGAACCCGACATGCGCCTGTACATCGTCCAATCAGGTGACCGAACAGGCAATCGGGGGGAATTCACCGCAATTCTCCGCGCCGGTCGATGGGCGGTGTGGTCGGCTGATGAGGTGGCCGGCGCGGGCGGTGCTGCGCGTCGGGGTGACGTGCGGCGGCGGGACGGCGGGTGGAGGGCTGATGCGGGTGATGCGGGAGCGCCGGCGGCGCGGGACGCGGCCGGGGCGGCCGGGGTCGGCGCCGGCCGGATGCGCGACGGCGGGACGGGCGGTGGTGGGCTGATGCGGATGGCGCGGGAGCACCGGCGGCGCGGGACGCGGCCGGGGCGGGTGACAGGGTCGGCCGCCCCGGCGCGGTCGGCGCCGGCTCGCTGGGCGGTGGTGGCCGCCTGCGCCGCACTGGCCGCCGCCGCGGGGGTGAGCGGATGCGACTCCTCCGGGCACTCCGGGGGAGCCGGGGCGACCGGGACGCCGACGAGCCCGCCCGCCCTGGTGGCGCATCCGCTGGACGCGGCGGCGCTCAAGGCCGCCGCGCTGGCCGTCGGCGACATGCCCTCGGGATTCATCCCGGGCGGCAGCGGCCGTCAGGATGATCTGCCGCAGCTGTCGAACGCGGTCTGCGAGCCGCTGTTCGCCCTGCTGCGGTCGGCCCCCTCGCCCACCCCGCACGCCTCCTCGGCCACGGCCGAGTTCTCGCGCTCCGCCGACGGGCCCTTCGTCTTCAGCCGCACGCTCTCCTACAACGGCGCGGTCGCGCAGCAGACCGTGAAAGCCTTCCAGCTCGCCGCGGCCAACTGCCACCAGACCGACGCGCACGAGAACGGCCGTCAGATCCGCTACACCGTCGGCGCCTTGAGCGTCCCGCGAGCCGGGGACCAGAGCGCGGGTGCCAAGCTGGAGGGCAGCACGGAGGGCAGGCCGGTCGAGACCGACGTAGCGGTGGTGCGGGTCGGAGCCAACATCGCCGTGTTCGCGAACGCCGGCTGGCTGCTTCCGGCGCCGGAGGTGACCGGGCAGCTGGTCTCCCGCAGCGGCGAGAAGCTCGCGGAGGCGGCCGCCGGCCGCACCCCCACGCCGTCCGCCCCGCCGCCGCCCGGCGTCACCGCCGCGCCCGGCGGGTAGCACCCGCGGGCGTGCCGGTGCCCGGCCTCCGGCGCCGCAGGGGAGCCGAGTGGAAGGGGAGCCGACGATGGACATGGCGACCGCGCTGTCGACGGCCGCGGCCTGCCTGCTGGTCCTGCCCGCGCTGGCCGTGCTCCTCGGCGTCGCGGTGACCGCACGGCGTGACCGGCGCCAGGACCGGGCCGTGGCCGCGGTACTCGCGGAGTTCCGCGCGGCGCAGTCCCCTCCCCCGCGGAACCCCGGAGGCCCGGGCGGAGGCGGCGGCGCCGCCGCGGAACCCGAGCCCCTCCCCCAGCCATCCCGCCCCGAGGCCCGAATCCTCCCCTTCCCCACCCGCACCCCCGCCACCCCGCCGACCCGCCGCGCCGGCTGAGGCCCGGCGCGGCCGACGGGCTGCGGGCTGCGGGCTGCGGGCTGCTCGGAGTACGCGCGTGCGCCACGTCATGGCAGGAGAAAAAGGAGCGCGGGCCGGTAGGCCCGCGCCCCGCACGGGGTTCCGGGTCGGCCGGGCGTCAGCGCGGGGCCGCGCCGGATTCCTCCACGACGCAGTCGGGGCCCGGGTAGACCAGGGATTCGTGGCCGTCGGGGTAGCGCACCAGGTAGGGCGGCTCCCCCTCGTCGCCGTGCACCTCGACGACCTCCGCCACCCGCTCGGCGACCCCGACCGCGTGGCTCTTGAAGTGCATCCTGTCTCCCACCGTGGCGTTCATGACCGCCTCCCCGGGTGTGCGGGACCTTGCCCGTCCCAGTCTGCCACCGGCGGGCCGGCCCGGCGCCTCCCGCGCCGGCCCGCCGGGCGCAGGGGTCAGTACCGCATCAGGCGCCGGACCAGGACGCAGGTGCGGTCCGAGGGGCGGTGCACGCCGATGCGGTCGGCGGTCTCGCGTATCCGGGAGTCGTAGGCCAGCTCGGGCCGCAGGACGCCGTCGTCCATCAGGGCGATGGCCAGGCGCATCGCCTTCAGGCGGCGGTTGTGCGACTCGTACCACTCGCGCTGGAGCCCGGCGGGCAGCGGGCGCTTGGGCAGCGAGGTCAGGGTGATCGTCATCGGGTCGGAGTCGGTGGTACGCGCGCGCGTGCTCGCGACAGCTGCCATGGGCGTCCTCCTCAGCCGTCCGGACCCCCTCCGGACTGCTTCCAGAGTACTGCGCGCCACTGACAATCGAACGACCTCGAACGCCCTGCTCGGAGGGGAATTGACACCCGCTCAGCAGACAGAGGGCGGGCCGCCCGGAGTCCCTCCGGACGGCCCGCCCTCACCATGCTCCCGCGGCGACGCCGCCTCAGCGGCCGCGCCGGATCACGCCCCGCGCAGCGCCGCTCCCGTGCGGGCGACCGCTTCGGCCACCGCGGCCTCGCGGGCGGCCGTGGTCTCCTCCGCGGTCAGCGTCCGGTCCGGCGCGCGGAAGCGCAGCGCGTAGGCCAGGGACTTGCGCCCCTCCCCCAGCTGCGCGCCCTCGAAGACGTCGAACAGCCGCAGGCTCTCCAGCAGCGGCCCGGCGCCGGACCGCAGCGCCGCCTCGACGTCCGCCGCCGCGACCGAGCGGTCGACGATCAGCGCGACGTCCTGGGTGGCGACCGGGAAGGAGGAGACGCGCGGGCCCTCGACGTGCCGGCTGCCGTCGGCCACCAGCGCGTCGATCTCCAGCTCCATGGCGCAGGTGCGGTCCGGCAGGTGCAGGGCCTTGATCACCCGCGGGTGCAGCTCGCCGGCGTGGCCGACCAGCCGCTCCCCCGCGTACAGCGCGGCGCAGCGGCCCGGGTGCCAGGGCAGGTACTGCGCCTGACGCACCGTCAGCTCCACGCCGGCGGCGTCCGCCACCAGGCGGGCCGACTCGACCGCGTCCGCCCAGGTCGCCGGGCGGCCCTTGCCCCACCAGCCGTCGAGCTCGCGGGCGCCTGCCAGCACGGTGGCGACCCGGCGCGGCTGCCGGGGCAGCGCGGCGTCGAGCGCGGCGATCTCCTCGTCGCTCGGCCGGCGGTCCACCGGCAGGCGCGGGGCCTGGTAGAGCGTGTCGGAGGCGCCGTCGACCCGGTAGACCAGGCCGGTCTCGAACAGGGCGGTGTCCACCGCGCCGCGGCCGACGTTGCGGCGCAGCGAGCCGAGCAGGCCGGGCAGCAGCGTGGTCCGAAGCCCCGGCTCCTCGTCGGAGAGCGGGTTGGCCAGCAGCACCAGCTCGCGCCGCGGGTCGCCCTGCTCGACGCCGAGCGCCTCGAGCGCGGCGTCGCCGAGGAACGGGTAGTTCTGCACCTCGACGTAGCCGCCGGCGGCCAGCGCGCGGCCGATCCGGCGCAGGCGCAGCTGGGCCTCGGTGAGGCCGCGGCCGGCCGGCGGGGTCGGCAGCGTGGAGGGCAGCTCGTCGTAGCCCTCGAGCCGGATGACCTCCTCGGCGAGGTCGTTGGGGTCGGTGAGGTCGGGGCGCCAGGACGGCGGGGTGACCGCGAGGGTGTCGGTGCCGCTGACCGCGCAGCCGACCTCCTGGAGGCGGCGCACGACGGTCTCGCGCCCGTACTCCCGGCCGGCCACCTTGTCGGGGTGGTCGGCGGGGATGGTGATCGCCCAGGTCTGGCGGGGCGCCAGGACGTCGGTCACGCCGGCGTCGGCGGTGCCGCCGGCGAGCAGCGCCAGCAGGTCGACCGCGCGCTGGGCGGCGGCCGGGGCGGCCTCCGGGTCCACCGCGCGCTCGAAGCGCTTGGCGGCCTCGGAGGGCAGCTTGTGCCGGCGGGCGCTGCGGGCGATCGGCACCGGGTGGAAGTGCGCGGCCTCGATGACGACCTCGGTGGTGCCGCTGCCGAGTCCGGTCTCCGGGTCGATGGTGGGCTCGGCGATCTCGCTGTTGCCGCCGCCCATCACCCCGGCCAGCCCGATCGGGCCGGAGTTGTCGCAGATCAGCAGGTCCTCGGGGTCGAGGGTGCGCTCGACGCCGTCCAGCGTCCGCAGCTTCTCGCCGGGCTCGGCGCGGCGCACCGTGATCGGCCCGTCGATCTTGCTGCGGTCGTAGGCGTGCAGCGGCTGGCCGAGCTCCAGCATCACGTAGTTGGTGATGTCGACCGCCAGCGAGACCGGGCGCATGCCGGCCTTCTGGACCCGGCGCTGCAGCCAGATCGGGGAGGCGGCGGAGGGCTCCAGGCCGGTGACGGTCCGGGCGACGAAGCGGTCGCAGGCCACCGCGTCCTGGACGTGGACCGGGTGGCCGAAGCCGTTGGCGGCCGGGACGTCGATCAGCGCCGGGTCGCGCAGCGGCAGCCCGTAGGCGATGGCGGCCTCGCGGGCCACGCCGCGCACCGACAGGCAGTAGCCGCGGTCGGGGGTGACCGCGATGTCCAGCACCTCGTCGACCAGCTCCAGCAGCTCGATCGCGTCCTGGCCGACCTCGCCGACGCCGCGCGGCAGCACGATGATGCCCTCGTGCTCGTCGCTCATGCCGAGCTCGCGGGCCGAGCAGATCATGCCCTCGGAGGTGTGCCCGTAGGTCTTGCGGGCGGAGATCGGGAACGGGCCGGGCAGCACGGCGCCGGGCAGCACGACCACGACGAGGTCGCCCACGGCGAAGTTGCGGGCGCCGCAGACGATGTTCTGCGGCTCGCCGGTGCCGTTGGCCTGGCCGACGTCCACCTGGCAGTAGCGGATCGGCTTCTTGAAGCCGGTCAGCTCCTCGATGGCCAGCACCCGGCCGACGACGAGCGGGCCCTTGAGGTCGGCGCCGAGCTGCTCGACGGTCTCGACCTCCAGGCCGGCCCGCACCAGCCGGGCGGCCACGTCGCGGCCGGTCTCACCGGACGGGAGGTCGACGTACTCCCGCAGCCACGAAAGCGGGACGCGCATCAGATCTCCATCCCGAACGGAAGGGTGAAACGGACGTCACCCTCGAAAATGTCGCGCATGTCCTGCACGTTGTGACGGAACATCAGCAGCCGCTCGATGCCGAAGCCGAAGGCGAAGCCGCTGTACCTCTCCGGGTCGACGCCGGCGGCGCGCAGCACCCGGGGGTTGACCATGCCGCAGCCGCCGAGCTCGATCCAGCCCTCGGAGGAGCAGGTCCGGCAGGGCCGGTCCGGGTTGCCGACGGACTCGCCGCGGCAGACGAAGCAGACCATGTCCATCTCGGCGGACGGCTCGGTGAAGGGGAAGTAGGACGGGCGCAGCCGGGTCGCCAGGTCCTCGCCGAACAGGGCGCGGACCATGTGGTCCAGGGTGCCCTTGAGGTCGGCCATGGTCAGGCCCTCGTCCACGGCCAGCAGCTCGACCTGGTTGAACACCGGGGAGTGCGTGGCGTCCAGCTCGTCGGTGCGGAAGACGCGGCCGGGGCAGACCACGTAGACCGGGGGCTCGCGGTGCTTGAGCAGCGAGCGCACCTGCACCGGGGAGGTGTGCGTGCGCAGCACGACCGAGCCGGTGCCCTTGAGGAAGAAGGTGTCCTGCATGCTGCGGGCCGGGTGGTCCGGGCCCATGTTCAGCGCGTCGAAGTTGAGCCACTCGGCCTCGACCTCGGGGCCCTCGGCGACCTCGTAGCCCATGGCCGTGAAGACGTCGGCGATGCGGTCGGCGAGGGTGGTCAGCGGGTGGCGGGCGCCGCGCGGCTCGCGGTCGGTCGGCAGCGTGACGTCCACGGCCTCCTCGACCAGCACGCGCGCGTCCCGCTCGGCCTCCAGCTCGGCGCGGCGGGCGGCCAGCGCCTGGTTGACGGCACCGCGCGCCTGGCCGACCCGGCGGCCGGCGTCCGCCTTGGCGTGCGGGGGGAGCGCGCCGATCTCGCGGTTGGCCAGCGCCAGGGGCGAGCGGTCGCCGGTCTGCGCGACCTTGACCTGCTGGAGCTCGTCCAGGGTGGAGGCGGCGGCGATGGCGGCGAGCGCCTCGTCGCGCATGCGCTCGACCTCTTCCGGCTTGAGCGCCTCGACCTCCACCGGGTCGTAGGACTTGTTGGGTGCGGACATCTCTCTCTTCCCGTGCGTTCGCCGGCCGGGTCGCGGCGGTACGAGGGCGCGCGACGCCGGTGAACGAGTCTAGTAGGTCCGGTGGCCTCGACGGACGTCTGCCCTGAGGGGCGGGGTCGGGCCGGCGGTGGGGAGCGGGCCCGGCGCGGGTCAGGCGGCGTACTCGGGGGCGCCGGAGGGGAGCGTGACGCGGAACCGCGCGCCGCCGCCGGGGGCGCGGCCGACGCCGACCGTCCCGCCGTGCGCCTCCACGATGCCCTTGACGATGTAGAGGCCGAGGCCCGTGCCGCCGCGCTTGCTGCCGCGCCAGAAGCGGGTGAAGACCCGCGCCATCGCGTCCTCCGCGATTCCCGGGCCCTCGTCGGAGAAGGTCACCGCGGTGCCCTCGCGCACCCGGCCTGCGCCGGAACCGCCCGCGGGGGCCGGGCCGTCGTCGGGGGCGGGCGGGAGCTTGGCCGGCTCGGCGACGACGGTGACCGTGCCTTCACCGTGCCGGACCGCGTTCTCCAGCAGGTTGCCGAGCACCTGGTCCAGCTTGTCGGGGTCGGCCCACAGCTCGGGCAGGGGGCCGCGCAGGCGGATCCGGAAGCGGTCGGCGGGGATCCCCGAAGCCACCTTCCCCTCGACATGCCGGCGCAGGGCCGCGGCCACGTCCACCGGCCGGCGCCGCACCTCCAGCCGCCCGGCGTCGATACGGGAGATGTCCAGCAGCTCGGCGATCAGCCGGGTGACCCGGTTGGCGTCCGCGTCGACGGTCTCCAGCATGAGCTTCTTCTGGTCGTCGGTGAACCGCTCCCACTTGCGCAGCAGGGTGGCGGTGAAGCCCTTCACCGAGGTCAGCGGGGAGCGCAGCTCGTGCGCGACGGTGGCGATCAGCTCCGCGTGGCTGCGCTCCGTCCGCCGCCGGGCCTCCGTGCCGCGCAGCGCGACCACCACCCGGCGCACCGGGCCGGTCCGGCCGTCGGCGCGCACGAAGCGCGCGGAGACCATCACCGCCCGCCGCCCGGGGAGCAGCAGCTCCCGCTCGGGCTGCCCGGTGCGGATCGCCAGGCCGCCGTAGGGGTCGATCAGCTGCCACCAGGGGCGGCCCTCCGGGTCCTCCAGCGGCAGCGCCTCCGCGAGCGGCAGGCCCAGCGCCCGGTCCGCGGGGACCCCGGTGATGCGGGCGGCGGCCCGGTTGAAGCAGACCACCCGGCCGCCGGCGTCGGCGACCACCAGTCCGTCGGGAAGGTCGTCGGCGACGACCGCGGCGGCGGCGGCGGCCCGGACGTCTGCGGCGGCGGTGTCAGTGGCGGCGTCGGCGGCCCGGACGTCCCCGGCGGCGGGGTCAGCCTGGGTGCGGGCGTCGACGGCCTGCCGGGCGATCACGGCGGTCTCGGCCTGGCCGTCGGCAGCGGCGGTGTCAGCGGCGTCGGCCGCCCCGGCTTCCGCGGCAGCGGCGGGGTCAGCCTGGGTGCGGGCGTCGGCGGCGGCCGGGGCAACCCCGGCGGTCTCGGCCTGGCCGTGGGCGGCGGCGGTGTCAGCGGCGCCGACCGCGCGGGCTTCCGCGGCGGGGGCAGCCTGGCCGTGGGCGCCGGCGGCGTCGGCTAAGGGCTCGGGAACGGCCGGGGCGTCCGACTGCCGCGGGATCGGGGCCCGGCCGGCCGCGGCCCGATACGGCGCCTCCTGGCGCCGCGCTCGCACGCTCTCGTCGGCGGTCACCGCGGTGCCCCCTTCCCCCGGCCGCTCCCCGTCGCAGGCCGGAGGCTCACCCTAGCGGGTTCAGCGGGCCGAGCGGCAGCCTCCTGTGGACCGCTGGGCACGCGCGGACGCGTAGAGGCATACTGCGGCGGCGGTTGCGAGGTTCAGGCTCTCCGCACGCCCGTGGATCGGAACGCGCACGACCTCGTCGGTCAGCGCGCGGGTGGCCTCCGGAAGCCCCCAGGCCTCGTTGCCGAAGACCCAGGCGGTGGGGCCGGCCAGGGTGCCCTCGTCCAGTTCGGCGTCCAGGTCGCGCTCCCCCGCACCGTCCGCGGCGAGCACCCGGGCGCCCGCGGCGCGCAGCCGGCCTACCGCCTCGGCCACCGGGACGCCGACCGCCACCGGCAGGTGGAACAGGCTGCCGACGGAGGCCCGGACCGCCTTGGGGTTGTAGGGGTCGACGGAGGCGTCGGTGAGCACGACCGCGTCGGCGCCGGCCGCGTCCGCGGTGCGCAGCACCGTTCCGGCGTTGCCGGGGTCGCGCACGTTCGCCAGCACCGCCACCAGCTTCGGCCGCCCGGCCAGCACCTCGGCGAAGGGGACGTCGACGAACCGGCAGAGCGCCACCATCCCCTGCGGGGTCACCGTCTCGCAGATCGCCGCGACCACCTCCCCGGTGGCGGTGAGCACGGTGACCCGGGCGTCCCTGGCCGCCGCGACGATCTCCGGGTGCCGCTCGGCCGCCTCCTCGGTGGTGTACACCTCGACGACGGTCTCCGCGCCGCCGTGCGCGACCGCCTCCCGCACCGCCTGCGGGCCCTCGGCGAGGAACAGCCGCTCCTTGGCGCGCTGCGCCCGGCGTGCGAGGCGGCGGCCGGTGCGGACCCGCGGTGACTGCAGCGAGGTGAGCTCCGGCCCGAGCGGTTGGCGGAACGACATGCGCGAGAACTCCGGCGGTGGCGGGACGAGACGGGTGAGGAGCGGCGGACGGGTGCGGATAGGCGCGCCGGCGACGGCTTCGGCGGAACGGGCGCGCCGGGGAACGGCTGCGGCGGGGACAAGACACGGCGCGGGCCTGCGGGGAGATCCCCGCAGGCCCGCGCGTCATGTCACCGTCCCACCGGACGCGGTCCGGGGAGCGGACCGCGTCAGGCGGCCTCGGCCTCGGCCTTCGGCGCGTTGACGTCGTCCGGGAGCGCCTTCTGCGCGACCTCGACCAGCGCGGCGAACGCGGCGGAGTCGTTGACGGCGAGCTCGGCCAGCATCTTGCGGTCGACCTCGACGCTGGCGGCCTTCAGACCCTGGATGAAGCGGTTGTAGGTCATGCCGTTCGCACGCGCAGCGGCGTTGATCCGCTGGATCCACAGCTGGCGGAAGTCGCCCTTGCGCTTCTTCCGGTCGTTGTAGTTGTAGACGAACGAGTGGGTGACCTGCTCCTTCGCCTTGCGGTACAGGCGGGACCGCTGCCCGCGGTAGCCACTGGCCCGCTCGAGGACGACCCGGCGCTTCTTGTGGGCGTTCACTGCCCGCTTGACGCGTGCCACTGCATTACTCCTTGGTTGGGGCCGCGGGGATCTTCACGCGGCCCGAGGCGAATGGGCGAAAGGGATCGGCGGCGGCCCCGGATCCGGGGCCGGCGATCACTTGCCGAGAAGCTTCTTGACCTTCTTGGCGTCGGCCGGGGCGAGCTCGACCGTGCCGGCCAGGCGGCGGGTCAGCGTCGACGGCTTGTGCTCGAGCAGGTGACGGCGGCCCGCGCGCTGGCGCACCACCTTGCCGGAGCCGGTGAGCTTGAAGCGCTTGCTGGCACCGCTGTGCGTCTTGTTCTTCGGCATCTCGCCGTACTCTCCTCGTCGGTCCGCTCCTGCCCTGGCGCCGGGCGCGGGCGGGAGCGCTGCTGTTGGTTCTGCCGGTGCGGGGGGGATCCCCGAAACCTTGGTGCCCCGGTCGTCCGAGGCCGCGCGCAGGTCTGGGCTGACCTGCGGCCGTACGGGCCGCAGGCCGTCCGGGCCTGGGAGGCTCAGGCCTCCTGGGTCGCCTCGTCCTCGGCCGGCGCGGAGTCGTCCGCGCCCAGCTCCTCGGGCGTGCGTCCCTGCCGCTCCGCCTTGCGGGCGGCGGCGGCTTCGCGGGCTTCGGCCATGGCCTCGGTCTTCTTCTTGTGCGGACCGAGAACCATGATCATGTTTCGGCCGTCCTGCTTGGGGTTGGACTCGACGAAGCCCAGCTCCTGGACGTCCTCGGCGAGGCGCTGCAGCAGCCGGTAGCCCAGCTCGGGCCGGGACTGCTCGCGTCCGCGGAACATGATCGTGATCTTGACCTTGTCGCCCTGCTTGAGGAACCGAACGACGTGACCCTTCTTGGTGTCGTAGTCGTGCGGGTCGATCTTCGGCCGGAGCTTCATCTCCTTGATGACCGTGTGCGCCTGGTTCTTGCGCGCCTCACGGGCCTTCATGGCGGACTCGTACTTGAACTTGCCGTAGTCCATGAGCTTGCACACCGGCGGCCGTGCGGTCGCCGCGACCTCGACCAGGTCGAGGTCGTACTCCTGCGCGAGCTCCAGCGCCTTGGCAAGCGGCACGATGCCGACCTGCTCGCCACTGGGACCGACGAGTCGCACCTCGGGGACGCGAATCCGGTCGTTGATGCGGGGCTCGGTGCTGATGGGGCCTCCTCGGTTGCACCGCGCGACCGCTGGTCGCGGCCGCGAGTGGTGGATTGGTGCCCTGCCGTCCGAGGCCAAACAAAAAGAGCCTCGCGCGGCACGCAAGCGAGGCTCCACATCACCATCCGAACCATCCGCCGAGGCGGGAACGGCGTCACGGCGACACCGCCCCGGGAAGGCGGGGCTCGGAAACGGCGCACGCCCACAGGCGCGCTCCGCCGGACCTTACCCGTCGGCCCGGAGGTCGATCGGGTGGGAGACTGATCATGTGGAGCCTCCACTTGCGGACCGGGCGCGCAGAGCACCCGGCCGGTCAGTCTGCAAGCATACCAGCGCCTGGAGGATCCTCTGCATTCCCGCCCATGCGGGCGGTTTCTCCGCGTTCGCCTGCGCGGCGGGCGGAGGCGCGGGGCCGGGGGCGGGCGGAGGCGCGGGGCGGGGGCGGGGCGGGCTGCGGTCGGGCAGCGGTCGGGCGGGCGCCGGCCGACGGGCGGCGGTCGGGTGAGCAGGCGGGAGTCAGGTGGCCGGGGCGCGGCGCGTAGGCTCGGTCTCACCTCACCGTATCGTCCGACCGCCCCGGCACACCGCGCCGCGACCGGTACGGCGACCGAGAACCGCGAAGAGAGCCATGACCTCCTCCGAGAGCACCCCGCCGCCCGCCGATGCCGCCGAGGCCGCCGACGCCACCGCGGCTTCCGCGTCCGCGGCGTCCGCCGACGACCTCGCCCGCGACATCGCCGACGTCCCGGCCGTCGAGGTGATCACCACCGTCGCCGTCCACCTGATGAGCGCGGCGGCGGTCAACCTCGGCCTGGCCGAGGACGGCGAGCAGCACAAGGACCTCGACGAGGCCCGCAAGCTGATCACCGCGCTCGCCGGCCTGGTCACCGCGGGCGCGCCGGAGATCAGCAACTTCCACGCGGCGCCGCTGCGCGACGGGCTGCGCTCGCTGCAGCTCGCCTTCCGCGAGGCCTCTCTGGTCCCGGACGCCCCCGGCGCCGGCCCCGGCGAGAAGTACACCGGCCCGGTCTACGCCTGACGCCCCGCTCGGCGGTCCCGCGTTCCACCCCGATGCCGTTCCGCGGCGGAACGGGCCCGGGCCCCGGGCCTGACGTCAGGCAGCACGGCCCGCGCTGAGGCGGATCCGGGCGGCACTCGTGCATGGCGTCCGGCCGTCACCCCGGGCCCTCACACGGCGTACGTCCCGCAGCCGGGACCTGTCCCGTTTTCCGGGACAGGTCCCGGCAGCGTCCATGTCTCCCGGCACTGCGGCGCGCCGCGCCCGGAGTCGAGTCGGTCTGCCGCGGTGCATCTCGTCTCCTGGGACACCTGGAGCGGGAACCTGTCCCCGTTTTCAGGACAGGTTCGGGCGCCGCCGCGCGCCTGTCCCGCCTTTCGGATTTCGGGAGACATGCGGCATCGGCCGATGCCTCCTCGGCGCCGGCCGCACGCGGCGCCCGGGGCGGTCCGCCGCGGGAACCTCTCCGACACGGGCGCCCGCGCGAGCGACGGAATCAGCTCGGGCGGGCGTAGAAGGGGGTGGGGGGCTCGGGAGCGTCGGGCGGGACGAGTGCCAGGTCGAGGCCGGCGAGCAGGCGGGTGCGCAGGACCGGATCCTCGGCCAGCCCGGAGGCCAACCGCCGCACCGCCGCACCGAGTTCCGGCTCCGGCAGCTCGCGCTGGGGAACGACCGCGAGCAGCGCGTCGGCCTGGCGCGAGGGCAGCAGATGGGCCCGGAGCACCGCCGGCTCCCGCTCCAGCAGCGCGCCGACCGCCTCCGCGACCCGCGGGTCGTCGAGCGCGCCGCCGGGGACCGCGCCCTGGCCGAGGACACGCAGCGCCGGGCCGGAGAGTTCGAAGAAGACCGGGCCGGCGAGGTCGATCAGCAGCGCGTCGGCCCGCTCGTTCCAGGCCGCCTCGATCGCCTGCCGGGTCGGCACCGGCGCCGGGCGCGCGTCCGCCCGCCAGGCCCGCAGCGCGGCCAGCGAGGTGAACGCGGGCAGGCCGCGGCGGCCGTCGGGCGCCTGGATGGTGGGGACGGCCATGTCGCTGCTCTTCTCGCGCCGCAGGCCGTTGTCGTCGGTCTCGGCCTCGCCGAGGATCGCCACGATGGGGACCAGCAGCCGGGCCTCCGCGAGCGCCCGCAGCACCGCCGCCTCGGCCGCCGCCGCCTCGGCGCCGCTCCCGGCGGCGTCGCTCCGGCCGGAGGCGCCGCGGGCGGCGCCGTAGCGGGCGAGCGCCTCCGCGAGGCGCGGGTCGGCGGAGCCGTCGTCCCCGGCGAAACCGGGGTCGGGGATGTTCTTGCGGTCGCTGTGCTGCACCGGTCGAGCCTATCCCCCGCGCCGCGGCCGCCCGCGCGGGCCGTCACGCCGCCCCCGCCCGCGCCCTACCCAGGGCCGCACCGGCTGTGGCACCCTGCGGCCATGAACGCCGACCCCAGCACCGAGGGCGCCGCCGTCCGGCGTGCGGAGGCCCGCCGCCGGGAGGCCCGGCGCACCGCCGACCGGGCTCGCTACGACCGGGCCACCGCGCATCTGGAGGCCCCGCTCGCGATCGTCGACCTCGACGCCTTCGACGCCAACGCCGACGACCTGGTCCGCCGGGCCGGCGGCAAGCCGATCCGGGTGGCGAGCAAGTCGGTGCGCTGCCGCGCCCTGCTGGAAAGGGTGCTGGCGCGGGACGGCTTCCGCGGGGTGATGTCCTTCACCCTGCCGGAGTCGCTGTGGCTGGCCCGCAACGGCTTCGACGACGTCCTGCTCGCTTACCCCTCGGTCGACCGCGCCGGTTACGCCGAGCTGGCCGGGGACGAGGAACTGGCGCGCGCGGTCACGGTGATGGTGGACGACCCCGGGCAGATCGGGCTGATCGAGGCGGCGCGTGCCGGCGGCCGGGCCGAGATCCGGGTGTGCCTGGAGATGGACACCGCGCTGCACCTGCTCGGCGGCAAGGTCCGGATCGGCGCCCGGCGTTCCCCGCTGCGGACGCCGGAGGAGCTGGCCGACTTCGCGCGGTGGGTGCACAAGCACCCCGGCTACCGGGTGGTCGGGCTGATGGCCTACGAGGGCCATGTGGCCGGGGTGGGCGACGCGATCGCGGGCCGGCCGCTGCGATCCGCGGCCGTGCAGACCATGCAGCGCAAGGCGCGGGCCGAACTGGCCGAGCGCCGCGCGGCGGTGGTGCGCGCCCTGCGCGAGGTCACCGAGCTGGAGTTCGTCAACGGCGGCGGCACCGGAAGCGTCCAGCACACCGCGGCGGAACAGGCGGTGACGGAGATCGCGGCGGGCTCCGGGCTCTACCAGCCGCGGCTGTTCGACAACTACACGGCCTTCGCCGGTCGTCCGGCGGCGCTGTTCGCGCAGCCGGTGGTGCGGCGGCCGGGACCAGGCGTGGTCACCGTGCTCGGCGGGGGCTATCCGGCGTCCGGCGCGGCGGGCCCCGACCGGCTGCCCGAGCCCTACCTCCCGCCGGGGCTGCGCTACGACCCGCAGGAAGGGCCGGGCGAGGTGCAGACCCCGCTGCTCGGACCGGCCGCCGACCGGCTGACCGTCGGGGACCGGGTGTGGTTCCGGCACGCCAAGGCCGGGGAGTTGTGCGAGCGATTCGACACCCTGCACCTGGTCCGCGGCGAGCAGGTCGAGCGAAGCGTGCCGACCTACCGGGGCGAAGGGAAGACCTTCCTGTAAGACGGAGTATGACGGGGCGTCAGCTCACGCGGAGCCGACGCCCGTCAGTACGCAGGGGCGAGCCGGCCCCGGGTCAGCTGACCTGGCCGCCGGAGCCGGCGGCGCCTCCCGAGGACCCGACCGGGACGTCCTTGATGCCGGACACGATGGTGTCCATCAGCGAGACGGACGGCGCCTTGGCGGCGATGTCGAAGCCGAAGTGGACGGTGGCCAGGCCGGTGCCGGAGGCGGTCGGGAAGACCACGGTCTCCACGTGGCCGTCGTTGCCGGTCTTCGGGTGCACCTTCCAGCGGATCAGGTAGCCGGAACGGCCGTCCACCGTCACCGACTTGGCCTCCTCCTGGGTGTGCGAGACCAGCGTCCCGTAGGCGTCCTTGGCGGCGGCGGCGATGTCGGACTCGGCGGCCTTCTTCACGTCGGTGCCGCTGCCGGTCAGCAGGTTGGTGTCGACGCCGCCGAGCGAGCAGCCGTCGGACGAGCCGTTGCAGGCGTAGGTGCCGATGTACATCGCGGCGTGGCCGCTGTCGCTCTCGGTGCCGCCGGTCCAGCCGGAGGGGATCGGCAGCGAGATGCCGTCCACCTCGTCCACGGCGGTGGTGGAGTCGCCACCGGTCGAGCCGCCCGAGCCGCCGGCACCGCCCGAGCCGCCGGTGGAGCCGCCGCCGCTCCCGCCGCCGCCGCCGTTCTGCCCGCCGAAGCCGCCGCCGGGGAAGCCCTGGCCGCCCTGCCCGCCGAAGCCGCGCTGGGCGCTCGCGTGGGAGGAGCCGCCGTGGTCGACCGCGAGGTAGGTGATCCCCGAGCCGATGCCGCCGCCGACCAGCAGCGCGATCACGCCGGTGGCGACGGCCGCGGAGTGCCGGCGCAGCCAGGAGGGGCGCTGAGGCGCGGGCGCGCCGTAGAGGACGTCGGCCCCGGCGGGCGGCGTCACGTACGGGGAACCGGGGTAGCCGTAGCCGGCCTGCCCGTAGGGGACCTGGGCGGCGCCGGGCGGCGGGGGCGGCAGCGGGGCGCCGGCGCGGGTCTCCGGGTCGGGCGGCGCGGCCGCGAACGCGGCGGTCCGCCCGGGCTCCTCTCCCACCTCGGTCTCTGCACCGCGCTCGGCCGACGCTGCCCACTCACCCGGCTCGGCCCACTCACCCGGCTCGGCCCGCTCACCCCGCTCGGCCCGTTCACCCGATTCGGTCTGGGCGCCCTGCTCCGCCGGCCCGTCCGGCCCCTCCTGCCCCTCCCGCCGGTCCTGTACCGCGGCGTTGTCCGGCAGTTGCTGGGTGGCGTCCAGGTCCGGGTCGGCCGGGGTGCCGCCGGGCCGGGTGTGAGCGGTCCAAGCGGCACCGTTCCACCACCGCTCGCGGCCGGCTGCCTTGCCTTCGTCACTGGGGTCCGGATACCAACCGGACGGAATCGTCGCGCTCACGGCGGCAGACTACCTGCTGAACCGATAAGCGCTCCGTGAGCGGACGATGAGAGTTCCCTGACTTTTCCGCAGGTCACCGACCGGTCACTGCGGCGTGACGTAGGCACCCGAGATGCCGCCGTCGACCAGGAACTCGGCGGCCGTGACGAAGGAGGAATCGTCGCTGGCCAGGAAGGCCGCCGCGGCGGCGATCTCCTCCGCGCGGGCGAACCGCCCGAGGGGGATGTGCACCAGGCGGCGGGCCGCCCGCTCCGGGTCCTTGGCGAACAGCTCGCGCAGCAGCGGGGTGTCCACCGGGCCCGGGCACAGCGCGTTGACCCGGATGCCCTCGCGGGCGAACTGCACGCCGAGTTCGCGGCTCATCGCCAGCACCCCGCCCTTGGAGGCGGTGTAGGAGATCTGCGAGGTCGCGGAGCCCATCACGGCGACGAAGGAGGCGGTGTTGATGATCGAACCCCGGCCCTGGCGCCGCATGTAGGGCAGCGCGGCCTTGCAACACAGGTACACGGAGGTGAGGTTGACCTCCTGGACGCGGCGCCAGGCCTCGATTCCGGTGGTGAGGATGGAGTCGTCCTCGGGCGGCGAGATCCCGGCGTTGTTGAAGGCGATGTCGACCGAGCCGTAGGTCTGGTGCGCGGTCGCGAACAGCGCCTCGACCTGCTCGGCGTCGGTGACGTCGCAGCGGACGAAGGTCCCGCCGACGGCCTCGGCGGCAGCCCTGCCCGCGGTCTCGTCCACGTCGGCGACGACGACGTGCGCGCCCTCGGAGGCCAGCCGGTGGGCGGTGGCGAGGCCGATCCCGCCGGCTCCGCCGGTGATCACGGCGGTGCGGCCGACCAGGCGGCGGCAGACAGGCTGTCCCTCGGAGGCAGGGGTGGTGTCGGTGGTCATGGGTGGGGGTTCACTCCTCGGCGGCGAAGAAGACATTCTTGGTCTCGGTGAAGTGGCGCAGCGCGTCCGGGCCGAGTTCGCGGCCGAGGCCGGACTCGCCGAACCCCCCGAAGGGGGTCCAGTAGCGCACGCTGGAGTGCGAGTTGACGGAGAGGTTGCCCGCCGCGACGCCTCGGGCCAGGCGCAGCGCCCGGCCGAGGTCCCGGGTCCACAGCGAGCCGGAGAGGCCGTAGCGGGTGGCGTTGGCCAGCCGGAGCGCGTCGGCCTCGTCGGTGAACGGGACGACGACGGCGACCGGGCCGAAGACCTCGTCCGTCCATACCGGAGCGGCGAGTTGGGCGGCGTCGGCGGGGGCGAGCACGGTCGGCGGGAACCAGTGGCCGGCGCCCTCGGGCGCCGAGCCGCGCACCGCGACCGGGACACCGGAGAGTTGATCCTCCGTCAGGAAGCCGGCCACCCGGTCGCGCTGGGCGGCCGAGATGAGCGGGCCCATCTCCGCGGCCGGGTCGGCACCCGGGTCGGCGACCCTCACCGCGCGTACCCGGTCGGCGAGTTCGGCCAGGAAGTCGTCGTAGACCTCGCGCTGCACCAGGATGCGGGTGCGGGCGCAGCAGTCCTGTCCGGCGTTGTCCAGGAAGGACATCGGGTCGGCGGCGCGGGCGAGGTCGGCGTCGGCGAAGACGATGTTGGGGCTCTTGCCGCCGAGTTCCAGGGTGACCCGCTTGACCTGGGCGGCGCAGCGGGCGGCGATCTCCTTGCCGACCCGGGTCGAGCCGGTGAAGACGACCTTGCGGACCTCGGGGTGGTCGACCAGGGCGCGCCCGGCGACCGGTCCGGTGCCGGGCAGCACCTGGAACACGCCCTCCGGAAGCCCCGCCTCCAGGGCGAGTCCGGCCAGCCGCAGGGCGGTCAGCGGGGTCTGCTCGGCGGGCTTGAGCAGCACCGCGTTCCCGGCCGCGAGAGCCGGGGCGGAGCCCCAACCGGCGATCGGCATCGGGAAGTTCCACGGCACGATGACCGCGACGACGCCGTAGGGCTCGTGGAAGGTGACGTCGACGCCGCCGGGCACCGGGATCTGACGCCCGGTCAGTCGCTCGGCTCCGCCCGCCGAGTACTCCAGCAGGTCGCGGAAGTTGCCGGCCTCCCAGCGGGCGTTGCCACGGGTGTGGCCGGCCTCGCGGACCTCCAGGTCGGCGAGCTCGTCCAGGTGGGCGTCGACCGCGTCGGCGAAGCGGCGGAGCAGGCGGGCCCGCTCCCCCGGGGCGAGGGCGGCCCAGGCGGCCTGGGCCTTGGCGGCGCGCGCCACGGCGGCGTCCACCTCGCCGCGACCGGCGGCGGGGACGCGCGCGATCAGCTCCTCGGTGGCCGGGTTGCGGACCTCCAGCTCCCCCCCGGCGGCCTCGGCCTCGGGGTGCTGGGGTGCGGTGTCGCTCATCGGATGCGGCCTCACATGCGCTCGAAGGAGCGGTAGCGCTCCCAGTCGGTGACGGCGGTGTCGTAGGCGTCCTGCTCGACGTCCGCCATGGTGCGGTAGTGCTGGACCACCTCCTCGCCGAAGGCGGCCTTGGCGGTCTCGCTCGCGCTCCACAGCGCGGCGGCCTCCCGCAGCGTGGCGGGGACGTGTTCGAGGCCCTCGGCCCGGTAGGCGTTGCCGGCGCAGGGCTCGGGGAGTTCGAGCCGCTGGTCGATGCCGTGCATCCCGGCGGCGATCATGCCGGCGACGGCCAGGTAGGGGTTGACGTCACCGCCGGGCACCCGGTTCTCCGCGCGCAGCGAGGGCCCGTGGCCGACCACGCGCAGGGCGCAGGTGCGGTTGTCCCGGCCCCAGGCGACCGCGGTGGGGGCGAAGGAGCCGGGGCGGTAGCGCTTGTAGGAGTTGATGTTGGGCGCGTACAGCAGCGTGAACTCGCGCAGGGCGGCCAGCTGCCCGGCCATGAAGTGCCGCATCAGCGCAGAGGGTTCGGTGGGCCGCTCGGGGTCGGCGCAGACCGGACGGCCGTCCGCGTCGCGCAGCGAGAGGTGGACGTGGCAGGAATTGCCCTCGCGCGCGTCGTACTTGGCCATGAAAGTAAGCGCCATGCCCTCCTGGGCGGCGATCTCCTTGGCGCCGGTCTTGTAGACGCTGTGCTGGTCGCAGGTGGTGAGCGCGTCGGCGTAGCGGAAGGCGATCTCGTGCTGGCCGAGGTTGCACTCCCCCTTGGCGGACTCCACGGTCATCCCGGCGCCGTCCATCTCGTTGCGGATGCGGGCGAGCAGCGGCTCGATCCGGCCGGTGGCCAGCAGCGAGTAGTCGGCGTTGTACTGGTTGGCCGGGGTGAGGTCGCGATAGCCGCGCTGCCAGGCGGACTCGTAGGTGTCCCGGAAGACGATGAACTCCAGCTCGGTGCCGGCCCAGGCGGTCAGCCCGTGGCGGTCGCGCAGCAGGTCCAGTTGGCGGCGCAGGATCTGCCGCGGGGAGGCGGCGACCGGGGTGCCGTCCTCCCAGGCGAGGTCGGCGGTGACCAGGGCCGTCCCGGGCTGCCAGGGGATGCGGCGCAGCGTGCCCAGGTCGGGGCGGAGCGCGAAGTCGCCGTAGCCGGTCTCCCAGGAGGCCATGGCGTAGCCGTCGACGGTGTTGAGGTCGACGTCGACGGCGAGCAGGTAGGCGCAGCCCTCGCTGCCGTGCGCGAGCACCTCGTCGAGGAAGTGCCGGGCGGCGAACCGCTTGCCCTGCAGGCGGCCCTGCATGTCGGTGAAGGCCAGCGCCACGGTGTGCACCTCGCCGCCGTCGACCAGCTCGCGCAGGGCGTCGACGGTGAGCGGGGGCGGCGGCGGGGGCGCCGGCGACGACTGCGCGGGCGGCTGCGCGGGCATGGGGCCTCCACGGTGTGGGCGGTCGGGGCGTTTCGGCTGCCGGTGCCCAAAGGTATGGTCTTGTGCCATTGGATGGGAAGACCACGAAGGGGTCGTGTCGTGAGCGAGGCGTCACGAGAACGGCGTCATGAGGGCTGTGCCTTGAGGACGGCGTCATGAGCGAGGCGCTGGACTCGGCGCTGGCGCCGGTGCGTTCGGGGAACACCTTCGAGGAGACCGTGCAGCGGCTGCTGCGCGTGGTCCGCCTCGGCCTGGTCCCGATCGGCGGCAAGCTCCCGGCCGAGCGCGAGCTCGCCGAGCGGCTCCAGATCAGCCGGGTGACCCTGCGCGAGGCGCTGAAGGTGCTCCAGGACGCGGGGCTGCTGGAGGTCCGGCGCGGGCGCTACGGCGGCGCCTTCGTGGTCGGCAGCCCGGCGCCCGCCCGGCCGGACGCGGACGGCGCCGAGCTGCGCCGGCGCGCCGAAACCCTCGGCGGCGACCGCCTGGAGGACGTGCTGCGCTTCCGCGAGGTGCTGGAGGTCGGCGCGGCCGAACTGTGCGCGGCGGCCCGGCCGCGCGGAGCCGACGCCGAACGCCTGCGGGACTGCCTGGCCGCCACGGCCGCCGCCGGACTGGCGGACTACCGCGCCGCGGACACCCGGCTGCACCTCGCCGTCGCCGAGCTCTCCGGCTCTCCCTCGGTCGCCGCCCGCTACGCGGAGGTCCGCGCGACCGTCAACGAACTGCTGGACTGCATCCCCCTGCTGCCGCCCAACCTGGCCCACTCCGAGCGGCAGCACGCCCTGCTGGTGGGGGCGTTGCTGGACGGCGACCGGGAGGCGGCGCGGTCCGTCGCCCGCGACCACGTGGACGGCACCGCCGCGCTGCTCCGCGGCTTCCTCTCCTGAACTGGCCATCCACCCCCGACAATCCACCCGCAAGGAGAGCGCGTTGACCGATGCCCGGCCCCTGGTGGGGCTCACCACCTACGTGGAGGCGGCGAGTTGGGGTCCGCTCTGGCGTGACCTGCCCTGCGCCCTGCTCCCCCAGGCGTATCCGGCTCTGGTGGAACGGGCGGGCGGGATCCCGGTGCTGCTGCCGCCCGCCGATCCGGCGCTCGCCCCGGCGCTGGTCTCCCGGCTGGACGCGCTGATCACCACCGGCGGCCCGGACGTCGACCCGGCCCGCTACGGCGAGCCCGCGCACCCCCGCACCGGCGTGCCGCAACCGGTCCGCGACGGGTGGGAGGCGGCGCTGATCGGCGCGGCGCTCGACGCCGGGCTGCCGCTGCTGGGGATCTGCCGGGGCATGCAGCTGCTCAACGTGGTCCGCGGCGGCAGCCTGGATCAGCATCTGCCCGACCGGGTCGGACACGAGGGCCACAACCCGGTCCCCGGCGCGTTCCCGGGCCACCCCGTCCGCGCGCTGCCCGGCACCCGGCTGGCGGAGCTGCTCGGGCCCGGCGAGCTGGACGTCCCCACGCACCACCACCAGGCCGTGTCCCGGCTCGGCGAGGGCCTGCGGCCGGCCGCGGTCTCCCCCGCCGACGGCGTGGTGGAGGCGGTCGAGGCGGACGGCCCGGGCTTCGCGCTCGCCGTCCAGTGGCACCCGGAGATGGGCGACGACCTCCGCGTGCTCCGCGCCCTGGTGGACGCGGCGGCCGCGCATGCGGCGGCGCCCCGGACCTGACGCGGCGTCAGATCCGGGGCGCCGGTGAGCGCGAGGAGCGGGGTCAGCTCGCGGGGGCGAGCTTGTCCTCGATGCCCGGGTTGGCGGCGACCCACTTCTGGACCGCCTGGTCCTCGTGGCCCTGGCCGGCCTGCTGGATGTCGTTCTCCAGCGAGCCCAGCTGCTGCTCGGTGAGGTGGAACTTCTTCAGCCAGGCCGAGATCTGCGGGAACTTGGACGGGAAGGACTTGTTGCCGATCGAGACGATCTGGTCGTGCGCGCCGAAGGCGTCCTTCGGGTCGGCCAGCTTGGTCAGGCTGTAGCGGCTGTAGGCCCAGTGCGGGGACCACAGCACCACGGCGATCGGCTTGTGCTGCTGGTAGGCGTGCTCCAGGTCGGCGAGCATCGCCGGCGAGGAGCCGTCGACCAGCTGGAAGTCCTTGTCCAGCCCGTAGGCGGGCATGACGTCCTTCTTGATCAGGTTCATCTCGCCCGTACCGGGCTCGATTCCGATGATCTTCCCGCCGAACTCCGAGGCGTGCTGCGCCAGATCGGCGAGCGAGTGGACGTCCTTGACGTAGGACGGCACGCTGATCTCCAGCGAGGTCGGCGAGTACCAGGGGCCGAGATTCACCAGGTTCTGCTTGTACCTGGCCCAGTACTGGGACTGCGCGTGCGGCAGCCATCCGTCGAGTTCCACGTCGACCTGGCCGTTGGACATGGCGGTGAACATGGAGCCGACGTCGAACTGCTGGAGGTTCACCTTGTAGCCGCGCTTGGTCAGGATGTCCTTCCACAGGTAGCTGGCGGCGATGTCCTCGTCCCACGGGAAGTAGCCGAGGTTGACCGTCCTGCCCTGACCGGAGTTCGCCGCCGCGGCGGTGCCGCCGGGGACCGGCGCGAGCTTGTCCACCAGGCCGGAGTGCTTGCCCAGCCAGTCCTTGGCGGCCTGCTGCTCATGCCCCTGGCCGGCGCCGTGGATGGCGTTCTCCAGGTCGGTCAGGTCGCTGTCCGACATGTGGAAGTTCTTCAGCCAGCCGGCGACCGTCGGCGACTTCCGCGGGAAGTCCTTGGCCGCGATGCTGTGGATGGTGTCGCCCTTGCCGAACAGGCCCTTGGGGTCGCTCAACTTGGTCAGCTCGTACTTGCTGTAGGCCCAGTGCGGCGACCACAGGGTGACCGCGATCGGCTTCTTGGCGCGGTAGGCGCGGTCGAGGTCGGCCAGCATGCTCGCGGTGCTGGAGGCGGGCAGCTGGTACTTGCCGGTGAGGCCGTAGCCCGGCATCACCTTGGACTGAATCAGCTTCATCTCGCCGGCGCCCGGCTCGATCCCGGTGATCTTCCCGCCGAACTCCGAGGCGTGCGAGGCCAGGTCGGACAGCGAGTGGACGTCCTTGACGTAGGACGGGACGGCGATCTCCAGCGAGGTCGGGCCGTACCAGGAACCGAGGTCGGTCAGCTTGGACTTGTACTGGTTCCACAGCGCGCCGCTGGTGGTCGGCAGCCAGGAGTCCAGCAGCAGGTCGGTGGCTCCGGAGGCCATCGCGGTGTAGGCGGCGCCGACGTCCATCTGCTGGATGACCGGCTTGTAGCCGCGCTCGCGCAGGATCTCGGACCAGAGGTAGGTCGCGGCGACGTCCTCGTCCCAGTTGATGTAGCCGATCCGGACGGTCTGACCGTGGCCGACGTCGCTCGCGGCGGAGACGTTCGCGGCACTGCCGGAACCACCGTGCGTCTGCGACCAGTTCAGCCCGCCGGCGATCAGCGCCAGGACGAGCACGCCGACACCGGCGACCGCGCCCGCCGGGCGGAAGCGCAGCAGTGCCGCCGCGCCACCGGCCTGCGCGCGGCTCTTGGCCAGCGCGCGGCGCCCGATCGGCGAGACCCGGTCGCCGAGCGCGCCGGTGATCCGGTCCAGGTACATGGCCAGGATGACCACCGCGACGCCGCCCTCGACGCCGAGCCCGACGTCGACCTGGCTGATCGCCGAGTAGACGGACTGGCCGAGACCGCCACCGCCGACCATGCCGGAGATGACCACCATCGACAGCGCCAGCATGATCACCTGGTTGAGGCCGGCCATGATGGTCGGCAGCGCCAGCGGAAGCTGCACCCGCAGCAGGGTGTTGCGCGGCGTGGTCCCGAACGCCTCGGCCGCCTCGACCAGTTCGGCGTCGACCTGGCGGATGCCGAGGTCGGTCATCCGCACGCCCGGGGGCATCGAGAAGACGATGGTGGCGATGACCGCCGGGACGATGCCGGTGCCGAAGAAGAAGATGCCGGGGATCAGGTAGACGAAGGCCGGCATGGTCTGCATCAGGTCCAGCACCGGGCGCAGCACGGCGTTGCCCCACCGGGAGCGCGCCGCCCAGATGCCCAGCGGCACCGCGATCACGATCGTGATCACACTGGCGACCAGTACCTGCGCCAGCGTCTGCATGGCCGGCTGCCACTGCTGCACGGAGTCGATCAGCGCCAGGCCGGCGAAGGCCAGCACAGCGGCGAGCGGGCCGCGCAGCCAGAAGGCGATCACGGCGAGGATGCCGGCCAGCAGCAGCGGCGAGGGCTGCTCCAGCACCCAGTTCACGCCGCTGTACATGTCGTTGACGACGGTGGTGATGCCGTCGAAGAGCGGCTGCACGTGGTCCTGCAGGAAGCTGACCACGTGTTCGGCCCAACTGCCGAGGGGGACGCGGTACATCAGCGCGCCTCCTTCCCGGACGGAGCGCCGGCGCCGGCCTTGGCCGCCCCGGCGGCCTGCGCGGGCCCGGTGCCCTGCGCGGGCTTCGCGGCCTGCGCGGGCTTCGCCGCGGCCTCGGCCGGCTTCGCGGCCCGAGCGCCCTGTTCGGCCTGCGCCGGCTCGGCCGCCTTCGCCGCCTTCGCGTCCTGTTCACCGCTGCGGCGCGGGGCGCGGCCGAGCACGCGGTCGCGGTCGACGTCCTCCACGAACGCGGCGACGTAGTCGTCCGCCGGGCTCAGCACGATCTCGGCCGGGGTGCCCTGCTGGACGATCCTGCCGTCGCGCATCACCGCGATCCGGTCGCCGAGCCGCATGGCCTCGTTGAGGTCGTGGGTGATGAAGACGATCGACTTGCGCAGGCTGTGCTGGAGTTCGAGCAGCTGGTCCTGCATCTCGCGGCGGATCAGCGGGTCCAGGGCGCTGAAGGACTCGTCCATCAGCAGCAGGTCCGCGTCGGTGGCCAGCGCGCGGGCCAGGCCGACGCGCTGCTGCATGCCGCCGGAGAGCTCGTCGGGCCAGGAGTCCTCCCAGCCCTCCAGGCCGACCAGGCGCAGCGACTCGCGGGCCCGCTCCTCGCGTTCGGCCCGCGCGACCTTCTGCACCTCCAGGCCGTAGGCGGCGTTGTCGAGCACGCTGCGGTGCGGGAAGAGCGCGAAGTGCTGGAAGACCATGCTGATCCGGTGCGAGCGGACGGCGCGCAGTTCCTTGTCGGACATCGCGGCGAGGTCCTCGCCGTCGACGAGCACCCGGCCCGCGGTCGGCCGGTTGAGTCCGTTGAGCATCCGCAGCAGGGTGGACTTGCCCGAGCCGGACAGGCCCATCACCACGAAGATCTCGCCGGCCTCGACCGTGAAGGAGGCGTCCAGCACGGCGGCCGTGGCGCCCTCCTCGCGCAGTTCGGCGCGGACCTTCTGCGGGTCGTCGGCCGCGCGCAGGCGGGCGACCGCGTCGTCGGGTTTCCTCCCGAACACCTTGTACAGCCGGTCTGCTTCCAGGACGGGCACGTTCACCTCTCGGGTCGGCGGGTGACAGCAGGCACGCGCCGACACGTGCCGGACGCCCGGAGGCGGCCGGTCCACGACGGCGTCGCGCTGCTGTGAAGCGGGTCGCGCGAAATGCGACCGACCCGGGTGCGCGACCTTGCGCATCGGCCGTGGGGCCGCTCCGGGCTGCTACGCGCCCTCGGATACCCCGGCTTGTTCGCAGGCAAAACAAAAGGTGACATCCCTCACGAGGCCCGCATACCGCCCCGACACCCCGCACACGCCCGTCCGGAGGGCGCACACACGCGCCCGCCCGGACCGCGCCCGGTGTCGGTGCGGTAGGGCATGATGCGGCTGTGACCACCAGCGAGACCAACAGCCAGACCACCAGCGACAACGCGCCCCACCTCCCCGCCGCCGGGAGCGCTCCGCGGCTGATGCTGCTCGACTCCGCGAGCCTGTACTTCCGCGCCTACTTCGGCATGCCCGAGACGCTGCGCTCACCCGACGGCCGCCCGGTGAACGCGGTGCGCGGGCTGCTGGACTTCATCGCCCGGCTGGTCGCCGACCACGCCCCGGACCAGCTCGTGGCCTGCATGGACGCCGACTGGCGGCCGCACTGGCGGGTCGAGCTCATCCCCTCCTACAAGGCGCACCGGGTGGCGGAGCCCGCCCCCGCGGGGGCGGTCCCGCCCGCACCGCAGTCCGGCGCCGCGCCCGGCACGGTCGACGTCGAGGAGGTCCCCGACACCCTCTCCCCGCAGATCCCGGTGATCGAGGCGGTACTGGACGCGCTCGGGATCGCCCGCGTCGGCGTCCCCGGCTACGAGGCGGACGACGTGATCGGCACGCTCACCGCGCACGCCACCGGCCCGGTCGACGTCGTCACCGGCGACCGCGACCTCTTCCAGCTGGTCGACGACGCCCGCGAGGTCCGCGTGCTCTACCCGGTGAAGGGCGTCGGCACGCTCCAGCTGACCGACGACGCCCTGATGCTGGAGAAGTACGGCGTGACCGGCGCGCAGTACGCCGACCTCGCGCTGCTGCGCGGCGACCCCAGCGACGGCCTGCCCGGCGTGCCGGGGGTCGGCGAGAAGACGGCGGCGAAGCTGGTCCGCGCCTACGGCGACCTCGCGGGGATCCGCGCGGCCGCCGCCGACCCGTCCTCCGCGCTCACCCCGACCCAGCGCAAGCGCCTCACCGAGGCCGCCGACTACCTGGAGGTCGCGCCGGCCGTGGTCCGGGTCGCCCAGGACGCGCCGCTGCCGGCCTTCGACCCCGCGCTGCCGCGCGAGCCCGCCGACCCGATGACGCTGGAGGAGCTCACCGCCCGCTGGGGCCTCGGCGGCTCGCTCACCCGCCTGCTCGCGGTCCTCGCCGAGCGCTGACCGCCCGGGCGCCACCCGACACCGCCGATTGTCAGTGGGGGGTGAGACGACCGGGATCGGTTACTCTCCGCATGTCGATCGGTACGGAAGGTGGTGGCGGCGATGGCCGGAGGCGGGCTGTCCGAGCCCAGGCTGGAGCACATGCGCGCGATGATGCGGGGGTTCGTCGAGCGCGGCGAGCTGCCCGGGCTGGTGCTGGTGCTGGAACGCCGGGGTGAGACCGTGGTCGAGGCCTTCGGCGGCTTCGAGCCCGACGGGCAGGGTCCGCCGCTGCGGCGGGACGCCCTCTTCCGGATCGCCTCGCTCAGCAAACCACTGCTCGCGGCGGCCACCCTGCTGCTCGTGGAGGACGGCACGCTCCGGCTGGAGGACTCGGTGGAGGGCCTGCTGCCGGAGCTCGCGGACCGGCGGGTGCTCACCTCCCCCGACGCCCCGCTGACGGAGACCGTCCCCGCCGAGCGCCCGATCCTGGTCCGCGACCTGCTGACGTTCACCTCGGGGTACGGCCTCCCGCTCGCCCCACCCGGCACGTGGCCGATCCAGCGCGCCCTGGAGGAACGCCGACTGGGCCAGGGCCCGACGGCCCCCAGCGTGCCGCCCGCGCCGGACGAGTGGATCCGGCTGCTGGGCGAGCTCCCGCTGCTGCACCAGCCCGGCAGCCGCTGGGCCTACCACACCGGCGCGGACATCCTGGGCGTGCTGCTCGCCCGGGCCGGCGGGCTGTCGCTGGACAAGCTGCTGCGGGAGCGCCTCTTCGACCCGCTCGGCATGGTGGACACCGGCTTCAGCGTCCCGCCCGACCAGGCGCACCGCCTCCCGCCCGAGTACGCCGCCGACCACTCCGCCGGCCCCGGCAGCGGAGGCCTGATCCGCTACGACCCCGGCGGCGCGGCCGGGCAGTGGAGCAGGCCGCCGGCCTTCCCCTCCGGCGGCGGCGGCCTGGTCTCCACGGTGGACGACTACCTGGCCTTCGCCCGGATGCTGCTCCGTCGCGGCCTGCACCGCGGTGAGCGGCTGCTCTCCCGGCCGGCGGTGGCCGCCATGACGGCGGACCAACTCACCGCCGAGCAGAAGCGCGCCACCACCCCGCTCGTGCCGGGCTTCTTCGACCAGCGCGGCTGGGGTCTCGGACTCTCGGTGGTCACCGGGCGCGGCGGGCCCTCCGCCTCCCCCGGCACCTTCGGCTGGGACGGCGCCCTGGGCACCCGCTGGTACTCCGACCCGGCGGAGGACCTCACGCTGATGCTCTTCACCCAGCTGGCCTGGTCCTCCGCGGCCCCGCCCCCGGCCTTCGCCACCTTCTGGAACCTCGCCTACGCGGCGCTCGACGACTGAGTCCCGGGGCCCTCAGCCCACCGAGGAGTAGGCGACGATGCCGCGCAGCACCCCGTCGACCGCCTTGCGGGCGGTGGAGCGCACGCCGCTGTCCGGCGGGGCCGCGTCCTGGATCTGGCCGAGGACATCGACCACCTGCTTGGTCCAGCGCACGAAGTCGCCGGCCGGCATGTCGGCCTCGCGCAGCACCGCGTTCAGGCTGTCCCCGCTCGCCCAGCGATGCACGGCCCAGGTGAAGCCGAGGTCCGGCTCGCGCTGGAAGTCGAGCTTGTGCTCCTCCTCCAGCGCGTCCAGCCGCGCCCAGATCCGGATCATCTCGCCCAGCGCGTGCTTGGCCTTGCCGCCCGGAACCGGCGGCGCCACCGCGTCGTCGGCCTGCCGCGCCTCGTAGACCAGCGCCGAGGCGCAGGCGGCCAGCTCGGCCGGGTCCAGCCCGTTCCACACGCCCTCGCGCAGGCACTCCGAGGCCAGCAGGTCGAGGTCGCCGTAGAGCCGGGCGAGCCGGCGGCCGTCCTCGGTGACCTGGTCGCCCTTGAGGTAGCCGAGCTCGCCGAGCAGCGCGCAGACCCGGTCGAAGGTCCGGGCGACGCTGTTGGTGCGGGTCTGCATGCGGCGTTCGAGCTGCTCGGTGTCGCGGCGCAGCCGCCAGTAGCGCTCGGCCCAGCGGGCGTGGTCCTCGCGCTCGTCGCAGCCGTGGCAGGGGTGGCGGCGCAGCTCGGTCCGCAGCCGCGCGATCTCCGGATCGTCGGCGGCGGCGGAGCGCCCGCGCTGCCGCAGGCTCGCGCGGTCCGGTTCGATGTGACCGGCCTTGGTGCGCAGCGCGGAGGCGAGGTCGCGCCGGGACTGCGGGGAGCGGGCGTTGAAGGACTTCGGGATCCGCAGCCGCTCCACGGGCGTGACCGGCACCGGGAAGTCGATCATCGCCAGCCGCTTGACCTGCCGCTCCGCGGTCAGCACCAGCGGGCGCGGGCCGTCCACGTGAGCCTGCGCGTGCCGGTGGCCCCCGTGCCCGCCGTGCCCGTGCCGGCCGACCGGCGGCAGGCCCGGGTCGAGCACCACGGCCAGCCCGGCGAACCGCCCGGCGGGGACGTGGATGACGTCGCCCGGCCGCAGCCGCTCCAGGGCGTCGGCCGCACTGGCCCGGCGCTGCGCGGTACCCTCCTTGGCCAGCCGCTGCTCGCGGTCCTTGAGCTGGCGGCGCAGGCCCATGTACTCGTCGAAGTCGCCGAGGTGGCAGGTCATGGCCTCGCGGTAGCCCTCCAGGCCCTCCTCGTTGCGCTGGACCTGGCGGGCGATGCCGACCACCGAGCGGTCCGCCTGGAACTGCGCGAAGGAGGTCTCCAGCAACTCCCGCGAGCGGTGCCGGCCGAACTGGTGCACGAGGTTGACGGCCATGTTGTAGGACGGCCGGAAGGAGGACCGCAGCGGGTAGGTGCGGGTACCGGCCAGGCCGGCCAGCGCCTCCGGGTCGAGCCCGCGCTGCCACAGCACCACGGCGTGGCCCTCGATGTCGATCCCGCGCCGCCCTGCGCGCCCGGTGAGCTGCGTGTACTCCCCCGGGGTGATGTCGGCGTGGGTCTCGCCGTTCCACTTGACCAGCTTCTCCATGACGACCGAGCGGGCCGGCATGTTGATGCCCAGCGCCAGCGTCTCGGTCGCGAAGACGGCCTTGACCAGCCCGCGGACGAAGAGCTCCTCCACGACCTCCTTGAAGGCCGGGAGCATCCCCGCGTGGTGGGCGGCGAAGCCGCGCTCCAGCGCGTCCAGCCACTCGAAGTAGCCCAGGACGTGCAGGTCCTCGGAGGGGATCGGCTCGGTGCGGGTCTCCACCAGCTCGCGGATCTCCGCCCGCTCGGCCTCGTCGGTGAGCCGCAGGCCGGAGGAGACGCACTGCTGCACGGCGGCCTCGCAGCCGGCCCGGCTGAAGATGAAGGTGATCGCCGGGAGCAGCCCCTCGGCGTCCAGCCGCTCGATCACGTCGATCCGGTTGGGCGTCCAGATCCGGCCGGGGCGCCCCTTGGGCATCGAGCGCCCCCGGCCCCGGCGGTCGAACTGGCTCGCCCGGTCGTTCTCCGCCCGCGCAAGCCGCACCAGCTCGGGGTTGACCAGCTTGGAAGGGCGGCGCTCGGCGCGCGAGGGGCGGCCGTCGCGCTCGGGCGAGGCGAACAGGTCGTACATCCGGTGGCCGGCCATGACGTGCTGCCACAGCGGAACCGGGCGGTGCTCGGAGACGATCACCTTGGTGCCGCCGCGAACGGTGTCCAGCCAGTCGCCGAACTCCTCGGCGTTGGAGACCGTGGCGGAGAGCGAGACCAGCGTGACCGACTCGGGCAGGTGGATGATCACCTCCTCCCAGACCGCGCCGCGGAAGCGGTCGGCGAGGTAGTGCACCTCGTCCATCACCACGTAGCCGAGGCCGGCGAGGGTCTGCGAGTTCGCGTAGAGCATGTTCCGCAGCACCTCGGTGGTCATCACCACGATCGGTGCGTCGCCGTTGACCGTGTTGTCGCCGGTCAGCAGGCCGACCTTGTCCGCGCCGTAGCGGCGGACCAGGTCGGAGAACTTCTGGTTGGACAGCGCCTTGATCGGCGTGGTGTAGAAGCACTTGCGGCCCTCGGTCAGGGCCAGGTGCACGGCGAACTCGCCGACCACGGTCTTGCCGGAGCCGGTCGGCGCCGCGACCAGCACGCCGTGCCCGGCCTCCAGCGCCTCGCAGGCCTCCACCTGGAAGGGGTCGAGCGGGAACTCGTACAGCTCGCGGAAGGCGTAGAGCGCGGTGGCCTGCTCGCGGGCGCGGGCGCGGGCCAGCGCGTACCGCTCGGACGGGGAGAGGTCGGCGTGCGGATCCTCGCCGGACCTCACTCGGGCGTCGCCGGTCATCGCGGCATCACCTCTTCCCGGTGCGGGAGGGACGGGACCGGGAGGCGGGCGGCGGACGCCCGCGGCGGCGGGGCCGGGAGGGCGGAACTCCGCCTCCCCGGGGCGCTGCCGGTGGGGGATGAGTGGTTGACGAGCATCTCGGTTAGAGCGTACCCGCCGGGACCGACAGCCGACCGGAAGATTTTTTCGACGGGCCTCAGCACAGGACGCGGGCCGCGCCGGGGACGCAGGTGGCGGTGAGCGGGAGGCGGCCGGCCGGCTCGCCGTCGGCGTAGGCGGTCAGGTCCGCCTCGATGGTCACCCGGGCGGCCCGCAGCACGCTCACCGCGGGGTGGGCGAGATGGGTGCCCCGGTAGAGCCGTGGCACGGTGCGCACGAGGTCGAGGCGGCCGATCGGACCGACCACGGTGATGTCGAACAGCCCGTCGTCCAGCCGCGCCTCCGGGCACATCCGCATCCCGCCGCCGTAGGAGGTGGCGTTGCCGACCGCGATCAGGGTGGCGTCCAGCTCCAGCTCGGACGGGCCCGGGTGCCCCTCCAGCGCCAGCCGGAAGCGGACCGGGCGCAGCGCGGCCAGCTCCGCGAGCAGGGCGAGGTCGTAGCGGGTCTTCCCATGCGGCCAGGTCATCCGGTTGGCGCGGTCGTTCACCCGGGAGTCCAGCCCGCAGGCCAGCACCGTCCCGAACCAGCCGCCGGCGCCCGTGTCCGGGCCCGCGCCCGCGGCTGCACCCGCTGCCGCCACGCGCCCGAGGTCGACGGTCCGGAAGCGGCCGGCGGCGAGCGCCTCCGCGGCCCGCGCGGCGGCCGCGCCGGGATCGCGGTGCGGCAGCTCCAGCGCGCGGGCGAGGTCGTTGCCGGTGCCCGCGGGCACCACGCCCAGCGGGACCGTGCTGCCGGCGACGGCGTTGAGCGCGAGGTTCACCAGTCCGTCACCGCCGACCGCGATCAGCGCGGGGGCGCCGCGGTCGACGGCCTCCCGGGCGAGCCGGGCCGCCTCGGAGGCGTCGGCGCCCACGGCCCGGCGGACGGGGACGCCGGCCGCGGCGAAGGCGCGTTCCGCGGCGAGCGCCGCGCGGGCTCCCAGCCCACCCCCGGAACCCGGGTTCACCAGCACGGTAGCGGTATCGGACACCCGCCGGAGGCTACCGGCTCAGGTGACGTCGCCGAAAGGCTCGGAACCCTCCGGCCCTTCGCCGTCCCGCGCGGGCGGGATCGCCGGGTTCTCCGAGGCGGCGACCCGCTCGGGGCGGTGGTCCAGCGGCGCGGCGGCGACCGGCTCGGCGGCGACGCGCTCCGGGGTGAGGTCCGCCGGGGCGAGGTCGAGCGAGGAGGCCTGGTCGGGGTCGAGGCCGTAGTCCGGGTCGGCGTCGTGCCGCCTGGCCTTGCGGCGGTCGTGCAGGGTGGTCACCGCGAGGGCGATGAAGAACAGCATCACGATCGGGATCGCCAGCACGCACATGGTGATCGGGTCACCGGTGGGCGTCGCGATCGCCGCGAAGACGAAGATCAGGAAGACGATGGCCCGCCACCAGCCGCGCAGCTTCTGCGCGGGCAGGATCCCCACGAAGTTCAACGCCACGAGCAGCAGCGGGAGTTCGAAGGAGAGACCGAAGACGACGATCATCCGGATGAAGAAGTCCAGGAACTGGTCGCCCTCGATCAGGCTGGACATGCCCGCCGGGACGAAGCTCATCAGGATCTTGATCGCCTTGGGGAAGATCCAGTAGGCGATGGCCGCTCCGCCCAGGAACAGCGGGACCGCCGCGCCGGCGAAGCCGAGGCCGTAGGCCTTCTCCTTGCGGTACAGGCCGGGGGCGATGAAGGCCCAGATCTGGTACGACCAGATCGGGCTGGCCAGCACCAGGCCGATCATCAGCGCGACCTTGAAGCTCAGCGAGAGACCGCCCAGCGGACCGGTCACCGCCAGCAGCCCGTTGGGGCAGCCGGCCGTCGGGCGGCCGAGGCCGTGCACACCGCTGAGGTTGCAGACCGGGCCGGTCATCTGGTGCAGCACCCAGCTGTGGATCACCAGGCCGATGATCGTGGTGACCACGACCGCCGCCACCGATTTCACGAGCCGGTTGCGCAGCTCGCGCAGGTGATCCCCCAGGGGCATGCGCCCCTCGGTGTCCTTCTGCGGCTTGGGCCGGGCCTTCTGCCCGCGCCCGGCGCGCTGCGTGTCGCTGCTCACCGTGCGGCTTCTTGTCCCTGTCAGCGGTCGGATGATCGGCGGTCGGATGATCGGTGGAGCGCGCGGCAGGGCGCGGCACCGCGAAGGTGCCGTCACCACGCCGCGTCCGGGCGCCGGAGCCCGCGTGCCGCGGCGCCCGGGCCCGGTTCAGCTCCTGGTCAGCTGTGCGCCGAGGGGGTCTGGTCGGCGACCGGGCGGGCCTCCGACACGTCGCCCGGGGCGGCCTTGATGGTCCGCGGGGCGGCGGCGGTCTGCTCGGCGGTCTCCTGGCGCGGAGCGTCCGCCGCGGCGTCCTCACGCATGGCACGCGCCTCGGACTTCAGGATGCGCAGGGACTTGCCCAGCGCCCGCGCCGAGTCCGGCAGCCGCTTGGCGCCGAACAGCACCAGCACGATGAGTGCCAGGATGATGATCTCGTAGCCGCGTCCAATGCCCATGGCTTCCTCATTCGGTCTAGGTCTGTCCCTGATGATACGCACCGCGCCGACAAGCGGGTCCAGAGCGGCTGAGACGAACCGGACGGGGTGCAGCGTCGCCCGATCCTACGCCCGATCGAACAAGGACAGTAGAAACCGGAGGCAACGGTTGGCACAAGAACCGGATGGCGACAGGCGACTGGCGATGACTCAGCACAGGTCGGCCACGCCCCTGCGGTGCCACCCGGCGGCGCCGCGCACCGCCCGCCCGCTTGCGCGATCAGCCGCGCACGACCTCGCCGGCCCGGCGCGCCAGCGGCTCGGCGGCCCGCTCCAGCGAGCCGGCGGCGGTGGCCATCCGGCGCGCCCCGGCGTCCAACTCCCGTGAGAGCTGCGTCACATCGCGGTAGACCCGGACCGCCAGCACGCCCAGCACCAGCAGCCCGGCGGTGGCCAGCGCCACCGCGCCCTCGATGACCCACGGAACCCACGCCATGCCCCGACCCTATCCCTTCCGTCCGGATCCCTTCGGTCCGGCGCCCCGTCCCGGCCGCTCCCCGGCTCAGCCGCCCGGGGCGACCTGGAGCAGGCGCATGGTCCGCACGCCCGCGCCGGTGAGCGCGGCGACGATGCGCTCGCCCGCCGGCTTGCGGACGGCGGCCCCGCACTCGGGGCAGGTGAAGCTGTAGAAGGTCCGCTCGCGGGTCCGGCCGACCGCGAGCCGGAAGGCCTCCGCACCCAGCTCGGCGATGCCCCGGCACTCCGGGCAGGAGGCGCGGAACCGGCTCGGCCGGCTCTCCGCGGCGACCCCGACGGTGGTCCCGGCGTTCACGCCCCGCTCCCCCGTTCCGCTCCCGGCCCGGCGTCGCCCGCCCCTCTCCCCGCCGCGCCGATCCCGGCCGCGCCGATCCCGGCCGCGCCGATCCCGGCCGCGCCGGCCCCGGCCGCTTCGGCCCCCGCGGCTTCGGCCCCCGCGGCTTCGGCGCCGGCGGCTTCGCCGTCGGCGGGGGCCGGCTCCTCCGCGTAGGCGGCCAGCGCCTCCCGCGCCGCGGTGCGGGCGCGCTCGGCCAGGTCCGCGGGCGCGGTGATCCTGCCGTCGGCGCCCAGCCGCAGCGCCAGCCGCACCAGCCCGTCGGGGTCGGGGGTGCGCAGGGTGATGCGCAGCCCGCCGTCCGGCAGCTCCTCCGTGCGGTCGCAGGTGTAGTACTCGGCGACCCAGCGACCGGCCGGGCCGACCTCCAGCTCCACGGTCGGGTCGTCGGCGGCCGGCCGGACCAGCCCGGCGGACAGGTCGCGCGCCTCCAGCGGATGCGGCTCGGCCGGGGTGTCCAGCACCTGGATGTCGACCACCCGGTCCAGCCGGAAGACCCGCCGCGCCTCGGAGAGCAGGCACCAGCCCTCCAGGTAGGTGTGCCCCTCGGTGACCAGCCGGATCGGGTCGACCTGACGCTCCGTCACCGCGCCCCGGCCGTAGGAGTAGTAGCGCAGCCACAGCCGCCGGCCTTCGGTGATCGCCCGGTCGGCGTCGGCGAAGACGCTGCCCTCCGACTCGAAGGTGACCCCGACCCGGGCGCTGGACTCCGCGGCCTCGCCGGCGGCCGCCTCCAGCTTGGCGACGGCGCGGGTCAGCGCCTGCCGGTCGCGCTCGCGCAGCCCCGGCAGTCCGGCCACCGCACGGGCCGCCACCAGCAGGGAGGTGGCCTCGTCGGCCGCGAGCCGGAGCGGCTGGGCGACGTCGTCGGCGTTGTGCCACCAGATCCGCTCGCCGTCGGTGTCGATGTCGAGCAGGTCGCCGCCGCGGAAGCTGGTCCCGCACATCGGCAGCACGTTGAGGTCGGCGATCAGCTCCTTCTCGCTGACGCCGAAGGCGCGGGCGACCTCGGCCACCCGCGCGCCGGGCCGCTCGCGCAGGTACGTCACCAGCGAGAGCATCCGGCGGGTCTGGTCGATGGCGCTGCTCATCCGCGTGCCTCCTGGCTGCGCTCGGCGCTGTCCCCGGCGTCCCCGGCGTCCTCCGGCCCGCTCCCCGCGACCGCGCGCAGCCGGGCCAGCACCTCGGCGCGCAGCTCGGCGGGGGCGACGACGACCACCTCGGCGCCGAACTCGCTGAGGTCCGCGGCCAGCCCGCGGACGTAGGGGATGTCCAGCTCGTCCCAGTCGGCCCCGGCGGGCTCGGTCCGGTGCGCCCGGGTGCGCAGCGGGAAGGCGGCGTCGCGCCGGACCCGGACCTTGGCCGTCGCGGTGACGCCCTCGCCGGCGAAGCGCGCGATGTGCTCGCGCACGTCCACGTGGTCGGGCACCTCGGCGCTGAACCCGCCGGGCCGGGTGCGGACCCGGCCGGTGACCCGGGAGAGCCGGAACACCCGGACGTCCTTGCGGTCCCGGTCCCAGCCGGCCACGTACCAGTGGCCGTGCCAGCACTCCAGGGCCCAGGGCTCGACGGTGCGCGGCTCCGGGGCGGTGGCGCCGAGCTTGCGGTAGTCGAAGGAGACCGGCCGGCGGTCGCGGGCGGCCGAGAGCAGGGGCTCGAAGGCGGCGTCGGGGGCGACGATGTGCGGTTCCAGCGGGGTCTTCCCGAGCGGGGCGCCGGTCTGCGGGGCGCCGCTGCCGCTCCCGCCTCCGCCCGCACCGCCTGCCCCCGGGCCGCCGCCGGCCGGCCCGCCGACGGGCGCCGGAACCCCGGCGGGCGCGGCCACGCCGGCGGCGCGCAGCTTCTGGAGGGCGCCGCTCGCCGCGCCCGCGAGCCGGGCCTGCCCCCACACGCCCGCGACCAGGCTGAGCGCCGCGGCCTCCTCGGCGTCCAGGGAGATCTCGGGCAGCCGGTTGCGGTCGCGCCGGGCGAGGTAGCCGACCTCGCCGTCCAGGGTGGACTCGTCGGTGTCGATGACCAGGCCGAGTTCGCGCAGATCGTCCTTGTCGCGCTCGAACATGCGGTTGAACGCGTCCTCGTTGCCCGTCTCCGCCTCGCGGTACGCCTCGATGGAGTACCGCAGCTCGCGCTTGGTCAGCGGCCTGCGCGTGTTCATCAGGCAGAGAGCGAGGTTCATCAACCGCTCGGCCTTGGCGATGGGCATGTCTCACCCTTCCCTGTGCCGGTCGGCACACGCGACCGGCGCAACGACCGTACCGGTCCCTCACGTTCGGGCAAAAGCGAGGGGCCCCGTCCGGTGCGGTGCGCATCGGAGGGGCCCCTCGGCGGATCGTTCCTGCTCAGACCCGGGCCGGGCCCGATCGCTCGGGAGCGGTGTGCGTCAACGGCTTGACACGGCCGCTCCCGGCGGCGATCGGTGCGGCGGCACCGGGCGGCGGGCGGCGGTCAGACGCCCAGCAGGTCCACCACGAAGATCAGCGTCTCGCCGGGCTTGATCGCGGCACCCGCGCCGCGCTCGCCGTAGCCCAGGTGCGGCGGGATGATCAGCTCGCGGCGGCCGCCGACCTTCATGCCGACGACGCCCTGGTCCCAGCCCGCGATGACCCGGCCGGCACCCAGCGGGAAGCGGAAGGCCGAGCCGCGGTTCCAGCTGGCGTCGAACTCCTCGCCGGTGGAGAAGGCCACGCCGACGTAGTGGACGGAGACGGTCTGGCCGGGCTTGGCCTCCTCGCCGTCGCCCACCCAGATGTCGCGGATCTTCAGCTCGGTCGGCGGCTCGCCGCCCGGGAAGTCCACCATCGGCTTCTCGATGCTCACGTTGCGTGCTCCTGAGTGTTCCGGAACCCGGAGGGCCCGGGTGAAATGATCCCGATTCGTTCGGGGCCCACGCTATCGGGCGAAGGCTCAGGCCGCGCCCAGGATGTCCACCACGAACACCAGCGTGGAGTTCGCCGGGATCGACCCCTGCGCGCTGGAGCCGTAGCCGAGGGACGGCGGGATCACCAGCAGCACCCGGCTGCCGACGGTCTGCCCGACCAGGCCCTGGTCCCAGCCCTTCACCACCGAGCCGACGCCGATCTGGGTCGAGAACGGCGAGCCCGAGTCCCAGGTCGACTGCAGCGACTTGCCGCCGTTGGCCCAGGTCGCCAGCGTGTACTGGACGACGACGGTCTGACCCGCCGCGACCTTCGGCCCGTGGCCCTTGACCAGCACCGCGGTCTTGAGCGTGGTCGGCGCCTTGACTCCGGACGGCACCGTGATGGTGGCCGCCTTCTTGCCGGAGGCGTCGACCTTCGGCAGGCCGGCGGGCTCGGTCTGGGGGGTGCCGGAGGCCTGCGCGTCCGGGGCGACGTCCTGGGTGATGTCCAGGACGAAGACCAGCGTGTCCGAGGCGGAGATCTTCAGCTGGCTGGTGTCCATCTGGCCGGCGGCGGCCGCCGGCGGGGCGACGACCAGCACCCGGCTGCCGACCTTGTGGCCGACCAGGCCCTTCTCCAGGGCGGCGATGGAGCCCTGGGCCAGCGGGTCCACCAGCGGGGCGCTGGAGTAGTCGGTCAGGGTCTTGCCGGTGGTCCAGTCCTTGACCAGCAGCTTGGTGACCGCGACGTCCTTGGCGCCGACGGTCTGGCCGCTGCCGGAGCTGAGGGTGTGCACCACGAACTTGCCGCTCGGCTTGTCCTTGGGAAGCGCGACCGTGGCGCTCTTGCCGAAGGACCCGCCGACGACGGGCATCGGGTCCGCCGAGTCGACGACCGGGGGAACCGGCGCCTGCGAGGGCGACGCGGACGCGGAGGGGGACGAGGCGGAGTCCGCGGAGGTGGACTTGCCACTGCTCCCGCAGGCGGTCAGCAGCAGGGCCGGCGCGACAAGCAGCGCTGCGGCGGCGATTCGGCGCACGATGGGGTCCTTCGACGATCATGGAGAGGAGGCATGCTCGGTTCGCGCCACTCTACGGGGAACCCGCCCGAAACCCGAAGCGCCGCCCGCCACGCGAGGGCCCTCGCGCGCGATGGGCGCGCGAGCGGCACAGGCGCGACAGGCGGCGCACACGCCACCCCCGCAACGGGACCACAACCCGGGGACGCCCCCCGGAGTCTCCCGGGTCACATCCCCGCGATCAGCTTCTCCACCCGCTCGTCCTGCGAGCGGAACGGGTCCTTGCACAGGACGGTCCGCTGCGCCTGGTCGTTCAGCTTCAGGTGCACCCAGTCCACGGTGAAGTCCCGGCGCTGCTCCTGGGCCCGCCGGATGAAGTCGCCGCGCAGCCGGGCCCGCGTGGTCTGCGGCGGCACCGACTTCGCCTCGAAGATCCGCAGGTCCTCGGTGACGCGCTCGACCTGCCCGCGGTTCTGCATCAGGTAGTACAGGCCGCGCTTGCGGTGGATGTCGTGGTAGGCGAGGTCTATCTGGGCGACCCGCGGGTGCGACATCGAGATGCCGTTCTTCTCCCGGTAGCGCTCGATCAGCCGGTACTTCATCACCCAGTCGATCTCGCGGTCGACCAGTGAGAGGTCCTGCGTGCGGACCGCCTCCAGGGTCCGGCCCCACAGGTCGAGCACCCGGTCGACCGTCCCGGTGCGGATGCCGCGGCGCTCGGCGAACTCGACCGCCTTGGCGTAGTACTCCTCCTGGATCTCCAGCGCGCTGGCCTCCCGGCCGTTGGCCAGGCGCACCATCCGGTTGCCGGTGAGGTCGTGGGAGACCTCGCGGATGGCCCGGATCGGGTTCTCCAGGGTGAGGTCCCGCATCACCGTGCCGGCCTCGATCATGCGCAGCACCAGGTCGGTGGCGCCGACCTTGAGCAGGGTGGTGGTCTCCGACATGTTGGAGTCGCCCACGATGACGTGCAGCCGGCGGTAGCGCTCGGCGTCCGCGTGCGGCTCGTCCCGGGTGTTGATGATCGGGCGGGAGCGGGTCGTCGCCGAGGAGACGCCCTCCCAGATGTGCTCCGCCCGCTGGCTGACGCAGTACACCGCGCCGCGCGGGGTCTGCAGCACCTTGCCGGCGCCGCAGATCAGCTGGCGGGTGACCAGGAACGGGATCAGCACGTCCGCCAGCCGGGAGAACTCGCCGTGCCGGGCCACCAGGTAGTTCTCGTGGCAGCCGTAGGAGTTCCCGGCGGAGTCGGTGTTGTTCTTGAACAGGTAGACGTCGCCGGCGATGCCCTCCTCGTGCAGCCGGCGCTCGGCGTCGACCAGCAGGCCTTCCAGGATGCGCTCGCCCGCCTTGTCGTGGGTGACGAGCTCGGCGACGTCGTCGCACTCGGGAGTGGCGTACTCCGGGTGCGAGCCGACGTCGAGGTAGAGCCGCGCCCCGTTGCGGAGGAACACGTTGCTGCTGCGGCCCCACGACACGACACGGCGGAAGAGGTAACGCGCCACCTCGTCCGGGGAGAGCCGGCGCTGCCCCCGGAACGTGCATGTGACGCCGTACTCGTTCTCCAACCCGAAAATGCGGCGGTCCATGACTGGACTGTACGCTTCTGCGCCCCTCCTGAAACCGGATCAGCGCGACGGATCGGATCTTCCCGCCGGCCCGCGCGCGGCGCGGCGCGTGCCGTAGCGGCGCTCCCGACCTGCGGATCCGCGCGCGGAAGTCGCGCCGGGCCGCTGCCCGCGCCCGGCGCTGGGTGATCGGCCCGCGGTGCCGGGAGGGCGCCGCGGGCCGGAGAGGCAGGCCTCGGGGGTCAGGGAGTCTCGGGGGTCTCCCCCGCGTCCGGCGTGGCCGCGTCGGTGTCGGCGTCGGCCGTGCCGTCCGCCGCCTCCTCCTGCTCCAGGAGGCGGCTCAGCTGGCCTCCGGGGAGGCGCTTGAACTTGCGCTGCTGGGGGCGCGTGCGGTCGAGGACCGCGACCTCCAGCTGATCCGGCGTCAGGGTCCGCTCCGCGCCGCCGTTCGGGTCACGGGCGAGTCCGGCGACCGCGAGGGCCAGCGCCTCCTTGAGCGGCATGCCGGGCTCGTGGCGCTGGTCGAGGTAGCTGGAGATGGAGTCGGCGCTGCCGCCGACCGCCACCGAACCGTGCTCGTCCACCACGGAGCCGTCCGGGGTGAGGCGGTAGATCTGGTCGTCGGCCGGGCCCTTGCCGACCTCGGCCACGATCAACTCCACCTCGTACGGCTTCTCGCCCGTGGAGGAGAAGATCGTGCCCAGGGTCTGGGCGTAGACGTTGGCCAGGCCGCGGGCGTTGACGTCGGCCCGGTCGTAGGAGTAGCCGCGCAGGTCGGCGTAGCGGACGCCGCCGATGCGCAGGTTCTCGAACTCGTTGTAGCGGCCGACGGCGGCGAAGGCGATCCGGTCGTAGATCTCGCTCACCTTGTGCAGCGCGCGCGAGGTGTTCTCGGCGACGAAGAGGATGCCGTCGGTGTAGGTGAGCACGACCACGCTGCGGCCGCGAGCGATGCCCTTGCGGGCGTACTCGGCGCGGTCCGCCATGGCCTGCTGGGGTGAGACGTAGAACGGCGTCGACACCGGCTGTCGTCCCCTTCTCGTGGGTCGGTGCTTCGGGAGGATCTTCGGGGGGTGTGCATCGGGGGTGTGCAGAGGCTCTGAGGACTCCGCGTGGCGCGCCGCGTGCCCGGAGGGCCGGGTCAATCGCGCGGGTCGGGTCACGCAGGGTCACGCCGGCCGCGCGGCCCCGGCCGCCGCGGTTGCGCTGCCGGGCCCGAGGCCGGAGGCCGGAACTCAGCCGATGGGCGCGCGCGGGCCGTCCGGGTACTCCAGGCGGGCGTCCAGGACGCGGCGGGCGACCGCGGCCACCTCGTCGTCCTCCAGCCGGCGGAAGCCGTCCTCGGTGATCACGGTGACCACCGGGAAGATCTTGCGGCTGACGTCCGGGCCGCCGGTCGCGGAGTCCTCGTCGGCGGCGTCGTAGAGCGCCTGGACGACGGCCGTGACGGTCTGCTCCTGCGTGAGGTCGTCGCGGTAGAGCTTCTTGAGCGAGCCGCGGGCGAACACCGAGCCGGAGCCGGTCGAGGAGTAGCCCTTCTCCTCGAAGCGCCCGCCGGTGACGTCGTAGCTGAAGATCCGGCCGCGCTCCTCGTCCAAGTCGTACCCGGCGAAGATGGGGACCACGGCCAGACCCTGCATGGCCATGCCGAGGTTGCCGCGGATCATCGTGGTCAGCCGGTTGGCCTTGCCCTCGAGGGAGAGCTGGGCGCCCTCGATCTTCTCGTAGTGCTCCAGCTCCAGCTGGAACAGCCGGACCATCTCCACGGCCAGGCCGGCCGTGCCGGCGATGCCCACCGCGGAGTACTCGTCGGCAGGGAAGACCTTCTCCATGTCCCGCTTGGAGATCAGGTTGCCCATGGTCGCCCGGCGGTCGCCGGCCAGCACCACACCACCGGGGAAGACCGCGGAGACGATGGTCGTGCCGTGCGGGGCCTCGATCACGCCGCCCTCGGGCAGCCGGCGCCGGCCCGGGAGCAGGTCGGGCTGGTGCTCGGCGAGGAACTCGACGAACGAGGAGGACCCCGGGGTCAAGAAGGCAGCCGGTAGACGCCCGGTGCCGCGGGAGTTGGCTTCCACACGATCCCTTCCAGGTAGTCGGCGGCCCGGCGCTGGGCCGCCGCGCGGTCCGTCAGCCTCCGCTCCGCGGCGGCGCGCACAGGCGCGCACGCGCCGCGGGCGAAGCGAAGGATGCCACGGACCCTACCCGTTCCCTGATCACGGTCGGGAGCCGTGGCATCCTGCACGACATCCGCACATCGCCCGATCGGCGAAGGCGGCTCACTCCCCGCCCTTCTGGACGAAGCCCCGCACGAAGTCCTCGGCGTTCGACTCGAGCACCTCGTCGATCTCGTCCAGGACGGCGTCGACGTCGTCGTCCAGCTTCTCCTTGCGGTCCTTGAGGTCGGAGGTCTCCGCAGACTCCTCCTCGACCTCCTCGACCTCGTCGGACGAGCGGTTCGCCCGCTGCTGGCCGCCGCCGGTGTCCCTGGTCGCCATGTCCCTCACCCCGCTCGATCGCGACTGTGTGGATCTTGCTGGTAGCGCTGGTCAGACCCTATCCAAGGGGACCGACAAACGCTGCCGACTCGACGTGATCCGCCCGGATCCGGCTGACCTGCTGATCATCCGGACCGCGCCGATCATCCTTCCCATTCCCCGCACCGGGGACTCATCAAGAACGCCGGCGCTGCCCCGATGATGCCCAGCGGCCGGACGTTCACCCGTTCCGGTCATCCCGGCGGGCGCGTTACGCGGTGAGCGGAACGCCATGCGCCGGCTACGGAACGTGGCGAACCGCGCCCCGGCGGCCGTGCGCGTGCGGTCGCCGGGGCGTGCGGCGGTGGGCCGGGCGTCAGCTGCCGGAGAGCAGGCGGACCAGGTCCTCCGCCGTGCGGCAGCGGTCCAGCAGGGCCTTCACGTGGTTGCGGGTGCCGCGCAGCGGCTCCAGGGTCGGCACCCGCTGCAGCGAGTCCCGGCCGGGCAGATCGAAGATCACCGAGTCCCAGGAGGCCGCGGCGACGTGGTCGGCGTACTGCTCCAGGCAGCGGCCGCGGAAGTAGGCGCGGGTGTCCTCCGGCGGGTGCACGACCGCCCGGGCGACCTCCTCCTCGCCCACGATCCGGTCGAACCGCCCGCGGGCCACCAGCCGGTTGTACAGGCCCTTCTCGGCCCGCACGTCGGCGTACTGCAGGTCGACCAGGTGCAGCCGGGGGTTGTCCCAGTCCAGGCCGTCGCGGGAGCGGTAGCCCTCCAGGATCTCCTTCTTCGCGACCCAGTCGAGCTGGCGGCTGAGCGACATCGGATCGCGCTCCAGCCGGCCCAGCACGTCCTCCCAGCGGGTCAGGACGTCCCTGGTCTGCTCGTCGGCGTCGGCGCCGTAGCGGTCCTCGACGTACTTGCGGGCCAGCTCGCAGTACTCCATCTGCAGCTGCACGGCGGTGAGCTTGCGGCCGTCGCGTAGCTGCACCAGCTGCTTGAGCGTGCTGTCGTGGGAGACCTGGTGCAGGGTGCGCACCGGCTGGTCGACGGCCAGGTCGACGGCGATGAAGCCGTCCTCGATCATGGCCAGGACCAGCGAGGTCATGCCGAGCTTGAGGTAGGTGGAGACCTCGGAGAGGTTGGCGTCGCCGATGATGACGTGCAGCCGGCGGTATTTCTCGGCGTCGGCGTGCGGCTCGTCGCGGGTGTTGATGATCGGGCGCTTGAGCGTGGTCTCCAGCCCGACCTCGACCTCGAAGTAGTCCGCGCGCTGGCTGAGCTGGAAGCCGTGCACCGAGCCGTCCTGGTTGACGCCGACCCGGCCGGCGCCGGTGACGACCTGGCGCGAGACGAAGAAGGGCGTGAGGTGCCGGACGATGTCGGCGAAGGGCGTCTGCCGGCGCATGAGGTAGTTCTCGTGCGTGCCGTAGGAGGCGCCCTTGTTGTCGGTGTTGTTCTTGTACAGGTGGATGGGGTGGGCGCCGGGCAGCTCGGCGGCGCGGGCCGCGGCCTCCGCCATGATCCGCTCGCCGGCCTTGTCCCACAGCACCGCGTCGCGGGGGTTGGTGGTCTCGGGGGCCGAGTACTCCGGGTGGGCGTGGTCGACGTAGAGCCGCGCGCCGTTGGTCAGGATGACGTTGGCCAGCCCGATGTCCTCGTCGGTGAGCTGGCTGGCGTCGGCCGCCTCGCGCGCCAGGTCGAAGCCCCGGGCGTCGCGGAGCGGGTTCTCCTCCTCGAAGTCCCAGCGGGCGCGCCGCGCCCGGTGCATCACCGCCGCGTAGGCGTTGACGATCTGGGACGAGGTGAGCATGGCGTTGGCGTTCGGGTGACCCGGGACGGAGATCCCGTACTCCGTCTCGACACCCATCACGCGCCGTACTGACATGCGGCCCTCCTTGCCCTGCGCCGCCCCCGGACGAGGGCGCCGCTGCCGTACCGCTTCCCCACTCGTGTGCCCCGCCGCGGGTGCGGCCCCTCGGGGCCACCTCGGCGCCGGCCCGGCGCGGTACTGCCGAGCCTAGAACTCCCGGACCGGCACGGGGAGATCACTCCGCCCCGATCCACCGGATGCCACGCGGGGCGCGGCTGCGGCCGGCCGCCGGGCGGCGCAGGAAAGCCGTCCGGCCCCCGGGGCCCGCGCGGGGCCCCGGCGGCCGGACGGACGTCGCGCACCTACAGGTACTGGCCGGTGTTCGCGACCGTGTCGATGGAGCGGCCGGACTCGGCGCCCTGCTTGCCGGTGACGAGGGTGCGGATGAAGACGATCCGCTCGCCCTTCTTGCCGGAGATGCGGGCCCAGTCGTCCGGGTTCGTGGTGTTGGGCAGGTCCTCGTTCTCCTTGAACTCGTCCACGCACGCGCTGAGCAGGTGGTGGACGCGCAGGCCCCGCTGGCCCCGGTCGAGGAAGTCCTTGATGGCCATCTTCTTCGCCCGGTCCACGATGTTCTGGATCATCGCGCCGGAGTTGAAGTCCTTGAAGTACAGGACCTCCTTGTCACCGTTGGCGTAGGTGACCTCCAGGAAGCGGTTCTCCTCGGTCTCCGCGTACATGCGTTCGACCACGGACTGGATCATGGCCTCGGTGGTCTCCGCGATGGAGCCGCCGTGCTCCTTGACGTCGTCCGGGTGGAGCGGCAGGGAGGGCTTGAGGTACTTGGAGAAGATGTCCTTCGCCGCCTCGGCGTCCGGACGCTCGATCTTGATCTTCACATCGAGGCGGCCGGGGCGCAGGATCGCGGGGTCGATCATGTCCTCGCGGTTCGAGGCGCCGATGACGATGACGTTCTCCAGGCCCTCCACACCGTCGATCTCGGCGAGCAGCTGCGGGACGATGGTGTTCTCCACGTCCGAGCTGACGCCGGACCCGCGGGTGCGGAACAGCGACTCCATCTCGTCGAAGAAGACGATGACCGGCGTGCCCTCGCTGGCCTTCTCGCGCGCCCGCTGGAAGACCAGCCGGATCTGACGCTCCGTCTCGCCGACGTACTTGTTGAGCAGTTCGGGGCCCTTGATATTGAGGAAGTAGCTCTTGCCCTGCGGCTGCCCGGTGACCTCGGCGACCTTCTTGGCCAGGGAGTTCGCGACCGCCTTGGCGATCAGCGTCTTGCCGCAGCCGGGAGGGCCGTAGAGCAGCACGCCCTTCGGCGGCCGCAGCTCCATCTCCTGGAACAGCTCGGCGTGCAGGTAGGGCAGCTCGACCGCGTCGCGGATCAGTTCGATCTGGGTGCCCAGGCCGCCGATCCGGTCGTAGTCGATGTCCGGCACCTCCTCCAGCACCAGCTCCTCGACCTCGCTCTTCGGCACGACCTCGTAGACGTAACCCGAGCGGGGTTCGAGCAGCAGGGCGTCGCCGGCCCGCAGCACCGTGCCGACCAGCGGCTCGGCGAGGCGGACCACGCGCTCCTCGTCGGTGTGGCCGACGACCAGGGCGCGGTCGCCGCCGTCGAGGAGCTCCTTGAGCGTGACGATGTCGCCGATGCGCTCGAACTCCATCGCGTCCACGACGTTGAGCGCCTCGTTGAGCATCACCTCCTGCCCGCGCCGGAGCTCCTCCAGCGGGACGTTCGGGCTGACGTTCACGCGCAGTTTGCGGCCGCCGGTGAAGATGTCGGCGGTTCCGTCCTCGTTCGCCGCCAGGAAGACGCCGAATCCGGCCGGGGGCTGGGCCAGCCGGTCGACCTCCTCCTTGAGGGCCACGATCTGGTCGCGGGCCTCTCGCAGCGTGGACGCGAGCCGTTCGTTCTGGGCCGTCACGCCCGCCAGGTTGGTCTGGAGCTCGACCACGCGCTCTTCCAGGATCCTGGTGTGGCGCGGAGAGTCCGCGAGCTTGCGACGCAGGACAGCGATCTCCTGCTCAAGGAAGGAAACCTGCTGGTTGCCGGCCTCCTCGGAACCCCGAGCCTGCCTGCCGCCGCGGTTGTAGTCGTCATCGTGGGCTGCCACGGTCCTCACCTCCTCCGGGGGAGCTGGACGCTTCCTGACCCTACCTGGGCCGGGGAGTGTTGAAACCCCTAGATCACAAAGACGGAAGGGGTGTGTCCGATCTTCACCCTTGCGCGCGTCCCCTCGCCAGGGGGATACCCAGCCGACTCCGCGCGAAAGCGAGCAGATGTATCGTCGGTCCGGTCAATGTGCGGCCGCCGCCCGCCCGGAGAGCGCGTACGCGTGAACCGGGGATGGGAATCCGCGGGAGAACGCGGAGCGGCCGGCGGGGAAATCCCCGGAAATCCCCGATCCCCAGGACAGGAACGGCAGGCGGCGAATGGCGGCGACGGACGAGTCCCTCGAAGTGTGGATCGACCAGGATCTGTGCACCGGGGACGGCATCTGCGCGCAGTACGCGCCGGAGGTGTTCGAGCTCGACATCGACGGCCTCGCGTACGTCAAGGCGGAGGGCGAGGAGGAGCTGCGGACGGCCCCCGGGGCGACGGCCCCGGTGCCGCTGACGATCCTTCAGGACGTGGTGGCCTCCGCGAAGGAGTGCCCCGGCGAGTGCATCCACGTCCGCCGCGCGGCGGACGGCGTCGAGGTCTACGGGCCGGACGCGGAAGACGACTGACCTCCGCGTCCTGGTCCGGTCGCCGCGGGGCGGTTTTCGGCCACAGCGCGGGATGGGCCCGAGCCGCCGCCGGCCGGCGGCGCGGGCCGGTGGTGGGGCGGGCGGCGTGGGCCGGTGGGGGGTCGGCGGGCTAGACGGAGGAACCCGGGAGGGTGACCGTGCGGGTGTAACCGCCGTGGCCGTCGGGGGTCCAGACCAGCGTCTCGTGCAGGTCGGGGCAGCAGCGCGGGACGTCCGCCGAGGAGTACCCGCTGGCCTGCGCGTGCAGCACGCCGTCCGAGCGCAGCGCGATGCTCGTGACCGTGAGGTTCTCCGAGGGCTTCACCAGCGTCAACGCGACCCGCGGCTTGCCGTCGGAGCCGTTCTCCACGACGTAGGCGCCGTCCGGCGGCGTGCCGGTGGCGGAGTCGCAGTGCCCGGCCACCACCGTGGCGTTCGTGCCGTGGCCGGTGAGGTCGGCGGTGAAGCGCTGGGTGATCTTGATCGGCAGGCCCGAGCAGTCCAGTGGAAGAGTCACCTTCGAGGCGTCGGGCGCGGAGGACGCCGGGATGGCGTGCGGCGCGGCAGCGGCGGTCGCCGAACCGGAGCCGGACGGCGCGATCGCGAAGGCGACGCCGACGATCGCCGCGACCACCACCGCGGCGATCACCCACTCCCGCTTCCGCGGCCGCCAGCGCGCGCGCCCGCGGCCGCTTTCCGCGGCGTCCGCGCCCGCGTCGGGGGCGGCCTCGGCCGACGCGGCGGCGGGCGGGGCCTCCGCGGCGCTCCCACGAGGAGTCTCCGGCCCCCCGGTCTCCGCTGCTTCGGCCACGGCCAGGGCCTCGGCCTCCGCCTCGACGGCCATCTCCGCGGCCTCGCTGACCGCGGCGCCGCCGGCCCGACCGCCGAGCGCCCCGGCCTGGTCATCCCCAGTGGACTCCGCCCGCGCAGCGGCAGTCTCCGAGCCGGGGGCTCCCTCACCGGCCTCGGGCTCCGCGGAGTCCGCGAGCCGACCGGATTCCCCGCCCTCAGCAGACGCCCCGGGCTCGACCGTCCCGGCACCCCCACCGGCTTCTGCGGACCCCGCGGATCCGGCTCCCGCCCGCTCGGCGGACCCGCCCGCCTCAGCCACCTCAGCCGCCTCTGCGGCCGCCACCTCGCTGACCGCGTCCTCGGCCTCCACGGAGCCGGCGAGCCGCCCGGACTCCCGGCAGTCGGCAGGCTCGCCCGAAGCAACGGCGGACGCCGCGCCATCCGCAGCCTCGGGCCGCACAGCCTCAGAACCCGCCTCCGGCCCGCCCGGCTCAGCCTGCCCGCCCACCTCGGCGGAGCCGGCAAGCCGCCCCGGCTCCGGCTGCTCAGCAGACTCGCCCGAAGCAACGGCGGACGCCGCGCCGCCCGTAGCCTCGGACCCGGCCACCTCCGCCCGCCCGTCGGCCGCCGCAAGCCGCTCGGACGCCCGGTCTGCCGCACGCTCGCTCGGCTCGGTGGTCTCCTCCGGCTGATCCGCCTCCGGCGCCGGAGTCACGAGCTCAGCGTCGTCGCCCGACTCGGAGCGGCCGGCGAGGCGCTCGGCACCCGCCCGATCGGTCGACCCGGACGGCTCGCCCGAGGGCGGCGTCCCGTCGCTGTTCGCAGCCTCGCGGCGCTGAGTCGCGGGCTTCGCCTCGGTTGTCGAGGCGTGCCCGTCGAGTTCGGCGGATCCCGCAGGCTCCGGAAGTTCGCCGGGGTCGGGCGACTCAGGCGATGCTGCGGGCTCCGCGGGCCGACCCGGCTCGGTCTCGTCTGCCGCCCCAAGCGGCTCGGCCGCCGTCACGGAAGCGCCCGCGGGCTCCGGCATGGACGGCGCGCCGAGCACGGCGGGCCCGGTCGGCTCGGCCGAGGCCGTCGAGTCGGCCGCAGACTCGACCTCAGTCCCAGTCGTACCCGCGGTCTCGGTCGGGCCGGCGAGCTCGGTACGCGCCGAAGGCGCCTGCGTCGCGGCCGGGTCGGCGTCGGGGCCGGCGGTAGGCTCGGGATTCGCCTGATCGGCCGATGGCGAGGGCTCGGCCGCAGGCGCCGGCGCGGCCGTGTCCGCGGGGTCTGCGTCGGACGACGCGCTCGGCGCGGGCGATCCGCGCCGGCCCGTGGCCGCGTTCGACGCCGGGCTCGCGTCGGTCGCCGGTTCGGTGCCCGCGTCGGCGGCGGGAGCCGAGGGCGCGTCGGCGCGCGGGGGGACTTCCGGGGACTGGGGCACTGCCGGCTGCTCCGGGGAATCGGGAAGCTGGGGGGCTGCCGAGGAGGCGGACGGGGGCGTCGCCGGGCCGTCCGGCAGGGCGAGGGGGTCGAGGGGGCCTTCGGCCGCGACCGCTTCCTGCACGTACGCTCTCCCCTTCAGCGCCGGGAAGGCACCCGCTCGGCCCACGCGCACACGGGGACGCCGAACGTGCCACGCCACCGGGGACGCTGCCCCGCGACGGGTGGTGCCGGAACTGGGCAGCATCGTGCCACACTCCGAGCGCCGTCAGGAGCGCGGGTTCCATCATCCGGACCTGCCCCGAACACGGTTTCCGTACCTTCATCAGGGCTTCATCGCATGGGGGAACAACGCTGGTGGCGCGGGCGGGGCAGCGGCCCGTACGGACCGCGCCCGCGCGTGCGGGAGTCGCACGCGCGGGCGCGGGTGAGGCGCCGTCAGGCGCGCGGCAAGCGCCGCGCGCCGCTCAGGACTCGGAGACTTCCTCCGCCGGCGGCACCGAGGCCTCGGAAGCCCCCGGCGCGTCCGGCGACGCGCTCTTCGCCGCCGCCCGGGCCGCCGCGCGCTCGCGCAGCGTGGGCGTCGCGCCCTTCGAGGTCTCGACGTCCTCGCCGTAGGCGCCCTTCGAAGGGCGGCGCCGCCGCAGCGGCGGCTCGACGCCCTCCGCCAGCCGGCGCGAGGTCAGCAGGAAGCCGGTGTGCCCGATCATCCGGTGGTCCGGGCGGACGGCCAGCCCCTCCAGATGCCAGGTGCGGACCAGCGACTCCCAGGCCTGCGGCTCGGTGAAGGTGCCGTGCGCCCGCAGCGCCTCGACGGTCGTGGACAGCTGCGTCGTCGTCGCGACGTAGCAGCACAGCACGCCGCCGGGGACGAGCGCCTTGGAGACGGCGTCCAGGCACTCCCAGGGCGCGAGCATGTCCAGGACCACCCTGTCCACCTCGGTCTCCACGAGGTTGTCCTGGAGGTCGCCGACTGTGAGCCGCCAGGCGGGGTGCGGGGAGCCGAAGTAGCGCTCGACGTTGGCCCGCGCGATGTCCGCGAAGTCCTGCCGGCGCTCGTAGGAGGAGAGCGAGCCGGTGTCGCCGACGGCCCGCAGCAGGGCCATGCTCAGCGCCCCGGAGCCGACGCCCGCCTCGACGACACGCGCGCCGGGGAAGATGTCGGCCATCGTGATGATCTGGCCCGAGTCCTTCGGGTAGACCACGGCGGCGCCGCGCGGCATGGACAGGACGTAGTCGGGGAGCAGCGGTCGCAGGGCGAGATACTCGGTCTTCCCCGTGGTGCGCACAACCGTGCCCTCAGGGGCGCCGATCAGCTCGTCGTGCGAGAAGGCACCCTTGTGGGTGTGGAAGGCCTTCCCCGGCTCGAGCGTGATGGTGTGGTGGCGACCCTTGGGGTCGGTGAGCTGGACCTGGTCCCCGACCTGGAAGGGCCCGCGACGGCGGGCGGCACCGGTCGGTTCGTCGGACATGACCGAGAGTCTACGGGAGGTCAGGAGCCGCCCCCGACCATGTGTTCCGGCCGGTCCGGCCCGTCCTTCCGGTCGGGGCCGCCGTCGCCGCCGCCGGGGCGCGTGCAAGCCCCCGCGGGGGGCGCCGGCGCGGGCTCCCCCTCCCCCGCCATCGCCGCCGTGAACGCCCGCTCCACGTCCCGCGCCGCCAGCACGCCCACCGTCGAGCCGTCCTCCTCCAGCACCAGGTACTCCGTGGAGGGGCAGGCGCGCAGCGCGTCCAGCAGTTCCTCCCCGCGCAGCTCCGCGGGCAGCCGCAGCCCGGGCTCCAGCGGGCGGGTGACGACGCTCGCCGCCGTCCACGGCCGCCGGTGCTCGGGGACGGCGCCGACGGCGCTCTCCCGCACCAGCCCGGTCGGCTCGCCCCGCCCGTCGATCACCACCACCCCGCGCGCCCCCTCGGCGTGCGCCCGGCGGACCACCTCGGAGACCGGGGTGTCGCCGGTGACCGGGATCGCCGGCCTGCTCAGCGCGCGGGCGTACAGGTAGGGCAGGCGCTCGCGCAGGCGGGCGGCGCGCACGCTGCCGTTGGCCCCCTGCCACATGATCGCGCCCAGTATCACCGCGAGCATCGTGTCGATCAGGTCCCCGACACCGTGGTCCGTCTGCCGCTGGTAGGACAGGTAGGGAAGGCCGAGCAGCACGGCGACGGCCAGCACCCGGCCCGCCCAGGCCGCCGCCACCGTCCCGGACATCGGCCGGCCGGTGACCTTCCAGACGGCGGCGCGCAGCATCCGACCGCCGTCCAGCGGCAGGCCCGGCAGCAGGTTGAAGGCGGCCACGATCACGTTGCTGACCATCAGCCCGGCCAGCAGCACCCCGGTCACCCCGCCGGGTTCCAGCAGGTGCAGCAGCAGCGCGAAGACCCCGCCCAGGACGAGGGAGAGCAGCGGCCCGGCGAAGGCCAGCCAGAACTCCCGGCCGGGGGTCTCCGCTTCCTTCTCGATCTCGGACACCCCGCCGAAGAACTGCAGCTGGATGCGGCGCACCGGCAGCTCGAAGCGCAGCGCCACCCAGGTGTGCGCGAGCTCGTGCACCAGCACGGAGGCGTAGAAGGCGACCGCGAAGAACAGGGAGACCAGGTAGCGGGCGGCGCCCAGGTCCGGCAGCACGTAGCCGAGCTGGGTGCCGAAGACCCAGGTGATCAGGGCGGCGATGAGGAACCAGGTCGGAGTGATGTAGACCGGCACGCCGAAGGGCCGGCCGACCGGGATCCCGCCGCTGGGACGGCGCTGGTCGTCCTGCCCGATGTTCTGCGTCAACGTCGCCTCTCTTGCCCCTGGTGGACTGGGGTGCCCGTGGTGCGGGCGGACCGGCGCGGGCCGCAGGCGGTCGGCCGGAGCCGGTGGTCCGCGGCCCACGCTACGGGATCGGCGGGCGGCGGGCGATCGACCCCGGCCGACCCGCCCGCGGGCCGCACCGCTGCTCGTTCGTGGCGCACGGGGTGGTTCTACCCGCCCCGGCGGGCCCGGCAACGGCCCGGCCGGCCGGCACGGGCCGCCAGCGGGCTGTCAGTGGCACGGCATAGGGTCTGGGCATGCGTCCCACCCCGAGCCCGATCCCGGCCGCCGCCGCGCCGGCCGCGGTGCCCGCTCCGGCCGCCCCGCCGGGCGGGAGCGCGCCCGCGCCCGGCGTCCTGCCCTCCGAGGCCGCGCAGGCCGCCCCGCCCGCCGGCGCACCGCCCGCCGCCGAGCAGGGCGTGCGCGTGCCCACCGCGCCGGTGGCGCTCTCGCCCTCGCGGGCGGACGACTTCATGACCTGCCCGCTGCTCTACCGGCTGCGCGTGATCGACCGGGTGCCCGAGGCCCCCAGCCCGGCCGCCGCGCGGGGCACGGTGGTGCACGCGGTGCTGGAGCGGCTCTACGACGCGCCCGCGGCCGAACGCACGCCCGCGGCGGCCCGCGCGCTGCTGCGGCCTCAGTGGGAGCGCCTGCTGGCGGAGCGGCCCGAGCTGGGGCGGCTGTTCGCGCCGGATGCCGGCAGCGGGGGTGAGAACGGCGGCGCGGGCGAGGCCGGCGGCGTCGACGCCGCCGCGCTCGCCGAGTGGCTGGAGAGCGCGGAGCCGCTGCTGGACGCCTACTTCCGGCTGGAGGACCCGACCCGGCTGGAGCCCGCCGAGCGCGAGCTCTTCGTCGAGACGCGGCTGGACGGTGGCCTCCGGCTGCGCGGCTTCATCGACCGCGTCGACGTCGCGCCGACCGGCGAGGTCCGGGTCGTGGACTACAAGACCGGGCGGGCCCCGAGCCGCGACTTCGAGGGCAAGGCCCTGTTCCAGATGAAGTTCTACGCCCTGGTGCTGTGGCGGCTGCGCGGCACGGTCCCGCGCCGCCTCCAGCTCGTCTACCTGGGCGGCGGCGGCTCGGTCGTCACCTACGACCCGGACGAGCGGGATCTGCTGGCCGTCGAGCGGAAGCTGCGCGCGCTGTGGGAGGCGATCGGCCGCGCGGTGCGCACCGGCGAGTTCCGGCCGAAACCGAGCCGGCTGTGCGACTGGTGCGACCACAAGCCGCTCTGCCCGGCCTTCGGCGGGACGCCGCCGCCCTACCCGCTGCCGCTGGACGGCAGCGCCCCGGGTGATCCGTCCACCCCGGGCCCGGTCCTCCCGGGCCCGCCCGACCCGACCGACGCGTGACTGGAGCGAGTGTGGCGATCCGAGTGCTGCTGGTCGACGACCAGCCGCTGCTCCGAACCGGCTTCAAGATGATCCTGGAGGCCGAGCGGGACATCGCCGTGGTCGGCGAGGCCGGGGACGGCCAGCAGGCCCTGGACCAGGTCCGCGCCCTGCAGCCGGACGTGGTGCTGATGGACATCCGGATGCCCCGGATGGACGGCGTGGAGGCGACCCGCCGGATAGCCGGCCCGGGCCGCGACGGCCCGGCGAAGGTCCTCGTCCTGACCACCTTCGACCTCGACGAGTACGTCGTCGAGGCGCTGCGGGCGGGCGCGAGCGGCTTCCTGCTCAAGGACGCGCCGGCGGAGGAGTTGGTGCAGGCGATCCGCGTGGTCGCGGACGGCGCCGCGATGCTGGCCCCGAGCGTGACCAGGCGGCTGCTGGACATGTACGCCACCCGGCTGCCGTCCGGGGACGAGGCGCCGCCGCAGGCGCTGACCTCACTGACCGAGCGGGAGGTCGAGGTGCTCAAGCTGGTCGCCCGCGGCCTGTCGAACGCCGAGATCGCGGGCGAGCTGTACGTCAGCGAGACGACGGTGAAGACGCACGTCGGCCACGTCCTCACCAAGCTGGGCCTGCGCGACCGCGTCCAGGCCGCGGTCTTCGCCTACGAAAGCGGCCTGGTCCGCCCCGGCGGCTCCTGAGGCAGCCGCCGCCGGCGGGCGGCTTCCGGGTGCGGCCCGGCCGGCGTCGGCTCGGGCCGCACCCGAGTCCGGGAGGCGACGGGCCGGGCAACGCCTCTGCGCCCCGGCGGGCGGGCGGTCCTGGCTCGCGGGCGGAGGCCCCCGAAACGCGACGGCGGGCCTGGACCGGGGAGGCCTCCCCGGTCCAGGCCCGCCGTCGCGCGCCCACCGAGCGCGCCCGCCGCGCGGCGCCGCGAGGGGCGCCGGCGCGGAGGGTCAGGCGCCCTTGCCGATCATCCAGAAGCGCAGGATGTCGGCCGCGTCCATGGTGAGCGAGACGCCGACGACCGTGGACTGGGTCGCCATGTACTGCTTGGCCTGCCACAGCGGCACGAACGCGGCATCCGCGGCCATGGCGTCCTGGATCTTCCCGAAGTCGGCCTCGGCGTCGGCCCGGTCGGCCATCCGGTTGGTCGCCGGCAGCAGCGTCTTGTCGACGTCGTCGTTGCTGTAGTGCGTGTTGTACGCGTCCACCAGCGGCTCGACGTAGTCGGCGGCGTCCGGGTAGTCCGGGTACCAACTGCCCAGGAAGACCGGGTCCTTGTCGCCGCGGGTGCCCTGGGCCCCGGTCAGCACCGAGACGTTGGCCACCGGGTTCAGGCCGACCTTGAACAGGCCGCCCTTCTCCAGCTGCTGCTTGATCAGCTGCGCCTCGGCGTCGCCCGCGGGCGAGTCCTTGGCGTAGGTCAGCGTGAAGGACACCGGGGTGCTGACGCCGGCCTCCTGCAGCCACTCCCGGGCCTGGGAGACCGAGTGGCTGCTGTAGTCGTCGCCGAAGGCGGTGTTGTGGCCGCCGATGCCGTTCGGGACGATCGAGTACAGCGGGTCGGCCTGGCCCTTCTGCGGACCCAGCGCGATGTCCTGCTGGTTGATCAGCTCGGCCACGGCGCGCCGGACCAGCGGCTGGTCGAAGGGCTGGTCCCGGACGTCGAAGCCGAGGACCCGGATGCCGGTGCCGACGCCGGAGACGACCTGGATCCCGGTGCCCGCCTGCTGGTCCGCCTGCAGGTCGGCGATCTGCTGCGGGGTGAGGTCGTTGTCCGCGACGTCGACCTTGCCGGCCTTCAGCGCCGCGTAGAGCGCGTCCGGGCTGTCGAAGTACTTGACGTCCACGTGGCTGTTCTGCGGGGTGGAGGCCGCGCCCTGGTAGTGCGAGTTCAGCGACAGCGACACGCTCACGCCCTGCGTCGAGCCGTCGACCGTCTTCTGCACGGCGGAGTCGACCTTGTAGACGCCGGAGCCGACGGGCTGGGTGCCGGTGTAGGGCTTGTCGTCCGGGAAGACCTTCGGGTCGACGATCGCGCCCGCGCCGCCGGCGATCTCACCGGGGAAGTTCGCGTCCGGGGCCTTGAGGTGGAAGGTGATCCCGGTGCTGCCGCTGGTGGAGATCGAGGCGATGCCGCCGACCAGCGGGCCCGGGCCGTTGCCGCTGGAGCCGTCCGCGGCGTTGAGCCGCATCATCCGCTGGAAGGAGTACTTCACCGCGTCGGCGTCCAGGGTGTCGCCGTTGGTGAACTTCAGCCCGGAGCGCAGCGTGCAGGTGTAGGTGGTGAGCGTGGAGTCGGTGAAGGCGCAGGACTTCGCGGCGTCCGGGGTGGGCGTCGAGGCGCCCGGCGCGTACGACACCAGGGTCTGGTAGATGTTGTAGAAGATGTTCCACGATGCGTAGTCGTACGCGTTCGCGGGGTCGAGGCTCGCGTAGGCTCGGTACGCGCCGATGGTGATCGCGGCGTTCGACGATCCCGTGACAGAGCCGCCGCTTCCGCAGGCCGCCACCGATGTGGCGAACAGGCTGACGCAGCCGAGCGCCGCCAGTCGTTTGACTGCTGACATGACTTCCTTACTCGTCCTGGCCGGCGGCGTGGTCGCCGGGATACCCGTCGCGCACCAGGGGCCGGGCCGTTCGGAGCCCGAGGAGGGCGCGGCGAGGCGCAAGGATGGGTGTGCGACCGCCACGGGAGGAGCCCCCGGGCCCGCGCACGGGTTCGATCGCTCGTAAGCCTGCCACACGAAATCGTGATCGGCGCCGTCCCCCTCACCGTGGGTTCCGCACACGGCGAGGCCGAACGCCCCCTAATGTTCCGCCGCACGGCGAATGCCCGATTTGGCGTTAGCACAAAGTTACCTTGAATGTGCATCAGCCGTGTGCAGACGACCGCCGTCCGGTGACGATTCCGCACAGCTGACCCTCGGTCAGACGGGGTCGTGCGCCTTCGTCCGGTTCCACGCCCGTTTCGGCGGCTTCCCGATGCTTCCTGGCGGTTCCCGGCCGCCCCCGGACCGGCCGGGGAGCGCTCCTGACGGGACCTCAGCCCACCAGGGAGCGCAGCAGCGCGAGGTTCACCTCGGTCAGCGAGCCGCGTACCAGCCGCCCGGGCGCCGGCAGGATCTCCGCCACCGACGGCACCGCGACGACCCGGCAGCCCGCCGCCTCCGCCGAGTGCACCCCGGTCGGCGAGTCCTCGACCACCGCGCAGGCCGCCGGGTCCACGCCGAGCCGCCGGGCGGCCTCCAGGTAGGGGTCCGGCCAGGGCTTGGTGCGCTCGATCTCGTCCCCGGCGACGGTCACCCGGAAGTGGTGGGCGCCCAGCGAGCGCAGCATCAGCTCGATGGTCTCCCGGTGCGAGGCGGAGACCAGCGCGGTCGGCACCCCGGCCGCGGTGAGCTCCTCCAGCAGCGCCTTGGCGCCCGCCCGCAGCGGCGCGCCCTGGGCGATCAGCTCGACGAAGCGATCGTTGATCATCGGGCCGAGCCTGCGCGGCGAGAGGTCCAGGCCGGTGACGGCCAGCAGGTGGTCCACCACCCGGTCCATCGGGCCGCCGACCACCACCTTGCGCTCGCGCTCGTCGAGCGGGTGCCCGAGGTCGGCCAGCAGGCCCGACTCTGCCTCCCACCACAGCTCCTCGGTCTCGACCAGGGTGCCGTCCATGTCCAGCAGCACGGCCTGCAGGCGCCCCGGGGCCGGCTCCGGGGCGGGTTCGGGGGCGCCGCTGCCGGCGGTGGTGGCGAAGGTGGTCATGCGGGGCCTCCCGGTCGGGTGCGCGGACGCCGCGGGCCGGGTGGTGCAGCCACCCGGCCCGCAGCGGGCCATCCACCATACGCCGCTCGGCGCGGAAGATCCTGACGGAGCGTCGACGCGGGGGTTACCGCGCGTTGAAGTACTTCGCCTCCGGGTGGTGGACGACGATGGCGTCCGTGGACTGCTCGGGGTGGAGCTGGAACTCCTCCGAGAGCTCCACGCCGATCCGCTTCGGGTCCAGCAGATCGGCGATCTTCGCCCGGTCCTCCAGCTCCGGGCAGGCGCCGTAGCCGAGCGAGAAGCGGGCGCCCCGGTACTTCAGGGCGAACATGTCCTTCATCTCCTGCGGGTCCTCGCCGGAGAAGCCGAGCTCGGCGCGGACCCGGGCGTGCCAGTACTCCGCCAGGGCCTCCGCCAGCTGCACGGACAGGCCGTGCAGCTCCAGGTAGTCGCGGTAGGCGTCGGCCTTGAACAGCTCGTTGGCGGCCTCGGAGATGCGGTTGCCCATGGTGACCACCTGGAAGGCGACGACGTCCCGCTCGCCGCTCTCCTCCGGGCGGAAGAAGTCCGCCAGGCACAGCCGCCGGCCGCGGCGCTGGCGCGGGAAGGTGAAGCGAGTCCGCTCCGCGCCGTCCGAGCCCAGCACGATCAGGTCGTCGCCCTTGGAGACCGCCGGGTAGTAGCCGTAGACGACCGCCGCCTCCAGCAGGCCCTCGGTCTGCAGGCGGTCCAGCCACATCCGCAGCCGCGGCCGGCCCTCGGTCTCCACCAGCTCCTCGTAGCTCGGGCCGGCGCCGGTGCGCGCGGCCTTGAGCCCCCACTGGCCCTTGAAGAGCGCGTCCTCGTCCAGCCAGGAGCCGTAGTCGGCGAGCTGGAGGCCCTTGACGATGCGGTCGCCCCAGAACGGCGGCTCCGGGATCGAGTTGTCGACGGCGACGTCGGAGCGGACCGAGCCCTCCGGCTCCTGCGGCTCCTCGATCTCGACCCGGGCGTGCCGGCGCTGCTTGAGCTCCGGCAGCGCCGCGCCCGGCACCCCGCGCTTCACCGCGATCAGCGCGTCCATCAGCCGCAGGCCCTCGAAGGCGTCCCGGGCGTAGCGGACCTCGCCCTGGTAGACCTCGTGCAGGTCCTGCTCGACGTAGGCGCGGGTGAGCGCGGCGCCGCCGAGGATCACCGGCCAGCGGGCCGCCAGGCCGCGCTGGTTGAGCTCCTCCAGGTTCTCCTTCATCACCACGGTGGACTTCACCAGCAGGCCGGACATCCCGATGACGTCCGCGTCGTGCTCGGCGGCGGCGTCCAGGATCGCCGAGACCGGCTGCTTGATGCCGAGGTTGACGACGTTGTAGCCGTTGTTCGACAGGATGATGTCGACCAGGTTCTTGCCGATGTCGTGGACGTCGCCCTTGACCGTGGCGAGCACGATGGTGCCCTTGCCCTGCGAGTCCGTCTTCTCCATGTGCGGTTCGAGGTAGGCCACCGCGTTCTTCATCACCTCGGCGGACTGCAGCACGAACGGCAGCTGCATCTGGCCGGAGCCGAACAGCTCGCCGACCGTCTTCATGCCCTCCAGCAGCACCGAGTTGATGATGTCCAGCGCCGGGCGCTCGGCCAGCGCGGCGTCCAGGTCGGCCTCCAGGCCGTTGCGCTCGCCGTCGACGATGCGGCGCTGCAGGCGCTCGTCCAGCGGCAGCGCCGCCAGCTCCTCGGCCTTGCCGGCCCGCACGGAGGCCGCGGAGACGCCCTCGAAGAGCTCCAGCAGGCGCTGCAGCGGGTCGTAGCCCTCGCGGCGGCGGTCGTGGATGAGGTCGAGCGCGACCTCGCGCTGCTCCTCGGGGATCCGGGCGATCGGGAGGATCTTGGCGGCGTGCACGATCGCCGAGTCCAGGCCGGCCTTGACGCACTCGTCGAGGAAGACCGAGTTGAGCACGACCCGGGCGGCCGGGCTGAGCCCGAAGGAGATGTTGGACAGCCCCAGCGTGGTCTGCACCTCCGGGTGGCGGCGCTTGAGCTCGCGGATGGCCTCGATGGTCTCCAGGCCGTCGCGGCGGGACTCTTCCTGGCCGGTGCCGAGGGTGAAGGCCAGGCAGTCGATCAGGATCGAGGACTCGGGGATCCCGTAGTCCTCGCCGAGCTGCCGGATCAGCCGCTCGGCGATCTCGACCTTTTTCTCGGCGGTACGGGCCTGGCCGTCCTCGTCGATGGTCAGCGCCATCACGGCGGCGCCGTGCTCGCGGGCCAGCGAGGCGACGCGGTCGAAGCGCGAGCCGGGTTCGTCGCCGTCCTCGAAGTTGACCGAGTTGAGCACCGCGCGGCCGCCGAGCATCTCCAGTCCGGCCTGGAGCACGGCCGGTTCGGTGGAGTCCAGCACGATCGGCAGGGTGGACGCGGTGGCCAGCCGGCCGGCCAGCTCGCGCATGTCGGCGACGCCGTCCCGGCCGACGTAGTCGACGCACAGGTCGAGCAGGTGGGCGCCCTCGCGGATCTGCTCGCGGGCGATCTCCACGCAGGCCTGCCAGTCCGCGGCGAGCATCGCCTCGCGGAACTTCTTCGAGCCGTTGGCGTTGGTCCGCTCGCCGATCGCGAGGTAGGAGGTGTCCTGCCGGAACGGCACCGACTGGTAGAGCGAGGCCGCCGAGGGCTCGGACTGCGGGGTGCGCGGGGTCAGCTCCCGGCCGCGCACCCGCTCGACGACCTGCCGCAGGTGCTCGGGGGTGGTCCCGCAGCAGCCGCCGACCAGCGCCAGGCCGTACTCGCGGGTGAAGGTGTCGTGGGCGTCGGCCAGCTCGGCGGGGGTGAGCGGGTAGCGGGCGCCGTCCTTGGTGAGCTCGGGCAGGCCGGCGTTGGGCATGCAGGAGACGCCGACCTTGGCGTGCCGGGCCAGGTAGCGCAGGTGCTCGCTCATCTCGGCCGGACCGGTGGCGCAGTTCAGGCCGATGAAGTCGATGCCGAGCGGCTCCAGCGCGGTCAGCGCGGCGCCGATCTCCGAGCCGAGCAGCATGGTGCCGGTGGTCTCGACGGTGACGTGCGCGATCAGCGGCAGGCTCAGGCCGGCGTCGGCCATCGCCTGCTTGGCGCCCAGCAGGGCGGCCTTGGTCTGCAGCAGGTCCTGGCTGGTCTCGACGAGGAGGGCGTCGGCGCCGCCGGCGATCAGGCCCGCGGCGTTGGTCCGGAAGCCTTCGCGCAGGTCGGCGTAGGGCAGGTGGCCCAGCGAGGGCAGCTTGGTGCCCGGGCCGATCGAGCCGAGCACCCAGCGCGGGCACCCGTCGGCGGCGGTGTGCGCGTCGGCGGACTCGCGGGCGACCCGGGCGCCGGCCTCGGAGAGCTCGAAGATGCGGTCGGCGATGTCGTACTCGCCGAGCGCGGAGAGGTTCGCGCCGAAGGTGTTGGTGCCGACGCAGTCGGTGCCGACGTCGAAGTAGGCGTCGTGGACGGACCGGACGATGTCCGGGCGGGAGATGTTGAGCACCTCGTTGGCGCCCTCCAGCCCCTGGAAGTCCTCGAGCGTCGGGTTCTGCGCCTGGAGCATGGTGCCCATGGCCCCGTCGCTGACCACCACGCGGGTGGCGAGTGCTTCGCGGAGTGCGTCCGCCCGGCTCTGGGCGCCGGGTGTGGACAGGACGGCAGATGCCATGGTTGCTCCCTGAGTGCGACGGCTGTCGGCTATGCGCTCCCCGGTGGTGCGGGTGATGCGCCCTGCGGTGTGCGGGCGCAGGGGGGAGGCACGTGGCCAGCCTAGCCGTAGCGCCTCGTCCATCCCGAAGCGTCCCGTATGGTGAGCGCCGCCGCAGCCCGGGCGCGGCGCCCGGGGTGGGCCCGGAGGGGCGCCGGGGAGGTGTCGCGCAGAGGCGCGCGGCCGGTGCACTCGGTGGCGGCGAAAGGCATCTTTCCCCGTAGGGTGGGCACCTAGAAGTCCGTGCAGTCAGTACGTGTGGGCGCCGCTCAGGCGGCGGAGGGAGGCGCTGGGTGATCGAGCTCGAGGACGTGCCCGAGCTCATCGACCCGGTCATGGTGGCCGCGTTCGAGGGCTGGAACGACGCCGGTGACGCGGCGTCTTCGGCGGTGCAACACCTGGACGAGGTGTGGGGCGGCAAGGTCTTCGCGGCGCTGGACGCCGAGGAGTACTACGACTTCCAGGTGAACCGCCCGACCATCTGGATGGACGGCGGCACCCGCCGGATCACCTGGCCGACCACCCGGCTGTCCGTGGTGCGGGTCAGCGAGCCGAAGACCCGCGACCTGGTCCTGGTCCGCGGGATCGAGCCGAGCATGCGCTGGCGCTCCTTCTGCAACGAGCTGCTGGGGTTCGCCCACGAACTGGGCGTGGAGATGGTGGTGGTGCTGGGCGCGCTGCTCGGCGACACCCCGCACACCCGGCCGGTCCCGGTCAGCGGCGTCACCTCCGACCCGGACCTGGCCCGCACGATGGACCTGGAGGAGAGCCGCTACGAGGGCCCCACCGGGATCGTCGGCGTCCTCCAGGAGGCCTGCGCACACGCCGGCGTCCCGGCGGTCACGCTCTGGGCGGCGGTCCCGCACTACGTGGCGCAGCCGCCGAACCCCAAGGCCACCCTCGCGCTGCTCAACAAGGTCGAGGACCTGCTGGACCTGCGGATCCCCACCGGCGATCTGCCCGAGGACTCCCGCGCCTGGCAGATCGGGGTCGACCAGCTGGCCGCCGAGGACAGCGAGGTCGCCGAGTACGTCCAGCAGCTGGAGGAGGCGCGGGACACCGCCGAGCTGCCGGAGGCCTCCGGCGACGCCATCGCCCGCGAGTTCGAGCGGTACCTGCGGCGGCGCGACAACCTCGACCAGACCCGCGGCGGACGCGGCGACGGTCCGGGCGGGGCGGGCGGGTCGATGACCTCGGGCACGGGCGCGGTCCCCCGCGGCGGCGAGGACGCGGGGGCGGGCGAGACGGACTCCGCCGAGGACGCCGACCGGGCGGAGAGCGGCGAGGCGGGCGGACGGCGCGAGGCCGGCGAGAAGCCGGACGACAAGCCCGCGGACGAGGTGACCGAGCCGGGCCCGGAGCCCGCCCCTGCGGAGAAGTCCGAGAAGGCCGATCCTGAGGAGAAGGCCGACGGGTCCGACCCGAGCGGCGAGGCCGGCAACCGCCGCCCCGCGGCCCGGCGCACCCGCCGCCGCAAGGGCGCCCCGGAGGAGGACGGCCCAGCGGACACCTCCGGTGCCGGGGACCAGCCGGAGGCGTAACCCCCCGAAGCGGCCTGTCACGCGTCTGGGGCGGACGCGCCGCTGCCTGGGGGCGCCCCTGCTCAAGCGGCGCGGAGCGGATGCCCTGAACGGCGAGCCCGCCGCGCCGCCTGGAGCGAACCGGGTGACCGTCCCCGAGGAACCCCCTCGCGCTCGGACGCGTCCGGCGCCGCAGGAGGCCCCGGCCAGGCGGTCCCACAGGTCTCGGACGGGCTGGGGCGGCAGCCCCACGCAAGGCGGAGGCGCGGTCCCGGACGTCCGCGCGCTCGGCGCGCAGCCCCCGGCGCGTGACCGCGGCGGCGGCCGTGCCACGCATCCGAACACCGGCCATCGGCGGGGCTTCGCACCGGCGCCGGGCGGACACGGAGAGTGAGCACGGCGGCGCGGGCCGTCCCGGCCCCGAGCGGCCTCGCGCCTCACGTGAGAGGGCCCGCGAACCCCCTCCGGAGGCGTCCGCGCCCCGTTCGCGAGAGGTTACCGCCAGGTGCACATACGGGATCACAACACCCTTGCCGGCGGGGAAGATTGACGATTTTTCCTACTTTGGACCCCGAACCCTGCCGGTTCTCCCGGGAACCCCGCGAACATCCTCGCCTCACGCACTCCTCAGGGGGCGTATCGGGGGCTTACGGTATGCGTCATGACCTCCCCCCGCTCCTTCGACGGAGTCGGCTCCTACGCTCCGTCTTCCTTCTCCTCCTCGTTCTCGTCGAACACCCCGATCTACGACCGCCTGGTCGCCGAGCGGGGAGTTCCGCAGATCGCTCCGATCACCGTCCCGCCCGCGCTCCCCCCGGCGCAGTCCTCCTACGGCAGCGGCTCCTACGGCGGTGGCTTCGGCGGCCCCGGAAGCTACGGCAGCGGCGGCCTCGGCGGCGGTTACGAGTCGGGCAGCAACCTGCCCGCGCTCGCCTCCCGCCCGGCGCTCGGCCCCGGCCCGAGCGCCGGTGGTCCGGGTGGTGCGCCGGCGTACGGGTACCCCCAGCCGGCGTACGCGGGTCAGCCCCCGCGCCCGCAGACCGGCCCGATGGGCGTGCCCCCGCACCCCTACGCCTCGGCTCCGCAGGGCGGTCCCCAGCCTCCGCGCCCGCAGCAGGGCCTGCCCGGCCTGCCGCCCGGCCCCAGCTCCTACAACCAGCAGCCCGGCGGCCCGCAGAACGGCTACGGCCAGCAGCCCGGCGGCTACCAGAACGGCCCGATGGGCGGCGGCCCGCAGGGCCAGAGCTTCGGCGGCAACGGCCTGCGCCCGGCCGCGCCCGCGCCGATGCGTCCGGCCCCCGGCGTCCAGCAGGCCCCGCAGCGCCCCGGCTACTACAACGACCAGCGCGGCGGCTACCAGAACGGCCCCGGCTACTGACGCGGCAGGGCCCGGAACCGCCACCGGCCCCACCCCGGGGCCGGGCCGCCGCACCCGGAGCCCTGCCCGTCCCTGGCCCAGCGGCCTTCCCGGCCGCTGTTCCCCGCACCTCCCGTTCCTGCACCTCCCGTCCCCGCGCCGTCCCGCCCTTCGCCGTGCGTCCCGGCCCGCGCTCCCGCTCCCGTCCCCGTGGCCCCGCGTCCCCCGCGCGGCGGGACCCTGCCCGCGGCCTGGCACGATAGGGGCATGCCCTCGTCCTCGCGCGCCGGCGCGACGCTCGCCTCCCTGCATCTCCACCCCGTGAAGTCGCTGCGCGCCGTGGACGCGGCGAGCGCCGTCGTCCAGCCCTGGGGACTGCTCCAGGACCGCCGCTGGATGCTGGTGGACGCGGACGGCCGCCTGGTCAGCCAGCGCGAGCAGCCGCGGCTGGCGCTGCTGCGCGCCGTCCCGGACCCGGCCCCCGGCGCCGACGTGGACGGGCTGCTGCTGAGCGGCCCGCACGCGGAGGACCTGCGCGTCGCGCCGCCCTCTCCGCTGCGCGGCGACCCGCTGGTCCCGGTGCATCTCTTCAGCAGCTCCTTCGAGGCGACCGAGGCGGGCAAGGAGGCGCACCTGTGGTTCTCCGACCTGCTCGGCGCCGACCTGCGGCTGGTCCACCTCGACGACCCGCTGCGCCGGTCCGTCGATCCCGCCTACGGTCCCGGCCGCACCGTCTCCATGGCCGACGGCTACCCGCTGCTGGTGACCACGACCGGCTCGCTGGCGGCGCTGAACGAGGCGATCGCCGCCGACCGTGCCGGGGCCGCCGGGACCGCTCCCGCGCCGCTGCCGATGAACCGGTTCCGGCCCAATCTCGTGATCGACGGCACGGCTCCCTGGGCCGAGGACGGCTGGCGGCGGATCCGGGTCGGTGATGTGGTCTTCCACTCAGTGAAGCCCTGCGGCCGCTGCGTCGTGACCACGATCGACCAGCACACCGCCGAGCGGCGCGGCCCCGAGCCGCTCCGCGCGCTGGCCCGCCACCACCGGATCGGCAAAGCCCTCGCCTTCGGCCAGAACCTGCTGCCCGAGCTGCCCGAGGGCCTGGAACTCCCCTGCGATGCGGCAGAGTTGGCGAAGGTGTCGCTCGGCGTGCTGCGGGTCGGCGATCCGGTGACCGTGCTCGACTGAGGGCGGCCACGCCCCCGGAATCTCCGCGAAACCCCCGCACGGGGGACAGCGCGACGGGTGCGCCTGGCAGCGGCGGCCGACACGCTAACGTGGGCGGCGGACGAGCCGAGCGGGCCTCCCGGGACCCGCGCAGCGAGCGAGCAGGGAGACGCGTGGTGCGAGTGACGCTGGACGGGGCCTCCTCGCGGTGGCGCCGGAGGTCCACGGAGTTCGGCACGCTCGCCGAGGCGCTGGACGCCGCCGAACCCGGCGACACGCTCACCCTCGCCCCCGGCACCTACCGGGAGAACGTCCGCCTGGACAAACCGGTGGTGCTCCGCGCCGCCGCGCAGCCCGGCTCCGCGCGGATCGAGCCGCCGACCGGCTCCCCGCTCACCGTCACCGCCGACGCCGAGGTCAGCGGTCTGCACCTGGAGGGCCACGACCCGTCCTCCCCCACCGTGCTGATCCACGGCGCGGAGGCCGCGCTGGCGGACTGCCGGGTCAGCGCGCGGGCCGCCGTCGGCCTGGAGATCGGCGGGGGCGCCAGGCCGTCGGTGCGCCGCTGCTCGGTGGAGAACCCCTACGGCCTGGGCGTGCTGGTCACCGACGGCTCCGTGGCGCTGCTGGAGGAGTGCGAGGTGGCGCAGACCGGGCAGGCCTCGGTCGCGGTGCGCGGCGGCACGGCCCGGCTGGAGGGCTGCCGACTGCACCACGCCACCGGCGCCGGGCTCGCCCTGATCGGCGACGGCAGCACGGCCGAGGCCGAGGGCTGCGAGATCTACGAGATCAGCGGCGCCGGGGTCCAGGCGGAGCGGCGCGCGGTCGGCCGGCTGGCGGACTGCGCGGTCGGCCCGGTCACCGGGAACGGCGTGGTCCTGGACTCCGAGGCGGCGCTCACGCTCAGCGACTCCCGGCTCCGCGACATCCCCGAGAACGGTGCCGACCTGCGCGGACGCGCGGTGCTCACGCTGGAGCGCAGCTCGATCCAGGGCTTCGGGCGCAACGGCCTCTCGGTCTGGGACGCCGGCACCCGGGTCGACGCGGCCGGCTGCGAACTGCGCGGGTCCACCGGCGACTACCCGGCGGTGTGGGTGAGCGACGGCGCCCGGGTGACGCTGGCCGACTGCCGGGTCGAGGACGTGCCGGACGGCCTGTTCGTGCTGGACCGGGACTCCTCCGCGCAGGCCGCCGACTGCTCCTTCGCGCGGGTGCGCAGCGCCGGGGTGTCGGTGAGCGACGGGGCGACGGTGGTGCTGGAGCGCTGCCGGATCGAGGACGCGACGACCGGCCTGTGGTTCCGCGACCGGGACAGCGGCGGCGAGCTGACCGGCTGCGAGGTCAGCGGGGTCGCCACCGGGGTGATCGTGACCAAGGGCGCGGACCCGGTGGTGCGGGAGTGCACGGTCCGGCAGAGCACCGAGGCCGCGGTGTACGTCTCCGCGGGCGGCCGCGGCTCCTTCGAGGACTGCCGGGCGCTCGGCGGCGGCGGGTACGGGTTCCACGTGATCGACGGCTGCCAGACGCGGCTGGTGCGCTGCCGGGCGGAGCAGCACGCGCGCCACGGCTTCGAGTTCGCCGGGTTCGAGCCCGGCGGGCCGGTGCCGCAGACCGAGGGCTGCGTCTCGGACGACGTGGCCGCGCCGGGCCCGGCGGGCACCTCGAGCGGACCGGGCGCGGGCGCGGGCGGACGAGGCGCGGGCGGGTCGGGGTCGAGTGGGCCGGGTGCGGGGCCGGCGCGGTTCCCGGGGGCCGCGGGCGGCTCGGGCGGCGGCTCGGTCGGCGGGAGCGAGGCGGCCGGCACTGGGCTCGCCGGGGCGCTGGGCGGACTGGGCGGCGCGAGCGGACTCGGCGCTGCGGGCGGACCGGTCGGGCCCGCCGGGGGCGGGGCCACGGCGGCGCCGGTGGGCGCGACCGCGCTGGCCGCCCGCGATATCGCGGCGCCGGGACGCACGGCCGCGTCCGGCCCGGCGGCAGGCCTGCTGGGGGACCCCGGCTTCGGCGGCTCCGCCGGCCCGCTCGGCGAGGCCGCGGGTGCGGGCACCGGCACGGGTGCGGGTACGGCGGGATCGACGGGCACGGCGGGAGCGACCGCCGCGGCCGGCGCCCGGGCGGGGGCGAGCGCGCTCGGCGGCCGGGGCGGCACGGCGGCCCCGGCGGGGATCCCGACCCCGCGTGCGACCGCGCCGCTCGTCGACGCGGCGACCGACGGAGGCGTGATCGGGCCGATCCCCGACTGCCGCCCGGCCGAGGAGGCGCTCGCCGAACTCGACTCGCTGATCGGCCTGGAGACCGTCAAGCGCGAGGTGCGCACGCTGATCGACCTGATCTCGGTCGGCCGGCAGCGCCGGCGGGCCGGCCTGAAGGCACCCTCGCTCCGGCGGCACCTCGTCTTCACCGGCTCCCCCGGCACCGGCAAGACCACCGTGGCCCGCCTCTACGGCGAGATCCTGGCCGCGCTGGGCGTGCTGCAGCGCGGCCATCTCGTCGAGGTGGCCCGGGTGGACCTGGTCGGCGAGCACATCGGCTCCACGGCGATCCGCACCCAGGAGGCCTTCGACCGGGCGCGCGGCGGCGTGCTGTTCATCGACGAGGCCTACGCCCTCGCGCCCGAGGACGGCGCCCGGGACTTCGGCCGGGAGGCGATCGACACCCTGGTCAAGCTGATGGAGGACCACCGGGACGAGGTGGTGGTGATCGTCGCCGGCTACACCGCCGAGATGGAGCGCTTCCTCGCCTCCAATCCCGGTGTGGCGTCCCGCTTCTCACGCACCGTCACCTTCCCCGACTACTCCGCCGAGGAGCTGCTGGAGATCACCGTCCGGCAGGCCGACGAGCACGAGTACCAGCTCGCCGAGGACACCGCCGAGGCGCTGCTCGGGCACTTCGCCGACCTGCCACGCGGGCCGTCCTTCGGCAACGGCCGCACCGCCCGCCAGGTCTTCGAGACCATGGTCGAGCGGCACGCCGTGCGGGTGGCCCAGCTCGCCGAGCCGACCACGCAGGACCTCCAGCTGCTCCTCCCGGCCGACCTGCCGGAGAGCTGACCGGGCCCCCGGCAGGCCCGCGGGATCCGGCAGGTACCCGCCGGGCCCGGCGGGCGCCGGGCCCGTCAGACCTCGCCCAGCACGCGGGCCCGCTCGCGCGCGAAGCAGGGGTCGTCCGGGTAGTTCGAGTGCGCGTTGATCGGCAGCGGCAGCGGGTGCCCGTCCAGGTCGCGGTCGTAGACCAGGGGGTCGACGAACGGCGGCGCGTCCACCTCCTGCCCGTCGCGCGGCGCGGGCAGCCGGACCGGACCGCCGATCGGGTCGGTGACCCGGAACAGGTTCCGCCAGGCCGGGGCGTCGGCGTGCAGCAGGCCCAGCTCTTCGGGGCCCATGTAGGCCGGGAAGTAACGGCCGTACAGCCGGCGCAGCGGCGAGCCGTAAGTGAGCAGCGCGACGCGGCGGCGGGTCTCGGGGGCGAGCTGCCACATCGCGGCGGCGGCCAGCACCGTGCCCTGCGAGTGCGCCGAGATCACCAGCTTCCGCTCCGGGCCCGGCGCGAGCCAGGCTCCGGTGCGCCAGACCAGGTCCGGGACCGCGCGCTCGGCGTAGCAGGGCGGCGCGAAGGGGTGCGCTGCGCGCGGCCAGAAGGTGCCGACGTCCCAGAGCACGCCGACCGTGCGCCGGATGCCGACCCGCTTGTAGGCGGCCCGGCCGAGCGCGACGAGTCCGACCACGGTGGCCGCGACCAGCCAGTCGCCGACGGACTGCGCCGTGGTGACGATGTCGGCGACCGCCGTGGGCGCGTGCGCGACGGCCTGGGAGGGGATCGTCCCGCCGGCCTCGGCGCCGGCTATCGCGCCCAGCGAGAGCAGCTGGAGCAGAACGCCGAGCACCGCGATCAGGACCGGGCCGGCGTCGGTGAGCCGGGCCCGGGCGATCGCGGAGGCTATCTGCGCGGTGCGCTCAGGACTCGCGGGGAGAGGCTGGTCGGATACGGATGCCGAACTCGCCGCCGACGCCGATGCCGATGCCGCCGACGCCGATGCCGATGCCGCCGACGCCGAGCCCGCCGCACCGGCGCCGCCGGGCCCCGGAGGCCGGCGGCCGTAGGCGGCGTCGACCTGCGGCCGCAGCGCGGCGGAGAGCCGCGCCGTCCGGACCGCACCCACCGCGATCAGGATCGCCAGCAGCACGAGGAGGACCGGCAGCCCGGTGTCGTTCCAGGTGAGGACCGTGGGCGGGCCCGGGATGTGGCCGTGCGGCGCGCCGGGGGTGGCGCCCCGGTCGAGCCGGTCGGCGGTCCAGACCGCGACCGCGGCGGAGACCAGCGTGCCGAGGCCGAAGGCGAGCGCCGCCGTCACGGGCCCGGTCAGCCCGCGCAGCGCCGGGCCGTCCGGGCCGCCGAAGGCCTCGTCCCCGCCGGCGGGGAGCGGGTGTTCCGGCCCCGGGACCACGATCGGCCCCTCCGCCACGCCCGCGGTCGCCGCACCCGCAGACGCCACGCCCGCGGACGCCGCAGCCGTCGCACCCCCGGACGCCCCTCGGGCGAGCAGCAAGGCGGTGACCACCAGGGCGAGCACGAGCACGGTCTGCGCCGAGGCGAGCACCGTCATCGTCCCCACCGCGCCGGGCAGCCGCCCCGAGGAGACCCAGCCCGGCCGCGACCAGCCGGCGTAGACCGCGGCCGGCGGCAGCACGGCCAGCGCCGCCCAGTGCAGGGCTCCGACCAGCGGGGCGTCCGGATCGCGGTCCGGCGTGCGCTCGCTGCGCCGGCTGCGCGCCAGCAACGCCAGCACCCCGGCGGCCAGCAGAGCCTGCAGCCCGACCAGCGCCCAGCCGAAGCCCGCGAGCACCGCGCTCCCGCCCGGACCCCGGTCGTGGTCCAGGGCGGCCACCGTCAGCGCCGAGGAGACCGTCAGCAGCCCGGCGGCGACGTGCACCACCCGCAGCCGCCGCACCAGCCGCATGCCGTACCAGAATCCGGGCTGCGTCATCGGCGGCGCGCCGGCCGGCGACTCCCCGGCGGCGCCGGCCGCCCGGGGCGGGCGCTGCGACTCGTACGCCGCCCAGGTGCGCGCCGAGAGGAACCAGAGCACCGCCACCACGATCGCGGGCAGCGCCGCGCCGACCGCGAGCCGGCGGCCCGGCTGGGCCCACCAGCCGCCGTGCGCCGCCGACATGAAGTCCAGCCAGGACTTGTGCGCGGAGCACCAGGCGTCGCCGGCGCACTGCCAGGCCGTCAGGTCCAGCGCCACCTCGCAGGCGGCGGCGGTGAGCAGCACGGTGAGGCAGAGCGCGGCGAGGCGGACCAGCAGGTCGTAGGCCGCGTCCGCGCCGCGCCGCGCGCGCCGGCCACCGCTCACACCGCGCGCCGGGCGCATCCAGTGCACCAGGTTGACCACCATGAACGGCAGCAGGAGCAGCCAGAACGCCCGCGAGGCGCTGCCGGAGGTCAGATGCGCCCAGGAGTAGGCCTCCTGGACCGGGCCCGTCTCTCCCGGCGGGCGGCGGCGCTCGGCGTCGCGGTCCCCCCAGCGGCGGTAGGTGCCGGCGGTGGCGTCACCGGTGACCCGGACGATGTGCGGGTCCTGCAGCATGTCCTCCGGCGTGGTCCCGCCGACGCCGTGCACGAGGAGTTCCAGCGCGGCCGCCTTCGCCGGACCGGCACCCGCCGGCCCCGGCTCCACCGCCGCCTCCGCGTCTCCCGCCGCGCCACGCGCTCGCCCGATGCCGGCCGCCATCGCGCACCGCCCCCGTCCGTCCCCGCCGGGCGCGCGCCCGCCGGACCTGTGTGTGAGTGCCATGATCCCGCCGCCCGCGTCGGTGCGGGAAGCCTCTCGGCGGGAGATCACCCGTTCGAGTACACCGCCCGCCCGCGCTTCCGGCGGTCACGTCCGGAATCATGCCGGGGCATGGTTGACCTCGGGTGCCACATGCGACGATTGGCCCCGCACCGGCGTCGGGGCCGCACACCCCGGCACCGGTTCTTCACGGGATGACGGCGCGTCAGGCAGGACCGGCGAACAGGGAAGCGAGGCGGCACAGGTGGCGGAGAACGGCAACCTGCTGGCCGAGCAGCGGCGGGCGCTCATCCTCGACGAGGTCCGCCGGCGCGGCGGCGTGCGGGTCAACGAGCTGACCCGGCGGCTGAACGTCTCGGACATGACGGTCCGCCGGGACCTCGACGCGCTGGCCCGCCAGGGCATGATCGAGAAGGTCCACGGCGGGGCGGTGCCGGTCGTCGAGGCGAGCACGCACGAGCCCGGCTTCGAGGCCAAGTCCGCGCTGGAGCTGGCCGCCAAGGAGGAGATCGCCCGGGAGGCCGCCCGGCTGGTCTCGCCCGGCAGCGCGGTCGCCCTCTCCGGCGGCACTACCACCTACGCCCTCGCCCACCACCTGCTGCACGTCGACGGGCTGACCGTGGTGACCAACTCGGTGCGGGTGGCCGACGTCTTCGAGCACGCCCACCGGCAGGGCGGCCCGGGCGCCGGCGCCCGCGGCACGACGGTGGTGCTGACCGGCGGCGTCCGCACCCCCTCCGACGCGCTGGTCGGCCCGATCGCGGACCGGGCGATCCGCTCGCTCCACTTCGACCTGCTCTTCCTCGGCTGCCACGGACTCTCGCTGGAGGCGGGCCTGTCCACGCCGAACCTCGCCGAGGCGGAGACCAACCGCTCCTTCGTCGCCTCCGCCCGCCGGGTGGTGGCGGTGGCCGACCACACCAAGTGGGGCACGGTGGGCCTGTCCACCTTCGCCACGCTCGACGAGATCGACACCCTGGTCACCGACACCGCGCTGCCGGAGGAGGTCCGCGCCGCGCTCGCCGAGCAGGTCGGCGAGCTGGTGGTGGCGGAGACGGGCGAAGGCGAGGACGGCCGAGCGGACGAGGGTTCCGGGCCCGCCGCCGAGAACCGAGCCGCCGCCGAGGACTGAGCCGCCGCCGGCGTGGCACGGGCGGCGCCGCGGGTCGGCGTGAGGTTTCCGACACCCGCCCGTACGCCAGTTAACATGATGTTCACACTTGGGCAACGGTCGGGAAATTCGCTGCTGCGAGGTTTCGTGTGCTCCACACACAACGCTCTCACCAGCAAGAACGAGGACCCGACCTGTGAGCTACCTGGCCGAGTACATCTGGATCGACGGAACCGAGCCCACCGCGAAGCTGCGGTCGAAGACCAAGGTCATCGCGGACGGCGCGGAGCCGGGCACCTGGGGCTTCGACGGGTCCAGCACCAACCAGGCCGAGGGCCACGCCTCGGACCGCGTCCTCAAGCCGGTCGCGAGCTACCCGGACCCGATCCGCGGCGGCGACAACCTCCTCGTGCTGTGCGAGGTGTTCAACACCGACGGCACCCCGCACGTCACCAACACCCGCGCGAAGCTCCGCCCGGTCGCCGAGCAGTACGCCGGACAGGAGCCGATCTTCGGCATCGAGCAGGAGTACACCTTCTTCCAGGGCCCGCGCCCGCTCGGCTTCCCCGAGGGCGGCTACCCGGCCCCGCAGGGCGGCTACTACTGCGGCGTCGGCGCGGACGAGATCTTCGGCCGCCCGGTCGTGGAGAAGCACCTGGAGAACTGCCTCAAGGCGGGCCTGCACATCTCCGGCATCAACGCCGAGGTCATGCCCGGCCAGTGGGAGTTCCAGGTCGGCCCGGTCGGCCCGCTCGAGGTCTCCGACGAGCTGTGGGTGGCCCGCTGGCTGCTCTACCGCACCGCCGAGGACTTCGGCATCAGCGCCACCCTCGACCCGAAGCCGGCCCCCGGCGACTGGAACGGCGCCGGCGCGCACACCAACTTCTCCACCAAGGCCATGCGTGACGGCTTCGAGGGCGGCGACGGCTACACCGCCATCGTCACCGCCTGCGAGGCGCTCGGCGCCGAGGGCAAGCCGCTGGAGCACGTCCGCGAGTACGGTGCCGGCATCGAGTCCCGCCTGACCGGCGCGCACGAGACCGCGCCCTGGGACAAGTTCAGCTACGGCGTCTCGGACCGCGGCGCCTCCGTCCGCATCCCGTGGCAGGTCGAGGTGGAGAAGAAGGGCTACCTCGAGGACCGCCGCCCGAACGCGAACGTCGACCCCTACGTCGTCACCCGCCTGCTGGTCGACACCTGCTGCTCCGCCCTGGAGAAGGCCCTCCAGGTCTGACCGCCGCAGCTCTGTCCGCGGCGCATCCCTGCCCCGGAGGCCCGGCCCCGAGCGTCCCGTCTCGGCGCCGGGCCTCCGGCGTACGCGGTCCGTGAATCCAGGTGTGTCCTCCCGCCCGCCCCGGTAGCGTGCGCCGGCATGACATCGGAACGGCAACGCCCCCCGCTCCAGGCGGACGAACGCGCCGGTGGTGGGCATGCTGTGCGCATACGGGTTCCGGGGGCACGGGCTGCGCCGGATCCAGATCGAGACGCTGGCCGGCAACGCCGCGATGGTCCGCGCCGCGCCGGCCAACGGCTTCCGTGAGGAGGGGCGGCAGCGCGAGGCCGCCTGGACCGGCGACGGGTTCACCGACGTGCTGGTGCTCGGCCTGCTCGACCAGGAGTGGCGCGCGGCGCGGCCGACGGCGGGCTGACGGAACGCCGGCCCGGGGAGGACCGAGGGAAAAATCGCGGGACTGCCGCCCCGCTCGCGGCCTAGGGTGCGGGAATGCCGCTGATGGGGAAGAACGTCGTGCTCAGGGCCCGGACCGCCGCCGATCTGGAGGTGCTGGTCCCCGAGATGTTCGACGACCCGGAGTACCACACGCTGTCCAGCGACGACCCCTGGGTGCCGCGCTCGCCCGAGTGGCATCGGGCCGCGCACGACCGGCGGACCGGATCGGGCGACGATCCGGCCGCGGCCTCCGCGGTGACCTTCACCGTCGCCTCCCGCAACGACCCGGCCCAGGTGCTCGGCAGCTGCTCGCTGTGGGGCATCGACACCCTCAGCCGCGGCGCCCACCTCGGCCTCGGCCTGGTGCCGGGCGCGCGCGGACGCGGGCTGGGCGGCGAGACCGTGGCGCTGCTGTGTGAGTACGGCTTCCGCGGGCGCGCGCTGCACCGGCTGCAGATCGAGACGCTCGACGGCAACACCGCGATGCGCCGCGCCGCGCTGGCCAACGGCTTCCGCGAGGAGGGCCGGCAGCGCGAGGCCGCCTGGACCGGCGACGGCTTCGCCGACATGGTCGTGTTCGGCCTGCTCGACGAGGAGTGGCGCGCCGGACGAGCCCCGGAGCGGAGTTGACGAACCGTCAGTCCTCCCGCCACTCCCCCGAGTCCAGAAACTCCCGCAGCACGGCGAGGTAGCGCGCCGGGTCCAGTCCCTGCGCGCGCACCCAGTCGTCCGAGTAGTACTTGTCGAGGTAGCGCTCGCCCGGGTCGCAGATCAGGGTGACCACCGAGCCCTGCTCGCCGGCGGCGCGCATCTCGGCGACGATCCGCAGGGCCGCCCACAGCCCGGTCCCGGTGGACCCGCCGGCCCGCCGGCCGAGCACCTCGTCGAGCAGCCGGACCGTGGCCACGCTCGCCGCGTCGGGGACCTTCATCATCCGGTCGAGTGCCCCGGGCACGAAGCTGGGCTCCATGCGCGGCCGGCCGATCCCCTCGATGCGCGAGCCGGCCTCGCAGCGGATCCCGGCGTCCCCGGTGCGCCAGCCCTCGAAGAACACCGAGTCCTCCGGGTCGGCCACGCAGACCCGGGTGTCGAACTGCATGTAGTGCACGTATCGGGCGATGGTGGCGGAGGTGCCGCCGGTCCCGGCGGTGGCGACGATCCAGGCAGGCTCGGGGTGCCGCTCCAGGCGCAGTTGTTGATAGATCGACTCGGCGATGTTGTTGTTGCCGCGCCAGTCGGTGGCGCGCTCGGCGTAGGTGAACTGGTCCATGTAGTGGCCACCGGTCTCCTCCGCCAGCCGGGCCGAGACCTCGTACACCGAGCCGGGATCGTCCACCAGATGGCAGCGCCCGCCCTGGAACTCGATCAGCGCGATCTTCTCCCGGCTGGTGGTGCGCGGGATGACGGCCACGAACGGCACGCCGATCAGCTTGGCGAAGTACGCCTCGGAGACGGCCGTCGAGCCGCTGGAGGCCTCGATGACCGGCCGCCCGGGCCGGATCCAGCCATTGCACAGGCCGTAGAGGAACAGCGAGCGGGCCAGGCGGTGCTTGAGACTGCCGGTGGGATGGGTGGACTCGTCCTTGAGGTACAGGTCGATCCCCCACTCCTCCGGGAGTGGGAACTGCAGCAGATGCGTGTCCGCAGAGCGGTTGGCGTCCGCCTGCACGCGGCGGACCGCCTCCTTCAGCCAGGCCCGGTAGGCGTGATCGGTGCGGTCCTCGTCAAGCGTGCGCGCGAGCGGCGGATGGGGCCGGTGGGGCGGCTGTGCTGCGTCCATGGGGCGAGGGTAACGGTCGCGGCGGCCGGGAGCGGCCGGCGGCGGCCCGGGAGGGGCCCGGGATGCTAGGCGTCCGCGCGGGCCACGGCAAGCCGGGGTGCCCGCAAGTTGCGCGGACGGACGCGGGAGGCGACGCTGATGCCGTCGCGAATCGTCGCGATTCGATCACTCTGCGCACTCGGGGCGGCTGGCGCGGAGTCGGCCCCACTTCGGAGGGAGTCGTGCTCGTGATGGAGGATCTCACCAGGACCTACGAACTGCGGCTGACGGCAGAGCCGGAGCGCTTCAGCACGGTGCGCCGCATCGTCCAGGCACACCTGCGCTACTGGGGCTTCGACCCGGTCCTCGACCCCGCACTCCTCGGTCTGACCGAGCTGCTGGCCAACGTCCACCAGCACGTGACGACCGGCCCGGAGTGCCTGGTCCGGCTCGCCGCCGCGAACGGCAGCCTCACCGTCGCCGTGCACGACAGCGATCCCACGCTGCCGGTGCTGCGCGAGGCGGACGCCTGGGAGCTGACCGGCCGCGGGCTGGCGATGGTCGCCGCGCTGAGCAAGGAGTGGGGTACCTGGCCCGAGCCCGACTGCCACCTCGGTGGCAAGGCCGTCTGGTTCTCGCTGACCACGGCCAACGTGCCGCTGGTGGAGCCCTCCGGGGCGCCGCGGGCGGAGCAGGCTCTGCCGGTGCAGAGCAGCACCCCGTGGGTGATCGACCACCGCAAGCCGGTCGAGACACCGGAGTTCGCGTTCGGCGCGAGCACCTCCAGCGAGCGCACGGCCGACTCCGTCGCGCCGGTCGCCGCCCAGGATCCGGCGGTTCCGCTGCCCGACCCGGCCGAGCTGGCCGAGCTCACCGGGCTGTCCGGGCTCGTCGGCGTCGATGCACTGACCGGCCTGCCCGACATGCCCGACATGCCCGGCCTCGGCGCCGAGGCCGGCGGGAAGCCGGTGCAGCCGGTCCCGCAGGGCCTGCCCGCGGAGCCCGCCGTCGCGGCCGGATTCGGCGCCGCGCACCGTCCGGCGGCGGCCTCGGCCCTCCGCGCGGAGCCGATACGCCTCTCGCACCTCCCGTTCGACTACCCGGTCCCACCCGTTGAGGGGGACGAGGAGGAGGACGGCGGGCCGCAGAGCCCGCACGCGGTCCGGCCGCTGCTGCGGTGAGTCGACGGCAGCCCACCGGCACACCGGCCACGGCCACACCGACCGCCCCGCACACCGCGTGCGGGGCGGTCCGGCGTGTCCGAACCGACGCGCCCGGCGGCTCGGCACCCCGTTCGGCGCCCGGCGAGTCAGGGGGTCAGCGACCGGCCCGGCGAGTCAGCACCCGCGGGTACGCGGCCGCCGGGCAAGCGGCCGCCGGGCAAGCGGTCGGCGAGTCGGCGGGTCGGCCACCGGCCCGGCGCCTCAGCCCCCAGCGGGGCGAGCACCCGGCGGGGCCAGCGCCCAGCGAGCGAGCGCCCCGCCGGGCAGGCGGCCAGCCGCCCGCGCCCCGGCGCTACACCGCGAGCAGCAGCGGGTCGTCCAGGAAGGGCTGCCAGGCGAGCTCCGCCGCCCCGATGAGGTCCGGGTCGGCGAGGGCCGCGGGCAGGATCGGGACCCGCCCGCTCCTCCCCCAGTACGCGCGCTCGGCGACGACCTGGGGCAGCCGCTCGGGCGCGGCGGCGAGCAGGTCGGCGTGCAGCGCCCCGAGCACCACCCGGTCGGGGTTGAGGATGTTCACCATCACGGCGATGCCCATGCCCAGCCGGTCCGCCACCCGCTCGACGGCGGCGCGCACCCGCGGCTCCGCGCCCCGCTCGCGCAGCAGCGCGCGCGCCTGATCGAGCACCGGTACGTCCGCGCGCTCCACCTCTCCGGCCGCCGCCAGCAGCGCCGCCGGGTCCGCCTCGACGTCCAGGCAGCCCCGGTTCCCGCACGCGCACAGCCGCCCGTCCGACCCGGGGTTGACCGTCACCTGGCCGACCTCAAGGGCGAGCCCGGCGCTGCCCAGGTGTACCTGCCCGTCCACGACCAGGCCGCCGCCCACGCCGCGGTCGCCGGTCATCACATAGAGGAGGTGGCGCGCGCCGCGGCCGGCGCCGTGCCGGTGCTCGGCGAGCGCGGCGAGGTTGGCGTCGTTGGCGAGCCGGGTCGGCAGCTCGAGGCCGGCGTCGGCGACCGCCCGCGCGAACAGCTCGCCGACCGGCGTACCGGGCGGCCAGTCCAGGTAGATGGCGGCGAGCGCGGTGCGGTCCGGGACGGTCACCGGGGTGGGCACGGCCAGCCCGAAGGCGATGCAGCGGCGCCCACCGGACTCGCCGGCCAGTCTCGCCCCGGCCTCGGCGACCGTGCGCAGCACCGGCTCGGGCGCGGAGGGCTCGGGCAGCGGCAGGTCGACCACCGCGCCGTCGGTCTGTCCGCCCAGGCCGACCCGGGCCACCGAGATCCCGCCGGCGTGCACCCGGGCGGCGAGCACCACCGGCCCGGAGGCGGCGGGCGCCAGCCGGTGCGAGGGCCGACCGCGTCGGGCCCCGCCGACCGGGCTGGTGTCCACGGTGATCAACCCCAGCGCGGCGAGTTCGGCGGCGATCGCGCCGGCCGTGGCGCGGGTGACGCCGAGCCGGGTCGTCAGCTCGGCGCGGGTGGGCGCCTGGCCGGTGTGGACGAGGGCCAGCGCGGGGCCCAGCGCCGCACGCCCTCGCTCGGGCGCCGGGCGCGGGGCGGAAGGCGGGGGCGAAGGGCTTGTCCTGGTCTGCGGCACACCTCTATTCTCACTTTGTGCCGCAAATAAACAAAAAGGCCGCCAGTTTCGCCCCTCCAACCCCTGGGGCCCGTGCCGCCGGTGCGATCCGCGGGCGCTGGTCGCCGGCCCGGACCTCGGTCACCGCGCTCTTCTGCCTGGACGGCTTCCTCTTCGCCGGCTGGGTCTCCCGCATCCCCGAGATCAAGGCACAGGTGCACGCGGCACCGGCCGCGCTCGGGCTCGCCCTGCTGTGCATCTCGTTCGGCGCGGTGGCCACCATGCCGCTGGTCGGCCGGGCCTGCGTGCGCTTCGGCAACGCGCCCGTGACGGTGGCGACGGCGGCGATGGAGTCCGCCGCGCTGGCGCTGCCGCCGCAGACCCACTCGGTCCTGGTGCTCGGCGGGGCGCTGCTGCTGTTCGGCAGCGCCTTCGGCGGCGTCAACGTGGGCGCCAACAGCGCGGCGGTGGACCTGGTCGCGCACGAGCCGGGGACCCGGATGCCCTCCTTCCACGCCGCGTTCAGCCTCGGCGGGCTGCTCGGCTCGCTGCTCGGCGGGCTCGCCGCGCAGTACCTCACCCCGGCCGTGCACCTGGCGCTGGCCGGGCTGCTGGGGCTGGCGGCGACGGCCTGGGCGGGCGCGGTGCTCTTCCGCCACCCGATCCCGTCCGCGTACCCGAAGGCCGCGCCCGAGGCCCCCGACGCCGCCCCGCACGCCCAGCCCCGGCAGGCGGAGAAGTCGACGGCCGCCGCGGTCGCCCCCTCCGCCGCGCTGCTGGTCGTCCTGCTGGGCCTGGTCGCGCTCTGCGACGCCTACGGGGAGGGCGCCCTCTCCGACTGGACCACCCTGCACCTCGCCGACGACCTGCACTCCTCGCCCGCCGTCGCGGCCTGGGGGTTCTCGGTGTTCTCCGTCGCTATGACGCTGGGACGGGCCGGCGGAAGCCGGGCGCTGGCCCGGTTCGGGCCGACCCGGCTGCTGGCCGGGGGCGCGGCGCTGGCGGCCGTGGGCATGCTGCTCGCCGCCGAACTGCCGGTGCTGCCCCTGGTGCTGGCCGGGCTGCTGCTGGTCGGGCTGGGACTGGCGAACATCTTCCCGCTGGCCATGGACCGCGCGGGCGCGCTGCGTGGGGCTCGGGGCGTCGCCACCGCCTCCACCTTCGGCTACGGCGGGATGGTGCTCGGGCCGCCCGTGATCGGCTTCCTGGCGCAGTTCGCGGGGCTGCCGCTGGCGCTGCTGTCGGTTTCACTGCTGGCCGCGCTCTCCGGCACGCTGGCGCTGGTGGTGCGCCGGGCGACGGCGGCCTCCTCCGGGGCGACGGCCGCCGCGGCCCCCATGGAGCCGAGCTCCGCCGGAGGTTGACGGCCCGTCAGTTTCCGCGCAGGCGCCGGGGGGACGCCCCCGGGTTACCGGCTCAGCCCGCCCGCTGAGCCCCCGGGGGTCAGCCCACGGGGTCGGCGGCGTCCGGGCTCTCGTCCCCGGCCGGCTCGCCGACTCCCTCGCCGGCCGTCGGCTCGTCCGCCCGGGGCGGGTGCAGGTCCCAGCCGAGCAGGGCGACCAGCTGCTCGTGCGTGACGCCCTCCGGCAGCGGGCGCGGCGGCGCGGTGCGGAACGGCGGGTCCCAGCCGGTCTCCGGGGCGTAGCGGCGGACCACCTTGGCGGGGGCGCCGGCCACCACGCTGTGGTCCGGAACCTCGCCCCGGACCACCGAATTGGCGGCGACCACCACGTTGCGGCCGAGCCGGGCGCCGGGCAGGATCACCGCCCCGGTGCCGATCCAGCTGCCGTCGCCGATCACCACCGGCTCGTTGCGCGGCCACTGCTTGCCGATCGGCAGATCCGGGTCGCGGTACTCGTGGTTCTGGTCGCTGATGTAGACGAAGGGGCCGGTCCAGACGTTGTCCCCGAGCTCGATCGACTGGTGGCCGACGAGGTGGCTGCCGCGCCCGATGACGCAGCCGCCGCCGATCCGGATCACCGGCTCGGGCCCGAGTTCGAGGCCGGGCACGAAGCCGGCGCTGAGCGTCACCCGCTCGGAGATGATGCAGAACGGGCCGATCTCGATCCAGCCCTCGTTGAAGACCGTGCCCTGCGGGAAGGCCAGCGTGCTGCCCGCGCCGAGCGCGCGGAAGCGCAGCCGTCCGGGGTGCTCGGGCGTCACCGCGCCGGACCGCCGCACCCAGTCCCAGACCAGATGGACGGCCCCCGACGAGGCGCGGCCGGCCGCCGCCCGCACGCGGCGCCGGGTCGCCTCGAACACCCTCGTACCACTCGCCATGCCGGACAGGTTACTCATTGGTAGAGGGCGCCGGTCCGCCGGGCCGCTGTGACGCCCGGCTCATCCGCGACGCCCCGCACGGCGCCGGGCGCGCCCCGCGCGACGCGCGTGCGCCCCGCGCGACGCGCGCTGTGACGTTCCCGCAGCGCCCGCTCACCGCGCCCAGGCCGGCGGGCGGCGCTCCAGGAAGGCCCGCATGCCCTCGCGCGCCTCCTCCGAGCCGAAGAGCAGCGCGGACCGCGCGGTCATGTCCTCGCCGTCCCGGTCGAAGACCCGCAGCACCTCGGCGGCGACCAGGCGCTTGGTCTCGGCGAGCCCCTGCGGCGAGGCAGCGCGGAAGGCGTCGAGCAGCGGGGCCAGCGCGTGCCCGGTGTCCTCGACCGCGGCGCTGACCAGGCCGATCCGCGCGGCCTCGGCCGGGTCGAAGGTCTCGCCGGTGAGATACCAGCGGGAGGCCGCGCGCGGATCCAGCCGCGGCAGCAGCGGCAGCGAGATCACCGCGGGCGCGAGGCCGAGCCGGACCTCGGTGAAGGCGAAGGTGCAGGCAGGCCCGGCCAGCGCGAGGTCGGCCGCGCCGAGCAGCCCCAGACCGCCCGCCCGGACATGGCCGTCGGCGACCGCCACCACGGGCTTGGGCAGCTCCAGCAGCGCCCGCATCAGGGCCACCAGCCGGCGCGGACCGGCCGCGGCGTCGTCGCCGGCCTCGGCGAGGTCCATGCCCGAGCAGAACACCCGGCCGGTGTGGGTCAGGACGACCGCGCGCACCGCCGGGTCCTCGGCCGCGTCGGCCAGCGCCTGCTCCAGGGCGTCCATCAGGGCGTGGGACAGCGCGTTGCGGTTGCGCGGCGAATCGAGGGTGACGGTGGCGATCGCCTCCGCCACCTCGTAGCGGACCAGGGGCTGCGCGGGCTGGGTCATGGACGGCGTCCCTCCGTCGTCGGGGCGGGGGCCGGGACCGGCGGGCCCGGCGTTCGCGGTCGGCTGCGGTCGTGACCGGCCGTCAGCGAGGTTACCCCCAAGTAGGAGCGGCACTTCCCCCGCCACCCCACTGGGGGCGGCCACCGGGCATCAACTGACCGCAATCGGCCGAGTGCGGGCGAGCACACGGCTGATCGCGCCCACGCGGCCGAGCCGCACGAGGACACAGCCGCGCGCCCCTGACGGCGCGAAGCGCGCCGCCAGGGGCGCGGGGAACTGCGCGACCAGCCCGGTGGGGCCCGCGGACGGGCGACCGCCAGTCAGTCGATGCGCGGGAGCCGTCTTCGGACACAGCCCGCCGCAGGCGTCAGCGGGTGAGGAGTTCGATCATGTGCCGCGCCAGCCCGTAGTCGCGGGAGAGCTGCGCGAAGGTGGTGTGGCCCTGGGTGACCCGGGCGAACGCCTTCCACGCCGGCCTGAAGCGGGTGATCGCGGCGTGGAACAGCCACGGCCGCTTCTCGAACGCGGCCAGCATCATCCGCCCGGTCCGCATCTCCACGCCCAGCCCCGCCTTGATCGCGAAGGCGTAGTTCAGCGCCTGCCGCCGCACGTCCACCACGTCCGTGGCCTCGGCGACGCGAACCGCCCACTCCCCCGCGAGGTGGCCGGAGCGCAGCGCGTAGGAGATGCCCTCGCGGGTCCACGGCTCCAGCAGGCCCGCCGCGTCGCCGGCGACCAGCACCCGGCCGCGGGCCAGCGGCGAGTCCTCGGAGCGGCAGCGCGTCAGGTGCCCGGACTCGATGTCCGGCTCGTACTCCGACAGCCCCAGTCGGCCGATGTAGTCGCGCAGGTAGGCGCGGGTCTCCGCGCCTTTGCCGCGCGGGGCGATGACGCCGACGGTCAGCCGCTCGCCCTTGGGGAAGACCCAGCCGTAGGAGCCGGAGATCGGCCCCCAGTCCAGGTGGATCCGGCCGATCCAGCGCTCGGCGACCTCCGGCGGCACCGGGATCTCCGCCTCCAGGCCCAGATCGACCTGGTCGAAGGCGACCCCGACGTGCTGGCCGACCCGGCTCGCCGAGCCGTCCGCGCCGACGACGGCGCGCGCCCGGACCGTCCGGCCGTCCTGCAGCACCACCGCGACCGTGCGGCGGTCGGGGACCCGCGGGCCGTGCTGCTCCACACCGGTGACGGTGACTCCGGTGACCAGGACCGCCCCGGCCTTCTCCGCCGCCTGCACCAGCCGGTGGTCGAACTCGTCGCGGTTCACCAGGCCGAACAGCATCTTCGGCGAGCGCCGGGTGTACTCGTACCGGCCGCTGTAGGCGAAGGTGACGGCGGATACCCGGTCCTGCAGCGGGAGTTCGAAGCCCTCGGGGAGCGCGTCGCGGGACGGGCCGATGATCCCGCCGCCGCAGGTCTTGTAGCGCGGCGGCTCGGCCTTGTCGAGCAGCAGCACGCGGCGGCCGGTCGCCGCGGCGGCGCGCGCGGCGGAGGCCCCGGCGGGCCCGGCCCCGACCACGACCACGTCCCAGACCTGCTCCAGGAGGTCGTCTCCGGGCACGGCGGCGGTGTCGGCGGACGCGGGCAGGTCGGAGCCGGTCTCAGGCTGCTCGGTCCCGTGGGGACCCGGGTTCTCGTCGGTCACGACCCGAGATCCTAGCTTGGGGGCCGTCCGGCGCCGTGCGCGCGGCGGCCCGCACCACCGCGGCGTAGGTGACGGACCAGCAGACCACCGCCGCGCCCGTGTAGAAGGAGACCACCGAAACCGGATCGAGCGGCGTGGAGCCGACGCCGCCGGCGGTGCGGTACCGGTGCCACCCGGCGGCGGCCCCGCCCAGCGCGGCCAGCAGCAGCAGCGCGAGCCCCGCCACCCGGGCGGCCGCGGGCCGCGCCACCCGCCGTGACGTGCGGGCGCCCGCCGCGGACTCCGCCGGCGCGCCGGCCGGGCCCGCGTGGACCACCGCGTCAGCCGGGACCACCGGGTGGGCCGGGGCGGCCGGGTCCGCCGGGGCGGCCGGGACCACAGCGGTCGGCGCCTGCCGCAGCGCCCGCACCAGCAGCCAGGCCATCAGCACCAGCGCCGCCAGGGACGTCCCGTACTGGAGCCACCAGGCGAGGCGGACGCCGAGCAGCGGGTGGTCGAGCACCGGGAAGATCCGCGACCCCAGCCGGCCGGGGTGGGTGAAGTCGTCCCACACCACGTGTGTGACGGCGCCGATGACCGCGGCGAGCGCCGCCCACAGGGGATGCGGCCGCCGCCGCGCGCGGGTCAGCTCGGCCAGCCGCCCGGCCGCCGGCTCCGGCAGCAGCCCGAGCAGCGGCAGCCTCACCCAGCGCCACAGCAGCACCAGCCCGCAGGCCAGCACCAGGTCGAGGGTGACCACCCCGCCGAGGGTGTGGCTGAACCGCCCCGCCGCGTAGGTGGGCGGCGCCAACGCCCCGGTGAAGAACGGCACATCGGGCGCCATCGCGCCGGCGACCAGCGCCTCCGGCGGTAACCGGGAACCGCGCCGCAGCAGCGGCAGGACGGCCGCCGGATGCGCGAGCGTGAACGGCATCGCGACCCGCGCCTCAGCCGGCGCCGGCGGGTCCGGCCGCCGGGCTGCCCGCCGCCCGCGTGTCCGCCGTCCCCATGCCCGCCGTCCAGGCGCCCGCCGCCCAGGCGCCCGCGCCGGGCCTGCCACCCGGATCGGCGGTCAGCTCCGCGTCCCCCGTCGCCATGGCAGCCTCCCACCCCTCCCGGTCTCCCCCTGCCCCCGCAGCCGCGCGGACCTCGCCGTCCGCGCCGCGATCGCATAGCCCGCGGCGCCCAGTACCGCGCCCGCGCCGCCACCGAAGCATACGGTCGCGAGGAGCGATCCGGGCGGGATCCGCCGGGCCGGTGCGGGCCGGCCGGCGCGCAGCGCCCTCGCCACCCGGTGTGCGGCGCCCACCGCGGCCGCGGCCCCGATCGCCGCCGACGCGAGCCGCCGCTCCACCGGCCCCGGCGCGAACGCCGTCCCGTCCGGCACCGACACGCCGTCAGAACCGGCCGCCGGTACGGGCGTGCCGCCGGCGGTCCCGGCCCGGCGCAGCGCTCTCCCGCCGTGGGCGGCGAGCGCCGCGAGTCCGGCCAGGGAGGTGGCGTACTGGAGGACGTCGTACAGCGGCGGACCGCCCGGGAGGCCGCGCACCGGGCGCGACAGCGCCGGGAACCAGCGGGTGCCGGCGCGGCCGCGATGGGTGAAGGAGTCGACGAACACATGGCTCGCCGCGCCGATCGCCGCCGAGCCGGCGAACCACGCGGCGTCCGCGACAGCGCCCCGGCGCGCGACACCGCCCCCGCTCCCGCCGCCACCCCCGCGCGCCGCCGCGAGCGCCGCCCAGCGCGCGGGCAGCAGGGCGGTCAGCGGGTCCCGCAGCAGCCCGTCCCAGGCGCCGACCATCCCGGCGGCGATCGCCACGTCGAGCGAGGCCACCGCCCACGGCCGGTGCGCGTGCCCGCCGACGCGATGGGCCCCCGGCAGCACGCTGTCGGCGAAGAACGGCACGTCGGGCGCCATCGACCCGGCGACCAGCGCCGAGGCGACCAGGGGGCCGCGGCGGGTCAGCGGCGCCAGCGGGAGGACGGCGGCGGCATGGCTGACGGTGAAGGGCATGTCCCCATCCTGACCCTGACGAACCCCGGCGACCCCCGGCGACCCGCACCAGCCGCCTGAACACGGAAGCGACGGCCCGGTGCAGACGCACCGGGCCGCCCCTGAGCAGTGCCCGAACCTCAGCCCGGACTCACACGCCGAGGTTGACCAGGCCGAACTGGGTCAGCGCAGCGTTGTGCTGCAGACCCGCGACCAGCCCACCGTCGTGGTCACCGCACGGGCCGCAGCCGTGCGGAACCGCCACGACGCCGCCCTGGGTGGTGTGCGGCGCGTGCCAGCCGGTGGAGCCGGTGCCGCACTCGTGGTCGCAGGGCCGCGGGGCCGGGGTGCAGCTGGTCGAGCAGGGGTGGGGCTGCGGGTGCGGGACGCACGAGGTGGTGCAGTGGTGCGTGGTGTGGCCCGGGTAGGTCACGGAGTGCGAGTGGGTGTAGGTGTCGGTGTGGTAGACGTCCGTCACCTTCTGCACGTGGGTGTGCACGGTGGTCGTCGTCGTGGTGTGCACCGTGGTCGGGCCGGAGGTGTGGCTCGTGCAGTCGGTGGCGAAGGCCACGCCACTGCCGGCCGCCAGCGCGAGCCCAGTGGCCGCGAAGGTGGAGGCAGCCGCGACGCTCAGGCGACGGGTCATGCGGTTCATCTACTGCTCCTTCGATGTGCGAACGCGTGGAGGGAAGATCCACACATGAGGTAGCTAAACGAACGCGCACCGTAGTCGCATCTCGGCGTGAACCGGATTTCCTCGTTCCGAATTCCCTCCGCCGGCCGCAGCTACCCCACTTCGGCCAGGCTCCCCCTCGCGGACACGAGGGCGGCCGTGACCCGTACCTACGGCGTTGACCTGCGGCGATGACAGGGCGTCAGGACTCACGCCGCCCGCCGCCGGCCCTCCCTGCGCGCACCGGCCTGACCCTCCGTCATTTCCGTACAATCCCCTTTTCGGCGTACTGCGGATGCACCCCCCTGCGCGCGGCCAGCGCCGCGGCGAGCCTGCGGTGCTTGTTCGCCGGCAGCAGCCCGGCCGCCTCCGCCTCGCTGACGAACCGCCGGCCGCGCAGCTCCGCCCGGGGCAGGCGCAGCCCCGCGCGCTCCGCACGGCCGAGCACCCCGCCGTCGAAGACGAGCCGCAGCCCGCCGGTGCGCGGCCCCCGGTGCGGCTCCCAGTCGACCAGCAGCAGCCGCAGCCGGTCCGGCGCCAGGGAGAGCCCGAGCTCCTCGCGGGCCTCGCGGACGGCCGCGGCGACCGGCGCCTCGCCGCTCTCCACCACGCCGCCGGGGAACTCCCAGCCCGCCTTGTAGACCGGGTCGACCAGCAGCACCCGGTCCTCCTCGTCGAAGAGCAGCACGGCCGAGGCCACGGTGTCCCCGGTCGGCAGCGGGTCCTGGACGATGCCGCGATGGGCCCGCCCGGAGGCGAGCTCCGCCGCGACCGCCACCGCGGCCTGGCGGGGGGTCAGGCCCTCGGTGCGGATCACGGCCGCGTCCGCGCGCAGCCAGTCGTCCAGCGCCGCGCGGTACTCCCCCAGCTGCTTCAACTTCCGCGCGAGGGCGCCGGGTTCTGCCTCCTCCCGCTCGATCCGGGAGCGCAGAATCGTTTCCTCGGCGTCCAGCACGACGTGGTGAACGGAGATCCGCCGGGCGGCGAGCCCGCCGAAGATCTCGTCCCGCAGGTCCTTGCGCAGCAGCGCCATCGGCACCAGCAGCGGGCCGGCCCCGGGCAGCTCCTCCAGCTCGGCGTGGAAGGCGGCCACCGCCTCCGGCACCAGCCGGCGCCATGACAGCAGCTCCCCGGGCTCGCGTTCGGCCGCCCCGGCCGCGGGCGGCAGCGTCCGCCGCAGCCCGGCCGCCACCCACTCCGGGTCGAAGACCGCGCTGCCGGGCAGCACCGACAGCAGTTCCCGCACCGTGTCCGCCCTGCCCGCGCCGAACACGCCGTTGACCCAGACGATCACACCGGTCCCCTCCACTGCGGTCCACTGCGGTCCACCGCGGTCCACTGCGGCAGCACACGCCGGCCGGCGGCGGTCACCGCGCGCGGCCGCGCCCGCGCCCGCGGCCGGCCGCTCGCGCGCCGGACCGCACGCCGGGCCCGATCCCGCACCCCGCGTGCCGCCGGCCGCCCCGGAGCTCGCACGGCCGTACGGCGTTCGCTCCCGTCCGCCCTTGTTCTACCCCCAGCCCTCCGCTCCCACCGCGTGCGCGGCGGCGGCCGCGGCACCGATCAGCCCGGCCTCGGTGCCGGTCCCGGCCGGACGGACCTCCAGGCGGCGGACGAAGGGCAGCGCCGCGTACTCCTCCAGATGCCGGCGGACCGGCGCGAACAGCACCTCGCCCGAGCGGGCCACCCCGCCGCCGATCACCACCACGTCCAGTTCGACCAGCGAGGCGGTGGCGGCGATGCCCGCGGCCAGCGCCCGCCCGGCGCGGTCGAAGGCGGCCAGCGCGGCCGGGTCCCCCGAGCGGGCCGCCCCGGCGACGTCCGCGGCGGTCGCCTCCGCCTCCGTCCGGCCCGCAGGCGGGCGCCAGCCCTCGCGCAGCGCGCGCCGGCAGACGGCCGGCCCGCTGGCGATCACCTCGACGCAGCCGCGCGAGCCGCAGGGGCAGGGCTCGCCGTCCAGGTCGACGCTGATGTGGCCGATGTGGCCGGCGTTCCCGCTCGGCCCCGGGTACAGCGCACCGCCGAGTACCAGACCGCCGCCGACCCCGGTGGAGACCACCATGCACAGCGCGTTCGCCGCGCCCCGGGCGGCACCGTGCCGGTGCTCGGCCGCGGCGATCGCGACGCCGTCGCCGATCAGCTCCACCGGCAGCGCCCCGGCCAGATGCCGCGTCACCCGGTCCACCAGCGGGAAGTCCCGCCAGGACGCGATGTTGACCGGGCTCACCGCGCCGCGGGCGGCGTCCACCGGTCCGGCGCTGCCGATCCCCACGGCGCCCGCCCGCGCCCAGTCCGGCGCGGCCCGCAGCACGTCGAGCACGCCGGTGACCCCGGCCAGCACCGCCTCGGCGTCCGCGCGCGCCGGCGTGGGGCGTACGGTGTGCGCGAGCAGCCGGCCGTCGGCGTCCACCAGCGCCCCGGCGATCTTGGTCCCGCCGATGTCCAGCGCCGCGACCAGCGGCCCGGATCCCGGCCGGCTTCCGGAGCGGGCGACCGGGCGCCCGGCTTCCGCGGCGGGGCCCGGAGCCGGGGCCGCGGGGCCCGGTGCCGCCGGACTCGGTGCCGTGGGGTCCGATGCGGCGGAGCCGGATGCGGTGAGGTCGGATGCGGTGGCGCCGGGCTCGGCGGGGCTGGGGGTGGCGGGGCGGGGTGTGGTCGGCGGCATGTCCTCGGTTTCCGGCTCCGGCTCGTCCTCGGGTGGGGTCCGGGCCAATGGTGCGCTTGACTGACAACGTTGTCCAGGCCCTAAGCTCCGGTCATCGCCCGCACGGCCCACCGAGAGGAACCCGCCGGTGCCCACCCGCCCCAAGTACGGCAACCGCCCCACCATGAAGGACGTCGCCACCCGGGCCGGGGTCGGGCTCAAGACGGTCTCCCGGGTCGTCAACGGCGAACCGGGGGTGACCTCCGCGACGGTGGACCGGGTGCGGGCCGCGATCGCGGAGCTCGGCTTCCGCCGCAACGACAGCGCCCGGATCCTCCGCAAGGGCCGCACCGCCTCGATCGGGCTGCTGCTGGAGGACCTCGGCGACCCCTTCTACTCCGCGCTCGGCCGCGCCGTGGAGGAGGTGGCGCGGGACCACGACTCGCTGCTCTTCACCGGTTCCAGCGCGGAGGACCCGGAACGCGAGGAGGAGCTCGCGCTGGCCTTCTGCGCCCGTCGGGTGGACGGCCTGCTGGTCATCCCGGCCGGCACCGACCACCGCTACCTGCTGCCGGAGATGCGCGCCGGCACGGCCGTGGTCTTCGCCGACCGCCCGGCCGGACGCGTCGCGGCGGACACCGTCCTCACCGACAACGCGGGCGGCGCCCGGACCGGCGTCGCCCACCTGATCGCGCACGGCCTCCGCCGGATCGGCTTCCTCGGCGACCGCCCGCAGATCCACACCGCCGGCGAGCGGCTGCGCGGCTACCGCGAGGCGATGGCGGAGGCCGGCCTGCCGGTCGCCGACCGCTGGGTCGCCATGGGCCCGACCGAACCGGCGCGGGTGGCCGCCGCCCTCGACGCCATGACCGGCGGTGACGACCCGGTCAGCGCGGTCTTCGCCGGCAACAACCGGATCACCGTCGGCGTGCTGCGCCGGCTGGCCGACGTCCCGCTCGACCGCCGCCCGGCCCTGGTCGGCTTCGACGACCTCGAACTCGCGGACATGGTGACGCCCGGGGTCTCGGTGGTCGCCCAGGACCCGGCGCGGATGGGCCGCGAGGCGGCCCGCCTGCTCTTCCGCCGGCTGGACGGCGACCCCACCGCCCCCCGCACCCTGCACCTCGACGCCCGCCTGATCCCGCGCGGCTCGGGCGAACTCCCGCCGCGCGGCTGAGCCTCGGGGCATGTCGGCGCCGGGCGGTCAAGCGCCGCCGTCAGGCGGTCAGGCGCGCCTTGAGGACCTTGCCCATCGCGTTGCGCGGGAAGTCGTCGACGAAGACGATCCGCCGCGGGCGCTTGTGCGCGGACAGCCGCTCCGCGACGAACGCGATCAGCCGCTCCTCACTCGGCGCGGAGCCCTCACGCGGGATCACGTAGGCGACCACCGCCTGGCCCAGGTCCTCGTCCGGGGCCCCGACCACCGCGGCGTCGGCCACCCCCTCGTGGTCCCGCAGCGCGGCCTCCACCTCGCCCGCGCCGATCCGGAAGCCGCCGGACTTGATCAGGTCGACCGAGGCCCGCCCGACGATCCGGTGGAAGCCGTCCGGCCCGATCACCGCGACGTCGCCGGTGCGGAACCAGCCGTCCGCGGTCCAGGACTCCGCGTCCGCGTCCGGCCGGCCGAGGTAGCCCCCGCACACCGTGGGTCCGTCGACCTGGAGCTCCCCCACGGTCTCGCCGTCGTGCGGGACGGGCAGGCCGTCCTCGCCGACCAGGCGGGTGCGCACCCCGGCGATCGGCAGGCCGACGCTGCCCGGCCGGCGCTCGCCGTCGGCCCGGGTGGAGAGGGTGATGAGGGTCTCGGTCATGCCGTAGCGCTCGACCGGCCGCTTGCCGGTGAGCTCGGCGAGCCGGGTGAAGACGGTGACCGGCAGCGGCGCGCTTCCGGAGACCAGCAGCCGCGCACCGGCCAGCGCCCGCGCCGCCTCTTCGTCCGCGACCACCCGCGACCACACCGTGGGGACGCCGAAGAACAGCGTCCCGCCGGCCCGCGCCTCCGCGGCGTAGGCGGCCGGGGTCGGCCTGCCGGTGTGCACCAGCCGGGAGCCGGTGCGCAGCGCGCCGAGCACGCCGAGGATCAGCCCGTGCACATGGAACAGCGGCAGCCCGTGCACCAGGGTGTCGCGCCGGGTCCAGGCCCAGGCGTCGGCGAGCCCGTCCAGGCCGGCCGCGATCGCCCGCCGGCTGATCAGCACGCCCTTGGGCGCCCCGGTCGTCCCGGAGGTGTACAGGACGAAGGCGGTGGCCGAGGCCGGGGGCTCGGCGAACTCCGCGCCGGGGGCCCGCGCCGTCCGGTCCACCGTCAGGATCTCGGCGCCGTGGGCGTCCTCCCCCTCCTCACCTGGCGCGACGGCGAACAGCGGGGCGCCCGAGTCGCGCAGGATGTGTCCGCGCTCGGCCGGCCCGGCGTCCGGCGGCACCGGCACCACCGGCACGCCCGCCAGCAGTCCCGCCACCACGGCCACCACCGTCTCGGCGGTCGGCCGGGCCAGCACCGCGAGGGCGGAGGCGTCGGCGATCCGGCCGGCCAGCGCGCCCGCGGCGGAGCGGAGCTCGGCGCGGGACATCGCGACCCCGTCGATCCGGATCGCCACCGGGCAGTCCGTACCGCCCCACTCCGCGTCGAGCGCGCTCAGCAGCATGGTCTGTCTCCTTCGGGAACGCCCGTGCGGGAAGGGTACCGGCGCCCGGGCGCGCCGACGCCGGGCCGCGGCACCCGTGGCAGGTGCGGTGGCCCGGCGTCGGCGCTGCCCGGGGCGACCGGACGCGGATCGGAGCGAAAATCAGCCCTTGCGGGTCTTGATCTCCTCGGTGAGCTGGGGCAGGACCTGGAAGAGGTCGCCGACGACGCCGAAGTCGACCAGCTCGAAGATCGGCGCTTCCTCGTCCTTGTTGACCGCGACGACGGTCTTGGAGGTCTGCATGCCGGCGCGGTGCTGGATCGCGCCGGAGATGCCGTTGGCGATGTACAGCTGCGGCGAGACCGTCTTACCGGTCTGGCCGACCTGGTTGCTGTGCGGGTACCAGCCCGCGTCCACCGCCGCGCGCGAGGCGCCGACCGCCGCACCGAGCGAGTCCGCCAGCTCCTCGACGACCTTGAAGCCGTCCGCGGCACCGACACCGCGGCCACCGGAGACCACGATCGCGGCCTCGGTCAGCTCCGGACGCCCCGAGGAGACCTTCGGCGACCGCGCGGTCACCTTCACACCCGTCGCCGCCTCGGAGAAGGACACCGACACCGCCTCCACCGCGCCCGCGGCGGCGGCCGGCTCCGGCGAGGTCGCGTTCGGCTTCACCGTGATCACCGGAACACCCTTGGTGACCTGGGACTTGACGGTGAAGGAGGCCGCGAACACGGACTGGGTGGCCACCGGCCCGCCCTCGCCCGCCTCGACGTCCACCGCGTCCGTGATCACACCGGAGCCCAGGCGCAGCGCCAGGCGCGCGGCGACCTCCTTGCCCTCGCCGGAGGCGGTGACCAGCACCGCGGCCGGGGAGGCCGTCTTGGCGACCTGCTCCATCGCGTCCACCTTCGGCACGACCAGGTAGTCGGCGAACTCCGGGGCGTCGGCGGCGTAGACCTTCGCCGCGCCGTACTCGCCGAGCTTGGCGGCCAGGTCGGCGGTGGCGTCGCCGCCGCCGAGCAGCACCGCGGAGGGCTCGCCCAGACGGCGGGCCAGCGTCAGCAGCTCCAGGGTCGGCTTGCGGACCGCGCCGTCCACGTGGTCGACCAGGACCAGAATCTCACTCATCGTCACAAACTCCTGTAACTCAAGGCCGGAATGCGAGGATTCGGGCTCTGGTCAGATGAACTTCTGCGCGGCCAGGAACGCGGCCAGCTGCTTGCCGCCCTCGCCCTCGTCGGTCACGATCTCGCCCTTGGTGCGGGGCGGGCGGGCGGTGACGTCGGCGACCTTGGTCCAGGCGCCGGCCAGGCCGACCTCGTCCGCCTCGATGCCGAGGTCGTCCAGGTCCAGGGACTGCACCGGCTTCTTCTTGGCGGCCATGATGCCCTTGAAGGAGGGGTAGCGGGCCTCGCCGGAGCGGTCGGTCACCGACACCACCGCCGGCAGCGCGGCCTCGACGCTCTCCGAGGCGGCGTCGCCCTCGCGGCGGCCGGTCACCTTGCCGTCGGCCACCGTCACCTCGTCCAGCAGGGTGGCGCCGGGCACGCCGAGGCGCTCGGCGAGCAGCGCCGGCACGATCGCGCCGGTGCCGTCGGTGGAGGCCATACCGCACACCACCAGGTCGTAGCCGGTCTCCTCGATCGCCTTGGCCAGGATCGCCGAGGTGCCGATCGCGTCGGTGCCGTGGATGTCGTCGTCGTTCACGTGCACGGCCTTGTCCGCGCCCATGGACAGCGCCTTGCGCAGGGCGTCCTTGGCGTCGTCCGGGCCCACGGTCAGCACGGTCACCTCGGCGTCCCCGGACGCCTCGGCGATCCGCAGCGACTGCTCCACCGCGTACTCGTCCAGCTCCGACAGCAGCCCGTCCACGGACTCACGATCGGTGGTCGTGTCCTCCGCGAACCGCCGGTCGCCGGTCGCATCGGGCACGTACTTCACACAGACAACGATCCTCAAGCTCACGGCCTGTCTCCTGTACTGGGGTCACGTCCGGCGAATGCCGGCCAGTGCGGAGACCTCCGTCGGCCGACACCCGCTCAGGGTGTACTCGGCGGTAGCCTACGGCTTCCCCCTGCTCGGGCGCCCACTCCCGGGGCCGGGGAAGCCGTGACCTTCAACGCATTGACGGTGGTCGGCCCGCGTCCGCACCCTGGTCGACGGGATCGTCGACCCCGCGGTCCACCGCCTCGGCGAGCGCGGCGAGCACCCCGGACCGGCGCGGCACCCCGGTCGCCCGGCGCACCTCCCGCCCGTCCCGGTCAAGCAGTATCACGGTGGGGGTCCGCTCGACACCCATCCCGCGCACGACATCGAGCCGCGATTCGGCGTCGACCTCGACGTGGGCCACCCCGGGGACCAGCGCGGCCACCTCCGCGAGGACCCGGCGGGTGGCCCGGCAGGGTTGGCAGAAGGCGCTGGAGAACTGCAGCAGCGTCGCGCGCGCCCCCAGCTGCCCGGCGGGCAGCTCCCCGCCGGGCAGCGCGGCCCGGGCCGGCTCCGTCACGAGCGGGACATCTCCTCCGCGATCGCCGCGGCGAAGGCGTCGATGTCGGCCTCGGTGGTGTCGAAGGCGGTCATCCAGCGCACCTCGCCGGTGTGCTCGTCCCAGAAGTAGAAGCGGTACTGCTTCTGCAGGCGCTCGCTGACCTCGCGCGGCAGCAGCGCGAAGACCGCGTTGGCCTGCACCGGGCGCACCACCTCGACGCCGTCCACCGCCCGCACGGCCGCCTCCAGCCGCTTGGCCATGGCGTTGGCGTGCGCGGCGCTGCGCAGCCACAGGTCGCCGGAGAGCAGCGCCTCGAACTGCACCGAGACGAAGCGCATCTTGGAGGCCAGCTGCATCGACATCTTGCGCAGGTAAGGGAGGTCGCGCACGCGCTCCGGGTTCAGCACCACGACGGCCTCGCCGAACAGCAGGCCGTTCTTGGTGCCGCCGAAGGAGAGGACGTCCACCCCGGCGTCGGTGGTGAACTCGCGCAGCGGGCGGCCGAGCGTGGCGGCGGCGTTCGCCAGCCGCGAGCCGTCCATGTGCACCAGCATGCCGTGCTCGTGCGCGTGGGCGCAGATTGCGGCGACCTCCTCGGCGGTGTAGCAGGTGCCGAGTTCGGTGGTCTGGGTGATCGAGACCGCGAGCGGCTGGGCGCGGTGCTCGTCGCCCCAGCCCCAGGCCTGGCGGTCGATCAGCTCGGGGGTGAGCTTGCCGTCCGGGGTGGGCACGGTCAGCAGCTTGATCCCGGCCATCTTCTCCGGCGCGCCGCACTCGTCCACGTTGATGTGGGCGGACTCGGCGGCGACCACCGCGCCCCAGCGCGGCAGCAGCGCCTGCAGCGAGACCACGTTGGCGCCGGTGCCGTTGAACACCGGGAAGGCCTCGGCGCGCGGGCCGAAGTGGGACCGGAAGACCTCCTGGAGGTGGGCGGTGTAGTCGTCGCCGCCGTAGGCGATCTGGTGGCCGCCGTTGGCCAGCGCGATCGCGCTCAGGATCTCGGGGTGGACGCCGGCGTAGTTGTCGCTGGCGAAGCCGCGCGCCTCGGGGTCGTGCCGGCGGACGGCGTCGGTGGGCGCGGGGGTGTCGTGGTGGGCGGGGGCGTTCAGCGCGGCGTCAGCCACAGGTGTGTTCCATTCAGATCGGCGGCGGGGCGGTCCCACAGCCCGGCGAGAGCCTCGGCGAGCTCGTCGACGTGCGTGAAACCGCTGAACTTGGCTTCCGGTTTGGCCGCCCGCATCTCGGGCGTGAGCAGTGCCTTCACCACCAGGATGACAGCCGCGGCCGACGGGCCGGACGGGGTTCCGGGGATCGCGGGGGGCTCGGACGCGGGGGCCTGGGACGCGGCAGCGGCGGCGTGCTTGGCGAAGGAGTCGGCGAGCGCGCCGGTCCACGCCTCGGCGGCGGCCTTGGCCGCGGCGTAGGCGGCGTTGCCGGCGGCCGGCTTCGCGGCTCCCGCGGCCGAGACGATCGCGAACCTGCCCTGCGGCGAGCGCAGCAGCGGCTCGTGGAAGGCGAGCGAGGTGTGCTGGACCGTGCGGACGAGCTGGTCCTGGAGGAGGTCCCAGTCGGCGAGGGCGGAGTCGTCGAACACCTTGCCGCCGCGCCAGCCGCCGACGAGGTGGAGCAGGCCGTCCACCCGGCCGTGCCGCTCCTCGACGTCGTCGGCCCAGTCCCGGGCGGCCTGCGGGTCGAGCAGGTCGACGTCCTGGCCCTCGATCCGGGCGCCGGGGACGGCGGTGCGGGTGGCCTCGACCACCGCGTCCAGCCGCTGCGGGTCGCGCCCGGCGGCGGCGAGCACCGCGCCGGCCTTGGCGAGCCGGCGCAGCGTGGCGCGGCCGGCGGCGCCGGACGCCCCGGCGACCGCGATCACGCGCCCGGCGAGGGCGTTCTCCGGCGCGGGCGTCCCCTGCGCGGCGTTCTCCGGCGCGGTGCTCACGCCGCCGCCCGGGGCGCGGAGTCGCCGGTGATGCCCTTGGTGGCGGCGATGACGTCGCGCAGCTTCTTGGCGAGGGCCTCGTAGAACATGCTCAGCGGGAACTCGTCGGGCAGGACGGCGTCGCACAGCGCCTTGTTGAGCGCCTTGGCGTCCGGCTGCCCCTCGAACGGCAGAGCATCCGCGCCCTTCGCCCAGGTCGAGGCGGGGTGCGGGGTGAGGTAGCGGGAGACCAGCTCGTAGGCGGCGAGCCAGTGCGCGGTCTTCGGGCGGTCGATGCCCTCGCGGTAGAGGGTCTCGATCTCCCGGCAGAGCGCGGTGGTGACCTCCGCGACGCGCTCCCAGTCGATCGAGAGCCGGTTGTCGGTCCAGCGCACCGCGTCGTGCTTGTGCAGATAGGCGAAGAGCAGCTGGCCGCCGAGGCCGTCGTAGTTGCGCACCCGCCCGCCGGTGACCGGGAAGCGGAAGAGCCGGTCGAAGAGCACGGCGTACTGCACGCGGCGGCCGTAGCGGCCGAGTTCGGTGCCGGCGCCCTCGCGCTCCAGGCGGACCGCCTCCTTGAAGGCGGTGAGGTCGCAGCGCAGCTCCTCCAGGCCGTACATCCAGAACGGCGCCCGCTGCTTGATCATGAACGGGTCGAAGGGCAGGTCGCCGTGGCTGTGCGTGCGGTCGTGGACCAGGTCCCACAGCACGAAGGTCTGCTGGGCGATCTCCTGGTCCCGGATCAGCTCCCGGGCCTCGTCCGGCAGGTCGAGCCCGAGCAGGTCCACGGCGGCGGAGCTCACCGCGCGGAAGCGGGCGGCCTCGCGGTCGCAGAAGATCGCGCCCCAGGTGAAACGTTCCGGCACCTCGCGGACGGCGACGGTCTCCGGGAAGAGCACCGCCGAGTTGGTGTCGTAGCCGGCGGTGAAGTCGAGGAAGGTGATCGGCACGAAGAGCGGGTTGTCGAAGCGGGTGCGCTCCAGCTCCGCCAGCCAGTCCGGCCAGACCACGCGCAGCAGGACCGCCTCCAGGTTGCGGTCGGGGTTGCCGTTCTGCGTGTACATCGGGAAGACGACCAGGTGCTCAAGACCGTCCTCGCGCCGGCCGGCGGGGTGGAAGGCGAGCAGCGAGTCGAGGAAGTCGGGCACGCCGTAGCCGCCCTCGGCCCAGCGGCGCAGGTCGGCGACGCAGGCATCGAGGTACGCGGCATCGTGCGGGAGCAGCGGGGCGAGCTCGCCCACGGCCGCGACCACGGTCTCCAGCAGGGCGTCCACGGCGGCGCGGGCGGGCGCGCCGGGGGTGGCCAGGTCGATCGAGCCGTCCTTGGACTGCAGCGGCCGCAGCTGCTCGACGGCGGCCTTGAGCCGGGCCCATGCCGGGTGGCCGGCGACGCTGGAGGCCGCGGTCCTTGTCGCGGCGGGAGCAGTGGACGAGAGATTTTTCATCGTTACCCCGCATAGGCAGAAGGAACTATTGTCCGACCACCATATGTGCCCGATCTTCCGTACTTCAACACTGGTGCCCGCCGACCCCGCGCGCAGCACGGCACCCCCGCGCGGGGGACGCTGCGCGGGGGTGCCGTGTGAGGGAGGAGAGGCGGCGGTCAGCCGTGGGGGGCCGGGGCGGGGACGATGGCCGCGGGGTGTCGCTCAGGGAGGCCGTGCTCGGCCAGCGGGCCGAGCTTCCAGCCCCGCTCCTGGCAGTGGCCGGCGATGCGCGGCAGTGCGCCGAGCGCGGACCGCCAGGCCGCCGGCGCGGAGGTGCAGTCGCAGTCGTGCAGCAGGATCGTCCCGCCGCCGCGCAGGTTGCCGGTCACGGTCGCGAAGACCGAGTCGGGCGTCGCCGAGGCCCGCCAGTCCTGGCCCCAGCTGGTCCACAGCACCGGACGCATCCCGAGGTCGCGGGCGGCGATCAGGGCCGCCGCGGTGGCGATGCCGTACGGCGGGCGGTAGTGCGCGGGCAGCCTGCCGGTAGCGCCCGCGACCAGGTCCCGGGCCCGGGCGAGGTCGTCGCGGATCGCGAGCGGGCCGCGCACCAGCATCGGCCGGTGCAGCCAGCCGTGCAGGGCCACCTCGTGGCCGCGGTCGGCGATCTCCCGGCCGAGCGCCGGGTCGCGCTCCAGCATGAAGCCGAGCAGGAAGAACGTCGCCTTGACCCCGATCCGGTCCAGGGCGTCGAGGAAGCGCGGGGTGGAGAAGCGGTCCGGCCCGTCGTCGAAGGTGAGCGCGACGTGCCCCGGGTCGCCGACACCGGCCAGGCCCGGCAGCAGCCGGGTGCGCAGCGGCTCCAGCGGCTGGATGGAGGTGAGCGCGGGCACCGCGTTCAGCAGCGCGGCGCCGCCCGCGACGGCCGAGGCCGCCTTCAGCACGCGCCTCATCGGGTCCCCTCCCCCGCGGCCAGGGCCGAGGCCCGGTCCGTCCGGCGCGGCCGTCCGGCCCAGGCGGTCCGGCCGCGGCCCGACGGCGCCGGGACGAGGCGCCCGGGCGGGGCGGCGGCGGGCACGCCGGCGCCGGTCTCCGGCGCGATCCCGGCCGCGGCGAGCACCGCCGCCACCGGGTCGGCGCCGGCCAGGGCGGCGCCGGGGCGCGCGCCCTCGGTGGCGGACGCGAGGAAGGCCTCCTCCAGCGCCTCGGCCAGGCCCCCCGGCCCGCGCACCCAGCGTGCGATGCCCGCGGTCTCCAGCGCGGCGGAGTTGGTCAGGCCGTGGCCCGGTATGGAGCGGTAGGTGATCACCGGCAGGCCGGAGGCGACCGCCTCCAGCACCGAGATCCCGCCCGCGTTCTGGACCAGCACGTCGGCGGCATGCATCAGCCCGGGCATGTCGTCCACCCAGCCGTGGACGTGCCGCACGCCCGCGGCCAGCAGCCGCTCGCGCAGGTCCTCGTTGCGGCCGCAGACCACCACGCAGGTGGTGCCGGTGCCGGTGGCCTCGATGTCGGCGACCGTCCGCTCCAGCTCGCCGGCCCCCCAGGAGCCGCCCACCAGCAGGGCCAGCCTGCCCTCCGCCGGCAGTCCCCAGCGCACCCGGGCGGCGGCCCGCGTACGGGGCGTCACCGGCACGAACCGGCGGTCCACCACCGGGGAGACCACGCACACCCCGGCCGCGCCCTCGGCCACCGCCTCCGCCCCGGGCACCGGGTGCACGGCGAGATGCCGGTCGACGCCCTCGGCGACCCAGAGGCGATGCACCGAGAAGTCCGTGAGATAGGTGACCGCGGGCGTCCTCAGCCGGCCGCTGCCGCGCAGCCGGCCGAGCACCTGCGCGGCCAGCGGGTAGGTCGCGACCGCGACCGCCGTCCCCGGCGGGACGCGGCGGCGCATCGCCCGGCCGGCCAGCGCGGTGAACAGCCGCGCCTGGCCGTTCACCATCGACCGCCTGTCCAGCGCCGCGTAGAGCGCAGTCCACGACCACGGGGCGCTGGAGAGCATCCGCCGGTAGGAGTCGAGGAAGACGCGGGCGAGCGGTCCGGGCAGCGCGTCCAGGAAGTCCTGCCGGTCGACCTCCACCCCGGCCTCGCGCAGCCGGGCCGCCAGTTCGTCGGCGACCGCGTCGTGGCCCGCCCCCACCCGGGCGGAGAAGACCACCACTCTCGGCGCCGGCCCGGACGCGGCGTTCCCACGCGCGCGCCGGGCGGTGAAGTGCCGGGTCAGGCGGTCGGTCAGTTCGCCCATGGGTCCGTCCTCGCTCGGGGGAAGCCGCGCGGGGACGGCGGTGTGGCACCGTCGGGCGGCTCGGGCCGGACCACGCTAACGACGGGATTTCGCCCGAATGGGCGACCCGGGAATGATTCGGGGGCGCCGCCGCCGTAGTCCGGTCGGCGCAGCCGGGCCGCGACGTACTCCGGACGGAGTACTCCGGACCCTGACCCAGGCCCCGGGTCCTCCCCGAGGCGGAGGGCGGCGCGCCGGGGCGCCGGGGGCCCGCCCTCCGCCTAAGCTCGGGCGGATGGTGCAGGTACTGAGCAGCAGGGTGCTGGTGCGGCCGACCGACCCCGAGCGCAGCCTCGTCTTCTACCGCGACGTCCTCGGCCTGGAGATCTACCGGGAGTTCGCGACCGGCGACCACGGCGAGCGCGGCACGGTCTTCTTCCTCGGCGGCGGGTTCCTGGAGCTCTCCGGCCGCTCGGTTCCGCCGGAGACGCCGGCCGCGCCGGAGCTGCGGCTGTGGCTGCAGGTGCCGGACGTCCACGCGGCCCACCGGGAGCTGGCCGCGCGCGGCGCGGACGTTCTGCGCGAACCCGTCCGCGAGCCCTGGGGGCTGATCGAGATGTGGGTGCGGGATCCGGACGGGCTCCGCATCGCGGTGGTGGAGGTGCCGGCGGACCATCCGCTGCGCTTCCGGGGCTGAGGCTCGGGCTTCGGCTTCTTCCCGTCGGGGTCCGCTTCTTCTTCCCGTTCGGGTCTGCTTCCGTGCGCCCCTTCCGCGCCCTGCGCGGGTGGCCGGGTCCCACGCCACGGTGAGCGTGGACACGCACGACGCGGCGGACGGGAGCCCGGGGATGCCAGCGATGCACGGACCGGCGACGGCGGGCTGGGCGCTGGCCGCGCTGTGCGGGCTGACCGGCGGCTACTGCCTGCTGCGGCTCTGCCTGCGCCGGCTGCCCGGGCAGGACCGGCTCTCCGACGGCGCGGAGGCGCTGATGGGGCTGGGCATGGCGGCGATGGCGCTGCCGGGCGCGATCGCGGCGCGGCTCCCGGTGGCGGCCTGGGCGGCGGTGTTCGGCGCGGCCGCGGTGGCCTCCCTCGCGGGCGCGCGCGGCCGCGCGCACCGCGGGCACCACCTCTACCACGCGGCCGGGCATCTGACGATGGTGTACATGACGGTGCTGGGCACGGCGGGAAGCGCCGTCGCGGGGAACGCGACGGGCGTCGGCGTGGGCGGGGCCGGAATGGCCGGGATGGCCGGGATGCGCGGCATGGGGGCGGGCGGCTCCGGGCTCGCGGGCTGGTCTCCGGTGGTGACCGGGGCGCTGCTGCTGCTCTTCGGGGGCCACGCGATCTGGACGACCTCCCGGCTCGTCCTGCGTCCGTCCGCCTCGGCGGGGACCGGCCGCGGCTCGGCGCCGCCCTCGGCGCCGGGCTCGGCGACCGACGCGGCCACCGCCGCGACCTGCCGCGCATCCGGTCCGACGTCAGGTGCGGGTCGGGGGCTGCTGGAGCGGGCACGGGAGGCGGCGGTCTTCCGGCCCCCGATGGCGGGCGCCTGCCGGACGGTCATGGGGCTCGGCATGGTCGCCATGCTGCTGGGCGCCTGAGCCGGCCCGCGTCGCGGCGCGGCTCTCCGGGCGCGTACCGCCCTCCGCGCGCCCTCCGCGGGCGTGGATTAGGTCACGCGTCCGAGTGAACCGGTACCACGCGCGGCTTCCTCCGCATAAGTTGGGGTCGCGCGCAGCGTGGCGCGCGTTCCGTGTCCCGGGAGGCCCGCGTGATGCCCTCCACCCACCGTCCGTCCCCGTCCGGTTCACCGCCGTCCGGCGGATCCCCGGCCTGCCCCGCGGCAGTCGGCCGGCCATGACCCTGCTGCCGCTGCTCCCGATCGCCCTGCTCCCGGTCGCCGGGGTGCTGCTGGCGCTGCTCGGTCCGCGCGTGCTCACCCGGGCCGCCTGGACCGACCGCGAGCCGGTGCTCGCGCTGTGCGTGTGGCAGGCGCTGGTCGTCGCGGTGCTGCTGTGCTGCTCGCTGGCGCTCGCCCTGAGCGTCGCGGCGCTCTGGCCCGAGGCGCACGCCCTGCTCTTCTCCGGAGCGCCCCGCGGCGTGGCCGAGGCGTACGACGGCGGCTCTCCCGCGCGGCGGTGGCCGGCCGTGAGCGCCCTGCTGCTGGCGCTGGGCGCGGTGCGAACGGCCCTCGCCTTCTCCGCAGAGGTGCGCGGTCAGCGAATACGGCGCCGGCGGACGGCCCGCGAGCTGACGGCTCGCGCGCCGCAGCTCCCGCCCGGCCTGCCCACGCGGTCGGTGCGCCGCGGCTTCGGTCCGCGCCGCCGCCGGGGCGAGCGGCTGGTGGTGCTGGAGAGCGCGAACGCCGAGGCCTGGTCGCTGCCGGGGCCCGCAGCGCACCTGGTGGTGACCACGGGCGCGCTGCGCCGGCTCGGCGACCGGGAGCTGGAGGCCGTGCTGGCGCACGAGCGCGGCCACGTGCGGGCCCGCCACCACTGGCTGCTGCAGTGGGCGCAGGCGCTGGCCGGTGCGTTCCCCGGGGCGCGGGTGTTCACGGACTTCCGCGACGAGACCGGGCGGCTGGTCGAGCTGGCGGCGGACGACGCCGCCTCCCGCCGGCACGGGCGGCTCGCGACCGCGCTGGCCCTGGTGGAACTCAACGAGCACCGCGGCTCCTTCGACGGCGGCCACCCGCGCCATCTCTCCCAGCTTCCGGGGCGGGTGGACCGGCTGCTGGCCGGCGAGGCCCGGCTGCCGGTCGGCCGGCGGCTGCGGCTGACCGCGGCGGCGATGGCCGTGCCGGCCGTGCCGGTGCTGGTCGCCCTCGCGCCCGGCCTGCGGGTGCTGCTGCGCTCGGGCTGACGACCGCGACCCGCCGCGCGGGCGGGACCCCTCGCATCGCACGGGCGGGACACGCGACCGGCCGGCGCGAGAGGGCGAGCGCGGAACGCGTGTGGCTCAGCGCGCCGGATCGGATGTGCCGAGGCGGCCGGAGCCGCCGGTGGCGCGTTCGCGCAGGTGTGGGGCGGGTGAACGGGTGAGCTCCGCGCGGCGCCGGCCCCCGGCGGCCGGACGGGCTCCGGCATGGGCGGGTCGACGCCGTCCTGTGCACGCTAGGCTTCTGACGAACTGTCCGTGGCCGAGTGTCCGCGAGGCCCGCCGGAGCCCTTCTGCCTGCACGGATCGCGTGGTTCCGGCCGCGCCCCGCGGCTCGCCGGGTGCCCGGCGGCCGACGGGGTAGGTGCGTGGTCGGGTGATTCGAACGTGACGGTCTTTCTGCTGGGTGTGGGCGCGGCCCTCTTCCTCGGTCTGGGCTTCGTGCTCCAGCAGCACGCGGCGGCACGTGCACCGCGCGCCGACATCCTCTCCTACCGGCTGCTGCTCGACCTGATGCGGGTTCCCGAGTGGCTGCTGGGGATCCTGTTCATGGTGATCGGCCAGGTGCTGAGCGCCACGGCGCTCTCGCAGGGCCGGATCTCGCTGGTCGAGCCGCTGCTCGCGACGAACCTGCTGTTCGCGATGGGCTCGGCCCGGCTGATCACCCGGCAGACCCTCGGCCTGACCGGCTGGGGCGGTGTCCTGCTGCTGGCCGGCGGGGTGACCACGTTCATCGCGGGCGGGCAGCCGCACGGCGGCGGGGTGGAGGCCGGGGCGATCCGGCACTGGCTGGTGTTCGGCCTGGTGGCCGGGGCGGGCCTGGGCCTGGTGTCGCTGGCCCGGCGGCTGCCCGTGTTCGAGGAGGCGACGCTGCTGGCGCTGGCCGCCGGGCTGCTCTACGGGCTGCAGGACGCGCTGACCCGCACCGCGAGCACCCGGTTCGAGCGCCACGGCTTCCTCGCGCTGGTGCACAGCTGGCCTCCGTACGTGGTGGTGGCGATCGGTGTGGTGGGGCTGATCCTGGTGCAGAGCGCCTTCGAGTCCGCGCCGCTGAAGATGTCGCTGCCGGCGCTGACCGCGGCCCAGCCGCTGGCCGGTATCGCCTGCGGGGTGGGGTTCCTGGGCGACCGGCTGCGGGTCACCCCGGGCGCGCTGGCCTGGGAGGTGGCCGGGCTGCTCTGCATCGTGCTGGGCGTGGTGGTGATCGGCCGGCACCCGGCGCTGCCCGACGCCTGCCCGGCCTCGGCGGAGACGGCCGCGAAGGCGGACGCGCGGGCCGAGTCGCCGGCCGGCGTGTCGCTCGCGGGCGGCCGCAGAGGGCGGCGCGGGAGGCGGCTCCTCGGGGCGCGGCGCGGCGGGCGGCTGGCCCTGGCCGCGATGGGCGCGGCCTGTGGACGGCTGCGGTTGCGGCCCGCCCGCGGTCGCCGGCGCCCCGCGCCGGGCACGGCTGCCGCCCCGGGCGGGGCCGGGAGGCGCTTCCGCGCGCGTGCGCTGACGCCGGAGCGGGCCCGCGGGCTGGAGAAAGCGGCAGCCCTGGAGGCGGTGCGCACCGCGGCGGGATCGCCGGCCGATCGGTCCCCTGGCCGCGTCCGACGGACGCGCCAGCCCGCGGGAGGCCGCTGAGGCGCGGACGGGATTCCCGCGCCGAGGCCCGCAGGCGGAAGGGGCGGCGCTGATCCCCGGCGTCAGCGCCGCCGAGCCGACCGTACGCGCGGGCACTGGACAGCCCCGCGTCCGTACACGTCGGAGGGCACCCTTCGGTGCCCTCGCGACCAGCCGCGCCAGTAGACTGGCCGGCAACCAGTCAGCGTATGGAGAACGATGTCACCGCGGCGCGCAGCAGTCAACGAAGCCATGCGCACGCGTTCCCGTCGGCGGATCATGGAGGCGACGGTCGAGCTGACCGCCGAGCGCGGCTACGCGGGCACCACCCTGGCGGACATCGCCGAACGCGCGGCCGTGGCCCGCGGCCTGGTCTCCTACTACTTCCCGAGCAAGCGCTACCTGCTGCAGAACGCGATGCACCGGCTGATGCACCTCACGCTCTCGGAGGGCCTGGACGCGCTCCCGGCCGGCGCCGGCCCGGCGGAACGGATGGCGCGGGCGATCGACGCGATCCTCGGGATCGCCGTGGTCCGGCCGATGCTGATGCGCACGCACCTCGCGCTGATCCTGATGCCGGGCGCGGACGGCTTCGTGGCCGACCCCGAACAGCGCCGGCTCCGCACGCTGCTGCAGGAGGTGCTGCGCGAGCAGGGCGCACAGGATCCGGTCGGTGCGCACGCGGTGCTGCGCAGCTCGCTGATGGGCGGCTGCATGGGCCTGCTGCTGCCGAACGCGGAGACGCCGCTCCACCCGATCCGCGCGGACCTCTACGCGCGCTGGGGACTGGGCGCGCTGGCGGACCGGGAGCCCTACCTCCCCCCGCGGGCCTTCCCCTTCCCTGCGGACGACGGCACGGCGCCGGGCGTCGAGCATCCGCCGGACGACGACGCGGCGGCGTTCGGCGAGGGCTGACCGGGCGGGGCGCGGCCGGGCTCAGAAGTCCTTGAGCATGGCGGCGAGGAAGTCCGGCGTGGTGTCCGGCTGCTGGCTGTCCACGCTGAGCCGCTCCATGACCTGGACGTAGGCGTCGACGTCGTCGCGCTTGTCCAGGTAGAGGGCACTCGTGAGCTGCTCCAGGAAGACGACGTCGGAGACGTCCTCGTCGGGGAAGCGCAGGATGGTGAACGCGCCGCTCTCGGCCGCGTGCCCGCCGAAGCGGAACGGCATCACCTGGACCACCACGTTGGGCTGCGCGGAGGCCTCGATCAGGCGCTGGATCTGATTCCGCATCACCTTGGGGCCGCCGACCGGGCGGCGCAGCGCCGCCTCGTCGATGATCGCCCAGAGCCTCGGCCCGGTGCCCTCCTCCAGCAGTTTCTGGCGGCGCATCCGGAGGTCGATCCGCCGGTCGATCTCCTCGCTCTCCAGGCCGGGGCGGTTGGTGGCGATGATGGCGCGGGCGTACTCCTCCGTCTGGAGCAGGCCGGGGACGAACTGCACCTCGTAGGTGCGGACCAGGGACGCGGCCTCCTCCAGGCCGACGAAGGTCTGGAACCAGCTCGGCATGGCGTCCGTGAACTGGTGCCACCAGCCGGACTTGTTGGCCTCGCGGACCAGGGCGAGCAGCACGTCGCGGTCGCTCTCCGCGGTGATGCCGTAGAGGGTGAGCAGATCGGCCACGTCCCGCTCCTTGAAGCTGACGCGCCCGAGCTCCATGCGGCTGATCTTCGACTCGGAGGCCCGGATCGCGTACCCCGCGTCCTCGCGCGAGATCCCCTTCTCCTCGCGGAGCCTGCGCAGCTGTGAGCCGAGGAGGATGCGGCGCACCATGGAACCGCTCCCCGGCTGAACTGTCGTCATTGAGTCGAACCTCCACCCGGTGAAATCAGCGCACAGTCTGCCACTTCCCGGCTGCGAAGGGTGCCTGTCGGTGCAATCTTCGCTGCTGGAAGGACCGTATCGCGTGCACGTGCATTCGCGCGCGCATATGCAGCACTCGCACATGCACGTGAATCGGCTCTTGCATCTGTTGTGTGCAGAGAGGACGATGGTGCACGTGCACATGCACGTCCACTGGCAACCCTGCGGGGACTGTGCGGTCGATGGAGACCCCACTTCTTCTTCCGCCGTTCCACAGCCGCCGCAGAATCCTGCCGCGCCGGCCGGTGACGGCGAGCTGCGGAGTCCCCGGTGCAACAGCTCGGAGGTTCCCCGCATGTCCCCGGCGGGTCCAGCGGTGTCAGCGCCCTTATGGGAGGAGCTCTTCATGGGAGCCGGCCCCGTGCTCGCAGCCGATCCCGACGTGGTCAGCTGCACGCTCAGTCCTCGCCATGACTCCGTTCGCCACGCGCGCGAGTTCACCCGCGCCACGCTGCGGAGATGGCATCTGGACGCGATCTTCGACGACGTGGCCCTGGTCGCCTCGGAACTGGTGACCAACGCGCTGCGGCACGCGGTGGGCCTGCGCCCGCCCTCGGCCGCCGAGGCCAGGGTGGCCCCGCAGGGCGCGCCGGGAGCCCCGGGCGCGCAGACGGGGCTACCGCTGGGCACCCTGCCGATCCGGATCAGCCTGGTCCGGCGCGCCTCGCAGGTGGTGTGCGCGGTGAGCGACCCCTCCAGCTGCGGACCGGTGGCCCGGGCGGCGGACTTCATCGCGGAGTCCGGGCGCGGGCTGCACCTGGTGGACTCCTTCAGCCAGTCCTGGGGGTGGCACCCGGTGGCCGCCGGCAAGGTCGTCTGGGCGATGTTCCTGGCGCCGGGACCGACCGGACCGGCCGACCTCTGATCCCGCGCACTCCCCGGGCACCCGCCGGCGCCCGGGGACTTCCGGGGACGCCCGGCGGGAGCGGCCCCTCGCGCACGCGGGAGCGCGACGGGCGCGGCGCGGGGCGCGCGGGGGTCCGGCCGGCGCGCCGGACCGGCGGTGGCGCGAAACAGGCGTACCGGCGCACGACCCGAGGCTTTCCCGGGTCCGGAGGCGCGCTTTTCAGGTATGGAGGCGCGCGCACGGGAGAACGCGCCGACGCGGGCACGAGGGAGCCCGCGGACGGACGCGCGGGGCGCGGAGCCCGCCTGGCGAGGGACGGGCGGCGGCGCCCCTTACCGGCGCGCCGGGGGAACGAAGCGTCCGGCCCGCCACCGCGACCGAGGAGCGCGGTGGCGGGCCGGCGGGGGCCGCATAAGCCGCCCGGGCTGCGGGAGCGGCGGAAGCCGCTGGATCGGGGCCGGGCCCGGGGTTCAGCTCAGGTCGCCGGCCAGGTGGTCGAACTCCCCGTCCTTCACGCCGAGCAGCAGCGCGGTGATCTCGGCGCGGGTGTAGATGAGCGCCGGCCCGTCCGGGAAGCGGGAGTTGCGGACGGCGACCTCACCGCCGGGGAGGCCGGCCAGCTCGACGCACTGCCCTTGCGAATTGCTGTGCCGGCTCTTCTGCCAGACCACTCCCTCGAGCTCGGTCGCGGCCATGCCGTTGTATGCCTGACGCATCAGTCTCTCCCTCGGGCTCGGGTTGCCTCGACCCGCTTCACAGCACGTGATGATAGCGCTTGTGCACCTGCACGTGCAGGTGACGGTGCTTGTGCACGTGCTCTCACCCGGGGTGACAACCATCCTGCCTCGCTTGCTTCCTGACGGCTCGTAACCGGACAAAGAGCACGGGACCGTGTCGCTCTGCGTACGCGACCGGAGGCCCTGCGCTCCGCCCAACAGGCATGATCACCCAGGCCCGGCGGCACGGTGACGCACAGTCAGTGATCGCGGAGGTGTGATCTACGACACTCCTGCGCATCGACGGGCCGGGCCGCACTGCGCACGCCCCGGAACTCCCGGCACCGCCGCAGGCCGGAGCGGCTCGCGGAGAAAGATCCGTTTCACGGGCAAGTCGCCCTGGATGACCGTTATGGTGATGTCTTGTGACGGATCGGAGGATGCTCCGGGGATTCGTTCGCAAGGGCGTCGAACAGGAGCGGCAACCGGCCAACCATGTGTCGGCCCGATGACCTAACATCTGCGGTCATGAGCTCTGCCGCCACTCCGGGCACGCCGCTGCCCGTCCGCACGCCCGGCTCCCGAGCGCGGGGGCGCCACCGCCGTCCGGAACGGCCCGAGATACCCGCGGGCGCTCCGGCGCTACTGCTCGCCGTGCCGGCCCACGCCGACCCCGAGCTGTACTCGCTGGTCTGGGAGATCGCCTCGCTGGTGCGCGGCGAGCAGTTCGGGGTCGACATCACCGCCGGCTGGCTGTCGCGGCCGGAGCCGGCCGCGGGGGCGGGCTCCGACACGGGCGCCGGGGAGGCCGGGGACGCCCCGGCCGGGTCGGCTCCCGGCGAGGCCGCTTCCGCCGAGGCCGCCCCGGCGGAGGCCGCGCCCGGCCTGCCGTGGGAGGGGTACGACGTACGCGACTACCCGCTGATCACCGAAGTGCTGGCGAGGGCGGTGGAGGAGGAGCGGCCGGTCCCGGTCGTCGTGCCGCTGCTGGTCGGCCCCGCCGGGGATCTGCACGCCGCGCTGGAGCAGGCGATCGGCGCCTCCGGCACGCAGCCGGTCGTCACGGACGTGCTCGGCCCGCACCCGCTGCTCTCCGAGGCCGTGCACGTGCGCCTCTCCGAGGCGGGGCTGGCCCGCGCCGACCGGGCGCGCCTGTTCACCATCAACACCGCCGCCGACGGCATCGTGCTGGCCACCGCGGGCGGCGAGGAGGCGGTGCAGGAGGCCGCCGCGGTCACCGGCGTGCTGCTGGCCGCGCGCCTGGCCGTGCCGGTGATCCCGGCCGCGCTGGACATTCCGGGGTCGGTCGCCGCCGCGGCGGACCACCTGCGCCAGAGCGGGTGCGTGCAGCCGGCGATCGCGCCGTTCCTGGTCGGCCCCGAGGTGCCGCCCGGGACGATCGCGGCGGCGGCCAAGGAGGCCGGGCTCCCCGCCGCCGAGCCGCTGGGCGCCTACCCGGGCATCGCCCGCCTCGTCCTGGGCTCCTACCTGGGCGCCATCGGCGTCGAGATGGAGCAGCCTGCCCAGGCCGCGCCGCTCGGCTGATCCCCGAGGGCGCGGCGCGCCTTCGGTGCCCCCTGGGTTCCGGGACTCTCCCCTGGAACCCAGGGGGCTTCGCGCGTTCGCCCACGCCCCGGCCGACGGGACGCGGGCGGCGCCTTCACGCACGGCGGCGCGCGCACCTGGACGCGGCCTCGCGGGGGCGCTCCGCGCAGGCGCCCGACCACGTGGGGTCCAGGTCCACCCAGCAGCAGCCCGCTCCCCCGTCAGCACACGCCCCCGCGGGGGCGGGCGCGTTCTGTGGTGCGGCGCCTCTCTGGTGCGGGGCCCCGCCGGGGGCGGCCCCGCCGGGGGCGCTCCTGCGGGGCGGATGTGCCCCTGCACGGCAGGACACCCCTGCGGGCCGGGCACCCGTGCGCAGCGTGCCCCTGCGGGGCGGGAACCCTTGCGCAGCGGGCATACCTGTGCACGGTGTGCCTCGCGGGGCGGGGCGTTTCCTGTGCGGGCGCTCCGCGGCGCGTGCACCCCGTGGGGCAGGCACCGTCCCCGCGGGTGGGCACCCTTGCGGGGAGCGTGAGCGGCGGCCCTGCGGGAGAGCGGTGGTGGCGCGGAGAGCGGAGAGGGTGTCGCCGTTGGAGGCGACCCCACGGCCGGGGCACCGTCGCGGGGCCGGGTTCGGGGCGCGCGCCTCCTCGGGCTCCCGCGCGGCCAGGCACACGGCGCGCATCCGCCCCCACGTGGACGCTGCGCACGGGAATGCCCACCCCGCAAGAGTGCCCTGCCCCGCACGGGCACGGGCACATCCGCTCGGCAGGAGTGCCCGCGCCCTGCGGGGCTGCCGCGCCGGGAAACGCCGCGCCACAGGACGCGCCCGCCCACACCCCCGCGGCCCGCCCGGCTACGCACCGCGCGGACGGGCACACCCGCCCGCATGGGGGCGACCGCCCGGCAGGGGTGGGCGCCCCGCAGGCCATGACCGCCCCGCAGGGGCACCGCCCGCCCCGCAGGCCCCCCGTCAGGTGAGTTGCTGGCGGCGGGTCAGGGTGTGGAAGGGGGAGCCCTCGTCGGCCAGGAGGGCCGCGGGCGGCCCCTGTTGGACGACGCGGCCGCGGTCGAGGACGACGACGCGGTCGGCGTCCAGGACGGTGGAGAGGCGGTGCGCGATGACGATCCGGGTCGCGTTCAGCTTGCGCGTGGAGTCGATGACGATCCGCTGCGTCGCGTTGTCGAGCGCGCTCGTCGCCTCGTCGAGGAAGAGGATCCGCGGGCGGCGGATGAGCGCCTGAGCGATCATCAGACGCTGGCGCTGCCCGCCCGAGACGGTGCCGCCGCCGTCCGAGAGGACGGTGTGCAGGTTCATCGGCATCGCCCGGATGTCCTCGGCCAGGCCGGCCAGCTCCGCGGCCTCCCAGACCTCCTCCAGGGTGAACTGCTCGGTGCCGCAGATGCAGTCCAGTATCGAGCCGTTGAACGGCTGCGCGTGCTGCAGCACCACCCCGCACTGCCGCCGCACCGCCGACTGGTCCAGCGCCGAGAGGTCCTGCCCGTCGAACAGCACGCTGCCCGCCGTCGGCTTGTCGAAGCCGATCAGCAGCCGCAGCAGGGTGGACTTGCCGCTGCCACTCGCCCCGACCACCGCCACGAACTCCCCCGGCGCCGCCGAGAAGGAGACGTCGTCCAGCACCAGCGGCCCGTCCTCGGAGTACCGGAAGGAGAGGCCGCGGGCCTCGATCGCGCCGGTGAGCTCGCCGGGCAGCGTGGATCCCGCGGCCACCTCGGGCAGTTCGTCCAGCACCGGCTTGATCTGCTCGAACATCGGCAGCACGGCGACCGCCGAGACGAGCGCGCCGGTCATCTGCGTGGCGGAGGTCAGCAGCATGGTGACGGCGGTGTTGAAGGTGAGGAACTCGCTCGCGGAGAGCGTGCCCCGAGCCGGTCCGGCCAGCATCATGAACATCGCCAGCGTGCACAGCGGCAGGTAGACGGCGCTGGTGACGGCGCTGAGGTTCCTGATCCGGCCGACCTTGCGCTGGAGTTCTCGGCTGCGCGCGAACTCCCCGGCCCAGGCGGCGTAGGCGAAGGGCTCGGCGGCGGCGACCCGCAGCTTGGGCAGTCCACGCAGGGTCTGGAACGCCTGGTTGTTCAGCTTGTTGTTGAGGGCGACGAGCTTGCGCTGCCACCACAGCTGCCGCAGCCCGAGCGCGAGGAAGCTGCCCGCGACCACGGCGAGCACGGCCAGCGAGAGCAGCGCCAGCGGCACGCTGTAGGTGAGCAGCAGCACCAGGTTGACCGTGCCGACCGTGCCGGACTGCACGAGCACCGAGGAGATCCCGGACAGCACCCGCCGCATCGAGCTGACGCCCATGGCGGCGCTGGCGAGTTCACCGGTGGAGCGGCCCGCGAAGAAGCGGGTGGGCAGCCGCAGCAGCCGGTCCCAGACGGCGGACTGCAGGTTGGCCTCGACCCGGCCCTCGACGCGCAGCACGGAGGTGTTCTCCAGCAGCGAGAAGGCCGCGCCGACCACCGTGGCGGCGATGACCGCGATCGATGTCTCGATGATCAGGCCGCGGTTGCCCTGCGGGACGTAGGAGCCGAGGATGCGGCCGGTGGCGATCGGCACGACCGCGCCGATCAGCACCGAGAGCAGCCCACCGACGAGCAGCCGGACCAGGTCGGCCCGGGCCCCGCGGACGCCGAAGCCGAGCAGCCGCCAGGCGCTCAACGGCCGGTCGGGCAGCGGCCGGTAGAACATCACCGCGTGCGGTTCCAGGCGCTCGGCGAGCTCCCGGGTGACCCTGGTGCGGCGTCCGGTGGCGGCGTCCACCGCGTCGTAGGCCCCGCGCCGCCACAGCAGCGCCACCGGTGCGCCGTTGGCCTCCCGGCGGCCGAGCAGCGGACCGGCGTTCTCGCGCCACCAGCGGCCCTCCAGCCGTACCGTGCGGGTGCGGAAGCGGGAGGCGAGGGCGATCCGCTCCACCGGGTCCAGCCGGCCGCCGACCGGGGCCTGCCCGGCCGGCGCCTCGATCCGCACGCCCGCGGCCCGGCCGACCAGGCGGGCGGCGGCGAGCACGGCGTCGTCGGACTCGCCGGGCCGGGCTCCGGGCGCGCCGAACGTGCCGCGGCCGCCGCGCAGGGCGCCCAGCAGGGTCCGGTCGGCGTTCTCCCGGGCGTCCCGGCCCGCCTGGACGCCAGCGGCGGCGCGGTCCTCGTGGGTGCGCTCCAGCCGCTCGATCCAGCGGTCCAGGGCGTGCAGCAGCCGGGTCTGCTGGTCGACCATGCGCTGCCACAGGCCCGCGTCGATCATCAGGTCGCGGGCGCACTCGGAGCTGTACTCGGCGCCGTGCAGCAGGCTGCCGGGGTGGACCGGCAGCCACTGGATGCCGTCCGCGTCGCCGAGCCCGTCGTCCGCCAGCCCGTCCACGGTCGGGTCGTACAGGACCCGGAGGGAGCGGGCGAGAGCGTGCGCCACGGCCTGCTCCAGCACGGTCAGCTGCGGCTCGGGCAGCTGCGCGCCGGCGCCGGGGGCGTAGTAATCCTGCCGGCCGTACTGCTGCTGGCCGTACTGATTCTGGCCGTACTGGTCCTGGCCGTACTGCTGCTCGCCCTGCCGGCGCTGCCACTGCTCCCACTCCTGCTGGGCCTGCTGGGCCTGCCAGGCCTGGAGCGTGGGGTGGTAGCCGGGGTAGAGCTCGCGCAGCTGGATGCGGCGGATCGTGCTGCCCTGCAGCGGGCGGCCGACCAGCGTGTGCAGGGTGCCCTCGACCGGGCCGAGCAGCAGGGTGCCGGGGTCGAGCCGGCCGAGGAAGTGCCAGCGGCCCTGCTGCCGCGGGTTGTGCGCGAAGAGGTCCAGCGCGCCCGTCTCGACCAGCCAGAGCACGTACGGGCCTTCGAGGTCCAGGGCGCGCCCGCCGGCGTCCGGGACCTGGTCGCCGAGGCCGGCCAGCGCGGCCAGCACCGGGTCCTGCTCAGCGCCCCGCGCGGCGTCCGCGGCGTTGTCCGGGCTGGGGGTGGCCGCCTGGGAGGTGGTCGGCTCGGTCATCAGCGCTCCCGGACCAGCTGGGCGTAGGCGCCGCCGCGGGCGACCAGCTCGGCGTGCCGGCCGCGCTCGACGATCTTCCCGCGGTCGAGGACCAGGATCTCGTCGCTGTCCCGGACGGTGCTCAGCCGGTGCGCGATGATCACGCAGGCGCAGCCGCGGCGGCGCAGGCTGTCCATGATCAGCAGCTCGGTCTCGGCGTCCAGGGCGCTGGTCACCTCGTCGAGGACGAGCACGCTGGGGCGGCGGACCAGGGCCCGGGCGATCTCCAGGCGCTGGCGCTGGCCGCCGGAGAAGTTGCGGCCGTCCTGCTCGACCCGGCTGCGGATGCCGCCGGGCCGGCGGGCGATCACCTCGTCCAGGGCGGCGTCGGCGAGCGCGGCGTGGATCTCCTCGTCGGGCACGGTGGGGTCCCAGAGCGCGACGTTGTCCCGGACGGTTCCCTCGAAGAGGAAGACCTCCTGGTCGACGAAGGCCACCGAGGCGGCCAGCGAGCCGCGCGGGATGTCGGCGAGGCGCCGGCCGTCGATCCGGATCTCGCCCTCCCAGGGCTGGTAGAGCCCGGAGACCAGCCGCGAGACGGTGGACTTCCCGCTGCCGGAGCCGCCGACCAGCGCCACCTGCTGCCCGGGGCCGACGGTCAGCGAGAAGCCGTCCAGCAGCGGCGGGTCGAGCGGGCTGTAGCCGAAGGTGACGCCGTCGAGTTCGACGTGCCCGTCGAGGCGGCGGACGGCGGAGGGTGCCGGGCGGCCGGTCGCGGCGGGATCGGCGGGGAAGGCCTCGACGTCCTTGAGCCGGGCCACGTCGGCGGCGAAGTCCTGGACCCGGCCGGCGACGCCGTTGAGCCGGTTGACGGGTGCGGTGAAGCTGGTGACCAGCGACTGGAAAGCGACCAGCAGGCCGATCGAGATCCCGCCCTCCACCGCCCGCAGACCGCCGATCAGCAGGATCAGCGCGGAGTTGAGCGAGGCCAGCATCGGCGCGACCACGGCCAGGTACGAGCTGGGGATGCCGAGCCGCTGCTGGGTCTCCAGGGTGAGCGCGTGCTGCCCGGCCCAGCGGCGGAAGTAGCCGGTCTCGCCGCCGGTGGCCTTCATCGTCTCGATGAGCTGCAGGCCGCCGTAGGCGGTGTTGGTGAGCCGGGCGGTGTCCGCGCGCAGCTTGTGGGTGCCGGTGGCGCGGATCCGGACGACCAGGCGCAGCGCCGCCACGTTGAGCAGCGCCACGCCGATCCCGAGCAGGGTCAGGCCGGGGTCGTAGCTCCACAGCAGGGCGGCGTAGAGCAGCACGACGACCGCGTCCACGGCGGCGGAGGCGAGGTCGCGGGCGAGGGTCTCGGCGACGCTGTCGTTGGACTGCAGGCGCTGGACCAGGTCGGCCGGGTTCCGCTGGGCGAAGAAGGCGACCGGCAGCCGCAGCAGGTGGCCGAGGAAGCGGGCGCTGGTGACGGTCGAGGAGATCAGCCGGCCGCGCAGCAGGTTGGCCTGCTGCAGGCCGGTGAGCACGGCGGTGAGCGCGACCGCGGCGGCCATGCCGGAGAAGAGCACCGGCAGCAGCGAGGTCTGGCCGGCCATCAGGAACGAGTCGATGTAGGTGCGGCTGAGCGCCGGGGTCACCGCGCCGACCAGGACCAGCAGGAAGCTCGCGACCACGGCCGCGACCATGGTGCCGGAGGTGCCGCGCAGCCGGGCGGGCAGGGCGCCGGCGATGCCGGGGCGGCGGCCGCCGCGGCGGAAGTCCGGGCCCGGCTCGAAAGTGAGGACGATGCCGGTGAAGGAGGCGTCGAACTCCTCGGGGGTGACGAACCGGCGCCCGCGCGCGGGGTCGTTGAGCCGGAAGCCCCGCCGGCCGAGCCGCCGGACCACGCCCTCCAGCACCACGAAGTGGTTGAACTCCCAGAACAGTACGGCCGGTGCGCTGACCTCGGCGAGCGCGTCCAGGTCCATCTGCATGCCCTTGGCGGTCAGGCCGTAGCCGCGGGCCGCCTTGAGCAGGTTGCTGGCGCGCGAGCCGTCGCGGGAGACGCCGCAGGCGATCCGCAGTTCCTCCAGCGGCACGTACTTGCCGTGGTGGCCGAGGACCATGCCGAGGCAGGCCGCGCCGCACTCCACGGCCTCCATCTGGAGCAGGGTGGGGGTGCGGACCGGCCGGCCGCCGGTGGCGCGGCGGGGGGCCCGGGCCGCGCGCCGGTTGCCGCCGTGACCACCGTGGCCGCCCCGGCCGCCGGCCTGGCCTCGGCCCGGTCCGCCGCCGCGGCCGCCGCTCCGGCCGCCGCCCGGCGGGGGCGGCGGGGCGGCCGCGCGGCGCTGGGCCGGCGGGCGGGCCGCCCCGGTCGCGGGGGCGGCCGGCTGCGGGCTCTGCGAGTTCCGGGGGTCGTGCGGCGTCCGCGGCGGCTGCTGCGGCTGCTGCGGCTGCGGGGTGCGCGGCGTCGGGGCGGGCGGGGTCACGGGAGGAGCCAATCGATCGGGTGCTGGGCGGCGGTGCGGACGGAGGCGCTGACGACCGCGCTGGGCTGCAGCGCGTAGGGCGGGCCCGACTTCTTCGACCAGGCGTAGCCGGAAGCGTTGTGCGCGTCCGTGTGCAGCCGGACGACGACCGGGACGGGCTGCTGCCCCTTGGCCGTGAACGCCTGCGCGAGCTGGGCGTCGCCGAGGAAGGCGGTGATCTGCTGGGCGCTCTCGGCGGCCCGGCCCACGGCCAGCACCGTGCCGCGCAGCGTGCCGAACGTCTGCTCGGGGACGGTCTGGACGGTCACGTCCACCGGGTCTCCGGCGCTCATCTGCGCCGCGGTGGCGGCGTCCGGGTAGAGCACCGCGACCAGCGGCTCGCCGGGCTTGGCGGAGCGGACCACGCTCGCCAGGTCGGCCCCGGCGGAGACCACGGCCCCGATCTGGACCGGGAGCTGGACCACCTCCCCGGCCACGACCGCGTGCACGGTCTGGGTGCGGCCGTCGGCGGTGCGGACGGCCGCCACCGCGGCGCCGGCCGCCAGCTGCTTGCCGGGCTGCGTGTACAGGGCGGTGACCTCGCCCGCGTAGGGGCTCTGCAGCAGGTAGCCGCCCTCGGTGTGGGTGAGCACGCCCTCCGCGGTCTCGTGCGTGTCGACCGTGCCGGTCACCGCCCACCAGCCGCCGGTGGCGAGGACCACGGCGACCAGCGCCAGCACCAGGGCGCCCTGCGGCCGGGCCAGCCGGACGGGCACGTCCAGCTCCTCCGGTGACTGGAGCCGGGCGAGCGCCTTCTGCCGGAACTCCACGAAACCTCTTCCCTGTCCGCTCTGTTTCTGCAGATCCTCCAGGAATCCTCCCGGAATTCTGCGGAAATCCTGCCGTGCATGTGCGGGAAATGTGCGGGGAAACGCACGCCCGCGGCCCCCGGAACTCACGTTCCAGGGGCCGCGGACCACCTTAGCGGTATTCACATGTGCCGGTCGCCCGGCGAAAGCGCAGAGCGCTTCAGGTCACAGGCCCAGGCCGGCGACGTTGGTCAGGCCGCCGGGGACGATGCCGCCCACGACGCCGTTCACGATGCCGAGCTCCTGGCCCACCAGGCCGGTGACCTCGGAGGGCAGCAGACCCTGGACGGTGCCCTGAACGTTGGAGAGGGTCGCACCGACGGTGCCGACGCCACCGGCGACGGTGTCGAGGTCGGCGTCGGAGATCTCACGGGTCTCGATCTGGTTACGCATCTCGCGCGTATCCCTTCGTTTTTCGGGGTATTGCAGGAACGGGAAAGGTGTTCCCGCAGGATCCAAGCATCACGGGCGAGCGCGAGTCCACCTGAAAGAGGGACGCGCGGGTGAAGATATCCGGACCCCGATGTGATCACCGGGCCGCATTCATCGTATTCACCATGATCGCCCGACGGTTCCTCCACAATCCCGTCCGTGCGCAAACCATGATGAATCGTCAGAACGGCCTGGTGGAGGTGCTGTTGAGGGTGGTGCGGCCGGGGCCGGCGGTACGCGGCGGCGCGGCGGCGCTCGCACTTCGGATGTGAGCGAACGCACGAACCGCCGAGCGGATGTCCTTGACAGGACGAAACGGGCGAACTGTGATGAAACCGTGGCCTACTACCGGAGCGCCGGCTACGTCCCGCCGAAGCGGCACACTCAGCACCGCGACCCGCAAGGGCGGCTCCACTACGAGGAGTTGATGGGCGAGGAGGGCTTCTTCTCGGACTCCTCGCTGCTCTACCACCGGCACCTGCCCTCGGCGATGACCGGCAGCCGCCCCTGGGAGCCTCCGGAACTGCCCGACCCGCGTACCGAACCCAACCACCCCCTCAAGCCCTACCACTTCCGGCTGCACGAGCTGTTCCCCGGCGAGAGCTGGCGGGACCGCGACCCGGTGCGCGGCCGGCGGGTACTGCTCGGCAACCCGGATGTACGGATCAGCTACGTCGCCGCCGGCCGCCCCTCCCCGCTCTACCGGGACGCCTGCGGCGACGAGTGCGTGTACGTCGAGGCGGGCGACGCGCGAGTCGAGACGGTGTTCGGCGTGCTGGAGGTGACGGCCGGGGACTACGTCGTGCTGCCGCGCTCCACCACCCACCGCTGGGTGCCGACCGGCGAGGGGCCGCTGCGGCTGTACGCGATCGAGGCCTCGGGCCACATCACCCCGGCCCGGCGCTACCTCTCGCGCTACGGGCAGCTACTGGAGCACGCCCCCTACTGCGAGCGCGACCTGCGCGGGCCGGTCGGGCCGCTGCTCCACGAGGACATCGCGGGCGGGCGGAACACCGGCGCCGACGGCGGCGGGGAGCCGGCCAGGGACGTCGAGATCTACGTCCGGCACCGGGTCGGCGCGGGCGCCGGCGGCAGCGTGCTCACCGTCCCCACCCACCCCTTCGACGTGGTCGGCTGGGACGGCTGCCTGTACCCGTACGCTCTGTCCGTGCACGACTTCGAGCCGCTGACCGGCCGGATCCACCAACCCCCGCCGCAGCACCAGGTCTTCGACGGGAACAACTTCGTGATCTGCAACTTCGTCCCGCGCAAGGTGGACTACCACCCGCTGTCCGTCCCGGTGCCGTACTACCACTCCAACGTGGACAGCGACGAGGTGATGTTCTACTGCGGCGGTGACTACGCGGCCCGCAAGGGCTCCGGCATCGGCCAGGGCTCGGTCTCGCTGCACCCCGGCGGCCACACCCACGGCCCGCAGCCCGGCGCCTACGAGCGCTCCATCGGCGTGACCGAGGTGGACGAACTCGCCGTCATGGTGGACACCTTCCGGCCGCTGGAACTCGGCGAGGCCGCCCGGGCCTGCGACGACGGCCGCTACGCGTGGAGCTGGAGCGGGAGCGGCCCGCGGGAGCCGGGCGCGTGACGGCGTCGCCGCCCGGCGCCTGCTGGGTGCCCGTCCCCGAGGGCAGCCCGTTCCCCCTGCACAACCTGCCGCTGGGGGTGTTCACCCCGGCGGGCGGCGGCGGGCCGCGAGTCGGCGCCGCGATCGGCGCGCACGTCCTCGACCTGGCCGCGCTGTGGGCCGGACTGCCGCTCGGCGGCGACCTGGCCACCGGCTCGCTCAACCGCTTCCTGCGCCGCGGCCCGCGCGAATGGGCCTACCTGCGGCGGGAGGTCACCCGGGTGCTCAGCACGGACGAGCGCCGGGCCCACGCCGAGCGGCACCTGCACCGCATCGACGAGGTCACCCTGCACCTGCCGATCGAGGTCGCCGACTACACCGACTTCGACGCCTGCGAGGCGCACGCGGTGAACGCCGCCCGCGTCCTGCGCCCCGGGGCTCCCCCGCTGGCGCCCAACTGGCGGCGGATCCCGGTCGGTTACCACGGCCGGGCGGGGACGGTGGTGGTCTCCGGTACGGACGTCCGCCGGCCCTGCGGACTGCGCGGCATCGAGGGCGACGGCCCGGCGGCCGGCGGGCCGGGCCGCGGCGGGTCGGACGGCGGTGACTCGGGCCGCACCGGCTCGGGCGACGGCGGTGGCTTCGGGCCGACGCGGCGGCTGGACCTGGAGGCGGAGGTCGCCTTCGTGGTCGGCGCGCCCTCCGCACCGGGCCGCGCGGTGCCGGTCGCCGGCTTCACCGACCACGTCTTCGGCGCGCTGCTGCTCAACGACTGGAGCGCCCGGGACATCCAGTCCTTCGAGTCCCGGCCGCTCGGGCCCTTCCTCGGCAAGTCCTTCGCCACCTCGGTCTCGCCCTGGGTGGTCCCGCTGGCCGCGCTGGAGCACGCCCGGATCCCCGGCCCGCCGCAGGAGCCCGCGCCGCCGCGCTACCTGGCCGCCGATCCGGAGCAGCCCTGGGGGCTGGATCTGGAACTCACGGTCGCGATCGGCGGCGCGGTCGTCTCCCGCCCCAGGTTCCGCGAGATGTACTGGTCCCCGGCGCAGATGCTGGCCCACCTCACCGTCAACGGGGCGCCGCTGCGCACCGGCGACCTCTACGCCTCGGGAACGGTCTCGGGCGCCGAGCCCGGCCGCCGCGGCTCGCTCCTGGAGCTCACCCGCGACGGGGCGGAGCCGCTGCGCCTGCCGGACGGCTCCACGCGCGGCTACCTCGCGGACGGCGACACCGTCACGATCCGCGCCACCGCGCCCGGCCCGCCCGGCGCGGCACCGATCGGCTTCGGCGAGGTCACCGGCCGGGTGCTGCCGGCCGGGCCGTCGGGCGACGACGGGTGACATCCCGGAGGAGAGGCCGGGTAGGCGCGCCTTCGCACGGAACAGCACGCACGAGAGGAGACGACGGCATGAGCGCTTCGGACAAGGCCGAGAACGCCGCCCAGAAGGCGGAGGGCAAGGCCAAGGAAGCGGCGGGCAAGGCCGTCGGCAATCCCCGGCTGGAGGCCGAAGGCAAGGGCGACCGCCTGTCGGGCGACGTCAAGCAGGCCGGCGAGAACCTGAAGAAGACCAAGGACGACCTCACCGACTGAGCCCGCCGGCCGGCGCACGCCGGCCCCGGTGCGGACGCGCCGCTCCCCCTCGGGGCTCCCCCTCGGGGCGGCGCGTCCGCGCGTGCGGGCGGCTTCCGCGCGTGCGGCCGGCGTCCAGGTGCGCGGCCGGCGTCCGCGCGTGCGGAGGGCCGACGGGGCGGATCCGCAGGTGACGCTCGGACGGCCGGGAAGGGAAGATGCCGCACCGGTTGAACGAAACTCGGTCATCTGCGCGAGACAGGAGCCGGTCGGGCGGGCACGCTGGACGCGTGGCCAACGACGCTCTGCTCGCCCTGGTGGTCGTCACCGCGCTGGGCTTCGACTTCACCAACGGCTTCCACGACACCGGCAACGCGATGGCCACGTCCATCGCGACCGGCGCCCTCCCTCCCCGCATCGCCGTCGCCCTGTCCGGGGTCCTCAACCTGGTCGGGGCCTTCCTGTCGCTGAGTGTCGCCGCGACCATCGCGAGCGGCCTGGTGAACACCGCGCACGTCACCGTGACCGTGGTCTTCGCCGGCCTGGTCGGCGGCATCCTCTGGAACCTGCTCACCTGGTTCTTCGGCATCCCCTCCAGCTCCTCGCACGCCCTGATCGGCGGCGTGATCGGATCGACGCTCGCCGCGGCCGGCGGCAGCGCCGTCAAGTGGCACGGGCTGGTCTCGAAGGTGATCATCCCGGCGGCGCTGTCTCCGCTGGTCGCCGGGCTGGTCGCGACCGCGGGCACCTGGCTGGTGTTCCGGATCAGCCGGCGGATCGGCGGCGCCGAGCGTGACCGGGGCTTCCGGATCGGCCAGATCGGCTCGGCCTCGCTGGTCTCGCTGGCCCACGGCACCAACGACGCCCAGAAGACGATGGGCGTCATCACGCTCGCGCTGATCGCCAACGGCACGCTCGGCGCGGGCGCCAAGGCGCCGTTCTGGGTGATCCTCTGCTGCGCGCTCGCCATCAGCCTCGGCACCTACACGGGCGGCTGGCGGGTCATCAGGACGCTGGGCAAGGGCCTGGTCGAGCTGGAAGCCCCGCAGGGGATGGCGGCCGAGTCGTCCTCCGCCGCGGTGATCCTGCTCTCCAGCCACTTCGGCTACTCGCTCTCCACCACGCACGTCGCCAGCGGCTCGATCCTCGGCACCGGGCTCGGCCGCGCCGGGGCCGAGGTCCGCTGGGGCGTGGCCGGGCGGATGGCGACCGCCTGGCTGTTCACCCTGCCGGCCGCCGGGCTGGTGGGCGCGGGCGCCTTCGCCCTCGCGGACGCGATCGGCGGACTGCCCGGGGTGCTCGTCGACCTGGCGCTGCTGCTCGCCGCCGTCGCCGCGATCTACCTGCGCTCCCGGCGCACCGCGGTGCGCCACGACAACGTCAACGCCGAGTGGACCGGCTCGGTCCCGCCGCAGGCCCCGGCCGCGGCGGCGGCCTGACCGGCGCGGCCTGACCACCGAGAGGGGACCAGCAGCTGTGAACAGCTGGATCGACCTGCACGCGCTCTGGCAGATCGTGGTGCTCGGGCTCCTGGCGGGCGCCGGGCTGCCGGCCGTCTTCGCGCTCGGAGTCCGCGCGCTCGCCGGACCCGCCTCACCGGAGGCCGCCCCGGGGGCGACGGCAGCGACGGGAACCCCGGGAGCGACGGCTGTGGGCGGTACGGCCGCCGGCACCCGCTTCCAGGGCGGCCCGCTCGGCCGGGCCACGGCCGGCCTGTGCTTCGCGATCGTCCTGGCCGCCGTCGGGTACGGGATCTACCTTGTGGTCGCGGGCTGACGCGTCCGCCACCAGCTGCCGAGAGGGGGCGGGGCGATGGCCCTGCGGCCGTTCCTGCAATCCGTGATCTCCTGGCTCCGCGCCGGCTACCCCGAGGGGGTGCCTGAGCGCGACTACCTCCCGCTGTTCGCGCTGCTCTCGCAGCGGCTGAACGGCGACGACGTGCACGCCCTCGCCGAGGAACTGGCGCAGGAGGCCCCCGACCCGGCCTCCGCGCAGGCCATCCGCCGGGCCACCGCCGAGGCGCTCGGCTCGGACCCGAGCCCCGAACTGCTGCGCCTGGTCAGCGCCCGGCTGGCGGCGGGCGGGTGGCCGCTCGCGCGGCCCTCCGACGGCGGCGCGGAGGCGGCCTCGGCCGGCGGGGAGTGAGCCGGGGCGCCCGGCGCCTTCGATCCCCGGCGGGGCCCGGCGGTGGCGCCCGGCGCGCGCCGGGCGGCGCACTCCTTGATCACCCTCAAAGGCGAATACGGCACAAGTCTTACGGTTTCCCCTACCTTGCGGGGTTACTGTCGCGCTCGTGAGCCCGCGCGAGATCACCGCAGCCGCCGCGGCCCGACTGGACGCCGCGTCAGCGGGCGCCTCGGCCGGGGCGCCGGTGGGACGCGCCCCCGGAGGCGCCGATCCCTCGGCCGCCGCGGACCCGCGCCTCCGCGCGGCGCCGCCGCCCGCGCGGCGGCCCGGCGAGGAGGCGGGGCCCTCGCGCTCCTGGCGGGCGCTCACCCTGCTCGCGGCGGTCCTGCTGCTGTCCGGCGTCGCCACCACGCAGCAGCGGGAGGCGCTGGACGACCGCTGGCTGACCGGGCTGCTGATGGCGGTCTACGCCGCGCTGCTGGGGGCGGCCGTCTGCGCGCTGGTGGTGCGGCGGACGCGCGCGGCCCGGCTGCTGGACGCGGCCGTGCTCGGCGTCGGCCTGCTGCGGACGGCGCTGCTGTGGAGCGCCACGGTCGGCCCGGGGCACCCCCTGTACGGCGCGGACGAGGGCGCCCTGGTCACCCGCGCCGCGCGGGCCTTCGCCGCCGGCCGGCGCGTCTACGGGGTCTCCTGGGGAGACCTGCCCCGGATCTTCCCCCAGGTGCCGTTCACCCATATGGCGGACGGCTCGCAGGCGCACTCCTTCGGCTACCCGCCGCTGTCGGTGGAGCTCACCGCGGCGGTGCGGGGGATGCTGCCGCTGCCGTCCTGGTTCCCGGTCGCCGGCGCGCTCGCGGTGGCCGGGCTCGCCGCATCCGCCGTGCTGATGGCCGTCCTGCTGCCGGCGCCGCTGCGCCCGCTGGCCGCGCTCATCTGCCTCGGCCTGCCGTGGGCGCTGGAGTACGCGCGGCAGGGGTACCCGATATTCGTGGCGCTCCCCTTCCTGGTGGCCGCCTTCGCCGGATGGTCCCGGACGGGCGCGGGAGGCCGGCTCGGAACGGGCGGGGTGCTGCGCGGACTCTGCCTGGGCCTGGCCTGCTCGGCGCACCAACTCGCCTGGTTCGCCGCGCCGTTCCTGGTCATCGGGATCCTGCTGCAGCGGCTCGGCGAGCCGGGGCTGCCGAGGCGCAGGGCGCTGCTCGTCGGCCTCCGGTACGCCGGCTGCGCGGCGGCGGCCTTCCTCGCGGCGAACCTGCCGCCGCTCGTCCAGGCCCCGGGCGCCTGGCTGTCCGGCCTGCTCACGCCGTTCACCCAGCACGCCGTCCCGGCCGGGCTCGGGGCGGTCGACATCTCGCTCTTCCTGACCTCCGGCAGCGGGGCGCTCGGCTGGTACGGGCAGGCGGCGCTGTTGTTCACGCTCGCGCTGCTGGCCGCGTTCGCGGCCTTCCCGCGGCGACTGGGCCCGGCGGCGGCCGCCCTGCCCTGGCTCGGCTTCTGGCTGTCCACGCGCTCCCCCGAGACCTACTTCGTGCTGCTGCTCCCGGTCTGGGCGACGGCGCTGGCCACCGTGCCGGTGCGGGACTTCGCCCGGGCCTGGCAGTGGCGGCACGGGCGCGCGACGGTCGCGGTGTCCCGGATCCGCCGGGCGACGCCGGCGGCGGTGCTGGCCGCCGCCGCGGCCGGGGCGGCGTTCGTCGCCGTGACGGTCCCGCCCCCGCTCGCCATGCACGTGATATCGGCCCCCGGGACGCGCACGGCGATCTCCGCCCTCACGGTGGACGTCACCAACCGCTCCGCGCACCCGCTGGCCCCGCACTTCACGCTGAGCGACTCCTACGTCCTCCGCTGGGACTGGCGGGTCGTCAGCGGGCCCGCGGTGCTGGCGCCCGGTCAGCGCGCCGTCTACCGGCTGCGTCCCACCGGCCCCGGACGCAATCCGCGGAACCCCGCCGGGCCCACGTACCTGCGGGTGCTCTCCGACGACCCGGAGACGCTGAGCAGCGTCCAGGTGCCGCAGGCCTCCTGAACCGGTCGCGGCGCCCGGCGTGCCCGGGCGGCCCGAATACCGCATCGTGATCCGCCATCCCCCGCCCTGGAGGACCGCGCCGTGACCACCCACCCGGCCCCGGAAGCCCCCGGCCCGCCCACCGAGGGGCCGCCTGCCGAGAGCTCGCCCGCCGGCGACGCGTCCCTCGCGGCGCGGCGCGTGCGGCCGGCGGCGGGCGGCGCGCCCGCACTGTGGGAGCGGGGGCTCTCGCTGCTGGCCGTGGTCGCCCTGTTCCTCGCCCTCGGGCCGGTCTGGGCGTCCTCCGCGGTGGCGGCGCCCGGCCGGGGCGCGGTGCTGACGGGGGTCTACGGGCTGCTGCTCCTGCTCGCGCTGCTGGTCCTCACCGTACGCGGGCGGCGCGCGCTGCTCCTGGTCGACCTGGGGGTGCTGGCGGCCGGCGGGGTGCGGGCGGTGTGCGGCTTCGCCGCCGCGCTCCCCGGCAGCTGGTACGGCACGGACGAGGGCGTGCTGATCCACCAGGCCGCGCTGCTGGTCGCGCACGGCGGCAACCCCTACACGGCGAGCTGGCCGCACCAGGTCTCCGTCCCCGGCGTCGGCGCCACCCCGCTGATGGGCGGCGGCTCCGCAGACACCTACGGCTACCCGCCCCTTCCCGCGCTGCTCACCGCCGCCGCCCTGCCGTTCACGCACGGCCGCCCGACCGCCTCCTTCGTCGCCTTCATTTGCGAACTCCTCGCAGCGGCGCTGCTGTTCGTGCTGCTGCCGGCCGGCTGGAAGCCGGTGGCGGCGCTGCTCTGCTTCGGCCTGGGCTATCTCGACCCCTACGCCCGCCAGGGATACGCCGTGGTGATGGCGCTGCCCCTGCTGGTGGTCGCGGTGGCGTCCTGGGCGGACACCGGCCGCCCGAACCCCGGCGAGCGGGCGGGCGTGCCCGGCGGGGGGCCGAGGCTGGGCCGGGCGGGCGTGCTGCGGGCGCTCTGCCTCGGGCTCGCCGCGGCCACCCAGCAACTCGCCTGGTTCCTGGCGCCGTTCCTGCTGCTCGGAATCTGGCTGGCCCGGCGCTCGGACTCCGGGACCCGCGCGGCCACCCGGCTCTCCCTGCGCTGGGCCGCCCTGGCCGCCGCGGCCTGGCTGGCCGTCGACCTGCCGTTCGCCGTCCGTGCGCCGCGCGCCTGGCTCACCGGGATCACCGCCCCGCTCACCCAGCACGCCGTGCCCAAGGGGGTGGGGCTGGTCGGCATCAGCGTCTACCTGCGCGGCGGCAGCGGGGCCCTGGACTGGTACGGCTACGCCGCCGCGCTGCTGCTGCTCGCCGGGCTCGCCGCGCTGCTGCTCGCCCCGCGCCGGATCGGTCCGGCCGCGGTCCTGCTGCCCTGGCTGCCCTTCTACCTGGCGACGCGCTCGACCGACAACTACTTCACCCTGCTCAGCCCGCTCTGGCTGCTCGGACTGGCCACCGCCGGACCGGCGGTGTTCGCCGGGGTCCGCACCGCGCTCCCCCGCCGCCTGCTCCGCTCCGCCCGGGCGTTCCCGGCCCGGGAGGGCGGTTCGGCTCCGCTGCGCGCGCTCCGCGCGGCGGCGGTCCGGCGGCCGGTGCGGGCGGCGGCGCTCGCCGCGCTCGCGCTGCCCGCGGCGGTGTGCATCGGCGTGGCCGTGCTCAGCCCGGCGCCGCTGCGGCTGCGGGTGCTCGCCGAGTCCGGCGCGCAGGGGGTGCCCGGGGTGCCGGCCCGGGTCACCGTCGAGGCGGTCAACCGCTCGGACCGGCCGGTGCGCCCGCACTTCGGGCTGAGCTCCACGACCGTCCTGGGGGCGTTCTGGACGGTGCGATCCGGGCCGGCCGAGCTGGCGCCCGGCGCGCGGACCCGCTACGTGCTGGCGGCGCCACACCGCAGGGCCGGACTCGACCGCAGCGGCCCGCTGTGGCTGCGGGCGGTCTCCGCCGATCCGATGACGCTCAGCAGCGTGCGCGTGCCGCGGACCGGCCGGTGAAAGCCCGTCCGGCGGCGGCTACCTGAGCGGTCGTCAGCCGCCTGCGCCGTCCGGGCCGGTCGCCAGCGCGTGTTCCACCACCGCGACCAGCACCTGCTTGACCGACTCGCGCGAGCGCGCGTCGCAGAGCAGCACCGGCACACCCGGGTCCAGGTCCAGGGCCTCGCGCACGGTGCGGTGCGGGTAGACGGCGGCCTCGTCGAAGCAGTTCACGGCGACGACGAACGGCAGGCCGCGGCGCTCGAAGTAGTCCACCGCCGAGAAGCAGTCGGTCAGCCGCCGGGTGTCGGCGAGCACGACCGCGCCGAGCGCGCCGGAGGCCAGCTCGTCCCAGATGAACCAGAAGCGCTCCTGGCCGGGCGTCCCGAACAGGTAGAGCGCGAGCCCGGGGCGGATGTCGATCCGGCCGAAGTCCATGGCCACCGTGGTGGTCGACTTGCGCTCCACGCCGGAGAGGTCGTCGACCGGGCGGCTCAGCTCGCTCAGCTGCTCCTCCGTGCGCAGCGGGCGGATGTCGCTGACCGCGCCGACCAGGGTGGTCTTGCCGACGCCGAAGCCGCCGGCGACGAGGATCTTGAGCGAGACCGGCCGCTCCCGCTCGGCTGCGGAGTAGGGGCCCGCCTCGGAGTAAGGGTCCGCCGCGGGGCGAACGTCGGCGCGCGGGCCCGGACGCGGGTCAGAGCGCACGGAGTCCATTGATCACCTCTCGCAGCAGGCGCTCGTCGGGCCGGTTGACCGGGGCCGGGCGGACCACCCGGGCCAGCTCGGCGGCGAACAGGTCGCCGAGCAGGATCCGCACCACGCCCACCGGGAGGTCGCAGGTGGCGGCGATCTCGGCGACCGAGAGCGGCTGGCGGGCCACCAGGTCGAGGATCCGCTCGTGCTCGGGGGTGGACACGGCCGCCGCGTCCTCCGCCTCCTCGTCGAAGTCGTCGTCAGCGTCCGGATCCGGGACGGGGACGAGCGTGCGGAAGGTCCCGAAGCGGTGCGCGGCGGGGTACCCGGGCGCGAGCACGGCGGGGCCGTCCTCCGGAGCATCGGCCGACTGCCCGGCGGGCTCCCCGACGGGCTCCCCGGCCGGGTCCTGGTCCTGCGCCGGCTCCGGTTCGTGCGCCGGGCCGGCGTCCCGCGCCTCCTCCGGCTCCGCGTCTGCGCCCGCCTCCGCGAGGTCGGGCGCCTCGGGCGCCGGGTCCAGCGGGAAGATCGGCTCGAACTCGGCGTCCTCCCCCGCCGTTCGGCCCGCTTCGGCCGCGCCGGCCGGCTCGCCCGGGTCGCGGGGGACGCGGCGCGGCGGCCGGGCGGGGGTGAGGAGGCGCAGCTCCGCGCTCTCCCCGGAGTCCGCGACGTCCCAGGTGTCCCCCATGCCCCCGCCGGTCCCGGGCCCTCCGAGCCCGCCGAGGTCCGCGTGGATCCCGGCGTGGCCCGCCGCGCGGGCGACCCGGCCGGCCGCGCGCACCCCGCGGTCGGTAGCGGCGACCTGCGCGATCAGGTCCAGATCGGGGGCACCCCGGCGGGCGCGGGTGCGCCCGCCGGTGAGCGTGTAGAGGCGGACCAGACGACCCGAACCGAGGTCGTCCTCGGCCCCGGCGTATCCGCTTCCGGGCTCGCCCTCCGGAAGGAGGAACGGCGAACCGGGGAGCGGACCGCCCGGCAGCACGCCGTGCGCGGCATCGGCGGACGCCGGCTCGGCCTCCCCCTCGGGCACGCGCGGGCCGGTCGTCTCGGGCGTGTCCGCCGCCGTCCCCTCCACGCTCTCCTGACCGGTCATGCTCTCCCGTCACCCCCGTGCCCCTGGCCTTCGCGTGGGTCCGTGCCGAGGTGCTCGCCCACCCGCTTGACCAGGAGGGCCATCTCGTAGGCGATCTGGCCGACGTCCGAGTCGGCGGCGCTGAGCACGGCGAGGCAGCTGCCGTCGCCGGCGGCCGTGACGAACACGAAGGCGTCGTCCAGCTCGACCATGGTCTGGCGCACGTCACCGGCGTGGAAGTGCCGGCCGGCGCCCTTGGCGAGGCTGTGGAACCCGGAGGCGATCGCCGCCAGGTGCTCGGAGTCCTCCCGGCTGAGCCCCGAGGAGACGCCGGTGGCCAGTCCGTCGCTGGAGAGCACCACCGCGTGCCGGATCTCGGGGACCCGCCGCACCAGATCGTCGAGCAGCCAGTCGAGTTCACCCGGCTGCTGGGTCGCTGAGGTCATGGATGCTTTCCCTTCCTGGCGTGCCGATGGCCTCCGTCGGCCGGTGTCACCAGCGCTCACCCCCGTCGTGCGAGCCGGCGGGACCCGCGCCCGGCGTCCCCTCGGTGGGCGCCGCACTCCCGCGACCGCGGACGAGTCCGCGCTGGAACGAACCGAAGGTGGCCCGTACCTCCTCCGGGGAACGCCCGCGCGCCCCCGGGGAAACCTGGTCGGCCGCGCTGCCGCGGCTGCCGCCCGGTCCCGCGCCGCCGTGTTCGGGAGCGGCCCGCCGGGTGGAGTCCCGCAGCTGCGGCGCGAGGCTGGCCTGGCGTACGCGCCGGGGCAGGGCCGGGACGTCCTCGCCGACGCGGTGCCGGCCGGCGGACTGCTCCTTCGGCGCCTCCTCCGGCTCGGCGGGCGCGGCGCCGTGCCGGCCGCGCACCTGTGCGGCCGGCGTGGGCGGTGCGGCCGGGCGGCCGGGACCGTCGGGGTTCCCCGAGTCGTCCGGGGCTCCGAGGTGCCAGGCGGCGGAGAGGCCCGCGCGGTCGATCGTCTCGCGGCGGCTCTCCCGGCTCTCCGGCCTCTCCGGGGCCCGCGCGGACGCGGGCTCGGCGGGCTCCGGGCCGGCGTCGCCCGCGCGGGAGGCACCGCCGCGGACGGGCAGCGCGGAGCCGGAGGCGGCGGCGATGGCGGAGCTGCGGGTGCGGCGCCGGGGCAGCGCCGGCGCGCCACCGCTCCCCGCGGCCGAGGCGGAAGGGGCCGGCGCGGAGGCGGCCGGCGCTGAAGGGGTGGGCGTCTCCCCGGCGGATCCGTTCCCGGCCGCCGCCGCGGCTCCGGCCGCTCCGGCTCCGGCGGCGTCCGCGTCCGCGTTCGCACCGGTGTCCCGGGAGGCCGCGGCCGGCCGCGAGGCGGGGATCCCCGCGCGCGGCGCGTCCGTCCGCGCCGGGCCGCCGCGCAGCGCGCCGGCCGGCGCCGGCCCCGCGGTCGCGTCCGCGCGGGTCACGCCCACCGCGCCCGTCGCGCCCGCCGCGCCCGCGCCCAGCGCGTCCGCGCGCCCGCCGGCCGGGGGCGCCGAGACCGCCGCGGCGGAGCCGAGCGGTTCGCCGTCCGCGCCGACCAGCAGCGCCAGCGGCAGCAGCACCGCCGCGGTCGTGCCGCCGTAGGCGTTGCCGCGCAGGGAGACCCGGACGTCGTGCCGCTGCGCGAGCCGGCTAACCACGAACAGGCCCATCCGGTCGCTGTCCGCGAGGTCGAAGGCACCGCCGGCCAGCAGCCGGTCGTTGGCCTCCACCATGGCGGCCTCGCTCATCCCGAGCCCGCGGTCGTCGATCTCCACGACGAAACCGTTGGGCACCTGGACGCCCTTGACGCGTACCCGGGTGTGCGGGGGCGAGTAGACCGTCGCGTTCTCGACCAGCTCGGCCAGCAGGTGGACGAGGTCGGAGACGGCCGGGCCGGTGACGGAGAGCGCGGGCATGCGCGCGATGACGACCCGCGTGTAGTCCTCGACCTCGCCGACGGCGGCCCGCACCAGGTCCGTCATCGTCGCCGGGCGGCGCTGGGTGCGGCCGCCGCCGCCCACGCCGGAGAGGATGATCAGGCCGTCCGCATGCCGCCGCATACGGGTCGTCAGATGGTCAAGGGCGAACAGGTCCTCGAGGTCGGAGGGGTCGGAGACCCGGCGTTCCATCTCGTCGAGCAGCGTCAGCTGGCGGTTGAGCAGGGCCTGGCTGCGCCGGGCGAGGTGGACGAAGACCGAGGAGATGCCGCGGCGCAGCTCCGCCTGGTCGACCGCGGCGCCGATCGCCGCCCGGTGCACGGCGTTGAACGCCCGGCCCACCTGGGCGATCTCGTCCCGGTCGCGGCGCCGCCTGCGCGGCCGCCGCACGGTCCCGCCGGCCCCGGGGACGGCCGTGCTCGCGCTCTCGGCGACCTCCAGCGGCGGCGCCTCGACGGCGACGTTGACGTTCTCGCCGTCGCGCAGCCGCCGCATCACTGCCGGGAGGCGGAAGTTCGCGAGGTCGAAGGCGGCGTCGCGCAGTCCCACGAGCTGCCTCACCAGCCCGCGGCCGATCCGCACGGAGACCCAGAGCGAGACCGCGAAGACGATCAGCCACAGCCCGGCGATCACGCCGTCCCGCCGGAAGACCGAGGTCGCCTGCGCGTGCGACTTGGCGACCACCCGCGAGATCGCCTGGTCGCTGACCCGGCCGAGGTCGGCGACCGCGGCGGCGGAGGCCTGGTCCCACGTGTCACCGTCCACGGCGCTGCCCAGGCCGTCGACGCCGGCGCTGCTCAGCGTGTTGTCGAAGGAGTCGACGGTGAGGTAGGGATCGTCGGTGTCGAGGTAGGTGCTGTAGAGCTGCTGGACGTCGGGCGGCAGCTCCGGGACGTAGACCGTGAAGACCAGCCGCTGGTCATCGACGGTGGTCAGGAAGGACTGGTAGTCGCCCAGGATGAGCCGGCCGGACAGCCGGGCGCCGTCGACCAGCGCCTGCTGGCGGGAGAGGAACTCGCCGGCCCGGTCGAGCTCGATCAGGTTGCCCCACTCGCGGGAGAACTCGCCGCTCTGATCGTCCGTCAGGATGGCGCGGAGTTCGAAGAACGGCTCCTGGAGGTTGGTGTAGGCCTCGTAGGCGCCGGACCAGGAGTAGGACCCGGTGTACTGCAGGAAGGTGCGGCGGATGTTCGGGAGCCCGGCGAGCTCCTTCCGCACCTCGTCGACGCGCTCCCAGGAGTCGGCGTCCATCCCGCTCAGCCGGGTGCGCGAGGCCGCGTGGGAGCGGAACTCGGCGGCCGTCGCGTCGGTGTCCTTCTGGGCGGCGAGGTAGGTGGCGCGGGCCGCGGAGGTCGGGTCGGCGTCGTAGCGGACCGCGGCGAGGCGCTCGCTCTGCAGGTCGCGCTGGAGGGTCAGCGCGGGCGCGCCGAGCCACGTGTACCAGCGGTCCGCCTGGACCAGGCCGTAGACGCCGGCCACGCTGGAGACCGTGGTGTAGATCCACAGCCCTGCGAGGGAGACCAACGGCAGCAGGAGCAGCGCCGTGATGCGTGCCCGGATCGAGCGGCTTCCCAGTCTCATTGCTTCCTCTGTCACCGGGCACCCCGGCGGGTTGCCGGGGCTGCCGGGCACGGCGTGCACTCGGCGGGCGGGCGGGGCGGTCGTGCGTCGGGCGGCCCGCGCGTTCCCCCGGGGCCGGTGAGGTGGATCGCTGAATCGCGCGCAGCTTACTACTGGTTGCCCGTCAGTTCGAGGTCCGTACGAGTTCATCAGCGTAACGCTGACGTGGGATCTTCCGGAGTGGGGCGTTCCACGGGGCCGCCGGGCGCGGTGCGGCGGCGGTCGCGGCGCGACCCGTGACGCCCGCGCAGAGCGGTGGCACAGTGAACGCAGAGCCGCCGCAGAGGCTGCCCCGGCCCGCGAGGGAGCCCCGGTCCGGCCCGGGTCATGCCGAGCGGGGGTGGAAATACCGTGCACGTTCCCCGTTCCGCCCGTGCACGGCAGGTGGGGGTGGTGCGGCGGACAAAGGGGGCAATGGGCCCAGTTGGCGGAAAAGCCGAGTTGGGTTTCGTGAAGGCCGCCGTCCGGCCGCTTTTCCGCCGTGAACAGGAGGTGCGCGCCCCGCCCCGGAGCAACTTTCCGTGGAGTAAGTTTCGGTTCCCAGCACTCCCCCTGTACATGCCGTACATGCCCAGGCCCCGTCCGGAGACACAGAGAGAGCACAAGGAGCAGAAGGTTGCGCGAGCACTCCGTTCCGCCGATGGCGGAGCCCCTGCGCAGGGGCGGCCTCGCAGACTCCGTCTTCGAGGTGGCCGCCCAGCATCCCGACCTGCCCCAGCTCGCGCGGCGCGTCGGCGAGGGCGACAACGCCCGCTGGGTCGACGTCACCGCCGCCGAGTTCCGGGACCAGGTGGTGGCGGTCGCCAAGGGCCTGCTCTACCAGGGCATCGGCTTCGGCGACCGGGTGGCCATCATGTGCCGCACCCGGTACGAGTGGACGCTCTTCGACTACGCGCTGTGGACGATCGGCGCGCAGGGCGTCCCGGTCTACCCCACCTCCTCCTCCGAGCAGGTCCGCTGGATCCTCTCCGACTCCGAAGTGGTCGCCTGCGTGGTGGAGCACGAGGACCACGCGATGACGGTCGGCGCCGTCGTCGAGGCCGTCCAGCTGCGCCAGATCTGGCAACTGGACAACGGCGCGGTCGAGAAGCTGATCGCCGACGGCCGGTCGGTGCCGGACTCGGTGATCGAGCAGTACCGCCGCGCGGTGACCCCCGAGCACATCGCCACCATCATCTACACCTCGGGCACCACCGGCCGCCCCAAGGGCTGCGTCATCACGCACGGCAACCTCGCGGCCGAGGCGGACAACATCGTCTCGCGCTACCACACCGTCTTCGCCAAGAAGGCCAACGAGCAGGCCTCCACGCTGCTCTTCCTGCCGCTGGCACACGTCTTCGGCCGTATGGTCGAGGTCGCCTCGCTGCGGGCCGGGGTCAAGCTCGGACACGAGCCCAGCCTCAACGCCACCACGCTGATCCCCTCGGTGGCCTCGTTCCGGCCGACGTTCATGCTGGCCGTCCCGCACATCTTCGAGAAGCTGCTCACCAAGGCCCGCCAGTCGGCCGAGGAGGGCGGCAAGGTGGCCGTCTTCGACAAGGCGAAGGAGACCGCCATCCGCTACGCGGAGGCCCTGGAGCGGCAGTCCTTCGGCGAGGGCCCCGGCCCCAGCGCCGGGCTGCGCATGCAGCACCAGCTCTTCGACAAGCTGGTGTACTCCAAGGTCCGCGCGGTGCTCGGCGGCCGGGTCCGGCACGCCATGTCCGGCGGCTCGGCGATGTCCCGCGAGCTGGGCCTGTTCTTCCGCGGCGCGGGGATCACCATCATCGAGGGCTACGGCCTCACCGAGACCACCGCGGCGGCCTGCGCCAACCCGCCCGGGAAGATGCGCTGCGGCACCGTCGGCGTGCCGATCCCGGGCACCGCCATCCGGATCGCCGACGACGGCGAGATCTGGGTGGCCGGCGGCCAGGTGTTCCAGGGCTACCTCAACGAGCCCGAGGCCACCGCCCGGACGCTGCGCGGCGGTTGGCTCGCCACCGGAGACCTCGGCACCCTGGACGAGCACGGCTACCTGGAGATCACCGGCCGCAAGAAGGAGATCATCGTCACCAGCGGCGGCAAGTCGGTCTCCCCCGCCATCCTGGAGGAGCGCGTCCGCGCCCACCCGCTGGTCTCGCACTGCCTGGTGGTCGGGGACGACCGGCCGTTCATCGGCGCGCTGGTGACGCTCGACCAGGAGTCCCTGGTGCACTGGCAGCGGACCCGAGGCAAGGAGCTGCTCCCGCCGCTGGAGGCGCGCCGCGACCCCGACCTCCAAGCCGAGATCCAGCGCGTGGTGGTCACCGCGAACACCGCGGTGTCCCGCGCCGAGTCGATCCGCTCCTTCCGGATCCTGCCGACCGAGTTCACCGAGGACGCCGGCCTGCTCACGCCCTCGCTCAAGCTGCGCCGGGCGGCCATCCTGCGGCTGTACGCCGCGGACATCGAGATGCTCTACTCCCAGCCCGCGCTCAACTGACCGCCCTCGACCGACCGTCCGCGTACGGGGTATCGCGGGACGCGGGGAACGTCGCGGGGCCGGCCCAGGGGGGAAGAGGCCGGCCCCGCGACGGACGCCGCCACGCCGGGCGCGTACCCCGCAGTTCTACCAGCGGCCGGGTGGGCAGGACAGTGCACATGCCAACACGACCGGGTGAACAACGCCCTCCGCGCGGCGCCGCCGGCGGCCGGGCGGCCGTGACGGCGCGCCGCGCGAACACCCGCCGCGAACTCCCGCCTCAGCCCCGCGCGTCCTCCGCCCAGGGGGCGCGGACGGTGGTGCGCAGCTCGCGCTTCAGCAGCTTGCCGCCGGCGTTCTTGGGGAGCTCCTCGGCGAGTTCCAGATGCTTGGGCACCTTGAATCCGGCCAACTCCCCGCGGCAGTGGGCGATCAGCTCCTCCGGCGTGGCCGTCGCGCCGGAGCGCAGCACCACCACGGCGGTGACGGCCTCGATCCACCGCGGGTGCGGAAGCCCGAAGACGGCGGCCTCCGCCACCGCCGGGTGCCGGTAGAGGACCTCCTCGACCTCCCGGCTCGCCACGTTCTCCCCGCCGGTCTTGATCATGTCCTTCTTGCGGTCGACGACGGTGAGGTAGCCGTCCTCGTCCAGCACCCCGAGGTCGCCGCTGTGGAACCAGCCGCCCTCGAACGCGGCCGCGGTCCGCTCGGGATCACGCCAGTACCCGAGCATCGCGTGCGGGCTGCGGTGCACGATCTCGCCGATCCGCCCCGGCGGCAGCGGCCGGTTCGCCTCGTCGACGACCCGCGTCTCCACGTTCAGCGCGGGCCGGCCGGCCGAACCCGCCTTGCGGACCTGCTCCTCCGGTCGGAGGATCGTCGCCAGCGGGGACATCTCGGTCTGCCCGTAGAAGTTGAACAGCCTTACGCCAGGCAGGCGTTCGCCGATCTCGCGGAGCACCTCGACCGGCATGATCGAGGCGCCGTAGTAGCCCTTGCGCAGCGAGGACAGGTCGCGCTTGTCGAAGTCCGGGTGGCGCAGCAGGGAGATCCACACCGTGGGCGGGCAGAACAGCTTGGTGGCCCGCTGCTCCTCGACCGTCCGCAGCAGCTCCGCCGGATCCGGCGAGGGCAGCACGATGTTGGTGGCGCCGAGGTAGACGCCCGGGGTCAGGAAGCAGTGCAGCTGCGCGCAGTGGAACAGCGGCATGGCGTGCACCTCGACGTCGTCGCCGCTCATCTCGCCGTCGACGACGCAGCTCACGTACTGGGAGATCAGGCTGCGCGCGGAGAGCATCGCGCCCTTCGGCCGGGACTCGGTGCCGCTGGTGTAGATCAGCTGGGCGAGATCCTCGTCGCCGACGGTGACCTCGGGCGGTTCCGGCGCGGAGGGGTCCGCCGCGGCCTCCCCGTCCGCAGGCCGCATCCAGTCGGCGACCGGCTCCCAGCCCTCCGGGGCGGCCGCGCCGGCCTCGCCGATCACGCCGCGCACGGTCACCGCCCGGCCGAGCGCCTCGCCGCGCAGCGCCTCCTCGGCCACCGGCAGCAGCACGTCCTCGACCACCGCGCCGACCGCGCCCGAGTGCTCCAGCACATAGCCGAGATCCCCGGCGGTGAGCATGAAGTTGACCGGCACGGAGACCGCCCCGAGCCGCGCCAGCGCGAAGTACACCACGACGAAGGCGTCGTTGTTGTGGCTGAACAGGGCGACCCGGTCCCCCTTGCGGACGCCCCGGGCGGCCAGCGCGCGGGCGGCGCGGTCCACGGTCGCGTCGAGCTCCGCGTAGGTGTAGCGCGCCTCGCCGTGGACCAGGGCGGTCCGCTCCGGTACCCGCGCCGCCGAGCGGCGCAGGAGATCGCCCAGCGACGCGCTCCTGACCCGTGCGATCCGCCCTGCCAGCTCGCCGTCGAACATCGCCGCTCCCGATCACGAACCCGAATCCCTGAGACGGACCGTAGAGGGCGATCCGGAGCGGAGGCAATGGCCGTGTCACCGGCCGGTACACCGTCGTCCCACGGGGGCGACCGCGGTGTCAGCTCCTGGTCTCCGGCGCGGTGAGCTCCTTGGCCGACGCGGGCGTCTTCCTCGGCGGCGCGAGGGTGTGCGGCGGCTCGAGGTGGCGGCTCAGCCAGGGGAAGACCGCCGGGTACATCCGCTCCCAGGTCCCCCAGTTGTGGCCGCCGGTGGGCAGCACGGTCACCGACACCGTGCCCGGGTACTGCACCACGTCGCGCAGCGCGTAGAGGTTGGCCGGGCGGCTGAACCGGTCCTGGACCGTGGTCAGCAGGTACAGGGCGATCGGCGCGCGGGTGGTGCGGGCCAGGTGGAGGGGGCTGTTGCGCTGCCGCAGCTGGGGGTCGGGCAGCGCGGAGGCGTCGCCGGTGAACGGGTCCGGGTCCATGGCCGCGCCGTATCTGAAGACGTCCGGGTACTGGAGCGGCAGCTTGGCCGCGCAGAAACCGCCGGTGGAGATGCCCAGCAGGCCCCACGCGCGGCTGTCGGTCAGCACTCTGAACTGGCTCTTGACCAGCGTGGGCACGTCCTGGGTGAGCCAGGTGGCGACCTTGCGTTCGGGCGTGTTCGAGCAGGTGGTGTCGATGCCGCCGGGGTTGATCACCGGCATCACCAGGATGAACGGGTGGACCTTGCGCTGGTCGATGAGCTTGGTGACCACGCCGGGGATGCCGCCGCCCTCCAGCCAGGAGTCCGGCGAGCCGGGCACGCCGTGCAGCAGCATGACGACCGGGAACCTGGACGTCCGGTACGCCGCCTTGCCGTACTGCGGCGGAGTCCACACCAGCACCTGGCCGGAGAGCTTGGAGTGCGCGCCGCGGAAGTAGGTGTCGAGCACGCCGTCGGTGCCCCTGGTGAACTTCGCCAGGGAGGCCGGCGGACCCGGCATCGCGGCGGTGGCGGTGCCGTTGTCCTCGCCGAGCAGGTCGGTCCACGAGGAGTACAGGCCGTAGCTGTTGTTGATCCAGACCGCCACCACGCAGATCGCGGTGAGCTGGCAGAACAGGATCATCAGCAGCCGCACGGCGCCGCGCAGCCAGAGCGGACCGCGCAGCCGCCCCCACAGGAGGAAGGCCGCGGCCACGGCGAGCGCGGTGAGGACGACGAGCAGGACGAGGAACGGTATCCCGGTGAGGCTCACGGTGCGGGGATCTCCTGCTCTGGTGGTGGCGTGCGGGCGTGGCGGTTCGCCGACCGGGCACGGTACCTCGCGCTGTCCGGAGCGCCCTCTTACCCGACGCCGGACGTTCTTACGTGTGCGGACGCGACGGACCCGCATACGATGCGACGCAGTGATCGGAGGGGCGAGAGGTCGCGATCCGGCGGAGACGCCGGGAGGCGATCCACCGGACCACGGCCGGTACGGCGCACGGTGGGCGAGGAGCGGGCACGGGTGAGGGACGGACGGACGCGGCGTCTGCGGCGGTTCGCCGGAGTCGCCCTGGCCGCGGCCTGCCTGGTACTCGTCGCGGCCAGGGCCCCCGTGACCTGGTACGACGGCCGCTCCGGCGACCGGGTGACCGGCGGCTCCGGCGCCCGGGACCGCAGCGCCGACGCTGCCGAGGCCACGGCCCTGCCCCCGGTGCTCGCCGGGCACGTTCCCACCGAGCCGCTACGCGGCACGCCGTTCACCGGCTCCATGCCGCAGGTCGGCGCGCTGTTCTCACTCGACGGCGAGGGCAGGCCCGACGGCCACTTCTGCACCGCGAGCGTGGTGGACAGCCCGCACGGTGACCTCATCGCCACGGCGGCGCACTGCGTGATCGACCCCGGCAGCGGTCGCGCCACCCAGCCGTTCGTCTTCGCCCCCGGCTACCACGACGGGCGGTTCCCGTTCGGGACGTGGAGCAGCTCCCGCGTCGTCGTCGCCGCGCAGTGGAGCGACGGCGGCGACCCCGACGACGACGTGGCGTTCGTGGTGCTGCGGCCCAACGCGGCGCACGAGACGGTGCAGGGAGCCGTCGGCTCGGACCGGATCGCCTTCGGCGAGGAGTCGGCGGAGCCGGGGCTGGTCGGGGCCGTGGGATACCCGGGCGCCGGCCAGAAGCCCATCGGCTGCCTCAACACCGTGAAGCCGTACAACCCCGACCAGTCGGAGTTCGACTGCGCGGGCTACCAGGACGGCAGCAGCGGGGGCCCCCTCCTGCACGCCATCGACCCCGCGACGGGCGAGGGCACCCTGGTGGGCGTCATCGGCGGCTACGAGGAGGGCGGCGACACCCCCGACGTCTCCTACGCCGCGCACTTCACCGACGGGATCCGCGCCCTGTACCGGAAGGCCGCCGCGTCGGGCTGAGACGATCAGCCCCCGAGGAACGAGAGCCGAACCGTCCGGTTGACGTTGTCGACGTTGGTGTCGACGAGGACGACGGACTGCCAGGTGCCGAGCGCGAGGCGGCCGCCGGCCACCGGAAGGGTGGCGTGCGGCGGGACCAGCGCGGGCAGGACGTGGTCGCGGCCGTGGCCCGGGCTGCCGTGCCGGTGGCGCCAGCGGTCGTCGGCCGGCAGCAGCGTGCGGAGCGCGTCGAGCAGGTCGTCGTCGCTGCCGGCTCCGGTCTCGATCACGGCGATGCCCGCGGTGGCGTGCGGGACGAAGACGTTGAGCAGCCCGTCCCGGCCGGCGGCGGCGCCGCGGAGGAACTCCTCGCAGCGGTCCGTGATGTCCACCGCGGCCTCGGAGGTCCCGGTGGTCAGCTCGAAGGTCTCGGTGGTGAAGCCGTTGCTCATGGCCCCCATCCTCACACGCCGCGGCGGCGGGGACGGACGGCCGCACGCCGCGCCGCGCGCCCCCGCGCCGCGCTCAGCGCACGGAGGCGGCCTGCGCGCGCTCGACCTGGGCGTGGAAGTCGCCGGCGCTGTCCAGGGTCGCGCCGAGGGAGAGCGTCAGCACGGCCACCAGCACCGCCGCGGCCAGCCTGGCCCGCCCCCGCCTGGGCGCCCTGCCCGGCGCGTCCGCCCCGCCGGGCGCCTCCAGCAGCGCGGCCACCCGGCGCGGCACCGCGCCCGCGGCGGCGCCCGGAGCGAGCCCGGGCCGGGCGGCGATCACCCCGGCCGACGCGCCCGCCGCCGCACCCGCCGAGGCGCCCGTCCGCTGCCGGCCGGCGAGCGCCGCGCGCCCGATCGCCCGCGCGGCGAGGCGGCGGTCGGCGACGGCGGAGGCGGCGCGCTCGTCGGCCCAGCGCTCCACTCCGTAGACCACGCCCTCGCGCAGCGGCCGGAGCAGCGGCTGCACGGCGGCGGCGAGTTCGGCCAGGGAGAGGAAGAGCCAGTGGCAGCCGGCGAGGTGGGCGCGCTCGTGGGCGAGCAGGACCTCGCGCTCCTCGGGCGCGAGCGCCCGCAGCATCCCGCGGGTGATCACGATCCGGGCGGGGGCGCGCAGCCCCGGCGGCAGCGCGTAGGCGTCGGCGGCGTCCTCGTCCGCGAGGATCACCAGCCGTCCGGCGGGCACCGCGGGGGGCGCGAGGCGGGCGACCGCCCGGCGGGCCGCGGCGACCTCGCGCAGCTGCCGGCGCAGCGTCCGCACCCCCGACCAGAGCGCGGCGGCCAGCACCACCCCGGCCGCCGTGCCGAGCGGCAGCAGGACGCCCGGCGCGAGCCGTCTGGCCAGCGGCAGCGAGACGTGCACCTGGTGCGCGACGATCGGCAGGTGCATCAGCGCCCCGCCGGCGAGCAGCGCGAGCGCGGCCAGCCCGGCGGCGGCCAGGCCGGCCGCGGCGGCGGTGAGCGCCCAGACGGCCGTCCGCGGGTCCATCCGGTCCGGCAGCGCGCGCGCCGCGGCGAACCGCCCCAGCGGCGGGACGAGCAGCGGCAGCAGGAGCGGCGGCAGCAGCTGCCACCACAGCCCGGCGGTCACGGGATGTCCTCGGCGGCGGGCTCGGCGGCGGGCTCGCCGTCCGCGCGCGACAGCAGGGTGCGCAGGAGCCGCTCGTCGTCCGCGCTCAGCGAGGAGACGAAGCGGGCCAGCACGGTCTCCCGGTCCTGCTCCTTCTCCAGCTCGCTGCGCATCCGGCGGGCCGCGAGCCCGGGGGCGTCCTGGGCCTCGCGGACCGGGCTGTAGGCGAAGGCGCGACCCGAGCGGTGGCGCAGCAGGACGCCTTTCTCGTGCAGGCGGGACAGGATGGTGTTGACCGTCGTCCTGGCCAGCTCGCCGCCGAGCCCCTGCTGCACCTCCGCCGGGGTGAGCGGCGCGCCGGCCGACCAGAGCACCGCGAGCACTCCGGACTCCAGCTCCCCCGGGGAACGGCGCCGCGCTCCGCCGATCTGCATGGCGCGTCTCCTTCTCGTCATGGTCTCGGGTCGTCGTGGAGGCGGGTAGGTGTCGTGTCGGTGCACCGCGCGTGGCCGCCGGGCGGCGGCATCGTCTACAGTGGCTTCCGACTACAACACTGTAGACAGTCGCGGTACCTCGAACCAGTGTCCATCATCGCGGGAGAGTGAAGCCGATGGCCCCGGATCCGAGCAGTCTCCACCCGCTCGCGGTGAACCTGCTCGACGCCAACTCGCTGCTCGGCTCCTTCGGGGCGCTCGGCGTGGGCGTCGTCCTCTTCGCCGAGACCGGCCTGCTGATCGGCTTCTTCCTGCCCGGCGACTCGCTGCTGTTCACCGCAGGCCTGCTGTGCACCACCACGCGCAACGGCGTGCACCTCAACCTGTTCCAGGTGCTGGTGGCCGCGGTGCTCGGCGCGCTGATCGGGGCGCAGACCGGCTACTGGATCGGCCGCCGCGGCGGACGCGCGGTGCTGGCCCGCTCACGCAACAAGCACCTGCTGCGCGGAGTCGACCGGGCCGAGGAGATCCTGGAGAGCTACGGGCACGCCAAGGCGGTCGTGCTCGGCCGGTTCATCCCGGTGGTGCGCACGGTGCTCAACCCGCTCGCCGGGGCCCTGGAAGTGCCGGTGCGCACCTTCACGGTCTGGCAGGTGGCAGGCGGCCTGGTCTGGTCGGTCGGCGTCACCCTGGCGGGCTACGGCCTGGGATCGTCCGTGCCGGACATCGACACCTACCTGCTGCCGATCGTCGGCCTGATCGTGGTGCTCTCGCTGCTGCCGGTCGCGCTCCAGCTGCTCCGCGCCCGCCGGGGCGGCGGGACCGGCCGGGGCCCCTCGGGCGGCGCGCACGCCCGCCGCGGCCCGGTCGGCGGCGCGGGAGCAGGCTCCCGGCCCGGCGCCGCGCGGCCCGGGTTCCACGACCCGCGCGACGGCGCAAGCCCCGACGGCGGCACCATCGCCGGCAGCACCCCGAGCCGCAGCACCACTACGGAGCCCCCTCAGTGACACAGACCCTTCCCGACTCCTCCCTCGCCGCCGGGCTGGACGGCCGCTCCATCGACGGCACGCTCTACACCGAGATCACCGACCAGGTCGCGCACACCCCCCACTGGCTCAACGACTTCCTGTCGTTCTGGGCGACCTACGGGCTGGGGCTCTTCGTGATCCTGATCCTGTGGGCCTGGTGGCGGGCGCGCGGCGAGGGGCCCGCGCGGATGGCGCAGGCGCTGTCCGTGCCGGTCGCCCTGGTCGCCGGCTACGTGGTGAACGACATCGTCAAGAGCGTCTTCACCGAGGAGCGCCCCTGCCTGGCGATCCCCGGGACGCATCCGCTCCAGCCCTGCCCCGGCGCCACCGACTGGGCGTTCCCCAGCAACCACTCCGCGATCGGCATGGCCGCGGCGGTGGCGCTGCTGCTGGTGAACCGGAAGATCGGCGCGATCGCCATGGTCGGGGCCCTGCTGCTGGGCTTCACCCGGGTCTGGATCGGCGCGCACTACCCGCACGACGTGCTGGTCGGCTGGATCGTCGGCGCCGTGGTCGGCCTGATCGTGACCGGTCTGGCGGCGAAGGCGGCCCCGGTGGTGGCCCGGCTGAGGCAGGGGCCGCTGCGGCCGCTGCTGGCCGCCGGCTGAGGGCCGCCGCCGGCTGAGGCCGGCCGAGGCCCCACCCCCCCGAACGCCGCACGGCCCGGGCACCCCACCCCCCCAAGCCCCGGGCCGTGCGGCTCCGCGTGTCCCCGCGGACCCCGCGGCGGTCAGCCGAGCGGCACCTCCTGGCCGCTGCCGACCACCGTGTACGGGGTGTCCTTGGCCAGACCGCCCAGAAGGGTGGCGACCAGGCCGCGGCCGGGGTCGCTCAGCAGCGCGTCGTGGATGCCGTAGGCGCGCGGGGCCCCGACCGCGCGGACGTAGTCGATGATCTCGCCGGTCTTGGACCACGGGGCGTGCGCCGGCAGCAGCAGGACCTCCACCGGCCACTCCGGGACGGTCAGCGCGTCCCCGGGGTGGAACACCGTGCCGTCGACCAGGAAGCCGGTGTTCTTCACCCGCGGGATGTCGGGGTGGATCACGGCGTGCCACTCGCCGTGCGCCTCGATCTCGAACCCGGCCGCGGTGAAGGCGTCGCCGTGGCCGACCGTGTGCACGCGGCCGGGGGCGAGGCCGGTGAGCTGCTCGGCGACCGGGCCGATGGTCCAGATCTCCAGCCCCGGACGGGCCTCGGCGGCCGCGCGCAGCCGCTCGGGCTCCAGGTGGTCCATGTGCTCGTGGGTGATCAGGACGGCGTCGGCGCCGTCCAGGGCCTCGGGTTCGGAGAAGGCGCCCGGGTCCAGGACGAGCACGCGCCCGTCCTTCTCGAAGCGCACGCAGGCGTGTCCGTACTTGGTGAGGCGCATGGATCGGGTCTCCTCGGGCGATGCGGTTCGGTGCGAGCGCCATCCTGCCGCCGCGCAGGGTCCGGCGCTGCCGGGACGCGCGGGCGCGCCGAGGCCGCCACCCGCCCGCCGCAGAACCGCCACGGCCCGCACGCCGCCTGACGCACGCCGCATGCCTCACCCCGCCCGCCGCGCACGGAGCCGCTCCTGACCCGGATCCGCCGTGCGGCGCCGACGTGACGTACACCACGTCCACCCGCGCCGGGAGTCCCGGCGGCGAACGGCCGGTTGACCGACCGTCACACGAACACCACGGGTCGCTCGCGCCGCCTCGACGGCAAATCATCCGCCACCGGCCGCAACGCCCCCAAATCCCACACCGCCCGGGCCGTCCCGGCGCCCTCGTCCGCGCCCCGCCGGCCGGTCCGGCCCCCGCGAATCCCGGGCACAAGCCGAGTCCTCACTTCCGGATTCCGGCGCGAAATCACTCAACTGATCGGTAGGCTGACGGCCCTGCGACCGGAATTCCCACCGGAGCTCCCCGGTCCGAGCTGTCCAGCTGTCGTCCGCACCATGAACTGCCAGCGCCGCAGCGCCCGCCGACTGGAGAGAAGAAGACGTATGGCGTCCACCCCCGAACCGGCGGCGGCCCTGCAGAGCTTCGCCGCCATCTGGGGACGCGCCGTCCACCCCGCGAGCCAGTGCCGGCTCGCCCCGGACGAACTCCACGCGCTGCTGGAGGGGCTGACCGGCCAGCTGCGCGACGCCCTGCACTCGGCGCCCTTCGACCCCGCACCCGGCCGCAGCGCCGGTGAGACGCTGGTGGCCGCCGGCTACCTCGAGCCCGAGGTGCTGGCGCAGACGCTGAACGTGCTGCACGCCTACCTCCTGCTGTACTTCCCGCCGGAGCCCGGCACCCCCGCCGCCGCACTGGACGCGGACGAGCTGGCCACGCGCGCGGCCCGGATCCAGCACGCCGTCGCGACCGGCTTCGCGCAGGGCGTCTTCGACCGCTCACGGGCCGAGCAGGTCGCCGCGGCCGCCCGCTCCGAAGGCGAGCTGCTCTCCGCCCGGGCCACGCTGCACGCCGCCGAGGCCCGCTTCCGCGCGCTGTTCAGCGAGGCGGCGGTCGGCATCTGCGTGATCTCGCTGGACGGGCTGATCCTGGAGGCGAACGAGGCGCTGGCGGCGATGTTCGGCGGCACGGTGGACCAGGTCACCGGCAGCCGGGTGACCGACCACGAGCACCCGCTCGACGGCCCCGACGTGTGGGCGCTCTACCGCGACCTGATCGGCGGCGGACGCGACCACTACCGGGTGGAGAAGCCGTACTTCAGGGTCGACGGCTCGGTGTTCTGGGCGGACCAGACGGTGACGCTGATCCGCGCCGCCGACGGCTCCCCGCTCTGCCAGCTGGCGATCCTCCAGGACATCACCGAGCGGCGGATGCTGCACAAGCTGCTCCGCCACCAGGCCACCCACGACCCGCTGACCGGGCTGCCCAACCGCGCGCTGTTCATGGAGCGGCTGGAGCAGGCGCTGGACAAGGACGGCCCGGTCCGCCGGATCGGCCTGTGCTACCTCGACCTGGACGGCTTCAAGACCGTCAACGACAGCCTGGGGCACGAGATCGGGGACCGGCTGCTGGTGGCCGTCGCCGACCGGTTCCGGCGCTGCCTGGCCGGGCCGAACCAGCTCGTCGCGCGGATCGGCGGGGACGAGTTCACCGCGCTGGTGGTCGACCCGGCCGACGTGGACGAGGTGGTGGCGCTCGCCCAGCGCTTCCTGGACTCCCTGGACACCCCGGTGCTGATCGACGGCCAGGACCTCAAGGCCGGCGTCTCGGTGGGCGTGCTGGAGGGGCCGGTCGAGACGCTCGACGCCGCCAAGGCCGTGCAGGGCGCGGACATCACCCTCTACCGGGCCAAGGCGCTGGGCGGCAACCGCTGGGCGGTCAGCGACCCGGACCTCAACGAGCGGGAGATAGCCCGGCACACCCTGGCCACCCACCTGCCGGGGGCGCTGGAGCGCGGCGAGTTCTTCGTCGAGTACCAGCCGCTGGTCTCGCTGCCGACCGGGCAGATCCGCTCCGCCGAGGCGCTGGTGCGCTGGCGCCACCCGGAGTTCGGGGTGATCGGCCCGGACCGGTTCGTGCCGCTGGCGGAGTCCACCGGGATGATCGTGCCGCTCGGCCGCTGGGTGCTGGAGCAGTCCTGCCGGCAGGCGAAGGCGTGGCAGGACGCGCTGGACGACCCGGGGCTGCGGGTGAACGTCAACCTCTCGCCGCGGCAGGCACGTTCGCCTTCGCTGGTACAGGATGTCATGAACGCGCTGGAAGGTTCCGGGCTCGACCCCTCGGCGCTGTGCCTGGAGGTCACCGAGTCGGCGCTGATCGGCGCGGACGGCCAGTCCCTGCAGGCGCTGCGCGACCTCGCCGGGCTCGGCATCACGCTCGCGCTCGACGACTTCGGCACCGGCTACGCCAACTTCTCGCACCTGCGCCGGATGCCGGTGCACTGCCTGAAGATCGACCGCTCCTTCGTCGACGGGCTGGCGTCCGGGACCGGCGGCCAGATGTCCTCCAAGGACGGCGGGGTGCTGCCCGGGGTGGACGCGGCGCTGGTCGCCGGGATGGTGTCACTGGCCCGCAGCCTCGACCTGGCGGTCACCGCCGAGGGCATCGAGACCGCGGAGCAGGCCCGCCGGCTGGAGGAGCTGGGCTGCGACACCGCGCAGGGCTGGTTCTACGCCCGGCCCGGCCCGCCCGAGCAGCTGGTCCGCCTCACCCGCGAACGCGCCCTGGCCTGACGCGGCCCTGGCCTGAGGCGGCCCTGGCCTGTCGCGCGCCCGCGCGGCGCGCGGCGTCCCGCCGCGTGCCCCGGCCTCCGCCCGCCGCTGCCTGCGCACGCGCGCCGGCCAGGCCACGCCGGCCAGGCCACGCCGGCCAGGCGCACGGCCACGCCGCTCGGGACGCCACGCGCGGGGGGCATGTGCCCTGGCCCCCGGGCCCGCCCGTCCCCGGGCCCGCCGTGGCCGCGCCGACGCCCGCCGGTACCCCGTGACTCGGCACACCCGGACGGGCCTGGCCGGATCGGCCGCGAGCACTCGCCGCGCGCGAGCGCCGCGCGGGGGTTGTCAGTGGCACCGGTTAACGTCTGCGCATGCGGTTGCTGCACACGTCGGACTGGCATCTGGGGCGGAGCTTCCATCGGGAGGACCTGCTCGGGGCCCAGCGCGCCTTCCTCGACCACCTGGTGGCGGTGGTCCGCGCGGAGGGCGTGGATGCCGTGCTCGTCGCGGGGGACGTGCACGACCGCGCGGTCCCCGCTCTCGGCGCGGTCGAGCTCTTCGACGAGGTGCTGGGGCGCCTCGCCGAGCTCTCCGTGCCGACGGTGCTGATCAGCGGGAACCACGACTCCGCCCGGCGGCTCGGGGTCGCCGCCCGGCTGATCCGCGCCTCCGGCGTGCACCTGCGCACGGACGCCGGGGCGGTCGGCGAGCCCGTGCTGATACCCGCCCGGGACGGCGGCGGCGAGCTCGCCGTCTACGGCATCCCGTACCTGGAACCGGCGTTGGTGCGCGAGCGGCTCGGCGCTCCCGCGGCGAGCCACGCCGCGGTGCTGGGGGCGGCGATGGACCGCGTGCGCGCGGACCTGTCCGGCCGGGCGGAGGGGACCCGGTCGGTGGTGCTCGCGCACGCGTTCGTCACGGGGGCGGAGCCGAGCGAGAGCGAGCGGGACATCGCCGTCGGCGGCGTCCCCTCCGCTCCCGCCTCGGTCTTCGCCGGGGTGGACTACGTCGCCCTCGGCCATCTGCACAACCGCCAGGTGGTCGGCGAGCGCATCCGCTACAGCGGCTCCCCGCTGGCGTACTCCTTCTCGGAGGCCGGGCGGGAGAAGTCGTTCTGGCTGGTCGACCTCGGCCCCGGCGGGGAGCTGACCGAGGTGCGCGCGGTGCCCTGCCCGGTGCCGCGCCCGGTGAGCTGCCTGCGCGGGCGGCTGGAGGAGCTGCTGGAGGGCGAGGAGTACGCCCGCCACGCCGAGGACTGGCTGCGTGTCACGCTGACCGACCCGGTGCGGCCGCGCCAGGCCATGGAGAAGCTGCGGGCCCGCTTCCCGCACACCCTGCAGCTGCTCTTCGAGCCCGAGGGCGGCGCCGGCGGCCCGGCCCCGGCCGGCTACGCCGAACGCGTGCGCGGGCGGACGGACGCGGAGATCGCGGCCGGCTTCGTCCGGCACGTCCGGGGCGACGACCCGTCGCCGTACGAGCGGGAGCTGCTGACCGCGGCGACCGAGGAGGGGCGGCGCGCCCGATGAGGCTGCACAAGCTGACCGTGCGGGCCTTCGGCCCCTTCGCCGGGCAGGAGTCCGTCGACTTCGACGCGCTCGCCGACGCCGGCCTGTTCCTGCTGCACGGCCCGACCGGCGCCGGCAAGACCAGCGTGCTGGACGCGGTGTGCTTCGCCCTCTACGGCGGGGTCCCCGGAGACCGGCCCACCAACCGGCTGCGCAGCGACCACGCCGCGCCCGGCACGCCGACCGAGGTCGAGCTGGAACTTACCCTCTCCGGCCGCCGGCTCCGGATCATCCGCAACCCCGAGTACCAGCGTCCCAAGCTGCGCGGCCAGGGCCTCACGGTCGAGCGCGCCCGCACGCTGCTCGCCGAATGGGACGAGGCCGGGCGCCGCTGGGCCGAGCGCTCCACCTCCCATCAAGAGGTCGGCGAGGAGGTGCAGCGCCTGCTCGGCATGAGCCGCGACCAGTTCTGCCAGGTGGTGATGCTCCCTCAGGGTGCCTTCGCCCGCTTCCTCCAGGCCGGCGCGACGGACCGGGCGGCGCTGCTGGGCCGCCTCTTCGGCACCGAGCGCTTCCGCGCCGCCGAGGACTGGCTGGACGAGTGCCGCCGCGCGGCCGAGAAGCGCTGCGCGGAGGTACGCGGCGGCGTGGACGAGGCGGTCCACCGCCTGCGGGAGGCCGGGGGCGCGCTGCCGATCGCCTCGGCGCCGGCGGGGGCGCCGGTAGCCCCCGAGGACGAACGGGCAGGAGGCCGCACGGCCGAACCGGTCGCGGCCGAGCCGCCCGTGCCGTTGGACCCGCTGGCCTGGTCGGCCCAGCTGCGCGAGGAGGCACGGGAGCGGCGCGCCTGCGCCGAGATCCGCCACGGGTTGGCCGCGCGCGCCCAGGAGGCCGCCGCGGCGGCCGAGCACACCGCGCGCGAGCGGCACGACCGCCGGCTCCGCTGGGCCCGCGCCCATGAGGAGGCCGAGCGGCTCGCCGCCGGGGCGGCGGCGGAGGCCGCCGACGCCGCACGCCTCGCGGCGGCCCGCCGGGCCGAGCTGGTCCGCCCGCTGCTGCGGCTGGCGGAGCAGGCCGACGGCGCCGCGCTGCGCGCGCGTTCCGCCGAACGCGCGGCGCGGGAGCGGCTGGCGGAGCTCGGCGTCGATCCCGACCGGTGGGCCGTGCGGGGGCAGGCCGGGGCACAGGAGCAGGCGCCGGCCGCCGTCGTCGAGGCGCTGCGCGCCGAGGCGGCGCGGGAGCGCGAGGCGCTGGGGCGGCTGGGCGCCTTGCGCGAGGCCGAGCAGCGGGTCGCGGAACTGGCGCCCCGGGCCCGGCGCCTACGCGCGGACGCTGACGCCGCGGAGCTGGCGGCCGAGCAGGCCGACCGGCGGCTCGCCGACTATCCGGCGGCGGCCGAGCGCGCCGAGGCCGGCCGGGAGGCGGCCCGAGGCGCGGCGCTGCGCGCCGAACAGCTCGCCGAACGGGAGCGCGACCAGCGCGCGCACGCCACCGCCGCGCGCGAGCACGCGGAGCTCGCGCAGCGCCGCTCCGCCGCCGAGCGCGCCGAGCACGTCGCGCGGGAAGAGTATCTGACGGCACGTCAGCACTGGCTCGACCTTCGGGAGCGCCGGCTGGCCGGGGTGGCGGCCGAGCTGGCCGAGCAACTGGCGGCCGGCGAGCCCTGCCCGGTCTGCGGCGCTGTCGAGCACCCCTCCCCCGCCGAGCCCGGCCCGGAACGGGTCACCGCCGCCGAGGAGAAGGCCGCCCACGCCGCGCAGCAGCGGGCCGAGGAGGCCCTGCGCGCCGCGGAGGAGCGGCTCGCCGCGCTGCGCACGGCCGCGGCCGAGGCGGCGGCCCGGGCCGGCGAGGGCGGTGCGGAGGAGTGGGAGCGCAGGGCGGCGGAGACCTCCGCGGCGCGCGTGGCCGCCGCCCGCGCCGCCGCGGACGGCGAACGCTGGGAGCGGGAGCTGGCGCGGATCACCGCCCGCCGCGCCGAGGACGAGGCCGAACGCACCAGCGCCGCCGCCCGCGCCGCCTCCTACCTGGCCGAGCTGGAGCTCGTGGAGGAGGAGCAGGAGCGCCTGCGGAACCGTCTCGCGGCGGCGCTGACCGATGACCCGGCCTTCGCGCGAGCGGGCGGCCCGGACGGAGGCGGGGCGGCCGGCACGGCGCGGGCCGATGCGGGCCACGGGCAGGGCGCCGCCGCAGCCGGTGCGGGAACCGGCGGGCCGATCCCCAGCGGGGCTGCCTGCACGGCGGACGCGGGGGCCGGCGGCCCCGCGGAAGCCGGTGCGGCCCGCGGGCGGGGGTCCGGCGCGGCCGCGGCCGGTGCGGGCGGCGGTCCGGTCATCGCCGGCGCCGGGTTCCGCACGGACGTCGCACCGGGCCACGGCCCGGGAACCGCTTCGGTCTTGGGCTCCGGTCCAGGTTCCGCCGCCGCAACGGGCCCCGGCGGCGACGCCCCTCACCGCCCCGGAGCCGGCCCCGCCGCCGGCGCGGCGTCCCGCGCCGTCCCGTCCCCCGCCACCGCGCCCGACGCGACCGCGCGTGTCGCGGGGGCGGCGTTCGTTCCCGGCCCCGCTTCCGCGCCCGAGGCGCCGCGCCCGGGCGCGATCGCCGCGCTCGCCGCCCGGATCGAGCGGCGGGCAGTGGCGCTGGAGGCAGCCGCGGACGCCGTCCGCGCGACCGCCGAGGCCGCGGAGGCCAGCGCCCGCGCCTGGGCGGAGGCGCGGGAACAGGCCCATGCCGCCGGGTTCGCGGACCTCGCGGACGCCGAGTCCGCGCTGCTCGACCCCGCCGAACTGCGGTCCCTGGAGCAGAACCTGACGGGACGTCAGGCGCTGCGCCGCGAGGTCGAGGCCCGGCTCGCCGACCCGGAGCTGGCCGCCGCCGCGGCCGAGCCGCCCGCCGACCCGCACGCCGCCGAGCAGGCGCTGCGCCGCGCGGAGCGGCGCGCCCGCGAGGCCTACGCCGCCCTGGAGGAGGCCCGGCGCCGCTGCGCCGCGGTGGACCGGCTCGGCGGCGAGCTGCGCGCGGCGCTCACCCGCCTGCGCCCGCTGGAGGAGGACCTCGCCGTGGTCCGCTCGCTGGCCGAGCTGGCCCGCGGCACGGCCGCCGAGAACCGCCTGCGCATGCCGCTGGAGACCTACGTCCTGGCGGGCCGGCTGGAGCAGGTCGCCCAAGCGGCCAGCGTCCGCCTGGAGCGGATGTCCGGCGGCCGGTACACGCTCGCGCACAGCGACGAGCGCACGTCCGGGCGCGGGCGCTCGGGCTTGGGCCTGGTGGTGCTGGACGCCTGGACGGGACTGAGCCGCGACACGGCCACGCTCTCCGGTGGCGAGAGCTTCTTCGCCTCGCTGGCGCTGGCGCTCGGGCTGGCGGACGTGGTGACCGACGAGGCCGGCGGGCGCCCGCTGGACACGCTCTTCATCGACGAGGGCTTCGGCACGCTCGACGAGGACACCCTGGACGACGTGCTGGGCGTGCTGGACCAGCTCCGCGAGCGGGACCGGACGGTGGGCATCGTCAGCCACGTGCCGGAGCTGCGCCGCCGCATCCCCGCACAGCTGCGCGTCCGCAAGGGCCGCGAGGGCTCGCGGATCAGCCTGCGCCTCGCCGCGGAGGCCTGACGACCGGTCGGCTCACGGAGAGCAAAGGAGGCCCCATCCGCACGGGGGGACGGCGGGGGCCTCCTACGGATCATCGTACGAGGCGACAGGGCGGCGGTGGGTACCCGAACCTCCAGCCCAGCTGCCAGGATTCAGTGAGCCATCGACTGATGGCAGATTCCTTCGGACTATGCCGAGACGCCGACGGGCGGTGGCCGATGATGACCGCCGCCCCTCGCGTCGCCGCCGATCCGCTCCCGCTACGCCAGGCCCGCCCGGCGCAGGGCGTCCGCCATCGCGCCGTTGGCGGGAGCCGGAGCACGCCCGCCCCCACGCTGCTGCCCGCCGCGCTCGCCGCCGCGCGGGTTGGCGCCGCGCTCGCCACCGCGCTGACGCGGCGTCCGGGCCTGCCGCTCGCCGCCCCCGCGCCGGCCGCCCTCCGCCGACCGCTCGCGCTCGCCTCCGCGCTCGCCGACCGCGTCGGCGCCGCCGCGCTCGGGCTCGTCCTTCAGCCGCATGGTCAGCGAGATCCGCTTGCGCGCGGCGTCCACCGACAGCACCTTGACGGTGACGATGTCGCCCGGCTTCGCCACCTCGCGCGGGTCCTTGACGAAGCGTTCGGCCATCGCCGAGACGTGGACCAGGCCGTCCTGGTGCACGCCGACGTCCACGAAGGCGCCGAAGGCCGCGACGTTGGTGACCGTGCCCTCCAGCACCATCCCCGGCTCGAGGTCGGCGAGCGTCTCCACGCCCTCCTTGAACACGGCCGTGCGGAAGGCCGGACGCGGGTCGCGGCCCGGCTTCTCCAGCTCGCGCAGGATGTCCGTGACCGTCGGCAGGCCGAAGACCTCGTCGGTGAAGTCGGCCGGCTTCAGCGCGCGCAGCGTGCGCGTGTCGCCCAGCAGCGAGCGGACCTCGGCCACGCCCGCGGCCTGCTGGATCCGCCGCACCACCGGATACGCCTCCGGGTGCACGCTGGAGGCGTCCAGCGGGTCGTCGCCGCCGGGGATCCGCAGGAAGCCCGCGCACTGCTCGAAGGCCTTCGGGCCGAGCCGGGCCACGTTCTTGAGCTCCTTGCGGCTGCGGAACGGGCCGTTGGCGTCGCGGTGCGCCACGATGTTGTCGGCCAGGCCCGTGCCGATCCCCGACACCCGGTTGAGCAGCGGGGCGGAGGCGGTGTTGACGTCCACGCCGACGGCGTTCACGCAGTCCTCGACCACGGCGTCCAGCGAGCGGGAGAGCTTCAGCTCGGAGACGTCGTGCTGGTACTGGCCGACGCCGATCGACTTGGGGTCGATCTTCACCAGCTCGGCCAGCGGGTCCTGCAGCCGGCGGGCGATGGAGACCGCACCGCGCAGCGAGACGTCCAGCTCCGGCAGCTCCTGCGAGGCATAGGCGGAGGCGGAGTACACGGACGCGCCCGCCTCCGAGACGACCGCCTTGGTCAGGTTCAGCCCCGGGTTGAGCGCGATCAGCTCGGCGGCCAGCCGGTCCGTCTCGCGGGAGGCCGTGCCGTTGCCGATGGCGATCAGCTCGACCGCGTGCTCCTTGCACAGCCGGGCCAGCACGGCCAGCGACTCGTCCCAGCGGCGGCGCGGCTCGTGCGGGTAGATGGTCTCGGTGGCGACGACCTTGCCCGTCCCGTCCACCACGGCGACCTTGACGCCCGTGCGCAGGCCTGGGTCCAGGCCCATGGTGGCGCGGGTGCCGGCGGGCGCGGCCAGCAGCAGGTCGCGCAGGTTGGCGGCGAAGACCCGCACCGCCTCGTCCTCCGCCTCGGTGCGCAGCCGCCCGCGCAGGTCGAGGCCGAGATGGACCAGGATGCGGGTGCGCCAGGCCCAGCGGACGGTGTCCAGCAGCCAGCGGTCGGCGGGGAGGCCGCGCTCGGCGATCCCGAACCGGGCCGCGATCACCCGCTCGGGCCCGCTCGGGCCCTCCGCCGGCGCCTCCTCGGGCTCCAGGACGAGGTCGAGCACCTCCTCCTTCTCGCCGCGGAACATCGCCAGCACGCGGTGCGAGGGCAGCGAGGTGAAGGCCTCGGAGAAGTCGAAGTAGTCGGCGAACTTGGCGCCCGCCTGCTCCTTGCCCTCCCGGACCTTGGAGACCAGCCGGCCGCGCTGCCACATCCGCTCGCGCAGCTCGCCGATCAGGTCGGCGTCCTCGGCGAAGCGCTCGACGAGGATCGCGCGGGCCCCCTCCAGCGCCGCCGCGGCGTCCGCCACCTGCTCGTTGACGAAGCCGGCAGCGGAGGCGGCCGGATCCTGCGAGGGGTCGGAGATCAGCAGCTCCGCCAGCGGCTCCAGGCCGTTCTCGCGGGCGATCTGCGCCTTGGTCCGCCGCTTCGGCTTGTAGGGGAGGTAGATGTCCTCCAGGCGGGCCTTGGAGTCGGCCTCCAGGATCTGCCGCCGCAGCGCGTCGTCGAGCTTGCCCTGCGCCTCGATGGACTCCAGCACCGCCGCCCGGCGCTCCTCCAGCTCGCGCAGGTAGCGCAGCCGCTCCTCCAGGGTGCGCAGCTGCACGTCGTCCAGCGCGCCGGTCACCTCCTTGCGGTAGCGGGCGATGAACGGCACCGTCGCGCCGCCGTCCAGCAGGCCGACCGCCGCCGCCACCTGGCCGGGGGCGACGCCCAGCTCCTCGGCGATACGCCGCTCGACGCCGCCGGCGCCTGCGGCTGCGCCGGAGCCGGCCGACCGGCTGCCGCGAGGGGCGGTGGCGGGGCTGCTGCTCTGGGGGCTCTGTGTCACGGGAGTCACGGAAGGCATTCTGCCCGCCACCACCGACAGCTGTCGCATGCCTCCCCCGCTTCGGCGCGGCGCGTGTCCGGCGGGGTCCGGACCGGTCTCGGCGGCAGGTCCGGCGGCCGGTTCAGCGAGGTGCACCGACGGCTCAGTTCGACTCGTCATGGGCCCGCACACCGGGGGTAAAGTGCCGATATGAGCGGCGACAGGCCTGCCGGACCTCCCCGGCAGGGCGGACGGCGCGGCCCTGGGTGGCGAGGCCACCTCGGCCGACTGGGCGGCGATCTGCGCCGCGCCGCCGGACGCGACCGGAACCCCATGGTCCGCCCCTGCGATCGGCTGCGCAGCGCGCTGGTCCTGGTCGGACTGCTGTTCGCGGTCGCCCTGCTCAGCCTCTGCTGGCTGCCGGGAACCCTGGTGCAGCACTTCGAACAGCAGCAGTCCGCCTACGACGCCGCGCACAGCCACCGGGTGACCGCCACCACGACCGCCGCCTCCATACCCGCGGGCTCGCAGCCCTTCGCCGGCTCCGGCGGCTTCGACACCACCGTGACCTGGACCTACCCCGCCGGGCAGACCCACCGGATCCTGCTGGCCACCCCGCGCGCCCAGGTCCGCGGCGACACGATCCAGGTGTGGGTGAACGACTCGGGTGAGATGGTCACCCCGCCGCGCAGCCACGGCGCGATCCAGGTGGACGCGCTGTGGACGGACGCGACCTCGCTGCTCGCCGAGGCCCTGCTGGCCGCCGCGGCCGTCGCGGGAGTACGCGGCGTGCTCGACCGGCGCGCGCAGCGCGCGTGGGAGCGCGAGTGGGAGCGCGTCGAACCGCGCTGGACCGGGCGCGCGGGCCGCAGCCCCGCCTGAGGCCGGCGGCGGCTCGCGACGGCCCGCGGCCGCCGGTTTCATGGGATTGTCACAGGGCGTCACACTGCGGCGGGGATTCTGTCACACCGTGCTGCTATCCCTGAACCATGAGCACCACGACCTCCACGCAGGCCGCTCCCGCGGCCCCTCCCGCGCCGCCCCCGCCCGCGCCGCCGGCGCCGTCGGCGCAGCCGCTGCTCGCCGCGCTCGGGCAGTCCCTCGTCCCGCATCTCGGCGCGCTCTCCCCCGCCCCGGGTGAGCGCTCATGGCTGCGGTTGCCGGCCCCCGAGCCGGAGTGGGGGATGTGGCTTCTCGCCTGGGGCCCCGGCAGCTCCACCGGGTGGCACGACCACGGGCTCTCCGCCGGGGCCTTCGCGGTCCTGACCGGGGAGCTGACCGAGTACGCGGTCACCCGCCGCCGCCCGGACTCCGGACTCGTCGCCACAGCCGCCGGGGACTCCGGGGCCGCCTGTGACGTGCCGCTGCCCCCGGACGGTCCGCGCGTGCGGCGCCTGGGACCGGCCGAACTCCGCCCCTTCGGCCGGGACCACGTCCACGACGTGCGCAACGAGACCGCCGCCATCGCCTACTCCCTGCACGTCTACGCCCCCGACCTGCCGCTGATGCACCGCTACCGGCTGGACGAGGAACGCGGCCTGCTGGTCCACACCGCCACCGAGCGCGGCGGTGAGGACTGGTGAGCGGCGGCACGGACGCGCTGCTGGAGCGGGCGCGGGCGGGAGTGCACCGGCCCGGGCCGCAGGAGGCCCACGAGGCGGCGCGCGGAGGGGACGCGCTGCTGGTGGACATCCGCCCGGAACGGCAGCGCGCCCGGGAAGGGGGGATCCCGGGCGCGCTGGTCGTGGAACGCAATGTGCTGGAGTGGCGGCTGGATCCGGCCGGCGAGCACCGGCTGCCCGAGGCCACCGGGCCGGACCTGCGGGTCGTCGTGGTCTGCCAGGAGGGCTACGCCTCCTCGCTGGCCGCGGCGACCTTGCGCGAGCTGGGCCTGCACCGCGCCACCGACCTCGACGGCGGCTTCGCCGCCTGGGCGGCCGCGGGCCTGCCCACGCTGCCGGGCGAGGGCTGACCCCGCCCGCCCCGGGTCAGAGGTCGAGCACGAGCCTCGGGCCGCAGGAGCGGGAGACGCAGACGAACATGGTGTCGTTGGCCTCGCGTTCGGCGGGGGTGAGCAGCACGTCCCGGTGGTCCGGGACGCCCTCCAGCACCCCGGTCTCGCAGGTGCCGCAGGTGCCCTCGCGGCAGCTGGACAGCGGCGCCACACCGGCCTCCTCCAGCACCTCCAGGACCGAGCGGTCCGCCGGAACCGGGAGCGTGCGGCCACTGGAGGCGAGGACCACCTCGAAGGCCGCGTCCGCTGCGGGCCCGGCGGCCCCGACGGCCCCGACGGCCCCGGCTCCCGGCGCGGACGCGGCAGCCGACGCCGCAGCCGACGCCGAGAAGCGCTCGATCCGGAGCAGCTCCGGGTCGCAGACCTGCTCGGCGGCGGCGAGCAGCGGCTCCGGCCCGCAGCAGTAGACCAGCGTGTCCGGGTCGACCCCGCCGGAGCCGTCCGGCCCGCCGAGGAAGCCCGCGAGGTCGAGCAGGCCGTGCTCGTCCTGCGGCCGGATCTCCACCGACTCGCCGTAGCCGGCGAGTTCGGCGAGGAACGCCATCGAGGCGCGCTGCCGGCCTCCGTAGAGCAGGCGCCAGTCGGCACCGGCCGCGTCGGCCGCGGCGATCATCGGGAGCAGCGGGGTGATCCCGATCCCGCCGGCCACGAAGCGGTAGCGCTTGGCGGGCTCGAAGGCGAACCGGTTGCGCGGGCCCCGGACCCGCACCTCGCTGCCGGCGGCCAGCCGGTCGTGGACCAGCGCGGAGCCGCCGCGGCCCGAGGGCTCGCGCAGCACCGCGATCCGCCAGGAGGCTCGGTCGGCCGGGTCCCCGCAGAGCGAGTACTGCCGCACCAGCGGGGTTCCCGCGGCCTGCGCCGCGCCGGCCTGGGCGGCGCCGGCTTGGGCGGCGTCGGTGTGGGCGGCGTCGGCGTGCGCCGCGTCGAGGACGAGGTCGATGTGCGCGCCGGGCTCCCAAGCCGGGAGCTCTCCGCCGTCGGCACGGCGCAGGGTGAGCGCGGTGACCCCCTCGGCGACGGTCTCGCGGGCGGCCACCACGAGGGTGGTCTCGGGCTCAACGGGCATGGCGCGGTTCCTCGTCGGGGAAATCGGGGAAGTCCCGGTGGGGCGGTTCGCCGGCCGGGGCGGGGACCTCGTGCCCGGCCTCGTGCCCCGTGGGGTGGCCGTGCAGCCAGGTCCACAGCTCCACCGGGTCCTCCGCGGTCCGCCGTGCCCCGCAGTGGCAGGTGCCGACCAGCTTGTCGGTGCCCGGCATCCACTCCACCCGCAGCACCGGGCGGTCGACCTGCGGCTGATGTTCCGTCAGAAGCCTCGCCGGGCTCACGGCTTGGCCCCCTGCTCGATCATCTTCGCGAGCACCCGGCGCGCGGCGAGGGCGCCGGTGTCGATGTTGATGCTGAGCTCCTGCACGCTCTCCGGCTCGGGGGCGACCACGCTCTCCAGGAGGTTGAGCGCGACCACGTCCTGGATGACGACCTCGCGGTTGAAGTCGTGGATGAAGGTGTCCATCTCGGTGTCGTCGAGCGCGAAGTCCCGGGACACCATCCAGAAGTCGTAGGTGGTGTCCTCGGTCGAGGGGGTGATCGCGTAGGTGATCTCGACGTGGAAGCCCTCGGGGTCGGTGCCGTCCGGGAGCGGCTCGGAGCCGACCGGGGCGATCCTGCTGTGCAGGAGGTAGAGGCAGGGGGCGTGGTACTCGATGTCCTGCCAGCGGGAGATGCGGTCCTGCAGCCCGGTGGACTTCTGGTAGAAGGGCGGGCAGGCGGCGTCGGCCATCCGGCGGCCGACCCGGACGATCCCGGCCTCCTCGTCGACCTCGGTGGTGATCGGGGTCTCGGCGACCTCGGGAGTGCCGATGTAGCCGCCGTGCAGGTAGGTCTCGTGCGAGAGGTCGAGCAGGTTGTCCACGAGCAGGCTGTAGCGCGCGGCCAGCGGCTCCATGCCGCGCACCACGGTCCACTCGGGGTCGTCCAGCCAGGGCGCGCGGGGGATGCTCTGCGCGTCGGCGAGCGCCGGGTCGCCGATCCACACCCAGACGAAGCCGTCCTTCTCCTCCAGCGGGTAGGTGGCGACGCGCGCGGTGCGCGGGACCCGTGCCTGGCCGGGGACGGCGACGCAGGTGCCGGTCGTGTCGTAGGTGAAGCCGTGGTAGCCGCAGACGACGCGGTCGCCGTCGAGGTTGGAGGCGGAGAGCGGGAACCGGCGGTGCACGCAGCGGTCGGCGAGGGCGACGGCCCGGCCGTCCTCGGTGCGGTAGAGCACCAGGGGCTCCCCGCAGATGGTCCGGCCGAGCAACTCGCGGCCGACCTCGCCGGTGTAGGCGGCGACGTACCACTGATTGCGGGCGAAGGGCGCGGGTGCGGCCATGGGGGTTCCCTTTCACGACGGTGTGCGGGCTGCGGCGACCGGCGCGCGCCGCGGAGCCACGCCGCGGCGCGCGGCGTGGCCACACGCTCCCTTGCCCTGCCCCACCCCGACAACGGGGTCTTCCACTGAGTGGAAACCTCAGCGCCCCTCCCCGTATGACAACGTTGCCCCTGGCTGAGGCGTCGTCGTAGCCGGCAGCGTTGCGCAGCCAGCGCCCTCCCCCTGCGGGAAGGTCGTCCCGCCCAAGGGGACATGACCGGGACCGGCGGACCCCCGCGCCACGCAACCTTGCCCCTGCGGGAAAGTTGTCCCGCCCAGCAGGACAGGACCATGGCGGGGGGAGTTCCGCGTCGCGCGGACCTCCGCGTGCGGCAGGCGTGTGGGGCCCGCGGGACGCCGGCGTGGTCGGCGGTGGGCTTGCCGTGCCACCTTGCCCTTGCGGCAGGGTTGTCCCGTGCAGCGGGACACGTCCTGGCTGCGCGAGCCGTGGTCCACGGGGAACGTCAGCGGGAGCGCCAGCCGAGGGCTCGGGAGATGCCGCGGGCGGCGAGGCGGACGGCGGGGACGAGGGTGTGGACGCTGCGGTCCGCGACGGGGACGACCACCGCCACCGAGGCGACGACCCTGCCCCGGGCGTCGCGCACCGGGGCCGCCGCCGAGACGGCGTCGTCCGTGACCTGACGGTCGCTCAGCGCGTAGCCCGTGCGCCGCACGTCGGCCAGCAGCACGCGCAGCCGCGCCGGGTCGGTCACCGTGTGCGGGGTGAACGCGCGCAGCGGTCCCGCGCACACCCGCTCCTGCACCTCCGCCGGGGCGTGGGCCAGCAGCACCAGTCCCACGCCGGTGGCCGGCAGCGGCCAGCGGGTGCCGACGCGGCTGAGCACACCCACCGCGCTGCGGCCGGAGATCACCTCGATGTAGACGGTCTCCGTGCCGTCCGCCACGGCGAGGTGCACGTTCTCGTGGGTGGCCTCGTAGAGGTCCTCCAGGTAGGGCAGCGCCGCCTCGCGCAGCCGAAGTCCGCGCGGGGCGAGCGTGCCGAGCTCCCACAGCCGCAGGCCGATCGTGTAGCCGCCGTCCGCGTCGCGCTCCAGTGCGCCCCAGGCGGTGAGCCGGCCGAGCAGGCGGTGCGCGGTGGCCGGCGGCAGGGCGGAGCGCCGGGCCAGCTCGGAGAGGGTGAGCCGGGGGTGAGCCTGGTCGAAGGCGGCCAGCAGACGCAGCAGCCGGTCCGCCACGGCGCGCGAGGCGGCCGACTCGGCGGGCTCGGCCGGCTCCGCGGACGGCACGGCGGGCTCCGCGGACGGCACGGCGGGCGACGTGGCCGCCTCGCGCGGCTCGTCGCCGAGGCGGGCGGCGGGCGCCCCGGTGTCCCCGGCGCCAGCCCCATCCCCCGCCCCGGCCCCGGCCCCGGCCCCGGCCCCGGGCATGCTCTAGCCCTCGCTGCCCTCGACGCGGTCGCCGGCCTCGTAGGCGTCCAGCGCGCGCTGGGCGGCCTTGAAGGCGGAGTTGGCCGCGGGCACGCCGCAGTAGACGGCGCTCTGCAGCAGCACCTCGCCGATCTCCTCCGCGGTCAGGCCGTTGCGGCGGGCGGCGCGGACGTGCATCGCCAGTTCCTCCAGGTGGCCGTGGGCGACCAGGGCGGTGAGGGTGATGCAGCTGCGGGTGCGCCGGTCGAGGCCGGGCCGGGTCCAGATCTCGCCCCACGCGTAGCGGGTGATGAAGTCCTGGAACTCGGCGGTGAGCGGCGTGATCGCGGCGGTCGCCCGGTCGACGTGGGCGTCGCCGAGGACGGCGCGCCGGACCGCCATCCCGGCGGCGTGCCGGGCCTCGTCCGAGCCCACGGCCCCGGCACCGGAAGGCGCGGGGCCGGAAGGCGCGGGCAGCGCCGCCTCGGCCGCGGCGAGGTGCGCCAGCAGCGCGGCGTTGACCGCCGCGGGCTGCTCGACCGGCGCGAGGTGGCCGGCGCGCGGGACCTCCACCAGCGCCGCGTCCGGTACCAGGTCGGCGATCTCGCGGGCGTGCGCGGGCGGGGTGGGCCGGTCCTCGCGGCCGGCGATCACCAGCGTGGGGACGGCGACCTTCGGCAGCCCGGGTCGGCTGTCGAAGGCGCCGAGCGCGTCGCAGCAGGCCGCGTAGCCGGCCGGGTCGGCGGCGCGGAGGTCTGCCAGCAGGGCTGCCGCGCGCGGGTCCTGCTGGAAGGGGGCGGTGAACCAGCGGTCGAGCTGCGCGTCCGCGACCGCGCCCAGGCCTTCGGCCCGCACCCCCGCCGCGCGCTCCGCCCAGCCTGCCGGGTCGCCGAAGTGCGAGGAGGTGCAGATTGCGGTGAGCGAGAGCAGCCGCTCGGGGTGGTCCAGGGCGAGCTGCTGGCCGATCCCGCCACCGATCGAGTCGCCGACCACATGGAAGCGGTCCAGGCCGAGGTGATCGGCCAGCTCCAGTACGAGCGCGGCCAGGTCGGCCATGGTCGTCGCGCCCGGCTCGGCGGCGGAGGGCAGCACGGACGCCGGGGTGCCGCCGTGACCGGGCAGGTCGAAGCGGATCACCCGGTGGGTCCGGGCGAGCACCGCGACCTGGGCTTCCCAGAGGCGCAGCGAGGTGCCGATCGAGTTGACGAGAACCACCGGGGTCCCGTGCGCGGGGCCGTCGACACGGTGGTGGACGAGCGGTCGGCCGGTCGTCATCGGGGGATCTCCTCGCTCTCAGGACTCTCGGGACTCTCAGGGCTCTCGGGGTTCTCGGGGTGCTCGGTGCGATCGGGTGCGCCGGGGCCGGGCCGGGCGAGCGCCCGGTCGACCAGGGCGGGGGCGGAGCCCAGGTACTCGGCCGGGTCGAGCAGCTCGGCCAGGAAGGCGGGCAGCCGCTCGGGGCCGGGGAGCCCGGCCGGGGCGTCGCCCTCCTCCGCCAGCGCGGCGATCGCCGCGCCCAGGTCGGTGCCGTCCGCCTCGGCGCGCCGGGACGCACGGCCGAGCAGCTCCTTGGCCTCGGCCCGGCCGAGCATCGGCCCGAGCACGGCGGAGAGCCGCTCGGAGACGATCGCCCCGCGGGTGAGGGCGAGGTTGGCCCGCATCCGCTCCGGGCGGACGCGCAGGCCCTCGGCGAGTTCCGCGGCGTCCCGGGCGGCGCCGCCGACCAGGCGCAGCGCCTCGCGCAGCACCGGCCACTCGGCGTGCCAGGCGCCCGCCGGCCGCTCGTCCTCCGCGGCCAGTGACTGCGTCAGCACCGCGGCCAGTGCCGGGACCTGACGGGCCGTCGCCGCGATGAGCGTGGCCCGGACCGGGTTGGACTTGTGCGGCATGGCCGAGGATCCGCCACCGCTGCCCTCGGCGAGCTCTCCGATCTCGGTGCGGGAGAGCACCAGCACGTCGGCGGCGATCTTCCCGAGCGCGCCGGCGGTGAAGCCGAGCGCGGCGCCGAGGTCGGCGATCGGGGTGCGCAGGGTGTGCCAGGGCAGGGCGGGCGCGGCCAGGCCGGTCTCGGCGGCGTAGGCGTCGATCAGGCGGACGCCGAGGTCCTCGGGCGCCTCCCCGTCAGCATCGGCGTCGGCGTCGCCCAGCCAGGCGTGGAACGCGGCGAGGGTGCCCGCCGCGCCGCCGAGCTGGACCGGGAGCGTGGTGCACACCCGGTCCAGCCGTTCGCGGGCGTCGAGCACGAGCGCGCGCCAGCCGGCCGCCTTGAGCCCGAACACCGTGGGCACGGCCTGCTGGGTGAGGGTGCGGCCGGGCATGACGGTGGTGCGGTGGCGGGCGGCGAGCGCGCCGAGCGCGGCGGCGGTGCGGGAGAGGTCGGCCAGGGCCGGTGCGAGGGCGCGCCGCGCGGTGAGCATCAGCGCGGTGTCGACGATGTCCTGGCTGGTGGCGCCTCGGTGGACGTGGGCGGCGGCCTCCGGATCACGGGCGCGGACGGCCGCGGTGAGGTCGGCGACCAGCGGGATCACCGGGTTGCCGCCGGAGCGGGCACGCAGCGCCAGGTCGCGGGCGTCGAAGTGCTCGGCGCGGGCCGTCTCGGTGACCACGCGCGCGGCCGGGGCCGGGGCGTGCCCGAGCGCCGCCTGGGCACGGGTGAGCGCCGCCTCGGCGTCCAGCAGGGCCTGCAGGACGGCGGCGTCGCCGGTGGCGGACTCGGCCTCGCCGCCGACCCGGGCCGGCGCGAGCAGGCCCAGGTCGGCGGAGGCGTCGTCAGGAGCGGGTGAAGTCAAGGAAGACCGTCTCCTCGGGTCCGCCCTCGGCCTGCTGGAGGCGGATGTCGAACCGGTACTGGCCGGGGCGCTCCTCCTCCGCGATCAGCGTGGCGCGCCGCTCGGGCTCCAGCGAGCCCAGCAGCGCGTCGTCCGCGCCCGCCGCCGCGATCTGGTCCGGCAGGTAGACGCGGGTGTGCAGGTGGTACAGCAGGCCGCGGGCGAAGACGATCACGGCCAGGTAAGGCAGGGTCGCGCCCGGCCGGGCACCCGGGGGCAGGGTGCGGACCAGCCAGTGGCCGTCCGGGTCCGTGGCCACCCGGCCGAAGCCGGTGAAGACGAGCCCGTCGCGGCCCTGGACGCGGCCGGTGACCGTGTCGCGGCGGATCGAACCGGGGCGGCCGGAGGCGTCTCCCTCCGGGTCGGCCTGCCAGACCTCGATCAGCGCGTCCGGGACGGGCTGTCCGTCGCCGTCGTAGACGGTGCCGTGCACGGTGATCGTGCGCGGGTCGCCGACCGGGGCGATCTGCTCGCCGTGCGGCAGCGGCAGCGCGTAGCCGTAGAAGGGGCCGACGGTCTGGGAGGGGGTGGGGGTGAGCCCGCCGCGCTCCGCGTCCGTCCCCGAACCGGCCTGGGTGGTGGTCACGAGCGGTCCTCCTCGGGGTCGGACTCGAACAGGGTCGCGCCCGGGCCGTCCAGGACGATGTCCCAGGTGTAGCCGAGCGAGTACTCCGGGACGGAGAGGTCGTGCGTGTAGGTGGAGACCATCCGCTCCCGGATCCGGTCGTCGGTGACGGACTGGAAGATCGGGTCGTACGGGAAGAGCGGGTCGCCCGGGAAGTACATCTGGGTGACCAGGCGCTGCGTGAAGGCCGTCCCGAACAGCGAGAAGTGGATGTGCGCCGGCCGCCAGGCGTTGAGGTGGTTGCGCCAGGGGTAGGGGCCGGGCTTGATCGTCTTGAAGTGGTAGCGGCCCTCGGCGTCGGTCAGGGCGCGGCCGACCCCGGAGAAGTTGGGGTCGAGCGGGGCGTCGTGGTCGTCCCGCTGGTGCGCGTACCGGCCGGAGGCGTTGGCCTGCCAGATCTCGACGAGCTGGCCGCGCACCGGGCGGCCGTCCCGGTCGAGGACGCGGCCGCTGACGGTGATCCGCTCACCGAGCGGCTCGCCGGTGTGCTGGGCGGTCAGGTCGGAGTCGAAGGGGCTGACGTCGGTCACGCCGAAGACCGGCGTGGTGAGTTCGACGAGCTCCGGGTCTCCCTTGACGGCCACCAGCGGCTTGCGCGGATGGCGCAGGACGCTGGAGCGGTAGGGGGCGTAGCCGCGGTCCGGGTGCGGGGCCGGGGGCGCGCCGGCGGAGAGGCGCTCGCGGTAGGCGGCGCGCTCCTCGGCGATCTCCCGGTCGATGTCCGCCTGGACGAGCGGGGGACGGGCAGGGTCGGTCACTGCTGCTCCTCCTTGAACTGCGCGCCGACGCGGACGGCGGCGCCGGTGCGCGACCGGACCTCCTCGGCGGTGATCCCGGGGGCGGTCTCCACCAGTTCGAGGCCGTCCGCGGTGACGTCGAGGACCGCGATGTCGGTGATGATGCGGTGGACGCAGGCCTTGCCGGTCAGCGGGAGCGAGCACTCCTCGACGATCTTCGGCGTGCCGTCCTTCGCGTTGTGCGTGGTGAGGGCGATCACCTGGCGGGCACCGTGGACCAGGTCCATCGCGCCGCCCATTCCCTTGATCATTTTACCCGGTATCGCCCAGTTCGCGAGGTCGCCGCGGGCGGAGACCTGCATCGCGCCGAGCACCGCGGTGTCGATGTGACCGCCGCGGATCATGCCGAAGGACAGCGAGGAGTCGAAGAAGGACGCCCCGGGCAGGACCGTGACGGTCTCCTTGCCGGCGTTGATCAGGTCCGGGTCGACCTGCTCCTCGGTCGGGTAGGGGCCGACGCCCAGCAGCCCGTTCTCGGACTCCAGGACGACCTCGACGCCCTCCGGCAGGTAGTTCGGGATCAGGGTGGGCAGTCCGATCCCGAGGTTGACGTACGAGCCGTCGGTCAGCTCGCGGGCCGCCCGGGCGGCCATCTCCTCACGCGACCAGGCCATCTCAGGCACCCACCGTTCCCCGCGCCGGCGAGGGGCTCACCGTGCGCTTCTCGATCCGCTTGTCCGCGGCCTGCTCCGGCGTCAGCGGGACCACACGCTGGACGAACACGCCCGGCAGGTGGACCGCGTCCGGGTCGATCTCGCCCGGCTCGACGAGCTCCTCGACCTCCGCGATCGTGATCCGGCCGGCCATCGCCGCGAGGGGGTTGAAGTTCCGCGAGGCCTTGTTGAAGACCAGGTTGCCGTGGCGGTCGCCCTTCACGGCGTGCACCAGCGCGAAGTCGGTGCGGATTCCACGCTCGAGGACGTACTCCCGCCCGTCGAACTCGCGCACCTCCTTGGCCGGGGAGGCGACCGCGACCGTGCCGTCGGAGCGGTAGCGCCAGGGCAGGCCGCCGTCCGCGACCTGGCTGCCGACGCCGGCCGGGGTGAAGAACGCCGGAATGCCGGCGCCGCCGGCCCGCAGCCGCTCGGCGAGCGTGCCCTGCGGGATCAGCTCGACCTCCAGCTCGCCGGCCAGGTACTGGCGCGCGAACTCCTTGTTCTCGCCCACGTAGGAGCCGGTGACGCGGGAGATGCGGCCGTCGGCGAGCAGGATGCCCAGGCCGCCGCCGTCCACCCCGCAGTTGTTGGAGACCACGCCGAGGCCGCTCGGCCCGGCCCGGTGCACCGCCTCGATCAGGACGTTGGGCACGCCGCTGAGCCCGAACCCGCCGACCGCGAGCGTGGCGCCGTCGCCGACATCCGCCACTGCCTCGTCGGCGGAGAGGACCACCTTGTCCATCTGCACCGCTCCTGTACGCTGGACCTTGTTCGCCTGGTGAACTTCTGTTCATAATTGGCTCCACCGAGTCTGATCCGCGCGGCGCGAGCTGTCAATACGCGCCTGTGGACAACAGCGACGCGGACGACACCGAGGGGGACGCATGCAGGAGACCGAGCGGCCGGCCGGCCGGGAGCCCGCGGTCGGACCGCTGGAGCGGGGGCTCGCCGTGCTGCGCACGCTCGCCGCGGAGCACGGCCCGGCCCGGCCCGCCGACCTGGCCCGCGCCACCGGCCTGGCGCGCTCCACCGTTGACCGGATAGCCGCGACCCTGGTCCGGCTCGGCTACCTGCGGACCGTGGACGGCCGGGACCTGCTGCCCGCGCCCCGGCTGCTGGAGCTCGGCGACGCCTACCTGGCCGCCTCCGGCCTGGCCGACCCCCTGGAGCCCTTGGCCGCCGGGCTCGCCGACCGGCTCGACGAGTCCGTCTCGCTGGCCGTGCCGGACGGCGACGGCATCCGCTTCGTCACCCAGGCCACCCGCCGGCGGGCGATGTCCCTGTCCTTCCGGATCGGCGACCTGCTGCCGGCCGAACGCTGCGCCCCCGGCGCGCTGTTCGCCGCCGGCTGGGGCGAGGAGCAGTGGGGGGCCTGGCGGGCGCGGCGGCGGCGCGACCCGCTCGACGCCGGCTTCTCCGCGGTCCCGCCGCGCGCTTCCGCCCCGGCGGAGGCGGAGGTCGAGGCCGGGTTCGCCGCGCGCGTCACCCGCGCCCGCACGGAGGGGTACGTCGTCGACGACCAGCTGATCGAGCCCGGGCTGGTGGCCGTGGCGGTGCCGGTGGCGGGCCCGGAGGGGCGGCCGGTGGCGGCGCTCAGCGTGGTCTCGCACACCTCCCGGCACAGCGCGGCGGACCTGGCCGGGTGGGCGCTGGGCGACCTGCGGGCCACGGCCGCGCGGATGGCCGAGGTGTTGCGGTCGGAGCAGCTGCGCGAGGAGCAGCTGCGGGCGGAGCAGTCCGCCCGCGGCGCGGCGGTTCGCGAAGCGGAGGCCCCCGCGCTTCCGTGGTCCGCCGCGGACAAGGCGGAGCTCGGCGCGGAGTACCTGCAGTCGCTGGCCCGCGGGCTGAGCGTGCTGACCGCGCTCGGCGCCGCCCGCGGCGGCCTGACGCTGAGTGAGGCGGCGCTCGCCGCCCAGCTGCCCCGGGCCACCGCGCGCCGTTCGCTGCTGACCCTCCAGCAGCTCGGCTACGTCGGTACCGACCCCCGGGACCCGCGGCGGTTCAGACCGCTGCCGGCCGTGCTGGGACTGGGGCACACCCGGGTCGGCGCCCCCGCCTTCGCCGAGATCGCCGAACCGCACCTGGCCGAACTCTCCGCGCTGCTGGGCGAATCCACCTCGGTCGCGGTCCTCGACGGCGACGACATACGGTACGTGGCGCGGGTGGCCATGCGGCGGATCATGAGCGTCAACATCCAGGTCGGCACCCGCTTCCCGGCGCACGCCACCTCGATGGGCCGGGTGCTGCTGGCCGGCCTGCCCGCGCCGGAGCGGGCCCGCTACCTGGACCGGCTGCACCCCGAGGCGCTCACCCCGCGCACGGTCACCGGCCGGACCCGGCTGGAGCAGATCCTGCACGACACCGCACTCGCCGGGCACGCCCTGGTAGACCAGGAACTGGAGGAGGGGCTGCGCTCGCTGGCCGTGCCGGTGCACGACCGTGCGGGCAGGGTGGCGGCCGCCCTCAACGTCTCGCTGCACGCCGGCCCGGACCGCCGCCCGCCGGAGGAGGACCGGGCAGAGCTGCTCCCCGCGCTGCGGGCGACCGCCACCCGCCTGGAGGCCGACCTCGCACTGGTCGCCCGCCGCCGCCCGCTGCGGCTGGACTGAGCGGCCGGCACCGGCGGTCGCCGGGCGGGCTCGCGGGCCGTCGTTGCCGGGGGCGGCCCGCGGGCGTCAGGGCTGGCCGTAGAGGCGGGTGACCCGGATCCGGAGGACCAGGCGGCGGTCCCGGACCATCGCGGCGCGGTAGTCGTCCCAGTCCGGGTGCTCGCCGTTGATCCTGCGGTAGAGGTCGATCAGCTCCTCCACGGTGGCGTCGTCCGGGGCCGCCGCGACGGGGGTGAGGTCGGCGTCGCCCTCGGCCGCCACCCAGTGCCAGCCGTCCTCGCTCCGGACGTGCAGCGTGACCCGGGGATCGCGGCGCAGGTGACGGACCTTGACGCGGGTGTCGGTGAGCGAGACGCGCAGCGTCCCCTGCGGGCCCTCGTCGGGGAACCACGCATAGTTGATGTTGGAGAGGTGCGGGCGGCCGTCAGGCGCGAGGACGGCCAGGACCCCGAGCTTGTGGGAGGCCAGCAGCGCGGGCAGCGAAGCAGTCATGTCTCGCGGAACGCGCCGCGCCCGCGCGCTGATTCCCGCTGCGCGACGGCGTCGCGGGAAAGGCGCGGACGGCGTCGGGGGAAAGCGCCGAAGGCGTCGGGGGGCGGCGGGCCGGGCGCCGCGAGAGGTCGCGCCGGTCCGCCGCCCGCCCGCCGAGGCCGCATTCGGCGGGCGTTCCTCCCCCGGTGACGTCCGGCCCGCGGCATACGTGGCGCCGCGGCCGACCGGTTCGGGTGAGGTCCGGGACCCGCGGTCCACCGCCGGCGCTCCTACCCCGTCCGCCGGTGGGCAGCTGACGGGGCGTCACCAGGCGTGCACGGGGCAGATTTCGCGGGCGCGCATGTGCCGCGGGTCTTTGTCAGAGTAGGGCGTGCCGGCTGCAGCGGCGAGCGTCCACCCCGATGCCCGGTCCTGCGGGTGGGACGCCCTACGCCGAACGGCGGATGCCGCGCCGACCGCACCTGGCACCATGCGGGGTGGAACCGGGCCGGAACGGGTCCGACCGGCGGGATCGAGCGGGAGGCGGGCGTGGACGCGACACCGAGCAGGCGCGGGGTACTCGGCGGCGCTCTGGGCGGACTGCTGGCCGGCGCGCCCTCCGCGCACCCCGCGCGCCCGGCGCGCGCCCGCACCTCCACGCCGGTCTCCGGGCGGGCTTCCGTGCGAGCCGCCGGCGGCCCCGCGGATCCCGCGCCCGTCGCGTACCACGCGTGGACCGATCGGATCGCCTTCACCCGCGCCGAGGGCCGCGCCCCCTACACCGACCCGCACACCGGCATCACCCGGGAGTGGGAATTCACGGGCTGGACCTCGCCGACGCACCGGCCGGACTTCGCCGCGACCCGGCTGGTGCCGTCCTGGAACGCCGACACCCCGGCCGGCTCCTGGATCGAGATCCGGCTCCAGGGCACCTATCGTGACGGCCGGCCGACGCCTTGGTACGTGCTCGGCCGCTGGGCGCGCGGGGAGGCCGACATCATGCGGACCTCCGTCGGCGGCCAGTCGGACGGCCGCAGCCGGGTGGACACCGACACCCTGGTCGCCGACCACGACCCGCTGGTGGCCTACCGGGTGGGGGTCGTCCTGCACCGGCTGCCCGGCTCGCGCGTGGTGCCGGCCGTGCGCCGGATCGGCGTGGTGGCGTCCGCGCTGCCGGACCGGTACGAGGTCCCCGCGAGCCGCCCCTCCCTGGGCGGACGCGCCGTCGAACTCGCCCTCCCCCGCTACTCGCAGGACGTGCACCAGGGCGAGTACCCGCAGTACGACGGCGGCGGCGAGGCATGGTGCTCCCCCACCTCGACGGAGACGGTGGTCGAGTACTGGGGCTGCCGGCCCTCCCCCGCCGACCTCGCCTGGATCAAGCCCTCCTACCCCGACCACACGGTGATCCAGGCCGCCCGCGCCACCTACGACCACCTCTACCGGGGCTGCGGCAACTGGCCGTTCAACACCGCGTACGCGGCCTCCTACCCCGGCCTCGAGGCAGCGGTGGTCCGCTTCCGCGGTCTCGGCGAGGCGGAGCGGCTGCTCGCGAAGGGCGTCCCAGTGGTCGCGTCGCTCTCCTTCACCGCCGAGGAGCTGGACGGCGCCGGCTACTCCACCGCCGGCCACCTGGTCACGATCGCCGGCTTCACCGCGGCGGGCGACGTCGTCGTCCACGACCCCGCGACCCGCGGGGACGCGCAGGTCCGCCGGGTCTACCGGCGCCGCCAGTTCGAGAACGTGTGGCTGCGCACCCTCCGCCGGCGCGCCGACGGCAGTACCGCTCCCGGAGCGGGCGGGGCGGCCTACCTCATCCGCCGCACGCCGAGAGCCTGACCCCTCGGCAGCTCGGCCGGCTCCCGGCCCCGCCCGGCGCTCCGCCCCTCAGACGCCGGCCTGGAGGCGAAGGCCGGCGAGGGTGAGGTCGAGGGCGGCGAGGAACTGCTCGCGGTCGTCGTGCCCCTCGAACTCGTCGACTATGTGCCGGACGAAGGGGTAGCGCGCGGCATCCAGGGCGCGCCAGGCGGCGACGTATCGGTCGAGGAACTCCTCACGGCTGACGGCGCCGTCGACCACCTCCTGCGGAGGCTCCTGCCCGAGGTCGGCGGCGTTGCCGACCACGACGCCGACGATGGCCGTGACCGCGAAGAACCGCTGCTTCGGTGTGAGGTCCAGGCGGAGCGTCTGCCGGCCCAGCTCCTCGTACAGCCGCAGGGAGTTGCTCCGGGGGTCGATGATGCCGCGCATGAAGCGGGGCGCCAGCCAGGGGCGGTCCACCACCGCGTCGAACAGCGTGACGGCCAGCGCGCGCAGGTCGGCGACGGGGTCGTCGCTGTCGGGCCGCTCCCGGACGGCGGCCAGCACCTCGCCGAGGACGTGGTCGATGGCGCGGTCGAGGAGGTCCTCCTTGCCGGAGACGTACCAGTAGATGCTGCCGACGCCGGTACCGAGCCGGGCGGCCAGGGCGCGGAGCGTGAGCGCCGGCTCACCGGCCTCGTCGAGCAGCTCCACCGCCGCGCCGAGGACCGCCTCGATGGAGTGCGAGGCCCGCTGCCGCCCCCTGGAGGGACGGTCGGCGGGCCGCGAGCGCGGGCCGTTCATGCCCTCATCCAATCACAGCTTGCGCCGGCATCGAACCTCATTCTATTCTCTAACAACGTTCGATGCTCGAACCTCGTTCGATGACCGGCAGCGCTTCGAGCGCGCCCGGGAGGCCTCCATGTCCACGACCGCCGCCGCACCCACCTCGGCCCCGCCTTCGCACACCTACGCCTCCCTGCGCGCGGCGTGGATCCCGCTGGCCGCGCTCTGCCTGGCCTTCTTCGTCGAGATGGTCGACAACACGCTGCTGTCGATCGCGCTCCCCACGATCGGCCGAGACCTCGACAGCAGCACGACCGCGCTGCAGTGGGTCAGCGGCGGATACTCGCTGACCTTCGGCGGGCTGCTGCTGACGGCCGGATCGATGGCCGACCGACTCGGCCGCCGCCGCGTGCTGCTGACCGGACTGGCGGCGTTCGGTCTGCTGAGCCTGGGCGTCCTCGCGGTGCACAGCGCCGGAGAGCTGATCGCCCTGCGGGCCGGCCTCGGCATAGCCGCCGCGGCGATGGCCCCGATCACCAACTCGCTGGTCTTCCGGCTCTTCGACGACCAGACCCTGAGGATGCGGGCGATGACGGTGATGATCGTCGTGGGGATGTCCGGCTTCGTCCTCGGCCCGCTGCTGGGCGGGACGGCCCTGGCCCACGTGCGGTGGCAGTGGCTGCTGGTGGTCAACGCCCCGATCGCGCTGATCGCGGCCGCCGGCGTTCGTCTCGGCGTCGCCGCCGACCGGCGGGAGGACCTGACCCGCGACAAGCTCGACCTGCCGGGCGCCGCGCTCAGCGTCGCCACCATCGGCCTCGCCTGCTATGCGCTGACCAGCGGCGTCGAGCACGGCTGGGGCTCCGTCCCCACCCTCGCCACGATCGCGGGCGCCGTCGTCGCCGGCCTGGCCTTCGTCCTGCGCGAGCGCCGCAGCCGCGCGCCCATGCTGGACCTGGGCCTGTTCCGCAACGGTACGGTCCGCGGCGCCGCCCTCGCGGAGATCGGCACAGCGATCGCGATGGCCGCCGTGATGTTCGGGCTGATCCTGCACTTCCAGTACGCCTACGGCTGGAGCCCGGTGCGGGCCGGGCTGGCGAACCTGCCGCTCATCGTGACCATGATCGCCGCCACCCCGCTGTCCGAGTGGCTCGCCGGGAGGTTCGGACACCGCGTTGCCTGCCTGGTCGGCGCCGGTTGCCTGACCGTCTCGCTGGCCGGCCTGGCCTGGGGGGTCGACCACGGATACGCCGTCATCGCCGCCGGAATGGTGGTGCTGAGCGTCGGGCTGCGGATCCTGATGACCATCTGCGGCATCGCGCTGGTCGGCGAGATGCCGGAGAACCGCACCTCGATGGGGACGGCGCTGAGCGACACCGCCCAGGAGGTCGGCACCAGCATCGGCACCGCCGTGGTCGGCACCATGATCGCCGCGCTGGTCGCCACGCGGCTGCCCACCGACGCCTGGAGCGAGTCCCTCATACGCTCGTTCTTCCACGGCGAGCGGATCACCTACGCCGTCCTGGCGGGCGTCGTCGCGCTGGTCGCCGGGGGCGGGGCGCTCACGCTCACCGACTCGCGCGCCACCGAGGAGCACCCTTCCGACGGCCTCGGCTGAGGGCAGGCCCGGCTGAGGGCAGGCTCGACTCAGGACAGGCCTCGACTCAGGGCGAGGGCGGGACCGGGGCCTACTCCGGCGGGACCGGGGTCGTGGGGGTCTGGTACATGGCCTGGATGTCGATCTCCAGCTTGATGCGCGGGCCGACCACGGCGATGCCGCGGGCGAGCATCCGGCGGTAGTCGAGGGTGAAGTCGTCGCGGTGCAGTTCGGCGGTGGCGCGGGCGGCGCAGCGCAGTTCGTCGGCGTAGCCGCCGGTGACGGTGCCCAGGTACTCGGTCTCCAGCTCGACGCTGCGGGTGACGCCGTGCAGCGTCAGCGAGCCCTGGACGGTCCACCGGCTGCCGCCGCGGAAGACGAACCGGTCGCTGGCGAAGTGGACATAGGGATAGCGCTCGATGTCGAGGAAGTCGGCCGACCGCAGGTGGTTGTCGCGGGTCCGATTCCCGGTGTCGATGGAGGCGGCCAGCATCGAGATCTCGATCTGCGAGTCCTCCATCCGGTCCGCGACCCGGAGCCCGCCCTGGAAACGGGTGAACCGGCCGGTGACGTTGGCCATGCCGACGTGCCGCGCCACGAAGCGGATCTCGGTGTGCGGCGGGTCGATCAGCCAAGTCCCGGGCGGCGGCAGCTCCTTGAGCGCGGCGGTCCGGGTCTGGACGAGGCCCAGCGAAGCCGTCGAGCCCGGCTCGACGCTGAAGGAGGCCCGAAGCGGCTGGAGGCCCTCGGCGGTGAGAGCGAACACGTAGGAGCCGGGCGGGAGGGTGGCGAAGAACGAACCGTAGGGGTCGGTCGAGCCGGAGACGGCCTTGCGCCGGCTCCCCGCCTCGGAGACCACGATCTCCGCGCCGGACAGCGGCTGGCCGAAGGGGTCGAGGACCGTGCAGCTCACCGCGCCTGCACCGGGCGGCAGTTGCGGGAGACTCCCCTGAGCGGGCTCGGGCCCGGAACCGGCTTCGCCGTCCCCCTCGCTCCGGCGGCGGAGCATTCCCAGCACCATCTTCCGGCCCCTTCCACGGGTTCCACGGGCGCCCACGGGCCTCAGCACGGCCCCTGGTGCGCCACGATTGTCACTTCATCACATCGCCCATACTTCACCCAAAAGGTACCCACATCTGACGCCCTGTCCGGCGAAACAGAAAACTCGCTGGTCTCACGACTCGGCGGCCCGCTCGCGCAACAGCCGGTCGAGGACGAAGGGGACCGTGCTGTTCGGGCACTCCTCTCGCTCAAGCACCTCACTCGGGTCGGCCGCTCGCGGCAAGATGAACGCGCGGGATCAGGGAGAGGAGATCACTGTGGTCGGATCATGGGCACTCATGTGGGTGGTCCTCGGGATCGGCGCGCTCTCGATGGGCGTGCGCGGCTTCCGATCCCGTCGCAGGCACTGAGCGACCTTCGAATCGGTGCGGCACGGTCAGCGCCACTTCGCTTGCGGGGGAACGGTGCAGGTCAGAGGCCTGTAGCCCGGACGGCCCGATCAAGGCGCTGATACTTCACCCGAAAGCGCGGGCGTTGCCCCGCCTTCCCGCACTCCTCATCCGGTACTGCTGGAGGGTCGAGGATTCCGCATCCGAAGGAGAGCGGAGGGGAGCGGTGCAACGCAGGCGAGACCAGGCCTCCGGGGCCGCCCCGGGCGGCGGGGCGGCGGAAGGCGGACGGCGGCGGCTTCCCGCCGCGGTGCGGGCCGCGCTCGCGGCGGGCGCGGCGCTGGTCGCCGCGCTGACCGGTACGCTGGCCGGCGCGAGCGCCGAGCCGGGCGCCGCTGCGGCCGCCGGCGTGGGCGCCGGTGCGGGCCACGGCGCGCAGGCGGCGGTCGTGCGGCATGTCGGGCAGCGGATCGGACGGCGGGCCGGGCAGCCGTCGGCTGCCCCGGGGCGAGGACCGACCCTCACCGTCGCTGTCGCGCAGACCGTCGACTCGCTCAGTCCCTTCCTGGCGCAGCGTCAGATCTCCACCGAGATCCACCGCCTGGTCTACGACTTCCTCACCGACTACTCCGCCGCCGACTCCACCCCCGTGCCCGGGCTGGCGGCCTCCTGGCGCAGCTCCGCGGACAAGCGCGTCTGGACCTACACCATCCGCCGCGGCGCCCGCTGGACCGACGGCAGGCCCGTGACCGCGCACGACGCGGCGTTCACCTTCCGCACGATGATGACGGACCCGGCGGCGGCCACCGCCAACGGCTCCTTCGTCCGCGACTTCGCGAGCGTCTCCGCCCCCGACGACACGACCCTGGTGATCCGCCTCAAGCGGCCGGACGCATCGATGCTCGCGCTGGACGTGCCGATCGTCCCCGAGCACGTCTGGCGCACGGTCCACGACTACGCGGACTTCAACAACGACCGGGTCTTCCCGGTGGTCGGCGACGGCCCGTTCGTCCTCGCCCGCTACCGGCCCGGCCAGGACGTGCTGCTCACCGCCAACCCGCACTACTGGCGCGGCGCCCCGCACTTCGGCGCGCTGCTGTTCCGCTTCTACAAGGACCAGGACGCCGCCGTGGAGGCGCTGCGCAAGGGCGAGGTCGACTTCGTCGGCGGGCTGACCCCGGCGCAGTACGCCTCGCTGCGCTCGGCGCCGGGCGTGACCGCGCACGCCGCCGCGTCCAAGCGCTTCTACGCCCTGGCCGCCAACCCCGGCGCCACCGCGCAGGACGGCCGGCGTTTCGGCGACGGCAACCCCGCCCTGCGCGACGTGCGGGTCCGGCAGGCCCTGGCCTGGGCGGTGGACCGGCGGATGCTCGCGCAGAAGGCGGCCGGCGGCTACGCCGTCCCGGGCGCCGGTTACCTGCCGCCGCGGTATGCGGCCTACCGCTGGGCGCCGCCGGCCGCGCTCGCCTACCGCCGCGATCCCGCGCGCGCCGCCGCCCTGCTGGACGCCGCCGGCTACCGGCTCGGCGCGGGCGGGCTGCGGCGCGGCCCGGACGGCCGGGTGCTGACGCTGCGTCTGCTCGGCCGTGACACCGACCCGCTCGACCAGCGCACCGGCGCCTACCTGGCCGGCTGGTTCCAGGAGCTGGGCATCCGGATCCAGCAGCGCTACGTCGACCCGAGCGAACTCGGCTCGGAGGAGCAGCGCGGCGACTACGACCTCGCGCTGGACGGCTGGACGGTCGATCCGGACCCCGACTACGTGCTGTCCATCCAGACCTGCGCGGCCCGGCCGGCCGCGCCGGGCGGCGTCGGCGCCAGCGACGACTACCTCTGCGACCCGGTCTTCGACCGGCTCTACGCACGGCAGTCCGCGGAGTACGACCCGGCGCGCCGGGCGGCGCTGGTGCGCGCCGCCGAACAGCGGCTCTACCAGCAGGCCGTGATCGACGTCCTGTACTACCCGGACATCCTGGAGGCCTACCGCTCGGACCGGATCTCCTCGATCGAGACCCAGCCGCTGCGCGGGGGCAACATCAACGGCCAGGACGGCTACTGGTCCTGGTGGTCGGCGGTGCCCGGCCCGAAGGCCCTGGTGTCGGACGCGGCCGCGACCGACGGGCTGCCGGACGTGCGCGGGCTGGCGGCGGTGGGCGCCGCGGCGGTGCTGGGCGCCGCCGCGGTGGCCGCCGCGGCCGTGATCCGCCGCCGGCGCGCGGACGAGCGGGAGTGACGCGATGACGGACGACCTGCGCCCGGGCGCACACGGGACGGACGAGCAGCGGCGCGGGAACCTGTCCCGGACATCGGGACAGGTTCCCGCGCGGCGGGTGCGCGCGCTCGCCGCGCGGCTGTGGCGGGGGCTCGCGGGCGAGTTGGTCCGGCGGCTGGCCGGGGCCGCGGTCTCGCTGTTCGCCGTGTGCGTGACGGGGTTCTTCCTGTTCCGCGTGCTGCCGGGCGACCCGGTGCGGACCATGACCCGCGGCGCGCCGCTGGACGGCCCCGCGCTGGCGCAGCTGCGCCACCAGTTCGGCCTGGACCGGCCGCTGCCCGCCCAGTTCGGCTCCTACCTCGCCCGGCTCGCGCACGGCGACCTCGGCCTGTCCTACCAGTACCGGCAGCCGGTGGCGGAGCTGATCGCCGCGCATCTGTGGCCGACGGTGCTGCTGGTCGGGACCTCCACACTGATCGCGGCGGCGCTCGGGCTCCGGCTCGGGGTGCGCTGCGGCGGGCGGCCGGGCGGGCTCGCCGACCGCCTGCACACGGGGGCGGCGCTGGCGCTGTGGTCGGTGCCGACGTTCTGGCTCGGGCTGCTGCTGATCGGCGCGCTGGCGGTCGGCGTCGGGCCGCTGCCGGGGCTGTTCCCGACCGGCGGCATGGACTCCGGCACGGACTGGGGCCCCGGCGCGGCCGGCGGGTTCGCCGGCGTCCTGGACACCGCGAACCACATGGTGCTGCCCTGCGCCACCCTGGTCGCCGTCGGGTATGCGCAGTTCCTGCTGGTCATGCGGTCCTCGCTGGTGGAGGAGCGGACGGCGGAGCATCTGCTGACTGCGCGGGCCACGGGACTGACGGAGCGTCAGGTACTGCACCGGCACGCCGTGCCGAACGCGCTGCTGCCGACGGTCACCCTGGTCTGCGTCAACCTGGGCGAGGTGGTCGCCGGGTCGATCCTGGTCGAGACGGTCTTCTCCTGGCCCGGGCTCGGCTCACTGTTCTACGAGGCGCTGCGGGTCCCGGACCTGCCGCTGATCCAGGGCCTGTTCCTGGTGTTCGCGGCCTCGGTGATCCTCGCGAACCTGCTGGCCGACCTGGCCTATCCGCTGCTCGACCCGCGCGTGCGCAGACCGGCGCGGGCGGAGGACGCGCCCGCGGAGGTCGCGCCCGCGGAGGTCGCGGCCGCCGGCGGCCCCGGCGCGGCGGCTCGCGTTCCCGAACTGGCGGGAGGTACCGACCGATGACCCAACTCCCCCTTCCCGCCCCTCCGTCGGGCGCCGCCGCCGAGCCTCGCCTCACCGCGACACCCACCCCGGGACGCCGAACCGGTGCGCTCGGCCGGCTGTGGGCCGCCTACCGCCGGGAGCGCGCGGGCCTGGCCGGACTGACCGTGCTCGTGCTGATCGCGGCCGCCGCGCTGGCCGCGCCGCTGCTCACCGGCGGGCGGTCGGCGCTGTCGGTCGTGGACGCGCCGGGGCTGCCGCTGTCCCCGCCCTCCTGGCGGTTCCCGCTGGGCACCGACCCGTACGGGCGGTCCGAACTCGCCCTGCTGGCCTGGGGTGCGCGGGTCTCACTGGCCGTCGGGCTGCTGGCGACGGTGCTGTGCGTGGCGATCGGCACGGCGCTCGGCGTGCTGGCCGGGCACCTGGGCGGGCGGACCGCCTCGGTGGTGATGCGGGTGACGGACTGGTTCCTGGTGATGCCCACGCTGGTGCTGGCGATCGCGCTGACGGCGGTGCTCAGCCACTCGCTCGCGACCGTGGTGCTGGCGATCGCCGTCACCTCCTGGCCGCGCACCGCCCGGCTGGTCCGCGCGCAGACCCTCGCCGTCGAGGGCCGTCCCTACCTGGAGCGCGCCCGGGCGCTGGGCGCCGGGCATCTGCACCTGACGGCACGTCACATCCTCCCGGCGGTGGCACCGCTGGTGCTCGCGCAGAGCACCCTGACGGTGGCCGGGGCGATCCTCACCGAGTCCACGCTGGACTTCCTGGGGCTGGGCGACCCCTCCTCCGTCTCCTGGGGCGGCATGCTGCAGGACGCCCGGCAGGCCGGTGCGGTCAGCGCCGGGCAGTGGTGGACGGTGCTGCCGCCGGGGCTGGCGATCGCCGTGGTGGCGCTGGGCTTCACGCTGTGCGGGCGGGCGGTGGAGGCCGCCCTCGACCCCCGGCGCGCGGGCGGTGAGGCGCGATGAGCACGGCCGCGCCTCTCCCGCCGACCGCGCCCGCCCCCGCACCCGCCCCCGCGCCGCTGGTGCGGGTGCGCGACCTGCGGGTGGACTACCCCGGCGGCGTGCGGGCGCTGCGCGGTGTCGACCTCGACCTGGCGCCGGGCCAACGGCTCGGCCTGGCCGGTGAGTCGGGTTCGGGGAAGTCCACACTGGCGCTCTCGCTGCTGCGGCTGCTGCCCGCCTCGGCGCGCGTGCGCGGGCGGGTGGAGCTGCGCGGCGAGGACGTGCACGCGATGTCCTGGGGCCGGTTGCGCGCGGTGCGCTGGACCGGCGCGTCGGTGGTGTTCCAGGGCGCGATGCACGCGCTGGACCCGGTGCGGCGGGTGGGCGGGCAGGTCGCGGCGCCGATCGCGCTGCACGCCCCGGCGGGGCGGCGGGTGCCGCGCGGGGAGCTGCGGCGGCGGGCTCGGGAGCTGCTGGAGCAGGTCGGCATCCCCGCCGCGCGTGCCTCGGCGTACCCGCACGAGCTCTCCGGCGGCCAGCGCCAGCGGGTGATGATCGCGATGGCGCTGGCCTGCGGGCCGGAGCTGGTGATCGCGGACGAGCCGACGACGGCACTGGACGCCCTGGCCCAGGCCCGGGTCCTCGACCTGCTGACCCGGCTGGTCGCGGAGCGCGGCGCGGGACTGCTGATGATCAGTCACGATCTGGGCGTTCTCGCCCGGACCTGCGACCGGGTCGCCGTCCTCTACGCCGGGCGGGTGGTCGAGGAGGGGCCGGCGGCGACGCTGTTCCACGAGGCCGCGCACCCGTACAGCGCGGCGCTGGGCGCCGCCCGGCCGGTGATCGGCGACCCGGCGGCGCGGCTTCGCCCGCGCGGGCTGCCCGGCGACCCGCCGGACCGGGCGGCGGTGCCGAGCGGCTGTGCCTTCCACCCGCGCTGTGCCCAGGCCGTCCCGGCCTGCGCCGAGCAGGAGCCGACGCTCCTCCCGCTGCCGGCCGGTCTCCTCCGCCCGGCGATCCCAGCAGACACCCGGCCGCCCGCCCCCGACCGCGCCGCCGTCGACCGGGGCGAGGGAGGCGCGGGTGCGGCTCCTGCTCCCCGCGGCCCCGGGACGGAGCCCCGGGTACACCCGACGGCCGAGCCGTCCGCGGGCGCCAGGCGGCCAGACCTGGCGCCCCACCCCGGCCCGGACTCCGGCGGAGGCGCGAGCACGGGCGAAGGCGCGGGGCCGGGCGCGGGCACGGGGCCAGGCGCGGGCACGGGGCCAGGCGCGGGCGCTCAGGCCGTCGGCGCGGGATCCGGCGCGGTCTCGGAGGCCCGCACGGGCCTGGATCCGGCCCCGGCCTCCGACGACGCAGCGGGCGCGGGGCCGGGCGCGGCCCCGGACTCGCGGATGGCCGCGCCCGCCGCAGGCGTTGCGACGCGGCGGGCGGCGTGTCTGCTGCTGGAGGGGGTGTCGTGACGGCGGACGCGCCCGAGCGGCGCTCCCCCGCATCGGCCCCCGCCGCACCGGACTCCGGCGCGCCGCCGCTGGCGGTGCGCGGTCTGCGGGTGGCGTACGGCGGCCACCGGGCCGTGGACGGGATCGACCTCGCGGTCGGGCCGGGCGAGATCCTGGCGCTGATCGGGGAGTCCGGGAGCGGCAAGTCCACGCTGGCCAGGGCGCTGCTGGGGCTGGTCCGGCCGAGCGGCGGCGAGGTGCTGCGGCACGGCCGCCCGCTGGAGTACCGGGCCCGGGCGCTGCGCGCGCTCCGACGCGAGGTGCAGCTGGTGCCGCAGGACCCGACCGGCGCGCTCAACCCCCGGCACACCGTCGGCGAGGCGGTCGCGGAGGGGCTGCGGGTGCACCGCGTGTGCCGGCGCCGGGGCGCGGAGGAGCGCGAGCGGGTCGCGCAGGCCCTGGCCCGCGCCGGGTTGCGCCCGCCGGGGCGGTTCCTCGACCGCTACCCGCACGAGCTCTCCGGGGGCCAGCGGCAGCGGGTGGTGATCGCCGGGGCGCTGGTGCTGGAGCCGTCGGTGCTGGTCGCGGACGAGCCGGTGGCCTCGCTGGACGCCTCGGTGCGCGGCGAGATCCTGGCGCTGCTGCTGCGGCTGCGCGAGGAGCTGGGCCTGGCGACCCTAGTGGTGACCCACGATCTCGGCCTGGCCTGGAACGTCGCGGATCGGGTGGCGGTGATGCGGCGCGGCCGGATCGTCGAGCAGGGCCCGGCCGAGTCCGTTCTCACCGCCCCGCGCGACGCCTACACCCGCGCGCTGCTGGCCGCCGCGCCTTGACCCGGCCGATGCCGGCCCGGCTGAAGCCGTGCCCGCGGCCGTGACCGCACCCGCGCCCGCGCCCGCCGCTAGGCGTTCGACCAGCCCCGCTCGCACAGCACGAGCCGGTAGCCGTCCGGGTCCTCGATCGTGACGCCCCACCGGTTCCAGTAGGGGTTCGGCGAGGGCACCCGCCTGCCGCCGTGTTCTTCGAGACGGGAGACCAGGTCGTCGGGCACCGGGCCGTCGACGTAGATCACCAGCAGGTCCTCCTCGGTGGGCCGGGGCTCGACCGGCCGGGCGGGCTCGCGGACCAGCTCCAGGTGCCACTCGGCGTCCGGCCAGCCCACCATCAGCAGTTCGTGACCACCGGGCTCCGCGCTGTCCGCGCTCCGCCACACCACGGTGAGTCCCAGCCCCCGCACCCAGAACCGCTCGGCCGCCGCGAGGTCGCGGGAGGGCCGGGCGAGGCGGATGTGGCTCCGACCGTTGACGGTCATCACGACCTCTTCCCCGAGCTTCCGATTCCTGGTCGGCAGCGTAGGGGTCGGCCCCGCGTGCGGGCACCGGCCGATGGTCCTGGTCCGCTGGTCCTGGTCCCGCTGATCTTGAGTCCTGACGCCGGCCCCGGCCCGGTCCTGCGAGAGCCCTGCCGGGCTCCGCGCGCGATACTCGGCGGATGGACACCCTGGACATCCGCCGCGCCGGCTCCCGCTTCCACACCCGGACGCCGTGGCTCGACTCGTGGCACTCGTTCTCGTTCTCGCACCACTACGACCCGGCGAACACGCACTTCGGACTGCTGCTGGTGTCCAACGACGACACCGTCGCGCCGGGCACCGGCTTCGACACGCATCCGCACCGCGACATGGAGATCGTGACCTGGGTGCTGGAGGGCGGGCTGGTCCACCAGGACTCCGAGGGCCACAACGGGGTGATCCACCCCGGCCTGGCCCAGCGGATGAGTGCGGGCACCGGCATCCTGCACAGCGAGAAGAACGACTCCTGGACGCTCACCGGCGAGCCCGAGCACACCGATCCGGTGCACTTCGTCCAGATGTGGGTGCTGCCGGACGAGCCCGGGATCGCCCCCGGCTACGAGCAGCTCGACATCAGCGACCAGCTGGCGGCGGGCGGTTGGACCGTGCTCGCCTCCGGCATGCCGCGCCACTCGGGGCAGCGGGCGATCGGGATCCGGCAGCGGCACGCGGCCCTGCACGTGGCGCGGATGCGGCCCGCCGAGGTGCTGGAGACCGTCGCGGCGCCCTTCGTCCATCTCTTCGTGGCGCGTGGATCGGTGGCCCTGGAGAGCCCGCGGGCGGAGGACCCGGTGCTGGGCGAGGGCGACGCGGCGCGGATCGGCCGGGCCGACGGACGGCGGCTGACCGCGGGGCCGACCGGGGCCGAGGTGCTGATGTGGGAGATGACGGCGGACATGCTCGTCCGGTGAACGCCCGGACTCGCCACCCGCGGCCCCGTCCCGCGCCTCGCGCCGGATGACGCGGGACGCGGGACGCGGGGACTCGGAGACGCGGGGCGGCGGTCAGTGACCGAACAGGTGGTGCGTGCGGTGGCGGCGCGCCGGGCGCCCCATCGCGGTGCCGCCGGCGGACGCCCCGGCGGCCGTATCCGTCCGGCTGCCGGCGTACCGGCCGTCCCCTCCGCCCGGGGCGGCGGTGGTGTCGTCCGCGGTCCGCGCGGCGAGGGCGTCTCGCTCGCGCGCCGCCTGCTTGGCCTCGCGACGGGCGGAGCGCAGCTCCAGCCGACGCCGGCGGTGGGCGTGCAGGCCGGAGGCCAGCATCGCCAGGCCCAGGCAGAAGATCAGCGCCAGGGCCAGCCCGCACAGGAAGATCTGCAGCGGGGTGAGATTCGCCAGATGGTTGCCCACCATCGAGACGCCGATCGTGGAACCGCCGGTGTTGTCGGCGATGGCGAGACCGGTGAACGCCGCGACCGCGGCGGCGAGCAGGAATCCGAGCAGCAGCATGATCGTGTACCTCCTCGTCACGTCGCCTACCCGGAACTTCCGGGTCCACGCCGTGACTTTGACGGAACGTCGAGGAATCCGCCCAGGTCATCCGGCCGCGCCGGCCGCGCCGCGGCCCGCATGCGCGCAGCGCTGAGCGCGGGCGGGCGTGCCGCTCCGGGCGCCGCCCGGCCCGGCCCTCTCCCCCTCCCCGGTGCCCGCCGGGTCAGCGGACGGGCGGACGTCCCGGCCCGGCCCCGGTCACAGCAGCTCCGCGCGGGCGCGCGCACCGCGTCGGGTGCGCCCTGCCGCGACGTGCCGCTTGGGGTGGCGCCTCAGGTACTCCTGCTCGAGCTCGTGGGTCCGCATGCTGTGCCGGTCCAGGGCGCCGGCCGAGCCGTAGAGGAAGGTGTCGTGGCGGGTGCGGTGCAACTGGTGGAGCTCGCGCAGCAGCTGGGCGTCGGTCAGCCGGCCGGCCGGCACGCCGTAGCGCAGGCCGGGCGTCTCCATGGGAGTGGGGACGTCGGGGATCTCGGGCGGTACGGGACGTTCGGTGCGTCCGGTGACATTGGACATGGGACCACCTCCACTGTCACCAGCGTGTCCCCCGTTCGGCCCCGGGGCAATCCGGTCGACGGGTCCGGTCCGCTATCCGGTCGGCCCGCGCCGGAGGCCGTACGGTAGCGTGCGCGATCACTGCTCCGGGCATCACAGGCGAGGCTAACCAGGAGGGCGGCCGATGGCGGACTGGGCGGCGTTCCAGTACGAGATCTACCTGAACGGGCTGGTCAGCGGCAGCGTGCCGCGGCTCCCCACCGACCTGTCCCGGCTGGCCGGGATCGCCGAGGCGCGGCTGGCCCCGGGCCCCTACGGCTACGTCGCCGGCAGCGCGGGCAACGGCTCCACCGAGCGGGCCAACCGGGAGACGCTGGACCGCTGGCGGATTGTGCCGCGGATGCTGCGTGACGTGAGCGCGCGCGACCTGTCGGTGAGCGTGCTCGGCCGGACGCTGCCGGCGCCGGTGGCGCTGGCCCCGGTCGGGGTGCTGTCGATCATGCATCCGGACGCCGAGCCGGCCGCCGCGCGGGCCGCCGCGCAGCTGGGCGTGCCGTTCACGCTCTCCTCGGCCTCCTCGACGCCGCTGGAGGACGTCGCCCGGGCGCACGACGAGGCGCGCGGCTCGGACACCTCCGCCGAGCGGTGGTTCCAGCTGTACTGGCCGAAGGACCCGGCGGTCGCCGAATCGTTCCTGCGCCGCGCGAAGAACGCCGGGTACACGGCCCTGGTGGTCACCCTGGACACCTGGATGCTGGCCTGGCGCCCGCGCGACCTCGACCAGGCCTACCTGCCCTTCCTGCACGGCGTCGGCACCGCGAACTACTTCTCCGACCCCGCCTTCCTCGCCGGCCTCGCCAAGCCGCCGCACGAGGACCCGCAGGCGGCCGTGCTGCACTGGGTGCAGATGTTCAGCGACCCCGCCAAGACCTGGGCCGACCTGGCCTTCCTGCGCGAGCACTGGGACGGGCCGATCGTCCTCAAGGGCATCCAGCACCCCGACGACGCCCGGCGCGCCGCCGACGCCGGCATGGACGGGGTCGTCGTCTCCAACCACGGCGGGCGGCAGGTCGCCGGGGCGATCGGCGCGGCCGAGGCGCTGCCCGGGATCGTGGACGCGGTCGGCGACCGGCTGGACGTGCTCTTCGACAGCGGGGTGCGGACCGGCGACGACGTGGCGAAGGCGCTGGCGCTGGGCGCCAAGGCGGTCCTGCTCGGCCGGCCCTACGCCTACGGCCTGGGCCTGGACGGGCAGGCCGGGGTGGAGCACGTGCTGCGCTGCCTGCTGGCGGAACTGGACCTGACCATGGCGCTGTCCGGGGTCAGTTCCCCGGCGCAGCTCGACCGCGGCTTCCTGAGCCGCGGCGGGACCCCGGAGGACGGCCGATGAGCGGCATCGAAGGCGCAGAAGGCGTCGGGAGCGACGGGAGCGACGGGAGCGGCGGGGGCGGCGGGGGCGGTGCCCTCCCCCGGGTGCTGGCCGTGGTCTCGCCGCATGTCGGCGGGCGGGCGGTGGGCGCGGGGCTCGCCTCGCTCTTCGCCGGGCAGGCCGAGGTCACCGTGGTGGAGTCCGCGGACGAGTCGCCGGCGGCGCTGGCCGAGGCCGAGGTGCTGGTCACCGGCCTGGGCGCGGTCACCGCCGCGCACCTGGACCCGGCGGCCTCCCCGCGCCTGCGCGTGGTGCAGTGCGCCAGCCATGGCTTCGACTACGTGGACGTGGCGGCGGCGCGGGAGCGCGGGGTCGCGGTCTGCTCGATCGGCTCCAGCGGCGCCGAGGCGCAGAACGTCGCCGAGCAGGCCTTCGCGCTGATGCTCGCGCTGGCCAAGCATCTCCTGCCGGCGCACCGGGTGCTGACCGAGGGCGACTGGGCGCTGCCCCGGCTGCAGTCGGTGCTGACCGAGCTGAGCGGCAAGGTGCTCGGCGTGGTCGGGCTCGGCCGGATCGGGCAGCAGGTCGCCAAGCGGGCCGCCGCCTTCGACATGACCGTGCTCTACACCGGGCGCCGCCGGGCCCCGGAGGACGTGGAGCGGCGCTACGGCGCCCGGTACGTCCCGCTGGAGGAGCTGCTGCGCACGGCCGACTACGTCTCGCTGCACGCCCCGCTCGACGAGTCCACCCGGCACCTGCTCGACCGGGAGCGGCTGGCGCTGCTCAAGCCGACCGCGTTCGTGGTGAACACCGCGCGCGGCGCGCTGATCGACCAGGAGGCGCTGGCCGACGCGCTGGAGTCGGGGGCGCTGGCGGGCGCCGGGCTCGACGTCTTCGACCCGGAGCCGCCGCCGGCCTCGCTGCGGCTGCTGCGCGCGCCGAACGTCGTGCTCTCTCCGCACGTGGGCGGCGTGACCCGGGAGGCGCTGGTGCGGATCGCGCTGGCCGCGATCGAGAACGTCCGCGGCTGGCTGACCGAAGGGCGGCCGCCGGCCGACATCGTCAACGGCGTGGTGGTGGACTGACCTTCGGGCCTGGCTCGGCCGGGCGTCAACGGCGGAAGCCGCCCTCGCTGTTGATCACCTGGCCGGTGATCCAGCGGGCGTCGTCGGTGGTGAGCCAGGCGATCAGCCGTGCCGGGTCGTCCGGTTCGCCCCAGCGCCCGGCCGGGAAGCGCCCGCGCAACTCCTCGCGCAGTTCGGGGGTGGGCCAACCGGTGTCCACCGGGCCGGGGTTGACGCAGTTGACGGTGATGCCCCGGTCCGCGAGATGGTCGGCCAGGGTGGGCGTGATCGCGGCGAGGGCTCCCTTGGCGGTGGCGTAGGCGATCTCGCCGGGCATCGGGCCGAGCCCCTGGCCGGAGGTCAGCAGCACCACCCGGCCGCCGGGCCGGGCGTCCTCGTGCCGGGCCGCGAACTCCCGTACCAGCAGCAGGGTGGAGCGGGTGTTCACCGCCCAGTGCGCGTCCAGCATGGCCGCGTCGACCTGCTCGAGGGTGCCGTCGCCGCCGCTGCGGGCGTGGTTGCACACGAGGATGTCGAGGTGGCCGCCGAGCGCCTCCCGTGCGGCGCGCACGAGTCGCTCCGGGCCTTCCGGCGCCGACAGGTCAACGGCCGCGTGCGGCCAGGTGCCCACCGGCGGCCCTTGCCGGTCCGCGCCCCACGGCTGCTCCCGGTCGTGCGGGGCCCAGTGGTGCAGGAAGAGTTCGGCGCCGAGGCCGGCCAGCCGCCGGGCGATCGCGTGGCCGATTCCGGCGCTGCGGCTGACGCCGGTGACAAGTGCCGTGCGCCCGGCGAGAGGTGGGGTCATGCCCGCCAGTGTGGCGCGCGGGTCACCAGGTGTCGACGAACGACCTGCCGGGCGGCGGCGTGCCGGTGGAGGTCGCCGGCGGGAGGGCGGCGAGGAGCCTCGCGCGGGTGTCGGCGGGGTCGATGACGTCGTCGATCTCCAGAGCCATCGCGGCGTTGACGGCGCGCCCGCGCTCGTAGAGCTCGGCGAGCAGGCGGTCGTACTCGGCGCGGCGGGCGTCCGGGTCCGCGATGGCCTCCAACTCCCTGCGGTAGCCGAGGCGTACCGCGCCCTCCAGGCCCATGCCGCCGAACTCCCCGCTGGGCCAGGCGAGGGTGGCGACCGGCGTCTGGGTGGAGCCGGCGAACATCGCCATCGCGCCCAGCCCGTAGGCCTTGCGCAGCACCACCGCGGCCACCGGCACCCGCAGGTTGGCGCCGACGACGAACAGGCGGGCGAAGTGCCGGACGGTGGCGGTGCGTTCGGCGTCCGGGCCGACCATGAAGCCGGGGGTGTCGCAGAGCGAGACGACCGGGAGGCCGAAGGCGTCGCAGAGTTGGAGGAAGCGCGCGGCCTTGTCGGCGGCGTCGGCGTCGATCGCGCCGCCGAGGTGCAGCGGGTTGCTGGCCAGCACGCCGACCGGCCGTCCGGCCAGCCGCGCCAGCGCGGTGACGACGCCGACGCCGAAGCCCTCGCGCAGCTCCAGCACGGAGCCCAGGTCGAAGATCCCCTCGACGGCGGCGCGCACCTGGTAGGCGCGGCGGCGCTGCTCGGGGACGACGTGCCGCAGCAGGCGCGGGTCGGGCTCCTCCCAGGTCTCCAGCGAGCCCTGGAAGTACGACAGATAGCGGCGGGCCAGGGCGACCGCGTCGGCGTCGTCCCGGGCGGTGAGGTCCACGACGCCGTTGGGGACCTGGACGGAGAGCGGCCCGACCTCCTCCGGACGGTGGACGCCGAGCCCGCCGCCCTCGATCATCGCGGGGCCGCCCATGCCGATGCTCGCCTCGGGGGTGGCGATCACCACGTCGCAGCAGCCCAGCAGGGCGGCGTTGCCGGCGAAGCAGCGGCCGGAGGCGATGCCGACCAGCGGGACGGTGCCGCTGAGCCGGCCGAAGCCGCGGAAGGTCGGCACGTCCAGGCCCGCGACGTGGGTGGTGTCGGTGTCGCCCGGGCGTCCGCCGCCGCCCTCGGCGAAGAGGACCACGGGCAGCCGCTCGCGCCCGGCGATCTCCAGCATCCGGTCGGTCTTGCGGTGGTTGACGTAGCCCTGGGTGCCGGCGAGGACGGTGTAGTCGTAGGACATCGCGACGCAGCGGCTCGCGGCCGGGCCGAACCGCTCGGCGTTGACCGTGCCGATACCGGTGACCATGCCGTCGGCGGGCGTGTGGGCGATCAGGTCGTCCAGTGAGCGGCGGCGGCGCTGCGCGGCGACGGCGAGGCCGCCGTACTCGGCGAAGCTGCCGGGGTCGCACAGGTCGGCGAGGTTCTCGCGGGCGGTGCGTCGGCCGAGGCGGTGGCGGCGGTCGACGGCCTCGGGGCGGGCCGCGTCCCGGAGGGCCGCCTGGCGGGCGAGGACCAGGGCGAGGTCGGGGCGGACGGCGTCCGGGTCGGGCCGCTCCTCGGCCTCGGCGGCCGGGCCGGCCTCGCCGTCGAGGACCAGGGCGAACAGCGGGGCGCCGGCCGCGACGGTCTCGCCGACGGCGGCGCGCAGCGCGCGGACGGTGCCGGCGGCGGGGGCGCGGACGACGTGCTCCATCTTCATCGCCTCCAGCACGGCCAGTTGCTCGCCGGCGCGGACCCGGTCGCCGGGGGCGGCGTCGAGGGAGAGGACCGTCCCGGCGAGCGGGGCGGCGAGCACGTCGGCGTCCTGCACGGCCGGGTGGGGCTCGCCGTCCTGACCACCCGTCAGTTCCCGTTCCCGCTCGGCCGTCAGGTAACCGGTGTCGGCCCGGCCGGTGGTGAACAGGGGGTCGGCGAGCACGGCCGCGAGCAGCGGAGCGGTGGTGGGCACGCCCTCGATCGCCAGCTCGGCCAGCGCGCGCCGGCCGCGTTCGGCGGCCTGGGGCAGTCCGCCGGGGGCACGGACCACCACCTTGGCCAGCAGCGGGTCGTAGCGCAGGCCGACCTCCTGCCCGGCGCGGGCGGCGGTGTCCACGCGGACGCCGGGGCCGGTGGGCGGATCGAAGCGGGTGAGGGTACCCGCGCCGGTCGCGCCGACCCGCAGCTGGATCGCGCAGCCGCGCGGCGGCGGGGGCGGGCCGTCCAGGCCGAGGTCCGCCAGCGTCTCCCCGCAGGCGAGCCGGAGTTGGGCGGCGACCAGGTCGAGTCCGGTGACCTCCTCGGTGACGGTGTGCTCGACCTGGAGGCGGGGGTTGGCCTCCAGGAAGAAGAACTCCTCGCCGGCGACCAGGAATTCGACGGTCGCGAGTCCCACGGGTCCGGCCGCGCGCGCCACGTCGAGGGCGGCCTCGGCGAGTCGGGCGCGCAGGGCCGGTTCGAGCCCGGGCGCGGGGGCGATCTCGATCAGCTTCTGGTGGCGGCGCTGCACCGAGCAGTCCCGGTCCCCGAGTCGGGCCACCGCGCCGGTGGCGTCGCCGACCAGCTGGACCTCGATGTGGCGGGCGCCGGTGAGCAGCCGCTCGGCGTAGAGGCCGGCGCTGCCGAAGGCGGCGGCCGCCTCGGAGGCGCAGCGCTCCCAGGCCTCGGCGAGTTCGGCGGGATCGCGGACCTCGCGCATGCCGCGTCCGCCGCCTCCGCCGACCGCCTTGACCATCAGCCCGGCGGCCTCCGGGCCGTGCCGCTCGCGCAGCCGGGCGAGCAGGTCGCGAGCGGCCGCGAGCCCGCCGCCCTCCTCGCCGGCGCCCTCCACGCCGTCACCGGAGCCGGAGGTGCCCTCCAGCACCGGCACGCCGGCCCGCACGGCCAGGTCCCGGGCGCGGGTCTTGTCGCCGAGCAGGTCCAGCACCTCCGGCGCGGGCCCGACGAACCCGACCCCGGCGGCGGCGCACTGCCGGGCGAACTCCCCGCTCTCGCTGAGGAATCCGTATCCGGGGTGGAGCAGCCCGCAGCCGGTGCGGGCGGCGAGGGCGGCCAGTGCGGCGCCGTCGAGGTAGGCGGCGGGGCCGCTCCCGGGGAGGGCGTGCACCTCGTCGGCGAGGGCGGAGAGCGCGGTGTGTGCGGCGCCGGCCTCGTCCCCGGCGTGCACGGCGACCGTGCGCATGCCCAGTTCGGCGGCGGCGCGCAGGATGCGGACGGCGATCTCTCCCCGGTTCGCCACCAGTACGGCGGGTGCGCCCACGCGTCCTCCTCGCTGCCTGCGGGTACCGACCGGTCGGTCTGTGGTTCGCCATCGTGATCGCCCCGCGGCGGCGCCGTCAACAGGTACGCGGTGGTACGCGGCGGCTCCCCGGGCCTGGCCTCCGCCCGTAAGCAAGGTGTAAGAACCGGCCACGGCGGGAACTGAGCGCGCATCATCCGGCCGGCACCCGCCCGACCGGCACCACCGACCCGACCGACACAGGAGGGGCACCATGACCGCTCCCGGCACCGAGGCCGCGACACCCCCGCAGACCCCCGCGCCGCAACGGCTGCGCCGCGGCAGCCTGCGCATGGTGGACATCGCCGCCGCCACCATGGCCAACATAGGCCCGGCGATGAGCTTCTACTTCGGCTTCGCCTTCCTCGCCACCACCGCCGGCGTCGCCTCACCGCTGACCATCCTGGCGGCCGGCATCGCGGTCGCGCTGCTCGCCAACACGCTGGCGCAGTTCTCCAAGGCGCACCCGTCCACCGGCGGGTTCATCACCTTCGTCGGCAAGTCCTTCGGCCCGACCAGCGCGGTGACCACGGCGATCCTGGCCGGGCTCGGCTACATCATCGCGATGAGCTCGGTGATCGCGATCTCCGGCGGCTTCCTGGAGATCACGCTGCAGTACTACGCGCACATCGACGTGCCCTGGATCCTGTGGACGCTGGTGCTGACCGGGCTCGCGGTCGCCATGATGGTGCGCGGGATCGCCGTCTCCACCAAGCTCGCCGGGCTGTTCTTCGGTGTGGAGATGCTGGTGCTGGTCGTGGTGTCGATCGTGGCGATCGCCAAGCACGGCGGCAGCCTGTCGGCCACGCCGTTCGAGCCGAGCCACCTCAAGGGCGGCTTCTCCGGCCTCTCCCAGGGCTTCCCGCTCGCGGTCTACATGTTCATCGGCTGGGAGAACTCCGCGGCGCTTGCCGAGGAGACCGAGAACCCGCGGCGCAACATCGGCCGCGCGGTGTTCCTCTCGGTCGGCCTGATGGTGCTGAGCTACCTGCTGTTCTCCTACGCGACGGTGACCGGCTTCGGCTACGACACGGACAAGCTGGGCGCCTCGCCGATCCCCTTCATCGAGGTCGCCCACGGCACACTGGGCGTGCTGGTCTTCTTCGCCTACCTGGCCGGGCTCACCTCCACCCTCGGCGCCCTGATCGCCGGCACCAACTCGCAGGCCCGACTGGTCTTCAACGCAGGCCGCGAGGGGCTGCTGCCGTCGGTGATCGGCCGGGTGCACCCGAAGCGGCAGACACCGGTGTGGGCGATCGGGCTGTTCGTCACCGTCTCGCTGCTGATCATCGGCGGCTGGGGGCTGGGCCACCTGCTCGGCCACGGCACCATGGACGCGGAGGCGTTCTTCGCCGAGTCCTCGACGATGGGCACCATCCTGGTCCTGCTGGTCTACCTGGCCTCCAACCTGGCGCTGCCGGTGTACTACCGGCGGCACCTCCCGCGGGAGTTCCGCTGGGTGCGGCACCTGGTGCTGCCGCTGCTCGGCGCGGCGGCGATCGTCGTGCCGCTGTACTACCTGGTCAAGCCGGGGCAGCCGACGCCGTACGACTGGTTCCCGTACGCGGCGCTGGCGATCCTGGTGGTCGCGGTCGGCTACGCGGTGCTGCTGGTGCGGCGGGACCCGGGGCTGGGCGAGCGCGTCGGCTCGCTGGTCGCCGACGCGGACTGAGCCGCCGCCGGGGGGCGGGGGCGGGCGTACTAGGGTGCGGAACGGAACATCCGCGCAGACCCGCGCCTGCGCCCGCCCTGCGGAAGGAACCAGAACCAGAATGACCGTCTACGACGCCCTGCTCGCGGAGACCGTCACCATCACCGGTGCCGACGGCGACCAGATCGAGGCCTACGCCGCCCGTCCGCTGAACGCCGGCCCGCTCGGCGGCGTTGTGGTGATCCACCACATGCCGGGCTACGACATCCAGACCAAGGAAATCGTCCGCCGGTTCGCCGCCGAGGGCTACAACGCGATCTGCCCCAACCTCTACTCGCGCGAGGCGCCGGGCGCCGCCCCCGAGGACGCGGCGGCCACCGCGCGCGCCAACGGCGGCGTGCCGGACGAGCGCCTGCTCGGCGACGTCGAGGGCGCGGCCCGCTGGCTTCGCGCGCTGCCCAACGCCAACGGCAAGGTCGGCACCATCGGCTACTGCTCCGGCGGGCGCCAGGCGTTCCTCACCGCGGCGAAGCTGGACATCCAGGCCGCCGTGGACTGCTACGGCGCCTTCGTCACCGGCACCCCGCCGGAGGGCTTCCCGCTGCAGGTCTCGCCGATCGGCCACCTGAGCAAGGACCTGCGCTGCCCGCTGCTCGGCCTGTTCGGCAACGAGGACCAGTACCCCTCCCCCGAGGCCGTCGACGAGCTGGAGGGCCTGCTCAAGGAGGCCGGCAAGGACTACGAGTTCCACCGGTACGACAACGCCGGGCACGCCTTCTTCGCGGTCAACCGCCCGTCCTACCGCCCGGAGGCGGCCAACGACGGCTGGGCCCGCATCCTCGCCTTCTACGGCCGCACCCTCGCCTCCTGAGAGGAGACCGGCAGCATGTGCACCTACCTCACCGAGCAGATCGAGATCGAGGGCAGCGGCCGCGGCCGCGAGGGGTACTTCCCCCTGACCCGGGCGATGGTCTACGTCGACCACCCGCAGCACGCGCCCTTCGAGCACACCGTCAACATCGACTTCCTCAACCCCGAGCAGGGGCCGGGCGCGCGTATCCCGGTCGAGCTCACCGAGGAGGCGGCGCTCGCCCTGATCGAGGCGATCCGCAACACCCTCGCCACCGCTCCCCCCGGCCTGGCCTCGGCCAACGCCAAGGGCCACGGCGCGAGCGCGGCGGCCTGAGCCCCGTCCGCGCCCGCTCCTGACGGACCGCCGGCGGGTTCCGCGCCGCCTGCACGGAATCCGCCCCGGTCCTCCCCGGTGATCTCTTGACGCGCACACGTCTGCTGCGATCGAATCCTTGCCCGTAACCAGCTGCGATCGATCGAGGCCCGTCCGTCACCGGCGCCTGTCCGTCCGCGGCGACGAACCCGGACAGGCGAGGAGAACTCCCAGACCATGGCGTCGATCCACACCCAGGTCGCCGTGATCGGCGCCGGCCCGGCCGGCCTCACGCTCGCCAACCGCCTCCGCCAGGAGGGCGTCTCCTGCGTCGTGCTGGAACGCGAGAGCCGCGACACCGTCGAGACCACGCCTCGGGCCGGCTTCGTGGAGGAATGGGCCGTCCGGGCGCTGGACCGGCACGGGCTGGCGAGCCCCGAGCTGCTGCTCAAGGCGCCGCGGCATCGCAGCGTCGAGTTCCGCTTCGAACGCGCCGCGCACACCCTGGACTACGCCTCCCTCACCGGCCACCACCACTACGTCCACCCGCAGCAGGACCTCGTCACCGACCTGCTCGCCCGGTACGTGGACGGCGGCGGCGACATCCGCTTCGGCGTGACCGACCTGCGCGTCCACGACGCGCTGACCTCCCGCAGCCCCTCCCTCACCTGGACCGAGCCCGCCGCCGACGGCGCCGACGACGCGCCCGGCACCGAGCAGCGCCTGGAGTGCGACTTCGTCGCCGGCTGCGACGGCGCGCGCGGCATCACGCACGCCATGGTCGCGGGCGCCGGGGCGACCGTCACCCGGCAGGACCACGGCGTCGGCTGGCTGACCCTGCTCGCCCGCACCGCGCCCAGCAAGGACAGCGTCATCCTCGGCGTGCACCCGCGCGGCTTCGCCGCCCACATGCCGCGCAGCTCCGACGTCACCCGCTTCTACCTGCAGTGCCGCCCCGGCGAGGACCCGGCGGCGTGGACCGAGGACCGGATCTGGACCGAGCTGCACGCCCGCCTCACCACCGGCGACAGCAAGCCGCTGTCCGAGGGCCCACTGCTGGAGCGCCGGGTGCTCGCCCTGCACGACTACGTGGTCCAGCCGATGGGAGTGGGCCGCCTGCACCTCGCGGGCGACGCCGCGCACCTCATCGCCCCGATCGGCGCCAAGGGCATGAACCTCGCCCTGCACGACGCCCTGCACCTCGCCCAGGCCTACGCCGTCTACTACGCCCGCGCCCGCGACGAGTCCGCGCTCGCCGCGTACGGCGCCGCCTGCCTCGCGCAGGCCTGGGACTACCAGGAGTTCTCCGCCTGGCTCTCCGAGGTCTACCACGGGCCGGCCGCCGGCGGCTTCCGCGCAGGCCTGGCCACCACCCGACTGCGCCGGCTCTTCCAGTCCGGCACCGCCGCCCGCGCCTTCTCCGCCCTCTACATCGGCACCGGCACCAGCGCGCCCTGAGCCCGCGCCCGCGCGGCGCGCCACGGACGCGCCGCGCCTCAGCTCCCCACCGTGCGGCGCATGCGCCAGGGCAGGGCGAACCACAGCAGGAGGAACACCAGCGCCGAGCCGCCCGCCGCCGCGAAGCCGGCGGCGCGGCCCAGCACCACCGTGACCACCAGCAGCACCGAGCCGCTCAGCGCGAGGGCGAGCACCACCATGCCCGCGGAGGTGAGCCGGGTGGAGAGCGAGACGATGCGCAGCTTGGCGCCGCGGTGGAACATCCCGCGGTGCACCGCCACCGGCGTGGCGAGCAGTGCCGAGGCCGCCACCGTCAGCAGCAGCGTGGTGATGTAGACGGCGCGCTCGTAGCCGTCCAGGACGCCGAAGCGCTGGGTGAAGGCCAGGCCGAGCAGGAAGGCGAAGACGATCTGCACGCCGGTCTGCAGCACCCGGAGTTCCTGCAGCAGCTCGACCAGATTGCGGTCGGCCCGCTCGGCGGCCGTCTCGTGGCGCTCGGGGAGGGGCTCCGCGCCCGCCCCCGCCTTCTTCCGCGCCGCCCGGCGCTGCGCCGCCCGCCGGTCGGCTCCCCGCGCGTCCATCCCACCACTCTGCGCGATCACCGCCCCGTCGGCAACGATCTCGACGCGCGTGCCGGGCAGCCCGCATGCTGGAGAGGCCGACCGACCGCCGACCGGCCGCCGACCGACCGTCAGGAACTCGACCGAAAGGGGCCCGCGTGGTTCCGCAGTGGCTGACCGACGCCGTCGTCTACCAGATCTACCCGCAGAGCTTCGCCGACTCGAACGGCGACGGGATCGGGGACCTGCCCGGTATCGCCGGCAAGCTCGACTACCTGCACTGGCTGGGCGTGGACACGCTCTGGATCAACCCCTGCTTCACCTCCGAGTTCGGCGACGCCGGCTACGACGTGGCGGACTACCTCACCATCGCCCCGCGCTACGGCACCAACGACGACCTGGTCGCGCTGGTGGACGCGGCCCGCGCCCGCGGCATGCGGATCATGCTGGACCTGGTGCCCGGCCACACCTCGCACCTGCACCCGTGGTTCCGCCGCTCCGCCGCCACGCCCGGCGACGACCGCTACATCTGGTCGGACCGGATCGCCGCGCCGGTCGGCAAGTGGGTGCCCAACCTCGGCCCGCGCGGCGGCTACTACCTGGCGAACTTCTATCCGATCCAGCCCGCGCTGAACTTCGGCTACGGCCGGACGGACCCCGCCGAGCCCTGGCGGCAGCCGCCGGACGCGCCCGGGCCGCGGGCCAACCGCGCGGCGCTGCGCGAGATCATGGCCTTCTGGTTCACGCGCGGCGTCGCCGGCTTCCGGGTCGACATGGCCTACTCGCTGGTCAAGGACGACCCCGGGCATGTGGAGACGGCCCGGCTCTGGCGGGAGGTCCGGGACTGGCTGGACGCCGAGTGGCCGGACCGGGTGCTGCTGTCCGAGTGGGGTGACCCCAAGACCTCGATCCCCGCCGGCCTGCACACCGACTTCTTCCTGCACTTCGTCGGCCGCGGGCTGCGCTCGCTGTGGGACAACGGGACGGGCAGCCGCGGGCCGTGGTCGCAGGGCGAGCCGTGCTTCTTCGACCCGGAGGGGCGCGGCTCGGCGGACGAGTTCCTGGCCGCCTGGAAGGAGGCGGACGCGGCGATCGACGGCGCCGGCCTGGTCGCGCTGCCCACCGCCAACCACGACTTCTCCCGGCTGGCCTGCGGCCCGCGCACCCGCGAGATGACCGCCCCGGCCTTCGCCCTGCTGCTGACCTGGCCCTCGCTGCCGGTGGTGTACTTCGGCGACGAGATCGGGATGCGGTTCGTGCCGGGTCTGCCGGAGAAGGAGGGCAGCCAGCTCGGCACCGAGGCCCGGCAGGGCTCCCGGACGCCCATGCAGTGGGACGCCGACGCGCCCAACTGCGGCTTCTCCACGGCCGATCCGTCCGACCTCTACCTGCCGCTGGACCCGGCGCCCGACCGGCCGACGGTCTCCGAGCAGCGCGCCGACCCCGGTTCACTGCTCCACCAGGTACGGGAGTTGATCAGGCTGCGCCGCGAGACGCCCGAACTCGGCGCCCACGACAGCCGGGTGGAGGTCCTGCACTCCGGCTACCCGTTCGTCTACCTCCGCGGCGGCGGCAGCCACCTGGTCATCCTCAACCCCCGCCGCGCCCCCGCCCATTACGTCCCCGACCGCCCGCTGCCGACCCTCACCCCGCTGACCGCCCACGGCGTCCGCACCCACGGCCCGGAGGGTGAGCCGGAGTTGGAGGCCGACGGCTTCTCCTACGCGGTCTACCGCCTGGGCTGACGGCCCGTCACTCCACCCGCGCCGCGATCGCTCTGGCGCACTCGAGGGCCTCGGTGCTGCGGGCGGTCTCGCGCCCGGCGGCGACCGCGGGCACGCACCGGACGCCGACCCGGAGCAGGCCGAGGCCCCGCAGCGTCTCCTGCCACTCCCGCCGGCTCGCCGCGCCGCCGAGGAAGCCGTCGTGGACGATCACCAGGGCCCCCGGCACCCGGCGCGGGCGGCCCCGGTCCTCCCGGAGCCGGACCCGCCGTTGAGCACGATCACCCGCGTGGGCATCGCGCCGCTGCGGCCGATCCGCGGGCGCGGCGAAGGGCAGGGACGCGGCGGCGGACACGTGCCCGGGTGTCCGCCGCCGCTGAGGGTGTGGCGCGACCGAACCCTCATACGGTCGCGCGGTTCCCTCATCCAGTGTGCAGCATGGAGGGCGCCGCCGTCCCCGCCGGGACCCGATCCCGCGCCGGCCGACGCGACCGGGTACCGCCCGGGCGCCGCGCGCTCCCGCCCGCCCGGATGCCACACTGGTGCGGTGACCAGCCCGGAAGACCCCCGCGACGCCGCCCCGCAGTACGTGCTGCCGCTGGTGGTGCGGCTCGAACGCGCCACTCCGCCCGCGCACACCGACGCACTGGAGACCTCGGCCCGCGCAGTCCTCGCGCTGCTCACCGACGAGCGGGCGACCGCGCCCGACGGCCCGTGGACGGCGGCCGTGGAGGCGTGGCAGGACGCCCGGATCCGCAAGGTGGTCCGCCGCGCCCGCGGCGCCGAGTGGCGCCGGGCCGCGGCGCTGCCCGGCGTCACCGTGCACGGCACGGCCGAGGAGAACCCCGCCGAGCTGCGCGTCTTCCCGCCGGTGCCGCTGGACGCCTGGCCCAAGGAGCTCTCCCGGCTCCAGGTCTCCGGCACGGCGCTGACCGATCCCCGGCCGGAGGCGGCCACCGCCCCGGTCGAGCCGGGCGTGCCGGTGCTGTGGGTCAACCCGGAGCTGGAGATGTCCACCGGCAAGGCCATGGCGCAGACCGGCCATGCCGCCCAACTGGCCTGGTGGGCGCTGCCGGACACCGAGCGCAAGAGCTGGCGGGAGAACGGCTTCCGGCTGGCCGTGCGCACCGCGAGCCGTCGGCACTGGGCCGAACTCGCCGCCTCCGGCCTGCCCGTGGTGCAGGACGCCGGGTTCACCGAGATCGCCCCCGGCTCCGCCACCGTCATCGCCGAGCACGCCGGCCTCGCCTCCGCCCACTGAGCCCGCCCGCCCGCTGACTCCGCCCGCTGATCTCCGCGTTCCCGCCCATTGGCGGAGAATTCGCCTGCATCCCTCTGGCCTGTGTCCCATGGACCGCTTAGCCTGTCGTGCGCCCGCCCTTTCCCACACGCGAGGTGACACCACGTCATGCAGCCGCAGCACCCGCAGCCACCGGTCGTCCGACGCACCTACGCCCGACGCCGCCTGCGGGACCGCCGGATGCTCCGGCGGGCGGGCACGGGAGCGCGCAGCGTCCTGATGGCGGGTGCGGCGCTGGTCGTGCTGGGCGGTTCGCAGAGCATCCTGGCCACCGCCGCGCCGCAGCACACCGCCGCCGGATCCGGCGCGGGCGTGATCACCGGCGGGTCCCCGGGCCTGGACCCGAGCTTCCCGCCCGCCCTGCCGCCGGCGGCCGGCGCCGCCTCCGGCAGCCCGAGCCCCAGCACCGGCCCGACGGCGGGCGCGGGCGGCGGGACCGCGGTGGTCGCCGGCGGCGGCTCGATCCCGGCCACGGTGCTGCGCGCCTACCTGGACGCCCAGCGGAAGCTGGCCGCCACCGAGCCCGGCTGCCATCTGCCCTGGCAGCTGCTGGCCGGCATCGGCGAGGTGGAGTCCGGCCAGGCCGAGGGCGGGAACGTCTCGGCCGACGGCACCGCCCGCGAGCCGATCCTCGGCCCGGTGCTCAACGGCGACGGCTTCGCCGCCGTCCACGACGGCTCCGGCTGGGCGCGGGCCGAGGGCCCGATGCAGTTCATCCCGTCCACCTGGCAGAACTGGGGCGTCGACGCCAACGGCGACGGCCGGGCCGACCCGGAGAACGTCTTCGACGCCGCGCAGGCCGCCGCCGACTACCTCTGCGCCGGCGGCCGGGACCTGAACTCCGCCTCGGACCTGGACGCGGCGATCCTCGGCTACAACCGCTCCGACGCCTACCTCAGCGAGGTGCTGGCGTGGATGCACTACTACCAGCAGACCGGCGCGGTCCCGGGCGCCGACGCCTCCGGGAACGCGGCCGACGGCGGCTGGGCGCCCCCGGGCTCGTCCTCCGCGGCGAAGCCCGGGGCGGAGGAGACGCCGTCGCCGACCGGCTCGGGCTCGCCCAGCGGCACGCCGACGCGCGGCACGGTCACCACGACCCCGCGGCCGGGCGGCAACCCCAGCCGGCCGACCGCGTCGGGGGCGGCGGGCTCCGGGTCGTCGACGTCCGCGAGCGGCTCGGCGAGCAGCTCCGCGTCGCCCGACCCGTCCTCTTCCGCGTCCCCGGATCCCAGCTCCGGCCCGACGGGGTCGCCGACCGGCGGCTGCACCTCGACGCCGACGGCGAGCGGTTCCCCGACCGCCGACCCGTCGCCGACGGACTCGCCCTCCGCGACGGCCGACGGCACGCCGACCGCCTCGTCCAGCGCCTCCCCCACCGCCTCGCCGACGGACTCGCCCACGCCGAGCTGCTGAGGCGGCCTCGGCCTCAGCCGTCCTCGTCCCGCGGCTCCGCCAGCCGCAGGACGTGGACGGCGGTCACCCCCGCCGCGTCGAGCTTCGGCGGCTCCTCGCGGTGGGGATCGGTGAGCACCACGCCCGCCGGGGTCCGCACGGCCAGCAGCACCCGGCCGACCGTCTCGCGCCCGCGCCCGTCGGCCCGCCGCACCCACACCAGCGACCGCGCGCCGTAGGGGTGGCGGGCCACGTCGGCGCGTGCCTCGGGCCAGTCCCGGTACACCGCGTGCTCGACGGCCCCGGGCGCGCCGACGGCCGCCAGCGCCGCCGGGAACCAGGCGGCCTCCCGGGCCGGGGCGGCCACCGGCGCCAGCCCGTCCGTGCCCGGTACTTCCCCGGCGCACCAGCGGGCGAGCCAGCCCCACGGGTCCTCGCGCGGGAGGCAGAACGGCGGCGCGGAGTCCTTCGGCACCACCAGCGCCGCGTCGGCCATCGCCGCGTGCCAGTCGCCGTCCTCCAGGAAGCGGCGGGTGTTGCAGGCGAACAGCCAGCCCCGGCCGACGTCGTCCTCGGCCGCCGGGTCCACCGGCACCACTCCGCCGGGGACGGCGAAGGCGTCGTCGAGCCAGGCCCGCGCCTTGCGCACCGCGGCGCCCAGGTCCGGCGCGGGCTGCCGCCAGGGCAGCACGGCCGAGGACGGCGGCGCCCGGTGGAAGCGGGCCAGGTGCAGGGCGCGCGGCGCGGACTCGCGCTCGATCCGCGCCCGCCCGCCGGCCAGTCCGTCCAGGTGCACCACCCGGCCGCGGTCGAAGAGGGCGTAGACGAGGTGGCCGGTGGCTTCGTGGCCGTTGGCCTCGCGGCGGATCCACACCACGCCGCGGGTGCCCGGGCCGCCCTCCGCGACCAGGGCGTCGACCTGGTCCCAGCCGTGGCAGTCGATCAGCTCGGAGCCGGGGAAGGAGCGCGCGGTGAAGCGGGTCCACCAGTCCCGCTCCTCGTCCTGCGGCCGCCAGGCGGGGACCGCCACGCGGGCGCCGTTGACCAGCGCGTCCGCGGCCAGCACCCCGCCGCGCGCGTTGATCCGGGCCGTCGCCCGCCGGCCGGTGCGCGGCGAGGGGTCGCGGTCCAGGGAGGCGAGGTCGCCCCAGGGATCGTCGTTGGCGAGGTGGAACGGCGGCGCGCCGTCCACCGGCACGGCCAGGGAGATGTTGAGCATCGGCGGGGCCGGCGGCGCCCCGCGCTGCGCGGCGATCCGGCAGCAGAAGACGAAGGCCCGCTCGGACGCCGCCACCGAGTAGGGCAGGGCGAGTTCGACCCGCCCGCGGTAGACCTCGCGCAGCCATCGCTCGGCGGCCCGGCGCGCCCGCGCCTCGTCCAGCGGGCCGTCCGGCAGTCTCTCCGGCAGGCTCTGCGGCAGGCCGTCCGCTGCGGGGCCCGCGCCGGGGCGGGCCGCGGTCTCGCTCACACTCACGGGGCCCATACCTATCGCACGGCGCCCGCCCCGAAGATCACCCGGCGGGAATCTCCACACCCTCGCCGCCGGGCTCTCGCACGCACACGGACGTGCGGCCCCGGGGCCCCGCGCGGTGCCGCGCGCGGAGACCCGGGGCCGCCGCCCTGCCTCGGCCTCGCCTCGATCAGGCCCTCGATCCGGCCGAGGCCCGAGCGCCCGTCAGCGCACCGGCTCGAACGGCGCGCGGGCGGCGATGAACTCCGGCCGCGGCACCGGCGCCGCGAACGGCTCGACCGGGGTGTTCTCGACGCTGTTGAAGACGATGAACACGTTGCTGCGCGGGTACGGCGTGATGTTGTCGCCCGAGCCGTGCATGCAGTTGCAGTCGAAGAGCGTCGCGGAGCCCGCCCGCCCGGTGAACAGGCGGATGCCGTGCTCCCCGGCCAGCCGGGTCAGCGCCTCGTCGGACGGCGTGCCGGCGTCCTGCATCTGCAGCGAGCGCTTGTAGTTGTCCTTCGGCGTCTCGCCGGCGCAGCCCACGAAGGACTTGTGCGAACCCGGCATGATCATGAGACCGCCGTTGGTCTCCAGGTTCTCGGTCAGGGCGATCGAGAGCGAGACCGTGCGCATCCGCGGCAGGCCGTCCTCGGCGTGCCAGGTCTCGAAGTCCGAGTGCCAGTAGAAGCCGCTGGCGCCGAAGCCCGGCTTCACGTTCACCCGGCTCTGGTGGACGTAGACGTCCGTGCCCAGGATCTGCCGGGCGCGGCCGACCACGCGCGGGTCGCGCACCAGGTTCGCGAACACCTGGCTGATCCGGTGCACCTCGAAGATGGAGCGGATGTCACCGGAGGACCGCTCCTTGATCGCCCGCTCGTCGGCGAGCACGGCCGGGTCGCTCGACAGCCGCGCCAGCTCGGCGCGGTAGACCTCGACCTCGTCCGGCTCCAGCAGCTGATCCACCGTCAGGAAGCCGTTGCGGTCGAACTCGCGCAGCTCCCAGGGCTCCCAGGGCCCCTGGGCGGTCTCCGGGTCGGTCCACACCACCGGGTCGCGGCGCGGGGTGATCTCCTCCGTGGTGCCACGCGTGGGGTACAGGTCGACGGTCGGCTCGGCGGTGATGCTCATGGGGTCGTCCTCCCTTTCTCCCGGTCCGCTGCGCTGGGGTGGGCCGGGTGTCGGTTCGGTCCGCCGCCGGGCCCGGTCGGGCCGGCGGCTCTCGGCCCGCCGGTGGCACGGCCGGCCCGGCTCCCCCGGAGGGAAGCGGGGCCGGCCGCGCCACGGCGGCCGTTCGTACGGGCGCGCGCCGGTCGGGCAGCGTCCCGTCGGGCGCTGCCGGTCAGGCGGTCAGCAGCGGGTAGACGCCGTTCTCGTCGTGCACCTCGGCGCCGGTGACCGGCGGGTTGAAGACGCAGACGAAGCGGATGTCGGTCTTCGGCCGCATGGTGTGGTGCTCGTGGCCGTCGAGGAGGTACAGCGTGCCGGGGGTGATCCAGTGCTTCTCCCCCGTCTCGTCGTTGGTGAGCTCGCCCTCGCCCTCCACGCAGAGCACGGCCTCGATGTGGTTGGCGTACCACATGGACGTCTCCGTGCCGGCGTACATCACGGTCTCGTGCAGGGAGAAGCCGACGCCCTCCTTCGCCAGGATGATCCGCTTGCTGCGCCAGGTCTCGGCCTTGACGTCGCGGTCGGTGCCCTCGATCTCGGAGAACGAACGGACGATCACAGTGGGTTCCTCTCTGTCGTGCGGGTGCTGCGGGGTGCGGGTGCTGCGGGGTCCTGCGGGGTACCGGGGGGCCGGCCGCGACTCAGGCGGTCTCGCGGACGGCGCGGGCGATGGTCTCCAGGCCCTCCTCCAGCTCCTCGTCGGTGACGGTCAGCGGCGGCAGCAGCTTGACGACCTCGCTCTGCGGGCCGGAGGTCTCCAGCAGCAGGCCGAGCTCGAAGGCGCGCTTGCAGACCTTCTCGGCGCGAGCCGGATCGGAGCCGCCGAAGTCCAGGCCCCACACCAGTCCGCGGCCGCGGACGCCCGCACCCTTCGCCGCCGGGTCGGAGGCGATCGCGGCCAGCGCGCGCCAGACGATCTGGCCCTTGCGCAGCGTCTCCTTCTCGGTCCGGTCGTCGGACCAGTAGGTGCGCAGCGCGGCGGCGGCCGTCACGAAGGACGGGTTGTGGCCGCGGAAGGTGCCGTTGTGCTCGCCGGGCGACCACACGTCCAGCTCGGGGCGGAACAGGGTGAGCGCCATCGGCATGCCGTAGCCGCCGATGGACTTCGACAGCGTGACGATGTCGGGGGTGATGCCGGCCTGCTCGAAGGAGAAGAACGGGCCGGTCCGGCCGCAGCCCATCTGCACGTCGTCGACGATCAGCAGCATCTCGCGCCGCTTGCACAGGTCGGCCAGGCCGCGCAGCCACTCGGGCCGGGCCACGTTGATGCCGCCCTCGCCCTGCACGGTCTCCACGATCACCGCGGCCGGCGGGTTGAGGCCGGAGCCGCTGTCCTCCAGCAGCCGCTCGAACCACAGGAAGTCCGGGACCCGGCCGTCGAGGTAGTGGTCGAAGGGCATCGGGGTGCCGTGCACCAGCGGTATGCCGGCGCCGGCCCGCTTGAAGGCGTTGCCGGTGACGGCGAGCGCGCCCAGGGTCATGCCGTGGAAGGCGTTGGTGAAGCTGACCACGGACTCACGGCCGGTCACCTTGCGGGCCAGTTTCAGCGCCGACTCGACCGCGTTGGCGCCGGTCGGGCCGGGGAACATGACCTTGTAGTCGAGGTCGCGCGGCCGCAGGACGCACTCCTCGAAGGCGGCGAGGAAGTCGCCCTTGGCCCAGGTCGACATGTCCAGGCCGTGGGTGATGCCGTCGCGCTCGATGTAGTCCAGCAGGGCGCGTTTCAGCACCGGGTTGTTGTGGCCGTAGTTCAGGGCGCCGGCGCCGGCGAAGAAGTCCAGGTAGCTGCGGCCGTCGCGGCTCCGGACGCGACTGCCCTGGGCGGTGTCGAAGAGGTCCGGCCAGCCGCGGCTGTAGCTGCGGACCTCGGACTCGCGGCGCTCGAAGATCTCCATCCCGTCGGCGCCGGTGCGGGAGCCGGTGTCGAGGTCGGTGTCCAGGCGGGTTCCGGGCATCTCAAGGGTGGTCATGCTGGGCGGCTGTCCTTCCTTGGTGGGGTGCCGTGTCGTCGGTGTGGCGTGGGTGGCCGCCGCGGGCATGGCGCGCCGGGACTGCGGCGCCTGCGGCGGCGTGGTCAGCGGCTGTGCTGACCTCACTGCCCGCGGCGCTGACGTCGGCCGGGCGCATCGCGTGCGGCGAGCAGCGCGCGACGCGCGGCGTCGGCGGCACGGCCTGCGTGCGGTGGTGCTGCGTGCGGCGGTGCTGGGTGGGGTGTGCTCGCTGCGGTGTGCTGCGGTGCCGCATGCTGCGGCGTGCGGCGGGGCGGGTGCCGGGTGGCGTGCCGCGGCGTCCGTCGCGGGACGGGCGCCGGTCAGGCCGCCTTCCGGGAGCCGGACGCGCCGACGCCCGCGGGCTCCGCGGCGGGCGCGGCGTCCAGCGGCTCGATCCGGTGCAGCTCCTCGGCGAGGTGCGGCTCCCCGGAGTCGTCAGGGAACGCGTGCTCGGGGAAGAGCACGACCCGCTCGAGGCGGGCGCCGTGCCGTTCCGCGAAGGAGGCGAACAGCCGCCGCGAGGCAACGTTGTCGGGTGTCACGGTCGTCTCCAGCGCCCGCACCCCCTCCGGGCGGAGGCGCTCGACCAGGTGGTCGAGCAGCCGCCCCGCCAGCCCCTGTCCACGGCAGGCGTCATCGACCGCCACCTGCCAGATCATCAGGGCCTCGGGACGCTCCGGGCGGCGGTACCCGGTCACGAAGCCGACCGGCCGGCCGTCGGCGCGCCGGGCCACCACCGAGGTCGCCGCGAAGTCGCGGCACCACAGCAGGTAGCTGTAGGGAGAGTTCAGATCCAGGGCCTGCGAGTCGCGGGCCAGCCGCCACAGTGCGGCGCCGTCCTGGGGTCCGGGCGGCTCGAACGTGATTTCCGCACCTGGCCGCCGGTATTCGGTCTCTGCGGGAGTCATGGCATCCGAATGTAGCGAGAAAGAATTCCTTTCGCACGGGCCTCCCCGGTACCGGATATCGGCCTCCTGTGTTATCACGCGCGGGCGTGGCGACCCGGCGTTACGTCGTGATTGTCCTGAATTTTACGGACAAACAGGACGTACTGTGACCTCGACCACATTCTTGGAAACGCGTGCGTAATGCATGTTTGACACGCTCGGGATTGGGCAGATGAAATTCGGCCGAGTGTGCCGTTCAATTCATTCCTTCGTTTCTCCCCGGGGACTCCACACCGATTTCTGACGACGTTTCCACGGTCTCGCCCGACCGGATCGGCAGCCGGCGGACCGCCAGCAGTGCCGTGTCGTCGGCGAGCCGTCCGCCGGTGTGGGCGAGCACCGCGTCCACCACGAGGCCGACCAGTTCGTCCGGCGGGATCCCTCGTTCTCCCCCGGCCCGCACCCGCTCGGCGTGGATCTCCTCCAGTCGCTCACGCAGCGGGAAGAACACGTCCTGGCGGTCCCGCGCCTCGGTGACGCCGTCGGAGACCAGCAGCACGGTGTCCTCCGGCCCGAAGCGGCAGCGCACGACGGGCGGCATCCCCTCGCCCGTGGGCTCGCCGAAGCCGTCGGGAGCCGGTCCGGTCCGCGCGGCGATCCGCGCGGCGGTGGCCGCCGCGTCCGTCGCCGCGCCGCCGTCCACGGCACCGCCGTCCACGGCACCGCCGTCCGCATCCGCACCGTGCCCATCGGCACCGGGTGCGTCGTTGCCGGGTGCGTCGTCGCCGAATACCCCGGCGGGGGTCTCCTCCGCGCCCGTGTCGGCTTTGACCAGGATGGCCATGCCCAGCGGCAGGCCGTGCCCGCCGTCCGCTCGCTCGGCGTCGATCAGCGGGCGGACGCCGCCCGGGCCGATCACCAGCGGGCAGGCATGGCCGAAGTCGACCACCTCGACCTCGTCGGGCCGGTCCTTCGGGAACGAGAGGATCACGGCGGTGGCGAAGCGCTCGTCGGGCTCGCCCAGCTCCGAGCGCAGCCAGTTGTGCCGCCGCAGCCGTGCCTCCATCCGCAGCGCCACCAGGCCCAGGTCCGGCTCGTTGTAGGCGACCTCCCGGAAGGTCCCCACCAGCGCGGCGGCCGTGGACACCGCCGACAGCCCCTTGCCCTGGACGTCGCCCAGCACCACCCGCGCCCCGTACGGCGAGGCCACCACCTCGTAGAAGTCGCCCCCGACCCGCGCCTCGACGTCCGCCGCCAGGTACCGCTGGGCGGAGTGCACCCCGCCCCAGCCGTACGGGATCGGGCGCAGCACCACCTCGCGGGTGGCGTCCGCCGCGCTCTGGACGTGTCGGAGGAACTCCCGCGACCGCGTGTTCACCCAGGAGACCGGCACCGCGAGCACCGCACCCAGCGCCACCAGCACGAAGTCCTCGAGGCCCAGAGCGCTGTTCTGCCACAACTGGTTCAGCGTCGGATACAGCACCAGCGCCAGCACGCCGAACGCGGCCGTGACCACCGGCGTGCACACTCCCCCGGCGACGATGGGCACCAGCACCAGCCAGCTGTTGGTGCGGAAGTTGGCCGCCGTGAGCAGGTCGGCCGCCAGGACCAGTCCGACCACGCCGGCCGGGATCAGCCAGATGGCGTGCTGGTTCCGCGCGAGCGCGGCCGGAAGCCGGACGGCGTGGTCGACGAGGCGGATCCGGGCACGCTGCAGCGCGTTGGGGCGCAGTGCGGGCGCGTGCGCCGGGCTCTCACGCCGCAGGTGCATGAGCCGGCCGCGCGCAGGCTCGTGCCCCGCCCGCCGGTACCGCCCGCGGCGGTAGCGACGGCGGAGGCTGCTCCCGCCGCGCCGGTCACGGCCCCGTCCCCGATTCGCTGCCATCCGTATCAGCCTGATCGGGACGGGACGGACTCGCCAGCGCGGATCCGCCACCCGGAGCCGCTCCGCCACCGGGCCGCTCCGCCACCGGGGCCGATCCGGCCGGGCCGCCGTTGTCAGTGGCCCGCGCTAGCGTCTGTGCCATGGCAGGAGCAGGGGGAACGACCGCCCGCGGGGCACGGCGTCGGGTGCCGGTCGGGGAGCGCCGGGCGCGGCTCGGGCTACGGCACCGGCTGGCCGCCGGCGCGCGAGCCGGTGACCCGGTGGCGGTCGCCCGCTCGCTGGTCGCCCTGCACGGCACGGACCCGTCCTCGGTGTACGTCGGCTGCTGGGCCCGGATGGCGCACGACGCGGGTCCGCCCGGCGCCGCGGCCGATCCGGTGGCCGCCGTCGAGCGCGCGCTGTACGAGGAGCGTTCGCTGCTGCGCATGCTCGCCATGCGGCGCACGGTCTTCGTCACGCCGCTGGAGTACGCGCCGGTGCTCCAGGCCGCCTGCTCGCGCGCGGTGGCGGAGCGGGAGCGGCGCACGACGCTCAAGTACCTCGCCGCCGACGGCATCGGCGGGCGCACGGAGGCCTCCCGCGCGCGCTGGCTGCGCGAGGCCGAGGAGGCCGCGCTGCGCGTGCTGGAGGAACGCGGCGCGGCGAGCGCGGCCGAGCTCGCCGCGGCCGATCCGCTGCTCGGCACCACGATCGTGCAGAGCCGGGGCAAGCCCTACGAGGCGCGGCAGAACATCGCCAGCCGGATCGTGCTGCTGCTCGCCGCGGAGGGCAGGGCGGTGCGCGGCCGCCCGCGCGGCTCCTGGACCTCGCACCAGTACCAGTGGTCCGCCCTCCGCTCCTGGCTGCCCGAGCTGCCCGACGGCCTGCCGGAGATACCCGTCGAGGAAGCGCGCGCCGCGCTGGCTCGCGCCTGGCTCGGCTCCTTCGGGCCGGGGACGGCCGCGGACCTGCAGTGGTGGACGGGCTGGACCAAGGCTCAGACGCTGCGCGCCCTCGCGGCGGTTGGCGCGGTGGAGGTCGAGGTCGAGGTGACGGCGGGGGCGGGGTCAGGGGCGGGCGGCTCGGCGGCGGGCGGCTCGGCGGCGGACGCCTCGGGCGGGATCGTGACCGGCGGGGCGGCCACGGGCTTCCTGCTGCCCGAGGACCTCGACCCACCGGAGGGAGTCGACCAGGTCGAGCCCTGGGCCGCGCTGCTCCCCGGTCTGGACTCCACGCCGATGGGCTGGCGCGACCGCGACTGGTACCTCGGCCCGCACGGCCCCCGTCTCTTCGACACCGCCGGCAACGTCGGCCCGACGGTGTGGTGGAACGGCCGGATCGTCGGCGGCTGGGCGCAGCGCGCCTCCGGCGAGATCGTGGTCCGGCTGCTGGAGGACGCCGGCGCGGACGCCCTCGCCGCGGCCGAGACCGAGGCCGAGCGGCTGTCCGCGCGCCTCGGCCCGGTCCGGCTCAGCCCCCGCACCCGCGGCCGCACCTGGCTGGAGCAGGAACTGGCGGCGAGTTCCTGAACCGCGCGCCCGCTCGCGAACCTGCGGCGCGGCGCGAACCTGCGGCGCGGGGCGGCGGCGCGGTGCGGGGCGGCGGGCGGTGACGCCGCACGGGACATGCCGCGCTCGGCAGGGGCACGGCGAGCACAGCGGCGGCGCGTCGGACGGCACACGTCTCGGGGCGGGCGGCACGGGGCGCGGCGCCGGCGCGGCGCGCGACAGCGGCACGGGACGCGGCGGCGCGCGGCGCGCGGCACGGGACGCGGCGGCGCGCGGCGGACGGCACGGCGCGCGACAGCGGCGCGGGACGCGGCGGCGCGGCGCGCTCCCGCGGCATGGCCGCGGGAGCGCAGCGCGGGGAAGGGGCGGCTCCGGGCAGCGGGAGCGGGCAGCGCGGCGCGGGTCAGCTGCTGCCGATGACGGCGAACGCGGCCGCCCTCAAGCTCGTGCAGCCGCGGCGGCGCTCCGGGCGCGCGCCGGGCCGGGCAGGGGCGCGCGCCGGGCCAACGGTACGGCACGCGGCCCGAGGCCGCGGCGCGGCACGCGGCGGGCGGGGCCTCAGGGCCATTCCTGACGGCCGCCGAAGCCGCGCGTGTTGTCGATCAGGCGCAGCCGTTCCGGCCGCAGCTCCCAGACGTCGGTCCGGGCCAGGGCGGCGGCCAGGGCGTCCTCGCCCGCGGTGAAGGGGAAGCGCGCGGTGTAGACGCGGAAGGCCGCGGCGCGCTCCTCGCCGTCCAGGCGCCGGCAGCGTCCCGCGCCCTGGAGGCCGGTCAGGGTGCGCCAGTCCTGCCCGTCCGCCTGCGCGGTGAAGGCCACCCGCGCGCCCGCGCCACCCGCGCCCTGCCCGGCCGGCTGCCCGGCCGGCTGCTGGGCCAGCGCCCGCCCGTGCCGGGTGGTGAGCGAGCTGAGGAAGTACACGGCACCCGCCTCCGGGTCCCAGGCGTAGAAGACGGCGCAGGCCCCCGGGCCCTTGGCGTCCGCGTAGGCGAGGGTCAGTGTGCTGTGCGCGGCGAGCGCGGCCGACACCGCGTCCGGGATCTCGGGAAGGGTGGTCATCCGGCCATTCTGGACGCCCGCTGTGGACTGACCGTGCGCGGGTGTGAGGGTTTGGCGCAGGAACCCCACAAACCGCTGCGACCTCGCTATACCCGTAAACCCGTGAGTAAGTGACCGGCCCACCGTGAGCGGGCGGCGGCGTCGGCCGGATCTGGGCCGGGAAGGAACGGACGATGGCGTCTGGTGCAGCACACGACGGAGGCGAGCCGCCGAACGAGCCCGGCAACGAGCCCGGCAACGAGCCCGGGCAGAAGCCCGGGAAGGGCGGCCGCGCCCACCGCCGGCCGACCAGTCGGCGCCGCTTCATGGCCTATCTGATCGCCGGGCCCACACTGGTCGCCGCGGTCCCCTTGGTCTCCCGCACGCTGGGGTCGCAGGCCTCCGCCGCCGACAGCCCGGCCGCCGAGGTCGGCGCCGCCTCGGTGCCGTCGCTCCCCGAGCCGGCCGAGATCGTCGACCTGAGCGACCTGCTCACGCTCGCGGCGATGCCCACCGCCGAGCTGATCAAGGTCACGATGAACACCGACGGCACGGCCTCCTTCGCGCTGCCGCGCGCCGAGGTCGGCCAGGGCATCACCACCTCCACCGCGATGATCGTCGCGGAGGAGCTGGACCTTCCGGTCGAGAAGGTCCACATCACCCTCGCCGACGCCCGCCCCGAGCTGGAGTTCAACCAGCTGACCGGCGGCTCCAACACCACCATCTCCACCTTCACGCCCGTCCGGATCGCCGCCGCCGCCGTCCGAGCACGCCTGCTCCAGGCCGCCGCGGACGAACTGGGCGAACCGGTCGAACAGCTCAGCGCCATCGCCGGCCAGATCGTCAGCGGGACCGGCGCCGCGATCGGCTACGGCGAGCTGGCGGCCAAGGCCGCGGCGGTCGCCGACAGCCTCATCAACGTGACCCTGAAGTCCTCGGACGACTTCAAGGTGATCGGCACCCCGCAGTCCCGGATCGACGCGCGGGCCGCGATCACCGGAACCAAGACCTTCGCCATGGACCTCACCGACCGCGAGGTGCCCGGCGTCAAGCCGGCCATGGTCTGCCGCCCGCCGACGATCAACGGCACGGTGCGCTCGGTGCGCAACACCGCGACGGTGGCCGCCATGCCGGGGATCACCGACGTCGCGGTCGTCCCGACCGGCGTCGCCGTGCGCGGGGACACCTTCGGCCAGTGCATCGACGCCGTCCGGGCGCTGGACGTGGACTGGGGTCCGGGCACCGAGGAGGGAGCGAGCGACGACTCGATCCTCGCCGAGCTGCGCGCCGCCGAACTCCCGCTCGCCGTGCCGGACGTGCCGTTGCTGGCCAAGACCGTGAACGCGGACTTCGTCTTCCCCTTCAACAGCAACAGCCCGCTGGAGACCAACTGCGCGGTGGCGGACGTCAAAACGGCCTCCGGCGGCGGCTCGGCCGCGGTCAGCGCCGAGATCTGGGGCGCGCTGAAGTCGCCGATCGTGGCGCAGTCCGCGATCGCCACCGCCGTCGGCCTGCCGGAGAGCGAGGTGACCGTGCACGTCACCGAGGGCGGCGGCTCCTTCGGCCGGAAGCTGTTCTTCGACGCCGCTCTGGAGGCCGCCCAGGTCTCGCACGCCATGGGCAAGCCGGTGAAGCTGATGTGGCACCGCACCGACGACTTCCGGCAGGGCCGCACCCACCCGATGTCCACCTCGCGGGTGCGGGCCACCTATCTGCCGGGGGCTCTCGGCGCGCCCGGCTCGGTCCTCACCTACGAGCAGCGGCACACCTCCGTCGGCACCGACTTCTCGCACGGCCTGGGCGACGCGATCACCGCGCTCGCGGCCAAGCTCCCGGTCGGCAACCTCACCTTCTCCGAGACCATCTTCGAGCTCAGCCAGCAGACCCCGTACGACTTCGGCCTGATCGTCGACCAGACGCTCACCGAGGTGAACCGCGGCTTCAACACCGGCTCGATGCGCAACATCTACTCGCCGAACGTGCGCACCGCGCAGGAGCTGGTCGCCGACAAGCTCGCGGCCGGTGTCGGCCTCGACCCGTACACCTTCCGCAAGAAGCACCTGAAGGACCAGCGGGCGATCGCCGTGCTGGACAAGGTCGCGGAGCGGGGGAACTGGGGCCGCTCCATGCCCGCCGGGACCGCTCAGGGCATCGCCCTGCACCCGGAGTACCACGGCTTCGTCGCAGTGCTGGTGGAGATCGACTGCACGGCGGCGACCGTCAACCGGACCATCCGCGACGCCCGCACCGGGCCGCGGGTGACCAAGGCGGTCTGCGCCGTCGACGTCGGCCTCGCGGTCAACCCGCGCGGTCTTGAGGCCCAGATGATGGGCGGGATCATGGACGGCATCGCGCTCGCCCTGACCTCCTCGCTGCACCTCACCGACGGGTACTTCCAGGAGGGCAGCTGGGACAACTACTACTACACCCGGCAGTGGAACGTCCCGCCGGAGCTCGACATCACCGTCATGCCGGCCACCTCCGACAGCCCCGGCGGGGCCGGCGAGCTGGCCGTCGCGGCCGGCATGGCGGCCACCGCCTGCGCCTACGCCCGCGCCACCGGCACCATGCCGACGAAGTTCCCGATCAGCCACGACGAGCCGCTCGGCTTCGACCCGCTGCCGACCGTCCCGCCCATCCCGCAGTCGCCGACGGACGGCCTCAGCCGCGCGTACTGACGCGGCCCCGGCGCCCCGCCGCCCGCGTTCCGTCCCGTCTTCTTCCGCCGCATCCGCATCCGAGGAGCACCGAGCACCGTGCCCACCCACACCTTCAGACTCAACGGCGAGCAGGTCTCCGTCGACACCGAGGACGACGTCCGCCTGCTGTGGGTCATCCGCGACCTGCTCGGCGTCACCGGCCCCAAGTACGGCTGCGGGCTCGGCGTCTGCCAGGCCTGCACCAGCCACCTGAACGGCAAGGCGGTCAACCTCTGCTGCATCCCGGTCTCGGACGTCGGGCCGGATGACGAGATCACCACCATCGAAGGCCTCCCCGCGACCGTCGGCGCCACCGGCGACGCGAACGGCGGCACCTTGCACCCCATGCAGCAGGCGTGGCTGGACAACGACGTCGCCCAGTGCGGGTACTGCCAGCCCGGCCAGATCATGGCGGCGGTGGCGAAGGTCCGCGCGGCGCGCGCCGAGGGGCGGGAACTGGGCGACGCCGACTACGACGAGATCCGCAATGTCTGCCGCTGCGGCACCTACCACCGCATCCGCGAGGCCATCGCGCAGGGCGCGGCGAACATGTGAGGTGCGAAGGGCCGGGGCGCGCGGAACCCCCGCGCGCCCCGGCCCTTCGGGGGTGCGGGGCGCACGCCTGCCTGACGGACCGTCAGGTCGTCGTTATGGTGGGCCGTGTGAAGTATGTCCTGATCTACGAGTCCGCGGAGAACGTCGCCGAAAAGGCGCCGGCCCACGCGGCCGCGCACAGCAGCCACGCCCACGCCCACCACCAGCGCGGCTCACTGTTGCTGATCGGCCCGTTCGAGAACGCCCAGCAGCACGGCGCGATGGGCGTCTTCACCACGCACGAGGCCGCGGAGGAGTTCGCGCTGACCGACCCCTTCGTGCTCAACGGGGTCGTCTCCGCCTGGCACGTCCGCGCCTGGCACGAACTCCTCCACGGCTGAGCGCTCCGGGCCGGCCCGTCGCGTACCGCCCGAGCTCAGCGCTCGCTGTCGAGCATCGCCATCTGCGGGCCGGCGTAGCGCTCCCCCGCGACCGCGTCCGCCGGCACCGCCTGCTCCAGCGCGGCCAGGTCCTCCGCGGTCAGCCGCAGGTCGGCGGCGCCCAGCGCCTCCGCCAGCCGCTCCCGGGTACGCGCGCCGACCAGGGGGACGATGTCCTCGCCCTGCGCCGCCACCCAGGCGATCGCCGCCTGTGCGGGCGTCACGCCGCGCGCCTGCGCCACCTCGCGCAGGGCCTCCACCAGGGCGAGGTTGCGCTCCAGGTTCTCGCCCTGGAAGCGCGGCCCGGACGCCCGGAAGTCCCCGCCCTCGGCCGCGGCCCGCTCCGAGCGCTCCCGCGTCCAGTGCCCGGAGAGCAGACCGCGCGAGAGGACGCCGTAGGCGGTGACGCCGATGCCCAGCTCGCGGCAGGTGCCGAGGATCTCCTTCTCGATCCCCCGCGAGGCGAGCGAGTACTCGATCTGCAGGTCCGCGATCGGCGCCACCGCCGCCGCGCGCCGGATCGTCTCCGAGCCGACCTCCGACAGCCCGACGTGCCGGACGTACCCGGCCTCGATCAGCTCGGCGATCGCACCCACCGTCTCCTCGATCGGCACCGCCGGGTCCAGGCGGGCGGGACGGTAGACGTCGATGTAGTCGGTGCCGAGCCGGCGCAGCGAGTAGGCGGCGAAGTTCTTCACCGCGGCCGGGCGCGCGTCGTAGCCGTACCAGGCGCCGTCGTAGCCGCGCAGGGCACCGAACTTCACGCTGATCAGGACGTCGCCGCGGTCGCGGCCGCTGCTGCGCAGGGCGTCGCGCAGGAGCAGCTCGTTGTGGCCCATGCCGTAGAAGTCGCCGGTGTCGAGCAGAGTGACGCCGGCGTCGAGGGCCGCGTGCACGGTGGCGATCGACTCGGCCTCGTCGGCCTCGCCGTACATCCCGGACATGCCCATCAGCCCGAGGCCGAACGCCGACACACGCGGACCGGTGCGGCCGAGGGTGCGGGTACCGAGGGGCGTGCTGCCGTGGGGGGTGCTGCCGGTGGCCATGGGGGTTCCCTCCGAAAGCCGGATCATCGCTGACACCCCGACGCTACCGCTCGGCGCACCGCCGTCCGCGCAGCTCCTCCCCTACTCCCCCAGCGCCTTGCCGGCCTTCGGCCAGTTCTCCCGGAAGGTGTCCAGGTAGGACTGCGCCTGCGAGCCCGGCGTCACCCCGCGCGCGAAGGCGAGCATGTTGCCCTGGCCTGCGTTGTACCCCATGGCCAGCAGCTCGTCCCGGGTGTAGGCGGAGGGGATGTGCGAGGGCAGCGCGGCGTCCAGGTCGTGCAGGTACCAGGCCTCCGACTCGATCGCCAGCGGCGGGTTGCCCGGCAGGTCGAACCAGGAGGCACGGGCGAAGGGGCGGCCCTGGCGCACCTCGTCGAAGGTCGCCTCGTGCATGTTGGCGATGCCGAACGCCGCGTTCGAGTCCACCTTCTGCCAGGAGCGCTCGAAGGAGGGGTCGTGCGGCTTGTAGGACTCGTTGTAGAGGATCGTCATCACCAGCCGCGGATCCACCCCCGCTTCGGCGGCGTACTTCCGCACCAGGCCGGCGAACCGCTCGGGGGCGTAGGCGTCCGCCGTGTCGGCGACCGAGGCGGACGCGCTGCCGCTCGCTTTCGCCGCCGCACTCGCGATCGCACCGGCGCTCGCCCTCGCGCCCGCCGACGCGGACGCCGCCGCTGCGCTGCCCGTCCCTCCACCGCCACCCCCGCCGCTCCCGCCGCCCACGGCCCGGGACATCACCACCCCGCAGACCACGACCACCCCCGCGACGACGACCCACGCCCGCGCCTTGGCCACCACGCCTCCCGCTCCCGACCCACCGGCTGCGCCCGAGGCGTCGCCTACCCGCACGCCCCCGCCCGGCAATCTAACCCGCCCCCCGCACGCTCCCGCCCCGCCGCGCCCACCTCAGCCCCGGGGGTGCGCACACGCACCCTCCCAAGTGCGGTATTGTTCTTTCCGTCGCCGGGATACCAGCGACAGGCCGGAGCCCCGCGCTCGGGCCTAGGGACGTGGCGCAGCTTGGTAGCGCACTTGACTGGGGGTCAAGGGGTCGCAGGTTCAAATCCTGTCGTCCCGACGCAGGTAGAAGGGCCGGAGACATCGTCTCCGGCCCTTCTGACATCAACGGCTGACATCAACGCCTTCGGACCGGCACCTGATCAGGGCCCGTCGTGGCCGTCTCCGCTCTTCCCGTCGCCCGTCGAATCGTCGTCTTCGAGGGCACCGAGCGCCCCGTCCATCTTGTTCGCGGCGTCCCGGAGCGTGGTCTCCGTCAGGTGGGCGTACGTGTCCAGGGTCATGGTGATGGTGCTGTGTCCCAGCGTTTCCATGATGGTCCGGACGGCCACCCCTTCGGCGAGCATCAGGGATGCCGCCGTCTGCCGGAGGTCATGCACCCGGACCGGCCGCAGGTTCGCCTGTCGGCACAGGGCGGACAGGCTGCGGTTCAGGCGAATCCAGGGGGTACCGGTCAGCGCGGGGAAGACCAGGCCCTCAGGCTGATCGGGCAACGGGCTCCACTCGTCGCCGGCTTCCGCGCGCTCCTGAGCCTGGCGCTCCTTGTGCTCCCGGAGGCGTGCGACGCACGATGCGGGCAGGGCGATGGTCCGCCGGGAACGAGCCGTCTTCGACGTGCCGAAGATCAGGCGCGTCTCGACCCGCTGAAGATTCCTGCGCACCCTCAGTTGCCGGGTGTCGAGGTCGATGTCTGCCCAGGTGAGGCGAAGACTTCTCCCTGCCGAAGCCCTGTCGAGACGAGCAGGTGCCACAGCGGGAAGAGGCGGTGGTCGCGGGCGGCACGCAGGAGGCGGCGCGCCTCGGAAGCGGTCAGCGGTTGGACTTCCGTATGCGGCACGGCCGGCCGCTCGACCAGCCGGGCCACGTTCCGGGCCAGCAGTTCCTCCCTGACGGCGTTCTGGAGAGCCGAGCGGAGGATGGCGTGGGCGTACTGGACCGTGCGCGGGGAGGGCCGACGATTGCAGCACTTCCCGACCGCTGGACCCGGCATGCGTACCGGCGGGAGATGTCGCGGGTTGGCTGCGCTCCTGTCGTCCCGACTGCCAAATCGGGGTCCAGAGCCGGTGGCCCAAGGGCAGAGCCGCTGCTGCCTGTTCAGCTGCGTCGGGCAGTCAGGTCTTCGATGCGCGCCCGGATCAAGGGGAGAATCTCGGTCTCGGCGCGGCGGGTCGAGGCAGCGAGCACCTCGGGGTTGAGCTTGCGGTGCGGGATGTGAGCGAGTTTGTCGCGCAGGGCGATCGGGCCGCTGAAGGCGTGGGTGATCAGGCCACGGGACGCCTGCCTGAGCATCTCGCCGAAGGTGAGCATGGCGTAGGCGAGGGCAAGTAGGCGTTCGTCGCCGGCCTTGGGTGGGCCGTCGCCGGCGATCCGCATCGCCAGGCCGAGGGCGGACTCGGCATCGGCGAGACAGGTCAGCTCGTGCTGTTCGTGCTCGGTGAGCGGAAGGGTCACGCGGCACCGCGCAGGTCACCGAGCGCTTGGCGTTCCTGGACCTCGACCCCGGGGCCGCGAGGGACGACCTCGACGGTGGCGCCGAGAAGGCTGGAGGCGTCGGCTTCGAATGCCGTGATGTCGAAGTAGGTCCGGTCCTCGTCCAGGCTCGCCACGAGTTCGCCGGGCTCACCGCTCAGTGCGAAGGAGTGCAGCCCGTACCGCCGTCCCAGCTCGCGGATCGTGGCCGCGTTCGCATGCAGCTTCGCTGCGGTGGCGGCTCTCATCGCGCATCCTCTCCCGACGCATTCGGTACGCCCGGGCAGCACCTGCGGAGGGCGCCGCCCGTCGGTGCCAGGCTACCGTGGGACGACCGCGCTCGGGCGGCGTGCTTCAGCGGCCGGCCCCCGGCCACCCCCGGATGTATGAGGGCGACGGCCTCTTCACCCCGGCAGGCTTCGCCTCCGCGGCTGCGCTCCTGGCCGGGGCCTCGAACCGATGGCAGGCCGATCGGGGCGACGTCAGTTCGGGGGCATGTGCGACGAGTGGGGCCCCGCCGCCGGCGGTGATCGCGCGGCGTGCGTGCTCGGCCGGCGGGCCGGGCGGGGGCTCAGCCGGTGCCGGCGCGCGTGACACGGTGATTCGGGAACGTATTCGCGTTTCTTTCTGCGGAAGATTTCCCGGACGCCCCGGGGTCGCTTCCCCTTTGCCTCTGGCCGTTGTCCGCGCACGGGCGCGGCGGGCATTCTCTTTCTCGGGCCGGAAAAGACGGCCGAAGAAAGAACGACAACGAGGAAGAGGTGATCCGCATGGGTGAGCACACCAGCGTGGAGGAGATCGTCGCGGCCGCCGAGGAGACCGACGTCGTGGAGGAGACCTCGGCGTACGAGGTCATGCTGCTCCAGGGCTCCGTGTACTAGAAGCGGTTCGCCGCGGCACTCCGTGCGGTGCCGGGAGCATTCCTCCCGGCACCGCACGGCCCCCGCGGAGTCGTCAGCCGATCAATGACAGGGGGTCCTGTGACAATACGGCTCAACCCGGCGGTCCGAATCATTCCTCCTTCGAATGTGACCGGCCGACGATGGGTTGCTGAGAACATTCTGGAAAGGCGTAGGTACGTCATTTCCGGAGCTGCGGCCGCCGCGCTCGCCGCCGCCGCCCGCCCGGGCACGGAGCAGTCCCTCACGAGCCGTCTGGCGGAGATCGAGCGCGCGGCCGGCTCCGGCGAGGGTCCGAGCCCCGCCTGGGAGCAGTTGGTGGCGTCGCTGCGTGCGCGCCGGCTGCTCCTCGCGGAGAGCGAGATCGCGGAGGATCCGGATCTCCGGTGGCTCACCGGGCTGCGCAGCAGCTGGAGCCGGTTCGGCTGGCACGAGGCGGCCGAGTACCACGCGCTGTGCTTCGACTACCCGTGCGTGGACTACTCGGAGGCCGTCGCCATCCTCACCGACCGCGACCGGATGCGGAATTACCAGTCCAGCGAACCGGACGACGACCGGTTCAAACTCGATCACGTCCACCGGCCCGGCACCGACCTGCCCGCACCCGGCGCCGGGCTCTCCGAGGCGACGGCCCGCGCCGTGTGGGGCACTCCGGCAGCGCCCGCCGATCTCGATGTCGCGGCGCTGTCCCGGATCGTGTCGCTCACCTTCGGCGTCACGGGCACGATCGTGCCCAAGACGGACGCCGCGCCGCTGCTGCGCCGCAGCAGCCCGTCAGGCGGGGGCCGCAACCCCTCCGAGGGCTACCTGGTGGTGCGGGACGTGCCCGGCCTGGAGGCCGGCTGGTACCACGTCACCATGTCGCCGTTCAGCCTGCGGCGGCTGGAGGGCCCGCCGGTCGACGACGTCGCCCTCAAGCGGCTCTTCCCCAACACCGTGCAGCGCTTCCCCCGGTACGCCCGTGCGCTGCTGGTGCTGACCACGGTCTTCGAACGCAATATGTACCGCTATCGCGAGCCGCGCACCTTCCGCACGGTGCACATGGACATCGGCCACCTGGCGGGCACGGTGCGGATAGCCGCCCGTGCCGAGGGACTGACCGCCGCGGTGTTCTACTGCGATGCCGCCACCGAGATCGAGCAGGCCTTGGGGATCGACGGCATGGCGGAGGGCTACATGCTCACCGTCGCCCTCGCCGACGGCAACCGCGGCGAGGAACTGGTCATCCCGCGGCGCCCGGTGGACCGGAGCCGCCCGACCGCCCCCACCGGAGAGGCACGCCCATGAGGAGAGGCACGCCCATGAACTGGCCCACCGGCTTCGTCGTCCGCCCCGCCGTCGACCCGCACGCGGCCGCCGTCGAGGTCTCCGACACGGTCACCGGCCGCCGTTTCCGCTGGCGCCCGGAGTCGCTCGCCGCGGCGATCCTCCGGGACCGCCCGGACGAGGACAGCGCATGGTCCCGCACCGTCGGAGCCTCCGACGAGGACCGTTCCGCGCTGGAGCCGGGGTGGCGCCACTGGCTGGACCGCGGTTGGCGCCCCTCCGACACCTACTACGTCGCCTCCCGGCGCTGGGACTACGCGGACTCCACCGACCCGGACGACGCCATCCGCGCCGCCGCGCTGCGCGGATACGCGGCCACCGACGGGCCGCCACCGGACGAAGTGCTGCCCGAAGGGCCGGTCGTGGAACTGGGGCCGCCCGCGCAGCCGGGCGCGCAGCGGGTCTCGCAGCTCCTCGTCGAGCGGCGCAGCGGCCGCGCGTACGTGCCGAGGCCCACGCCGCGCGAGCGGCTGTCCGGCCTGCTGTGGCACGGGCTCGCCGAGGTACGCGCCCGCCGGGAGCGCACCGACCCCGGGCAGCCGCTGTCGTACCTGGACAGCTACGGCTCGGCCTGGGACTTCCACCTGTGCGTCTACGACGTGCGCGGGATCGACCCGGGCACGTACCGGTACGACATCCTGCGGCACCGCCTGATCGGCATCCGGCCGGGCGACCACCGCGAGGCGATGATCGACGTACTGCAGGGCATGCACTCGCCGGCCACCGCCGCCTGGACGCTGGGCCTGGTCGCGGACTTCCCCCGCTACCAGTGGCGCTACCGGCACGAGCACGGACTGCGCCGGCTGTACCTGGAGGCCGGCGTGATCGGCCAGGAGCTGATCGTCCTCGGCTCCTCCTACGGGCTCAGCACTCTCGTCACGCCCGCCCAGAAGGACCGGCCGTACCTGGAGCTGCACGGTCTCCCGGACGACCGGTACGGCGCGGTCTACACGCTGACCATGGGTCAGTCGCGCGGTGCCGCCGGGGTGGACTTCAACGACGAGCACATCACCCAGCTCCCCGCGGGGGCGTGAGCGGCATGCGGACCTCCCCGGCCGATCCGGCCACCGCCACCGCCACCGCCACGGCCACCGCCGCCGCCGAGGAGCGGCCCGGCGCGGAGCTGCGCCGACTGCTGCTCGCCCCGGAGACCCACACCCACCTGCGGCTCTCCCCCGACGGCCGCGCCGTGGCCTTCGTCCGCACGACGGGCGACGGCCAGGAGCTGTGGCTGCGCATCCTCGAGGACGGCGCCGAGCGGCTGCTCGCCGCCCACCCGGCGGAGTCCCTCGCCGACCTGCGGTGGACCGCCGACGGCTCGACCGTGCTCTATCGGCGCGCCGCCCGCGGCCGCGAGTCCTGGCGGCTCGCGGCCGTGCGGCCGGACGCCCCCGGCGCGGGCGTCACCCTCCCGGCGGCCGGCCCGGTCACCGAGTACTGGGTGTCCGCGGCGCACCCCACCGGGGTCGCGTACAGCACCAGGGAGCCGGGCACCGGCCGCCCCCTGCTGCTTCGCGCGGACCTGGACCACCCCGACGCCCCGCCGCGGCGGCTGGCCGGCGGCGACGGAACCCTGTACCACCGCTGGCTGGTGGACGGCGAGTTGCGGCCCCGCGGGGGCGTGCGGCTGGAGCGGGACGGCTCCGCCCGGCTGCTCCTTGCACCGCCCGGAGGGGACCCGGCCGGCGCGCGGCCGGTGCTGCTGCTCGGCCCGGACGAGACGGCGGATCTGGCCGTCCAGCGGTTCAGCCGGGACGGTGCCGTGCTGTACGTGCTCACCGGGCAGGGCGCGCCGACCCGGCGGCTGCTCGCCGTCGACTCGCGCAGCGGGCGGGCCGAGGAGGTCTTCGCCCATCCGGAGCTGGACGTGGAGGGCTACCCGATCGCCGGGGACGGCGTGTGGTTCGACCCCGCGACCGGACGGCCGGACCTGTGCGCGGTGATGGGCCGGCGGCTCCGCTACCACCCGCTGACGACGCGTCAGAAAGAACTGTCCGCGCGGCTCGGCACCGCCGTGCTGGTGGACCGCAGTGCCGACGACCGCCGCTGGCTGGTGGTGGACGTGCACGACGACGGGCCGATCGCCTACCGCCTCGTGCGGACCGACGCCGGCGGCGGCACGCCGCGAAGCACGCCGGTGCTGGTCAACCGGCCCGCCCTGGCCGGGCGGCGGCTGCCCGGCCTGGAGGAGTTCCGCGTCACCGCCGGCGACGGACTCCCGCTGCCCGGCTACGCGATGCGCCCGCTCGGGGCGCGCGGCCCGCTGCCCACCGTGGTGCTGGTGCACGGCGGTCCGGCCGGGCGCGACCTGCACCGCTTTCACGCGGAAGCGCAGTACCTGGCCTCGCTGGGCTACGCCTCCCTGCACGTCAACTACCGCGGCTCGCGCGGCTTCGGCCGTGCCTTCCGGCTCGCCGGCAACGGCGAGTGGGGAGGCCGCATGCAGCAGGACCTCTACGACGCGGTGCGCGAAGGCATCCGGCGCGGCCTCGTCGACCCGGGGCGGGTGGCCTTCCTGGGCAGCTCGTACGGCGGGTACGCGGCACTGCTGGCCGCATGCACCCGGCCCGGGCTGGTCCGCTGCGCGGCGGCGATCAGTGCGCCCAGCGACCTGGTCGCCCTCGCGGAGAACCCGCCGGCGTACTGGCAGCCGCTCGCCCTGCCGCTGCGCCGTCAGATCCTCGGCCCCACCGGTGCGGCGGGGCCGGACGCGGGCGCGCTGCGCGCCCGCTCCCCGCAGCACGCGCTGGACGCCTCCTGCGCCCCGCTCCTGCTCGCGCACGGGGCCCGCGACCCGCGGATACCGGTCGCCGAGGCCGACCGCTTCGCCAAGAAGGCGATCACCCTCGGCGTGCCCGTGCGCTACCTGCGCTTCCCGGACGAGGGGCATCACGTCACCTCCGACCGCAACCGCACCGTCCTGTACCGAGCCATCGAGGAATTCCTGGAGGTCCACCTTGCCGACCACTGACTCGGCCCCCGCCGTCCAGCTGCGCCGCCGCTACACCCGCAGCGATCCCAGGGGCCTGTTCCCGCGCGGCAGCGGACTGCCGGACCTGGACGAGAACCGGCTGGCGATCTTCTGGCGCCCCATCATCGACATGACCGACAGCGAGTTCGCGCCGATGCGGCTGCGGATGATCCGCCATGTCAGCGGCTGGCTGGCCGAGCCCGTCCCCGGCCGGTGGTCCTGGTTCGCCATGATCGGCGTCTCGGGTCTGCGCCACCAGGTGCTGCGGCACGCCGGGCTGGAGCACTGGGACTGCGCCGACCCCACCGCGCTGCCGGAGGAGCTGCGCACCCCGCAGTGGCGGACCCTGGCGCGGGCCGTCGCCGGATACGCCGATCTGGAGCCGCACACCCGCGCCCTGGTCGTCTTCCAACTGGCCCAGCTCTCCTACTGCGACGTCGTGCTGCGTCTCGCCGGCACGGTCCGGCCGACCGGTGAGCCGGACCACGACCGCTACGCCTACGAGGTCGCGCGGGTGACCACCCGCGTCCCCGGCCGTACCCCGGCCTCGCTCGCGGTCTTCGACGAGATCGCCCGGCGGACTCCGGACCCGACGCTGGCGCTGGCCGCGAGCGCGCAGGGCATCGGCCACTCCATCCGCAACGGAGGCGACACCGGCACCGCCGGCGCCTTCGAGGAGCACGGCAACCGGCTGCTGGCCGCCGGACCCGCCGAGGACTGGCACGGTCACCTGGTGCGCAGCCGCTACCACCGGGCCGTGGCTCTGCTCAGGCTGGCCCAGCGCGCACCCGAGGCGATGCGCGAGGAGATCGCCGCCGCCACCGAGTTCAGCGACCGCCTCTTCGCCGCCGATCCTCAGGGCACCGACCGCCTGGTCGCCGAGGAGAACCTGCGCATCCTCGTGGAATCCCGGATCAAGGCGGCCTCCCGGGCCCGCGGCGCGGAGTCCGCGGCCGAGGTGACCGGGCTCTGCGAGCAGTTGCTCGCCCTCGACCCGTACTGCGTGGAGGCCCGCCTGGTGGCCGGCGACGGCTTCGCCGCGATCGGCGACCACGCCGAGGCCGCCCGCCGCTACGCCCGGGCCGGTGAGCTCGGTACCGGCGCGGGCGCGGTCGCCTGGTTCCGGGCCGGGCAGTGCTACGAGGCCGCCGGCGACCGCGCCGCCGCGGTCGACGCCATGGCCCGGTGCCTGGAGCTGGACTCCACGGCCGTCGAACCCCGGGCCTACCTCACCGCCGCCGCCTGACCGCCCGTCTGCCCGCCCGACCGCTTGCCCGCCCGACCGCCTGCCCGCCTGCCGAAGGAGCACGCTCCATGTCCACCGGAACCCGACTGGGCTCCCCGACCTCGCCGGAGGCCACCGTCCGGACGCCCGGCGCGGCCCGGCAGATCGCCGTCCTGGGACTGCCGATGCTGCTCGGCGCGATCTCCTCGACGATGTCCGGGGTCGTGGACACCGCGATGATGGGCCACTACGGCACCGCCGACCTCGCCGCGGTCTCCGGGACCTCCGCCGTGTTCGACGTCTTCTCCGCCGTCGTGCTGGCCTCCCTGGTCGCCCATCAGGTGCTCACCGCGCGGTTCGCCGGACGCGGGGACCCGCCGGGCATCCTCCGCTCGCTGCGCCAGTCCGCCCTGTGGTGCGGCGGTACCGCCGTGCTGCTGACCCTGGCCTGCGAGCTGCTGGGCGGACCGCTCACCGCCCTCGTCACCGACGGCCGGCCGCGGTTGGGCCGGATCGGCGCCGGCTACCTCGCCGCACGCGGACCGACGCTGCTGCTGCTCGTCCCCTTCGGCCTGCTGGTCGCCGTCTTCAACGCGTACAAGCGCCCGTGCTACGCGGTCACCGCCGGGATGGCGGTCAACATCGTCAACCTGCTGCTGGACTGGCTGCTGATCTACGGCCCCGGTCCCTTTCCGAGGCTCGGGGCCACGGGGAACGGCCTCGCCACCACGCTGGCCTGGGGCGCGGGCACCGTCTGGCTGGCGGTCGCCGCCCGGCGGTTCGGGCTGCGCGGCCTGCTGCGTGGTCCCGGCCCGGCCGAGCCGCCGGACTTCGAGACCTCCGTCCCGCGCCTGGCCTGGCCGTCCGTGGTCTCCTCCGCCCTGGACTACGCGAGCATGGCGGTCTTCTTCACGATCATCGCGGGGCTGGGCGAGGCGGCTCTGGCGGGCGGCCGGATCGCCTTCGAGGTACAGGTCCTGATCTTCGGCGTCGGCAGTGCCTTCGCCGCGGCGGTCCGCGTCCTGATCGGGCGCGCGGCCGGAGCCGGGCAGGGCGCCGAGACCCGCCGGCTGTGGCGCAGCGGCCGCCTCGTGCTGCTGGGGCCAGGCCTCCTGATCGGGCTGCTGCTCGCCGCGGTGCCGGGCGCGTGCTCCCGGCCGTTCACCTCGTCACCCGTGGTGCTGGGCCAGGCCGCCCAGGCCATGCCGCTGATCGCGCTGTGCGTTCCGCTGATGGCCTGGACTCTGGGCAACGTCAGCCTGATCCGCGCCCTCGGCCGCACCAGGCTCGACATGTACGCCAACCTGGCGTCCGCGCTCTGCGTGCAGCTGCCCGTCGGCTGGCTGCTGGCCGGACCCGCCGGCCTCGGCATCCCCGGCGCGTACACGGGCCTGGTCGCGTACTGGTGCGCCCGTGCCCTGTTCACCGAGATCGCCGCACGCCGCCTGCAGCAGGCCGGCTGAGGCTGCTGCGGAAACCAACCCTTCCGATCCCTTGAGGAGTACTGCCATGAGCGACCTTCCCGTCGACGTCCCGGAACTGGTCCGGAAGACCGAGCGTGTCGCCGCACGCGGCCAGTTCCGGATGTCCTCCGAGCCCCGCACCGGGGCCCTGCTGCGTGCCCTGGTCGCCAGCAAGCCCGGCGGCCGCATCCTGGAGATCGGCTCCGGGGTGGGCGTCGGCGCCGCCTGGCTGCTGGACGGCATGGACGCCGCCGCGCGGCTCACCACCATCGAGGTGCACGAGCGGATCGGCGCGGTGTGCAGGGCCCTGCTCGCGGAGGACGAGCGGGTGGAGGTGGTCACCTCCGACGCCTGCGCGTGGCTCGAGCGCTACGACGGGCCGCCCTTCGACTTCGTCTTCGTGGACACCACGACCGCCAAGTTCCACCGTCGCGACCTCATTTTCGCGCACCTCGCGGAGGGGGCCCTGTTCGTCGCCGACGACCTGCTGCCGCAGGACAGCTGGGCGCCGGAGCACCCGGCCCGGGTGGAACTGTTCCGCAAGGAGATCCTCACCGAGCCCTGCCTCGTGCCGGCGCTGGTGGACTGGGCCTCCGGGCTGGTGATCGCCTCCTACCGCGGCCGGTCCCGCGGATGAGCGTGGATCTCGCCCCGAGCGGTCCCCGGGCCGCCGCCGCGCCCGGGCCCGAGCAGATGCGCCGGGTGATGCGGCGGCATGCCGCGGGCGTCACCGTGATCACGTTGCCGGGCCCGGCCGGGTTCACCGCCAGCTCCTTCACCTCGGTCTCGCTGGACCCCCCGCTGGTCTCGTTCTGCCTCGGCCTCACCTCGTCCAGCGCCGCGCGGCTGCGGGTCGGGGCCCCCTTCGCGGTGCACCTGCTCGGGGCCGAGCACGCCGAGCTGGCCCGCCGGTTCGCCCGCCGCGGCACCGACCGCTTCTCCGGGCTGCGCTGGGTCCCCGGCGAGGGAGGCGTCCCGCTGATCGAGGACGCCGGGGCGCGGATCGAGGCCGAGGTCGTGCTGCTGCGGGAGGTGGGCGACCATGTGCTGGCCGTCGGCCGGGTCGTGCGTACCGGCGGGCGGCCGGGCCTCTCCGCCCTGGTGCACCACGACGGCGCCTTCGCCTCCGCGACCCCGCTCGACTGACCGGATCGTTCCCCTCCGCGGCCCCGGCCGCCGACCCCAGGAGGTGTGCCCCGTGGAACGGGTGACACTCGGCCCCGACTACACCCGCAGCGACCGCCGGGCTCCGCTCCCCGCCGGGAGCGGTCCGCCGGACCTCGCACTGAACCGGCTCGCCCGCTTCTGGCGGCCGATCATCGACCTCGCGCCGGCGCCGGAGGCGCCTGTCCGGTTGCGCACCATCCCGGTCGTCTCCGGCCTCCTCGCGGCACCCGGGCCCGCCGCCTGGCCGTGGTTCTCCATGATCGGCGTCCCCGGGCTGCGCCACCAGGTGCTGCGGCACGCGGGCCTGGACGAACACGACTGCCGCGAGCCCTCCGCCCTCCCCGAGGAACGGCGCAGCCCCGCCTGGCGCACCCTGGTCGCGGCCGTCGAGCGCTTCCCCGAACTGGAGCTCCCGCGGAAGGCCCTGCTGGTCTTCCATCTCGCGCAACTCTCGTATCCGCACACGGCTCTGACGCTCGCCGGGGACCTCCGCCCCACCGGAGAGCCGGAACACGACCGCTACCTCTACGAGGTCGCCCGGGTGCGGGCGCGGATGCCGGGCGGGGCCGGAGTCGCTCTGGAGGTCTACCGGGCGATGGCCGCCGCGCCCCGTACCGAACCGCTGCTGGCGCTGGCGGCCTGCTTCCAGGGCATAGGCCAGTCCGTCCGCGGCGCCTCCGCCGAGGGACGCGCCTTCGAGCGGCGCGGACGGGAGGTCCTGCGGGGCCTGGCGGGCGGCTCCCGGCCCGACGACTGGCATGTGCGGCTGGTCGAGGGCCGGTTCCACCGCGCGGTCGCGGTGCTGCGCCGCTCGGAGGGCGACCCGGCCGGCATGCGCGAAGCTCTGCGGCGGGCCTGGGCCTGCCAGCAGCCGCTGGACGCGGAGGCGGCCGGCGCCGTCGACGCGCTGGTGGCCCTGGAGAGCCGCCGCTCGCTGCTGGAGACGCAGCTGCACGCCGCCGTCCTCGGACGGGACGGCGGCGCGGTGCGGCACTGGTGCCGGGAGCTGCTGCGACTGGACCCCACCTGTGTGGAGGCCAGGTCGGCGGCCGGGGACGGGTACGCCGCCGTCGGCGACCTCGGCGAGGCGGCGCACTGGTACGAGCAGGCGGGCGGGTTGGGCACCGGCGCCGGAGCCACCGCCTGGTACCGGGCGGCGCGCTGCCACGAGGCGCTGGGCGACCGGGCCGCCGCGGCGCACGCCATGGCGCTCTGCCTGGAACTCGACAACGCCGCAGTGGAGCCCCGCCGATGGTTGCGGTCGCTGCCGGGCCGTCAGATGAGTCCGGCGCGCATGGCGTAGGACACCGCGTGGGCGCGGTTGCGCAGCGCGAGCCGCTTCATCACCGCGTTGAGAATGTTCTTGATCGTCCGCTCGGAGTACTTCAGCCGGCGCGCGATCTCCGCGGTCTCCATCCCGCCGGCCACCATTTTCAGCACCTCGATCTCGCGCGGGGACAACCCGTGCCGCGAGCCCGTGGCGGTGTGCGCCTCACGCAGGTAGCCCACCAGCGAGCGCATCACCGCACCGGGAAGCAGCGCCTGGTCCCCGGCGCCCAGCACGGCCTTGACGATCTGCGGGTAGCCGGCCTCGGCCCGCAGCAGCAGGGTGACCAGCCCGAGTTCGATGGCCCGCAGCAGTTGCACCTCGCTGATCCGGTCGGCCACCAGGACCACCCGAGGCCCGCCGTGCGGCCGTGCCGCCTCCTGCATCCAGGCCAGGGTGGCCGCGGAGACCGGGCCGACCAGGAGCAGCAGCACGTCCGGTGGTTGCTCGGGCCGGGGGCCGTCCTGCACGCGGAGCGCGTCGGACCGGGACAGGTAGGCCACGGCGCCGTCCTGGACGAGCGGGTCGTCGGAGCGGACGCACACCAGGGGAAGGGACACGGGACCTCACCTCAGACCGAGTCGCAGGGCCAGGAGTACCAGCTGGGTGCGGTTGCCGGCGCCGGTCTTGGCGCGCAGGCGGCGCAGGTAGGTGTCGACGGTGTGCGGGCTCAGCCCCAGGTCCCGCGCGATCGCCGCATAGGTGGCACCGCCCGCGAGCCTGGTCAGCACCTGCTCCTCCCGCGGGCTCAGGGCGGCCGCGGGAGCGGGGGGCGGGGCACTTCGTTCGATGGGTCCGAAGGACGTGGTCACGGTTTTCTCCAAATAGGGCCGGACGGAGTCGCGGGAGGTGCGGGGCCGGGCCGGTCAGCCGCCCCAGGAGCTGTCCAGGCATCGGGTGCCGGACGGGCAGCCGTCCGACGCGGTGGAGGAGGCCGCGGTGGAGGCGACCGCGGCGGCCCGGGGGCGTTGGTGCGATTCGGAGGCCGCGGAGGCGGTCCCCGCGGCGGCGGTCGCCAGCACGGCGAGCAGCAGGGCGGATGCGGCGGTGCGCTTGAGCGCGCGCAGCAGCGGCATGGCTTCTCCCAGTGGTGTGCGGGCTGTGAAGCCCTCGATCCGACGGGACAAGCCTGACCGAGTGCCTATCCTGATCTCCAGCCTGCGAGCACCTCACCAAGGTGTCTGGCAGCTAAGGGAGGGGAGGCCGAACATGGTCGAATCCGGACACTTCGACGGCATGGAGGCGCTGGAGTCGCTGCAGGAGATCGATCTGACGGCATACGCCTGGGTACTGGCCAACCGCTCGGCCGAGCCCGCGCGACTGGCCCGCGCTCTGGGAAGGCCTCCCGAGGAGGCGGCCGCGGCCGTCCGGCGCCTGGTCGCCACCCACCTGGTGCGCCTCGACCCGGATGATCCGGCGGCCGGCTACGCGCTGGCGCCGGAGACCGCCACGGCGCGGCTGACCGCCCAGGCCGAGGCGGAGATCCGGGAACGGCGCGACCGCATCGACCGCGTCCGCGAGCAGCTGGACCGCTTCGTCGCCCCCTACCAGCGGGTGCGCGGAGCACCCGGGGCCGGGTTCGAGGTGCTGGCCGGACTGGAGGAGGTGCGCGCGCTGCTCACCCGGTACTCCGCCCGGTGCGCCGGCGAGATGATCAGCTCCCAGCCCGGCGGCGGCGCCCGCAACCCGGAGGCGATGCAGGAGGCGATCGGGCGGGACCGCGCGATGCTCGAACGCGGTGTCAGAATCCGTACGCTCTACCATCACACCGCGCGCTTCAACGGCCCCAGCCAGGCCTACGTCGCCGCGGCCTCGGCCTTGGGGGCCGAGTACCGGACGGCACACGAGCTGTTCGGCCGCCTGATCGTCTTCGACCGCTCGGTCGCCTTCGTCCCGCTCCAGGACGACTCCTGGGGCGCGGTGGTCGTCCGCGAGCCGCACACCGTCGGATTCCTGTGCGACATCTTCGAGCAGGCCTGGGATCGGGCCACGCCGTTCGCCGACGCCGCCAGCCAGGGCCTGGAGCGGGTGTCCCGGGAGATCCAGGACACCATCCTGCGACTGCTGGCGGCCGGTCTCAAGGACGAGACGATCGCCCGGCGTCTGGGCATGTCGCTGCGCACGGCCCGGCGCCACATCGCCGATCTGATGGAGCAGTTGGGTGCCACCAGCCGCTTCCAGGCGGGGGTCGCGGCGGCCGCCGCCGGCCTGCTGGACTCAGGGCCCGCGCCGGAGGCGACGCCGACCGGTCCCGGTACCGGAAGTCCGTGACTGGCGTCCGGGCGCCCGGCACGGCATCGTGATCTGGCACGGCCGCGCCGTCCGCGCGGATTCCGGCCCGGCGGAAGAATGCGATGTCCGAGACCACCCGTGCTGCCGACCCGGCGGAACGCCACCACGAGGAACTGGCCCTCTTCCTCTCGGTCCATCTGGGCCGGGCCGCCGGGCTGCTGTGGGCCGAGTACGACCACCCGGCCTGCGCTCCCGGCGCCGGGCAGCAGGACCTCGACCGGCTGGCCGAGGGGCTCGCCCGGCGCACCGGGCGGCGCGTCCGGACCGAGCCGGGCGGCGAGCGGCGCAGCGGGACCGCCGCCGGCCACCTCCTCGTGCACCAGGCCGAGGGCAGCGGCGAGTGGAGGCTGACCGGACCCGCCGGGCACGCGGCGCCCGATCCGCCCTTCCGCTGCCGGCTGCGGGCCGGCGAGATCCTCTACGTCCTTCCCCACTGGGCGTGGCAGGCGCGGCTCGGGGCGTCGGGGCGCTTCCTGCTCACCGTCCTGGAATGACCGGAAGGACATCCCGCCGACGGCGGGCCGCGGGGATCACCAGGGGGGCGCCGGTCTCCGGGTCGTCGATGACTCGGCAGGGAAGTTCGAAGAGCCGGCGGACGAGCTCGGGAGTGACGACGTCCGCCGGGGGGCCTTCGGCGAGGACGGTGCCGGCGCGGAGGGCTATGAGGTGGGTGGCGTAGCGGGCGGCCTGGTTGAGGTCGTGGAGGACGGCCACCAGGGTGCGGCCCTGCTCCTGGTGGAGGGTGGCGCAGAGATCGAGGATGTCCAGCTGGTGGGCGAGGTCGAGGTAGGTGGTCGGCTCGTCGAGGAGGAGCAGGGGGGTCTGCTGGGCCAGGGCCATGGCGATCCAGACGCGTTGGCGCTGGCCACCGGAGAGCTCGTCGACGGTCCGGTCGGCGAGGTCGGCCACGCCGGTGGCGGCCATCGACTCCGCCACCACCCGCTCGTCCTCGGGCGACCACTGGCGCAGCAGGCCCTGGTGCGGGTAACGGCCGCGCGCCACCAGTTCGCTGACGGTGATGCCGTCGGGCGCGGTGGAGGACTGGGGCAACAGGCCCAGCGTGCGGGCCACTTGGCGCGCGGGGAGGGTGGCGATGTCGCGTCCGTCGAGCAGGACCTGCCCGGCGGTCGGTTTGAGGGTGCGGGAGAGGGCGCGCAGGAGGGTGGACTTGCCGCAGGCGTTGGGGCCGACGATCACCGTGAAGGAGCGGTCCGGGACGGCGACGGTGAGGTGGGTGGCGACGGTGCGCTTGTCGTAGGCGAGGGTGAGGTCGTGGCCGGCCAGGCGGGAGGAGGCCGCGGGCTGATCGTCCGGAGACATTGCGTGGAGTTCCCTTTCGCTGGAGGGGTGAGAGGAAGGGCGGGTGCGACCGTCAGATTCGGCCGGCGCGTGTCTCGGTGGCGAGGAGCCAGGCCAGGTAGCCGCCGCCGAGGAGGCCGGTGACCACGCCGACGGGCAACTGGCGCCCGGGCAGCGCGTGTTGCGCGGCGAAATCGGCGGTGACCAGCAGCGCGGCGCCGGTCGCCATGGAGACGGCCAGGTTGGGGCCGAGGGCGCGGGTCATCCGCCGGGCGAGCTGGGGCGCGGTGAGCGCGACGAAGGAGACGGGTCCGGCGGCGGCCGCCGCGAGCGAGGCCAGCAGCACCGCGGCCGCGAGCAGCGCCAACCGCAGCGGCCCGACCCGCACGCCCAGGGCGGTCGCGGTGTCGTCGCCGAGTTCGAGCAGGTGCAGCGGCCGCGAGCAGCCGCCCAGCACCGCCGGGACCAGGACAACGAGGGCGATCAGCAGCGGCAGGGCGTCGCCCCAGCCGCTGCCGTCGAGGCTGCCGGTGAGCCAGAGGACGGCGCGGGCGGCATCCATTTGACTCGCCCGGGTGAGCAGGTAGCCGTTGACGCCGGTGAGCATGGCGGCGGCGCCAATGCCGACCAGTACCAGCCGACCGCTGTGCAGCCCGCCGCGCCAGGCGAGCGCGCAGACCGCCGCCCCTGTCAGCACGCCGCCCGCCACGGCTCCTTCGGCCAGCGCCAGAGTGCTGCCGCCGGCCACCACGACCAGCAGCGCCCCGGTGTCGGCCCCCTGTGTGAAGCCGAGGATGTCGGGGCTGCCCAGCGGGTTGCGCACCAGGCTCTGGAACAGCGCTCCGGCCAGGGCGAGGGCCGCGCCGACCACGAGGGCGGTGACCACGCGGGGCAGGCGCAGCTGGTCGACGACGAAGTCCTCGGCGGGCGTGCCGCTCCCGGCGAGCGCGCTCAGCACCTGGGCGGGGCTGAGCGGGTAGTCGCCGCTGCCCAGGCTGAGGACGCTCACGACGAGCGCCGTCAGGGCGGTGGCCGCGCCGGCGGCCAGCGAGCGCGGGCGGTAGCGGAACGACCAGCCGGAGCCGATGCCGCGGCCGGTGCCGGAGCGAGAGCCGAATCGGATGACCGTCATACCCGCGCCACCTTCCCCCGCCTCGCGAAGTACAGGAAGAAGGGCCCGCCGAGCACCGCCGTGACCACCCCGACCAGTAGCTCGCCGGGTCTGGCCACGATCCGCCCCACCACGTCGGCCCCGAGCAGCAGCGCCGGCGAGAGCAGCGCGCAGTACGGCAGCAGCCACCGCAGGTCGGGCCCGGTGAGGGCGCGGACCAGGTGCGGCACCATCAGCCCGACGAAGACGATCGGCCCGCACGCGGCGGTGGCCGCCCCGCACAGCAGGGTGACCGCCGCGACGGCGGCGCCCCGGACCGCCTCCGGCCGCGTGCCGAGCGCGCGGGCCGCGTCGTCGCCGAGTGCGAGGGCGTTCAGCGGGCGGGCCAGCAGCAGCGCGGCCGGCACCCCGACGCCGATGAACGGCAGTACGTCCAGCACGGTCGCGGGCCGGGCGTCGGCCAGCGAGCCGACGGTCCAGAACCGCATCCGGTCCAGCGCCGCGGGGTCCGTCAGCATCACCGCGCTGACGTAGGAGGAGAGGGTCGCGCTGAGCGCGGCTCCGGCCAGCGCGAGCCGGGCGGGGGTGGCCCGGCGTCCGCCGCCGAGCGCGTGGACGGCCGTCGCCACGACGGCGGCGCCCACCAGCGCGAACCAGACGTACCCGCTGAAACCGGCCACCCCGAACAGCGAGGTCGCGGTCACCACGGCGGCCGAGGCTCCGGCGTTGATGCCCAGCAGCCCCGGGTCGGCCAGCGGGTTGCGCGTCAGCGCCTGCATGAGCGCGCCGGACAGGCCGAGCGCGCAGCCGACCAGCAGGCCGAGCAGCGTCCGCGGCAGCCGCATCCGGTGCACGACCGCGTAGTCGGGCGATCGCGCGTCGAGCAAGCCGTGCCAGACCTGAGCGGGAGTCATCGACCGGGCGCCGACGGCGATGCTCAGGACCAGGACGGCGAGCAACAGCAGCGCGGCGGCGAGCAGGCCTCCGGCGCGCAGCGCGGTGCGGCGGGCGGGACCGGGATCCGGGCCGGAACCCGGTTCAACTCCCCTGTCTCTGAACGGGCATGACGTGGAGACGGACACAGCAGGTGGGCTCCGGTTTCGGTGATACGGGGCAGCTCGGGGCCGCCTCTGGACATCGGATCGGTTATTTAGGTTAGGCTAACCTAACATCCGAGCCGGTGACCGATTTCCCGGCCTCTTCTGCACGGCCTGCCTCGGCCTCCCGAGAGAGAGAACGCCTGCATGCATCCCGGAACAGACCGTCAACTCACCCGTCGCGGCGTCCTCGCCGCCGGTGGGGCCACCGCCCTCGGCGCCCTGCTCGCCGCGTGCGGCACCAGCTCCCCCGCGAAGGGCAGCGCCCAGGACGCCGCGTCGGGCGCGGCCGGGAGCGGCCCGTGGACCTTCACGGACGACCGCCCGAAGAAGCTCTCCGCCCCGCACACCCCCACCCGCATCGTCGCCTTCACCGGTGCCGCCGCCGCCCTGGTCGACCTCGGCCTGGACCAGAAGCGGATCGCCGGGGTCTTCGGCGAGACCAAGGACGCGGACGGGAAGGCCGACCCGCAGGCCGGCGACCTCGATGTCGACAAAGTGACGATCCTCGGCAACGCCTACGGCGAGTTCGACGTGGAGAAGTACGCCGCGCTCCAGCCCGACCTGCTGGTCACCCACATGTACGACCCGGGCGCCTTCTGGTACGTCCCGGACGAGAGCAAGAGCGACATCCTCAAGATCAACCCGAACGTCGCGGGCATCACCGTGGCCCGCGTCCCGCTCACCCGGCCCATCGAGCACTACGCGCGGCTGGCCGCCTCCCTGGGCGCCGATACCAACGCCGAGAAGGTCACCGCGGCCAAGGCCCGCTTCGAGGCCGCCGCCGAGGCTGTACGGCAGGCGGCGAAGGCCAACCCCGGCATCCGGGTGCTGGCCTGCTCGGCGAGTGCCGACCTGTTCTACGTCTCCAACCCGCACGTCAGCGCCGACCTGATGTACTTCGCCGAACTCGGCGTGGACGTCGTCGTCCCGGACAAGCCGGACGCCGACGGCTACTACGAGAGCCTCAGCTGGGAGAACGCCGGCAAATACCCGGCGGACCTGCTGCTGCTCGACGACCGCAGCACCGCGCTGCAGCCCAAGGACCTGACGGGCAAGCCCACCTGGGCCCAGCTACCGGCAGTCAAGGCCGGCCAGGTGTCGCCGTGGGACACCGTGCCGCGCTTCTCCTACGCCGGCGCGGCGCCGCTGCTGGAACGGCTGGCGAAGGCCATCAGCTCCGCCAAGAAGGTGAGTTGAGCCGATGACCACACCTACAGCCGCCGGCGATCCGCTCACCGTCGCCGGGCAGTTCCGCTTCTTCGACGCCGAGGTGGTGCGCACCCGGCGCCTGGGCCCCACCCTGATGCGGGTCACCTTCGGCGGCGGCGAGTCGGACGGGCTGGCCGGATTCGCCTCCGGGGGACGCGACCAGAGCTTCTCGCTGTTCCTGCCCCGGCCTGGCCAGTCCGCCCCCGTCCTGCCGGACCGTACCGGCGACGGCTGGTACGACCGCTGGCAGGCCGTCCCGGCGCACCGGCGGCCCGTCATGCGCTCCTACACCATCCGCAACCAGCGGCGCGAACCCGACGAGCTGGACGTGGACTTCGCCCTGCACGCCGGCCACGGCCCCGACAGCCCGGACGGTCCGGGGCCCGCCGCGCGGTGGGCTTCCCGGGCGAGGCCCGGCGACCGGGTGGTGCTGCTCGGCCCGGCGACCGCCGGCAACCGCAGCGTCGGCTTCCAGCCGCCCGCCGGCACCGAGTGGGTCCTGCTCGCCGCGGACGAGACCGCGCTCCCGGCTCTCGGGGGCATCCTCGACTGGCTGCGGGACCGGCAGGACGACCGGCTGCCGCAACGCATCCCCGTGCGCGCCTTCGTCGAAGTCCCGTGCCAGGGCGACATCCAGGACCTGGCCGGTCCGGCGGACCTCGAGGTCACCTGGCTGGTCCGGGAGCACCGGGCCGCCCCTGGCGTGGACGCGGGAGCGCTCACCGCCGCGATCCGCGCGGCGGAGCTGCCCGGCGGGACGCCGTACGCCTGGATCGCGGGCGAGTCGGCGATGGTGCGGAACCTCCGCCGCCACCTGGTCCGCGAACGCGGCTTCGACCGCACCCGCGTCACCTTCAGCGGCTACTGGCGGCGCGGCACCGGCTGACCGCCGCGCCGACCCCGCCCCTTCCCCTTCCCTCTCGCGACCACGACCACGACCACGACGGAGGACACACGTGAACCGCCAGGGACCCGCCCTTGAAGCCCTGCCCACCGCAATCGCGGCCACCCCGAGGCCGCCCGCCGCCCGGCACCTGTTCAACGACCGCACGCTCGCCGACTACCGGCGCGTCCTCACCGCCGGCGTCGAGCACGTCGCCGGCCATGTGGCCGGCGTCCGGCGGCCGTTCACCGGCATCGCCCCCGAGGGGCTGGCGGAGGAGGTCGCCGCCGTCGACCTGGACCGGCCGCTGCCGGACGCGTCCGCCGCCCTGGACGAGTTGACGCGGGTGTACCTGCGGGACGCCGTCCACTTCCACCACCCGCGCTACCTGGCCCACCTCAACTGCCCAGTGGTCATCCCCGCGTTGCTGGGCGAGGCCGTCCTCACCGCGATCAACTCCTCGCTGGACACCTGGGACCAGAGCGCCGGCGCCACTCTCGTCGAACGCCGCCTCATCGACTGGACGGCCGGGCGGCTCGGCTTCGGCGTCGACGCGGACGGCGTCTTCACCAGCGGCGGCAGCCAGTCGAACCTGCAAGCCCTGCTGCTGGCCCGCGAGGAGGCCTGCGCCCACGCCCAGTCGCCCACGAACCGGCACGCCCTGCTGCCGAAGCTGCGCATCCTGACCTCCGAGGCCGGGCACTTCAGCATCCAGAAGTCGGCGAAGCTGCTAGGCCTCTCCCCCGACGCCGTGGTGACGGTCCCGACCGGCCCCGACCGCCGGATGCTCCCCGACGCACTCGGCCGCGCGCTCGAGGACTGCCGCCGCCGCGGTCTGCCGGTGATGGCGGTGGTGGCCACAGCCGGGACCACCGACTTCGGCACCATCGACCCGCTCGCCGACATCGCCGGTCTGTGCGAGCGTCACCGGACCTGGCTGCACGTGGACGCCGCCTACGGCTGCGGACTCCTGGTCTCCCCCACCCGCCGCCGGCTGCTGGACGGCATCGAGCGGGCCCGCTCGGTCACCGTCGACTACCACAAGTCCTTCTTCCAGCCCGTCAGTTCGAGCGCGCTCGTGGTCAGTGACGGCGCCGTGCTGCGGCATGCCACCTACCACGCCGACTACCTCAACCCCGCGCGGACCGCCGAGCGCGGTATCCCCAACCAAGTCGACAAGTCGCTGCAGACGACCCGCCGCTTCGACGCGCTCAAGCTGTGGCTGACCCTGCGCGTCATGGGGCCGGACGCTGTCGGGCAGCTCTTCGACGAGGTCGTCGACCTCGCCTCCGCGGCCCACGACCTACTCGCGGCCGACCCGCGGTTCGAGGTGGTGACCAGGTCGCAGCTGTCGACCGTGGTGTTCCGCCACCGCTCGCCCGCCACCACCGAGGACGCCACCGACCAGGCCAACCTGTACGCCCGCGAGGCGCTGGCGGCGAGCGGTGAGGCGATGGTGGCCGCGACCAAGGTCGACGGTCGCCACTACCTCAAGTTCACCCTGCTCAACCCGGAGACCACGCTCGCCGACATCGCCCACGTGCTCGACCTGCTGGCCGGCCACGCCGAGGACCGCCTCCACGCCCGCGCCGCGGCCTGAACGCCGGCGCGCCCCAGCCCGCTCGCCCGCCCCACGCCCGTCACCCGCAACCCACTTCGGAGACCGCGTGTCCACCACCCACACCACCTACGACTTCGTCGCCGTCGGCCTCGGCCCCTGCAATCTCGGGCTGGCCTGCCTCGCCGAGCCGGTCGAGGACCTCGACGGCGTGTTCCTGGAGAGCAAGGACGACTTCGACTGGCACCCCGGGATGCTGCTCGAATCCGCCACTCTCCAGACCCCGTTCATGGCCGACCTGGTCACCCTCGCCGACCCCACCTCGCCGTACTCCTTCCTCAACTACCTCAAGGAGTCGGGCAGGTTGTATCCGTTCTACATCCGCGAGAGCTTCTATCCGCTGCGCGTCGAGTACAACCGGTACTGCCGCTGGGCCGCGTCCCGGGTGCGCGGGGTCCGCTTCGGCCACACCGTCGTCCGTATCGATTACGACGAGGCGGACGGCCTCTACACCGTCGTCTCCGAGACCGCGGACGGCACCGTCCGGCACCGCGCACGCCACCTCGTCCTCGGCACCGGCACACCGCCGCACCTCCCGGCGGCCTGCCGAGGCCTGGGCGGCGACCTCGTCCACAGCTCCCGCTATCTGCAGGCGAAGCAGGCCCTGCAGCGGAAGCGGAGCATCACCGTCGTCGGCTCCGGCCAGAGCGCGGCGGAGATCTACTACGACCTGCTCTCCGAGAGCGGCGCGCACGGCTACCGGGTGGACTGGGTGACCCGCTCGCCGCGCTTCTTCCCGCTCGAATACACCAAGCTCACCCTGGAGATGACCTCCCCGGAGTACGTCGACTACTTCCACACCCTGCCCGAGCGGACCCGCTACCGGCTGGAGGGCGAGCAGAAGGGCCTGTTCAAGGGAATCGACGCCGACCTGATCAACGCCATCCACGAACTGCTGTACCGGAAGAGCGCCGACGGGCCGGTGCGCACGCGGCTCCTCACCAACAGCGCGCTCACCGCCGCCTCCTACGACGAGACGCTCGGCAGCTACACGCTCGATTTCCACCACACCGAGCAGCAGCGCGACTTCACCCTCAGCACCGAGGGCCTGGTGCTGGCCACCGGCTACGCCTATGCCCCGCCCGCCTTCCTCGCACCCGTGCGCGATCGCCTGCGCCTGGACGGTCAGGGCCGGTTCGACCTCGCGCGGAACTACAGCATCGACGTCACCGGGCGCGGCGTCTTCCTGCAGAACGGCGGCACCCACACGCACAGCATCACCTCCCCCGACCTGGGGATGGGCCCGTACCGGAACTCGTGGATCCTCCGCGAGTTGACCGGGCGCGAGGTCTATCCGATCGAGAAGACCATCGCTTTCCAGGAGTTCGGCGCCCCCGAGGGGGTGGCCGCGTGAAGTCCGCGACGTCCGCCTATCGGCGCCTCGATCCCGGGCTCGGCGAGTTCGCCCTGCGCCCGCTGGACCCGGACGCCGACGCCGAGTTGCTGCACGCCTGGGTCACCCACCCCAAGGCCGCCTTCTGGCTGATGCGGGACGCCACCGCGGCCGAGGTCCGCGAGGAGTACCGGCGGATCGACCGCCACCCCCATCACACCGCCTACCTCGGCACCTTCGAGGGCCGGCCGGCCTTCCTCGTGGAGCGCTACGACCCGTCCGAGGTGGAACTCGCCGGCCTCTACCCGGCCGAACCCGGGGACGTCGGCATGCACTTCCTGTGCGCGCCCGCGGAGGACGCCCCCGTGCACGGCTTCACCCGTGCGGTGCTCACCACCGTCCTGGCCTTCCTCTTCGAGGATCCGGCCGTCCACCGGGTCGTGGTCGAGCCGGACGTGCGCAACGCCGCCGTCCAGCGCCTCAACGCGGCCGTCGGCTTCGAGGCCGAGCGCGTGATCCGCAAGCCCGAGAAGGACGCGCTGCTCAGCTTCTGCACCCGCGAGCAGTTCCGCACCGCGACCGCGACCCCAGGAGTCCCGCCGATGACCCACAACCCCGTCTCCCATCTGCGGCCCGGCACCTGGGCGTCGGCCAACCGCCGCCTCGTCGCCAAGGCCCTCTCCGAGTTCTCCCACGAGCGCCTGCTGACCCCGCGCGAACTCCCGGACGGCGGCGGCTACGCGGTGCGCAGCGACGACGGGTCGGTCGAGTACCGCTTCCGCGCCCGGCGTTTGCACCTCGACCACTGGCTGATCGACCCCCGGACGCTCACCCGCCACCACAACGGCCACCGGCTCCCGCTCGACGCCGTCGACTTCGTCCTGGAGCTGCGCGGATCCCTCGGCCTGGCGGACGAGATCACCCCGGTCTACCTGGAGGAGATCACCGCCACCCTGGCCGGCGCCGCCTACAAGCTGACCAAGCCCGAGCTCAGCGCCTCCGAGCTCGCCCGGGCCGGCTTCCAGGCCATCGAGAGCGGCATGACCGAGGGCCACCCCTGCTTCGTCGCCAACAACGGCCGGATCGGCTTCGGCGGCGACGAATACCACCGCTACGCCCCCGAGGCGGCGCATCCGCTGCGCCTGGTCTGGCTGGCCGCCCACCGCGACCACTCGACCTTCAGCTCCTGCTCCGACCTCGACTACGAGACCCTGATCCGCGAGGAACTCTCCCCCGCCGAACGCGAGCGGTTCGCCGCCGCGCTGACCGGCCAGGGGCTCGACCCCGCCGACTACCACCTGCTGCCGGTGCATCCGTGGCAGTGGTTCCACAAGCTGTCGGTCACCTTCGCCGGGGAACTCGCCGAGCGCCGGCTCGTGCTGCTCGGCGAGGGCGACGACCTGTACCTCGCCCAGCAGTCCATCCGCACGTTCTTCAACACCTCGGCCCCGCACCGGCATTACGTCAAGACCGCGCTGTCGGTGCTCAACATGGGCTTCATGCGCGGCCTTTCCGCCGCCTACATGGAGGCCACCCCCGCCATCAACGACTGGCTGGCCGAACTGGTCGCCGGCGACGAGATCCTGCGCGGCAGCGGGCTCACGATCCTCCGCGAGCGTGCCGCGATCGGGTACCGCCACCGGCAGTTGGAGGCCGGCACCGACCGCTGGTCGCCCTACCGCAAGATGCTCGCCGCGCTCTGGCGGGAGAGCCCCGTCCCCTCCCTCGCCGCGGGCGAGCGGCTCGCCACCATGGCCTCGCTGCTGCACACCGACCGTGCGGGCCGCTCGTTCGCCGCGGCGCTGATCGAGCAGTCCGGCCTGCCCGCGACCCGCTGGCTGCGCCGCTACCTGGACGCCTACCTCACCCCGCTGCTGCACAGCTTCTACGCACACGACCTGGCCTTCATGCCGCACGGCGAGAACACCATCCTGGTCCTGGACGAGACCGGAACCGTGAGCCGCGCGATCTTCAAGGACATCGCCGAGGAGATCGCGGTGCTGGACCCGGACGCTGACCTGCCCGCGGCTGTGCGGCGGATCCGCGCCGACGTCCCCGACCACCTCAAGGTGCTGTCGATCCTCACCGACGTCTTCGACTGCTTCTTCCGCCACCTCGCCGCGATCCTCGACGACTCCGGCGCCCTCCCCCAGGACGACTTCTGGCGCACGGTCGCCGAATGCGTCACCGACTACCGCGACCGGGTCCCCCACCTGGCGGCGAAGCTCGACCGCTACGACCTCTTCGCCCCGAGCTTCGCGCTCTCCTGCCTCAACCGCCTCCAACTCCGCGACAACCAGCAGATGCTCGACCTCGCCGACCCCGCCGGCGCCCTCCAACTCGCCGGCACCCTCGCCAACCCCCTGGCCCCCTTCACATCAGGCAGCGATCGTGGGACCTCCGGGGGCCCGTGCCGGTGAGTTTGTGGCGGAGGGTGCCGGGGGTGTAGGCGCGCTTGTAGCGGTCGCGGCGCTGGAGTTCGGGGACGAGGAGGTCGACGATCTGGTCGAAGGTCTCCGGGACGACGGCCGCCGCCAGGTTGAAGCCGTCGATGCCGGTCTCGTCGGCCCACTCCTCCAGCTGGTCGGCGACGGTCGTGGGCGAGCCGGCGAAGACCGGGCCGTCGCCGCCGATCGCGGCGTACTCGGCGAGTTCGCGGACCGTCCAGCGCCGCGAGGGGTCGGCGGAGCTGAACGCCTCGACGGTGGTGCGGATCGCCTCCGAGGGCTGGTCCTCCAGCAGGCCGTCCTCCCCCAGCGCCGCCAGGTCGATCCCCGTCCAGCCGGACATGAGGGCCAGCGCGCCCTCCGGCGAGGCGTACTCCAGGTACTCGGACAGCAGCCGCTGCGCCTCCGCGTCGGTCTCGGCGACGACGACCGTCTGCTGGTTGAGGATGCTGACGCTGCGCGGGTCGCGCCCGGCCGCCGCGATCGCCTCCCGGAGGGCGGCGACCTGGCCGACCAGCACCTTCTTGCTCGGCGCCGCCGTGAAGACGGACTCGGCGTGCCGCGCGGCGAAGCGCCGTCCGCGCGGCGAGGCGCCGGCCTGGTAGATCACCGGCGTGCGCTGCGGGCTGGGTTCGCTCAGGTGGATGCCCGGCACGCGGAAGAACTCCCCTTCGTGCCCGATGGCGTGCACCCGCGCCGGGTTCGCGTACACGCCGGCCGCGCTGTCGGCGAGGACCGCGCCGTCCTCCCAGCTGTGCTCCCACAGCTTGTGGCAGACCTCCAGGTACTCGTCGGCGATGTCGTACCGCCGGTCGTGCGCCACCTGCCGGCTCACCCCGAGGTTCAGCGCGCCGCTGTCGAGGTAGGAGGTGACGACGTTCCAGCCGACCCGCCCGCCGGTCAGGTGGTCCAGCGTGGACATCCGGCGGGCGAACGGGTACGGGTGCTCGAAGGAGACGCTGGCGGTGATGCCGAACCCCAGGTGCTCGGTCACCGCCGCCATCGCGGGGACCAGCTGCAGCGGGTCGTTGACCGGCACCTGGGCGCCCGCGCGCAGGGCCGGGTCGCGGCTGCCCCGGTACACGTCGTAGACCCCGAGCACGTCCGCGATGAAGACCGCGTCGATCAGCCCCCGCTCGAGGGTGCGCGCCAGTTCCGTCCAGTACCGGAGGTCGGTGTAGCGGCGCGAGCGGTCGCGGGGATGCCGCCAGGAACCGGCGGACAGGTGTCCCACCGAGTTCATGGTGAAGGCATTGAGGATGAGGTGCTGCCGGGGCGATGCGGCCACAGGGGTCTTCCGTTCTCCGCAGGATTCGGGGTCAGCGCGCGGCGAAGGCGACCATCCCGGGCTCGGCCGCGCGCGGTCCCGCCGGGTGCCGCCACAGCCCCCGCGACTCCAGCACCGGCAGCACGCCCTCGCCGAACCAGTAGGCCTCCTCCAGGTGCGGGTAGCCGGAGAGCACGAACTCCTCGATACCCAGCGCGTGGTACTCGGCGATCCGGTCGGCGACCTCGGTGTGGCTGCCGACCAGGGCGGTGCCCGCGCCGCCGCGGACCAGGCCGACGCCCGCCCACAGGTTGGGGTGGATCTCCAGGTCGGCGGTGGAGCCCCCGTGCAGCGCGAGCATCCGGCGCTGGCCCACGGACTCGCTGCGGGCCAGCCCGGCCTGGACCCGGGCGATGGTCTCCGGCTCCACCCGGGACAGCAACCGCTCGGCCTCGGCCCAGGCCGCGGCGGCGGTGTCGCGGGTGATGACGTGCAGCCGGATCCCGAAGCGCACCTCCCGGCCCTCAGCCTCGGCCAGCTTGCGGATCCAGGCGATCTTCTCCGCGACCTGCGCCGGGGGCTCGCCCCAGGTGAGGTAGACGTCCGAGTGGCGGGCCGCGACGGGACCGGCCGCGGCCGACGAGCCGCCGAAGTAGATCGGCGGGGCCGGCTCCGGCAGCCGGTGCAACTGGGCGCCCTCCACCCGCAGATGCTCACCCCGGTGGTCCACGGTCTCGCCCCGCCACAGCGCCCGGACGATGCCCAGGAACTCGTCCGCCCGCGCGTAGCGGGCGTCCTTGTCCAGGAAGTCGCCGTAGGCGCGCTGCTCGTGCGACTCGCCGCCGGTGACCACGTTGAGCAGCAGCCGGCCCTTGGACTGGCGCTGGTAGGTGGAGGCCATCTGGGCCGACAGCGTCGGCGAGATCTGCCCAGGCCGGAACGCCACCAGGAACTTCAGCCGCTCGGTGACCTCGACCAGCATCGCGGTGGTCAGCCAGGCGTCCTCGCACCAGGCCCCGGTCGGGGTGAGCGCGCCGACGAAGCCCAACTGCTCGGCGCTGCGGGCGATCTGGCCGAGGTAGGCGAGGGTCGCGGGCCGGTCGCCGCCGGCCGAGCCGGTGGGCACGCCGTGGCCGCCGCCGACGATGTCGCGGCTGTCGCCGTTGGTGGGCAGGAACCAGTGGAACGTGAGAGACATGAGGCTTCCTCGGGGGATGCGACGGCCGATGCGGGGAGCTGTGTGCGCGGCTCGGAGCGGTTTGGGGGCTCAGAGCAGTCCGTGGCGGGGCGGCAGGGTGCCGTTGAGGACGTAGCGGCCGATGTGCTGGACCTTCCAGCGGACCGGGTCGTGCAGGGTGTGGGTGCGGGCGTTGCGCCAGTACCGGTCGAGGTGGAGCGAGGAGAGCGCGGAGCGGGTGCCGGAGACCTCGAAGAGCGCCGAGCTGAGTTCGACCGCCACCGGGTCGGCGAAGGCCTTGGCGGTGGCGACCGCGATCGACGCGGCGGCCGCGCTCTCGTCGGTGAGGTCGGCCCGGGCGGCGTCCACCTCGCGGGCGGCGCGTTCGAGCAGTGCCTCGGCGGCCCGCAGCCGTATCGCGAGTTCACCGAAGCGCTGGACGAGCAGGGGGTCGTCGCCGGGCCGCTCGACCCCGGCCTCGAACCAGGGACGGCTGCGGGTCCGGACGAACTCCGCGGCGGCGGCGAGCGCGGCTCCGGCGATGCCGACGTCGATCGCCGCGTGCAGGATCTGCGCGACGGCGCCGTGCAGTTGGGGGCCGGTGAAGGTGAGGTGGTGCGGGACGACGTGGGCCGCCGGAACCCGCACGTCCTCCAGCCGGACGGTGCCGCTGGCGGTGGTGCGCTGGCCCAGGCCGTCCCAGTCGTCGACCACGGTCAGCCCCGGGGCGTCGCGCGGGACGTAGGCGACGTACAGCTGCTCGTCCTCGGCGCGGGCCAGCACCGGGATCCAGTGCGCGAACAGGGCGCCGGTGCTGTAGTGCTTGGTGCCGGCCAGCTGGTAGCCGCCGTCGGGGTCGGCGGCGAGCCGGGTGCGGTAGTCCTGGACGTGCTTGGTGCCGGCCTCGGACTGGGCGTTGCCGAACCGCTTGCCGGCCAGCAGTTCGGCGAAGAAGAACCGCTGCTGCTCGGAAGTGCCCTGCGCGCGCAGCACGTTGACGTAGGCGAAGTGGCTCTGCGGGATCTGGGCGAGGCTGGGGTCGGCGGCGGCCAGCAGGCGGAAGACCTCGGCCAGGGTGGCGATGGAGACGTTCGCGCCGCCGTGTTCGGCGGGCACGGTGATGGCCAGCAGGCCGCTCGCGGAGAGCCGGTCCAGCTCGGCGACGGGCAGGAGGCGTTCGGCGTCCCGCCGCTCGGCGCCGGGGGCGAACTCGGCGGCCAGAGCGCGGGCGGTCTCCAGCGCCTCGGCGTCGCTGCGGATCACATGGGCGGTGGGGGTGGTCGGGCCGGCGCTGAGGGTCACGGCTGGGCTCCGGTCGGTTTCCGGTCAGGCGGGGGCGGGGGAAGGCCAAGGCCCGGGTCCTGCAAGGCCGTTCGCGGGCACGGGGCCCCTGGGCGCGGCGGCGGCAGGGCATGCGCCGTGGGCGTACCTCCGGCCGGAGACGGCGCCGGCGGCGGAGGAGGTCCCGTCAGGGACGACGGATGACGCCAAGGGAAGGGCGCAGGCGCAGCCGGTCAGGACACGGCGCGGCAGCAACACACCGCACTGGAGACACGCGCAAGGTCGACATGGCGTCGACGCGTGAGCTCGGTGCGGTGCTTCATGCCCTGAATTCAACCAGGTGCCGCCCCACTCGGTCGAGGGGAGGTCCGACCGAGCCCGCGACGGACCTATGCGGGACCGCCCGGCACCGGGCCGCCGACCGCTCCCCCACCGGGCGCCGCCGCCTCGACGGCATCCGGAACCGGCTCCCCGGCAGCCTCCGCGCGCACAGGCTCCGGAGTGCGCGCGGCCGGCAGCGAGACGGCCAGGCCGACGGCGGCGACCGCCGCGCAGGCGAGCACGGCATGCCAGTAGGCCTGGCGGTGGGCGGCCAGATCCGTCGCCGCGCCGCGCAGGTAGACCCCGGAGACGGCGGAGACGCAGACCGCGGCGGCGATGCGCTGCGACATCTGCAGGAAGCCGCCGGCCACCCCCGCGGCCTCCCGCGGCGCGTGCCGCAGCACGAACGCCTGGTTGGGCGAGATGACGATCCCCCCGGCGAGCCCCGAGCAGAATTGGGTCAGCCCGAGCACCACCGGCAGCGCCGACCGCGGGGTGAGCAGTCCGGCCAGTCCGCACCCGAGCAGCGCGCACAGCGAGACCAGCACGCCCACCGTCACCGTGTGCCGACCGAACCGGGGCACGATCCGCCAGGCGAGTGCGGAGCTGAGCACCATGGCCAGGGCCGAGGGCAGGCTGACGGCCGCGGCGGCCACCGCCGACATGCCCAGCCCCTCCTGCAGGAACAGCGCCAGCACCAGCGAGGCGGCGATGGAGGAGCCGAACTGCGTCATGGCGACCACCGTGCCCAGCCGGTAGGGCGCGGACCGCACCAGCGCGGGGTGAACCAGGGGATGCCGCCCCGAGCGGGCGTAGCGCCGCTGCCATCCCACCAGCGCCGCGACCAGCAGGCAGGCCAGCACCGCCCAGAGCACCGGGCCCGGGCCGCCGCCCGAGGACTGGATGAACGGCAGCATCACCGCGACGGTGAGCGCCCCCACCAGCACCAGCCCCACCAGGTCGAGGTCGGCGTGACCCGCGCGGCCCCGCGGCGGCGGCAGGTACCGGACCGCCAGCAGCAGGGTGACCAGGCCGAACGGCACGTTCAGCAGGAAGGTCAGGCGCCACCCGAGGTCGGGGCCGGCGGCGGCGATCAGCGCACCGCCCACCGGCGGGCCCAGCGCCGCCGAGACGCCGCCGGTCATCGCGTACAGGCCGAGCGCCCGCGCCCGGTCCTGGCCGCTGAACACGTCCTGGATGGTGCCGATCACCTGGGAGTTGACCAGTCCCGCGCCGAGCCCCTGGAGCAGCCGGGCGAGAATCACCATCCAGGGCCGGTCGGCGCCGCCGGCGAGGGCGCTGAACGCGGTGAAGACGGCGATCCCGGCGATGAAGAACGGCTTGCGCCCGCGCAGGTCGCCGAGGCGCCCGCCGGGGATCAGCGCCAGCCCGAAGGCGAGCGAGTACCCGGCGACGATCCACTGCACCCCGGTGGCTCCGGCGTGCAGCGAACCGCGCAGGGAGGGCAGGGCCAGGTTGAGGACGGACTGGTCGATCAGGGTGGTGAACCCGGCGCCCATGCAGACCGCGAGCACCCGGGCGGGCTGGTCGCACAGGCTGGGGACCGGGCCGGTCATTCCGGGTGGCCGGGGGTGCGGGCCTGGCCGAACAGAGTGTGGGCGCGCAGGGTGAAGCCGATCGACTCGTAGAGCCGGATCGCGTGGGTGTTGGTGGCGGCGGTGTGCAGGAAGGGGACGTCCCCGCGTTCCCGGATGCCGGCCGCGACCGCGCGGATCAGCCGGGTGGCCAGCCCCCGGCCGCGGTGGGCCGGATCGGTGCAGACGGCGCTGATCTCGGTCCACCCGGGTGGCCGGAGCCGCTCGCCGGCCATGGCGATCAGCCGGCCCTCGTGGCGGATGCCGAGGTAGCTGCCGAGTTCCACGGTCCGGGGCAGGAAGGGGCCGGGCTTGGTGCGGTCGATCAGGTCCAGGATCTCGGGCACGTCGGCGGGCCCCAGCGGCACGGCCTCGGGGTCGGGCTCGGCGCGCAGGCCGGTGTCGACCATCTGCACGCCCGGGATGGTCCACAGCACCTCCCATCCCTCCGGCGGCAGCGCCCTCGGCAGCGGCGTCGCGGCGCCCGGACCGGCCAAGGCGGCCAGGTCGTCCCAGGCCTGGGGGTCCGCCGGGTCGGCGAGCGCGACGAAGGGGCTGACCTCCGCGGGGTAGCGGGCGGCGAGGCCGTGGACCTGCGCGAACCGGCGGTGCGGCCCGGACAGGGCGGCCCAGGCGGGGTTGTCGAGGATGTGCGGGGTGGCGGCGGCGGGGGTCGGCGCAGCCGTGGGCGTCGGCGTCGCAGCGGCGGTCGGCGTCGCGGCGGCAGTCGCGGCGGTCCGGGGCGTGGTGGTCATGGTGGTGGGGGTTCTCCGTCCCTCGGGAGGCGTGCTGTTCGTGTGTCTGCGTCCTGCGTCCTGCGTGCGCGCCGCGCGGTGAGACGGCGTCAGCCCAGGAGTTCGCGGACGAGCGAGGCGACCTGCCCCGTCTCGATCAGGAATCCGTCGTGGCCGTGCGGCGATTCGACGATCCGCAGCCGGTCGGCGCCCGGGATGCCCGCGGCGAGCTCCGCCTGCTGGGCCGGCGGATACAGCCGGTCCGAGTCCACGGCGGCGACCAGCGTGTCCGCGGTGATCCGGCGCAGCGCCGCGGCGGTGCCGCCCCGGCCGCGGCCGACGTCGTGGCTGTTCATGGCCTCGGTCAGGACCACGTAACTCCCGGCGTCGAAGCGGCCGGTGAGCTTGGCCGCGTGGTGGTCCAGGTAGGACTCGACGCGGTAGCGGCCGCCCCGCCAGGGGTCCTCCGGCTCCTGGCTCAACCGCCCGAACCGCGTCTGCAGTTCGGACTGGCTGCGGTAGGTGATGTGGGCGAGCCGCCGGGCCAGGCCCAGTCCGGCCTGCGGGCCGGCGCCGGGGCGGTCGTGGTAGTCGCCGCCGTGCCACTGCGGGTCGGAGCGGATCGCGTGCAGCTGGACCGCCGCCCAGGCGATCTGCTCGGCGCTGGCCGCGGCCGGGCAGGCCAGCAGCAGGAGCCGCCGCACCCGGTCCGGGTAGGACGCCGCCCACTCCAGGGCCCGCATACCGCCCATGGAGCCGCCGACCACCAGCGCCCACCGGTCGATGCCCAGGGCGTCGCCCAGCCAGGCCTCGGCGGCCACCTGGTCACGCTGCGTCAGGAACGGGAAGCCGCCGCCCCACGGCCGCCCGTCGGGGCGGGCCGAGGACGGGCCGGTGGTGCCCTGGCAGCCGCCGAGGACGTTCGGCGCGACGACGAACCAGCGGTCGGTGTCCAGGGCACGCCCCGGGCCGATCAGCGCGTCCCACCAGCCGGGCGTGGGGTGTCCGGGCCCCGCCTCGCCCGCAGCGTGGCTATCGCCGGTGAGCGCGTGCAGGACCAGGACCGCGTTGGAGCGGTCGGCGGCGAGCCGGCCCCAGGTCTCGTAGGCGATCCGCAGCTGCGGCAGTTCGCCGCCCGCCTCCAGGGCGAGCGGCCGGCTGCGCGCCAGCCACCGGCGGCGGCCCGGCGGGTCCCCCTCCCGCCAGCCTCCGTGGGCCGGCCGGCGGGAGGGGGCAGGCGCTGGGGCGGCAGACCGGTCGGTCTGCGCGGTCACGAAGCCCCCTTCGCCGCCCGGAATCCGGCGTCGAGATCGGCCTTGAGGTCGGCGATGTTCTCGATGCCGACGGACAGCCGCACCAGTCCGGGCGCGGTGCCGGTGGCCGCCAGCTGCTCCGGGTCGAGCTGGCTGTGCGTGGTGGAGGCCGGGTGGATGATCAGGCTGCGGACGTCGCCGATGTTGGCGAGGTGGCTGAAGAGCTCCACCCCGTCGACGAAGCGCTTGCCGGCCTCCACCCCGTCGTGCAGCTCGAAGGCCAGCACGGCGCCCGCCCCGCGCGGCAGGTAGCGCTGCGCCGCCTCGTGCCAGCGGTTGGATGGCAGGCCGGGGTAGTGCACCGCGGACACCTCGTCGCGCTGCTCCAGCCACTCGGCGAGGGCCAGCGCGTTGGCGGAGTGCCGCTCGATGCGGAGCGACAGCGTCTCCACGCCCTGCAGCAGCAGGAAGGCGGAGTTCGGCGAGAGGGCCGGGCCCAGGTCGCGCAGCAGCTGGACGCGGAGCTTGATCGCGAAGGCGCCGGGGCCGAGCGCGGGCCAGTACTGCAGGCCGTGGTAGCTGGGGTCGGGCTCCGTGAAGCCGGGGAACCGCGCCGGGTCCGCGCCGAAGTCGAAGGTGCCGCCGTCGACCACCACGCCCGCGATGGTGGTGCCGTGTCCGCCCAGGAACTTGGTGGCCGAGTGCACCACGACGTCCGCGCCGTGCTCGATCGGTCGGAGCAGGAAGGGGGTGGGCACGGTGTTGTCCACGATCAGCGGCACGCCCGCCTCGTGGGCGGCGTCGGCCACCGCGCGGACGTCCAGCACATTGCCGCGCGGGTTGCCCAGGGTCTCGGCGAACAGGGCCTTGGTGTCGGGCCGGATCGCGGCCTTCCACGCCTCGATGTCGTCCGGGTCGTCGACGAAACTGACCTCGACACCGAACCGCGGCAGGGTGTGGCGGAACAGGTTGTAGGTGCCGCCGTAGAGGGAGGTGCTGGAGACGATGTGGTCCCCGGCGCCGGCCACGTTGAGGATCGCCAGCGTCTCCGCGGCCTGCCCGGAGGCGAGGGCGACCGCGGCGACACCGCCCTCCAGCGCGGCGATCCGCTGCTCGAAGACGTCCTGGGTGGGGTTGTGGATGCGGGTGTAGATGTTGCCCGGCTCGGCGAGCGAGAACAGGTCGGCGGCGTGCTGGGTGTCCCGGAAGACGAAGGACGTGGTCTGGTAGATCGGCACCGCGCGGGCGCCGGTCGCCGGGTCGGGATTGGCGCCGGCGTGCACCTGCTTGGTCTCGAACGACCAGCTGGAGCTGTCGGGCGCGGCCGCCCGGGTCTCCTCGGGGGTCGGGACCGCGGTGACGGAGTCGATGGGCTGGCTCATGGTTCTCCCTGGGAGGCGGCCTGCGAAGAACGCAGGGCGAACGGGGAACTGCCGCAGACGCGGCGCGGCGAAGTAGCCGCACGGCGGGGCGGTGCAGGTGGAGAAGCGCACAGCGCGAGATCGCACGGTCAGCTCGGATGCGAGGTCAGACGTGCGACAGCAGAGTGTGATCAGGGCCGCGGAAACGCGGCGGAACGCCTCGACGCGGCGTCAGCGACCGGCGGAACAGCCCGTGGTGGTGACACGCCCGAAATCGACGTGGCGGCGGCTCACGAGGACGGTCATGCAGTCAGCAAAGCACACCCGAGCCGAAGATCACCAGCCTTTGGCCCAGCCGACCCGGCCCGTCCCCGCACCGACTCCGGCGCCATCTCCGAGGACCAGTCAACTCGACGCTCGGGCAGCCGGGTTCTCGATCTCGCGCTCGCTCGGCGAGCCGTCTGCCGGTGTCCGCGTGGGTGGCTGTGAACAACAGGAGGCCGCTTGCGTTGTAGCGGAACTTGATCTCGATCATGTTCCGCCGGACGTCCTGCTCCCGCGCGGGAGACATACCTCGATGTCATGGCCGCGAGGACGGGCAGCGCGGGGCGGCGCCCCCGCCGCCCACCGGCGGGCCGCGGGGCCCGGCGGTGGGCGGCGGCGGTCGGGGGCTCAGATCTTCGTGGCGATCCGGCGGTTGAGGTCGGCGCGCGCCTTGTCGAGGTACGTCACGGGCCGGGGCAGGCGGGCGTCGCAGTAGGCGGCGACGTCGGGGCCGGTGACGTCCAGGACCGGCTTGCCCGCGTCGGCGGCCGACTCGAACTCGGCGAGCACCGCCCGCAGGACCTCGATGACGTCCTTCCCGTTCCCGGTCGCGAAGAGCCACATGTAGGACTTCATCTCGCCGTACACGGTCCGGTAGTCGCCGGGCAGGGCGGCGGCCCGGGCCTCCATGCGCTTCCAGTCCTTCTTGTCCCCGATGAGCTTGGCGAGCAGGTTGTTCATGGTCGTTCCCCTCCGGTGTCGTTTCTCGGATGTCGTGGCGGTTCGAGCGACACGAGGAGCGTCCAACCCTGCCCCAAGGGCAAGGTCAAGGCCGAATCTCCGGCCGATCGGCGGCCGGGCCCGGAAGGTTTCCGGCCCTTGACATTGCCCCTGGGGCAAGGGCCCATCCTGGGGCGGTGACCTCTCATGACCCCAGAGCGTCCGCCCGGGCGCTCGCGGACGCCGCGCGCACGAATGGCGAGCCGCTGCGCTGGTTCGAGACGCTCTACGCCGAGGCTCACGCCGGCCGCGCGAACGTGCCGTGGGCCGACATGGCCCCCAACCCGCACCTCGTCTCCTGGAGGCTGCTGGAGCGGCTCGCTCCCCGGCGCGCGCTCGTCGTCGGCTGCGGATACGGCGACGACGCCGAGTGGCTGGCCGCCCGCGGCTGGGACGTGACCGCGTTCGACATCTCGCCGACGGCGGTCGAGCGGTGCCGCCGGCGCTTCCCGGACAGTGCCGTGCACTACGTCGCCGCGAACCTGATCTCACCGCCTCCCTGGTGGCGGCCCTTCGATCTCGTCGTGGAGATCTACACCGTCCAGGTACTCCCGCCGGGATCGGCCGAACGCGCGGCGGCGATCGCCTCGTTACGCGCGCTGACCGCCCGCGATCTCCTCGTGGTGGCACGCGGTCGCGAGGCCGCGGACCCCGAGGGCCGGATGCCCTGGCCACTGACGGAGGCCGAGGTCCACTCGATCGCCGGCGGCGGGCTCGAGGAGCGCGGCTTCGAGGACATCCGCGACGACGAAACCCCGCCGGTGCGCCGCTTCCGCGCGCACTTCCACCGCCCCGCGGACGCGACGCCCGGCGACGCGACGCCCGACGACGCGCCCCCTGCGGACGAGCCGCGCGAGCGGGAAGGAAGCCGGCGATGACCGCGGAAGAAGTCCTCCCGCCGAGCACGGCCGGAACGGCCGCCCCCAGGTGGGGAAGGCCTGTCGCGGTGCTGGCGCTCGGGTCGTTCGCCATGGGCACCGACTCGTTCGTCCTGGCCGGGATCCTGCCCCGGATCGCGCAGGGGCTGCGGATCTCGATCGGTGACGCCGGCCAGACCATCACAGCGTTCGCCCTGACCTACGGGCTCGCCGCGCCCTTCCTGGCGGTGCTGACCAGCCGGCTGCCGCGCAAGCCCCTGCTGGCGTTCGGGCTCGGCCTCTTCACGCTGGCCAATGTCGCCTCTGCGGCCGCACCGAACCTGCCCCTGCTGCTCCTCACCCGGATCCTGGCAGGTCTCGGGGCGGCGCTCTACACGCCGAACGCGTCCGCGGCAGCGGCCACGCTCGCCGGGCCGGCGATGCGCGGCCGCGCCCTCGCCGTCATCCTGGGCGGGCTGACCGTCGGCACCGTCTTCGGCGTCCCCGTCGGCACGGCCATCGGTCAGCACATCTCGTGGCGGGCGAGCCTGGTGTTCGTCGCAGCCGTCGGGGCCGCCGCGCTGCTCGGCGTGCTCGCCGCGCTGCCCCGGCTGCCGATACCGCCGGCGGTGCCGCTGCAGCAGCGGCTCGCCGTCCTGGCCGACCGCCGGGTGGTCGTGACCGTGCTGTTCGTACTGCTCACCATCGCGGCCAGCATTATGGTCTACACCTACATCGCCGAGATACTCGGAGAGGTGGCCCACGTCCACGGCACCCGGCTCGCCGCCGCGCTGCTCGTCTGGGGCGTCGGCGGCGTCTTCGGCTCCTTCGGCAGCGGCTGGCTCACCGACCGCGTCGGCGCCTCCCGCACGCTCACGTTCGCGGTCGGGCTGCTGGTCCTCACCCTGGCGGCGCTCACCGTCAGCACGTCGTACGTCGCCGTGCTCGCCGTGATGCTGCTCAACGGCGCCGCCGGATGGGCCCTGGCGACGCCCAACAACCATCGGCTGACCGCGCTGGTGCCGGCGCTGCCGACGGTGGTGATCTCGTTCAACTCCTCGGGGCTGTACCTCGGTCAGGCTCTCGGGGCGGCTCTCGGCGGCGTCCTGCTCGACCACGGCGTCACTGCCCGCACGCTGTGCCTGGTGGGGGCGGGCATCGCGCTCGCCTCCGCACCGGTCCACGCGCTGGCCGACCGCATGGGGCGACACGCGCCCGAGCCCGCGCCCATACCGGGCAAGAACTGAGCGGCCGTGCAAGAGCTGAACGGTCAGGCGAGCGCTGAACCGCCGGGCACGCGCTGAGGCCGGGCGGGCGCGGCCGAGCGGCTCGGTCCGCCCGGTGGGTGAGAACGCCGTCCCGCGGGCGGCCGCAAGGCAGTCGGGGACGGCGGTCGTCCCCTGTCGGCAGCCTGCCGCATCGGGCGGAGGATCGGCGGTCGCCGCACCGCCGCGGCTAGGCTGTTCGAAGTCCGAGACCGAGGGGGCGGCGAGTGGCGGCGTGGCGGGAGATCGGCGACGACCGGCTCGTGGCGGCCGTGGTGGGCCGGGACGCGGAGGCGGCGCGGGCCTGCCTGGAGGCCGGCGCCGACCCGGACACGCCGGGGCCGGACGGGCTCCCGCTGCTCTGCACGGCCGTGGCCGGGTTCGACCACGAGTCCGCCGACGCCCTCTCGGAGGGCGGTGCCGACCCGGGCATCGAGCTGCCGGACGGGACGACGCCGCTGCTGCGGGCCGTCGATCTCGGCTCACCGGCGGTGGTGGAGGGCATCGTCGGCGCCAACCCGCAGATGCGGCTCGACGCGAACCCGCGGCTGGCGCTCGGCGAGGCCGCGCGGACGCGGCTGCTCGACCTCGCCCGGCACTGGTACGAGACCGGCGCCGAGGAGGAGTTGCGCCGGCGGACCGGAGCGACGGGGCCGGCCACGCGGCGCCTGGTCCGGGACGGCGAGTTCACGGATGTCGACGAGGTCTCGCTCGGCGGGGCGACCGTCCGGGACGGGTACGCCGCGATCCTCACCCTGCTGGAGTGCGCGTTCGGCATCACCGCGCCGGTGGCGGAGCTGGTGGCGCGCGCGGTGCGGTACCCGGACGAGACGCACGTCAACTGGTCCGAGCCGAACTTCGTGCTCGCCCGGCGCTGGGGCGCGCGGACCTGGGCCGAGCTGGCGCCGCTGCGCCACCACCCCGATCCGGATCACCGGCGGTTCCTCGCCGACGTCCTGTGGGGCCGCTACTTCCACGCCTGCCACTGCGAGGACCGCAAGCAGGACATCGCCGGGGACGCCGCGTTCGTGGCCGACTGGGTCCTGGACGAGCCGGACGGCCCGGTACTCGCCGCGGTCCTCAACGTCCATCTGTACCAGGACATTTCCGATGAGGAGGCGATCGGTCTCCGGTACGCCGGCCATCCGGACCCGCTGGTGCGCCGCCAGGTCCCGTACTACCTGACGCCGAGCGGTGCCGCCGGCGCCGCAGCCCTTCTCGCCCTGGCGGGCGATCCCGACGCCCGGGTCCGGAGCATCACCGCCGGAGTTCTCGGCCGGCCGCGTGCTCTCGTCCCCGCCGCGCGGGAGGCACTGCTGACGCTGATCCACGACCCCGAGCTCGGCGTGCGGGCCGCCGCCGCCGAGTCGCTCGCACTGTCCGAGGACCGGACGGCCGAGGTCACCGAGTCGCTCGCCGCGCTGCTGGACGAGGAGGACCAGAGCCTGCGCCTGGAGGGCGCGTTCGCCCTCGCCGTCCGCGACGACCCGCGCACCGACGCCGCCTACGCGCGCGTCGGCCTGCTCAGCGACCCGAAGTTCGAGCACGACCACCGCGTGGGCGAGCACTGGAGGTACGAGAAGCGGCGGCGCGCCGCGCGCTCCTCCGAGCGGCCCTCCGAGCGTCCGGACACCGCCTGACGGCCCGTCACGGACGTCGGGCACGGCGCCGCCGCGGAGTACGGCATGATCTGCGGCATGGTGTTCAGCAGATCCGAAACTCGCCTGGTCGGCCTGACCGTGCTGGTGACCGCCGCGGCCGGGGTCGCCTACTACGCGCACGTCGGCGGCACGATCGCCCCGTTCGTCCTGTCGGCCGTCGCGCTCGCCCTGCTGGCGAGCCTGGTCGGCCGCAGCGTGGAGGCGATCGGCGACCGGCTCGGCGCCGGCGCGACCGGCGTGATCCAGAGCGCGTTGGGGAACCTGCCCGAGCTGTTCGTGGTGCTCTTCGCGCTCAAGGCCAAGTTGTACCAGGTGGCCACGGCCACCATCGTCGGTTCCATCCTGGCCAACGTGCTGCTGGTGCTCGGCCTGGCGTTCATCGTCGGCGGCGCGAAACACGGCACGCAGAGGTTCGAGGCGGCCGCGGCGCGGCGGATCTCGCTGATGATGGTCCTCTCGGTGGGTGCCCTGGTGGTGCCCGCGCTGACGGCGCAGCTGCACTCGCCCGCCGCCGGGCACGAGCGGGCCCTGTCGATCGCGGTCTCGGTGCTGCTGCTCGTGCTGTTCGCGGCGTCCCTGCCCGCCTCCCTCAAGAAGCAGCAGGGCGAGGGCGGTTCGGCCCCGGACGAAGCGGCCGCCGCCACCGAGGACGGGAGCCACGCCACCGAGAGCGGCGCGAGCCACGCCGCCGCAGGCGCGAGCGACACCCCCGAGGGCGCGAGCCACGCCACCGAGGGCGGCTGGCCGATATGGCTCGCGATCACCATGCTGACCGTGTCCGGCGTCTTGGCCGCCCTGGTCTCCGACTGGTTCGTGGCGGGGCTCACCCCGGCGATGGACGCCCTGCACATCTCGCAGGCCTTCGCGGGTCTGGTGATCGTGGCGATCGCCGGCAACGCGGTGGAGAACGTCGTCGGCATCCAGCTCGCCGCCCGCAACCAGCCCGACCACGCGCTGTCGGTGATCCTGCAGAGCCCGGTGCAGATCGCCATGATGGTGGCGCCCGCCCTGGTCCTGCTCTCGCCGCTGGTCGGCGCGTCCTTCACGCTGGTGCTGCCGCCCCTGCTGCTGGTGTCGCTGCTGCTCGCGGTCGTGGTCACGGTCGTCGTGGTGCTCGACGGCGACTCCAACTGGCTGGAGGGGGCTGCCCTGGTCACCCTTTACGCGATCATCGCCGCGTCCTTCTGGTGGGGGTGACCCGGACCGGCCCGCGCCCCTGCCGGCCTGCCCGTCAGCGCTCGGCGGCGGGCCTGAGCACCTCGCGGCACCAGGTGCGGAAGTCCGTCGCGGTCGGCTCGGCGGCCGCCCAGTCCGCGTCGTAGATGCCGTGGTCCTGGGCGGCGAAGGCCGCTGTGACGTCCTCGATCGCCTGCTCGCCGGCGCCCTGGGAGCGCAGCAGCGCCGCGTAGTCCTCGACGGCGACCCGGCGGTAGGCGATCGGGCGGCCGAGTTCCAGACCCATCACCTGGGCCATGCCGTCGGGGGTCAGCCGGTCGGGGCCGAACACGGGCAGGTTCTCCCGCCCGCTCCAGGAGCGGTCGGTGAGCAGGCCGGCGGCGGTGGCGGCGATGTCCTGCACGGCGATCGTGGCCAGCGGCCGGTCGCCGGCGCAGGTGAGGGTGAACGTGCCCTGCTCGCGGATGGCGTCGAGTTGGCGCAGCAGGTTCTCCATGTAGAACGGCATGGACAGCGCCCGGTACGCCGCGCCGGAAGCGCTCAGCTCGGCGTCCATCGCGAAGGCGGCCGAGAGCACGCCGACTGGCTCCGGCCAGCCGTGCCCGGCGCTGGAGACGCCGACGACGTGCCCGACGCCGTGCCGGGCGACGGCGGCGGCGCCCGCGCGGGCGAAGTGCAGGTAGTGCTCCATGGCGCTCGGGGCGGCCGGGTTCGGCGGCACGAGCCAGAACAGCGCGTCGGCCCCGGGCAGGGCCCGGTCGAGCACGGCCGGGTCGTCGTGCGTGCCGACGACCGTCTCGACCCGCTCGCGCACCCGGTCGTCGAGACGCGAGGCGTCCCGGACGACGACCCGGACCTTCTCGTCCGCGTCGAGCAGGCGGTCGACCAGCCGGCTTCCGATCTGTCCGGTGGGTGTGGTGACGACGATCATCGGACCCATCCTCCATAACATGAACCTGAACTCCGGTTCCGAATCTAACCGGGGCTTCGCGCGCCGTCAACTACAGTGGGATCGCCATGACGACACCCGCCCGACCGCTGCGCGCCGACGCCCGGCGCAACCGCGAAGCCGTCCTCGACGCCGCCGAGGAGCTGTTCGCGCGGCGCGGCGACGCCGTGCAGATGGACGAGATCGCTGAACGCGCCGGCCTGGGCGTCGGCACCCTCTACCGGCACTTCGCCGACAAGCAGGCGCTCCGCGCGGCGATCATCGGCCGCCGGTTCGAGGCGATCACCGACCTCGCCCGCGCCGCCGACGCCGCCGAGGACCCCTGGACGGCGTTCGAGACGCTGCTCCACGGCTACCTGGGGTCCGTCGAGGCCGACGCGGCGTTCCGCCTGGCCCTCCTCGGGCCCGAAGAGCCGCGCTGGACCGACATCGCCGCCGAGAAGACCGACTTCTCCGAGATCACCGAACGCATCGTGCAGCGCGCCGTCGACGCCGGCTGCCTGCGGGCCGACTTCACCGCGCTGGACTTCGTGCTGATCACCCGCGGCGCCATGGCCAATATGACCGGCAGCCACGACTGGCGCCGCCACCTCGCCCTCGTCCTCGACGGCGTCCGCCGCACCGACCGCTGACCGCGCCCCGTCGCCCGCCGCACCGCTACCAGGGGACGGTCTTGCCGAAGCGGTCGAGGTAGGCGAGGCCGGGGGTGCCGAGGCGGGAGAGCAGGACGTCGACCACCAGGGGCACGGACTCCGCGAGGGTGTACGGCGCCTCGGGGCCGCCGAGCGCGGTCCGGATCCAGCCCGGGGCCAGGAGGACCACGGCGCGCCGGACCTGCTCCGCCTGCTCCTGCCGGGCGGCGAAGCTGCGCAGGAACATGTTGAGGGCCGCCTTGCTCGCGCGGTAGACCTCGCGGCCGCCGGTGGTGTTGTTCGCGATGCTGCCCTGGCCGGAGGACATCGCGCCGATGAGGCCGGTCGGGGACACCAGGTCCTCCAGGGCGTCGATGACGCGGATGGGGCCGAGGGCGTTGGTGACCATCACCTCGGTGAACTCCTCCGTCGTCACCTCGCCGATCGGCTTCTGCTCGGCGGTGGTGGTGCCGGCGTTGACGAAGAGGACGTCGAGGCGACGGTCCGCCAAGCTCTCCGCGAGACGGTCGTGGAGCGGGGGCAACGCGGCGGGGTCGGTGACGTCGAGCTGCTCGACGGTCAGGCGGCCGGTGGTATGGGCCTCGCCGGCGGCGTGCGCGTCACCGGCGGCGCGGGCGCAGGCGTCGGCGAGGTCGTGCAGCGGGGTTCGGGCGGCGGGGTCGCGGACGGTTCCGATCACGTCCCAGCCCCGGTCGAGGAGTTCCGCCGCCATCCCGTGCCCGAGGCCGCGCGAGGCTCCGACGATGAGGGCGGTCAGCGGGTGCTGCGCGGGTGTCGTCGGCTCGGTGGGCTGGTAGGTGCCGGTCGGTGACATCGTGTCGTCTCCGTTGCTTGCTCGTCGTGGCCTGCTGACACGCGGTTCGCGGTGCGCGCCGCGCGGTTCGCGTCGAGTGTTCCGCGCGCGCCGCGTCGCGGGCGAGCCGCGGGCCCCGGTTTGTACGATTGCCGTCATGGCAGGCCCGCGGATCTCCGAATCCGTCTCTCTGCAGCCCGATGATGTGCGAATCATCCGGGCGCTGCAGATCGCGCCCCGCACGTCGTACGCCGCGATCGGGGCCGCGCTCGGCCTGGCCGAGAGCTCCGTGAACCGCCGGTACCGCCGGTTGCGCGCCGAGGGCGTCATCCGCGTGGCGGGTGTGGTCAACCCGGGGGCGCTGGGGCAGAGCAGGTGGCTGGTGCGGCTGCGCTGCCGGCCCGGCAGCGTCACGGCGATCGCCGACGCCCTCGCCGCGCGCGAGGACGTCAACTGGGTGGCGCTGAGCGCGGCGGGCTCGGAGATCACCTGCGCCACGCAGTCCCGCACCCGGGAGCAGCGCGAGGAGCTCCTGGAGCAGCGGCTCCCCCGCACCGCCGCCGTGCTCGACATCAGCGCCTTCGCGATGCTGCGCCAGTTCCTCGGGGGCCGCGGCCACTACTGGTCGGCTCTGCGGGGAACGCTCACCCCCGCGGAGGAAGCCGCCCTCGGGAGCAGCGGGCCGCCGTTCACCGAGTCCTCCGTCGTCGCGCGCGAGCCGCTGCGGCTCTCTCCCGAGGACGAGCGGCTGCTCGACGCGCTCGCCGCGGACGGGCGGGCCGGTCTCGTCGATCTCGCCGCGGCCTGCGGGCTCACCCCGGGGCGGGTGTCGCGCCGGCTCGACGCGCTGCTGCGGCTCCGCGCGGTCCACATCGACGTCGAGATCGCGGCGGCGGCGCTCGGCTACCACGCGCGGGCGAACCTGTGGCTCCGCGTGCACCCGTCGGCGGTGAAGAGCGCGGGCCGCGCCCTCGCGCGGGAGCCCGGGATCGCCTTCGCCGCGGCCGTATCGGGGCCGTGGAACCTCCATGCCGTCGCCCACTGCCGGGACCTCGACGAACTGTTCGAGTTCACCTCGGAGCGCGTCGGTTCCCTGGCCGGTCTGCAGAGCATGGAGGTCTCGCCGGTGCTCCGGCACGTCAAGCAGGCCGGCACCCGCGTCTCCCGGGACGGCCGCCTGGTCGAACCGCCCCTCGTGCGCGCGCCCGGCCGCACACGACGCCCGGCAGGAGCGTAGCCGGCGGCGCGCCGACAAGTGGGCCTGTCCTGGACGCCGGAGGACGTGGTCGCGGCCTGGCGGGCCTGAGGCGCGGCGGCCCGCAGCGGCCCGCGCGCCGCGGATGCGCGGGCGCGGGCCGTCAATCCGCCTGGCGTTACGCCGGGTTGTCCGCCCGGGGCCCGACCGGGGTGTTGGTCTGGGACAGCTTGGCGGTGCCCTTCGCGGTGAGCCAGCTGGTGGCGTAGGTGGGCACCACGGACGGGTCTACGCGCGGGTCCGGCTGGGCGGTGGTCGGGACCGGCGTGAGGTAGAAGTCGGTCTGGACCCGCTCCTCGGTCACGTCGACGACGGAGAAGCCGTGGCCGACGCCGTCGAGGTAGCGCACCCACGGGTTGACCTGGCGCGAGGAGGCGATGAGCTGCTGCACGGTGGCCACCACCTCCTCCGGGGTGACGGCCGGGTTGCGGGCCTGGAGCATGGGGGCGACCTGCTCGTAGAACCCGTCGGAGGTGACCGAGGGGGTCACGAACTCGACGGCGACCGGCTCGTACGCGGTGCTGCCGGGCGCGGTGGCTCCGCCGGTCGCGGGGATCTCCGTGGCCCAGGAGGAGTGGATGTCGCCGGTGAGGACGACGACGTCGCCCGGCGAGGCCGCGTAGGCGGCGATCAGCGCCGACTGGTCGGCCTGGTAGCCGTCCCACTGGTCGGAGTTGACCATCAGAGTGCTGTCCGGCAGCGGTCCGCCGTTGCTCTTGATCGCCGTCGGGGCCATCGCGGCCGCGGGGAAGCGGACCGGGGTCTGCACGACCTGGTTGCCGATGATGTGCCAGCCGTCGCCGGAGTTCAACTGCTCCTTGAGCCAGGCGAGTTGCTCGGGCTCGGGCAGGTGCCGGGAGGGGTCGGCGAGCGCCGCGTCGGTCTTGTCGGTCAGCCCGGGCAGGCCGGTCGGGATGAAACCGCCGCCGGTGGTGGTGAAGCCGGGGAAGTCGACCTGCTCGCTGCGGTTCTGGCGGGTCTCCAGGATGGTGAGCGAGCCGAGGGCGCCGAAGGTGAAGCGGCGGAAGAAGCGCGTGCCCTGGTGCGGCACCCGCCGGCTCTGCTCGGGCAGGCGGAACGGCATCCACTCCAGGTACGCCTGGTAGGCGGCGGCGCGCCGGGCCAGGAACTGGGCCGTGGTGGTGCCGGCGGCCTGGTTCTCGGCGCCCCCGCTCCAGGAGTTGTTGGCGACCTCGTGATCGTCGAAGATCGTGATCCACGGGTGCGCGCCGTGCGCGGCCTGGGCGTCCGGGTCGGCCTTGTGGATGGCGTGGCGCAGCCGGTAGTCCGTGAGCGTCAGCAGGTTGTTCGCCGGCTCGGCGTCGCGGACGCCGACGAGGGCGGCGGGGCCGTAGCGGCCGTCCGGGTCGGAGGAGGAGACCGGGCCGTTCGGGTACTCGTAGATGTAGTCGCCCACGTGGAGGACGAAGTCCAGGTCGTCGCGGGCGGCGATCTGGCGGTAGGCGGTGAAGTATCCGCCGGTGTAGTTGGAGCAGGTCACCAGGGCGAAGCGCAGCGCGTGGGTGCGGCCGGGGACGTCCGGCGCGGTGCGGGTGCGGCCGACCGGGCTGGTCTCGCCGGCGGCGGTGAACCGGTAGAAGTACTCCGTGTAAGGGCTGAGCCCGTCGACGTCGACCTTGACGGTGTGGTCGCTGTCCGGGTGGGTGAGGTAGCTGCCGCGGCGGGCGATCCGGGTGAAGCGGCGGTCGCGCGCCACCTCCCAGGTCACGTGAGTGGGCGCGCCGAGGCCGCTGCCCGGGACCGCCACCGGGTCGTGCGGGTTCCGGCGGGGCGGGGTCACCCGGGTCCAGATGACCACCGCGGTGCCGGTCGGGTCGCCGCTGGCGACGCCGTAGCCGAACACGCCGTTGTGCGCGGGCGCGGCGGCGGCCTCGGCGTCGAAGGAACGTGCGGGGAAGGTAAAGGCCAGAGCGCCGGCGGCGACGGCCGCGCCCTTGAGCATCGTCCGGCGTGTCGGGGCGCCGAGGGAGGAAGGAGTCACGCGCGGACGGTGGCAGCGGGGGGTGAACGTGCGCAAGGGGCCGAAGTTAACGATTTGCGCGCTACCAGTGAACAGACTGTGCTGCCGCCACGGAACCCCCGCACCACCCATACGGACCGGGACGGCTTCTTCAGCTCGGACAGCCTAAATAGGTATAGTTGCAACATACCTATTTAGACATGGCCCGCGCTGTCTCCCTCCGGTCCAGAAGGCGAGGTGTCCCGTGGATCTTCCGGTGAAACCGGCACGCGTGCAGCACCGCGAGCGCGAGTGGACGCTGCTGGCCGAGTTCGCGGCGCGAGCGGAACGGGACCGGCTGCGGATCGCTGTCGTCTCAGGGCGGCGCCGCTACGGCAAGTCCTTCCTGCTGCAAGCCCTGGCTGAGGCCTGTGGCGGGCTGTATCTGACCGCCGTGCAGGAGGACGGGGCGCCGGCGGCCAAGGCCCGGTTCGGGCGGGCCATTGCGGCGCACGCGGGCCTGCCGGCCTCGGCGGTGCGGCTGGAGGACTGGGAGGAGCTGCTGCGCACCGCGTTCAGCGTGGGTGCGCGCTCGGGGGGAGGCGCGGCGCCGCTCGTGGTGATCGACGAGTTCCCCTACCTGCTCCAGCACTCTCCCGAGATCCCGGGGCTGCTCCAGCACCTCTACGACGAAGGGCAGTTCGGCACCGCCGGGGCGCCGGGAGGCGCGCTGGTGCTGTGCGGGTCGGCGCTGTCCGTGATGCACGAGCTGCTGTCCGGACAGAAGCCGCTGCGAGGGCGGGCGCTGGTGGACATGCGGCTCGGCGAGTTCGACTTCCGGCAGGCGCGTGAGTTCTGGGGCATCGAGGACGCCCGCGCCGCGCTGCAGGTGCACGCCGTGCTGGGCGGCGCGCCGGGGTATGCGCGGCTGACGGACACCGACCCGCCGCAGTCCCCGGAGGTCTTCGCCCCCTGGGTGTCGCGCGTGCTGCTCTCCCCCGACCGCGCGACGTACTCGCGCACCGAGACGGAGTACCTGCTGCGCGAGGACCCGCGGATCAGGCAGCGCACCACCTACTACGAGCTGCTCAGCGCGGTGGCGGACGGGGCGAGCACGCCCACGGCGATCGGCGCGGCGCTGGGCCGGGACCGCACCGCCCTGACGCATCCGTTGGAGGTGCTGGAGTCCGCCGGATACCTGCGGCGCGAGCAGGACCTTCTCAAGCAGCGCAGCCCGATCATCACGATCCCGGACCCGGTGATCCGCTTCAACCAGGTGGTCACCCTGCCGCAGGCCCCGCTGGTGGAAGCCGGGGAAGGAGGCCGAGCCTGGGAGTTGGCCGCGCACGCCTTCCAGTCCAAGGTGCTGGGCCCGCACTTCGAGGAACTCGCCCGCACGTACACGGCCGGCTGGCTGCACGCCGACCTGCCGGGCTTCCAGCAGGGCGCCGTCGGCGCCGCCGAGATCGCCGACCCGGGCGCGCGCACCCGGCACGAGGTGGACGTGCTGGTGCTGGCTCCGGGCGAGACGCCCCGCCGGGCGCACCGGACCGTCACCCTGATCGGCGAGGCGAAGGCCACCGCCACCCCGCGCGGGCTCCAGGACCTGCAACGGCTGGAGCACATCCGCACGCTGCTCGCCGGCCAGGGGCACCGTGTCGAAGGCGCGGTGCTCGCGCTCTTCGCACTCAGCGGCTTCTGGCCCGACCTCGAGGCGGCAGCCGCCCGCCGCTCCGACGTGCTGCTCGTGGACCTCGCCGCGCTGTACAGCGACGGCCCCCTGCGCGGCGGCGCGGTCGGCGGGGTCTGACTGATCACTTCACCTCGCCGGTGAAGATGGCGGTGCTGTAAAGACCGTCGCCGGTAGTGTCGGTCGGCTCGATCTCGAGCTGGACGCTCGTGGACGACTTCGGGAACACGCAGGCGGTCTTCCAGGTCTCGGACTTGCCCGGCAGCAGATGCACGTCCGGCTCGCCGTTGAAGCCGGAGTCCTCGTCGAAGACCTCGTCGGCGCCGTCCGGGCAGGACAGGTCGACCATGCTCAGGTCCAGCGAGGTCTTCGAGCCGTTGAACATGGTGATGGAGAAGGCCAGATAGGCCTTGCCGGCGTCGGGAGCGTACTCGCTGACCTTGCCGCGACTGAAGCCGCCCAGGCGGGCCGTGACGCCGTTCTTCCAGCTGGCCTCCTTGTCGAGCGGGACCGTGAAGACGTCGCTGTCCGAGTCGAAGCCGGAGTCGTCGCCGGCGCTGTCAGAGCTCGAGTCGTCCTGGCTGTCCTGCGCCGCGCCGGCGGGCGTCGCGTCCTGGGAGGCCTTCACCGTGGCCGTGGAGGCCGGGGGCGCGGAGTTGGTCTGGGTGCCGCTGATGTCGCCGCAGGCGGTGAGGGAGAGGCCCACCGCGGTCGCGGCGAGAGCCAGCGCGGCGCAACGGGCAACAGTGTTCGGCGTGTTCATGGAGGGGTGCTCCTTGTCCGGACGCATGCGGAAGAGGCGTTCACGTCGGCGAGGCTCGCTCACCGCTGGGAACGATTGAATGAAAGCAGAGGAGTGAAAGCACCGTCAATCACTATCACCGAGTTGACTCGCGCTGTATGGTGTGACCAAGCCCGCCCCCACGGAGCCAGGACCCGCATCCATGTCGCAGCCACCCGCACCATCCGCCCAGGTGACGGCCGCCGAGATCTCCCGCATCGCGGGTGTCACGCGCGCCACCGTCAGCAACTGGCGGCGCCGGCACGGCTCCTTCCCGTCCCCGTCAGGCGGCACGGACAGCAGCCCGCTGTACGACCTGGAGGAGGTCCGCGCCTGGCTCGCCTCGCGCGGACAGCACACCGCCGCCACGCCCAGCGCCGAGCTCCGCACCACCCTGCGCCTACGCGAACCGGCGGGCGGCGGGGGCACCAGTGACCTGCTGCTCCTGGTACTGGCCGCCGCCCGCCGGCCCGCCGACGACCTCACCGCCCTCCTGGCCCTGCCCGACGCCGAGTTGGTGCAGCAGGCGAACGACGCGGCGGGCGGTGTCGCGGACGTCGTCCCGGGCGCGGCCGCCGGCGGTGAACCCCCGCGTTTCGCCGCCGCCTCCGACGCCGCGACCCTGCGCGCGCTGGTGCACTGCGTCCGCGACGAGGGCGCGCAGGCAGCCCTCGGCGTCCTCGCCGAGCGGGAGTTGGAGGACAGCGCCGCCACCGGCGCCTACCGCACCCCCGCCCCGCTCGCCGACCTGCTCGCCCGCCTGGTCGCGGGAGCCGCCCGCGTGCTCGACCCCGCCTGCGGCAGCGGCACCCTGCTGGAGGCCGCCGCCGCGCGCGGCGCGCGAGAGCTGTTCGGGCAGGACAGCCTCCCGGTCCAGGCGCGGCGAACAGCCGTTGGGCTGCTGCTGACGGCCGGCGAGGCGGGCGCGGACGTCACCGTCCGCACCGGCGACAGCCTGCGCGCCGACGCCTTCCCTGAGCTCACCGTCGACGCCGTGCTGTGCAACCCGCCCTACGGCGACCGGGACTGGGGACACGACGAACTCGCCTACGACCCGCGCTGGGCTTACGGCTTTCCGCCCCGCGCGGAGTCCGAACTGGCGTGGGTGCAGCACGCCCTGGCCCATCTCGAGCCCGGCGGCCACGCCGTGCTGCTGCTCCCGCCGGCGACCGCGTCGCGGGCCTCCGGCCGCCGCGTCCGCGCCGAGCTGGTCCGCGGCGGCGCGCTGCGCGCGGTGGCGGCGCTGCCGCCGGGGGCGGCGATCCCCCTGCACATCGGACTGCAAGTGTGGATCCTGCAGCGGCCCGAGCCGACCCGCCCGGCAGACATGACGGTGCTCTTCGTCGACACGGCGGCCGATCCCGCGAGCAGCGCAGTCGGCGGCGAGACCCGCAGCGGCAGCGGCGCGGTGGACTGGCCGCGGGTGACCGAGCAGATCGTCTCCGCGTGGACCGCCTACGCCGCCGACCCGGACGACTTCGAGGCGCAGGCCGGCGTCGCGCGGGCGGTGAGTGTGGTCGACCTGCTCGACGAGGTCGTCGACGTGACCCCGGCCCGGCACGTCCGCGCCTCCCAGGCCGACGTCGACCCGCAGCAGTTGGCCGGGGAGACCGCGAAGGCCCGCGAGGAGCTGGCGGCGGCGGCGCGGACGGTGGCCGAACTGGCCTCCGGGGCTACGCCGTGGGACGCGGCGGGGGCGGCGGCGCGCGAGTGGCGCACGGCGACGGTCTCGGACCTGGCGCGGGGCGGGGCGTTGAAGGTGCTGCGCGCGGTTCCGGCGTCACCCTCCGGCTCGGGCAAGGAGACGGAGGGCACCGAATCCCCCGTCCCGCGCCCGACCCTGACCGGCCCCGACATCGCCCGCGGCACCGGCCCCACCGGCCAAGCGCCGGACGCGCAGCAGGCAGTCGAGCAGCCGCCGGAGATCGCCGCGGGCGACGTCCTGGTCCGCAACCTGGTGGCAGGCAGCGGACCGGTCGCGCGGGTCGCGGGCGAGGCGGAGGCGGGCGTCCTGCTGGGCGCGGGCGTGCACCTGTTCCGGCCGGACCCGGCGCGGCTGGACCCGTGGTTCCTGTTCGGGTTCCTGAGCGCCGAAGCCAACCTGGCCGGGGCCTCGACCGGCAGTTCGGCGCTCCACCTCAGCCCGGGCCGACTCCGCGTGCCGCTGCTGCCGCTGGCGGAGCAGCGCCGCTACGCCACGGCGTTCCGGCACATCGAAGAGCTGCGTGAACAGGCGCGGCGTACGCAAGACTTGGCCGAGGAGACGGCACGGCTCGTGCGCGGGGGGCTCACGGGCGGTCAGCTGGTGCCGCCGCCGGGGACTTTGGAAGGGAAGCGGAAGAGGTCGTGAACAGCAGCAAGCACACGGAGTTGGCGAACCACGCGTGGTCGGTCGCCGATCTCCTGCGGGGGGACTACAAGCAGTCCGACTACGGCAAGGTCATCCTGCCGTTCACGGTGCTGCGGCGGCTGGAGTGCGTGCTGGAGCCGACGCGGGAGAAGGTCGCAGCGCTGGCCGAGGAGTACAAGGACCGCAACATCGACCCGGACCGCTTCCTGCGCCGGGCCTCGGGTCACGCCTTCTACAACAGGTCCGGCCTGACGCTGAGAAAGGTCTCAGCGGACCCGCAGAACGCGGCGAAGAATCTCGCGGTGTACGTCGGGGCCTTCTCCGACAACGCTCGCCAGGTGCTCGACCGCTTCGAGTTCGCCCAGCAGATCAAGCGGCTGGACGCGGCCGGGTTGCTCTACCAGGTCATCGGCAAGTTCGTCGACCTGGACCTGCGCCCCGAGATCGTGCCCAACCACAACATGGGCTACATCTTCGAGGAGTTGATTCGCCGCTTCTCCGAGCAGTCCAACGAGACTGCGGGTGAGCACTTCACGCCGCGCGAGGTCATCCAGCTGATGGTCCGGCTGCTGGTCGCGCCCGACGGGGACACCCTCGCGATGCCCGGCACAGTGCGCACGGTCCTGGACCCGGCTTGCGGTACCGGAGGCATGCTCTCGGCGATGGACGACCTGATCACGGAGCTGAACCCGGACGCCACGGTGGAGGTATACGGACAGGAGCTCAACCCGGAGTCGTGGGCCATCTGCCGGTCCGACCTCATGATCAAGGGGCAAGACCCGCAGAACATCGCCTTCGGCAACTCCTTCTCCGACGACGGCCACGCGCGCAAGACCTTCGATTACATGCTGGCCAACCCGCCGTTCGGCGTGGAGTGGAAGAAGGTCAAGGACGAGGTCGAGGCAGAGCACAAGTCGCTCGGTGACGCCGGCCGCTTCGGCGCGGGCCTTCCCCGCATCAACGACGGCTCGCTGCTGTTCCTCCAGCACATGATCGCCAAGATGAAGCCGGTCGACGTGCACGGCGGAGGTGGATCGCGCATCGCGATCGTCTTCAACGGTTCGCCGCTGTTCACCGGGGCGGCGGGTTCGGGCGAGTCGGAGATCCGCCGCTGGATCCTGGAAAACGACTGGCTCGAGGGTATCGTCGCCCTCCCCGACCAGCTCTTCTACAACACCGGCATCTCCACCTACTTCTGGATCCTCACCAACCGCAAGAGCGCTGACCACAAGGGCAAGGTCGTGCTGCTCGACGCCCGCGACCAGTGGCAGAAGATGCGCAAGTCGCTCGGCGACAAGCGCAAGGAGCTGAGCGCGGACCACATCGCCACGGTCGTCAGGCTGTACGGCGAGGCGCTGGCGGTGGCCGACGATCCTGAGCACCCGCTGCACGGCAAGGTGAAGGTCTTCCGCAACGAGGACTTCGGCTACCAGCGGATCACGGTCGAGCGCCCGTTGAAGCTGCGGTTCGAGGTTTCGGAGGAGACGCTCGCGGCGCTGGAGGCGTCCAAGGCGATCCAACGGCTCCCGCAGGCGGGGGCGTTGGCGGAGGCCTTCAAGTCCCTGATGGGCACGAGCTGGTCGACGAAGCAGGACGCCCTGCTGGCGTTGAAGGACGCGGTCGTCCAGGCCGGCGGAACGTGGCCCTCGGGGGCACCCTTCCACAAGGCGCTCCGCGAGGTGATCGGCGTCCGGGACCCGGCGGGCGAGGTCCAGCACGTCAAGGGCGAGCCCGAGCCGGACCCGGAGCTCCGCGACTACGAGAACGTCCCCTTGGAGGAGGACGTCGAGGAGTACCTCGCGCGGGAGGTCCACCCCCACGTACCTGACGCCTGGATCGACCACACCAAGACCAAGATCGGTTACGAGATCCCCTTCACGCGCCACTTCTACGTCTACCAGCCGCCGCGCCCGCTGGCCGAGATCGACGCTGACTTGAAGACGTTGGAGGCCGAGATTCAGGGACTACTGGGAGAGGTGACAGGCTGATGCATGGAGTATTGGGAACCCTCGCCACGCCGGCTCACTGGAGGTGGCAGGACTTTTGGGTGATTGCCCCTCGAATTAAAGAGGTTGGCCGAGCCGACCTTCAAAGCCTCTCCGTCTTTCTCGATTCGGGAGTCGTTCCCCGTAGTTCGCGAGAGGATAATCACAATAGGCTGGGAGAAGATCTTTCTCGCTACTTGGTAGTCCACCCCAACGACATCGTGTTCAATAAGCTACGAACGTGGCAGGGCGGACTCGGTGTATCCAAATATGAGGGTATCGTCAGTCCCGCCTATTTTGTCTGTCGCCCCAAGCCTTCTGCCGACCCACGGTTTCTCCACTACCTGCTTCGGTCTAGCCCATACCTAGCCGAATTGACTCGCATCTCGAAATGGATGCCGCCGTCGCAGTTCGACACACCTTGGGAACAACTACGCAAACTTCCGATCCTCCTGCCCGCAGTTGAAGAGCAACGCCGCATCGCCGACTTCCTCGACGCCGAGACCGCACGCCTCGATCGCATGATGGCCGCGACGAGGGCTCAGCATGACCTCGTTCGAGAGCGAGATTCTGTCGCCTTCACGGAGAGTGTGGCGAGGGTTGGAGGACCACACCTTGACGACTTGACTCCCAAACAAGGCGGGGATTGGCCAGCGATGCCCCTAAACCGCGTCCTTCGACAGTTGACAAACGGGTACGTCGGTCCCACCCGCGACCTTTTTGTGAACGAGGGAGTCCCATACCTTCAATCACTCCACATCAAGCATGGAAAGGTCATCTTCTCCCGCCATCCCTATTACGTCAGTCCGGCGTGGGCAGCCGAGCGTCCACGCATTCGCCTTGGTTTCGAGGACATCCTGATCGTTCAGACTGGCGCCATCGGAGAAGTCGGCCTCGTGGATGAGAGCTTCGTGGGAGCAAGCTGCCATGCGCTGCTGATCGCCCGAGCCGACCGGAGCATCCTGCGGCCTCGGTTTCTCTGGCATGCACTACGCAGTCACTGGGGTCGCCATGCTCTAATCCGAGAACAAACAGGGGCTCTACATCCGCATCTTGAGGCTGGAAATGTTCGGTTCATGAAGTTTCCGATCCCCTCCTTGCGGACCCAAGACCGCGTTATTGCAGACACAGAAGCGATCACCCATGACGTGCAGACCATCCAGCTAGCGCTCGGCCGACGCCTATCCCTGCAAGCCGAGCGCCGCCAGGCGCTCATCACCGCGGCTGTCACCGGCCAGTTCGACGTGAGTACCGCGTCCGGGCGAGGGGTTGACGTGGCGTGACCAGCGTCCGCGTTCCGTTCCTCACGCGGCTGCGGGTTCGGGACTTCAAGTCCATCGCCGAGTGCGACATCCAACTCGGCGCGTTCAACGTCCTGTTCGGGCGGAACGGGGCCGGGAAGTCCAACGTGCTCGACGCGGTGCGGTTCGTGCGGGACGCGCTGTCGGCCAGCCCAGCCGAGGCCGCCGCCGCGCGGGGCGGTTGGGACGCCGTCCTGCGACGCGTGCCCACAGCCGCCGAGGCGTGCGACATCGCGCTGGAGGTCCGGGTTTCCGTCCCGCTGCCGGGACTGCCGGCAGCGGCCCTCGCGCTCGGGCGCTATGAGGTCTCGTTCGACCGCCACGGCGCCGTTCGCGAGCGCTGCGAGGTCATGTTCCCCGATGGCGAAGCCGCGAACGCGCAGTTCGCCGCCGAGGACGGCACGGTCTACGACCCCGCGACCGGCACCCCGCTCGGCGAGGTGCCCCCCGGCGCGCTCCACCTCCCGCTCGCCGCCGCCACCACGGAGCCCTACACCCGTCTCCACGCCGCCCTGACCTCGACGTACTTCCACGCCCCCGCTCTGCCCGTCCTCCCCGACACCGTCCTGGGCACGTGGGAGCGAGACCGCGTCTCCGCTTACCTGAACGCGATCGCCCCGCAGCCCACCGCAGCCACCGCCCGGGCCCGCGCCCTCCTCGCCGCCCTCTACCAGCCGGCCGCCCGCGACGGCCGCATCCCGCTCCTCGCCCTCGAAAACCCCACCGCCTCCCTCCACCCCCTCGCCGCCGGCGTGCTCCACGACGCCCTCACCGAGGCCAGCGCCCACGTCCAGATCCTCGCGACCAGCCACAGCGCCGAACTCTTCGACCGCAAGGACGCCGACCTCGACGCGATCCTCGTCTGCGCCGCCCACCACGGCGTGACCACCGTCGGCCCGCTCGACCACGCGACCCGCTCCGCCATCACCGGCGGCCTCGCGACCGTCGGCGACCTGCTCCGCTCGGACCAGCTCGCCCCACCCTCGCCCGCCACCACCGCACCTTGACGCCAACCACCAACTGACCACGGGACCCAGGGGGGAACCAGACATGCCCGTGCACGACGAGTCATCCTTCGGCTCCGCCATCGTCGCCGCGCTCTGCGAGCGCGGGTGGCGGGAGGCGAGTCCCGCCGACTACCGCCCGGACCTCGGCCTGGACGCCTACGAGTTGTTCACCTTCATCGGTGCCACCCAGGCCGACGAATGGAACGAGCTGCTCACCGTCTACGGCGGTGACCCCGACGGAGCCCAGCGCGGCTTCGCCCAGCGCCTGGACCGGGCAATCGCCGACGACGGCCTGCTCCACGTCCTCCGCAACGGCGTCAAGGACCGCGGAGTCCGGATCCGCGTCGCCTACTTCAAGCCGAACCTGATCTCCGACGACTCGGTCCTCGACGGCTACCGCGCCAACCGCCTCACCGTCGTCCGCGAACTCCCCTACGCCACCAAGCAAGCGGACCACGGCAACCGCCTCGACCTGACCCTCTTCCTCAACGGCATTCCGGTCGCCACCGCCGAGTTGAAGAACCCGCTCACCCGGCAGGGCGTCGAGCACGCCAAGCAGCAGTACCGCACCGACCGCGACCCGACCGAGCTGATCTTCACGCGCCGCGTCATCGCGAACTTCGCCGTCGACCCGGACCTGGTCTTCGTCACCACCCAACTCCGCGGCAAGAGCACCCGCTTCCTGCCCTTCAACACCGGCTCGAACGGCCCCGGCCAGCCCGGCGGCGCCGGAAACCCCGCCCCCACCACGCCCGGAACCTACGCCACCTCCTACCTCTGGGAGGAGGTCTGGCAGCGGGACAACTGGCTCGACCTGCTCCAGCGCTACGTCCACCAGCAGAAGGAGAAGACCGCGGCCGGCGGCACGACCAGGTCCACGATCTTCCCTCGCTTCCACCAGTGGGACGTGGTCCGCAAGCTCACCGCCCACGCGGCCTTCCACGGCACCGGCCAGAACTACCTGATCATGGCCTCCGCCGGCTCGGGCAAGTCGAACACCATCGGCTGGCTCGTCCACCGCCTGAGCGATCTGCACGCCGACCCCGACCCGACCGCGCTCGACCCGGAGGCCCTCGCCGCCGACCGCATCAAGCCCGGCGAGCCGGTCTTCGACAAGGTCGTCGTCATCACCGACCGCCGCAACCTGGACGCCCAACTCTCCTCCACCGTCGGCAGCTTCTCGCAGACCGAGGGCCTGGTCGTGAAGGTGGACGAGAAGCACGGCGCCAAGAGCGAGCAGCTGGCCCGCGCGCTCTCCCGGGACACCGGGAAGATCGTCACGGTCACTCTGCACTCCTTCCCGGCGCTGCTGGACTACATCAAGCGCAACCCGACCGAGATCAAGGGCACCCGCTTCGCGATCGTCATCGACGAGGCGCACTCCTCCCAGTCGGGCGACGCCGCCACCGCCGTCCGGTCGGCCCTCCGCGACCTCGGCCTGGACGCCGACTCCGACGACGCGGGCGCGACCAGCGCTGCCGCCGAGCCCACCCTCGAGCGCAAGCTCAAGGCGAAGGCCATCGAGCGCTCGAAGGCCCCGAACCTCTCCTACTTCGCCTTCACCGCCACCCCCAAGGCCAAGACCCTCGAACTCTTCGGTACCGAGGGCACGGAGAACGGCAAGCCCGTCTACCGCCCGTTCCACACCTACTCGATGCGGCAGGCCATCGAGGAGGGCTTCATCCTCGACCCGCTGCGCAACTACGTCACCTACGCCACCTACTACAAGCTGGCGAACCTCAACCACGACGAGAAGGAGGTCGACCCCTCCAAGGGGAACAGCCTGCTCGCCCGTTTCGCGCTGATGCACGAGCACACGGTGTCGCAGCACGCGCAGGTGATCGTCGAGCACTTCGTCGCGCACACCCGCGGCCGGCTCGGCGGCCGGGCCAAGGCCATGGTGGTGACGGCCTCCCGCCACTCGGCCGTGCAGATGGCCCGCGCGATCCGCAGCTACATCGCCGATCGCGCCTACGACACGCGCTACCCGGACCTCGGCGTCCTGGTCGCCTTCTCCGGGTCGCTCACCATCGACGACGAGGAGACCACCGAGAGCAAGGAGAACGGCGGCCTGCCGGAGAACGCCCTGCCGAAGGCCTTCGCCTACACCCGCGCCGACGACAAGGGCGCGAAGGCCGGCGGCCGGGGGAAGCAGCAGGAGTACCGGATCCTGGTCGTCGCCGAGAAGTACCAGACCGGCTTCGACCAGCCGCTGCTGACCACGATGTACGTCAACAAGACGCTGACCGGCATCGCCGCCGTGCAGACGCTCTCCCGGCTCAACCGCACCGCCGACCGCAAGTCGCAGGCCGACCTGGCAGTGCTAGACTTCGTCAACAAGGCCGAGGACATCCAGGACGCCTTCCGCCCGTACTTCGAGGAGGCGCACACCCTCCCCTCCGACCCGAACCTGCTCTACACGGCCCAGAGTCGGGTGATGTCCGCGCCGATCGTCTCCGAGCCGGACATGGACGAGTTCGCCGCCGCGTACTTCGCCGCCCAGGCCAAGGCCGCCGGCTCCCCCGCCAAGTGGGAGAAGCTGCACGCCGAGCTGTACCGGCTGCTCTCCCCCGCCGTCGCCCGCTTCTCGGCGCTGCTGGAGAGCGAGGACGAGGACGACGTCGAGGCCGCCGAGGATTTCCGCGCCGACCTCAACGACTACGTCCGCAAGTACGGCTTCCTCGCGCAGATCGTCCCCTACCAGGACCCCGACCTCGAGCGGCTCTACCTCTACGGCCGCTACCTGCTCAACCGGCTCCCCCGGCTCGCCGACGGCGGGGTGGACATAGGGGAGGTCGACCTCAGCCACCTGCGCGTGGAGAAGACCGGCGAGCACGACAAGTCCCTGCTGCCGGAAGGCCCGGCCGAGCTCAAGGGCTTCGCCGACGGCGCCGGCGGCGGCAAGGACGCCGACAAGTCGCTGCTCTCCGATCTGATCGACCGCTTCAACGCGAAGTTCGGCACCGAGTTCACCGAGGAGGACGTCCTCCCCGCCTTCAACGCGACCAAGAAGGACCCGAAGGTCCGGGCCGCCGCGCTGGTCAACGACGAAGAGAACTTCGGCGTCGTCTTCGACCGCAAGTTCGAGGAGAACATGATGGACCACGTCTCCACCATCGACACCCTCGGCAAGCGCTACTTCGGCACCGACCGCGACTTCAAGTCCACGCTCGACCGCAGCGCCCGCCGCGCCGCCTGGCGCATGATCCGCCGCGAGGAGGGCCTGGACGACTTCTGATCCCGCGGGCCCGCCGCAGAGACTTGCATAAAAGAAAGTTTCTTCAAGGAAAGTTTCTTTGATGCAAGTATGATGGCGCAGGGCGGTGACCTGAGCCGAGGAGGCGGTGCGCGATGGACGGGTTCGTGGGGCGGCAGGCAGAGCTGGCCACGCTGGAAGACCTGATGCTCCCCGTGCGGACGGGGAGCAGGTCAGGACGTCCAGGACGAGCGGTGCTGATCCGGGGACGGCGCCGGGTAGGCAAGTCACGCCTGGTCGAAGAGTTCCTGGAGCGCTCGGGCCTGCCGCATTTGTTCTTCACGGCGGTCGGCGGGAGCAAGCAGGAGGATCTGGACGGGTTCGCCGCCGAGCTCATGGCCTCGAGCCTGCCGGATGCTTCGCGAGCCGCGGGTTTCGCCACGCCGCAGACCTGGGACGCGGCCTTCGCGCTGCTGGCGAGCGCGCTGCCGACGGACACGCCGAGCGTGGTCGTCCTGGACGAGATGCCCTACCTGGCCGAGCAGGACCCCGCCTTCGAAGGCGCGCTGCAGAAGGCGTTCGACCGCACCTTGTCGAAGCTGCCGGTCCTGCTGATCCTGATCGGCTCTGACCTGGCCATGATGGAGGCGCTGAACACCTACGGCCGGCCGTTCTACCAGCGCGGCACCGAAATGATCGTCCCGCCCTTGAACCCGGCCGAGGTCGCGGCGATGCTCGACCTGCCCCCGGCCGACGCCTTCGACGCCTACCTCGTCTCCGGCGGGCTCCCGCTGGTGCTGGAGGAGTGGCCGCGCGGCGCCGACCTGTGGGACTACCTCGGGCAGGCGCTGGCGAGGCCGACCTCGGCGCTCCTGGTCAGTGGAGAACGCACGCTGGCCGCGGAGTTTCCCACCGAGGCGCAGGCGCGTACGGTGCTGAGCGCGATCGGCCACGGCGAGCGGACGTTCACGCTGATCGGCCGCGCCGCCGGCGACCTGAATCCCGGGGCGCTCAAGCGCGCGCTGGAGGTACTGACGAGCAAGCGCACGGTCGCCGCCGAGCTCCCGCTGTCCACGAAGCCCAGCCGGGAGACCCGCTACCGCGTGGCCGACCCGCATCTGCGGTTCTGGCTGTCCTTCCTCGGGCCGAACCTTCCGGTCATCGAGCGGGGGCGGGGAGACCGCGTGCTCGAGGGGATCCGCGCCGGCTGGTCCTCCTGGCGTGGCCGCGCGATCGAGCCAGTGGTGCGCGAGGCACTGTGGCGCCTGGCCGATGACGAGCTGCCTTCCGGCACCGAGGTCGTCGGCGGATATTGGACGCGCACCAACGACCCGGAGATCGACATCGTCTGCGCGGACCGCGCCCCCATCGCGAAGAAGATCACGGCGGTGGGCTCGATCAAGTGGCTGGAGAACAAGCCCTTCGACGCCCGGGACCTCGCGCGTCTGATCGTCCACCGTTCCCAGCTCCCGGGCGCCGACGAGAACACACCCCTGCTCGCCGTCGCACGCAGCGGGTGCACCGCGCCCGGCGCCCGCGCGCTGAGCCCCGGCGACCTCCTGGCGGCGTGGCAGTAGCCGGAGGCCCCGCGTCGGCATGCTCGCCGCCGGTTGCTCGCGGCGCTGGACGAGGGTGTGTGCGTCCGGAAAACTGATCGCGGACCAACGGTGTGCGGGGACAGCCGGGGGCTGGGGCGGGGGGCGAGGGGTGGCGGAGAGGCCGATCGCGGGGCGGTACGAGTTGCTGGAGCCGCTCGGGAGCGGCGGCATGGGCGACGTGTGGCGGGGCTACGACGCGGTGCTGGACCGGCCGGTCGCCGTGAAGCGGATCCGGCCGCAGGCGGTGGCGGCCACGCCGCAGCTCGCCGAGGAGCTGGAGCGGCGGTTCCGGCGCGAGGCGCGGATCACCGCCCGCATCCAGCACCCAGGCGTGCCGCAGGTGCACGACGCGGTCCTCGACGCGGGCTACGAGCACCTGTTCCTGGTCATGGAGCTGGTGGAGGGCGTCCCGCTCCCCCGGTACGTACACAAGGACCGGCCTCTTCCCGTCAGTTGGGCGGCGGCGGTGGCCGCGCAGGTCGCCACCGTGCTGTCCTACGCGCACGAGGTGCCCGTGGTGCACCGCGACCTCAAGCCGTCGAACATCCTGGTCGCGCGGGACGGCACGGTGAAGGTGCTCGACTTCGGCGTCGCGGCGATCCTGCAGACCGACGTCACCCGGCTGACCTCCTCCGGCCGGCCGGTCGGCACGCACCAATACATGTCGCCCGAGCAGGTCCGCGGCAGCCGGGTCACGCCACGCACCGACCTCTACGCCCTCGGCTGCGTGCTGCACGAACTCCTCTGCGGGACGCCGGTGTTCAGCGCCCGCAGCGACTTCGATCTGATGGAGCTGCATGTGCGGGCCGCGCCCACGCCGCTGCGGCGCCTGCGCGCGGACGTGCCGGAGGAGTTGGAGGCGCTGGTCCTGCACCTGCTGCGGAAGTCCCCGGAGAGCCGGCCCGCGGACATGCAGGAGGTGTACCAGCGGCTGCTGCCGTTCTTGCCGGCGCCGGGCGAGTCCTCGGCGCTCGGCGAGGCCGGGCCGCCGGGCGTGCCGGACCCGACGGGGCTCTACCGGCACCCGTATGCGCCGCGCGCAATGAGCCGGGCGGCCACGGCGGCAACGGCAGCTCCGTCCGCTCCCGCTCCCGTGGTCTCGTCCTCTGAACGAGAGCGCCTGCGGGCCGAGTTGCGGGAGATCGACGAGCACTACCTCGCCCTCATGGAGGAGGAGCGCTTCACCCAGGCCGCGGAGGTGGCGGGCGAGTTGGTCGAACCGCTGGCGCGGGCGCTCGGCGCGGAGAACAAGGCCGTCCTGCGCCTGCGGCGTCGTCGGGCGATCAGCAGGCAGCTGGCCGGGGACCACAGGGCGGCCCTGCCCGAATTCGAGGCGCTGGCCGAGGCGTTCGGCCGCATCGACGGGCCGGGCAGCGAGTCCGCCCGCGACTGCCGCGCCGCGGCCGCCCGCTGCCGCGGCGAACTCGGCCAGGTGACCGAGGCGTTGGCGGAACTGCGCGGTGTGCTGGAGGTGGAGCGGGCGGTCGAGAGCGATGTCAGCGAGACGGCGCTGGAGCTGCGCCGCGACATCGGCGTCCTGCTGCACAGCAAGGGCAGTCTGGTGGAGGCGCTGGCGTGGCTGGAGGCCCTGCACGAGGACGTCCTGCTGGTCCACGGCCCCGACCACGAGGTGGCCGCCGAGGCGGCGGAAGCCCTGGCGATGCTCCGCCGGGAGCTGGGCGGCGGATGATGCGGCGGCGGACGAAAAGCTAGCCGGCGCGCAGCGCCTCGAGCGCTGCGTCGATGCCCGCGGCGAGGGCGGCGCGGTCGCCGGTGGCGCGGGAGACCAGGGCCGAGCCCTGGAAGAGCAGGAGCAGTGTCTGGGCCTGCGCCTCCGGGGTCGCGGCGCGGCTGACCTCGCCGGTCTCCTGGGCGCGGCGGAGGGCGCGGGCGACCTCCTCGACGAAGCCGGCGTAGGCGGCGGCGACCAGGGCGCGGGCCGCGTCGTCGCCGGGGACCAGCTCGGCCGTAGTGTTGCCGACCAGGCAGCCCCGCCGGGTCCGCGGCCCGTCCGAGTCCCCCGAGCCAACCGCGTCGCGCCCGGCGGCGCCGGTCAGCGCGGCCGGCTCGACCAGCAACCGCCGCAGGACCGGCAGGACCGGCCCCGACTCCAGCAGCTCCCGCAGCCGCTCGGCGTTGCGCCGCGCGTACAGCTCCACGGCCTTGAGGTAGAGGCTGTGCTTGTCGCCGAAGGCCGCGTAGAGGCTCCCGCGCTGGACGTTCAGCTCATCCACCAGGTCCTGCACCGACGTTGCGGCGAATCCGCGATCCCAGAACAGGTCCAGGGCGCGGGCGAGCGCCTCTTCGGTGTCGAAGGCGCGAGGGCGTCCGGTACGAGCCATGCCTCCAGGGTAAGACTTCTTGACCGCTCAGTCCAGAAGTCATACCGTCGAAGCGAAGGACTTCTGGAACGGCTGCACGGAAGTGCCGCGCCCGCCGATTGGACGGAGGCAGACAGCGATGAGCACCACCCCGACCCCACCGACGCCCGCGGTGACCGCGGCCGCCACCGCAAGCCCGTCCGCAACCACGACCGCGCCCCGCCGCACCCTGCGCACGCGCGACCTCGCGATCCTCGCCGTCGGCACCTTCACCCTCGGCGTCGACGGATTCGTGCTGTCCGGACTCCTCCCCCAGGTGTCCGCGTCGCTGCACGTCTCCACCAGCGCCACCGGGCAGCTGACCACCCTGTTCGCGCTGGTCTACGCCCTCGGCTCGCCGATCATCGCCGCCGCGGCCGGCAACTGGGACCGGCGCCGGCTGCTCGCCGCCGGCATGGCCGTGTACACCGCGGGCATGGTCGTGCAGGCCACCGGCCCCGACTTCGCCGCCGTCGCCGCCGGGCGCGTGCTCGCCGCGCTGGGCGCGGCCGGGTACCAGGCCACCGCCTACAGCGCCGCGGGCATCCTCAGCGACGACGAGCACCGGGCGCGCTCGCTCGCCGTCGTCGCGGGCGGCAGCTCGGTGGCGATCGTCGCCGGTCTGCCCTTCGGGATCCTGGTCGGCCAGACCTGGGGCTGGCGGACCGCGATGTGGGTCCTGGTCGCGCTCGCCGCGCTCTCCACCGCCGCCGTCGCGCTGCTGCCCGCGGCGCACGCCCCGCGGCTCTCGCTGCGGCAGCGGGCGAGCGCACTCACCGACCGCAACGTACTCGGCGTCCTGGCCGGCACCGTCACGGTCCTGACCCCCGGCTTCCTGGTCATCGCCTATCTGCCCGCGATCCTGCACGGGTCCGGGCACTGGGTCGTGGCCGCGATGCTGGCCTACGGCGCGGGGCAGGTCTCCGGCACGCTCGCCGTCCCGCGGCTGATCCGCCGCCTCGACGCCCGCGCCGCGCTGCTCGCCGGCGCCTGCGGGGTCACCCTGGTCACCGCCCTGCTCACGCTCACCCGCACCGACGCCCTCGCGGGCACCGTCACCATGTTCCCGCTCGGACTGGCCGTCGGCCTCTGCGTGGTGCCCCAGCAGCACCGGCTGTTCGCACTCGTGCCGCGGCTCGCGCCGGTCGCGGTCGGCCTCAACGGGTCGGCGATCTACGTCGGAAGCGCGCTCGGGGCCGCGCTCGGGGGTCTCGTCCTGGCGTTCGGCGACGCCGCCCCCAGCCTCACCGCAGCGGGTGTCGGCGTGCTCGCCGTGGTCGTCTCCACGGCGGCGGGCCGGCATGCCCGGTAACTGAACGAACGGTGAACCCGGCACGGCGTTCCGGTTTACCGCGCGTAGATTTTCCCTGACTTGACGCTTGACCGCCCTGATCGCCCACCCGTACGTTCGCCGGCATCGTGCGCGGCGGGGGCTCGGCACTCACCAGGGGGGCGGCACCGCTGCGTAGCACGCGGCAGAAGGGCAGGACCAGATGGGAAGAGAGACCGTCCGGAACCGGTCGCGGTTACTGGCCACCCTCGCGGTCGGCGTCCTCGTCGGCGGCGCCGTGGCCGGCGGCGGCCTCGCGCTCGCGGACACCAGCGCGCCCCGGACGGACCGCCAGATCACCAACATGACCGACGAGGTCAACGAGATCAAGGCGTACTACGGCGACACGGTCGACGCCCAGGGCGAGCACTGGCCGTCGCCGACCAGCAACTACGCCCAGCAGGTCGCCGGCATCGAGAAGGACGCCGAGCAGTACCTGCGCAGCCACGCCCACGACGGCTCCGCCGCCGGCCAGAAGCCGGCGATCGTGCTCGACGTCGACGACACCTCGCTGTCCACGTACAACTACGAGTTGGAGACGACCTTCGTCTACAACCCGGCGAGCAACGCGACGTACATCGCCACCAAGACCATGCCGGCCGTCTTCGGCATGAACTCCCTTGCGCAGCAGGCGGAACACGAGGGCTACACCGTCTTCTACATCACCGGCCGCCCCGAGTCCCAGCGCGCCGCCACCGCGGCGAACCTCGCAGCCGTCGGCTTCCCGACCGCCGACGCCTCGCACCTGTTCCTCAAGAACACCGCCAACCCGCCGTCCTACCTGCCGTGCGGATCGACCTGCGACACGATCGGCTACAAGTCCGCGACCCGCGCCCACATCGAGAGCCTCGGCTACCGCATCGTGGCCGACTTCGGCGACCAGTACAGCGACTTGAAGGGCGGCCACGCCGGCCGGACATACAAGATCCCGAACCCGATGTACTACCTTCCCTGACCCCGGAACCAGGGCGAACCTGTCCCGATTTCCGGGACAGGTTCGGCCATCGGCGCACACCTCCGGCGCGCAGGCCGATGATGCCTGAAATCCGGGACACCATCGGCCTCCCGGTGGCCGGCCGAGGGGCCGTTCGGCGAGGATGGCGGCATGCTGCAGGTGTGTCTCAACGGCGCCCGGAGCCGTGCCGAGTGCGGCCGGCTGCCGGTGACCGCCGAGGAGTTGGCGGTGGCGGCGCGGGAGGCCGTAGCGGCCGGGGCCGAGGACGTCCATCTGCACCCCAAGGACGGCGACGGCCGGGACACGCTGGAGGCGGACGCCGTGGCCGCCGCCGTGAGCGCGGTGCGGGTGGCCGTCCCGGGGATCCCGGTCGGGGTCACCACGGGCGCGTGGGCCACCCCGGACCCGCGCGCCCGCGCCGCGCAGGTCCGGGCCTGGAGTGTGCTCCCCGACCACGCGTCCGTGAACTGGCACGAGGACGGCGCCGCCGAGGTCGCCGAGGCCCTGCTGGAGCGGGGGATCGGCGTGGAGGCCGGCGTCTACTCCGGCACCCCCGCGGCCCGGCGGTTCCTGGACTGGCCCGGATCCGGCCGGGTCCTGCGCGTGCTGGCCGAGGTCACCGACACCTCCCTGCGGGGCGCGCTCGAAGCCGCCGCCGGGCTGCTCGACGCACTCGCGCCGGCCCGCGCGCCGATCCTCCTGCACGGCGAGGACGCCGCCGCGTGGCCGGTCCTGCGGCTTGCGGCCGCCCGCCGCCTGCACGCCCGGATCGGCCTGGAGGACGTCCTCCACCTTCCCGGCGGCGCCCCCGCCCCGGACAACGCCGCCCTCGTCCGCGCGGCCCGGGAGATCATCCGCCACACACCAGCGGCCACGCCCGCCTGAGCACGGGCGCGGCCGCTGCGTACGCCGAGCCTGGCGTCAGGCGGCAGGCGGCAGGCGTCAGGCGTCAGGCGTCAGGCGTCAGGCGGAGAAGCTGCCGACGCCGGTGACGTGGGTGCCGTAGCCGGGGGCGAGGGTGCCGACGGGGCCGTGGTTGGGCAGGGTGGCGGGGACGGTGCAGAACGGGTCGGCGTAGACCTTGATGGGACGGTCGCTCAGGTTGTCCACCACGTGGGAGAGCGGCGGCAGCTTGTGGCAGCCGGCGGGGTCCTGGTAGACGGCGAGCGGCTCGGTCTCGGTGGAGAAGACGACGACCTGGCCGCTCGCTTCGGCCTGCGCGGGCGCGGCGGTCACGAGGGCGGGGACGGCCGCCGCAGCCAGGGCGAACAGTGCGGTGGCAAGACGACGCATGGGTGGAACCTCCGTGGAGTGGGACGGAACGGGTGGACTGTCCGCTCAGCCCGCGTGCGGGACGAGCGGAAGCGGGGGGACCGCCGCCGCGCCGGCGGCGCAGCGGAGCGCGGTCAGTTCGGCGGAGCGGACGGCGCCCTCGCTGTTGGGGCGCAGCAGGGTCCAGTCGCCGACGTAGTCGACCGGCGCGGCGGGCCGGGCGGCGAAGGCGGCCCGCAGCCCGAGTGCGGCGGGGGTGGCTTCGGGCAGCCCGTCCCGGAAGCGGTGCACGAGGGTGCGGACGGTGGCGGAGCCGAGTCCGGGGAGGAAGCGTTCGGCTTCCGCCATGAGGGTCCGCGCGACCTCGGCGTCGTCGGCCCGCAGCAGCTCGGGGGCGGCGGACGCGGAGGCGAAGAGGGTGGCCATGCCCCGGCCCGGCGGGACGCGGCCGTCGGCCTTGAGGTGGTCGAGGAGCAGCCCGGAGCAGACGTCGCTCTCCGCGGCCGGTACGGAGAGGGCGTAGGAGGGCGCGCGGGTGGGGCTGGGCAGCGGGCGGTCGAGCAGGCAGACCACCTTGAGCATGGGCGCGAAGGTGCAGGCGTTCAGGTAGGCGTGCGCCTCGGGTGCGGGGTCGGCGTGCAGGGTCAGGGCGACGGGCGCGGGGACGGCGAGCACGATCTGACGGGCCGTCAGCGTGCGCCCGTCGGCGAGGTGCAGGCGGGCCCGGCCCGGCCCGGCGGTCTCCACGGAGCGTGCGGGGGTGTCGAGTTGCACGGGGACGTGGCGGGCGAGGGCGCGGGCCAGGGTGTCCATGCCGGTGGTGTAGGTGGTCCAGCGCGCGCCGGCTCCGCCGACGGAGAGCAGCAGCGCCAGCATGGCGGCGGCCGAGGACCGTTCGGACCGCCAGCCGAAGCAGTGGCCGGACAGCGGCTGGAACAGGTAGTCGTGCACGTCCGGGTGGAGGGCGCGGGCGTACTCGGCGACGGTGGCGGCCCCCAGGGGCGAGAGTTCGGGCCGGTCGGGGTCGAAGTGGTCGCGCATGCGCAGGAGTTCGGCCGTGGAGCGGAGCCAGGCGAGCCGGGCGCGGGGCGGGAGGCCGGCGCCGGTCAGCAGCCCGAGGGGGTGGCCGAGGTGGGCGTGGGCGCGGCCGTCGCGCCAGACGGCGAAGCCGGCCCGCACCGGCTGGAGGTCCCGCGGCGGGATGCCGAGTTCGCGGATGAGCCGCCAGGTGGCCTCGTAGCCGCGGGCGGCGATGGTCTCGGCGCCTTCGTCGACGAGGTAGCCGTCGGTCCGCGTGCAGGCCATGCGCCCGGCCACGCGCGGGCCGGCCTCGAAGACCTGGACCGAGCGGCCGGCCTGCTGGAGCCGGTAGGCGGCGGTGAGGCCGCCGATTCCGGCGCCGACGACGGCGACGTCCAGGTCTCGGCCGATCGCGGGGCCGGGGCCGCCGCTGGGAGCGGGAGTGCTCATGTCCACCTTCCGGAGCCGTGGGCGGGGGTGTCGGCGAGGTAGCGGTCGCGCAGCTCGTGTCGGCGGACCTTGCCGGTCGCGGTGCGCGGGACGCCGTCCCCGGCCACGATCAGCGGTTCGGCCAGCTCCGGCAGGTCGCGGACGGCGTCGCGCCAGCGCTCCGGTGCGAGCGGCGTGCTGAGCACGAGCACCGGCTGCGGGGCGCGGCCGACGCCGCCGAGGACGACGGCCTCGTCGACCTCGGGCAGCCGGTCGTGGAGCACGTCCTCCAGCTCGACGCAGCTCAGGCCGGGGATCATGTCGACCTCTCGGTCGAGCAGCAGCAGCGTCCCGCCGCGGGTGAGCACGCCGAGGTCGCCGGTGTTGAACCAGGGGCCGCGCACCTTCTCCTGCCAGCGGTGCTGCTCGCCGACGTAGCCTTGGCAGCGGGCCTTGGTGCGGGCCAGGACCAGGCCCTGCCGGCCGCGCGGGAGGGGCCGGAAGGTCTCCGGGTCGACCACCCGCAGAGCCACCCGGCCGGGCACCGGTCTGCCCAGGCCGCGGGTGGTCGGGTGCCGCTCGGCGCGGCGGACCAGCGCCCGCCGGGTGAGGAAGCGGAAGGTGAGCGGCCCGGTCTCGGTCTGGCCCCAACCCTGCATCCACACCGGGTGCTTGCGGACGCTGCCGGCCAGGAAGGCGCGCACGGTGGGCGGGTGGACGGCGTCGAAGGTCGAGATGTAGAGGCGTACGAAGCGGAACGGGTGGCCGGGCTCGGTGGTCAGCCGCTGCCAGCGCGCGTAGGTGGCCGGCAGCGCCTCCATGATGGTGGGCGGGTGCGCACCGAGGGTGCGGCGGGCGGTGGCCGGGTCGGAGTCGTCGACGATGACGACGGCGCGCGGCTGGTGCCACAGGACGCTGACGGCCCAGGTCAGGGCCCGGCCGTGGCAGAACGAGATGGCGCTGGCGACGGTGTCCGTGCGGCGCGCGGTCACCACCGGCCAGGGGCGCGCCTCGAAGCCGGCCAGCCGGCGGATCAGCGTCTCGGTGGAGTGCACGACGAGCTTGGGCACGCCGGTGGTACCGGAGGTGTGCATCACCGCCAGCGGCTCGGCGTCGTCGCGACGGTGGACGGGGACGGGGCGGTCGGCGGGGAGTTCGGCCAGCGCGGTGGCGCCCTCGGGGGACGGCTCGCCGGCGTCGAGGACCACGGTGCGGGTCGCGCGCGCCGCCAGATCCACCCCCGCGCCGGCCGCGGCGTGCAGCAGCCGGGTCTCGGTGACCAGGACGGCGGGGCCGAGCCGGGCGAGCAGCGTGTCCAGCACCCGGGGTCCGAGCTGGTCGGAGAGCAGCGCCGGAACGGCGCCGATGCGGGCGGCGGCGCAGGCCAGCAGGACGTAGTCCCAGTGGTTGCGCTTGACGATCGCGACGTGGCCGCCGGGGCCCGCGCCCGCGGCGGCGAGTCGCGCGGCGGTGGCGCGGACGAGCGCGGCCAGGCGGGGGATGCTCCAGCCGGTGCCTTCCTCGGGGGCGAGGTCGAGCGGCCGGCTGAGGTGCACGACGGTGGGCGAGCCGCGCTCGGCGAGCGCGTCGAGGACCAGGCCGAGGTCGAGCGGCGCGGCCGTCGCCGGGGGCTTGGTCAGGGGCGATGTCAGGGGCGATGTCAGGGTCGTCAACGGGTCACCGCCAGCAGCAGGTTGGCCGCCGCCATCAGCGCGGTGGCGATGCGGTGCAGGTGGATGCCGCCGCGGCGGGCGCCGAAGACGTCTCCGCGCAGGTTCCCCCGCACCCACTGGCGGGCGCGCAGCGCCAGCACCGGGCTCATCAGCAGCGGGAACCACCAGGGGCCGACGCCGAAGGCGGCGGGCAGCACGATCAGCAGCGCCTCGGCCGCCGAAACAGCGGCGATGAAGGCGGAGTTGACGCGCTCCGAGGTGACGGTGGCGACGGTGATCCGGCCCACCGCGCGGTCCCCGGCCCGGTCGTTGATGTTGGAGTAGACGCCGAACAGCACCGGCCCCAGCCCGAAGACCAGCGCCTGGACCACCACGAAGCCGGGCGCCCGCCCGGTCAGCAGGCCGAACAGCGGCAGCACGTAACCCCAGCCGAGAGCGGCGAGGAAGATCTCCTGGAAGCCGCGGTAGCTGAACTTCAGCCACCACGAGTACTGGAAGCCGAAGACCAGGCAGGCGCCCGTGCCGAGGACCGCCCACAGCGGACGGGCCGGAGCGGCGGCCACCGTGGCGCCCCAGAACAGCGCACACAGCGCGAGCGCGGCGCAGCCGAAGCGGATCGCCTGACGCTCCGTCAGCGTCCCGGCCACCAGCGGCTTGCGGGCCAGGCGCCGGGCGGCGGCGTCCGGGCCGTAGTTGGCCGCGTCGCTGCCGTCGCGATGGCCGGTGACGTCGTCGAAGGCCACCATCGCGGCCACCATGGTGAGTTCGCCGAGGAGGAACAGCCCGAGCACGAGCAGCACCCGGCCCGCCCCGGCGCTGCTCGCGGCGGAGCCGCCGGCCGCGCTTCCGGCCACGGCGAAGGGGACGAGCATCGTGGCGACCAGCGGGATGCTCAGGTAGTAGTCGAGGATGTCGAGCTTGGCCAGCTTGGCGTAGGCGCGCCAACTGCCGGGCCTGATCTGCGGACTGCCGGCGACGGTGCCCGGGCGGGCGGGCGCGGTGTCGAGTGCGGAAGCGGACTCCATGGCGCTGTGCGGTCCTTCGGCTTCGGAGTGACAGAGACGGTGGTGGATGGGTCGGGGGCCGCCGCTAGATGGGGACCGCGCGGAGGTGCTCGGCGGCGGCGGCCTGCGCGAGCGTGCGGCGGCAGATCTTGCCGGTGGGGCCGAGCGGCAGCCGGTCCAGGTGCAGGACCAGTTCGGGCAGCTTGCGGCGGGCCAGACCGCGGGCACGGGTCAGGTGGAGCGCGAGGTCGGCGACGTCGAGCGGCTCGGTGCCGGGGCGCTGGACGAGGCAGGCGCAGAGCCGCTCGCCGAGCTCCGGGTCGGGCACGGGCACGCAGGCGGCCTCGGCGATGTGCGGATGGGTGTGCAGGTGCTCCTCGACCTCGGCCGGGCTGATGGTCCAGCCGCCGCGGATGACCACCTGCTTGATCCGGTCCAGGACGCGCAGCGTGCCGTCCGCGTCGAAGACCCCGAGGTCGCCGGTGCGGATCCAGCCGTCGGCGGTGCGGTGCCGGCGGTCGAGGTCGGGCGCGCCGGCGTAGCACAGCGGGCTCATCGGGCCGCGGGCCTGGATCTCGCCGCTGCGGCCGGGCGGCAGCGGCCGGTCGCCGGGGCCGCAGACGCGCAGCTCCGTGACGCGCGGGTCCGGGCGCCCGACGCGGGTGACGTCGTCGTGCGGTTCGGTCCAGGTGGTGCGGCAGTTGACGCCGTCGCTGGAGCCGTAGACGTTGGTGACCGGGCAACCGAACCGCTCCAGCGCGGCCGCCAGCGCGGCGGAGGTGAGCGGGGCGCCGCTGGAGACCACGGACCGAAGCGAGGAGAGGTCCTCGCCGGGCCGTGCCGGGTGCGCGGCGAGGCGCAGCAGCATGGTGGGCACGGCGACCAGGTGCGTCGGCCGCCACTCGGTGACCGCCCGCAGGGCCGCGGCCGGGTCGAAGCGGCCCAGGAGCTGCAGGGTCGCGCCGCAGCGGGCCAGGGCGACCAGGCCGAGCGAGCCGTAGGAGGATGCCGGCGGGACCAGGACCAGCGCGGCGGTGCCGTCGTCGTCGACGCCGCTGTCGGCGCCGTCGCCGCAGCCCAGGACGGAGGCGACGTAGGTGCCGCGTCCGCCGAGCATGGCGTTGTGGGAGTAGGCGACCAGTTTCGGGGCCGCCTCGGAGCCGGAGGAGACCAGGAACCGCGCCGGGTCCTCCGGATCGACGTCGGCGGGAGCGAAGTCCGCGGGGTCCCCGTCTCCGCGCAGCAGCTCGGCGACGGTGACGGTGTGGCGGAGGTGGGGCAGGGGGCCGCCGCCCGCGGGGGCTCCGGCGGCCGCATCGGTGATCAGGACGCGGGCCCGGGACAGGGCGAGCAGGTCGTGGCTCTCGCGGCTGCCCTGCCCTTCCGGCCACGGCAGGGCGACCGCGCCCACCGCGGCGACCGCGAGGTCGGCGGCGAGCGCGGCCCAGCCGCCGGGCAGCCGGATGCCGACGACGTCGCCGGGCCCGGCGCCGAGCGCGCGCAGCGCGGCGGCCATCCTGCGGGCCCGCGCGTCCAGTTCGCGGTAGCTCAGGGCCTCCTCGGGCGTCCGCACGGCGATCCGCTCGCCGTGCGCGCGGACCCGCGCCGCGAAGGCCTGGTACACCCCCGTGTCCGGGCAGTCGCCGCGCTCGGCCCACTGCCGGCGCAGCCGAGCGGGGACGGCGTCGCGCAGCACGAGACCGCTGCGGGAGCGCCACTGCCTGCGCGCGGGCGTGCCGGGGGCGGCACAGTGGCCGGGACTCCTCATCGCGGGAACCCCCAGGGGCTGCGGACCAGCGTGCAGAGGCCGTGCGGGGCGTGCGTGCCGTGCGTGCCGTGCTCCAGCGCGGGCGCGAAGCGCGGGTCGGCGGCGAGGCGGGCCAGGTCGGTGCAGTCGGGGACGCCGGGCGCGGCGCCGTCCACCGGCTGCCGCACCTCGGGCCGGCACAGCAGCCAGGCCGCCGACAGCAGCGAGGAGGTCACCGCCTGCCCGCGCCCGGTCAGCCTGGCCGCGAGCAGGCCTGCCACGGCGCCCTCGGCGCAGACGACCCCGCCGAGCACGTCGGTGAGGGTGAACAGGGACGGCGCCGCCGGCAGCCCCGGCGGGGTGACCAGAGCCGCCAGTCCGGACCACGCCTGGACGGGGAAGTCGGTGCCGATCGGCGGACGCGCGCCGCGGTCCTCGCCCCAGCCGGAGGCGGAGACGTGGACCAGGCCGGGGTGCTCCGCGGTGAGCGCGGCGGCGTCGAGGCCGAGCGAGCGGTCCTTGCCGGGGGCCAGGGCGTGCAGGAAGACGTCTGCCCCGGCGGCGAGTTCGCGCACGGCCGCGCGCCCGGCGGGGTCGGCGAGGTCGGCCTCCAGCGTCTCCTTGCCGTGGTTGAGGGCCGTGAAGCGGGCCGAGCAGTCGCCGGCCATCGGCGGCAGGCCGCGCATCGGGTCGCCGCCGACCGGCTCGATCCGGACGACGCGCGCCCCCAGCAGGCGCAGCAGGTGCCCGGCGAGCGGACCCTGCACCCGCCGGGCCACCTCGACGACGGTCACGCCCGCCAGCGGCGCGCCGCGGCGACCGGCGGCGGAACGCTCGACGACGCGGTGCCCGGCGACCGGCCGGATGCGCCAAGGCACACCGTCCGCGTCCTCCGGCACGGCGTGCGGACGCGCGGCGACGTGCGTCAGGTCCACGCCCGCCTCGGCCGCCGGAACCTGGAGCTCAGCGAACGCGAACTGCCGCGTCAACCGGTGGAGTTCGGGCGGCAGCGGGCAGACCGCGGTGGCGTAGCGCTGCTGGAAGGGCAGCCAGCCGCGTCCCGCCGTCCGGCGGTCCGCGCCGAGGGCGGCCCAGAAGCGCAGCCAGCACTCGGGGTCGAGGGTCTCCAGCTCGAAGCGGACGCCGTCCGCCGAGAGGAAGGGCGGGCCGCCCTCCGCGCCGGGCTGCAAGCGCTCGGCCGGCGCCGCAGCGTCCTCCGCCCGGTCGGCCTCGGCCGTCGCGGCGGCCAGGTACTGGCCGATCGAGAGCAGCGCCGCCTGGGCCACCGAGGTGGTGACCACGCGCGGTTCCGGGCGACCGCGGTCACCGCAGCCGTCACCGCAGCCGCAGCCGTCGCCGTCGGCGAGCAGCGCCGCGAGCGTCCCCGTGGCGGCGAGCGCGCCCGCCAGCGTGCTCGCGTAGGCGACGCCGAGCGGGGTGGGGCGGCCGTAGCGGCGGCCGTGGACGTGGGTCAGGCCGCAGGCGGCCTGCACGTCCGCCTCGCTCGCGAGGTCCAGCAGCAGCGGCCCGGACCAGCTCAGTTCGCAGCGTGCCCGCAGCGGTCCGGCCTGGCAGTCGAGTGCGGCGCCGGCCTCCGCCACCTCGCAGCCAAGCGCACGCAGGTGGGCGGCGGCGATCCGGGCGGCGACGGCCGGCACGCCGGTCCGCGCGCCGGCGGGCACACGGCCGGGGGCGAGAACGGGGGTCGTCACGCCGGCCGCCTCGCCTGCGTGCAGTACAGCACGGAGGACGCGGCCCGGAATCCCGGGTGGCGCATCGCCTCGCGGGCCGCCAGCAGCTGGTCCTCGGTCAGCCCCTGCGCCAGCAGGGACTCGCGCAGGTGGTAGGTGTGGTGCAGCTGGAGCTGGAGGCCCGGCGAGCCGGCGTGCCAGGGCAGCAGATGCGGCACCGGCTCGACGTCGGTGAAGCCGGCCTCGCGGAGGTGCCGCGCGCAGGAGCGCCCCCACGTCGGGTCCGCCCCCGCGGCCCGCAGCGCGCGGCCCTTGGCCGCCTGGAAGGCCTCGTAGCCGGCCCGGGTCCGCTCGTCCGGGGCCAGCAGCACGGGCGCGTAGCCGATGTCGAAGTCCTCCAGCTGGATCCAGCCGCCCGGGCGCAGAGCCTGCAGCAGACGCGTGAGGACCGCGCGCCGTTGCGGCGGATGGGTCAGCACCAGGCGGGCGTGGATCAGGTCGAACGCACCCTCGGGCAGCGGGTCGTGCACGATGTCGTGGCGCCGCACCTCCAGGCCGGGACGGGCCGGGATGTGCACCGGGTCGAGGTCGGTGGCGAGGACGCCCCCGCCGGGCGCCGTCCGCTCGGCGAGCCACAGCGCGACGCTGCCGCCGCCGGCGCCGATCTCCAGGCACTGCCAGCCGGGCCCCACACCGGTCGCCTCCAGCCGCGCCGTGGTGATCCCGTCGTAGGCCGCGGCCAGGCAGCGGTGCTGCTCGGCGGTGTGCCGGTGGTCGTTGTCGAAGGCGTAGGCCGGTGCCGCGGCGGTCGCGGCGGGGCTTGCGGCGGGCATGGCGTCTCCGGTGCGTGGGACGGGCATCGGGTGTCGGACGGGCAGGGGCCGGTGGGCCGCCGCCGGAGCGGTGACCCACCGGGACGGGCTCGGAGCACGTCAGGAGGCGGCGAAGCTCACCTTGTAGACACCGAGCGAGGTGTTGGTGAAGTGCGCGGTGCCGGTGAAGCCCGCGTAGTCGCCGGTGCCGCCCTCGACGACGCCGTCGAACGACTTCGGGTAGGTGGCGGTGGCCGGGTTCTGGATCGGGAAGACCACGGACAGCGCGAGCTGGCTGCCGTCCTTGAAGACGACGTCGGCGTGGCAGAAGGCGGTCACCGCGTTGACGCTGATCGCGTCCTTGTCGCACATGTCGTAGGCGGTGCCGGCGATGTTGCCGTCCGCGTCCTTCACCTTGGCACTGCCGCCGAAGCCGGCACCGACCGCGCTGGCCGCGCCGCTCTCGTCGTTGGTGCCGCTGAAGTCCAGGGTCAGCGCCGGCGGGGTGGCACGCAGCTGCGCGTGGGTGGTGGCGGAGGAGGCCGAGGCGCCGGCGACGAGCGCCAGCGTCGAGGCACCTGCGGCGACGGCGACGAGCGCGGCTCGCTTCGCCGTGACAAAACGGGACATGGGTTCTCCATTGAACGGCCCGGGGCCGATTGCCCGGGGTCGGGAGGAAGTGGATCACACGGTACGCATACGGACCGAGATTCCGGTTTGCGGCGTGGCGCACACGAACAGAGCTCGAAAATCCTTGCTTGAAAAGGGAATTGACAAAGCAGCCGGCGCGCGTCGGGGCGGATCGCGGATGTCCGCCACCCTGAGGACGGCGTCCGCCCGGGTGAAGAATTCACCCGCTTGTCCGCACGGTATTGGGCGCGGCGCGCGCCAGTTGGCAGGATCTCCGGGGGCGCCGGCCTCGGCCCCGGATCCGGACCTGTCGCCGTCCGTCCCACCGTCCCACCGTTCCAGGGGAGTTCGCTGATGGGCCATCCGTGCGCGCCGATCGACCTGATGGTGGTGGGCCTGGGCTATGTCGGGCTGCCACTGGCGCGGGCCGCCAGTGACGCCGGCCTCGCCGTGGCGGGGTACGACATCAGCCCCGCGACGGTGGCCGCGTTGCGCGCCGGGCGTTCGCCGGTCCGCGACGTGGCGGACGCCGACGTCGCGCGCATGCTGGGCGCCGGCTTCACGGCCGGCACCGACCCGGAACCACTGGCGCGCGCCCAGGCGGTGGCGATCTGCGTGCCCACCGGGCTGCGCCCGGACGGGAGTCCGGACCTCGGGCCGCTGACCCGCGCCTGCCGCACCGTGGGCGAGCGGTTGCGGCCGGGCACGCTGGTGGTGGTCGAGTCGACCTCCTTCCCCGGCACCACCGAGGAGTTGGCCCGGCCACTGCTGGAGGCCTCCGGTCTGCTCGCCGGCGAGGACTTCCACCTCGGCTACTCCCCCGAGCGGGTCGACCCCGCCAACACGGCGTTCGGCGTCGCCAACACGCCCAAGGTGGTCTCCGGGGTGACGCCGGTGTGCGCCAAGCAGTGCGCGGCGCTGTACGAACGCTTCGTCGACACCGTGGTGGTGGCTCGCGGCACCCGCGAGGCCGAGCTGGCCAAGCTGCTGGAGAACACCTATCGCAGCGTCAACATCGCGCTGGCCAACGAGTTCGCCCGCTACTGCCACGAGATCGGCGCGGACGTATGGGACGTGGTGGCCTGCGCGGCGACCAAGCCCTTCGGCTTCCAGTCCTTCCGGCCCGGTCCGGGGGTGGGCGGGCACTGCATCCCCGTCGACCCGGTGTACCTGCTGCACGGCGCGCCCGCCGACGCCTTCGGGGTGGTGCGCGCCGCCCTGCGCGCCAACCGGCTCATGCCCGGCCATGTCGTGGCCCGCGCCGCGGAGTTGCTCGCCGGGCAGGAACTGCCGGACGGCCGCCGCCCGCGGGTGCTGCTGCTCGGCACCGCCTACAAGCCCGACACCGAGGACGTGCGCGAGTCGCCCGCGCTGGAGGTGGCGCGCGGACTCCTGGAGCGCGGCGCCGAGGTGACCTGGCACGACCCGCACGCGCCCGGACTGCCGCTCGCCGACGCCCGGCTGCGGCGCTGCGCGGACCCGCTGCGGGCGGCGCGGGCGGCTGACCTGGCGGTGCTGCTCCAGGCCCATCGCGCCTACGACCTGCCGGCGTTGGCCGGGGCGGCCAGGCTGCTGTTCGACACGACCGGCCTGGTGAGCGGGGAGCGGGTCGTCCGGCTGTGAGACCGGGGCACCCGCCGTGAGCGGCGCCTGAAGCGGGCCGCTCACGCTCAGCGTGCGAGGGCGAACTCCCGGACCGCGTCGGCGATGTGCTCCACCTGGGTGTCGCTCAGCTGCGGGTGCACCGGGAGCGAGAGGATCCGCTCCCCCGCCCGCCGCGCGACCGGCCAGTCGTCGCCGGGTTCCGCGTAGCGGGCGAAGGCGGGCTGGAGGGGCAGCGGCAGCGGGTAGTAGACGTGCGTGCTGACGCCGCGCGCGGCCAGGTGCGCCTGCAGTGCGTCGCGCCGGTCCGCCTGCACGGTGTAGACGTAGAAGCAGCGGCCGTCGCGGCCGGGCGGCGGGGCGAGGACCCCGCGCTCGGCGAGGTCGGCGAAGCGCTCGGTGTAGTACCCGGCGATCGCCGCCCGGCGCTCCAGGCGGGCCGGGAACCCGGGCAGGCGGTGCAGCTGGAAGGCGGCCAGCACCTCGTCGAAGCGGCTGTTCCAGCCGATCCGGTGGTGCAGGAAGCGGTGCACGCCGTCCTGCCCGTGGTTGCGCAGCATCCGCACCGTGCGGCCGAGTTCGGGGTCGCGGGTGACCACCGCCCCGCCCTCGCCGGCCGTGCCGAAGGTCTTGACCTGGACGAAGGAGTAGACCCCGGCCTCGCCGGCCAGTCCGGCGGGGACACCGCCCTGGACGCCGCCCTGGGCCACCGCGGAGTCCTCGACCAGCCGCAGTCCGCGCTCGGCCGCCAGCGCGGAGATCCGCGGCATGTCGGCCATCACCGAGAACATGTGGGCGGGCATCAGCGCCTTGGTCCGCGCGGTGATCCGGCGTTCCATCGCCTCCGGGTCGACCACCATCGTCCACGGGTCGATGTCGGCGAAGACCGGCCTGCCGCCCAGCGCCACCACCGAACTGGCCAGCGGCGCACAGCCGAAGGCGGGGACGACGACCTCGTCGCCCGGCCCGACGCCCATCGCGGCCAGCACCAGCGTGAGCGCGCTCGTCCCGCTGCCGCAGGCGACGACGTCGGCCGCGCCCAACTGCTCGCGCAGGGCCTGCTCGAAGCGGGCGGTGTGCTCGCCGAGGATGAACTTCTGGGCCGGCGCGGTCCCGATCTCCCTGACCAGGCGCAGCAGATGCTCGCGGTCCGCCTCGAAGAGGTCGGGAGCGAAGAACGGGATCGGCGCGCCGGAGGCCGGGCCGGCGGGTGTCGCGGTGGTCGTCGTCATGCGCGGGCTCCGGCGTAGAAGTCCTGGATCAGGTCGCAGACCCGGTCCACGGCGGCGAGGGTCAGCTCGGGGTACAGCGGCAGTGCGAGGGTGCGTGCGCAGGCGGCCTCGGCGTGCGGGAAGTCGCCGGGCCGGTGGCCGAGTTCGGCGAAGCACGGCTGGAGGTGGAGGGGCCGCGGGTAGTAGGTCTCGGTCTCCACGCCGTGCGCGGCCAGGTGCGCCGCCAGCCGGTCGCGGTCCTCCACCTCGACCAGGTACACGTAGAAGACGGGGTCGGCCTTGGCGCCGCGGTCCACGACGGTCGGCAGCCGCAGCACGCCCGGGAGGCCGGCGAGCCGGGAGCCGTAGGCGTCGGCGAGTTCGGCGCGGCGGGCGATGTCGGCGTCCAGCCGGGTGAGTTTGGCCAGCAGGACGGCGGCCTGGAGGTCGTCCATCTTGCTGTTGAAGCCGGGGATGCCGCTGCTGGTGTTGATGGTGGTGAAGTCGGCGATGGTCCGCCCGAAGCGCCCGTGGTGGCGCAGCGCGTCGGCGGTGGCGGCGATCGCGTCGTCGTCGGTGAGCACCGCGCCGGCGTCGCCGATCGCGCCGAGGGTCTTGGTCGGGAAAAACGACAGCACCCCGCCTGCGCCGAACAGCCCGGCGTGGACGCCGTCGCGGCGCATGCCGATCGCCTCCGCGCTGTCCTCGACCACGGTCAGTCCGTGCAGCCGGGCCAGTTCGCCGAGCCGCGCCACATCCGCCAGTTGGCAGAACAGGTGGACCGGCATGAGGAACCGGCAGCGCGGCGTCAGCACCCGCTCCACCGAGGCCGGATCGAGGGAGTAGGTCAGCGGGTCGATGTCGGCGAACACCGGGCGCCCGCCGGCCAGTACCACCGAGGAGGCGGAGGCCACGAAGGAGAAGGCGGGCACCACCACCTCGTCCCCCGCCCGCAGACCGGCCGCGCACAGCAGCAGCACCAGCGCGTCGGTGCCGCTGTTGACCCCGATGACATGGCGGGCCCCGGTGTACGAGGCGAGCGCCCGCTCCAGTTCCGCGACCTTGACGCCGTGGGAGAACTTGCCGTCGTCGAACACCTCAGCCAGATGGCGGTCCACCTCGGGCCACAGCGCGGCGAAGGTCTCCGCCTGGGTGAAGAACGGCACGGGGGCGGAGATCGGATGCGAGGGATGCACGCGCCGACGCTATGTCATGTCCGTGGACGAACGAGGTGGCAGCGCGCCGCCGACACACCGATTCACCCGAACAGGGCGCGGATCGGCCCGGACTGTTTGACTTCACCCGATGCGGCCTCCAGGCTGACCGGCGTCATGCGGGATCGATCCGTGTCCGAACTCCCCTCCCGCTCCGCATTCCTGGACTCGCATTCCCAGCCGGTCGACATGAACGGGACGTTGACGGAAGGTTGAAATCGGCGATGCTGCACACACTGGTCGTGGGCCTCGGCCGCGCGGGGGCGGGGCTGCACCTGCCGGTGCTCGCCAAGGCTCGCGCACGGCAGCCCGGGCTGTTCGCGCCCGCGCCGGTGATCGGCCTGGACCGGCGGCCGGGCGCGGCCTCCGCGGCCCTCCGGGCCGGCGGCGCCGCGGCGGAGTTGCGGGTCGTCGACTCGCTCGCCGAGGCGCGGCCGCTGCTGGACCCCGACCGGACGGTCGCGCATGTGTGCACCCCTCCCGTCGCCCGGGTCGAGGTGGTGCGCGAGCTGCTGGACGCGGGCTTCCGGCGGCTGCTGCTGGAGAAGCCGCTCGCCGCCGACCGGCGCGAACTCGCCCGGCTGCGCGAACTGCTGCGGCGTCCGGGCGTCCGGGCCGCCGTGGTGGCGCCCTGGCTGGCCGCCGCGCTGACCGACCGGCTCGCCCGGCTGCCCCAGGACCGGCCCGGGCTGGGGGCGCTGCGGGAGATCGCCGTGGTGCAGAACAAGCCCCGCTTCCAGCGCTCGTTCAGCACCTCCGGGCACCCGACGGCCTTCGACGTCGAGGTGCCGCACGCGCTCGGCGTGCTGCTGCGGTTGGCCGGGGACGCCGAGGTGGTCGCGGCCTCCTGCACCGGCTTGGAGGCCGGCGGCCTGCGGCGGCCCTTCCTCGGCGGCGCGACGCTGCGCCTCGCCCACCGCGGCGGCGTGCGCGGCGAGATCGCCTCCGACCTCGGTTCTCCCGTGCGCGAGCGGCGGATCACGCTGCGCTTCGAGCACGGCACCGCTGTCGGCCACTACCCGGCCGACGCCTCCGACGACCACGCCCAACTCCGCGTCACGGAGGGCGGGACGACGTCCCCGCGCGAGGTGTTCCGGGACGACGCGCTGACGGCGTTCCTGCTGGGCGCCTACGCCGAGTTCGCCTCGGGCGGCCCCGGCCCGGCGGCCGTGGAGCGGCAGGCCCGGGTCGTGGAGCTGCTCTGCGACGCCAAGGAGCTCGCCGGTGCGGACCGACCGGCTTCGGCGCGGAGGGAGTTGGCCGATGCTCGCTGAGACGCCCGGCCGCGTCCTCACCGGGATCGGGGACGAGGCCGCGCTCGGCATCGACGGGCAGCTCGCCGCCGTCGCCGCGCTCGGCTGGAACGCGATCGAACTGCGCACCGTCGACGGGACGCCGCTCGCCGAGCTCTCCGAGGCCGCCTTCGACCGGGTCGCCGGCGCGCTCGCCGACGCCGGGGTGTCGGTGGCCGCGGTGGACGCGCGGATCGGCGGCTGGGCCCGCCCGGTCACCGGCGACTTCGCCGCCGACCTCGGCGAACTCGCGGTGCTGGAACGGCGCTGCGCGCGTCTCGGCACCCGCTTCGTCCGGGTGATGTCCTTCCCCGCGGGCGGCCCGGAGACCTGCGACGCGGGCGCCGGCGGAATCGACGCCGGGGCGTGGGAGCGCGAGGCCCTGCGCCGCACGGCGGAACTCGCCGCGCGGGCGCACGCGGCGGGGCTGACCCTGCTGCACGAGAACTGCGCGGGGTGGGCGGGCGCCGACGCCGGTCGGATGATCCGCCTGCTGGAGACCGCCGGCCCGGGCCTCGCGCTGCTCTTCGACACCGGCAACGGCCCCGCCTACGGCTACGACGGGCACGCCCTGCTGACGCGGCTGCTGCCGCACGTCGACCGGATCCTGCACGTGCACATCAAGGATGCGGTGCTCGACGGGGACGGCCGCCCCCGCTACTGCGAGCCGGGCACCGGTGACCTGCGGGTGGCCGACAGCCTGCGCCTGCTGCTGGACCACGGTTACCGGGGCGCGCTGTCGATCGAGCCCCACATCGCGGTGCGCCCGCACGAGGACCACCGTGAGCCGGAGGACGCCTGCCGCGAGGCCTTCCTCCGCTCCGGCCTGGCGCTCGCGGGGCTGGTGGACCGGCTCGACCGGGAGCGGGCGCGGGAGCCGGCGAGCGAGCCGGCAAGGGAGCCGGCAAGGGAGCCCGCGTCGTGACTCTGCTGACCGCCGGCGACCGCGAGCTGCTGTTGGCACTGCTCGCGCTGCCGACCGCGGGCCCGCTGGAATGCGGCGGCCCCGAATCGGAGGGGCCGCACTCGTCGGGGCCGGACTCGTCGAGGCCCGACTCCGGTGGCCCCGCGCTGTGGGAGGCCCAGCGCCGCTATGCCGAGGCCGCCGCCGAGCTGGGCTTCGCCGTGCTGCACCACGCCGCGCCCGAGCCCGCGTGCGTCGCGCGCGCCGACGTGCCGGTCCCGGTCCGCCGGGCGGTCGCCGCTCAGCCGGACTTCCTCGCCTCCCAGCCCAGCCTGGTGCTCGCGCTCGGCCCCTCCGGCGCGCCGCGCGAGCGGACCGTGATGTTCAACGTGCACCTCGACACCGTCGCCGGGCAGGAGCCGGTCGGCTTCGACGGCGCGCGGTTCCACGGTCGCGGCGCGATCGACGCCAAAGGGCCCGCGGTGGCGCTGCTGGCCGGCCTGCGCCGCGCCCTCGCCGCGCACCCCCCGCTCGCGGAGGACACCCGGATCCTGATCCAGGCCGTCAGCGGCGAGGAGGGAGGCGCGCTCGGCACCTTCGGCACCCGCCCGCTCGTCGAGGCCGGCCACTACGGCCGCCTCAACGTCTTCTGCGAACCCACCGGGGGGCGCGCCCTGCTGCGCAGCACCGCCGCCATGACCGCCTGCCTGCGGGTCCAGGGCCGCGACGCGATCGACGACCGCCCGGAGGCCGGACACAACGCGAGCGTCCTGCTCGGCCACCTCGCGAGCCGGACCGCGGCCCTGATCGACACCGAACTCGACCCGCACGACGGCCAGTTGTGCGTCGGTGGGCTGCACACCGGCACGCTGCACAACCGGGTGCACGGCACCGGCCGGCTGCTGCTCAACCTCTCCTACCGTTCCCCCGCCGTCGCCGAACGGCTGGAGCGGCTGCTGCGCGAGGCCGTCCGCGAGGGGCTGCGCTCCTTCGCCGAGAGCTTCGGCGGCAGCCGCAGGTTCGCCCGCACGGCCGCCGAGGCCGCGGACGTCGTCCACCTCGACTGGCTCAAGCACGGCCTGCCCGCGCTCGACGGGGACCCGTCCTGGCTCGCGCCGCTGCTCGCGCGCGCCGGCGTGCCGCTGTGGCCGGCCTCGGAGCCCGCGTTCACCTGCGACGCGATCTGGATGTCCGGAGTGCCTGGCGCCGACACCGTCGTCCTTGGCCCCGGCAGCCTGGACGCCAACCACGCCCACGCCCGGGGCGAGCACGCGGACCTCGCCGACCTCGACGCCTTCGCCGCCGCGGTCGCCCGGCTGCTCGCCGCGTTCCGCGACGGCGACTCTCACGCCGTGGTGCCACCCGCCCGCCGCGATCACCGTGACCACCACGCCGACCACGCCCACCACGCCCACCAGGAGGAGCAACCCCCATGCCGCTGACCGGCCCGCCGACACCGGCCCCACCCGCCGTCCCGGCGCCCTCGCCCGCTCCGACGCCGCCGGGTCCCGCCCCGGGTCCCGCCCTGGACGGCGGCGTGCGACTCGGCCATGACGAGCTGCTGGCGTTCGTGGCGGCGGTCTTCGCCGGCTGCGGCCTGGCGGCGGAGCGCGCCCGCCTCGCCGCCGAGGCCCTGTGCTACGGCGACCTGACCGGCATGACCTCCCACGGTCTGGCCAACCTGACCCGCCTGTATCTCCCGCTGTTCGAGCAGGGCCGGGTGGACCCGGCCGCCGAGCCGGCCGTGACCGCCGACCTCGGCGCGGCCCTCCGCCTCGACGCCCGCCGGGCGCTCGGCCTGTGGGCCGGCACGGCCGCGATGGACCTCGCCGTGGAGCGCGCGGAACGCTTCGGCGTGGGCCTGGTCTCCGTCCACCACGGCACCCACCTCGGCTGCGCCGGCCACCACGCCCTCCGCGCGGCCCGGCGCGGCATGGTCGGCCTGGTCGCCTCCAACTGCGGCGGCCAGCGCATCGCCCGTCCGCCGGGCGGGGCCCTCGCGATGCTCGGCACCAACCCGCTCGCCGTCGCGGCCCCGGCCGGTCCGCACCACCCCTTCGTGCTGGACATGAGCACCACCGTCGTCCCCACCGGACGCGTGCGCGCAGCGGCGCGGACCGGCCACGCGGTGCCGGAGGGCTGGCTCACCGACGACGCCGGGCGGCCCGTCACCGATCCCGCTGCCTTCGACCGCGGCGAGGCCCACCTCGGCTGGCTGGGCGGCACCCCCGCCACCGGCGCGTACAAGGGCTACGGGCTGGGCCTGATGGTGGAGGTGCTGGCCGGGCTGGTCAGCGGCTCCGGCCTGGGCCCGGCCCCGGAGGCGCTCGACGGCGACGGACGGCCGTCGGGCCGCGACGACGACATCGGCTACCTCGTCGCCGCCATCGCCCCCGAACTGCTGCGCCCGCCGGAGCAGTTCGCCGCCGACGCCGGCAGCCTCTTCGGCAGCCTGCTGGCCTGTCCACCGCTGGACCCGGACTCCCCTGTCCGCTACCCGGGTTGGGCCGAGGGCGAGCGCGCCCGCGTGCGCCGGGCCACCGGCGTGCCGGTCACGGCCGCCCAGTACGGCGAACTCCGCGGCGTGGCCGAGCGGTTCGGGCTGAGCGCGCCGACGCCGCCGACTGTGCCCGCGCCCGCGCCTGCGTCCACATCTGCGCCTGCGCCTGCGTCCGCATCTGCGCCTGCGTCCACGTCTACCGAGGGAGCCGGCCGATGAGCCGGCTCGCCGTCGCCGTGGTCGGCCTCGGCGTCATCTCCCGCTTCTACCTGGCAGCCCTGGACGGCTCGGCGACCGCGCGCCTGGCGGCGGTCTGCGACCGGGACGGGGAGGCGCTCGGCCCCTGGCGCGGACGCGTCCCCGCCTTCTCCGACCATCGCGAACTGCTGGCCGCCGGGCCGTCGTTGGACGGCGTCGTGGTCACGGTGCCGAACGACGCCCACGCGCGGGTCTGCGCCGGCTTCCTGCGCGCGGGCGTGCCGGTGTGCGTGGAGAAGCCGCTCGCGCTCACCACCGCGCAGGCCGCCGAACTGACCGCGCTGGCCTCCGAGTCCGAGGTCCCGCTGTTCACCGCGTTCCACCGCCGCTACAACCTCGCCGCGCTCGCGCTCGCCGAACGGCTGCGGCAGGAGACGGCGCCCGTGGAGCACGTCAGGGTCCGCTACTTCGAGCGGATCGAGGAGCATGTGGGCCGGGACCGCTGGTATCTCGACCCGTCGCGCTGCGGCGGCGGCTGCCTCGCCGACAACGGGCCCAACGCCTTCGACCTGGTGCGGCTGCTCCTCGGCGAGGCCGAACTCGCCGTCGAGACGGCCAGGATCCACCACAACCGGGACGGGATCGACCGCCAGGCCGTGGTCGGTCTCCGCGCCGTGTCGGGAAGCGTCCGCGCCACCGTCGAACTCGACTGGTCCTACCCGGGCGAGCTCAAGGACATCGAGGTGACGACGGCCGACGGCACCGTCCACCGCGCCGACCTGCTGGCCGGCCACCAGGGCTTCAAGGCCTCGCTGCGGCACGAATACGTGGGCGTGCTGGCCGACTTCACCGCCCGGCTCGGGGAGCCGCTCCGCGCGGACCGGGGAGGCGTCGCGGCGCTGGAGCTGGTCGAGGCGGGCTACCGCCTCGCGGCCGCCTCCTCCGGAACGCCCGCACCCACACCCGCGTCCGCGCCGGCACCCGCATCCGCATCCGCGGCGGTGGCCGGATGACGGCCCCGACCGCGCGCGTCCGCGTCGCGGCGCCCCCGCGCGAGGACGGCCCGAAGCGCGTCGTGCACGGGCTGCTCGTCAAGGTCCTCATCCACCGGCGCGACGACCGGGGCATGGCGCTGGAGCCCCACGCGAGCCGCTGCGTGCGCGCCGGCGAAGTGCACGAACTGGTCACCACCGACCACGCCGAGACCGCGCCGGGCGCGCGGATCGACCGCGTCGGCTTCCTCGGCTTCGTCGAGCTGTCGACCGGCGGCGTGATCGACCGCGGGGACGTGGTCCGCGTCGCCGGCTGGCCCGTCGGGACGGTCCTCGGCTTCGACGCCTGCCACTTCCCCAACCACTACAACATCCTGATCCGCACCGGCACCCCGCTGACCGGCGCCGACCTGCGACTCGAACCGGAGATCCCGATCAGCTTCGAGCAGGCGCCGAGCACTGCTCACGACCGCCCCTGAAGGAGGCAGCCATGCCGTCCCCGACCCCGTCCGCCGCACCCGTCTCGTCCGCACCCGCGTCCGCCGGCACCCGGCAGTCTGCCCGCGTCGACCCGACCGCCGACGCGGAGGCCATGGGCGCGCTCACCGAGCTCTCCCGGATCGCTGAGCAGGACCTGCCGCCGGAGCTCGCCCAGCTCGTCGGCCTGCACGTCTCCCAGCTCAACGGCTGCGCCTACTGCACCTCCCTGCATCGCGAGGGCGCTCTCGCCGCCGGGCATCCGCCGGCCAAGCTCGCCGCCCTCCCCGACTGGCCCGACGCCCCCGGCTTCACCCCCGCCGAGCGCGCCGCGCTGGCCCTCGCGGAACAGCTGACCCGGCCGGCCGGCGGCGCCGTCCCGTCTTCGGTCCACGCCGAGGCGGCCGACCTGCTGGGCGAGGGCGTGGTGTCGCGGCTGATCTGGACGGTCGCCGCCGTCAACGCCTGGAACCGGGTCGGGATCGCGGCGGCGGCCCCCGCCCGCTAGATCGCGAGCGGGCGGGGGGCCTGCCGGCGTCGGGCCGGGGCTGCCCGGCGGGTCAGCCCCGGCGGGTCAGCCCCGGCGCATCACCTCGGGTTCGTGGCGGCGCTGGAACCGCATCACCAGGAACGCGAGGCCGACCGAGAGCGCGATCATGGCGAAGCAGTTGAGCAGGTAGAAGCCGGCCGAGTGGGTCCACAGGTCGTCGATCGGCGGCGTCTCCGGCGGCCGGACGACGACCACCGGCGAGATGTGCGCCAGGTCCAGTGGGTTGCCCAGCGCCGCCAGGCCCCAGCGGGCCGGCATCAGCCAGGCGACCTGCTCCAGGCCCGGCTTGCCGAACACCTGGAAGATCGCCCCGGTGAAGACCATCTGCACGATGGCGAACATCACCAGCAGCGGCATGGTCTTCTCGGAGGTCTTCACCAGCGCGGAGATGGCCAGGCCGACCATCATCGAGACGAACCCGAGCAGCACCGCGCCGATCGCCATCTCCGTCACCGCGGACCCGAAGATCAGCCCGTGCGCGGGCAGCGCGCGCGGCTCGAAGGCCACCGCCGAGATGATCACGCCCTGGAGCAGGCAGATCCCGCCCAGCACGATCACCTTGGACATCAGGTAGGCCGAACGCGAGAGCCCGGTGGCCCGTTCCCGCTCGTAGACCGCCCGCTCCTTGATCAACTCCCGTACGGAGCTGGCCGATCCGGACAGGCAGGCGGAGAACGCGACGACCATGAGGATCAGCCGCGCGTAGTCGTTGCGTCCCCCCGCCGTCGCGCAGGCGGTCAGGCCGCAGCCCTTGTCCGGGATCACCAGCGAGACGCCGCCCAGGACGAGCGGCAGCAGCACCGACAGCGCCATGAACCCCCGGTCGGAGGCGATCACCGCGAGGTAGCGGCGGATCAGCGTCCACAACTGCGCCCGGTAGGCCTGCGGTTTGGGCGGCACGACGGGCTCCTGCCGGGCGGCGGCGGCCGCGTCCTCCGCGGCCTCCTCCTGCGCCGTCGCCGAGTACAGGCGGTAGTGGATCGAGTCGCGGTAGCGGTTGGCCCAGTCGTGGTCCGGATAGTTCTCGAAGGCCTGGAACACGTCGGCCCAGTCCTCGTAGCCGAAGAAGTGCAGCGCCTCGCTCGGCGGCCCGAAGTAGGCCGTGCGGCCGCCCGGCGCCAGTACCAGCAGCTGGTCGCAGAGCTCCAGTTGGGCCACCGAGTGGGTCACCACCAGGACCGTGCGGCCCTCGTCCGCGAGGTCACGGAGGGTCTGCATGACCTCGCGGTCCATGCCCGGGTCGAGGCCCGAGGTGGGCTCGTCCAGGAAGATCAGCGAGGGTTTGGTCAGCAGTTCCAGCGCGACCGAGACGCGCTTCTGCTGGCCTCCGGAGAGGGCGGTGATGCGGTTGCCCGCGCGCTCGGTCAGGCGCAGGGACTCCAGCACCTCGTCGATCCGCGCCTCGCGCTCCTCGCGCCGGGTGTCGCCGGGGAAGCGCAACTCGGCGGCGTAGCCGAGCGCCTTACGCACCGTCAGCTCGCGGTGCAGGATCTCGGACTGCGGCACCAGGCCGATGCGGGACCGCAGTTCGGCGAAGTGCTGGTAGAGGCCGAGCCCGTCGTAGACCACCGCGCCCCGGTCGGCCGGACGGTAGCCGGTCAACGCCCGCAGCAGCGTGGACTTTCCGCAGCCGGACGGGCCGATCACCGCCACCAGCGACCGCTCGGCGACCGCGAAGCTGACGTCGTCCAGCAGGACCTTGCGGTTCTCCCCCTCGCCGACCTCGACGGTGAGCCGCTGCGCGGAGAAGCTGACCGCGCCGTCGTCGGTGTACTCGTGCAGCTCGCCGTCGACCAGCACGAAGCTGGAATGCCCGACGGTCAGGCGGTCCTGGTCCAGCATCGCCTGCCGGCGCGCCACCCGCTTGCCGTTGAGGAAGACGCCGTGGTGGCTGCCGAGGTCCACCACCTCGTAGCCGCCGTCGGGCAGTCGGCGCAACTCGGCGTGGTGGAGGGAGACCTGGAGGTCGTCGACGACGATGTCGTTGTCCGCCGCCCGGCCGATCCGGGTGGTGGCCGCGCCCGCGTCCGCTCCCGTGCCCGCTCCCGAGGGCAGGCTGCGGACGGCGTTGGGGTCGATCCGCCGACCGCCGGACTCGGACCAGCGCGGGGCGAGTTCGCGCCGCAGGCTCTCGGCGCGCGCGGGATCCGCGAACTGCTGGGGAGGGGCGGTCGGTTGCGGCGCGGCGGCGAACCGCCGCGGCCGGGCGGGCGGCCGCGCGGGCGCGTGCACCTCCCGCACCGGCTCCGGCGCGACGGCGGCGGGCTGCGGCGCGATCGCCGCGGGCGCGGGCGGCACGGGGCAGTCGGCGTCCGCCTCGACGGAGGCGGCGGATGCGGGCACGGCGGCCAGTGGCTCGATCGGCTCGACCGACTCCGGCGCCTCGACGGCTTCGGCGAAGTCGGGGGCCGGACCCGCCTCCACGGCTTGGGCCGCAGCCGGCGCGGCGGGCGCCTGGGGCACGGCGGGTGCCTCGAGCACTGCGGGCACCTCGGGCACTGCGGGTTCCGCAGCGGCTTCCAGGGAAACCTCCGCCGTCTCGGGGGTGGCGCTCACCTCGGGTATCGCGGCCACCTCTGGCACCACAGGGGCCGCGCTCGCCTCGGGCTCCGCGGCGGCTTCGACCACAGCGGCCTTCGCCGCAGGCGCCTTCCGCGCCGCAGCCCGCTTGCGCGCGGTGGGTTTCGCCGCTGCGGCCTCGGCCAGCGCAGTCGTCTCGACGGTCCTCGTCTCCACCGCCTCGCCCGCGGGCTCCGCCGCCGCGGCGGCCTTCCGCCGCCGGCGGTTCACCGCGGGGGTCGGTGCACCGTCCGGAGCCGCGGCCGCGGCCACCGCCCCGTCGCCGTCCCCGGCGGCCGCCTCGGCCGCCGGCGCGGCCTTCTCCGGCGCGGTCTTACGAGCGGCCGCGCGCTTCCGGGTGGCGGGCTTCGCCTCCGCAGTGCCGGCGGCCTCCGCGTCCCCCTGCGCGTCGCCACCGCCGGCGGTCGCCTCGGCCCTCGCCCCGGAAGCCTTCCGCGCCGCCGCCCGCTTCCGGGCGGCAGGCTTCGCCTCCGCGGCCTCATCGTCCTTGTCCGGAGCCGCCTTCGACGCCGCCCGCTTCCTCGCGGAGGCGGTCCGCTTACGCGGCGGCTTCGCCGCCTCGTCCGCCGCCGCCCGTGTGCCGGAGCAGACGAGGCGGGGGCCCTTCTCGGGGTCTCCCAGGTTCACGCTCACGCCCGCGTCCAGCCGGACCCGCCGCGCGGCGACGCCCTGCGCGAAGATCCCGTCGCTCGCCGTGCGGCCCGCCAACTCCCATACCTCGCCGTCGAAGGAGATCGTGGCGTGCTGCGAGGAAACGCCGGCATCGTCGATCACGAGATCCGAAGCCGGATCGCGGCCGACGGTGTAGGACCGTCCGGAGTCGAGAACCCGTTCCTGTCCGTCGATCTCTAGTACAAGTTGCGGCACTCTCCGCCTGCCCTGCTCATGCGGTCCCCGCCCCTCCAGGGGCCCAGGGATCCGACAGCACCGATGACGCGATCATCATTCCGTCTCCAGCTCCCTTGCACCAAGCGGAACTTGATCCGCCGACGAGGCGTCCCGCCGGGCACCCGCCGCGTGCCGGATCCGCCCGGGGCGCGGGGTCGCTGCGAATCTCCTGGAACCGATCCCGTCCGGGGTGTTGAACTCGCCGGGAGGGGCGGCTATGTTCTCGGCGAATCGATTCGACGAATCGATTCGACATGGGCCCGAAGGAGAGCGCCGTGGTCACCATCAAGGACGTCGCCGCCCGCGCCGGCGTCGCCGCCAGCACGGTGTCGTACGTGCTCAGCGGCTCGCGGAAGATCTCCGAGGAGACCCGGCTGGCGGTCCGCGCCGCCATCGACGAGCTCGGCTACCACCCGCGTGCCAGCGCTCGGTCGCTCCGCAGCACCCGCACCAACGTGCTGGCGCTGGCGGTGCCGCGGGTGCCCGGCGGCTACCGCGCCGTGGACGGCAGGTTCGCGATCGACATCAGCGACGCCGCGCGCGAACACGGCTACGACGTCCTGCTGGTGACCGACCAGGACGGAGTCGGCGCGCTGCGCCGGATCGTGGGCAGCGGCCTCGCCGACGCCGTGATCCTCATGGCGGTGGAGACCGAGGACCCACGCGTGGAGTTCCTGCGCCGGCTCGGCCACCCCATGGCACTGCTGGGCACGCCGGCGCTCCCCGCCGAGGTCCCGTTCGTCGACCTGGACTGGGAGGCCGCGGCCGTGCTGGCCGTGCGCGAGGCGGTCGGCGGCGGCCACCGCCGGATCGCCTATCTCGCCACCACCGAGAAGGAGCTCGGCGCCCACCGCGGCTACGCCGTGCACGGCGTCGCCGGTGCCCGGCTCGCCGCCGGGGAGACCGGGGCGGAGGTCACCGTGCACCCCTCGACGGGCGACGCCGCCGCGCTCCACCAGCGGATCACCTCGCTGCTCAGCGGTCCGGACTCGCCCACCGCGCTGGTCGTGCAGCACGTGGCGGCGCTCCCGCAGATCCTGGCCGCCTGCCGGGCGGCCGGGCGCCGGGTGCCCGAGGACCTGTGCGTCATCGCGGTCGGCGAGCTGCCGGAGGACGACGTCCCCGGCCGCGAACTGCCGCGCATCGAACTGCCGGTGGCCGAGATGGCGACCGAGGTGACCCGGCTGGCGCTGCGCGCGATCGCCGACCGGTCCGCGGACCGCCCGGCGGACCAGCCGGCGGACAACCCGGCCGAAGGCCCCGCGGGCGTCCCGCACCGGCTGATCGCCCCGGTCCTGCTGCCCGGCCGATCCGCCTGACCCCTGCTCCCCGCACCGCACCGCACCGACCGCACCCGCACCGACCGCCTCCGCCCCGACCGCCCCACCCACCACCGCCTCCGGGCCACCGTCCCCGATCCGACGGCCGGCCCGCCCTACCCGCCACCCCGCAGTGGCGCCCTGCCGTACCCACCCCCGCCAGGCAACTCCCAGGAGGTTCGACGATGTTCCGTCCCAGAAGGATGCCGGTTCTGCTGGCCGCCGCCGCTCTGACCGCACTCGGCATCACCGGGTGCGGCAGCAGTGGTTCCAGCAGCAGCGCCTCCGACCACGTGCTCACCCTGTGGCACTACGAGGACGCCGACAGTGCGATGGGGGTCGCCTGGAACGAGGCGATCAAGGAGTTCGAGCAGCAGAACCCGGGCTGGAAGGTGAAGGTCACCCACACCTCCTTCGAGCAGATCCAGAAGACCGCGCCGATGCTGCTCAACTCGAAGAACGCGCCCGACGTCATGGAGTACAACAAGGGCAACGCCACCGCGGGCCTGCTCTCCAAGGAGGGCCTGCTCACCGACCTCACCCCGGCCGCCAAGCAGTACGGCTGGGACGCCAAGCTGCCGGCCAACATCCAGGCCACCTCGCGCTACACCAACGGCGTCATGGGCTCGGGCGAGTGGTACGGCGTCCCGGACTACGCCGAGTACGCGATGGTCTACTACAACAAGGACCTGTTCAAGAAGTACGGCATCGCGGTCCCCACCACCTGGGACCAGTTCACCGCCGCACTGGCCGAGTTCAAGGCCGCCGGCATCACCCCGCTCGCCAACGGCGGTGCCGAGTACCCGGCCCAGCAGTACCTCTACGAGCTGGCGCTGCAGAAGGCCGACCCGAGCTGGATCAAGGCCTACGAGGAGACCGGGAAGGCGAACTTCCACGACGCGGCCTGGACCTACGCCGCGAACACGTTCGCGGACTGGGTCAAGAAGGGCTACATAGCCAAGAACTCGGTGAGCCAGAAGGCCCAGGACATGGGCGACGCCTTCGAGGCCGGCACCTCGCCGATGATGATCTCGGGCGACTGGTGGTACGGCGGCTTCGAGACCGAGATCACCAAGTTCGACTGGGGCACCTTCCTGATCCCCGGCAACACCTACGCGGCCGGCGCGGGCGGCAACCTCTGGGTGGTGCCGAAGAACTCCGAGCACGCCGACATGGCCGAGAAGTTCATCGACCTCACCCTGCAGCCCACGGTGCAGAACCTGCTCGCCAACAAGGGCCAGGTCCCGGTCGCCGCCGACACGTCGGCCATCACCGACCCGCGGGCCAAGGCGCTGGTGCAGAACTACCAGACGCTGGTCGGCCGCAACGGTCTCGCCTACTACCCGGACTGGCCGGTGCCCAACTTCTACGCCACGCTCACCTCGGCGACGCAGAACCTGATGAACGGCCAGAGCCCGGACTCCGTGCTCTCCTCCCTGCAGACGGCCTACGACTCCGGCTTCAGCAAGTGACCTCCGGCGGCCCGGGGTCCACTCCCCCGGGCCGCGCCCCCGCCACCCGGAAAGCATTCATGCCGATGTCCGAGACGACGATGCCGGCGCCGGCGCGCGCGCCCGGATCGACGGCCGCCGCGCCCCGCCGGGGCATACGCCGCCACGACTCCCTCGCCCTCTACCTGGTCCCCGGCGCAGTGCTGTTCGCCGCCGTGATCCTCGTCCCGATGGGGATGAACGTCTGGTACAGCCTGCACCAGTGGTACGGGGTCGGGCCGATGACGTGGGTCGGCCTGCGGAACTACACCCAGCTCTTCCACGACGCCACGTTCTGGGCCTCGTTCGAGCACCAGGTGGGCCTGGTGCTGGCGATGGCCGTGGTCCCCACGGTGATCGGGCTGGTCCTCGCCGCCGGGCTGTTCGACTACATCGGGGGCCGGTTCGGGGCCCGCGCCACCAGCATCCTGCGCGCCTGCATCTACGTGCCGCAGGTCATGCCGCTGGCCGTGATGGGCGTGGTGTGGGGGTGGATCCTCAACCCGCAGATCGGCGTGCTCAACGGCCTGCTGAAGGACGTCGGCCTGGGCTCGCTGCAGCACGACTGGCTGGGCGATCCGCACACCGCCCTCTACACGGTGATGGCCGTGATGGTGTGGGTGCAGATCGGGTTCCCGCTGGTCATCTTCATGGCCGGGATGCAGCGGATCGACCCCTCGCTGCACGAGGCGGCCGAGGTGGACGGCGCCGGCTGGTGGCAGCGGTTCTTCCGGATCACCGTGCCGATCATGCGGCCGGAGACCTACGTGGTCCTGCTGATGACCACGATCGGCGCGCTGAAGTCCTTCGCGGCGATCTACACCCTCACCCAGGGCGGCCCGGGCACCTCCACCGACGTGCCCTCGTACTACTCGTACGCCAACTTCTTCGAGACCACCAAGGTCGGTTACGGCGCGGCGATCGCGACGGTGATGACCGTGATCACGATCGTGGTGACGCTGGTGCTGCTCCGGCTGCAGAGCCGCCGGCAGGAGGTGCAGGACTGATGAGCGTCCCAGCTGTCCGGGCCAAGCGCCGCGGGCCCGTCCCGTACATCGTCCTGGTCGGATTCGCCGCGATCGCCGTGCTGATGGTCGGGCCGTTCGTGCTGGTCGCGATGAACTCGGTGAAGTCCAAGACGGACTTCGCCGCGCACGGCGGCCTCTCGCTGCCGAGCTCCGTCGACTTCGGCAGCTTCCGCACCTTCTGGTCCACGGTCGGCTTCGGCAACGCGCTCACCAACAGCGTGCTGATCAGCGGCAGCGTCGCCGTCCTCGCCGTCGTCGTCTCGGTGTTCAACGCGTACGCGATCGGCATCGGCCGGGTCAAGGGCCGGCTGTGGATCCTGGGGATCTTCCTGCTCGGCAACCTGCTGCCGCAGGAGGCCCTGGTCTACCCGCTCTACGACCTGGCGAAGCGGGTCGGGCTGTACGACGACATCCTCTCGGTGATCATCGTCTTCACGGTCATCCAAGCGGCGTTCGGCACCTATCTGCTGTCCTCGGTGCTCAGCACCTTCCCCACCGAGGTCCTGGAGGCGGCGCGGCTGGACGGCGCCGGGCTGTGGCGGATCCTGTGGCGGATCGTGGTGCCGATCTGCCGGCCCACGATCGGCGTGATGCTGACCCTGTTCTTCATCTGGACCTGGAACGAGTTCTTCATCCCGATGGTCCTGCTGCCGTCGAGCGAGAACCAGACGGTGTCGGTGTCGATCGCGACCACCCAGGGCCAGCACATGGTGGACATCACCATGCAGGCGGCCTCGTCGATGCTCGCCATCATCCCGGCGGTCGTCTTCTTCCTGCTCTTCCAGCGCACCCTCACCCGCGGCGTCGCGGTCGGCGCCGTCAAGTAGCCCGCGCACGCCCCGTCCCGCACCCACAGCTTAAGGATCACTGGTGAAGTTCACTGACGGCTACTGGAAGATGCGCGAGGGGGTCACCGCCCACTACGCGCGGTCGGTCGCCGAGGCCGCCGTCGACCAGGGCGCGATCACCCTCTACGCGCCGGTCCGCGAGGTCGCCCAGCGCGGGGACACCCTCAACAGCCCGCTGCTGACGGTGGATTGCTGGTCGCCGGCCGAGGGCGTGATCGGCGTCCGCTGCACGCACCACGCCGGGGCGGTCCCCGGCCGGCCCCAGTTCGAGCTCCACACCCCCGACGCGCCCGCCGGCACGGTCACCCGCGACGGCTCGGTCCTGGAGCTGCGCAGCGGCGAACTGGGCCTGCGGGTCGACACCGAGGGCCCGTGGCGGCTCGACTTCACCGGCGCGGGCCGCCCGCTCACCTCGATCGGCGCGCGCGGCACCGGCTTCGCCACCGACGCCTCCGGCCGCCACTACATGATCGCCCAACACGCGCTCGGCGTCGGCGAGTCGGTCTACGGCCTGGGCGAGCGCTTCACCCCGTTCGTCAAGAACGGCCAGAGCGTGGAGATCTGGCAGGCCGACGGCGGCACCAGCAGCGAACAGGCCTACAAGAACATCCCGTTCCACCTCACCAGCCGCGGTTACGGCGTGTTCGTGGGCCATCCGGGACTGGTGAGCTACGAGGTCGGCTCCGAGGCGGTCGGGCAGCTGCAGTTCAGCGTCGAGGGCCAGTCGCTGGAGTTCTACGTCGTCCACGGGCCCACGCCCAAGCAGGTGCTGGAGCGATACACGGCGCTGACCGGCCGCCCCGCGCTCCCGCCGGCCTGGTCCTTCGGCCTGTGGCTGACGACCTCGTTCACCACCGACTACGACGAGCCGACGGTGCGTTCCTTCGTCGACGGCATGGCGGAGCGGGACATCCCGCTGAGCGTCTTCCACTTCGACTGCTTCTGGATGCGCGAGTACCAGTGGTGCGACTTCCTCTGGGACGAGCGCGTCTTCCCCGAACCCAAGGAGATGCTGAGCCGCCTGAAGAAGGACGGGCTGCGCGTCTCCATGTGGATCAACCCGTACATCGCCCAGAAGTCCCCGCTGTTCGCTGAGGGCGCGCGCGAGGGCTACCTGGTCAGGAGGCCCGACGGCAGCGTGTGGCAGTGGGACCTGTGGCAGCCGGGCATGGCGCTGGTGGACTTCACCAACCCGGACGCCTGCCGCTGGTACACCGGCAAGCTGCGCGCGCTGCTCGACCAGGGCGTGGACTGCTTCAAGACCGACTTCGGCGAGCGGATCCCCACCGACGTGGTGTGGCACGACGGTTCGGACCCGGAGCGGATGCACAACTACTACGCGCAGCTGTACAACAAGGCCGTCTTCGACCTGCTCCGGGAGGAGCGCGGCGAGGGAGAGGCGGTGCTCTTCGCCCGCTCGGCCACCGCCGGCGGCCAGCAGTTCCCGGTCCACTGGGGCGGCGACTGCGAGTCCTCCTTCGGCGCGATGGCCGAATCCCTGCGCGGCGGGCTGTCGTTGGGCCTGTCCGGCTTCGGCTTCTGGAGCCACGACATCGGCGGCTTCGAGGGCACGCCCACCCCGGCGCTCTTCAAGCGCTGGGCCCAGTTCGGCCTGCTCTCCTCGCACAGCCGCCTGCACGGCAGCCGCTCCTACCGGGTGCCGTGGGACTTCGGCGAGGAAGCGGTCGCGGTGGTGCGCGACTTCACCCGGCTCAAGCACCGCCTGATGCCCTACCTCTACGGCGCGGCGCTCCAGGCGCACCGCCAGGGCACCCCGCTGCTGCGCGCCATGCTGCTGGAGTTCCCCGACGACCCCGCCTGCCGCACCCTCGACCGCCAGTACATGCTGGGCGACGACCTGCTGGTGGCCCCTGTGTTCAGCGAGGACGGCGAGGTCGAGTACTACCTGCCGGCCGGGACCTGGACCCATCTGCTCACCGGCGAGCGGCTCACCGGGCCGGGCTGGCGCCGCGAGCGGTACGGCTTCGACAGCCTGCCGCTGCTGGCCCGGCCGGGCTCGGTGATCCCGTTCGGCGCCGCGGACGACCGGCCGGACCACGACTGGGCCGACGACGTGGTCCTGCACGTCCACGCCCCGGCCGACGGCGAGGAGACGGTCACCGCCGTGCCGGCGCCGGACGGCACGGTGAGCGCCGTCTTCCGCACCCGGCGGGAGGGCGGGACGGTGCACGTCACGACCGAGGACGCCGTCAAGCCGTGGCAGGTCCTGCTGGTCGGCGCCCCCGCCACCGAGCGGGTCAGCGGTGCGCGATCGGCGGTCCCCACCGGCCAGGGGCTGCTGCTGCGCTGCGACGCGGGGACCCGCGCGATCTCCGCGGAGTGGGCGTAGCCGCGCCCGGGTCCGTCTGCCGGGCGCCCGGCCGCCGTGCATCGTTCAGCGGCCCGGGCACCGGCGGGCACTCGACCGTACATGGTTTCCGATTGCTGGGCTTCTTCCGCAGGAAGTTCCGCCGTTGAGCCAGCGGATCGCATTCCTGGCTAGCCTCCACGGTCATGAGCGTACAGAAGGACAGAGGGGCCGTCGGCCCCGTGCTGGTGCTGGCCGCGGCGGTGCTGTGGGGGACGGTCGGTCCCGCCCAGGCCCTCGCGGCCGTCCCCATGGCCCCGGCGGCCCTCGGAGGCTGGCGGCTGCTGGCCGGCGGGCTGGTCCTCGGGGCGTTCACCATCCGCCCCGCGCGGCTGCGCGGGCTGACCGGCCGCGCGGTGCTGCGGCCGCTGCTGGTCTGCGCGCTCTCCACGGCGCTCTACCAGGCCGCCTTCCTCTCCTCGGTGCCGCGCACCGGGGCGGCGCTGGCGACCGTGGTGGCCCTGGGCACCGCCCCCGCCGCCACCGGGCTGTGCGCGCGCTGGGTCGGCGGTGAGCGGCTGACCGCCGCCTGGGCGGTCTGCACCGCGGCCGCGATCGCCGGCTGCGTGCTGCTGCTGGCGCCGGGAGGCAGCGCGGTGGACCCGCTGGGCCTCCTGCTGGCGGTGACCGCCGGCGCCTGCTACGGCCACTACACCGTCTACGCCAAGCAGTTGTCCTCCGCGGGGCGCGCCGCCGACCTGCCCGCGATCTCCGCGGTCACCCTGCTGCTCGGCTCACTCCCGCTCCTGCCCTGGGTGATCACCGGCAGCGGCTCCGCCTCCGGGCACGGCGGCAGCGCCCTCGCCCTGATCGGCTGGCTGGGCGCGGCCACCACGGCCGCCGCGTACTGGCTGTTCACCAGCGGCCTCACCCGGGTCCGCGCGACCACCGCCGGGACGCTGAGCCTCGCCGAGCCGCTGGCCGCAGCGCTGATCGGCGTGCTCGCGCTGCACGAGCACCTCTCGGCCACCGCGTGGGCCGGCTGCGCGCTGATCCTCGCCGGGACGGCCGCCGCCTGCGTGCCGACCTCGTCGCCTGCCGTGTCGCCGTCCGCGTCACCCGACACCGTGCGCTCCACAGCGGCGCAGCCCGCACGTGATGCGGCATAGAGTGGGTTTCGTGGAACTCGATGCGCTGGACCGGGCGCTGCTGCGCGAACTGCAGAACGACGCGCGGCAGACCAACCGCGAGCTCGCGGCGAAGACCGGGGTCTCCCCCTCGACCTCGCTGGAGCGGGTCCGGCTGCTGCGCGAGCGCGGCGTGGTCACCGGCTACCACGCCGTGCTGGACCTCAACGCCGCCGGCCGGCCGGTGCAGGCGCTCATCTCGGTGCGGATCCGGCCGCCGGCCCGGCCGGTCATCGAGGGGTTCCGCGAGTGGGCGGCCCGACTGCCCGAGGTGATCGGGCTGTTCGTCACCTCGGGCGCGCACGACTTCCTGATCCACGTGGCCGTGCCGGACGTCGACAGCGTGTACGCCTTCGTCATCGACCGCCTCACCGAGCGCCGCGAGGTCGCCGACGTGCAGACCACGATGGTCTACGAGCACGTCCAGTCCCGCTGTGTCGAGCCCGCCCTCCCCGACCGGCCGCGCGGCTCCCGCACCGCGCGCTGAGTCAGCCCTGGCGGCCCGGCAGCATGGACAGGGCCTTGGAGCGCTGGGCGACGAGGTCGGCGTACGTGCCGTCGCGCTCCGCCCACCGGTGCGTGAGCACCCGCTCGACCAGGATCTCGTGCGGGGTGGGGTCCTGGGCGAGCAGCTTCATCGTCTCGTCGGCGAAGTCGCCGAGCGGCAGGGCGCTCGTCTTCACCTGCTGCCCGGCGCCGGCGACGGCCGGGGGCACCAGCTCGACGACGTCGACGCCGGTGCCGTCGAGCTGCGCCCGCAGCGCCTCGGAGTAGGCGTGCACGGCGGCCTTCGAGGCGGCGTAGCTGGGCATGGGCGGGAACGGCAGGAAGGCGATGCCGGAGGTCACGGTGACGACGGTGCCGGCGCCGCGGCCGACCAGGTGCGGGGTGAAGGCGTCGATCACGCGGATCGTGCCGAGCAGGTTCGTGTCGACGGTCGTCCGCGCCGCCGCGAAATGGGCGGGGTCGCGCAGGTCCTCCATCAGCATCACGCCCGCCATGGTCACCACGGTGTCGAGCCCGGGGTACCGGGCCAGAACCGCGTCGCGGGAGCGCGCGACGGAATCGTCGTCGGTCACGTCGGCGCGGAAGGTCCCGAATCCTTCGCCGGCGAGTTCGGCGAGCGCCTGCTCGCTGCGGCCGGCGACGGCCACGGCGCTGCCGGCGGCGGCGAAGCGGCGGGCCAGCTCCCGCCCGATGCCGGAGGTTCCGCCGACGACGAGTACGGTGCGATCGGAGAGGTTCACGAGGGAGTCCCTTCAGTTCCTCGAAGAGCGATGCCCTCAGTCTCGGCGGCACGCGGCGGGCGTGGCAGAGCCCCGGTCTTCCTGGTCCCGCCGGGACCACCCGCGTACACACCCGCGGCGCACACACCCGCCGCGCACACACCGCCGCCGCCCCCGGCGGGATGCGGGGCGGCGGCGGACGGGGGCGCGGGCCCGTCTACCAGTCGGAAGCCGGGGCTGCGTAGGTGCCGACCGTGCTGTGGTTGAAGGCGGCTCCCCACTCCGAGGTGTCGGTGTTGCAGGTGGCGCTGCCGCTGTAGTGCCCGCAGGACCAGGGCGAGTCGATGATCGCCTGGGTGGTCGTCGCCGGCGCCGCTGAGGTGGCGAGGTCGGACACCACCGATCCGTACAGGCCGCCGCTGAGGTTCTGCGCGACGTCGTCGGCCGCCACGGTCAGGTTCGGGTACGGATCCAGCCCGTCCACGCTGCTGGTGTCGTAGCCGTTGTTGAGCGGGTTGGTGTTGTGCCACCAGTCCGACGCCGGCTCCTCGCTGGACATCCACTGGGTGACGCTGGTGACGTTGTTGCTGCTCTGCGGCCAGCCGCCGTCGGAGAGCACCAGGTGCGCCCAGTCGTAGTTGGTGGACTTGGAGCCGGAGTAGGTGGAGGAGGGCGATCCGCTGCCGAACTGGTAGTAGCCGATCAGGTTGCTGACGTCGGTCACCTGGTTGACCTGGACGTAGTACCCGGTCTCGTAGGCGTTGATCATCTGGCCGTTGCCGATGTAGATGCCGACGTGCTCGGGAGCGGCGGGGTTGGTGCCGAAGAAGACCGCGTCGCCCGGCGTCGGGGTGGAGACCCGCGTCATCTCGGCGACCTGCGTGACGGTCCCGGAGGAGCCCAGGACGTCCGAGCCGTAGGCCAGGCTGTAGACCCAGCGCACGAAGCCGGAGCAGTCGATGCCGATGGTGCCGTTGGCGCCGATGGTGCCGTTGTTCGTGGCGGTCCAGCAGTCGTTGTCCCCGCCGGACGCGGCGCAGTCGACCGTGCTGGGGCCCGGTTTGGGGCCGTGTCCGCCGTCCCAGCCGTAGGGGACCTTCCCGCCGCTCCAACCCGGCTCCGCGTCACCGTTCTTGATGTCGGTGGCGTACTGGACGATCTTCTGCATCGTGGCCGCGCTGACGGGCGGCGGGTTGCTGGTGGTCGCCGAGCCGGTCAGCGCCGCCTTGGTGTCCGGGCCGACGATCCCGTCCACCGAAAGGCCGTGCGAGGCCTGGTAGTTCTCGACCGCGTTGAAGGTGAGCGGCCCGAAGTCGCCGTCCACCGACAGGTTCGCGCCGTTCTCGTTGAGCAGTTGCTGCAGAGCGGTGACGCAACCGTCCACCTCGCCCTGCGACATGTCTGCCGGGCATGAGGAGGAGGTGATCGGGATCGCGCTGGGCACCGCGGCGTTGACGGAGGTGAGCGCGGTCTTGGTCTGGGGGCCGACTATCCCGTCCACGGACAGGCCGTAGGCGCTCTGGAAGGTCTCGACCGCGGTCAGCGTGTCCGGCCCGAAGTCGCCGTCCACGCCCAGGCTCGCGCCGTGGGTGTTGAGCAGCTCCTGCAGCTCGGTCACGCAGCCGTCCACCTCGCCCTCGGTGAGGTCGGCCGGGCAGGAGGAGGAGCTCAGGGCGATCGGCGCGGGGACCGTGCTGCTGGTGTCCATCAGCGCGGCCTTGGTGTTCGGGCCGACGATGCCGTCCTGGGCCAGGCCGGCGCTGCCCTGGAAGGTCTCGACCGCGGCCAGCGTGCCGGGACCGAAGTCGCCGTCCACGCTCACGCTCGCGCCGTGGGTGTCGAGCAGCTCCTGCAGCTCGGTCACGCAGCCGTCCACCTCACCGTCCGCGATGTCGGTCGGGCACGAGGAGGAGGTGAGCGAGATCGCGGCGGGCGCCCCGGCGGAGTTCAGCGCGGCCTTGGTGCTGGGGCCGACGATGCCGTCGGCCGACAGGCCGTGATTCTTCTGGAAGGTCTCGACGGCGGCCAGGGTCCCGGCGCCGAAGTCGCCGTCGACGGTCAGCCCCGCGCCGTCGTCGGCGTTCAGCAGGTCCTGCACCTCCGTGACGCAGCCGTCCACCTCCCCCTCCGTGATGTCCGTGGGGCAGGAGGAGGAGGTGATCGAGATCGGGGCGGGCGCCGTGGCGGCCGATGCGGGACCGGCCGCCACGAGGACGGAGAACAGGATCAGGGCGCAGGCGGCCAGAGCCGACTGCCAGGCTCTGACCCGGCGGACGGCGCGAACGGGCACGCGTCTCACGTGGGTACCTCCATGCCGGAGAGATCATCGGGGACGCGCCGAACCGTACCGACGCCCGGCCGTTCCGCTCCCCCGCCCGGCCGTCCCACACCCGCCCGACCCGCCGTTCCCACCGCCTGACCTGCGGCGCCGCACACCTCCCCACCCGGAAGTGGGAACGCGTGGGAACGGCGGGACGGCGCACGGCGGGCCCGCGCGCCTGGATCCCGGGGTCAGTAGCGGGGGAAGGGACCCCACTGCTTGACGGCGAAGCCGGTGCCGGTGTCCTCGATCTCCAGGGCGCTGCGACCGCTGAAGTGGGCGGGCAGCACCAGGGCGTGGGCGTCGGCGGCCCAGCCGAGCAGTCTGAGCCGGGTCGTGCGGGAGGTGGCCGGGTCCACGTCGAAGCAGCTGCTGTGGTCCGGGTGCGTGATCTGCAGCGGGGTGTGCAGGATGTCGCCGGCGAACAGCGCCCGGTCGCCGCCGGAGCGCAGCGTGACGACGGCGGAGCCCGGGGTGTGGCCGGGGGCGGCCTCCAGGGTCAGGTGCTCGTCGATGACATGACGGTTCTCCCAGAGCATGACCTGGCCCGCGGCGTGGACGGGCGCGACGCTGTCCTCGAACGCGTTCTCGTTGACGCCGCCGGCGATGCCCGGGTTGTTCGCCGGGTTCCAGTACGCGAAGTCCACCGCGGGCATCAGGTAGGTGGCGTGGGGGAAGGTCGGCACCCACTCACCGTCGACGAGCCGGGTGTTCCAGCCGATGTGGTCGCTGTGGAGGTGGGTGTTGACCACCAGGTCGACGTCCTGGGGGCGGACGCCGGCGCGGGCGAGGTTGCCCAGGTAGTCCAGGGACAGGTGGTCCCAGGACTCGACGGCGGGGCGGGACTTGTCGTTGCCGATGCCGGTGTCGATCAGGATCGTCCGGCCGCCGCTGCGCAGCACCCAGGTCTGCATGGCGGCGTGCACCATGCCGTCGCCGTCGCCGAGGTGGTCGGGGACGAGCGTGTCGCGCTGCTCCCGCCAGGCCTGCTCGGGGATGTCCGGGAAGAACTGGCCCGCGGGCATGATCGGCCCGTGCAGTTCCTCGACCCGGGAGACGGTGACCTCGCCCAGGGTGATCGCGTCGGTGTTCTGCATCTGCTTCTCCTGATGGTGGGAGGGTGTGAGGGCGCGGGGCATCGCGGGACGGCGTGCCCCGTGGCCATGCGTCGGTGGTGGTGGTGTGTGCCGGTGTGCCGGCGGTCTGTGGGTGTTACACGGTGGAGGGCGCGTTCGCCCCCAGCCGGGCGGGTTCCTGCCGCGCGGTGGCCTGTGCGAGCAGGGCGAGCGCCGTCCGCGAGGGCGAGTCGGCCTGCGTCGTGGCGACCACGACCGCGGGCCCGGGTCCGTGACTGAGCGTCTGCTGCGTCACCGTCAGCGAACCCACCAGCGGATGGCGCATCCGGTAGTCGGCGACACCGCACGCCCTGATCCGGTGGTCGGCCCACATCGAGGCGAACTCCGCGCTCTTCGACGAGAGTTCGCCGACCAGCGCGTGCAGTGCCGCGTCCTCCGGCTGCCGGCCCGCGACCAGGCGCAGGCTCCCGACCACCGCCCTGGCCTTGTCCGGCCAGTCCGCGTACAACTCCCGGAGGTGGGGGTCGAGGAAGACCAGCCGGGTCATGTTGGGCCGCTCCCCGGGCAGTTCGGGGGAGTCGGGGTCGAGGTGCCCGGCGAAGAGCGCGTGTCCCATGCGGTTCCACGCCAGGACGTCGCCGCGCTTCCCGAGCACGATCGCCGGGGCGTCCCCCAGCGCCTCCAGCAGCTGCCGGGCCGGCTCCGCCACCCGCTCGGGAGCGGCCCGCCGGACGCGGGTGCGCCGGCGGCCCGCCCGGGCGAGATCGTGCAGGTAGTGCCGCTCGGACTCGTCCAGCCGCAGCGCCGCGGCGAGCGCGTCCAGCACCTCCGGCGAGGCGCTGTGCGACTGCCCCTGCTCCAGCCGCGTGTAGTACGACGCGCTCACCCCCGCGAGCATCGCGAGTTCCTCGCGCCGGAGCCCCGGCACCCGCCGGCGGTCGCCGTAGGTGGGCACGCCTGCGTCCTCGGGGCGCAGTTGGGAGCGCCTCGTGCGCAGGAAGTCCCCGAGGGGCGATGTCGCGGTCATGGCTTCGAGTATGGGCCGCCGCCGCGTTCGCAGCCTGACCCCAGCAGGGGTACGCAACGGCGTTCCTGCTTCAACTCTTGACGGGGACATGCACGCTGCTCGATAGTTTCGACTGGTCTACACCACGACTCCGCGCGGGGGGACGCGGATCCGACCGACCCCTTGGAGCGGCTTTGATCTCACGACGCAGATTCCTCACCGCCGCAGCGACCGCCTCCGCGGCCGCGCTCGCCGCACCGGCCTGGCTGCCCGGGCTCGCCACGCCGGCCGCGGCCGCCACCACCCTGCCGGTCACCCTGCAGAACAACTCCGGCTCCGGCGCCACGGTCTACGCCTACATCTCCGGCGCGGACTCCAGCGGCTGGCCCGGTTTCGTCGGGTCCGACGGCAACTTCAACCGCCTGTCCAACCCCTCCGCGACCCTGACGCCCATCCCCGACTACTCGATCACCCTGGGCCCGTCGGGCAGCTCGACCACGATCAACATGGCCGAGTACGTGAGCGCCGGGCGGGTCTGGTTCTCCATCGGCAACAAGATCCAGTTCTTCGTCAACCCGGGCGGGAACGGCGCTCCGGGGCTGGTCCAGCCCGGCTTCACCAGCTCCGACCCCAACTGGCTGACCAACTGGACGTTCTGCGAGTTCACCTGGAACAGCGCGAACCTCTACGCCAACATCAGCTACGTCGACCTGGTGGCCTCCCCCATCTCCATGCAGTCGACGGGCAGCGCGGGCACGCAGACCGTCAGCCCGCTGCCCGCCGGGGCGCTGTCCTCCATCGCCTCCGGCCTGCGCGCGCAGCACAGCACCGACGGCGCGCCCTGGGACACCCTGGTGGCGAGCGACAGCAGCGGCAACGTGCTGCGGGTCATGTCGCCCACCCACTCCACCACCGACTTCGGCTCCTACTGGAACTCCTACCTCAACCAGGTGTGGAGCCGCTTCACCAGCACCCCGCTCACCGTCGACACGCAGTCCCAGGGCACCTTCAGCGGCACGGTCTCCGGCGGCGTGCTCACCTTCTCCGGGCTGAACGACGACGGCGTCGCCTTCACCATGCCGAGCGCCGCCGACATCTTCAGCTGCAACAGCGGGCCGCTGTACAACTCGGGCGGCGACGCCCGCGGCGCGGTCGCCGCCCGGCTCGGCGCCGCCCTCAACCGGAGCACCCTGCTGCTCTCCGGCGGCGAGAACCAGCCCAGCGGCGTCACCCCCGCGCAGTACTACACGAACGCGACCACCAACCACTACGCCCGGCTGGTCCACCAGTACGCGACCATCGGCTACGCCTTCCCGTACGACGACGTCGGCCCCACCGGCAGCGCGCCGGTCGACGGGCATCTCCAGGACCCCGCGCCCACCTCCTGGACCATCTCGCTCGGCAGCGGCGTCACCGGCTCCGGCAGCGGAACCGGCGGCGGAGGCGGCACGACCGGCAGCGTCAGCGCCTACTCCACCATCCAGGCCGCCTCCTACACCGCCCAGAGCGGCGTCAGCAGCGAGAGCACCACGGACAGCGGGGGCGGGCAGGACGTCGGCTGGATCTCGGCCGGCGACTGGCTCCGGTACGCCGGCGTCGACTTCGGCTCGACCTCGCCGGCGCGAGTGCTCGCCCGGCTCGCCTCGGGCGCCGCCTCCGGCGTCAGCGGCGCCGTCGACTTCCGGCTGGACAGCACCACCGGGCCGGTCATCGCCGAGATCGACATCGCGTCCACGGGCGGCTGGCAGAACTGGGAGACCGTCCCGATGAACCTCAGCCGCAGTGTCACCGGCGTCCACGACGTCTACCTCACCTTCAGCGGCGGAGGCGGCGGCGACTTCGTCAACATCCACTGGTTCACCTTCTCCGCGACCTGAGCCGCGGCGGCCCGCGCCCGCCCGCCCGTGCCGGAAACGCTCAGGCGGGCGGGCGCCGCCGGATGCTAGGTTGGCAGGGCTCGTGCACACGGCGATCAGGGAGACAGACGTGGCGGGTGACGACGACATCTCGGGGTGAGACCAGCCCCTGAGGCCGTCCGCGGGTGCGAGGCACCAGGCGCGGCGGCCGACTTCGTCGTCCCTTCCTCCGCCCGCTCCCCCACCTCTGGATCGCCCCGATGTCCGACGCGTCCGTCGTCTGCTCCCGCATGTCCTTCTCCTGGCCGGACGACACTCCCGTCTTCCGGGACCTCTCCTTCGCCCTCGGCGCCGGCCGCACCGGCCTGGTCGCCCCCAACGGCTCCGGCAAGACCACCTTGCTCCGGCTGGTCGCCGGACGGCTGCGGCCCACCGCCGGCTCGGTGGCGGTCCACGGCGCCCTCGGCTACCTGCCCCAGGACCTGCCGCTCAGCGCGGACCTCACCGTCGCCGACGTGCTCGGCGTCGCCGAGGTGATCCGCGCCCTCGACGCCGTGGAGTCCGGGGACGTGGCCGAGGAGCACTTCGCCGTGATCGGGAACGACTGGGACGTCGAGGAGCGCTCCCTCGCCCAGCTCGAACGCCTGGGTCTCGGCGGCGTCCGGCTCGACCGGCCGCTGGGCACCCTCAGCGGCGGCCAGATCGTCCAACTCGGCCTCGCCGCACAGCTGCTCGGGCATCCCGACGTGCTGCTGCTCGACGAGCCCAGCAACAACCTCGACCTGACGGCCCGTCAGCAGCTCCAGGACGTGCTGGCGGACTTCTCCGGCTGCCTGCTGCTGGTCAGCCACGACCGCGCCCTGCTCGACCGGATGGACCGCATCGCCGAACTCGGCTCCGGTGGACTCCGCCTGTACGGAGGGAACTTCACCGCCTACGAGGAGGCCGTGCGGACCGGGCAGGAGGCCGCGGAGCGCGACGTCCGCCACGCCGAGCAGGAACTCAGGCGGGAGAAGCGGGAGTTGCAGCAGGCCCGGGAACGCGCCGACCGGCGGGCCGGCAACGCCTCCCGCAACATCAAGAGCGCGGGGCTCCCCCGGATCTTCGCCGGCACCATGAAGCGCGGCGCCCAGGAGTCGGCCGGCCGCTCCGGGCAGGTGCACGCCTCGCGGGTCGAGGAGGCCCGGGCCCGGCTCGACGAGGCCGAGCGAGCGCTGCGCGACGACCAGCGGCTGGTGCTGGACCTGTCCGCCACCCGGGTGCCGGCCGGCCGCGACCTGTTCCTCGGCGAGGGCCTCCAGGTGCTGCGCGACGGCGTGCCGCTGTTCGCGGGGGACGGGGTGACGCTCTCCGTCCGGGGACCCGAGCGGATCGCGCTCACCGGCCCAAACGGCGCCGGGAAGACCACCCTGCTGCGGCTGCTGACCGGCGAGCTCGCCCCGGACGGCGGGCGGATCCGGCGCGCCGGCGGCCGCGTCGCCCATCTCTCCCAGCGCCTGGACCTGCTGGACCCGGAGCTCACCGTGGCGGAGAACTTCGCCGCCGCGGCCCCCGCCCTGCCCGCGGCGGAGCGGATGAACCTGCTCGCCCGGTTCCTCTTCCGCGGGGCGCGCGCCCACCTGCCGGTCCGGGCGCTCTCCGGCGGTGAGCTGCTGCGCGCCACCCTGGCCTGCGTGCTGTGCGCCGAGCCCGCGCCGCAGCTGCTGCTGCTCGACGAGCCGACCAACAACCTCGACCTGGTCAGCGCCGGCCGGCTGGAGAGCGCGCTGCGGTCCTATCAGGGGGCCTTCGTCGTGGTCAGCCACGACGAGCGGTTCCTGGCCGGCATCGGGGTGGGACGCCGGCTCCGGCTGGCGGACGGCTCGCTGACCGAAGCCACGGAGCCCGCGGAGACCGCGCCCACCGGGCCCGCCGCACCGCCGAACGCCTGAGCCGGGCCACCCTTTCGAGTTAAACCCGCCCCGCGCGTGCGACAGGACACAGGTCCGTGGCGCGCGCGGGCGGCCGCGAGGTGCTAGTGTCGAGGGCAGTTGCAGTTGTGGTTCCCATGGACTTTATGTGCGCCTGCTGGCTCTGCCTACAGGCGCCTTTTGTTTTTCCGGGTCTTCCGGCAGGGGTCATTGCGGCGACGCGGGATCCGTAGGACGCGGGTCCTGGATTTGTCCCCTCATCCCTCCCCATAGGAGATCGATATGGCTACCGGCACCGTGAAGTGGTTCAACAGCGAGAAGGGCTTCGGTTTCATCGAGCAGGACGGCGGCGGCCCCGACGTCTTCGCCCACTACTCGAACATCGCCGCCCAGGGCTACCGCGAGCTCACCGAGGGCCAGCGCGTGCAGTTCGACGTCACCCAGGGCCAGAAGGGCCCGCAGGCGGAGAACATCACCCCCGCCTGACACCCGGCGCTCCGCGCACGAGGGGCCCGCACCATCGAGGGTGCGGGCCCCTCGCCGTGCCACGCGGGACACGCGCGCACACACTCACGGCACGGCGCCCCTCCGCTCATGGCGACGTCCATGGCAACAAGGAAGGTCCCCGCGTGACCCGAACCACCCGCCCGGTGAACCGAAGGAAGCCCCTCGCAGGGTCGACGGCCGGACGGCCGGCCCCTGCCCGCCGCCCCTCCCCCCGTCCGGCCGCCGCCGCGCCCCACGGCGACTTCGCGCAGCCCGTGACGGTCAACCCCGGCCTGCCGCCGGTCGAGGCCTTCGCCGACATGGCGCTGCCCGCGCCGCTGCTGAAGACCCTCACCGCGAACGGCGTGACGGCTCCCTTCCCGATCCAGGCGGCGACCCTGCCGAACGCGCTGGCCGGTCGCGACGTCCTGGGACGGGGACGCACCGGCTCCGGCAAGACCCTCGCCTTCGGCCTGGCGCTGCTGGCCCGCACCGCCGGCCGGCGCGCGGAGGCCCGTCAGCCGCTGGCCCTGGTCCTGGTTCCCACCCGCGAGCTCGCGCAGCAGGTCACCGACGCGCTCGCGCCCTACGCCACCGCCGTCAACCTGCGGCTGACCACGGTGGTCGGCGGCATGTCGATCGCCCGGCAGTCCCAGGAGCTGCGGCGCGGCGCGGAGGTCGTGGTCGCCACCCCGGGCCGGCTCGCCGACCTGATCGAGCGCCGCGACTGCCGGCTCGACCGGGTCGCGATCACCGTGCTGGACGAGGCCGACCAGATGGCCGACATGGGCTTCCTGCCGCAGGTCACGCGCCTGCTGGAGCAGGTCGCCCCGGGCGGGCAGCGGCTGCTGTTCTCGGCGACGCTGGACCGCAACATCGACCGCCTGGTCCGCCGCTTCCTCGACGACCCGGTCACCCACTCGGTGGATCCCTCCGCCGGCGCGGTCAGCACGATGGAGCACCACCTGCTGCACGTCCAGGACGCGGACAAGCGGGAGACCGTCACCAGGATCGCGGCCCGCGAGGGCCGGGTGATCATGTTCGTGCACACCAAGCGCGGCGTCGACCGCCTGGTCAAGCACCTGCTGGCGTCCGGTGTGCGGGCGGCCGGCCTGCACGGCGGCAAGACCCAGCCGCAGCGCACCCGCACCCTGGAGCAGTTCCGCCAGGGCCAGGTCAACGCGCTGGTCGCCACCAACGTCGCGGCCCGCGGCATCCACATCGACGGCCTGGACCTGGTCGTCAACGTCGACCCGCCGGCCGACCACAAGGACTACCTGCACCGCGGCGGGCGCACCGCCCGGGCCGGCGAGTCCGGGACGGTGGTCACCCTGGTGCTCTCCGAGCAGCGCCGGGAGACCTCCCGGCTGATGGCCGCGGCCGGCATCACCCCGCAGACCTCGAAGGTCACGCCGGGCAGCCAGGAGCTGGCGCAGATCACCGGCGCCCGGACGCCGTCCGGGACCCCGGTGGTCATCGCGGTGCCGGCGCCGGCCGCCTCCCCGGAGGGGCGCGGTTCCGGCGCCGGACCGGCTGCGGCGGGCCGCGGTCGCCGCGGCGGCCCGGGCGCGCGCCGGCGCCGCGGGCCCTCGCCGTCCGCGGTGCACCGCTCCGCGCAGCGACGGGCCGGCTGAGGCCGTGTCCGCCGGCGCCGCGCCGCCGAGGCCGGAGCGGGTCCGCACCGCCCGGCTGGTGCTGCAGGAGGTCTCGGTCGCGGAGGCGGCCGAGCTGGTGGACGGCCGTACCGCCGCCCGCGACTGGCTGGGCGGCAGCCCCGGCGAGGGCACCCGGGAGGGCGCGGGCATGGTGCTGCGCGCCGCCGAGGCCGGTTACCACAGCCCCGGTTGGGGCCTGTACGTGATCGTGCGGCGGGAGGACGGCGCGGCGGTCGGCGGGATCGGCTTCCACGGGCCGCCCGCCGACGGCTCGGTGGAGATCGGCTTCGACCTGGTCTCCCCCGGCCGCGGCCACGGCTACGCCACCGAATCGCTCGGCGCGCTCGCGGACACCGCGCTGCACCGGCCGGGGGTGGACAGGGTGGTCGCCACGGCCGCCCGGACCAACGAGCCCTCCCAGCGCGTCATGCTCCGCGCCGGATTCACCCTGGTCGGCCCGGACGACCTCGGCTCCCTGCTCACCTACGAACTGACGCTCCCCCGCTGATCGCCGAGCGGCCCGGGGCTAGACGAAGTGGATCAGCACGCGCCCCGGGTTGCGCGGGTCGATCTCGCGGCGGGCGTAGAGCTTGCGGATGTGCTTCTGGTCGAGGAAGGCGAGGACCCGCTTGGTCAGCTGTCCCGAGCCCTTCCCCGGGATGATCTCGGCGACCGGCTCGCCGGAGTGCGCGGCCGCGAACAGGAAGCTGCGCATGGCGAGCTCGATGTCCCGGTTGTTCCGGAAGATGGGGTGCAGGTCGAGGCTGAGCATGCCGCGATCCTGCCACCTCCGCCGTCGGATACTCTCGGTGGCCTGATGAGTGCCACTCTTGTCGTCAAGGATCTCGCCGCCGGGCACGGGGACCGCGTGCTGTTCTCCGGCCTCGACCTGGTCGTCGCGCCCGGGGACGTCATCGGGCTGGTGGGCGCCAACGGGGCCGGCAAGTCGACCCTGCTGCGGCTGCTGGCAGGCCTCGACGCACCCGAGGCGGGCGGCCTGCGGCTGAGCCCGCCGAGCGCGACCGTCGGCCACCTCCCGCAGGAGCCGGAGCGGCGGCCGGGCGAGTCTGTGCGGGAGTTCCTGGCCCGGCGCACCGGCGTGGCCGCGGCGCAGGCGGCGCTGGACCTCGCCACCCAGGGCCTGGTGGACGGCGCCCCGGACGCCGACGACGCCTACGCGACCGGCCTGGAGCGCTGGTTGGCCCTGGGCGGGGCGGACCTCGACGAGCGCGCTGAGGAGGTCACCGCCTCCCTGGGCCTGGCGGTGGACCTGGACCGGCCGATGACGGCGCTCTCCGGCGGCCAGGCGGCCCGCGCCGGCCTCGCCTCCCTGCTGCTCAGCCGCTACGACGTCTTCCTGCTGGACGAGCCGACCAACGACCTCGACCTGGACGGCCTGGAGCGGCTGGAGTCCTTCGTCTCCGGGCTGCGCGCCGGCACCGTCGTGGTCAGCCACGACCGCGAGTTCCTCGCCCGCACCGTGACCCGCGTGGTCGAACTCGACCTGGCCCAGCAGCAGGTGAACACCTACGGCGGCGGCTACGCCTCCTACCTGGAGGAGCGCGAGACCGCCCGCCGGCACGCCCGCGAGGAGTACGAGGAGTACGCCGGCACCCGCGCCGCGCTGGAGGCCCGGGCCCGCACCCAGCGGTCCTGGATGGAGAAGGGCGTGAAGAACGCCCGCCGCAAGGCCACCGACAACGACAAGATCGGCAAGAAGTTCCGCAGCGAGTCCACCGAGAAGCAGGCCGCGAAGGCCCGGCAGACCGAGCGCCTGATCGAGCGGCTGGAGGTGGTCGAGGAGCCCCGCAAGGAGTGGGAGCTGCGGATGGAGATCGCCGCCGCGCCGCGCTCCGGCGCCGTGGTGGCCACCGCGCACGGCGCGGAGGTGACCCGGGGCGGCTTCACGCTCGGGCCGGTGGACCTGCAGATCGACTGGGCGGACCGGGTGGCGATCACCGGAGCGAACGGCTCGGGCAAGTCGACGCTGCTGGCCGCGCTGCTGGGCCGGGTGGAACTGACCGCCGGGCGAACGGCCTTGGGCCCCGGCGTGGTGGTCGGCGAGGTCGACCAGGCGCGCGGGCTCTTCCACGGCAAGGACGCCTTGCTGGACGCCTTCGGCGCGGCCGTGCCGGATCTCGCACCGGCCGAAGTCCGCACGCTGCTGGCCAAGTTCGGCCTCAAGGCGGCGCACGTGCTGCGGCCCGCGGCCACCCTGTCGCCCGGCGAGCGGACCCGCGCCGCGCTGGCGCTGCTGCAGGCCCGCGGGGTGAACCTGCTGGTGCTGGACGAGCCCACCAACCACCTCGACCTGCCCGCCATCGAGCAGCTGGAGTCGGCGCTCGCCTCCTATACCGGCACCCTGCTGCTGGTGACCCACGACCGCCGGATGCTGGACGCCGTCGCCACCACCCGCCGCCTGCGCGTCGACGCCGGGCGGGTCAGCGAGCTGTAGGCGGGCCGGAGGCTACCGGCCGGGCTGCCGCAGGATATCCGCGGCCGGTCACCACGCCTCGTCGAGGCGGGCGCGGATCTCCTGCGGCAGCCCGCCGGCGAGGGCGTCCATGGCCTCGTCCAGCTGGGCGGTGCCGCTGACACCGAGGACCGGCACGACCGGCTGCTCGCCGGCCATCCAGGCCAGCACGAGTTGGCCCCGGTTCAGCCCGCTCTCCCGGGCGAGCGCGTCCAGCACATTCAGCCGGCGCTTGTTGTCCGGCGTGTCGTACTCCGGGGCGAAGGAGCGGTCGGCGCGCGTGTAGGCACCGCCCAGCAGCGGCGAGTAGCCCTGAAGCCGGATCCCCTCCTGCCGGGCGTAGGCGAGCAGTCCTGCGTCGATCGCGCGCTGCGGCGCGATGTCCGCGCCGGGGTCGGGCACGAGGTAGCTGTGCCGCAACTGGACGACCTCGTAAGGGGCGTGGCCGCGCTCGGCCGCCAAGTCCCGTGCGGCGCGCAGCCGGTCGGTGGCGAGGTTGCTCGCACCCAGCACTCCCACCGATCCGGCCCGCACCAGGGCGTCGAACGCACCGATGGTTTCGGCGAGTCGCGTGCCCGCGTCGTCGATGTGCGCGACGTACAGGTCGAGCCGGTCGGTCCGCAGCCGCTCGGTGCTGGCGCGGAACTGCGCCTCGATCACCGCCGCGCCCAGCCCCTCGGCGGCCTCGGGCCACGGCGCGCCGAGAGGCTCCGGCCGGGAGCCGACCTTGCTCGCGAGCAGCACCTCGTCCCTGGTCCCGCGGTCGGCGAGCCAGCGCCCGATCACCCGCTCGGACTCCTCGCCGGTGCCGCCCTCGGCCCAGAAGGCGTAGCAGTTGGCGGTGTCGATCAGCCGGCCGCCGCGTTCGAGGTAGCGGTCCAGCACCTCGCGGGCGGTCTTCTCGGGGACGGTGGTGCCGAAGTACATCGTGCCCAGGCAGACCCGCGCGGCGGCCAGTCCGGCTCGGACCTCGGCGCTGTAGCTGCTCATGAGACGCGAACTCCCTTGTCTGCGGTCGACGGTGGCGTCCGGGAGTTCGCACGCGGCCCGGACGGCGGTGCACGGATCCGCGGGCGCCGAGCACTCGCCGGCCCGTTCGGAAGGCATTCCCCGCCTTTTCGGCGAGTAGGCGCGGGTGGCCCTCGGGAATCGGGCGGAGTTCGGGAAGTCCGTACACGGCGTCGACGAGATGCGCGCCGACCGGTCCAGCCGCGCGTGGCGCACCGCGGCGAGGTCGGCGCCGTGCGGCGCGCCGCTGTCACGGACTGCGGGCTGCAGACGGCTGGAACCGGAAACGCGCACCGCGGAAATCCCCCGCCGATACACGGATTTCCGCATCGATCGTCGCGGACGATTGTTACGCCCGGGATAACGTCATGTGTCGTGTCCTCGCTATCGCCGGACGCGGCCGGAATCTCGACCGAACGGGGAACCGCGGAATTCAGCGACCGTATTTCGGCCAATCCACCGACCGGTTCCGGACCGCGCGGCCCGGCGTCCGCGACCCCTGCCGGCCGGGCGGCATCACGCCCCGGCCGGGCGGTACCACGCCGGACGGCCCGCGGGCCGCTCCCGCACGGGGGCCACCGCCTCTGGCGCGCCGCGCCGCGCACCTCCCGGGCACCTGGCGATCGCACAGGGTTTCAGGAAAGGCATCTTGTGCTCTTGCTGTGAGCACCACTACGGTTCCCCTGGTTCGCACCACGCACAGGGGTGACAGAGATCTTGTCATGCCAGCGACATCACCATCGCGAACTGCACGGCTCCCCCTTCCGTCCCGCCGCCGCGCTGCCCGGAAACCCAGCGGATCCCCGAGATCCCCGGGCCGCGGTGACTTCCCCTCAAGGAGGGCCGCACGTTGCAAGGTCTCCTCTCGATACGCCGCGCCGCGCTCGCCGCGGTGTCCGTGACCGCGCTCGCCGCGGGCGCGATCGGCGCCATCGCCCCGGCCGCCTCGGCCGCGGGCTCCGGCGTCAGCTTCCGCAACGTCTGCGCCGCACCGAGCAAGGTCGGGCAGATGTCCTGCCTCGCGCTGGTGCGCACCGACGTCACCGAGCCCCAGGCGCTGCGCTCGGACGCGGTCACCCCGGACGCCACCCCCTCCGGTTACGGGCCCTCGGACCTCCAGAGCGCCTACAACCTCCCCTCCAACGGCGGCTCCGGCGCCACGGTCGCGATCGTCGACGCCTACGACGACCCGAACGCCGAGTCCGACCTGGCCGCCTACCGCAGCCAGTACGGCCTGCCGTCCTGCACCACCGCCAACGGCTGCTTCGAGAAGGTCAGCCAGACCGGCAGCACCACCTCGCTGCCGACCGCCGACTCCGGGTGGGCCGGCGAGATCTCGCTCGACCTGGACATGGTCTCGGCGGTCGCGCCGAACGCCCACATCCTGCTGGTCGAGGCGAACAGTTCCAGCATGAGCGACCTGGGCACCGCGGTGAACCGCGCGGTCACCATGGGCGCGAAGTACGTCTCCAACAGCTACGGCGGCTCGGAGTCCTCCTCCGACACCAGCTACGACAGCTCGTACTTCAACCACCCCGGCGTGGCCATCACGGTCTCCTCGGGTGACGAGGCCTACGGCGCCGAGTACCCGGCGGCCTCGCAGTACGTGACGGCGGTCGGCGGCACCTCGCTGTCCCGCTCCTCCTCCACCTCGCGCGGCTGGACCGAGTCGGTGTGGAAGACCAGCTCCACCGAGGGCGGCGGCTCCGGCTGCTCGGCCTACGACGCCAAGCCGAGCTGGCAGACCGACACCGGCTGCTCCAAGCGCACCATCGCCGACGTCTCCGCGGTCGCCGACCCGGCCACCGGCGTCGCCGTCTACCAGACCTACGGCGGCAGCGGCTGGGCCGTCTACGGCGGCACCAGCGCCTCCTCGCCGATCATCGCCTCGGTCTACGCCGACGCGGGCACCCCGGGCTCCAGCGACCGCCCGTCGCAGTACCCGTACCTGCACACCAGCTCGCTGAACGACGTGACCTCGGGCAACAACGGCTCCTGCTCGCCGTCCTACCTCTGCACCGCCGGCGCCGGCTACGACGGCCCGACCGGTCTGGGCACCCCGAACGGCCTGGCGGCCTTCACCGCCGGCGGCGGTGGCGGCACCGGCAACGAGACGGTCACCGTGACCAACCCGGGCAGCCGGACGGCCACCGTGGGCACCGCGGTCTCGCTCCAGGTGAGCGCGTCCGACTCGGCCGGCAAGTCCCTGACCTACAGCGCGACCGGGCTGCCGGCCGGGCTGTCGATCTCCTCCTCCGGCCTGATCAGCGGCACCCCGACCACGGCCGGGACCTACTCGACCACGGTCACCGCGACCTCCGGCACCGCCTCCGGGTCGGCGTCCTTCACCTGGACCGTCAGCTCCTCCGGCGGCACCAGCGGCTGCACCTCCACCGGCCAGAAGCTCGGCAACCCCGGCTTCGAGACCGGCACCGCCTCGCCCTGGACGATGTCCTCCGGCGTCCTGAACAACGACACCACGGACGAGCCGGCGCACAGCGGCAGCTGGGACGCCTGGCTGAACGGCTACGGCAGCACCCACACCGACACGGTGTCCCAGTCGGTGACCATCCCGTCCGGCTGCTCGGCCACCTTCTCCTTCTACCTGCACATCGACACCGACGAGTCGACGACCGGCACGGCCTACGACACCCTCAAGGTGCAGGTCGGCTCGACCACGCTGGCCACGTACTCGAACCTCAACGCGGCCTCCGGCTACTCGCTGAAGTCCTTCAACCTCTCCAGCTACGCCGGTCAGACCGTGACGCTGAAGTTCACCGGCAGTGAGGACTCCTCGCTGCAGACGTCCTTCGTCGTGGACGACACGGCCCTGACGGCCAGCTGACGCCCCGTCACGGATCCCGGTCCCCCACCCGCCTTCGCGGGTGGGGGACTTCCGCGTTCCGGGGCCGGTCGCGGCCTGCCGCGGCCCGTCCCCTCATCCGGCCGCTCCGCCGTGCCGCGGTGGCGGTGATCCGCGTAGGGTGCGGGGCGAGGACGCCCCGCACGCGAAGGAGGACGCCGATGGCCACGGACGACCAGGCGGCCGTCGAGGCGAAGCTGGTGGAGGACGTCGTCGCCTCCTTCGCCGCCTGCCCGGACCCCCGGCTGAAGGAGCTGATGGGCTCCCTGGTCCGGCACCTGCACGCCTTCGTCCGCGAGGTGCGGCTGACCGAGGAGGAGTGGCGCGCGGCGATCGGCTTCCTCACCGAGGCCGGCCGCGTCACCGACGAGGTCCGCCAGGAGTTCGTGCTGCTCTCGGACGTCCTCGGCGCCTCGATGCAGACCGTCAACGTCAACCACGCGTCCTACCGGGGCGCCACCGAGGCGACCGTGCTGGGCCCGTTCTTCGTGGAGGACGCCCCGGAGGTGGAGCTGGGCGGCGACCTCTCCTTCGGCGCGCCCGGCGAGCCGTGCTGGGTCGAGGGCCGGGTCACCGGCACCGACGGAACCCCCCTCGCGGAGGCCCGGATCGAGGTCTGGGAGGCCGACCGGGACGGCCGCTACGACGTGCAGTACGACGCCTCCGCGCGTGCCGCACGCGGGCGCCTGTACGCCGACGCGGACGGCGGCTACCGCTTCTGGGGTCTGACCCCGACGCCGTACCCGATCCCGGACGACGGCCCGGTCGGCCGGCTGCTGGCCGCGGCCGGCCGCTCGCCGCTGCGCGCCGCGCACCTGCACTTCAAGGTCACCCACCCCAGCCGGCGGACACTGGTGACGCACATCTTCCCGCAGGGCGACCCGATCGGCCGCCGCGATTCGGTCTTCGGCGTGAAGGACTCGCTGGTCAAGAAGTTCGCGCGGCAGCCGGTCGGCACCCCGACCCCGGACGGGCGGGTGGTCCGAGGCAGCTGGAGCCGGGTCCGCTTCGACATCGTGCTGGCACCGGCGGAGAGCTGAGCGTCCGGGGATTGCCGGACCGACGGACCGTCAGCACCCGTGCCGGGACGACGTCGAACCCAGCGCCGCCGCGGCGTCGCGCTCCGGGGCCTGGTGGGACTCACCCCTGAAGCGCCCGACCGGCCCGGTGGCGCTGACCGCCGCCCCCGCCGTCCGGCCGGGCGGCCGTCCGGGGCGAGCACCTGCGCGGCCGCGCGGAGCGGGTCCCGGCGAAGGTTCCTCGCGCTCCGGGAGTGGATCGGGGGCCGCCGCCTCGGTGCTGCGCCGGGCCCGGCCGAGACGCTGCCGCTTCCGGGCGTCGGCACCATCGACGAGCCGAAGCACGCCTGGAGGCCCGTCGGTTCGACCGTGGGCCGCTGCCGCGCGTCCGCCCGGAGCCCGGCTCCGCGCGCCCGCGGCGCCCGCAGCGCCCGAGCCGCGCCCACCCGGAGCCGGGCTCATCTCCAAGTCCCGTCGTCGGACCGGCAGTCGGCGCCCGCGCAGTTCACGCGGCGGATCCCGGGACTTCGTCCGCTCCGCGGACCGGGCGCGACCGGTGTTCGAACTATTCGCTGGCGACGCGGGGTTCTCATACTTTCCGGTCCGAGTGATTGACGGCCCGTGAGCACCGTGGCTTTAATACGCTAGCGGGTCATGGACGCGTCAATGTGTTCAACAAATGAACCCGCGCGGCACCACCCCGGCCACCACCCCCAACCCCCTTGAAGAAAGGCGGGATCACATGCAGCACGAAGTGGGAGCGCTCCCACACCCCTCCCCCGGCCGTCGCAGCCGGCGGTTACCGATCGTCGGCGGCACGCTGACCGCGGCCGGCCTCGCCTCCGGGCTGGTCCTCGCGGCGCTCGCGGCCGGCCCGGCGCAGGCGGCAGCGCCGTCCGCGGCCCACGGCGCGGCGGCCGCGGTGCCCGCCGCCACGGGCGCGGGCGCCGGCTACTGGCACACCTCCGGCAGCCAGATCCTGGACTCCAACGGCAACCCGGTCCGCATCGCCGGCATCAACTGGTACGGCTTCGAGACCACCGACCAGGTGCCGCACGGCCTGTGGGCCCAGGACTACAAGTCGATCATCGACGACATCAAGAACCTCGGCTACAACACCATCCGGATCCCGTTCTCCAACCAGATGGTCGAGTCGCCCGTCGTCCCGTCCAACATCGGCTTCTACGGCAACTCCGGCCCGATCAACACCGACCTCAAGGGCCTGAACTCGCTGCAGATCATGGACAAGATCGTCAGCTACGCGGGCACGGACGGGCTCCGCGTGATCCTGGACGACCACCGCTCGGAGGCCGGCAACTCGGCCGAGGACAACGGCCTCTGGTACACCAGCGCCTACCCGTCCTCCGCGTGGCTGAAGGACTGGGACACCATCGCCAAGCGCTATGCGGGCAACCCCACGGTGATCGGTTTCGACCTCAGGAACGAACCGCACACCCCCACCGGTGACACCTACAGCCAGGGCGCCACCTGGGGAACCGGCGACACCGCCACCGACTGGCGGCTGGCCGCCGAGTCGGCCGGCAACGAGGTCGAGGCCGACGACCCGGGCGCGCTGGTCTTCGTCGAGGGGATCAGCAACTTCCCCAACTCCTCGGGCGGTCAGGACACCGACTGGTGGGGCGGCAACCTGGAGGGCGTCGCGCAGTACCCGGTGCAGCTCTCCTCGCCGAACCACGTGGTGTACTCCGCGCACGACTACGGGCCGAACCTGTTCCAGCAGACCTGGTTCAACTCCTCGACCACGGCGTCGAGTCTGGACTCGGTGTGGGACCAGCACTTCGGCTACATCGCCGAGCAGGGCATCGCGCCGGTGTGGGTCGGCGAGTTCGGCACCGGCAACGCGGCGACCGACGCCTCCGACAGCACGGCCGGCTCGCAGGGCCAGTGGTTCTCCGACCTGGTCTCCTACATCGGCGCCAACAAGCTGAGCTGGACCTACTGGGCGCTCAACGGTGAGGACTCGTACGCGCTGCTGGACAGCAACTACGACCCGACGCCGGCCTCCGCGGCCAAGCAGTCCGAGCTGGCGGGGATCGAGTTCCCGCTGTCGGGCTCGGGCAGCACCACCGGCACGGGCAGTGGAACGCCTACCCCGACACCGACACCGACCCCCACCCCGACCCCGACACCCACGCCCACTCCGACGCCCACGCCCACGCCCACCGCGGGCACGAGCTGCCATGTCAGCTACACGAACTCCGAGTGGGCCGGCGGCTTCTCGGCGACCGTGGACGTGAAGAACACCGGCACCTCCGCGATCAACGGCTGGACGCTGGGCTTCACCTTCGGCGGTGACCAGCAGGTCACCAGCCCCTACAACGTCACGCTCACCCAGAGCGGGGCGAAGGTCAGCGCCACCAACCTCAGCTACAACGCCACCATCGCGCCGGGCTCCGACACCACCTTCGGCTTCAACGGGACCTGGTCGAAGAGCGACGCGGCGCCCACCGGCTTCACCCTCAACGGCACGGCCTGCGCCACCGGCTGAGGCCGAGCCCGGACCGCTCCACCGGACTCGCTCCACGAACGCTCCACCGAGACCCATCACCGGATCCACCCACCGAGCAAGGGAATCGTCATGAGCCGCACCACCCTTCTGCGCAGACTGCGCAAACTCCGCTCGCTGGCCACCGCCGCGGCGGTCACCGCCGCCGTGCTGCTGCCGGTCGGCGTCGCCTCCCAGCCCGCCATGGCCGACACGACCACCTGCAGCGGATCGGCCACCATCCCGATCCAGAACGGCGAGTACACGATCCAGGCCAACGAGTGGAACTCCTCGCTCCAGCAGTGCCTGGACTACTCCAGCGGCACCGCCTGGTCGGTGAGCACCGCCAACTTCAACACCGCGACGAACGGCGCCCCGGCCACCTACCCGTCGATCTACAAGGGCTGCCACTGGGGCAACTGCACCACCGGCTCCAACCTGCCGATCCAGGTCAGCAATCTGGCGAGCGCCACCACCTCGTGGAGCACCACCCAGCCGGCCTCCGGGGCCTACGACGTCGCCTACGACCTGTGGACCAACTCGACGCCGACCACCACCGGCCAGCCCGACGGCAGCGAGATCATGATCTGGCTGAACAGCCGCGGCGGCGTCCAGCCCTTCGGCTCGCAGACCGGCACCGCCTCGGTCAGCGGCCACAACTGGAACGTCTGGACCGGCCAGCAGACCTCCTGGAAGATCATCTCCTACGTCCTCCAGGGCGGTAGCACCTCGATCAGCAACCTGGACGTCAAGGCGCTGCTCGCGGACGCCGAGTCGCGCGGTTCGGTGAGCGCCTCCGACTACCTGATCGACGCCGAGGCCGGCTTCGAGATCTGGCAGGGCGGCCAGGGCCTGGCCACCAACAGCTTCTCCTTCGACGCCACCGCGGGCAGCGGCAGCACCGGCGGCACCGGTGGTGGCGGCGGCACCGGCGGTGGCGGCGGCACCGGCGGCACGGGCGGCGGCACCGGCTCCGGCACCCCCTCCTGCTCCGCCTCGCTCGCGGTCGCCAGCTCCTGGAGCGGCGGTCTCACGGCCAACGCGACGGTCACCAACACCGGCACCGCCCCGCTCAACGGCTGGACCGTCAAGTGGACCTGGCCCAACGGCCAGCAGATCACCGGCTCCTGGAACGCCAACGTGACGCAGTCCGGCTCCGCGGTGACCGCGTCCAACCTCTCCTACAACGGCGCGATAGCCGCCGGCGGTTCGACCTCGTTCGGCTTCCAGGCGAACGCGTCCACCTCCGCGCTGCCGACCGCCACCTGCACCGCCTCCTGACCGCTCTCCCCCACCCCGCCCGCGCCGCCGCGCCCCTTGCGGCGGCGCGGGTGCGTGCTCAGCCGCCTCAGAGTTAACTCTTGGATAACTGACGCCGATCGACCCCCTCCGAAGTGGCGGCGGCGCGAAGCCACCCGTCATAGTGAGGCGACTTCGAACAGGTGTGGTGGTCATTGTGGGGGCGACGCGGCGCGCCGTGCGGGCGTTGATGCTGCTCATGGGCTTCTACGGCATGGGCTTCGGTCTGCTGGCCGTTCTCGTGGCGGTCAACGCCGCCGTGCTGTCCCGGGGTGGCGCGGGGGCGTTCGAGGGCCGCCTGCTGATCTTCAGCTGCGTGGTCGCGATCCCGGTGGTCCGCGGCATCTTCTTCACCCGCGCCGGCAACCGGATGCGCAAGCCCCCGGGCGTCGCCGTCTCCCCGCACCAGCAGCCCGCCCTCTGGCACCGCGTCGCGGACCTCGCCCGCCTGATGGGCACCCGCCCGCCGCGCGAACTGCGGATCGTGCCGGACGTCAACGCCTTCGTCCACGAGAACGCGTGGCTCGGCGGACTGCTGCCGGGCAGGCGGAGGATGTTCGTCGGCGCGCCGCTGCTGATCGGGCTGACTCCGGCGCAGCTCGACGTGGTCCTCTGCCACGAACTGGGGCACTACTCCAACAAGGACACCCGGCTCACCGCGCTGGTGCGGCGCGGCCGCGACTCGATGCTCACCACGGTCCGGCTGTTCGCCGGCCGCCGCACCGGCAGGCAGGTCCTCTTCCGCCTCTACCACGGCTACGCCATGTACTTCCTGCGCACGACCCAGGCCATGAGCCGGCAGCAGGAACTCGCCGCGGACCGCGAGGCCGTGCGGATCGCGGGCCGCGCCAACACCGCCCTCGCCCTGCGGCAACTCGCCGCGGTCGAAGCCGCGTTCGACTTCTACGAGGCCCACTACCTCACCGCCGGTGAGGCCGCCGGACTGCTTCCGCGCGCCGACGAGCTGCTCGGCGGCTTCCGGCACCTGCTGGCGTCCCCGGCCCGGGCCGCCGAGTTGGCCGAGGTGCGCGCCAACCCGCCCGAGCGCGAGCCGAGTCCGTACGACTCCCACCCGCCGCTCCACGAACGCATCGCCGTGATCGAGGCGCTGCCCGACGACGGGCGCGGCACGGACACCGGCAGCGCGCTGTCGCTGGTGGCCGACCCTGCGGGGCTGTTCGCCGCCGTGGCCCGGGACATGCTGGCCCGCTCCGGCAAGCCGGAGAAGACCGCCGGGCTGCGGGAGGCCGACTGGGCGACGCTGGCCCGGGAAGCCGGGCGGGCGAAGGCGGCGCGGTCCGCCGACCCGCTGGCGGAGGCCGCCCGGGCGTTCGCGCCCGCCGGTGACTCGCCGGGCTCGTGGGCCGCCCTGCGGCTGGTGCTGGACCTCGCCGACGCGGGCCGGCTGGACGAGCTCGCCGACAAGCTGCCCGAGCCGCAGCGCGCCCGCGGCACCAGCGGCCCGGTCCGCGCCCAGCACCTGCGCACCGACCTGCAGAAGCGGCTGCTCGACCTGGCGAAGCTGGCCCTAGCCGAGATCGGGCGCGCGGACTGGCCGCTGGACTGGTCCGAGGTGAACGCCTTCGAGGCGCCCGGCATCGCCCCCGCCCAACTCCAGGCGGCGGTACGGGCCGTCGTCGCGTACTCACCGGACACCGCGCCACTGCGCCGACTCACCGGTTGCTGACCGGCTGCTGACCGATTGCTCAACGCCGCGCCCCTACCCGGGAACGCACCCCACCCGAGAAAGAGAGCACAACCATGTCCGGAACGCTGTTCGGACGCCTCACCGGCCGCGCTCGCCGGGCCGACGCCGCGGCGGTCGCCGTGGCCGCCGCGGCGGCTCGCCGGGCGGCGAACCCCGTCGCCCCGCAGGACGCCGTCCGGGGCCGCACCATCGTCCCCGGCGACTACGGCATGCCGGCGCGCGCGGAGCTGCGCACCGACCTGATCCGCCCGCTGCCCGCCCTGCACGCCGCCCGCGCGGCGGCGGAGGCCGGGGACTGGCGTCCGGCCTCGGCCGTCATGCAGCAGGCCGGCGGCGACTGGGAGTTCCGCTACCTCTGCACCACCTGGTTCGCGGAACTCGCGCCCAAGGACGACGCATGGCTGCGCGCCTGGCGCCGCGAGGCCCCGGAGGACCCGGCCGCGGCGGTGATCCACGCCCGCTCGCTGGTGGACATCGCCTGGTCGATCCGCGGCAGCGGCTGGGCGAAGGACGTCACCCCCGAGCAGTGGGAGGGCTTCCACCGGGTGCTGGAACAGGCCCCGGAGGCCTGCCTGGCGGCGGCGGAGCTCTTCCCGGCGGACCCGACGCCCTGGATCGTGCACTTCGGGGTGGCCCTCGGGCTCGGCTACTCCCACGACGACTTCCGCGCGCTGTGGGCGCAGGCCTCGGCACGGGACCCCTTCCACGTCAAGGCACACCTGGCCGCCATGGACTACTGGAGGCCGCGCTGGCACGGTTCCCCGGAGCTGATGAGCGGCTTCGTCGAGAACGCGATCGCCACCGCCCCGCGCGGCTCGCTGCTCACCCTGCTCCGGCTGGACATGCTCAACACCGAGCAGAAGCCGAAGGAGGCCGAGGAGCAGGCCGCCTTCTGGCAGAGCCCGGAGGTGCGGCACGCGATCGACGCGGGCCTCGCCGACCTGGCCGCCGCACGCCCCGACCACCTGCGGGTCGACGCGCTGCGCAGCTGGCTCGCCTTCTTCCTCACCAAGTCCGGCCGGTACGCCGAGGCGGTGTGGATGTTCCGTCGGCTGGGCGACTGCGCGGCGGCCCAGCCGTGGTCCTACTCCGCCGACGGCACCGCCCTGTTCACCGCCACTCGGGTCAACGCCGTGCTGGGCTGGGAGGACGCCGGCCGCCCGGCGCTCCCGGACGGCCGGTCCCCGCTGTCCGACCACTGACCGCTGACCACCGAGTACCGGCCACTCGCGACCACCCACCACTCACGACCGGCGACCCCGGACCGACGAAAGGAGCCGGCGTGCCCGGCACCGCCCAGCAGCACCCCGCAGCCCCCGCCCCGGCGGCTCCCGCGCCGGGGGCTCCCGCGCCGGGGGCTCCCGCATCCGGCTCGGCCCCGGAAGACCTCGGCGCTCGGCTCGGCTCGTACGGCACCGCGCGCTGGGGCGCCCTCCAGGTGGCCAACCACGTGTTCCTCGCGCTGGTGGCCACCGCCATGGTCGTCACCATCCCGTTCGCGGTGTGGATCGTGCGGGCGCTGCTGCTCTCCCCCAACTTCTCCGCCACGACCCGGGCCAGGCGGGTGGAGGTGTACGAGCAGGGCGTGGTGCTGCTCGGCCGGGACGGGCCGGACGCGGTGTTCCGCTTCGACTCGCTGGCGCTCCGGTCCAGCATCGTCGTCAAGCGCGTCTACGGCATCCAGCTGAACGCCCGGCACGTCCACACGCTGACCGACGCCTCCGGCAGGACGCGCGTGCTCACCGAGCTGTACCAGGGGATCGACGCGCTCGCGCAGCAGCTGCAGGAGGGCGTGGCCCGGGCCCAGTTGGCGGGAGTCCTGGCCGCGGTCCGGTCGGGGCAGGAGGTCTCCTTCGGGCCGATCGCCGTGCGGCCCGACGGAATCGCCACCCCGCGCGGGCTGCTGGCCTGGGACGCGCTCCACCGGATGGACATCGTCAACGGCGTGATCCAGATCCGGGCCCACGGCAAGCGCCTGCTGTTCGCCTCGGTGAAGGCCTCCGCGGTGCTGAACCGCCAGTGCATGCTGGCCGCGATCGGCCGGCTCCGCCCGCCGAGGCGCTGAACCGCCGTCCCGGCCCCGCCCGGCGCTAGCGCTCGTGGCCCGCGCGCAGCCAGGCGATGTACTCGGCGGCCGCGGCGGCGGTGTCGTACGCGGGGGCGAACCCGGTGTCCTCGCGCAGGCGGGTGGTGTCGAGCCACTGCGCCGGCGCGGGGTCCCCGCCCTCGCCGTCGCCCTTCCCCTCCCGCGAAGGCAGTCCGGCCTGGAACCCCGGCTCGGCCGCGGCGATTGCGGCGATCACCTCCGCGCTGCTGGTGGCGCGGCCGGAGCCCACGTTGTAGGTGGTGTGGCGCAGGCCTGGCGTCAGCGCGAGGAGCGCCAGCGCCCGGCCGGTGTCCGCGACATAGCAGAGGTCGAGGGCGTCCTCCGCGTACGGCGGCCGCAGCAGGCCCGACAGGTCGGGCGCCGTGCGGTGTGCGGCGGCATGGACGAGCGCGGAGGCCGGGAAGAACGGGTCGGGCAGATGGCCGCCCGGGCCCCAGGTGCCCCCGATCCGCGCGTTGACGATCTCGATGCCGGTCGCGGGACCGAGCTGCCCGGCCAGCAGTTCGCCGATCTTCTTGGTGGTCGGGATGACGTGGAAGTGCCGCATCGGCAGCGGGAGTTCCTCACCGAGCGGCCCTGCGGCCCCGACGCCGGCGTAGACGCCGACAGTGCTGGCGGCCACCACCCGCCGCACGCCCCACTCGCGCGCGACCCGCAGGACGTTGAGGAAGCCGTCGACGCCGGCGGCGGCCGCCGCGATCGGGTCGTCGACGCCGGACTCCCAGGGCAGCGTGATGGCGAGGTGGACGATGCCGGTGATCTTCCGGCCCCGGCCCGCCTCCCGCAGGCTCTCCAGGTCCGCGATGTCTCCCCGCGCCAGCCGCACGGGCAGGTCGGCGAGCTGCGGGGGCACCTCCGGCTTGCGCCGCTGCAGCAGCAGGGTCTCCTCGCCCGCGGCATGGAGCGCGCGGACGGTGTGCGTTCCGATGAATCCGGCTCCGCCGGTCACGAGAATCATGGCGACTTCTTTCGTCAGCACTGGTGATTGTCAGTGAGGTGATCGTCAGCGATGCTGACTATCAGCCTAGGGGTAAACTCGGGCCCATGCCAACCCCACCCCCGCGGCGACCGCGCCCCCGGGAGCCGCACGAGTCGCTCGTCTACCTGGTCAAGCACGCCCACCTGCGGCTGAGCACGCTGGCGGACGAGGCGCTGGCCCCGCTGGGGATCGACGGCAAGGATCTCGGCGCGCTCCGGGTGATCGTCGGCCGCGAGCCGATGTCCCAGCAGGAGGTCGCGGCGAGGCTGCGCGTCGACCGAACCACGATGGTCGCCCTGATCGACGCGCTCGAAGCCAAGGGGATCGTCACCCGCCGCCCCGACCCGAAGGACCGCCGCCGCAACGCCATCGAGCTCACCGACGCCGGCCTCGTCCTCTACGAGCGCGCCGACGCCACCTACGCGGCGGCCGAGCAGGAGTTCCTCTCCCCCCTCGACCCGGCCGCCGCCGACGCGTTCCGCCGCTCCCTCCGCGCCCTCCTCACCCCGCCGGGCGGAAGTCCCTCGCCTTGATCTTCGCGTACCGGGGACCGGCGCCCGACATGTCGTGGAAGCAGAACGTGTCGCGCGAGGGAGGACGCGCCTGCGGCCCGGGACGAGCGGCCTTCGGCGCCTCAGAGCCTCAGCGCCTCGGCGCCTCAGGGCCTCAGCTCTCGACGGCGAGGCGCACGCCCAGGCCGATGAACACGCCCCCGGTCGCCACGTCGAGCCGGCGGCGCGCCGCCCGGCGCCGGCCGAGCCAGTCCCCGATCCGGCCCGCGAGCACTCCCACGGTGCCGTCCACCAGGAACTCGAGCACCACGAAGACCGCGCCGAGGACGAGGAACTGCAGCCAGACCCGCCCGAGACGGGGATCGACGAACTGCGGTAGGAAGGCGATCGTGAAGGTGACCATCTTCGGGTTCACCAGATTCGTCAGCAGTCCGCGAAGGTACGCGCGCCGACCGGAGATCCCGCCGCCCGCGCCCGGGTGCTCGAACCGCCCCTCGCCCCGGTGGCGGATCGCCTGCACCCCCAGGTACACGAGGTAACCGGCACCGGCCAACCGCAACGCGGTGAACGCGGCCGGCGCGGCCGCGAAGAACGCCGACAGTCCCGCCGCCGCGAGCGTTATGTGCACGACCTCGCTCGTCGCCACCCCGGCAGTCGCGAGCAACCCGGCGCGTGCGCCGCCCCGCATCCCGCACCCGAGGATGAACAGCATGTCCGGCCCTGGGCTGACCATCGCGACCATCGTGGTGGCGAGGAACAGGCCGAAGAGGTGCGGTTCGACAGGCATGCCACCGATGCTCGCCCGGTCGGGGCCGCCGCGCAATCGAAATCCGGGCCCCGCGGCACAACCGCCGCCCGCGCTGCGGGCGGCGGTTGTGCCGCGATGCCGGGCTACGCGCCGTTGCCGTGGCCGTTGCCGTTGCCGGACTTCAGCTGGTGCGGGAGGGTCTGGGTGGCTCCCGGCCGCGGCGGCATCGGCTGGGTCGCGGCCGTGGTCTGCGCGGCCAGGTTCGCGGCCGTGGTGTCGGCCTCGAACTGCGGGTTCCCAGGGGCCGGTTGGGGCCTCCTGAAGTCCAGCGCGCCGGTGAGGTCGCCGAAGGTCCTCCGGCGCCAGGCGCTGATCGGGCCGAAGGTGACCGGGCCGTGGCCGGACAGGCCGCCCGCGGCGGTGATCGCCTCGATGAACCGGAGTCCGGAGGTGTGGTCGGAGACCTCGGAGAAGACCCTGCCGCCCACCGTCCACGGCGAGACGATGATGCACGGCACCCGGAAGCCCGCGCCCACCGGAAGCCCGCCGCCCGGGGTGCCCTTCGGCGAGGGCACCTGCACGAACTCCTCCGGGTACTCGCGGACGCTCGGCACCGGCGGCGGCACGTGGTCGAAGAACCCGTCGTTCTCGTCGTAGTTGAGCACGAAGACGGTCGAGTTCCACAGCTCCTCGTTGGCGGCGAGGGCCTCCAGCTTGGACGCCAGGTACTGCGCTCCCGCCGCCGGCAGGTTCGGCGGGTGCTCGTCCGCCGCGCCCGGCATCAGCAGCCAACTGACGTCCGGCAGCACGCCGTTGGCGCAGTCCTCCTCGAAGGCCAGGTCCGGGTCGCCGGCCGGGGTGGGCGCGGCGGGGTTGCCGACGCCGCCGGGAGTGCCGTCGCCGAACAGCGTGCCGCCGGTCATGATCGGGTTGTAGAGGGCGTGCGGCAGGATCGTCGGGCTCTGGAAGTTGGCGAACCAGGAGAACACGTTGAACCCGCTGGTCGCGCCCGAGAAGTAGTTCTTGACGGTGTAGCCCGCGTCGTACAGGACCTCAGCCGCCGAGGGGTAGGTCAGCGGGTTCGGCGTCACCGTCTCCAGCACCGGTCCGCCGAACTTGCCCTGCGGGTCGTTGGATCCGGACATCCAGACCACCCGGTTGGGGTCGGTCGGGCCGAGCACCGAGCAGTGGTAGTTGTCCAGCAGGGTGAACGACTCGGCCAGCGCCCAGTGGAAGGGGATGTCCTCCCGGGTGTAGTAGCCCATCGTGTAATGGCCGTTGGCGGCGCCGTCGGAGGCGATGTGGGTGGTCAGCCAGCCGTCCATCGCGCCGTTGTTCCACGAGCCGTGCTGGTCGCGCCAGTCGTGGGAGAGCGACGGGACCGCCGCCGCGCCGGTGGTGATGGTGGACATGTGGAACGGCTCCAGGTAGCCGTCCGGGTTCGCCGGATCGGGCTGCTGGAACACCGAGTTGCCGTTCGGCAACGTGACGGCGGTCGGGTCGTCGAAGCCGCGCGCGCCGGGGTAGGTCCCGAAGTAGTGGTCGAACGACCGGTTCTCCATCATCACGTACACGACGTGCTTGATCTGGGAGAGATCGGCCTTGCCAGAGGCCCCCTCGCCCGACGCCGCCGTGGCGGCCCGGGCGAGGCTCTCCGGCAGGGTCCCGGCCAGGCCGGCGGCCCCGGCGAGGGCCGCCGCGCCGGCCACGAACCGGCGGCGCGACATCAGCGCGCCGACCGGTGAGTCGCCGACCGCGGCCCCGGACTGGGGAGTTGCTCGCTTGCTGCTCATCGTCCTTCTTCTCTTCGCTCTCGTGGTCCGGGACCGGTCAGGACGCCGACGGAGCCGTCGGGCCCGCCGCGCTGCCGGACTTCGCGACGCCCAGCACCTCGGCGACCGCGCTGTTCTTGGTGTCCGCGATGTACAGCAGGTCCGTGGACGGGTCGACGGCCACCGCGAAGGGGGTGTTGAGCTTCGAGTCGGCCGGGGCCGCGCCGCTGCTCTCTCCGCCCGCCCGGGCCGAGGAGTTGACCACCGTGGAGATGACCCCGTCCGGAGTCACCTCGCGGATCGCGTGGTTGAAGGTGTCGGCGACGAACAGGTCGCCGGCGCCGTCCAGGGCCACGCCCTGCGGGTCGTTCAGCCGCGCGGAGGTGGCGGGGCCGCCGTCGCCGGAGAAGCCGCCGAGCCCGTCGGAGGCGGCCTGGTCGGCCGCGTGGTCGCCGGCCACCGTGGTGATCACGCCACTGGCCGCGTCCACCCGCCGGACCACGTTGTTCGCCGAGTCGGCGAGGTAGAGGTTCCCCGCGGTGTCGAGGGCCAGCCCGATCGGCATGTCCAGCCGCGCGCGGCCGGCGTCCCCGCCGTCGCCGGAGTAGCCGGCCCGGCCGGTGCCGATCACGCGCAGCACCCAACCTGCCGAAGAGACCTCCAGCACGCGGTTGTTGTAGGTGTCGGCGATGTACACGTCGCCGGAGGCGCCGACCGCGACCGCCTCGGGGTGGTCGAGGTCGGCGTCGAGCGCGGCGTGTCCGGGGGTCTTGCCGCCCGCCTCGCCGGTGCCCGCGAAGCGGTGGATCACGCCGTCCGGGGTGACCTCGCGGACGGTGTTGTCGCCGCTGTCCGCGATGAACACGTCGCCGCGGGCGTCCTCCGCGGTGCCCGCCGGCTGGTACATCGTCGCCGCGCCGGCCTTGCCGCCGTCGCCCTTCTCGCCGTAGCCCTCCAGGGAGCCAGCGATGACCGCCGTGGCACCGTCCTTCTCGGTCGCGACCAGGCTGTCACCGGTGTTGGTGACGTAGACCGAGCCGTCGCGCACGGAGACGCCCGCGGGCCGGTAGAGCGCGCCGGGAAGCACGTTGTCGATGACCGCGCCGCTGCCCGGGTCGACGTGGGTGCCGGCCGTGCCGCCCACCGAGGTGTACGGCATGGTCTGCAGCACCGGGCCCTTGGGCGCGGCGCTGCCGCCGATGGTCAGGTCCAGGTCGTCGGCCGCGCCGTCCAGATTGGCGCCGCTGCTGACGCCGACCGTGGCGATCGCCACGACGATCTTCGCCGTGCCGGACGGCACCGTTCCGTACCAGGCCTGGTGGATCAGACTGGAGACGTTGTTGCGCTGCGCGGCGGTGACCGGGCCGATCACGGCGGAGCCGAGCCGGTCGCCGTCCGCTCCCTCGAAGGTCGCGCTCACGGTCGCGTAGTCGCTCTGGGTCGCGTAGCCGCCGAGCGCGGCGGACAGCTCGAAGGGCTTGCCGCTCACGTCCAGCGCGCCGACGTCGATCGACTGGGTCCCGGTGGTCGTGGTGCCGGGGATCGAGACGGTGCTGGGGTTGGTGCCGCCGTAGAAGTCGCGGCTGCCCACCACGCCGGGGTAGCTGGAGGTGCGGGACTCCTGGACGCCGTCCGGGGCGTTCAGCGGGGAGCTGCTGGTCCAGCAGTCGGCGACGGTCTGGTCGTCGCCGATCGGCGCGCCGAGCGCGGTCGCGGCGGTCCAGTCCTCGGCGCCGGGGTTCGCGATCAGGTTGGCGTCCAGCGCCGGGGCGACCTTGTCCGCGGTCGGGCAGGGCGCGGTGTAGTGCTGGCCGACGACGCTCTGACCGATGGTCAGGTTCAGGTTGTCGGCGGTGCCGTCGCTGTTCGCACCGCCGTTGATCGCCTGGGTGATGACGGTGACCAGGACCTTGGCGGCGCCGGCCGGGACGGTCCCCCAGTCCCCGTCGAAGATCAGCTCGGAGGTGTTGCCGCGGTCGGCGGGGGTGGCCGGGCCGATGCTCGCGGTGCCGAGCGGTGAGCCGTCGGCGGCCTCGAAGGTGGCGGTGACCTCGGCGTAGTCGCTCTGCGTGGAGTAGCCGCCGACGTCGCCGGTCAGCGCGAAGGGCTTGCCGGCGGCGTCGAGCGCGCCGATGTCGATGAGCTGGCTGCCGGTGGTGACGACGCCCGCGACCGCGACGGTGCTCGGGTTGGCGCCGCCGTAGAACACGCGGCTGCCCCTCACGCCGGGCGAGGTGGAGGGCCGCGACTCCTGCGTGCCGTCGGGCGCAGGCAGCGGGGAGTCGCTGGTCCAGCAGTCCGCGACGGTCTCGCCGTCGGCGGCGGGCGCACCCAGGTCGGCGGCGGCCGTCCAGTCCTCGGCTCCCGGGTTCGCGATCAGGTTGGCGTCCAGCGCCGGGGTGACCTTGTCCGCGGCGGGGCAGGGCGCGGCGTAGTGCTGCGCGGCGCCGGCGGAGAGCGTCAGGTTCAGGTTGTCGGCGCGGCCGTCGATGCCGTAGCCGGAGCTGACACCGGTCGAGGCGACGGTGACCAGGATCTGCGTGGTGCCGGCCGGGACGGTGCCGACCGCCGCCTGCGGGACCAGGCCGGTGGCGTTGTTGCGATGCGCGGCGTCCACCGGGCCGAGCACGGAGCTGCCCAAGGCCTTGCCGGACGCGTCCTCGAACTCGGCGGTCACGGTGGCGTAGTCGGCCTGCGTGGTGTAGCCGCCGATCTCGCCGGTGAAGGTGAAGTCCTCGCCCCCGGCGGCGAGTCCGCTGACGTCGATGAGCTGGGTGGCCTTGGTGGTCACGCCGACGATCGACACCTGCGGGGAGTCGTAGTCGTAGCCGCCGTAGAACTCCCGGCTGCCCGTGCCGCCGGTGCCGGAGACCGTCGCCGACTCCAGCACCGCGCCGGCCCCGCCCATCGGCGAGGTCGCGGTCCAGCAGTCGGGGATGGTCTGGGTGTCGGTGGACGGCTCGCCGAAGGAGGTGACCGCGGTGTAGTCCTCGGCGCCCGGGTTCGCGATCAGGTTGGTGCCGAGCGCCGGGGTGACCTGGTCCGCGGACGGGCAGGCGGCGGCGTAGCGCTGCGCGTCGGGCGTGGCATCGGCCGCCCGGCCCGCCGCGATGCCGACCGCAGCGGTGCCGGCGCCGGGATGGGAGCCTCCGGCACCGGTCGTCACCAGACCGAGCGCCGTCACCGCCGCCAGCGCCGCCGCGGCGGCCGTCCAGCGGACTCGTATGCGAGGATTCATGGCCCCCATCCAGCACCGGGACCACGGCCGCCACGGGGATCGTTCGTGACCGCCCGAGGGACCTTGTGTGAACTCTCGCCACATCGGCCCCGATTGAGACGGGACAGGGAGGGGGAGCGGACGCGGATCGGCCCGGCTGCGGGACGCCTCCCACCGCAACCGGGCCGAGTCTCAGGGGCGGTGCCGGGTCAGCGGCGACCGCGACCCGCCGCGAACGTCACTGCCAGCCGTCCTGCTGCTGGTTGCCGTTGCCGTCCTGGTACTGGTTCTCGGGGTTCTGGAACTGCTGGTTGCCGTCGTTGTACTGGTTGTTCGGGTCCTGGAACTGGCCGCCGTTGCCGTCCTGGAACTGCTGGTCCCCGTACTGCTGCTGGTCGCCGCCCTGCTGGTCGCCGTAGCCGCCCTGGGAGCCGCCGCCCTGCTGGTTGCCGTAGTCCTGGTTGCCGCCCTGGTTCCCGAAGCCGTCCTGGGAGCCGTAGCCGCCCTGGTTGTCGTCGCCGTTCCCGCCGGTGAGGCGGTCGGCGAGCTTGTCGGCGCCGCTGCTGATCTGGTCGTCGAACCGGTGGCCGGTCCGCTCCTGCACGAACTCCTCGGCCTGGTCGATGCCCTTGCGGGTCATCTCCGGGTTGTCCCCGGCCCACTCCTCGGCCTTGCGCGCGAAATCGCCAAGTCCACTCATCAGTCGTCCTTTCGGGTGATGCGCGGACACCCCCCACGGCGTCCCCGCCCATGTGTACTCGCATCGTGCACCGGGCCGGCCCTTGGGCGTTCGACCAGCTCAGCACCCGGTTCAACGACAGTATGCAGAAACGGTTACGCAGAGATCCTGGAGCAACTGGGGAGCGCGGGAGCAGGTTTGGCGCCTCGCCGTGCTCCCGTGCGCCCTCGGGCGCGCGGCGCAGCCACCCGTCACTTACCCAGCCGCGCCGCTCGCTTCGCTTCGTACCGCTGCCGGAACGGCGGATTGCGGTTCCACCACACGCCGTAGAGGGCGACTGCCGCGGCCAGCACCCACCATCCCACGGACCAGATCACCGACCTGGTCGTGAGCTCGAAGTGCGCTCGGCCTCCCGCCACTTGAAGGAGCCCCATGCACAGCTGGAACAGCACGAGGACACCGAATGTCCGCAGAGCTCGCAAGATCTCTTTACCTGTCATGGATGCGCAGGCTAGCTTCCGTCGCACGAAGCAGTACATGTATGCGCAACGCGCGAGACCCAACCGTGATCACGGTGCGGCCCGCGCGTGCCGCCCGCGGGCCGCGCACGCGCCGGCTCACGCCAACGTCGTCCGCCCCGCGTCGCGCTGGACGCGGTCGATCAGTGCCGCGTAGGAGGCGACCATACGGGTCCGGCTGAACCGCTCGCGGCTGCGTCCGATCGCGCGCGCGAACTCCGTGGAGCGTGCCAGCCCCTCCCGCCAGGCCGCGGCGATCTCCTCCGCGTCGTGGCCCGTCAGCAGCCCGTGGCCGGCGACGATCCGCGCCGAGTCGCCCACGTCGGTGGAGACCGGCACCGCGCCGCACATCATGCCCTCGATCAGGCACAGCGGAGCCGCCTCCCCGTGCGCCGAGGTGAGCGCGACCACGTCGGCGCCGGCGTAGACGGTCTCCATGTCCTGGCGCACGCCCAGCAGCGTCACGCTCTCGGCCAGCGCCGGCGCGTCGGCGAAGGCCAGCGCGATGTCGCGGCGCAGGTCGGAGTTGCCGGCGTTCATCCCCGCTCCGCACATCAGCACCCGGGCGTCCGGCTCCTGGGCCAGGAACACCCGGGCGGCACGCAGGAACAGCGGCACGTCCTTCATCTCCGCGTACCGCGCGGCGAAGACGATGACGGGGGCGTGCGGGGCGATCCCCTGCGAGGTGCGCAGCCACGCCCGGCGCACCGGGTCCGGCCGGAACCGCAGCAGGTCGGCGCCGTTCGGCACCACGTGCAGCAGGTGGTCGGGGACCCCGGCGGCGCGGTAGGCCTCGCGCGCGGAGTCGGCGCAGCAGACCACCCCGGCGACCCGCCCGGAGGCGATCGCGGCGCGCAGCTCGTCCAGCGCCGGCCCCTGGTTCTCGGGGTCGGAGCGGTGCAGGCAGACCAGCACCGGGCGGTCCGGCAGACCGGGGTGGTTCAGCAGGCCGAGCGGCTGCTCCTTGAGCGAGAGCACGACGTCGGCCCGCGCCATCGCCCGCGCGGCGACGGCGAGTTCGGCATCGGTCCAGGCGGCCGGTGCCGCGTCGGCGAGGTCCGCCGGGTGCCCGGCCGGACTCCCGCTCGTGCGCCCGAGGGTGCCGACGGGGATGCCGGCGGAGGTCAGTGCGCGGTAGCAGGCGTCGTCCTGCATCCGCTGCAGCACGGCTTCGCGGAAGGTCTCCTCGTGCACGCTCAGCACCTCATGGCGCTGGCCGCCCTCATGGAGCCCGATCAGTACGTCGCTGTGCAGGATGCGGGCCCCGCCGGTGAAGAAGCCCTCGTAGACCGACAGCACGCCCCTGGCGTCACTGATGTGCATAGTCGCACCTGTTCTCGTCCTCGTCCGCATGCGTCACGGCGACGTGCGGGCACAGGCGATATCAGGCGGCATGCGCATTGCGCGGCCGCGACGGCCGTGTTGCGGGTGGGTAAGCAGTCCGCGGCGTGCGGATGATGTTCGCAGGCGTGCGATTCCGGGTATGCTCCCCCGTCCGGGTGAGGTGATCACATGACTGGCGCGCCTGCCGCCCGGGGGCCGACACTGACCGCCGCGCACCGCACGTCGCCGCACGGCATCGCACGGCATCGCACGTCGCCGCACGTCATCTGACGCAGGAGGCTCCCCATGCCGCACATCCCGCTCCCTCCGCGGCTCCCCGGCATCACCGGGCTGCTGGCTGCCCGGCCGGACACCGCCGGGCCGCTGATGGCGCTCGCGGAGACGCTGCTGCGCGGGCCCTCGCCGCTGGGCCGGGGTGAGCGGGAGCTGATCGCCGCGTACGTCTCGGAGCTCAACGGGTGCCGGTACTGCGCCGACTCGCACGGCGCCTTCGCCGCCGCCCAGCTCCCGGACGGCGACGCCGTGGTCGCCGCGGTGCTGGCGGATCCCGTACGCGCCGACCCGGCCGCCGCGCCGGTCGACGCGCGGCTGCGGGCGCTGCTGGCGGTGGCCGCCGAGGTGCGCGGCGAGGTGCGGGCGGTCTCGGACGAGGCGATCGCCGCCGCGCGCGCCGCCGGCGCCGGGGACACCGAGATCCACGACACCGTGCTGATCGCGGCCGCGTTCTGCATGTACAACCGCTATGTGAACGGCCTGGCCACGGCGCTGCCGGAGGACCCCGGCCACCACCGGGCCTCGGCGGAGCGCATCGTCGCCCACGGCTACGCGGCCCCGCGGCCGGGGGCCCCGGCCGCTTCAGCAACGTCCGGCACTTCCGGCGCGGCGCGCGAGGAGGGCGGGGAGCCGGCCTGCGCGCTGCCGCGCGTCTGCACGGAGTGCGGGCGGCTGACCCCCGACTCCGACGCCCGCTTCTGCCCGCGCTGCGGGGAGCAGCTGCCGACGGCGGCGGCGATGTGACGGCGGGGGCGCGGTGGCGGAGCCGGCCGGGTGGAGGCCGGTCAGGTGGGCTCGGGCCCCACGGGCCCGGATTCCTCGCCGTGCAGCAGCCGGTCGATCTCGGACTGCGGGACGCCGGCCGTCAGCAGGCGCGCGGTGAGGCGGCGGATCGCGGCCTCGTTCTCGTCCCGGGTCGGGTAGAGGTGGCGGGCGGAGTCGAAGGTGTCGGCGGCGGCCACCTCCCGACCCGCACCGAGCACCCGCTCGACGAAGGCAGCCGCGGCGGCCTGGTCGAGGTCCGAGGTGAGCGTCATCAGCTCGTTGGTGTAGCGGATCAGCAGATGCGGAGTCGTCATATCTCCAGAGGAGCGCGCCCCCGCGCGTGCCGCGACCGGCGCCGCGCCGCGCGGGTGACGCGCTGACGCCGAGCGCCCGCGATCGATGCGCGCCGTCAGCGCTTGGAACCGCCCCGGGAGGCGGAGGCCGCCTGCTCCGCCTCCAGACGCTGCTTCTCCTTCAGCCGGGCGGTCTCCTTGCGGACCTCGGCCTGGGTCGCGCGCTCCTTCTGGAGCCACTCCGGGTTCTGCTGCTTGATCTCGTCGATCTGCTCGGTGGTCAGCGCCTCCGTGACGCCCGCGCGGGCGAGGCCGGAGACGGAGACGCCGAGCTTGGCGGCGACCACCGGACGCGGGTGCGGGCCGGTGCGGCGCAGCTCGGCGAGCCAGGCGGGCGGCTCGGCCTGGAGCGCGTTCAGCTCCTCGCGCGAGACGGTCCCCTCCTGGAACTCGGCCGGGGTGGCCGGGAGGTACACGCCCAGCTTCTTGGCCGCCGTGGCGGGCTTCATGGTCTGGGTCGTCCTGCGCGCTGTCATGGCCCCAGGATATCGGCCGCGCGCGGCCACCCGGACCGATCACGGAGGGTAACCTGTCCGGGTGACCGATCCGCAGGCAGACATCCAGCCCGAGGCCGACGCGAGCGGCGCGGCCGACGCGAGCGGCGCCGCCGACGCGCGCGCCGACGAGGCCGCGGGCTTCCGGCTGGCCTTCGTCCCCGGCGTGACGCCTGGCAAGTGGGCCCGGATCTGGGAGCAGCGGCTGTCGGAGGTGCGGCTGGAGCTGGTCGCCCTGCCCGTGCGGGAGGCCGAGCGCGCGCTGACGCAGCGGACCGCCGACGCCGGTCTGGTACGGCTGCCGGTCGACCGGGACGTGCTCAGCGCGATCCCCCTCTACACCGAGGCCACGGTGGTGGTGGTCCCCAAGGATCATCTCTTCGCCGCCGCCGAGGAGCTCACCCTCGCGGACCTCGCCGACGAACTGGTGCTGCACCCGCGGGACGACACGCTCGGCTGGGACACCCCGCCCGGGCAGTCCCCCGTCTTCGACCGCCCGGAGACCACCGCCGACGCGATCCAGCTGGTGGCGGCGGGCGTCGGAGTGCTGATCGTCCCGCAGTCGCTGGCCCGACTGCACCATCGGAAGGACCTCACCTACCGCACGCTCGCCGACGCACCGCAGTCGCAGGTCGCCCTCGCCTGGCCGCAGGAGCACACGACCGACCTGGTCGAGGAGTTCATCGGCATCGTGCGCGGGCGGACGGTCAACTCCTCACGGGGCCGGGCCCGTTCGGAGACGCCGCAGGCCTCCGGGGCGGCGAGGCAGGGCAAGGGCCAAGGCAAGGGGAAGCAGGCCCGCTCCGGCCGATCGGCCCAGGGCGGCGGCGGCAACGCCGGCGGAGGCACCGGCGGCAGGCGGTCGGGCGGGGCGAGCCGCGGCCGCTCGGGATCCGGCTCCTCCGGCACCGCGCGCTCCCCGCGCCGCGGCCGCCGCTGAGCCGTAGGCGCCGGCGCGCCGGCCGTCCGCCCGCAACCCCGTACTCCCGCAACCGGCGGAGCCGTCTCCCGCAGGCGGGGCTCACTCCGCTGATCAGAGCCAGCCGCGGTCGTCGGCCACCCGCAGCGCCTCGACCCGGTTGCGGGTGCCGGTCTTGGCGATGGCGGCGGAGAGGTAGTTCCGCACGGTGCCCTCGGAGAGGTACAGCTTGCCGGCGATCTCGGCCACTGTCGCCCCGAAGCGCCCGGCGTTGAGCACGTCGCGTTCGCGGGCGGTGAGCGGGGACTCCCCGGCGGCCAGGGTCGCGGCCGCGAGCGCCGGATCGACCACCCGCTCTCCCGCCGCCACGCGGCGCACCGCGTCGGCGAGCGCCTCGGGCGGCGCGTCCTTGACCACGAATCCGCGCGCGCCCGCCTCCATGGCCCGGCGCAGGTAGCCGGTGCGGCCGAAGGTCGTCAGCATCACCACCCGGCAGTCCGGCGCCCGCGCGGCGAGCACGGCCGCGGCGGCCAGTCCGTCCAGCCCCGGCATCTCGATGTCCAGCAGCGCCACGTCCGGGCCGTGGGCCAGCACGGCGTCGATCACCTCGTCGCCGCGGCCGACCGAGGCGACCACCTCGAAGTCCTCCTCGAGGTCGAGCAGCGCGGCGAGGGCCCGGCGGATCAACTCCTGGTCGTCCGCGAGGAGCAGACGGATCGTCATGCGTCCCTCCCACCCTTGCCGGCCTCGCCCGCATCACCGGCCTCACCGACCTCGCCGGCCTCACCGGTCTGCCCCGCGTCTCCGGCGGGGTCCGCGGGGACCCGCACGGTCAGCCGCCACCCTCGGGAGCCGTCCGGCCCGGCCTCCAGCGTGCCGCCCGCGGCGGCGACCCGCTCCCGCAGCCCCGGCAGCCCGCTCCCGCCGCGCCCATGCCCGCCGCGCCCGTCCCCGGAGGCCGGGGCAGGGGCCGGGGCCGCCGGCACCGCCGCCGGTGCGGGAGCGCGGGCGCCGTCGTCGCGGATCTCGATCGAGTCGGGGCCGAGCAGCACACGGCAGCGCCCGGCCCGCGCGTGGCGGACCACGTTGGTCAGACCCTCGCGCAGAACCCAGCCGAACAGCTCCTGCAACCGAGGCGGCACCGGGTCGGCGGAGGCCGGCAGGTCGGCCTCGATTCCGGCGGCGCGCAGCAGTTCGCGTCCGCGCGCCAGTTCCCCGGCGAGGGTGACCTCCCGGTATCCGGACACCGCGGCCCGCACGTCCGCCAGTGCCTGCCGGGACAGGCCCTCGACCTCGCCGATCTCGCGGACCGCCTGGTCGGCGTCCCCGCCGGCCGCGAGCCTGCGCGCCAGCCCGGACTTCACGGTGATCACGGTGAGCGAATGGCCGAGCAGGTCGTGCAGGTCGCGGGCGATCCGGTTGCGCTCGGCCTCCTGCGCGAGCCGCGCCACCTCCGCGCGGGCCTCCAGCAGGTCCCGGTTGGCCCTGCTGAGCCCGGCGACGGCAGCCGTCGTCGCCGCGGTGAACAGCACGGCGAGCCCTTCGAACCAGCCCGGGCCCTCGTGCCAGGGGCGCACCGCCCACGGCACCACCCAGGCCGCCAGCACGCCCCCCGCGACCAGCGGGACCGCCGCCCGGGGGCGGTTGATCGCCGCGTAGGAGACCAGCACCGCACAGAGGAAGAAGGCGAACTCGCGGGCCGAGGGCAGCGCCGCGACGAACAGCAGCCCCATCAGCCCCAGCAGGACGGGGGCCTCCCGCCGGCCCCGCGCGACAGCCGCCGAGGCGGCGGCCACGCAGCCGACGAAGGCCGCGACGACGAGGTAGCCGACGACCGCGCGGGCCCCGGAGGAGTACATGGCGACGCCGTTGAAGGCCAGCGCCGGATACACCAGCATCCCGGCGGCGAGCAGGCCGCGCCGCCGGCCGCTGGTCCACTGCTGCGCCCCGCGCCGGTCGGGCGGCGGGCTCTGCGGACCGGCGGCGGCGTCCATGTCCGGGACGGTAGCACCGGCGGTCATCGAGCGCGGAGCAGTCGGCGCAGCCCGGGGCGTCCGAGCAGGACGGAGACGCCCACGAGCAGCAGCCCGCACACCCCCTGCTCCACCCTGACCCAGGCCGGGAAGAGCCCGGGCAGCGAGACGATCACGACGATGGCGACGGCCATCACGCTCGTGACGATCCGCAGCCTGCGGAAGGCGCCGTAGGAGCCGCGGGCGGCCGAGGCGGCGAACGCGCAGGTGAGGGCGGCGCTGAGGACCACGATGGTCCCGCGCACCCAGACAGCGTCGTCGACCAGGCCGGGGTGGTGGCGCAGCAGCGCGGCGACGGCCAGAGTCAGCACGCTCAGCCCGAGGTAACCGGCGAGCAGCCGGCGGACCGGGCGCATCGCCTCGCGCAGGGCGGCGCGGTCGGCGGGGGCGGCGCCGGCAAGCGCGGAGGGGCCGGCAAGCGCGGAGGACGCGTCGGAAGCGGTGGTCGGAACGGTGAAGGTGTTCGGCTTCGTGTCCATGCCCTCAAGGGTCCGGATCCGGGCCGCCGGACGGCAGTGCGATCACCCACCGGCCGGCCATGACATTTGTACCGGTCGGCGAGGCGCCGGAAGCCGTGATCTTCACTCGTCTGCGTCAGCATCGCGAGAACCGGGCACCCGCCGTGACGGAGCGTGCACGGATGGCTCTGATCTGCGGCAGGGGTCATCCACGCAGGCGCCGCGAGGGGGCCGTACCGTCCCTGGGCCGCCGATCCGGCCGGTGCCCGGTGGCACCGGCCGGATCGCGGAGCAAGGATTCACGGCGACCGTTCCGTGGCGCATTCCGCGCCGCGGTCAAGGTGAAAGGATGTGGCCGTCGTGTCACAGCGTTCCGCCTCCTCGCGGCAGTTCACGCGAGGCTCAGTCAAGCGCCGGGCGCAGTCCCCGATGCGTGGTGCCGCCCGCTCCGTGCAGGGCATGTCGCGGACGATGTCCGGTGCCCCTGCCTCGGCGAAGTCCGGTGGCCGCGCGTCCGGAACCACCCGGACGAGCACCGCGCGCAGCACCGCGAAGCCGGCCGCGAAGGCCGCCGCCTCGCGGGCCCGGTCCGCGAACCGGTCGATGTCGCGCCCGACTTCGGCCATGCCGGCCCGCGGCCGCCCCTCGGCGCATCCGGCGCCGATGCCGACGCGCGCACGCCGCGCGCGTCGCGGGGAGCTGACCTACGAGCAGCTCTACGCCGAGGCCAAGCGCCTGCGGATACCGGGCCGTTCGGGCATGCGCAAGGCCGAGCTGGTACGGGCCCTCGCCCGCTGACCCGCCTCGCCGGCCCGGTCGCAGACGCGCCCGCCCCGCGCCCTGGCCCCGAGCCGGCGCGGGGCGGGCGCCTGCACGCGGCGGGCCCGCCGGGGCCAAAGTCCCTGGCCGCGGCGATCGTTACGGGCGACACTGGACTCAGGAGCGCCGCGGACCACCGCGGGAGGGATCAGCAGGGCGACAGCTGCCCGGCGGCGCCCGGCGGAAGAGTGGGTGGTGTGGCCATGTACCGGAGCTACGAGTCCCGAGCGCAGTACGAGACCGGGGACCACGCGGAAGGCCTCGGGCCCGCGCGGCGCTGGCACATCTGCGTCGAGCGCGGCGAGCACGCACTGTGCGGCCGCCGCGTCAGCCCCGCCGCGCCTGCCGTCCCGATGCGTGACTGGGATGGCCCGCCCACCGGCGAGTCCGCCTGCGCCGACTGCGAGCGGGCCTACGCCGACCCGCACGGCCCGCGCGTACCGGGCCCGCGCGGCGGCCCCGAGCGGCGTCCGGCCGAACCCGCCGGGTAGCCGGCGCCGGGCGACCGGCGGCGCTGAGAGCGTGAGCGTCCACCCGCGAGCGGCGCCCGGGTCGCCGGGTCGGGCACGGGCGCGGCCGGTCTGCTCCGAGCGGGTGGACCCAGGGGCGTGCCACGGCGGCTCTGCGCCGCGCGGGCGGTCCGGGCGTGGGAAGTTCTGCCCATGATTCGCACCTCCCTGGGCCTGGCCGCGCTCGTCTTCGCCGGCGCGGCCGTGCTGACCCCCTCGGCCACCGCAGCCACCACCGATTCGCCGGCCGGCAGCACTCCGGCAGCCGGCAGCGTCTCCCCCGGCACGACCACCGCCTTCGCGCCCTCCACGACCAGCGGACGGCACTCCTACGCCCAGCTCAACGGCACCTGGTCGGCCACCCCGGAGGGGGCCGTGCTGGCCCGCGGCACCTACCGCTGCTCCGGCTACGCCGACCCCTCCGTCCAGTCGACCGCCGTGCAGAACGGCACGACCGTACGCGAGTCCACCCAGGCGGTCTGCGACGGACACACGCACGACTGGAGCTTCCGCCAGGAGCCGGTGGCCGGCGCCTTCCACGGCCGGGTCGGCGTCTCCGTCGCGCTGACCACGGCGACGCTCGACCCGGGCGGCATCATCCGCAGCGGGACGATCGTGGCCACCTCACCGCGCTACCTGGACTTCGGCTGACCCCCGCCGGCCGGCCTCCGGGGCCGCCGGGGCCGCCGGCGCCGCCGACCGGCCGGAGCGCAGCGTGAGCAGGGTGATCTCGCTCGGCGCGAAGACCCGGAACGGCGGCCCCCAGAAGCCCGTGCCGCGGCTGGTGTAGAGCCAGGTGCGCTCGCCGTGCCGGCTCAGCCCGCTCACCACCGGCTGGTCGGTCCGCACCAGGTAGTGGAACGGCCAGATCTGCCCGCCGTGGGTGTGCCCGGATATCTGCAGGTCCACCCCGGCCGCGGCGGCCTCCGCGATCTGCTTCGGCTGGTGCGCCAGCAGCAGCACCGGCAGCTCGGGGTCGGCGCCCGCCAGGGCGGCGGTCAGATCGGCGCGGTGGCCGGTCTCGCCGGAACTCGCCGCGGTGATGTCGTCGATCCCGGCGAGCACCAGGCGGTCGCCGCCCCGGTCGACCACCACGTGGCGGTTGTGCAGCGGCTCCCAGCCCAGCTCGGCCATGTGGTCCAGCCAGCCCTGGGCCTCCTCGCTGTAGTACTCGTGGTTCCCGGTGACGTAGATCCGGGCGAGGCCGGCGCGCATGACCCCGAGCGGCGCGGCCTGCTCGCGCCGCTGGTCGACCGTGCCGTCCGCGATGTCGCCGACGTGGCAGACCACGTCGGCGTCGAGGGTGTTGACCGCCTCCGCGACCCCGGCCGACCAGGCGGCGCGGTCGATCGGGCCGTAGTGGGTGTCCGTCACGACGGCGACGCGCAAGCCGTCCAGCCCCGCGCCGAGGCGGTCCAGCGGCACCTCGCGGCGGACGATCCGCGGGACCCGCATCGCCTCCCACCTGCCCCAGCCGAGCAGCCCGGCGGCGACCACCAGCACGCCCGCGGCGACGCTCCGGGCCGGCGTCGTGCCGCCGAGCCCGGCCGCGGCCAGCAGCAGGCGCAGCACGCCGCCGATCACCGACCAGGTGAACAGCACCCACACCACCCCGAGCAGAACGTCCGCGGCCAGCGCCGCGGCGTCCTTGCGGCGGGCGTGCCCCTGCACCATCAGCAGCGGGAAGCCGAGCATGGCCACCGCGGCCAGCACACCGCTGCCCAGGACCAGCCAACCGGGCCAGCCCTCCCCGGCCGCGCAGAGCACCCACCAGGGCACCCCGAACAGCAGCAGCAGCGCGGTGACGAACATCGCCGCCCCGCGCAGGACACGGGCGGGGCTCCGCCGCCGCGGCGCGGCGGGAGACCCTGCGACGTCTCCCGGTACGGCGTCCGCACCCGGAACGCTCTCCGGCCCGGGCACCACCGCGGCGTCCTCCGCCGCGCGGCCCGCCCGGCCCGCCACCGGGAGCGCGTCCGCGCCGTCGACGGCGCGCTCGGCCGAGGCGGCGCTCCCGCTCCCGCCCTCGGCCGCGCTCTCCGCCGTGTCGCCGCCGGGCGCCGAGGCCTGCTCGGCTCCTGCTCGTCCCGTCTCCGCGACCGCCATCCGGATCGCCCCCTCCCGCTCGCCGCATCCACCCGGCCGCTCCGGCCGGGCACGTCACCCGCACGTCCGCCCGCGCGCCGCCAGCGCGGCGCGCGGCTCGATCACGCTGCCCCGATGGTCCCACGGGCCACTGACAACGCGTCAGCCGTCCTGTGGGCCGCCGCCCGGCACGCCGTCGCCGCCGTCCGCCCCGCCGGCCGCCTCCCCGGCGACGACCGCGAGCAGCGACTCACCGTACTTGGCCAGCTTGGCCTCGCCGACGCCGTTCAGCCCGGCGAGGGCCGCCACCGACTCCGGCCGGGCCAGGGCGACCTCGCGCAGCGTCGCGTCGTGGAAGACGACGTAGGCCGGCACGCCCTGCTCCTTCGCCGTCGCCGCCCGCCACGCACGCAACCGCTCGAACAACTCCTGGGCCTCCGCCGGGAGTTCCACCGCCGCCGCGGCCGCCTTCCGGGACCGGCCACCGGACGAGGACCCCGAACCGCCGCCCGCGCCCCCGCCCGCGGGGGCCTTGGGCTCGCGCCGCATCCGCACCTCGCGCCGCCGCCCCAGGACCTCGCCGCTGGCCTCGGTCAGCACCAGGGCGCCGTACTCGCTCTCGACGCCCAGCAGGCCCTGGGCGAGCAGCTGGCGCACGACCGCCCGCCACCCCCCCGCGCTCAGGTCCGCGCCCACGCCGAAGACGCTCAGCTCGTCATGCCGGAACTGGTCGATCTTCGGGGTGTGCCGGCCCTGGAGGATGTCGATGACGTGGCCGGCGCCGAACTTCTGCCGCCGCTCGCGGTCCAGCCGGAAGACCGCGGAGAGCAGCTTCTGCGCCGCGATCGTGCCGTCCCAGGTCTCCGGCGGCGTCAGGCAGGTGTCGCAGTTGCCGCAGGGGGCGGACTCCTGGCCGAAGTAGGCGAGCAGCCGCACCCGCCGGCACTCCACCGTCTCGCACAGCGCCAGCATCGCGTCGACGTGCGCGGCCATCCGGCGGCGATGCGCCTCGTCGCCCTCACTGGTCTCGATCATCTTGCGCTGCTGGACGACGTCCTGCAGACCGTAGGCGAGCCAGGCGGTGGAGGGCAGGCCGTCCCGCCCGGCCCGACCGGTCTCCTGGTAGTAGCCCTCGATGGACTTCGGCAGGTCGAGATGGGCGACGAAGCGGACGTCCGGCTTGTCGATGCCCATGCCGAAGGCGATGGTGGCGACCATCACCAGGCCGTCCTCGCGCAGGAAGCGGGCCTGGTGCTCGGCGCGCACGGCCGCGTCCAGCCCGGCGTGGTACGGCAGCGCGGCGATGCCCTGCTGGGTGAGGAACTCGGCGGTCTTCTCCACCGAGGCGCGGGACAGGCAGTAGACGATCCCGGCGTCGCCCGCGTGCTCGGCACGCAGCAGGCGCAGCAGCTGGCGGCGCGGCTCGTCCTTGGGCACGATCCGGTACTGGATGTTGGGGCGGTCGAAGCCGGCGACGACCTGCCGCGCCTCGCCCAGCTCCAGGCGCTGGGCGATCTCGGCGCGGGTGGCCTCCGTCGCGGTGGCGGTGAGCGCGATCCGCGGCACGCTGGGCCAGCGGCGGTGCAGCGCCGACAGCTCCAGGTAGTCGGGGCGGAAGTCGTGGCCCCACTGCGAGACGCAGTGCGCCTCGTCGATGGCGAACAGGGCGATCTTGCCGCGGTCCAGCAAGTCGAGCGTGGCGGGCACCCGCAGCCGCTCGGGAGCGAGGTAGAGCAGGTCCAACTCGCCGTTGAGGAAGGCCTGTTCGGTGGCGCGGCGCTGGTCGGGCAGCTGGGTGGAGTTGAGGAAGCCGGCCCGGACGCCGAGCGCCCGCAGCGCGTCCACCTGGTCCTGCATCAGCGCGATCAGCGGGGAGACCACCACGCCCGTGCCGCTGCGGACCAGCGCCGGGATCTGGTAGCACAGCGACTTGCCGCCGCCGGTCGGCATCAGCACCAAGGCGTCGCCGCCGCCCGCGACATGCTCGATGATCTCCTGCTGGGGGCCGCGGAAGGCGTCGTAGCCGAATACCCGGCGCAGCACCTCCAGCGGCTCCGCGCCGACGAAGGCCTCACCGACGGGCTCCGCGAACGGCGCCTCCTCGCCGGCGGGCGCGCCGGTCTCCCACGCGTCGTCCGGCGGGTACTCCTCGAAGTCGTCGGGGTACCCGTCGTCGAGCGGCGGTTCACTGAGGGATGCGTCCGGGAAGCTCACCCGGCCATGCTAACCACGCGGCCGGACGGTCCTCCGGGACTACTGTGGACAACCGTGCCGAACCCCCGCCGCGGCAGTGACCGCGGTCCCACGCTGCGCGAGCTGGCCGTGCAGGCCCTGTCCTCCACCGAGCGCGGCTACGACCTGCTCGCGCCCCGCTTCGACCGCACCCCGTTCCGCACCCCCGCGGAGGTGCTGGCGGCGGTCACCGGGGCGCTGCGCCCGCTCGGCCCGTTCCGCCGCGGCCTCGACCTGTGCTGCGGCACGGGCGCCGGTCTGGGCGTGCTGCGCGAGCTGTGCGCGGAGCCGCCGGTGGGGGTGGACTTCAGCGCGGGGATGCTGGCGGTGGCCCGGGAGGCGCACCCGGACGCGCGGCTGGTGCGCGCCGACGCCCGCGCGCTCCCCTTCGGCGGCGGGAGCGGCAGGAGCGGCACGACCGCCGGATCGGACGGATCCGGCGGGCCCGGTGGGTTCTCCTTGGTGGTGAGCTTCGGGGCGCACGGCCACTTCCTCCCGCACGAGCGGCCCGCGCTGTTCGCCGGGGTCCGTGCCGCGCTGGAGCCCGGCGGGCTGTTCGCCTTCCCGCTTGCCCGGCCGCCCCACCCCGGCAGCCCGCCGTGGTGGGCGCTGCTGGGCTTCGACACCGCGATGCGGGTGCGCAACGCGGTCCGGCGCCCGCCGTTCACGATGTACTACCGGACGTGGCCGCTGCCGGAGGTGCTCGCCGACCTGCGCGCGGCCGGGTTCAGCGTCGGCCGGCGGCCGCTCGCCGCGCTCTCCGCCCTCGGCACCGGCCGCGACGGCGTCCCGCGCGCCGCACTGGTCCTGGCCCGCCGGCCCGACGGCCCCTGAACGCACCGGTGCCCGGCCGCGGCGGACCGGACCCTGATCGGATCGGATCGCCGCGGCCGGGCACCGGCCGTTCGAGCCGCCGCCGTTACGGCAGCGCGAGCGCGAACACGTGCAGCCTGCTGTTCACCGGCAGCACCAGCCGCGCCGGCGTCTTCCCCTCCGTCAGCGGCAGGTTGACGGCGTAGACGCTGACCGCGTGGTCGCCGAGGGTGTCCCCGGACGGGACCGTCCAGTGCTGCGCGGTCACCGCGACCACGCCGGTGCTGGTGGCGTTGCTGTACCAGTCGGCGAGCGAGAGCTGCGCGGTCGAGGTGCTTCCGTCGGTGTACTCGACGGTGACCGTGCCGCTCTGCGCGCCGTTGGTGCCGGCGCCCAGGACGCCCAGCGTGCCGCCCGAGGGAACGGCGCCGGAACCGGACAGGTCGATCGTCTGACCGCCCGCCGTGACGTTGTCCGGGGCCCCGGAGGACACGTCCGGCCAGGTGTAGGCGTGGCCGCCGGCGGTGATCGTGGCGCCCGGCGAGGCCCCGGCGGCCGCCAGCGCCTCGGCCTGGTAGCTGTACCCGCCGCCGTCGAAGTTGCCCAGCGAGGGGTTCGCGGCGGGCGCCGCGCCGGTGTTGTCGTAGGCGGCGGCGAGCGAGGTGTAGGGCACCGTGACGCTCGCGGTGTCCTGGGCGCTGCCGGAGCGCCCGGCCTCCTGCCAGCTCGCCGCCGCGCCCGCCTGCTGCGCTCCAGGAGCCGCGTCGGCGGCGAGCGTGACCTTCCAGGCGGCCTTGACGCTCGCGCCGGGCGCGACCTGGTCGAAGGTGGTGGCCCCGGCCGGGGTGGCGGTCCAGCCCTTGGGCAGCCCCGGCAGGCTCAGCCGGACGTCGCTCGCGGGCGCGTCACTGCGGTCGGTGAAGGTCGCGGTGAGCGTCCCGCTGCCGCCGGGCTCCAGGGTGCCGGGGGCGGAGAGCGCCACGGCGTTGCCGTCATAGCTGGTCCGCACGTTCACCGTGGCGTGTGCCTGCTGGTCGGCGGCGGCCGAGGAGGTGCCGACGGAGACCGTGTACGCGCCGTCGCTCACCACCCAGCTGTGGCTGGTGGTGTCCCAGTGCGCGAAGGCGCTCGGGTCCAGGGTCAGCGTGACGTGCGTGGTGCGGCCCGGGGCCAGGGTCACCTTGCGGAAGCCCTTCAGCTGCGCCGAGGGCTCCTGCGCCGAGGCCGGGTCGCCGACGTAGACCTGCGCCACCGTGGAGCCGGTGCGGTGACCGGTGTTGGTGACGTCCAGCCCGACCGTGACCGTGGAGCGCGAGGTGGTCGAGGACGGTTCGACGGTCAGGTGCGAGTACCGGAAGGTGGTGTAGGACAGGCCGTAGCCGAAGGGGAACAGCGGCGCGATGCCCTTGTCGTCGTACCAGCGGTAGCCGACGTCCAGGCCTTCCGAGTACTGCACGGTGCCGTCGGTGCCCGGCCACTGCGCGGCGGTGTCGGTCGGCAGGTCGGAGGTGGCGCGGGGGAAACTCACCGGCAGCCGGCCGCCCGGGTCGGTGTCTCCGAAGAGCACGGCGGCGATCGCGTCGCCGTCCTCCTGTCCCGGGTACCAGGCCTCGACGACCCCCGGCACGCTGTCGATCCACGGCATCAGCACCGGGTCGCCGGTGTTGAGCACCACGATGGTGTGCGGGTTGGCCTTCGCCACCTCCTCGATCAACTGGTCCTGCTGGCCGGGGAGTTCGAGCGAGCTGCGGTCCGCGCCCTCGGTCTCGTAGTCGGAGGCGAAGACCACCGCGACGTCGGCGGAGGAAGCCGTCTGCGCGGCCTGGGAGATGAGGTCCTGGCCGGGGGTGAGCCAGCCCAGCGAGACGTCGGCGTTGCCGCCGTTCTGGTAGTAGTCCAGCTGGACGCTGTGCTCGCCGGCGGTCAGCGTCACCGTGGCGGTCTCGGTGTTGGTGGCCTGGTCCCGCCAGTTGTCGATGACCTGCTTGCCGTCGATGTACAGACGCGAGCCGTCGTCGCTGCTCAGCGAGAAGGTGTAGGTGCCGTCGGAGGGGGCGTCGATGTTCCCGGTCCAGCGGGCCGACCATCCGGTCGCGGGCAGGCCCGAAGCGGGCGGCTGCGAGCCCCAGTTGAAGTCGACGTCCGGGTCGGTGCGGGTGAGCACCGGGTCCCCGCTGCCCGGCGTCATGCCGGTCCAGAACTGCGCCTGCAGGCCGGCCGATCCGTCCGGGGCGGTGAGCACGCTCGACGGGACGGTCGGCAAGGTGCCGTCGGCGCTGGGGCCTTGGGCGTAGCTCACCTTGACGTCCTTGCCGGCGCGGGCGGTGATGCCGGCCAGCGGCGTCACCAGGCTGGAGGTGTTCACGCCGGCGCTGCCGCCGCCGTCGGACTGCGCGCCCGCCCCGGCGTCCTGGCCGATCACCGCGATCGACTTCACCGTCGAGGTGTCGAGCGGCAGTTGGTTGCCGTCGTTCTTCAGTAGGACGGTGCCCTGCTCAGCGATCGACTTCGCGTCCGCGACATGCGCGGGCGTGGTGGCGGTGGCGTCCGGACTGCCGGTCTGCGCGCGGTCGAAGAGCCCGAACCGGAACATCTCGGTGAGGATGCGCGTCACATGGTCGTCGATGGTGGCCACCGACACCTGGCCGTCGGCGACCGCCGCGGTCAGCGGGTCACCGAAGTACGTCCCGGTGGGCATCTCCATGTCGAGGCCGTTCTCGACCGAGGGCACGGTGGAGTGCGTGGCTCCCCAGTCCGAGGTCACGAATCCCTGGAAACCCCACTGCTCCTTGAGGATGGTGTTCTGCAACTCCGCGTTCTGGCAGGCGAAGGCGTCGTTGACCACGGAGTAGGAGCACATCACCGAGGCGACGTCGGCGTCCTTCACGGCCGACTCGAACTGCGGCAGGTACAGCTCGTGCAGCGTGCGCTCGTCCACCTGGGCGTCGTCGGCGGGGGTGTTGCGGTTGGTCTCCTGGTTGTAGACCGCGAAGTGCTTCACCTGCGCCAGCACGCCCTGGCTCTGCACTCCCTCGATGTCGGCGTCGCCCATCTGCGAGGTGAGGTAGGGGTCTTCGCCGTACGACTCGAAGGCGCGGCCCCAGCGCGGGTCGCGGACGATGTTCACCGTGGGCCCGAGGTCCACGTTCGCGCCCTTGGCGGCCTGCTCGGCACCGACCACCTGGCCGTAGGTGCGCATGGTGGACGGATCCCAACTGGCCGCACCGGCGATCGGCGCCGGGAGCTGCGTGACCCCGTTCATCCCGTCGCCGACGCCGGCCGGGCCGTCCTCCAGGTTCAACGCGGGAATGCCGAGCCGGGCGTTCGCGGGGGTGGAGCCGGCGTAGGCGGAGCCCGAGGTCCCGTGCAGCATCGCGAGCTTCTCCGGCAGCGTCATCGCCGCGAGCAGCTCGGCGGCGCGCGTCGCGGGAGACTGGTGCGCGTTCGTCCACGGGCGGGAGCCGGACGCGGAGGCGGCCGGGGCGGCGGGCGCGGGCGCCGCGAGAGCGGTCTGCGTGAGCGCCATCCCTGCGACGGCGGCGAACGCGGCCACGGCCCACAGCCGCCCGCGGCGGCCCGCGCGGATCGGCGGCGGCTGGATGGAGGCCCTCGGCCGTTCCGAGCGGGACGGCCGTGCCCGGTGACGCGGGCGTATCGACATGGGGAAGCTCCCCTCCGGTGCTGCAAACGGTGGTGAGGTGACACCTGTGCGCAGGCAAGCGTGTGTCTCTCGACTCGGACACGTCAATAGCAGTGCAGGTCCGAGCTTCTGACCCACCGTCAGTCCACGAACCGCCACCGGACGTGACCACCTGGAACCGGCCTCGCGGAGGAGCCGTGGTCAGGTCATGTGCCAAAGGTCGCTAGGGTGTTCGTCCGGGCGTACACGGAGAGCGGGCAAGACGAAGGCGAGCACGCGGTGTTGATCGCGGGACGGTACCGGCTGGCAGACCTCCTCGGCCGGGGCGGCATGGGCGAGGTCTGGCGGGCCGAGGACGAGGTGCTGGGCAGGGCCGTCGCGGTCAAGCTCCTGCCCGACAACGGCGCCGACCAGGAGGCCACGGCCCGCTTCCGGATGGAGGCGCGCACCGCGGCCAGCCTCAGCGACCCGCATGTCGTGGCCGTGCACGACTTCGGCGAACAGGACGGCCGCTGCTACCTCGTGATGGAGCTGGTCAACGGCCAGACCGTGGCCGAGGAACTGCACCGCAACGGCCCGCTGCCGGCCGAGCGGGTGGCCAGGATCGGCGCGCAGACCGCCGCCGGACTCGCCGGTGCGCACCGCCAGGGCATCGTGCACCGCGACATCAAACCGGCCAACCTCTTCACCACCGCCGACGGCCACGTCAAGATCGGCGATTTCGGCATCGCCCGCTTCTCCGACGACCGCGCCGCCGCGCTCACCTCCGCTGGGCAGATCGTCGGCACCAGCCTCTACCTCGCCCCCGAGCGCGCCCTCGGCCGCCCGGCCGGGCCCTCCGCAGACGTCTACGCCCTCGGCTGCGTCCTCTACGAACTCACCACCGGCAGGCCGCCGTTCGGGGCCAACGGGGGCGGACCCGCGGTGGTGCTGCAGCAGCACCTGGAGACGCCGCCCGAGCCCCCGCGCCGCAGCCGGCCCGACCTGCCGCCGGCCTTCGAGGCCTCGCTGCTGGCCATGCTCGCCAAGGACCCCGAGCAACGTCCCACCGCGGCCCAGGTCGCGGAGTGGTTCTCCACCCCCGCCACCTGGCAGCCGCCGGCCGGAGCTCCCCCTGCCCCCCTGCCCACCGCGCACGCGGTCCTGCCCGGCGCCGCCTCCGGGCACGGCCGCACCGCCGGCCCGTCCACCGGCGGCCGCGCGGCGGCCAGGCGCGGCGGCGGCAACCGCCGGGCGGGGGCGGCGGGACTGCCCGGCGGGTCCGGGGCGGGCGGGCTGGGCGGGGCCGCAGGGCGGGCCGGGCGCTCAGGCGCGCCGGTCGGCGTCGCCCTGACCCCGCAGGCGCACGCCGTCGCGGCCCCCACCGCGGCGCCCGCCGCGGTGCCCGCGCCCTGGCAGAATCCCGGCGCCGGTCCCGCCCCCGGCGCCGCGGCCCCGGGAACCGCGACGGTGTTCCGCGCCGGCGGCGGACCCCGCGTCGGGCGACGCGGGCGTCCGGGGGCCCCGCTGAGCACCCCTGCCGGAACCCGGGCACTCCCCGCCGGGCGCGGTGCACGGCGAGGTGCCGGCCCGGCCGTCAGCGGCCGGCGCTTCAGCCGCAGCGACCAGGCGTGGATCGCCCTCGCGGTCGCCGCGGTCATCGCCCTGGTGATCACGCTGGTCTCGCTGTCGTCCGGCTCGGACCCCGGCACCACCGGCCCGTCAGGCGCCCCCGCGGCGGCTTCCCCGGGCGCCGCGGCCGGCACCGCGTCCCAGGTCACCGAGAACGGCGCCCCGCTGGCCCGGCACGGCGGGCTGACAGCACCGGTCAACCCGCCAGGAGGGCCAGCTCACCGGCGCTGAGGCGGAGGGATCCCGCGGCGATGTTCTCCTCCAGGTGGGCGGGATCCCCCGTGCCCGGGATGGCCAGGACGTGCGGACCGCGATGCAGCGTCCACGCCACCCGCACCTGCGCGGGCGTCGCCCCGTGCGCCCGGGCGACCTCCAGGACAGCGGCGGAGTCGGTCCCGTTCGATCCCCGGTCCCGGCCCTCGCCCGCGATCGCGTAGAACGGCACGAAGGCGATGCCCTGCTCCCGGCAGATCTCGACGAGCGCGTCCTCGGCCTCGCGGTCGGCCTGGTCCAGCCCATAGCGGTTCTGCACGCAGACGATCGGCGCGATGCCGCGCGCCTCGGCGAGCTGCTCGGCGCTCACGTTCGACACTCCGATGTGCCGGACGAGCCCCGCCTCGCGCAGCTCCGCCAAGGCACCGACATGCTCGGCGACCGAGCCGCCCCGGCCGTTGGTGCGGTAGTTGACGACGTCCATGTGGTCGCGGCCGAGCTGGCGCAGGTTCTCCTCCACCTGACCGCGCAGCTGGTCGGGCCGAGCCCAGTCCGTCCACCGGCCGGACGGGTCTCGCCCGGGGCCGACCTTGGTGGTGATCACCAGATCGTCGGGGTAGGGCGCGAGCGCGGAGTTGATGAGCTCGTTCGCCGATCGGAGCGGAGAGAAGTAGAAGGCCGCCGTGTCGATGTGGTTCACACCCAGCTCGACCGCGCGCCTCAGCACGCGGATCGACGTCTCCCGGTCCCGCGACTCGCCGAGCCCGAAGGCCTCCCGCCCGGGGAGCCGCATCGCCCCCAGACCGATCCGACGCACCGACAGATCCCCGAGCCGCCACGTGCCGGCGTCGGCCGCGTTCACCGTATCCGTTCGCATGGGCGGATTCTGACATGAAATGCGATGAGGGCTGCCGCCACCGGATCACTCCGGGACGACAGCCCTCATCACTCAATGATTGTTCGGCGGCGTCCTACTCTCCCACACGGTCCCCCATGCAGTACCATCGGCGCTGGCCAGCTTAGCTTCCGGGTTCGGAA